>Ga0193699_10000028_pt1 | contig 127499 bp, 120 predicted proteins | sample L3c2metaG_FD_160095 | JGI IMG/M metagenome (GOLD analysis project Ga0193699, IMG submission 160095) | Soil microbial communities from a riparian zone of the East river system, Colorado, United States - L3c2 | ecosystem: Environmental > Terrestrial > Soil > Riparian zone | place: USA: East...
GCGTGGGTCGGGGGCGCTCCGCTCCGGCGTGGTCGGTGCGTGGGGCGTGGTCTGGGGGCGATGACGGGTGAGTGGGAGGGAGCGTTCCGCGCCGGGGGTCTGCCGCGACGGCCTGGAGGCGGGGCTCGGGGCGCTCCGCTCGGGCGTGGTCGGTGCGTGGGGCGTGGTCTGGGGGCGATGACGGGTGAGTGGGAGGGAGCGCTCCGCGCCGGGGGTCTGCCGCGACGGCCGCGTGGCGGGGTGGGCCTGTTTGGCGCGGTGTGGCCGCGGCGGACGGGCCCACCGATGAGTGCGTGGAGGGGTGGGCCCGTTTGGCGCGGTGTGGCCGCGGCGTACGGGCCCACCCCGCGTGGAGGCCGCGGGCGACGCGACGAATGGCGATTTGACGTTGAGATGCAACGTCAAATCGCCGTTCGTCCCGCCGACTCACCATTTGCGCCCGAACGCCCCCGGGCGCCGGCACGTGGTCTGGGGGCGCTCCGCTCCGGCGTGGTCGGTGCGCGGGGCGTGGTCTGGGGGCGATGACGAGTGAGCGGGAGGGAGCGCTCCGCGCCGGGGGACTGCCGCGACGGCTCGGGTGGAGGGGTGGGCCCGCCCCGCGCGGAGGCCGCGGGGCGACCACTCGGCGCGACGAATGGCGATTTGACGTTGAGATGCAACGTCAAATCGCCATTCGTCCCGCCGAGTGGTCGTTCACGCCCGAACGACGCCCCCCGGGGCGCCGGCGGCAGACCGCCGGCGCCCGCGGTGACACCGACCTCCGTCGTCATTGCCATCCCGGACGCCTGCGGTGCCCACACGCCCGCGCGGGGCGCCACGAGAACTGCGCCCTCGACCACCACACCTGGCGGCAGACCGCCGGCGCCCGCGGTGACACCGACCTCCGTCGTCATTGCCATCCCGGACGCCTGCGGTGCCCACACGCCCGCGCGGGGCGCCACGAGAACCGCGCCGTCGACCACCACACCTGGCGGCAGACCGTCGGCGCCCGCGGTGACACCGACCTGCGTCGTCATTGCCCTCCCGGACGCCTGCGGTGCCCGCACGCCCGCGCGGGGCGCCACCCACGCCGGGCGCCACGAAAACCGCACCCCCAACGCACCGCGCCGGCCCGAGGCTCAAGAGGCCCGGACCGGCGCGGTGACCTCCAACCTGCTGGCTAGCTCGCGGGCGTCACGAGCTGCGTCGTGGGCTCGTCGGTGTCCTTCGGGATGCGGGTCTTGCCGCTGTTGGCCGACTTCGGGCAGCCGCGCGGGCGGCCGAGGTCGAACGGGCCGGCGATGTACTGCTGGACCTTGCCGGCGGTCACGCTGGCGTAGGTCACCAGGACGAGCGGATCGACGCGCGGCTCGGCGCAGACGTCGCCGTCGATGTCGAACTTCGAGCTGATCGTGTGCCAGTTGCCGGTCGTGGTGCCGGTGCAGTTGACGCCCCAGCCCGGCTGCGAGCCGGCGCAGGAGAACGCGTCGGTGGCGGCGATCTCCTTGGTCGCGGGATCGACGCCGAAGACCTCGGTCTCGAAGGCGGTCGCCTCCTTGTCGGGCATGATCGAGTAGCCCGTGATCGCCTGCGAGCAGGCGAAGGTGTACTCGACGACGCCGGACGTGGGATCGGCCGGGTCCGCCTTGCCCTTGGTGATGTGTCCCTTGCAGAGCGTGTTGTTGGGGTTCTGGTCGGCGGGCGCGGGCGGAGCCGAGTGGTTCAGCAGGACCACCGCGGCGGTGAGTGCCGCGAGCACCGCCAGCGCGAGACTCAGACGCGACCGCAGGCGCGTGACGGGGACGTGCAAGTTCGTGACCTCCGTGTACTGGGTGGCGGCCGTTCGGGGGAGCGGCCGAGTAGGACCGCATCCTCCGCGGCAACCGGTGTCCGCGGTGTGACCGCGAGGTTGCTCGGGCGTGAACGATTGGTGAACGACGCCTAGGAACCGGCAGCGGCGGCCGGCGACCAGGCCCCGAAGACCTTCTGCCCGAACGGCTTCAGACGCGTGTCCTTGGCGTAGCCGAGCGGCTCCAGGCCGAAGAGCCGCTCGATCGACGCCAGCAGCGAGAACGGGTCGTGCGGCGCCCCGATCGTGCCGCCGGGCTCCACGAAGGGGGAGAGCAGCAGCGCGCCGACGCGGCCGCCGCCGGCCTCGGCGTCCCCGGCGGCGCCGGCGTCGAACGTCACCACGATCAGGCCGCCGTCGGCGTAGGCCTTGGAGTCGAGGATCGGCTGCACGGTGGTGCGCAGCCACGCGTCGGCGTCGGCCAGCGACGTCGATCCGTCGTGGGCCGGGCCCGGCAGGATGTAGGAGAACGCCGGCGCCGACTCGGCGTCGGCGATGTCCGGCGCGATGCGGTCGAGGCCCGCGCGCGAGCTGCCGCACTCCGCAGCGCCGGTGATCGAGGCGAAGCGCAGGAACGGGTTGCGCGGCGCCTGCTCCGGCGGCCGCCGGCAGGGGTCGTCGCCCGCGGCCAGCCCGTCGGCGGCGCCCTCGACGTAGGCCTTCCACGTGCGTCCGGCGCCGGTGAGCTGGTCGGCGAGCGTCTTGGTGGTCTGCGGGAACGGGCCGGTCGCGTCCTTCTGGCCGCCGAGCAGCGCGACCCCGCCGGCGGCGGGATCGTGGCCGGCCGCGTGGTACCAGGGCAGCAGCGTGCCCCTGGCGCGCAGCTCGGTGGCGAGGTAGGGCGCCGGTGAGGCCGCGCCGAACGTCTCGCCGAACGAGTGGCCGGTGAGGGCGACCAGCCACACGTGCTTGACGGGCGGCAGCTGCGGGGCAGGCGTCGCGGCCGGGGTGTCGCCGGTGCCGGATGGCGTGGTGGTCGAGCCGTCGTCCGTGGCGGCCGGCGTGTCGCCGCCGGCGGGCACGTCGCTCGAGGGCGCGTCGCCGGTGGTCGCACTCCCGCTGCTCGACGCGGCGTCGGTGCCGGCCGCCGAGCCGTCGCTCGCCGACGACCCGAGGTCGTCGGGGACGCTCGCCTCGTCGGTGGCCGGGGGGCTCGGCGACGCGGCGGGCGGGACGACGGCGGCCGGCGCCGGCGCCGGCGCGGCGCTCGCCACGATGGTCAGGTTGCGCCGCCCGCCGGCGTCGGCGGGGCTGGCGCCCGGACCGGCGGCGTTGCCGAGCACGACGCCGAAGGCGAGCACGCCGAGCACCAGCGCCGCGGCGATGCGCGGCGTGGGCAGGCCCGGCCCGGCGCTCTCGCGCTCCAGCGGCGCCGGATCGGCCATGCCGGCCAGCCAGGCGCCGGGCGCCTGGGGCGCCTGGGGCGCCTCGGCCGCGCTGCCGGCCACCATCGCCATCCAGTCCAGCCGCGGCGCGCCCTGGCGCTCGCCGCACTCCAGGCAGTAGCGCTGATCGTCGGCCAGCGGGGAGCGGCAGCTGCGGCAGGGCACGGGCATCGGGGCGCGCAGTGTCGCCTGCGCGCGAAGGGCGCGGTGTGAACGGCTCGTGATCCCCCGGGCGGACGCGGCCGACGGCCCGCGTTCACAGCTCGTTCACGGGAAAGGCACCAGCGCTTCACAAGGCGAACCACACTGGCGGTCAGTCTGCCGTCCGCAGCGTGCCGCCGGAGCTCATCCGCCCTTGCACCGGCAGCGGCATCACCCCTCGAACAAGGAGTCTCCGAACATGACGACCCGCCTCCGCCGCCTCGGCGTGTGCGCGGCCTCGGTCGGCGTTCTCGCCGCCGTCGTCCCCGGCACGGCCTCGGCCACGCCCGTGATCACCCTGAGCGGCTCGACCTCGGTCGCGCCCCTCGCGACCCTGCTGGCCAAGTCCTACGTCAAGTCCCACCCCGGCAAGGTGAAGTTCAAGCTGGCCCAGGGCGGTTCCGACGTGGGCATCGCCGACGTCGGCGCCGGTCGCGTGACCATCGGCATGTCCTCGCGTGACCCCAAGTCCGGCGATCCGAGCGGCATCTTCTTCAACAAGATCGCCCGCGACGCCATCTGCCTGGTCACCAACCCCGGCAACCCGCTGGCCAACCTGTCGCAGAGCACGATCCAGTCGATCTTCGCCGGCGACATCCGCGACTGGGGCCAGGTCCCCGGCGCCGCCATCACCGGCACGATCGACCTCGTCGGCCGCACCGCCGCCTCCGGCACCCAGGACGCCTTCCAGAAGATCTTCATGGGGAGCAAGACGGTCACCTCGTCGATCGCGGCGAAGGCCTCCAACGGGCTGGTCCAGCAGGCCGTGCAGACCGACAAGAACGCCATCGGCTACGTGTCGCTGGACTTCGTCAGCGGCACCAGCCAGGCGGCCTACAACGGCGTTGCCTGCAACCTGCGCAACGCCAAGTCCGGCGAGTACGGCGGCGTGCGCAACTTCTGGATGGTGACGCGTGGCCGCGCCACCGGCGTCGTCCAGAACTTCATCTCCTGGACCCAGAACAACAAGACCGCGGCGGCCATCGTGGGCCAGCACTGGGTGCCGCTGAAGTAATGCTGCAGCGGCTGCGACAGCCGTGGCCGGACCAGCGCGCCGAGCGAATGCTCGGCGCGCTGGCGTGCGCCGTGCTGCTCACGATCGTGTTGATGGTCGTCTTCGTCGCGCAGGAGGCGTGGCCGACGTTCCGCCACAACGGCCTGTCGTGGCTGCTCCCAGGCGGCAACGTCGACGAGCAGATCGGCAAGATGGTCAACGGCGGCCACGACTACCACCTCCGCGCCTGGCCGCTGATCTGGGGCACGGTCCTCACGACCGGCCTGGCCGTCGCCTTCGGCCTCGTCTTCGCGGTGTTCGCGTCGATCTTCATCGTCGAGTTCGCGCCCGACCGCCTGCGCGCGATCATCGTCCCCGTGGTGCGGCTGCTGGCGGCCGTGCCGTCGGTCATCTTCGGCCTCATCGGCATCCTCGTCCTGGTGCCGTTCGTGGGCAGCCACGTCGTGACGGCCGGTCAGAAGAAGTCCGTGGAGTTCGTCGTGCAGCTGAGCGGCGCGAGCCTGCTCGTGGCCGTCGTGATCCTCACGGTGATGATCGTGCCGATCATGATCGCGATCATCGTCGATGCGCTCTACGCCGTCCCACGCGGCTGGAAGGAGGGCGCCGTCGCCCTCGGCGTCAACCGCTGGCGCGCCATGTGGACCGTCAGCGTCCGTGCCGCCCGGCCGGCCATCATCGCCGCCGCGGTGCTGGCCACCGCCCGCGCGCTGGGCGAGGCCATCATGTTGTCCATGGTCTCGGGCTCGGTGGGGTTCGCGCCCAATCCGTTCGACGGCCCGCTCTTCCTGCTCGAGCCGCTGCGTCCGCTCGCGTCGACGATCGTCGAGGACGCCGAGTCGCTGCAGGCGCCCGCGGTGCGCTCGAGCATCTATGCCTTCGCGCTGCTGCTGCTGTTCTCGAGCCTGTTCCTCTCGCTGGCCGGCTTCCTGGCCAAGCAGCCGATGAAGAAGTACGGAGCGCGCATCTGATGTCGGTCACCCATCCGCGCACGCTCGACGAGCTGCCGCACGGCGGCTTCGGCGTGGATCAGTCGCCGCGCGGAGGCGGTGGCTCGGGCCGCAAGCGCAAGAGCTATGACTCGATCTCGACCTGGCGCTGGACCGACCGCATCGCCTACGGGCTCTGCTGGGCGGCGGGCATCGGGCTCTGCCTGATCGCCGCGCTGATCGTCGGCTACATGGCGGTGCGCGGCGTGCAGTACCTGAAGCCGAGCCTGCTGTGGTCGCACCCCAGCGGCGAGGTCGACCAGTCGAAGTCCGGCGGCTTCCTGGACCCGATCCTCGGCACGATGCTGCTGACGCTCATCGGCATCGGCATCGCGACGCCGGTCGCGGTGGCCACCGCGGTGTGGGTCGTCGAGTATGGCCGCCCGAGCTGGCTGGCGCGCGCCGTCGAGTCGGGCATCGAGGTCGTCGCCGGCACGCCCGACATCGTCCTGGCGATCTTCGGCCTGGCGCTGTTCCAGCACAGCCTGTTCGGCTGGATGTCGTTCACCGCCGAGGGCGGCGCGGTCTTCGGCCGGTCGTTCCTCACCGCGGGAGCGATGATGTCGCTCATCGCGCTGCCGATGGTCTACGGCGCCACGCGCGAGGGATTGCAGTCCATCCCGCGCCACGTGCGCGAGGCCTCCTACGGCCTCGGCAAGACGCGGATCGCCACGATCCGCCGCGTGCTCCTGCCGGCGGTCAAGCCGAACATCTCGACCGGCGCGGCCCTGGGGATGGGCCGCATCGCGGGGGACACGGCGATCGTCGTGGTCCTGCTCGGCGCGACGTTGCGCCTCGAGCACGAGGGCTCCATCCCCGGAGCCAACATCGTGAAGGGCACGGGCTCGACGCTGACGAGCTACGTGTACAACAACTCCCCGGCTGGTGAGGGCAACGCGGCGGAGAAGGCCTACGCCGCCGCGTTCGTGCTGCTCCTCATCGTGGTGGGGCTCAACTTCGCCGTCGACCTCCTCGCGCGCCGCGGCGCGCAGACCGGGCTCGAGGGCACGCGCCTGGGAGCAGGTCGATGATCACCGACGACAGGACCACGGACGTGTCGACCGAGACGCCGGGGGCGAGCGGCCCTCCGCCCCCGATCCGCAGGATCGTCGTCGACGCGCCGCCGACGATCGCCCCCGCCGCCCACGCGCCGGCCGGCCACGCGGCCACCAGCGCGGCGCGCGCGCACGCGCGAGGCGAGCCCGGTCCGGAGCGCATGGCGCTGGACGGGCTGTCGGTGTTCTACGGTGACAACGAGGCCGTCAAGTCGGTGTCGCTGTCGATCCGCCTCGGTGAGGTGCTCGCGCTGATCGGCCCGTCGGGCTGCGGCAAGACCACGCTGCTGCGCACCCTGAACCGGCTCACCGAGCTGACGCCGGGCGCCCGCCGCGGCGGCACGATCCTCCTCGACGGCATCGACGTCGACGACCTCGAAGTCACCACGCTGCGCCGGCGCGTGTCGATGGTCTTCCAGCAGCCCAACCCGTTCCCGATGTCGATCTTCGACAACGTGGCCTACGCGCTGCGCGAGCAGGCCCGCAAGCGGCCGGGTCGCTCCGTCGTCGCGCCGCTGGTCGAGGACGCGCTGCGGCGCGCCGGCCTGTGGGACGAGGTCAAGGACAAGCTCGACGATCCGGCGCTGCGCCTCTCCGGCGGCCAGCAGCAGCGGCTCTGCATCGCCCGTGCGATCGCCACGCGCCCCGAGGTGCTGCTGATGGACGAGCCGTGCTCGGCGCTCGACCCGCGCTCCACGCAGGTCATCGAGCAGCTCATCGGCGAGCTGCGCGAGGACCTGGCGATCGTGATCGTCACCCACAACATGCAGCAGGCGCGTCGGGTGGGGGACAAGGTCGCGTTCATGTACCTCGGCGATCTCGTGGAGTACGGCCCCGCCGAGCAGATCTTCGAGGCTCCGCAGGCCCAGCGCACGCGCGACTACGTCCGCGGGGCGTTCGGGTGAACCACCGCCGTCCGCTCGCCCTGGGCCTGGCGGCGCTGGCCCCGCTGGCGCTCGGCGGCTGCCTCGGCGTCCAGACGACGCCCGAGAAGAGCGCGGCGAAGGCCAAGGTCGCGAGCCGGCGGCTGGCCGACGAGCAGAAGGGCCAGACCGTGGGCAAGGCCAACGCGAAGGTCAAGGTCGAGCTCGCCGCGGTGGTCCAGGACGCCAACGGCGTGGCCGCGGTCGTGCGGGTCAAGAACACCGGCCCGGCGCAGGTCACGCTGCCGGTGGGCGTCACGGTCTCCGACGCCAAGGGCAAGAAGCTGTACGCCAACGACGTCCCCGGCCTCGACCCGTCGCTGACCTCGCTGTCGGCGCTCCGCGCCGGCGAGGAGAGCTACTGGGTCAACAACCAGATCCTCGTGGCCGGCAAGGCGGCCAAGGCCGTCGCCCAGATCGGCCGGGCCAAGGGCAAGGCCGGCGCAACGCTGCCCAAGATCACGCTGTCGGCGATCCGGGTGGGTCGCGATCAGGACGGCGTCTACGCCAGGGGCGAGATCCGCAACGACTCGCCGGTCGCCCAGACGCGGCTGACCGTGGCCTGCGTGGCGGCCGACGGCGGCAAGGTCGTGGCGGCCGGGCGCGCCGTCGTCGAGCGCCTCCCGCCGGCGGCCGAGGCCAAGAAGCCGACCGCCTTCACCGTGTTCTTCATCGGCGACCCGAAGGGCGCGAAGCTCGACTGCTCCGCCCCGCCGACCGTCCTCTCAGGAGGGACCTCGAAGTGACCGACCCCAACCGCCCGCTGCTCGGGGAGCCCAACGCGCCGTGCCGCACCTGCGGCGCTCCGCTGGCGGCCGATCAGCGCTACTGCCTGCAGTGCGGCAACCGCCGCGCCGAGGCTCGCCTGCCGTTCCTCGACATCCTGGCGCGGCAGAGCGGCGCCGGGGAGCGCGGCGCTCGCCCGCCCGTCACCGAGACGACGACGCGCACCGGCGCCGGCGCCTGGCTGGGCCGGATGGGCACGAACGCCGCCGCGGTCGCGGGCGTCGCCTGCCTGCTGCTGGCGCTCGGGGTCGGCGTGCTGATCGGCGGCCTCGGCGACGGCGGCTCGGCCAACGCCGGCACGCCGCAGATCATCACGGTGGGCGGGGGCGCCGTGGCGCCGCAGGCGGCTCCGTCGACCACCGCGCCGCCGACGACCACGACGCCCGACGCCGGCGCGACCGGCACGACCCCCAAGCAGGGAGCGAGCAAGGCCGGCAAGAGCTCGGCCGCGTCGTCGGCCAAGCAGTCCAAGGCCACCAACAGCGCGCTGAAGAGCCTCGACAGCTCCTCGGGTGGCGACTACGCCAAGAAGTCCAAGAAGCTGCCCAAGACCCTCGGGACCGGCGGCGCCCCGCCGCCGGTGGACAAGAGCGTGCCCGCCGGCGGCGGCAGCGACGTCCAGTCGATCGGATAGCGAGCACCGACATGAGCACCACTCCAGACATCCACGCCGAGCTGCGGCGCCGGCGCGACGAGCTGGCCGAGAAGGTCGCGACCCTGCACTGGGACCTCGGCGGCCTGACCTACGAGATGGCGATCCGCGATCACTTCCGGCTCGACGTCCTCGTGCGCAAGGCCGCCGAGCTGCAGGACGCCGACGCCGAGCTCGGCGAGGTCGAGCGCCTCGTGGCCGAGGTCGACCAGGGCGTCGGCGGCCAGTGCCGCGCGTGCGGCGCCCCGCACAGCCGCGGCGCCGCGTACTGCTGGCGCTGCGGACAGCCGCTGATGCTGCAGGCGCAGTCGACGCTCGTCGGCGCGGCCGTCGTGCCGGCGCCGGCCGGTCTCCCCGCCGGCTCCGCGGCGGCCTCCCCGCCGCCCCCGGCACGCGCGCTCAGCGACCAGACGACGACGCCCGGGTAGCCGGCGCCGCGCCGCGCCGCGTCAGGCGCCCTGCGGCGGCCGGCCGTGCACCGCGAGCGCCTGGTTGGCGTACGCGGGGTCGCCGGTGACGTCGCGCCCGGCCCACGGCGGCGGCGTCCATGCGCCCGCCGCCCGCTCGTCGTCGAACTCGACCTCGAGCGTCGCCAGGCCCTCGAGCGGACCGGCGTAGACGTCGAGCTCCAGCACCACGCCCGGCCCGACCTCGCACGAGTGACGGACCTTGACGACCCGCCGGCCCGCGGTCAGCGGCCACAGCCGCTCGAACGCCGCTGGGTCGAGCTCCAGCTCCTCCTCGACGCGCCGCAGCCCCGGCGCCGACTTCACCGTCAGCCGCGCGCGGCCGCCGGCGCCGCCGTGGCGCCGCACCCGCACCTCGGCCTCGTCGGTGATCGCGACGTAGCCCTGCTCGAGCTCCTCGGCGTCCCACGCGCCCAGGTCGCCGGGCAGCTCGTCGACCAGCAGCTTGCGCTCGATCTCCACGCCTACGGCACCCCTACCGGCGGCGCTTGCGGCGCTTGAGGGTGATGCCCTCGAGCACGTGGGCGACCTTCTCGCAGGCGTCGATCGACTGCTCGAGCGTCTCGAAGATGTCCTTCCACCGGATGACCACCATGGGGTCGATGCCGGTGGCGAAGAGGGAGGCGACGGCCTCGCGGCCGAGCCGGTCGCCCTCGTTCTCCAGGCGATGGATCTCGACCAGGTGGGGCGCCATCTCCGACCCCGAGCGCAGGCACCGCAGCGCCTGGGCGACCTGGTCGCCCGCGCCGACGAGCACCTCGGCGATCAGCGCCGCCTGCTCCATCGGCGCCTCGACGCCGTAGAGCGACAGCTCGTCGGCGGCCTGCTCGGCGAAGTCGACGATGTCGTCGAGCGTCGTCGCGAGCTGGTGGCCGTCGGAGGGGTCCAGCGGCGGGCGGCCGGCGCGGGCGGGCGGGCTCCGATTCAGGCGGTGGATGATGTCGTGCGTGATGCGGTCGCCCTCCTGCTCGGAGAGCAGCAGGTCGCGGGCGAGGTCTGCGCGCTCGGGGTAGTCGGCGAGCAGGTCGCGCAGCAGCAGCGTCGCGCGCTGGACGTTGCGTCCAGACTCCTCGAAAAGGTCGAGGACCCCCGTGTCGGTCGTGCGAAACAGCGCCATCCGAGATCGAGCCTAGCTCGTGCGGTGCACCGTCGACAGGCGTTCACCGCTCGTTCACAACGGATTCACCGGACGGTAACGGCACGTGGGCGCCGGCGCGGGAGCCTGCCCGGGATGGAGGCTGCGCACACAGACGACGTGTTGTACGCGGGAGAGCTGGAGATCCGCCCGGGTGACGGGTTGGTCCTGGCGGCCGGCCGGGCGTTGACGCTCTCGGTTCGCGAGTTCGGGCTGCTCGTGGCGCTCATGCAGCGCGCGGGCCGCATCGTCTCCCGGGGCGAGCTGTACACGCTCGTGTGGGGCAGCGAGCTGCGCGACGGCGATCGCTCGATCGACGTCTACGTGCACAAGCTGCGCGTGAAGCTCGAGACCGCGCTGCCGGCGTGGGCGTTCATCCACACCCATGTGGGGTTCGGATACCGCTTCTCGCCCGAGGCTTCACACGTCTTTCACAACTCGACCACACCGCGATAACAGGATGTGGTCGTTGCCGCGTCAGCCTGCCGCGCGACAACGAGATAAGGAGCACCGAGAAATGACCCCCCGAATCCTTCCCGCCGCGATGGCGGCCTGCGCGCTGGCCACCGGCCTCGCGGCCTGCGGCAGCGACGACAGCAACTCGAGCGCGTCGTCCGGTGGCACCAGCACCTCCACCGCTTCCACGGTCAAGGCGACGCTCAACGGCGCCGGCTCCACGTTCGCCGCGCCCATCTACCAGCAGGTCGGCGCCGATCTGAAGGACAAGGGCCTGACCATCAACTACCAGGGCGTCGGCTCCGGCGCCGGCGTCTCGCAGTTCGCCGCCGGCACGGTCGACTTCGCGGGCTCCGACCCGGCGCTGGCCGACGCGGACAAGGCCGCCATCAACAAGGGCGAGCCGATCCAGATCCCGTTCGCGCTCGGCGCGATCACGGCGTCGTACAAGGTCAGCGGCGTCGACACCGGCCTGAAGCTCGACGGCGCGACGCTGGCCAAGATCTACCTCGGCAAGATCACGTCCTGGGACGACGCGGCGATCAAGGCGCAGAACCCTGACGCGACCCTGCCGTCGACCAAGATCACCGTCATCCACCGCTCGGACTCCTCGGGCACGACGAAGGGCTTCACGCAGTTCCTGGCCAACTACTCGCCGGAGTGGAAGGGCGGCCCGGGCGTGGACAAGGACATCAAGTGGCCGACGGGCACCGGCGCCAAGGGCAACGACGGCGTCGCCGCCGCCGTCAAGCAGACCGACGGCGCGATCGGCTACGTCGAGCAGGCCTACGCGCTCCAGAACGGCTTCACGTTCGCTGACGTCAAGAACAAGTCGGGCGCGTACGTCGCGCCGACGCTGGAGTCGACCTCGGCCGCCGCTGAGGGCATCGACATCCCGGCCGATCTCGGCGTCTCGACGATCGACGCCCCCGGCGCGGCCGCCTACCCGATCGTCTCGCAGACGTTCGCGATCGCCTACAAGGACGGCTGCAAGGCGGGCCTGGACAAGGACAAGGCCACCGGCCTGAAGACGTTCTTCAACTACCTGCTCAACGACGGCCAGGCGACCATCAAGAAGCTCTCCTACGCGCCGATCCCCGACAGCCTGAAGGCCAAGGACCAGGCGGTCGTCGACGCGATGCAGTGCAATGGCGCCGCGATCGGGAGCTGATGGCAGCTACGGCACCTGACGTCCGCCCCGGCGGCCGCTCCATCCTGGAGCGGTCGCCGTCGGCGCGCCGCGCGGACCCGCTGTTCCGCTCGATCCTGATGACGCTGGCGGGGCTCATCCTCGCGCTGATCGCGTTCTTCTTCGTCTACCTCGTCGCCAAGGCGCAGCCGGCGCTCAGCCACCAGGGCGTCTTCTCGTTCCTGTTCACCAACGACTGGAACCCCTCCAAGGCGATCTTCGGCGCGTGGCCGCTGGTCGTCGGCACGCTGATCACCGCGGCCATCGCGCTGGTCATCGGCGTGCCGATCGCGGTCGCCACCGCGCTGTTCATCACCGAGCTGGCGCCGCGCCGCGTGCGCAGCCCGCTCGTGGTCCTCGTCGAGCTGCTCGCCGCCGTCCCGTCGGTCGTCTACGGCCTGTGGGGGATCTTCGTGTTGATCCCCAAGCTCAAGCCGGCCGAGCAGTGGTTCTCCGACACGTTCAGCTTCCTGCCCTTCGTCGGCGGCAACGTCGCCGGCCCCAACTACTTCATCGCCGGCCTGATCCTGGCGATCATGATCCTGCCGATCGTCTCCGCGATCTCGCGCGAGGTCATCTCGACGGTGCCGGCGGACCTCAAGGAGGCGTCGCTCGCGCTCGGCGCGACGCGCTGGGAGATGATCCGGATGGCCGTGCTGCCCTACGCGCGCTCGGGTATCACCGGCGCCGCGATGCTCGGCCTGGGCCGCGCGATCGGCGAGACCATCGCCGTGACGCTGGTCATCGGCAACTCGCCGACGATCGGCAAGCAGATCTTCGACCAGGGCTACACGCTGGCCGCGGTCATCGCCAACGAGTTCGGCGAGGCGGCCAACGACAAGGTCCACGCCGGCGCGCTGTTCGCCGCGGGCCTCGTGCTGTTCGTCCTGACGCTCGGCATCAACTTCGCCGCCCGCGCGCTCGTGCGGCGGGCGGAAGGCAAGGGCAGCAGCGTCAAGGCCGTCCCCGGGGGGCACGCATGAGCGCGCTCGCGCAGCTGACGCCGCGGCGTCGCGTCACCGACCGCGTGATGCGCGCCGTCCTGGCGCTGGGCACGTTCATCGCGCTGATCCCGCTCGTCGCGGTCATCTACTACCTGCTGAGCAAGGGCCTCGGCGCGTGGTCGCTGGACTTCTTCACCAAGGACCCGACCGGCAACTTCCTCGGCGACCAGGGCGGCGTCAAGAGCGCGATCCTCGGCACCGTCGAGATGGTCGCGCTGGCCTCGCTCATCGCGATCCCGTTCGGCTGGGGCGTCGCCCTCTATCTCGTCGAGTACGGCCGCAAGGGCCGCTTCGCCTCCACGGTGCGCTACTTCGTGGACGTCATGACGGGCGTCCCGTCGATCGTCTTCGGGCTGTTCATCTACGTGACGCTCGTGCTCGCCGGCTGGGGTGGGAGCTCCTTCGCCGGCTGGAAGGGCTCGATGGCCCTGGCGCTGCTGATGCTGCCGGTCGTGACCCGGGCGGCCGAGGTCGTGCTGCTGCTCGTGCCCGACGGCCTGCGCGAGGCGGCGCTCGCCCTGGGGACGCCGCGCTGGCGGGTGACGATGCGCGTCGTGCTGCCGACCGCGCTGCCGGGCCTCGTCACCGGCTCGCTGCTGGCGGTCGCGCGCGCGGCGGGCGAGACCGCGCCGCTGCTGTTCACCGCGGCGATCGTCAACGGCACGACGTTCAACCTCGGGGAGCGCATGAACTCGCTGCCCGTGCAGATCTACACTGACGTCTCGTCCCCCAACGACGCGCTCGTGCAACGGGCGTGGGGCTCGGCGCTCGCGCTGGTGTCCCTCATCCTGCTCACCACCCTCGTCGCGCGGCTGGCGTCGCGCAGGAGCCGTCTCTCGTGACCGACCGGGACCTCAAGACCATGGACGACCAGCGCACCACTCCCGACGGCTCCGGCGCACCGCGCGCCCCCTGCCCAACCGCTCGACCTCGGGTGCGGTCGGCGCGAGCGACGCGCCGGCGCGCGAGGTGGAGCAGGCCGCTCCCGGCATCGCGGTGACCGACCTCGACGCCTACTACGGCGCCGCCCACGCGATCAAGGGCGTCTCCATCGACTACGCCCCCAACAGGGTCACGGCGATGATCGGTCCGTCGGGCTCGGGCAAGTCCACCGTGTTGCGGTGCCTGAACCGCATGCACGAGGAGATCCCCGGCGCCCGCGCGACCGGTCAGGTGCTCCTCGACACCGAGGACATCTACGGATCGAGCGTCGACGTCGTGGCCGTCCGGCGCGCCATCGGCATGGTCTTCCAGAAGCCCAACCCGTTCCCGACGATGTCGATCTTCGACAACGTCGCGGCGGGCCTGAAGCTCAACGGGATCAAGGGCGTCGACCTCAAGCAGCGCGTCGAGGACTCGCTGCGCGGCGCCGGCCTGTGGGAGGAGGTCAAGGACCGGCTCGCCGAGCCGGGCATCGGCCTCTCCGGCGGCCAGCAGCAGCGCCTGTGCATCGCCCGCACGATCGCCGTCGAGCCGCAGGTCATCCTCATGGACGAGCCCTGCTCGGCCCTGGACCCGATCGCGACGCTGAAGATCGAGGAGCTGATCGACGATCTCAAGCAGCGCTTCACGATCATCATCGTCACGCACAACATGCAGCAGGCGGCGCGCGTCGCCGACACGACCGCGTTCTTCCTGGCGGGCGAGCTGGTCGAGCACGCGCCGACCGACAAGGTGTTCACCAATCCGGGCGACGAGCGCACCGAGCAGTACGTCACCGGGAAGTTCGGGTGATGGCCGAGCGCACGCGACAGCACTTCGCCGACGAGCTGCGCCGCGTCGAGGCCCAGGGCCTCGGCGGCCTCGACCTGGTCGTGCAGCAGCTCGACCGCGTGCTGGAGGCGCTCGAGCACCAGGACGTCGAGCTCGCCGCGATGGTCATCGCCAACGACGACCTGATCGACGGGCGCTACCTCGAGGTCCATCAGGGCCTGCTGTCGCTGTTCGCGCTGCAGGCGCCGGTCGCGGGCGACCTGCGCATCGTCGCGGCCATGCTGCACGTGATGAAGAACATCGAGCGGATGGGCGACCAGTGCGTCAACATCGCCAAGACGATCCCGCTGACCGGCCACGAGCCGCCGGTGCGCAAGGAGGTCCTGGAGCGGATCCTGCGCATGGGCCGCGCGGCCCGCACCGAGGTCGGCCAGGCCAAGGTGGCGTTCGCGACGCGCGACGTCGCGCTGGCCGAGGACCTGGTCCGCCAGGACCACGGCATCAACATGCTCAACCGCGAGATCTTCCAGCTGGCGATCGACGTCGGCACCGACCCCGACACGCGCGAGTGGGCGATGCACATGGTGATGGTCGCCCGGGCGATCGAGCGCATCGGCGACAACGCCGTGGACGTCGGCGAGCAGACGGCGTTCGTGGTGACGGGGCTGTTCCGGGAGTTCTCGGACTCGTCGCATCCGCAGCCGCTGGTGTGACGCAACGGCGGATGGCCCCGCTCCGTGCGGGTTTTCGCTTGTGAAGATCCAGTGACCACGGGGCGGTTTCGGGAGACGGCCGTCGAGTCTGCCCCGTAGACTCGTCCCCCGACATGACGACCGAACGCGGCACTTCGGCGCAGCCCCTCCGGCTCGCCGTCATCGACACCGACTCGGGCTTCCTCCAGGTTCTGGACAAGCGGCTCGAGCGCCTCGGCTGGGAGCACCGCACACTCGCCTCCGCCGTGCCGGTCGAGACCATCGTGGCGATGCGCCTGAGCGCGCTCGTCATCGACCTCTCGATCCTGGGCCCCGGCGCCTGGGACTACCTGCAGCGCGTCTCCTCGGAGCTGCCGGGCCTGGGCATCGTGGTGTGCACCGGGCAGTCGACGGTCGCCCAGCGCGTCCGCGGCCTGCGCCTCGGCGCCGACGACTGGCTGTCGAAGCCGTGCCACCCCGAGGAGCTGATCGCCCGCATCGAGGCGGTCGTCCGCCGTCGCCGTCGCAGCGATGCCCGCCAGGAGCGCGGCCCGGTCGCCGCCGGCGAGCTCGAGATCCGCTCCGATCGCTTCCAGGCGTTCGTCGACAGCGCGTCCGTCGACCTGACGCGCCGGGAGTTCGAGCTGATCGAGCTGCTGGCCGGCTCCGAGGGCCGCGTGCTCGAGCGCGAGGAGATCTACCAGCGCGTGTGGGGCTACGCGATGGCCCGCGGCGATCGCTCGGTGGACGTCTTCGTGCGCAAGCTGCGCCAGAAGCTCGAGAAGGCGTCGCCGGACTGGCGCTACATCCACACGCACTTCGGCGTCGGCTACCGCTTCGCGGCCGAGCCCGTCGACGGCAGCGAGCCCGCCCGGCGCGTGGCCGAGGCCGCCGAGGCCGAGCCGGCCGACGGTCCCGCGCCCGCGACGATGCGCTTCGCGACCGACGACGACACGCTGGCGGCCGAGCTCCGCGCGCTGACGTCGTAGCGCGGGGGCGCGTCGTGCGCCGGGGGCGCCGCGCAGCGGTAGCCTTGATGGCCTCGTGAGCAACGCCACCGTCCGCAACATCCTGATCATCGTGGCGATCGCCGCCGCGGTGGCGTTCCTGCCGGGCGGCGGCCAGACCGCCGGCCTGATCGGCGGGCTGCTCTCGATCGGGATCCTGGTCATCTTCGTGTTCCTCGGGATCCGGTTCTACCGCGAGAACCGTGTCGCGATCTTCGGGCTGGGCGACCGGCATCGGGCGTTGCTGTACGGCGGGCTGGCCGCGATCGTCGTGGCGCTCGCGGGGCGCGGGAAGCTGCTCGACACGGGCGTCGGGACGCTGGTGTTCTTCGTGCTGCTGATCGCCGCGGGCGGGTCGCTGTACGCGGTGTGGAACCACCACCGGTCCTACGGGTACTGAGATGAGTTGTTCCACGGGTTCGCTGCCGCCGCTGACCGGCCCGGCCGGCGCCTGAGGCCGGGCGGGTGGGTCCGGGTTCTTGCCGATCCGACCAGGATCGGCTGCGAGATCGTGCGACCTCAGGCATCCGCCCGGACCGGCCATCGACGGGACCGCCTCGTGGAACAACCCATCTGAGGGTCGGCGCGGGCGGTCCCGGCTGATCCGCGGCACCGTCTCTCCGCAGAGTCGTCACCAGCGCGCGTAGTTCCGTCACGCGCGGAGCGCGATCGTCGACGCCATGGCGAGATCGCGCGGGGAAGAGGGCCAGGCGTCGGTCGAGTTCGTGGCGCTGCTGCCCGTGCTCGCGCTCGTCGCGCTGCTGGCGTGGCAGGCGGTCGTGGCCGGTCAGGCGTGGTGGATGGTGGGCGCGGCCGCGCGCGAGGCGGCCCGGGCCCAGGCCCTCGGCGCCGATCCTGAGGCGGCGGCGCGGGGCGTCCTGCCGGGTGCGGTGCGCGATGGCGTGGAGGTCGCGCGCGACGGCGACAGCGTGCGCGTGCGGCTCTCGGTGCCGGTCGTCGTGGGCGGTGGGGCGTCGCTCGGCACCGTCAGCGCGCGGGCGTGGATGGAGCCGCAGGCGTGAGGGGAACCTCGGGGCAGGCCAGCGTCGAGCTGCTCGGCATGGTGCCGCTGGCCGTGATCGTCGCGCTCGGCGCCGGCCAGCTGCTGGCGGCCGGCGTCGCGCGCGCGGCCGCCGACGGCGCCGCCCAGGCCGCCGCGATGGCCCTCGTCCAGGGTGGCGACCCCGCGCGTGCCGCGCGCGCCGCCGCGCCCGACTGGGCCCACGCCCGCCTGAGCGTCCACGTCTCCGGCCGCCACGTGCGCGTCCGCATCGCCCCACCGGGGCTGCTGCCCGGCACGGCCGATCTCCTCGCCGCCGGCGCCGAGGCCGACGCGGGACCGGGCTCGTGAGCGCCGCGGTGCTGACGCGGCTGCGCGACCTCTTCGTCGTGGCGGATCCCGCGGTGAGACGGCCGGTGGCAGCGGTCGCCGAGCGGGTGGTGCCGACGGCGCTCGGCGTCCTCGCGGCGCCGGCCGACGCCCCCGCGGCGGGGGCGACGCTCGGCCTGGCCGTGGCCGCCGCGGCTCGCGTGCCGTGCGTGGTCGTGTGTCGCTGGACGGGCGACGGCGGCGTGGGTGCGGCGCCGACCTCGGCGCCGGCCGTGGCGCCGGCGCGTCGCCTCGCCGCGCGGCTGGCGTCGCGGGGGCTCGCCGCGAGCGCTCGCGGTCGCCTCGTCACCGTCCTGCTTCCCGAGGCCGAGGCCGAGGCGTGCGCCGCGGCGCACCGCACGCTGGCGGCCGCCGGCGACGCCCCGTTCGTCGTGGTCGTCTCGGGCCCGCGGCCACCGGGCCTCGACCCGCTCCTCGCCGACCTGGACCGCCTGATCGTGGTCCCGCCGGCCGACGCCCCCGCCGGCCTCGAGCACCTCGCCGTGTTGGCTGCCGCTCGCCTCGGTCGCGCCACTGGAGTCCTTCGCCTGCCGGCCGAGGGCACCGCGACGCGCCGCCTCGTCCTCTCCTACGGCCTCCTGCTCTCACCAGCCCTGCGCGCCGCCGCCGGCGCCGCCCTGCGTGGCAGCGATGTGGCGTAGCGGGCCGGCGCGGGCGATGCTCCGCGGCGAGTGCGGCCAGGCGACGCTGCTGCTGCTCGGGGTCCTGCTCGCCGTGCTCGTCGGAGCCGGGGTGTTGGGGGCGCTGGCGCGGGGACTGGGCGCGCAGCAGGAGCGGCGTGGCGCCGCGGACCTCGCGGCGCTGGCCGGGGCGGAGGCCATGCGGGCCGCGCAGCCGCGGCTGTTCGAGCCCGCGGAGCTCGACCATGGCGTGCCGAACCCGCGCCACCTCGAGCGCACGGCGTACCTGGCGCTCGGCCGGACCGCGGCGGTCGCGACCGCGCGGCGCAACGGGGCGCGGCGGGTCGCCGTCGCGTTCCCGGATGCCGGCGCCATCGCGCCCAACCGGATCGCCGTCACGGTCCGTGACCCGATCCGCATCGCCGGACGGGAGGTGGTCGAGGATGCGCGGGCGGTGGCGGAGATCGCGTCTGTCACGCTGCCGAGCGCCGGGGGCGACCTCTCCGGTGAGTACGCCGGACCGCTGGCAACGCGGCAGGGGAAGCGGATGCGGCCCGACGTGGCGCTCGCGTTCGACCGCATGAGCGCCGCCGCTCGCGCCGGCGGCGTGACGTTGATCGTCACGAGCGCCTTTCGCGGCAACGCCGAGCAGGCGGCGCTCTTCGCCGCCCATCCCGATCCGAAGTGGGTCGCCCGGCCGGGGACGTCGCTCCACCGCCTCGGGACCGAGTTGGACCTCGGGCCGGCGTCGGCGTACCCGTGGCTTGCCGCGCACGCGCCGCGCTTCGGCTTCAAGTTGAGGTACAACTGGGAACCGTGGCACTTCGGCTACACGAGAGCCGCCGGCTCCCGCAGCGTCGGCTTCGGGCCGGGTGACGGGCGCAGCGGGCTGCCGTCGTTCGTCCCGGCGAGGTGGGCGCCCGCGATCGGGCGTGCGGCGCAGCGCTGGAACGTCGGAGCCGCGCTGCTCGCGGCGCAGCTCTACCAGGAGTCGGGCTTCAACCCGTTCGCGCGTTCCAGCGCGGGCGCGCTCGGCCTGGCGCAGTTCATGCCCGGCACGGCCAAGGACTACAACCTGACCGATCCCCTCGACGGCGACGCGTCCATCATGGCCCAGGCGCACCTGATGCACGACCTCCTCGCGCAGTTCGGGTCCGTGCCCCTCGCGCTCGCCGCCTACAACGCCGGCGCCGGTGCCGTCGCGGCATGCGGGTGCATCCCGTCCTTCCCCGAGACGGTCGCGTACGTCGCCGAGATCCTCGGCCTCCTGGGCGGCACGGGCGACCCGGCCGCCGCGGGCACCGGCCTCCAGGTGCGGCTGATCGCATGATGCCCGTCAACGCGCTGAAGGTCACGTCAAGGCCACCCGGCGCGCGACGCGCCCGGCCGCCAAGCTCGGCACCATCACCGCGACCTGCCACCGCCGGCGACGGCGTCATCGACACCGACGCCATCGCGTGGCGGTTCTCCTAGGGTGTAAGGGCGCCATGTCTGGGTACGAGAGCGGGCACCGGCGAGGATCCACGCGGCGCCCGGCGCCTGCCTCGGACCTTCTTCGCCGCCTCTCAAGTCCGTGCCCGACCGTCCGCACATGCCCACGGCCGACCCGCCCACACGCCCGAGCGAGACCCCTCGTCCGCGCTTCGACGCGCTGGACGGCCTGCGTGGCCTCGCCGCGCTCGGCGTGCTCGTCCTGCACGTGTGGATGTTCAGCTACGGCGACCTGCACAAGCCGCCCAAGGAGTTCCTCGACTTCCTGATCGGCGAGCTCCGCCTGGGCGTCCAGCTCTTCTTCGTCCTCTCGGGCTTCCTGATCTACCGGCCGTTCGTCGCCGCGGCGCTCGACGGGAACGCGGGTCCGCGCCTCAGGCGGTACGTCATCCGCCGCGCCGCCCGCATCCTGCCGGCCTACTGGGCGGCCCTCGCCGGCTCGTTCCTGCTGCTGCGCCACCTCGACCACCCGATGCAGATCGACGTCGCCCAGCTGCCGGTGTTCCTGCTCTTCGCCGAGAACCAGTTCGACGAGACGATCAAGCACCTCGACCCGCCGATGTGGACACTGGCCATCGAGGTGTCGTTCTACGCCGTGCTGCCGCTGATCGGCGCGCTCGCGCTGCGCCTCGGCGCGCACCGCGGCCGGCAGGCCGCGCTGACCCTCGCCGTCGTCGCGGGCGGCGCGCTGAGCATCGTCCTGGCCGTGCAGCACCACTGGCCGAAGACGCTGAGCACCTCGCTGCTGCCGCACCTCGTCGAGTTCGGCGCGGGCATGACCGCGGCCGTCCTGCTGCACCGCCGCTCGCTGACGCGGCGCGTCGCCACCACGACCCTGCTCGCGGGCGCCGCGCTGATCATCATCAACTCGGTCTGGCATGCGAAGGGGCTCGGCTCGCAGTCGGCGCGCAACCTGGTCGGCGACGCGCCCGGGATCGCCGGCATCGCGCTCGTGCTCGCCGCGCTGGTCGCCTCGCCGATCCGGGCGACGGCGCTCTCCCGTGGTCCCGCGCGCTGGCTGGGCAAGGTCTCCTACGGCGTCTACCTCGTGCACTTCCCGGTCATCGTGTTCCTGCGCGAGACGCATCGCTGGCCCGACACGCTCACGCGCCAGCTGCTCATGGTCATGGCCATCACGTTGCCCGTCGCGACGCTGAGCTGGCTGCTGCTCGAGCGCCCGGCCGTGCGCTGGGCGCAGCGCGTCACGCGCGGTCGCGCGCCCCGCCCGGCGCCTGCCGGCGCGCCCGCCGCCGAGCCCCGCCGCCAGCAGACCGGCGAGCGCCGCGCCCTGCGCCCGCAGCCCGCCGAGAGCTAGGGGAACACTGGCCCAGAGGGCCAGGTTCCCTTGCGGGTGTTCGCCCAGGGGGCGAAACCCGCGGCGCATTGGGGACCCACGCTCCTAGTGGGCCACCTAGCGGCCCAGCTCAGCCGGTCCGCTCGACCACGGCCACGACGCCCTGGCCGCCGGCGGCGCACACCGAGATCAGCGCTCGGCCCGAGCCCTTCTCGGCCAGCAGCTTGGCGGCCGTCGCCAGGATGCGCCCGCCCGTCGCCGCGAACGGATGGCCCGCGGCCAGCGACGAGCCGTTGACGTTCAGCTTGGCGCGGTCGACGGACCCGAGCGCGCGATCCAGGCCCAGGCGCGTGCGGCAGAACTCGTCGTCCTCCCACGCCTTCAGCGTGGCCAGGACCTGCGAGGCGAACGCCTCGTGGATCTCGAAGAAGTCGAAGTCGTCGAACGTCAGCCCGGCGCGCGCGAGCATCCTCGGCACCGCGTAGACCGGGGCCATCAGCAGGCCCTCGTCGCCGTGGACGTAGCCGACCGCGGCGGTCTGGCTGTGCGTCAGGTGGGCGAGCACGGGCAACCGGCGCGCGGCCGCCCACGCGTCGCTCGCCAGGAGCACCGCCGAGGCGCCGTCCGACAGCGGCGTCGAGTTGCCGGCCGTCATCGTCGCGCCGTCGTCGCGCGCCCCGAACACCGGCTTCAGCGCGGCGAGCTTCTCGACGCTCGCGTCGGGCCGCAGGTTCTGGTCGCGCGACAGCCCGAGGTAGGGCGTCACCAGGTCGTCGAAGAACCCGCGGTCATACGCCGCGGCCAGCCGCTGGTGACTGGCGACCGTCAGCTCGTCCTGCTCCTCGCGGCCGATCCCCCAGCGCCGGGCGGTGATCGCCGCGTGCTCGCCCATCGACAGGCCCGTGCGCGGCTCGGCGTTGCGCGGGACGTCGGGCGCCAGGTGTCCCGGCCGCACGTGGGCCAGCAGCTTCACCCGCTCCGCGGTGCTCTTGCTCGCGTTGACCTTCACCAGCAGCCGGCGCAGGTCGTCGTTGACGCCCAGCGGCGCGTCGCTGGTCGTGTCGACGCCACCGGCGATCGCGACCTCCGTCTGCCCGAGCGCGATCTTGTTGGCCGCGAGGATCGCCGCCTGGATGCCGGTGTCGCACGCCTGCTGGACGTCGAACGCCGGGGTCGCGTCGTCGAGCGCGCTGCCCATGACGACCTCGCGGGCGAGGTTGAAGTCGCGGCTGTGCTTGAGCACCGCGCCGGCGACGACCTCGTCCACGGTCTCGCCGGCGAGGCCGAAGCGGGCGACGAGCCCGTCCAGCGTGCTGGTGAGCATGTCCTGGTTGGAGGCCTGCGCGTAGGGGCCGTTGGACCGCGCGAACGGGATCCGGTTGCCGCCGAGGATCGCTGCGGGGCGGGGGAGCGTGGAGAGTTCGGTCTTCTGCCTGGCCATGATGACACCAAAGAATGTAACATCGAACCGTGTCGCAAGCTGCCGACCGTTACCAACGACTGTCCTCCACGCCGCCCGGCCGGTTCCTCGTGGGCCGCCTGGGCCTTCCGGAGTCGACGCCGCTGCGCCGGTACGAGCCGGGCCAGCCGCTGCTCGACGGACCCGCGCTGCTGGGCGGGGCCCCCGGCGCCCGGCTCAGCCCGGTGGTCGACCGGATCCTGAAGAGCGCGAACGCCGATGCCCGTCACGATGCCGGCGACGGCGAGTCCACCGAGCGCTGGGCCGCCGTCGTCTTCGACGCGTCCGGGATCACGACCTCCGAGGACCTCTCCGCGCTGCACGACTTCCTCTCGCCGACGATCCGCCGCATCGGCGCGTCGGGGCGGCTCGTCGTCTTCGGCACGCCGCCCGAGCAGGCGTCCGACCGCCGCCACGCCGTGGCCCAGCGCGCGCTCGAGGGCTTCGTCCGGTCCGCCGCCAAGGAGCTGCGCCACGGCGCGACCGGCCAGCTCGTGTACGTCGCGCCCGGGGCGGAGGACCACCTCGACTCGACGCTGCGGTTCCTGCTCTCCTCGCGCTCGGCCTACGTCTCGGGGCAGGTCGTCCGGATCGGTGCCGGCGAGTCGCCGGCGCCGGCCGACTGGGACAGGCCGCAGGCCGGCCGCGTCGCCGCCGTCACCGGCGCGTCGCGCGGCATCGGCGCGGCCATCGCCACCGTGCTGGCCCGCGACGGCGCGCACGTCGTCTGCATCGACGTCCCGGCCCAGGGCGAGGATCTCGCCGGGGTCGCCAACGCCATCGGCGGCTCCACGCTGTCGCTGGACATCACGACCGCCGAGGCGCCCGCCGCGCTCGCCGCCTACCTGCAGGAGCGCCACGGCACGGTCGAAGTCGTCGTCCACAATGCCGGCATCACCCGCGACAAGACGCTCGCGCGGATGCCGCGCGAGCTCTGGGACGCGGTGCTCGACGTCAACCTCTCCGCCCAGGAGCGCCTCAACGACGCCCTGCTGATGGGCGACCTCGTCGGCGCCGGCGCGCGCATCGTCGCCGTCTCGTCGATCGGCGGCATCGCGGGCAACCGCGGCCAGACGAACTACGGCGCGAGCAAGGCGGGCGTCATCGGGGTGGTCGACGCGCTCGCGCCCGAGCTCGCGCAGCGCGGCGCGACGATCAACGCCGTCGCGCCCGGGTTCATCGAGACGCAGATGACGGCCGCGATGCCGCTGGTCGTCCGCGAGGGCGGGCGCCGGATGAACAGCCTCGCCCAGGGCGGGCTGCCGGTCGACGTCGCCGAGACGATTGCGTGGCTCGGCAGCCCGGCGTCGGGCGGCGTCAACGGCAACGTCGTGCGCGTGTGCGGCCAGAGCCTGATCGGCGCGTGACGCCCGTGGCGACGACGACCACGACCACCCGCACGCTCGCCTCCGCGCCGAGCACGGCCACGCTCTACCCCCGCGCCGTCGCCGGCGCCTATGCGCTGCCGCTCCTGCGGCGCGTCCCGCTCCTGCGGCGCGTCCCGCTCCTCGGCCCCGGCCCCGGCCGCGGCGACGGCGGGCTCCCCGACCTCGCCTTCGCGCTGCCCGAGGTGGCGCTCCCCCCGGGGCACGTCGCCGACTACGCGCGCGTCTGCGGGTTCGGCCTGCGCGACCAGCTGCCCGCGACCTACCTCCACGTCCTCGCGTTCCCGCTCGCCATGCGCCTCATGACCGACGGCGCGTTCCCGTTCGGCGTGCTCGGCCTGGTCCACGTCGCCAACCGGATCGACCACCACCGCCCGGTGCGGCTGGCCGAGACGCCCTCGCTGCGCGTGTACGCCACCGGCCTGCGCGACCACCCCAAGGGCCGGCAGTTCGACGTCGTCGCCGAGGCCGGCGTGGACGGCGACCGCGTGTGGGAGAGCCGCAGCACCTACCTGCGCCGGGGCGGCAGCAACCCCACCAAGAAGTCCGACGCCAACCGCCCCGAGCCGCCCGAGGCCGAGGCCTTCTGGGACGTTCCGGAAGACATCGGCCGCCGCTACGGCGCCGTCTCGGGCGACCGCAACCCGATCCACCTGCATCGCCTGAGCGCCAAGGCGTTCGGCCAGCCGCGGGCGATCGCCCACGGCATGTGGCTCAAGGCGCGCTGCCTCGCCGCGCTGCAGCCCGAGCTGCCCGCCTCGTTCGCCGTCGAGGTGCGCTTCAAGCTCCCCGTGCTGCTGCCCGCGAGGGTCGGCTTCTCCACCGAGCGCGACGGCCCGGGCCCGAGCGCGGGCCGCACGTTCGCGGTGCACGACGCGCGCCGCGGCGTCCCGCATCTCGAGGGACGCATCGGCTCCTAGGGGAACACTGGCCCAGAGGGCCAGGTTCCCTTGCGGGTCTTCGCCCAGGGGGCGAAACCCGCGGCGGGTTAGGGACCGACGCTCAGCGGGATCACGGCCGCCTTCGACCGCGCCCTGGACGCCTCGCCGGAGGCCCAGGGCGCGGTCTGAAGACGGCCCGGCGCTCAGGCCGCGTCGGCCATCAGGTGGCCCGCCGCGGCCGGGGCGCCGAGCGGCGCACGCAGCAGTCGCCAGCACGCGATCGCGCCGGCGAAGCAGAGCACGGCGCAGACCCACAGGGCGTCGTGCATGCCGCTCACGTAGGCCGCCGGGTCACCCTGGCCGAGCGCGGCGCCCGCCGGGATCAGTGCGCCGAGCGCCGCGACGCCGACCGCGATGCCGGCCTGGCGGAACGTGTCGTTGACGCCGGCGGCCAGCCCGCTCTGGCGCTCGGGCACGGAGCCGAGGGCGAAGCCGCTGACCGCCGGGTTGAACAGGCCGGTGCCGATCATCGCCACGATCGATCCGGGCAGGCCGATCGCCCACGACGAGTCGACCTGGGCCAGCGTCATCAGCGCCATCCCGATGCCGACCAGGACGAGCCCGACCGACACCATCGCGCGGCCGGAGACGCGCTCGCCCATGGCGCTCGTCGCGCCGGAGACGAAGAACATGATGACGGTGCCGGGCAGGTACACCAGGCCCGCCTCGATCGCCGACAGGCCGAGGATCTGCTGCAGGTAGAGCGTGATGTAGAAGAACACCGCGAAGAAGGACGCGGAGATCGCGAACGCCCCGACCTGGGCGCCGGTGAAGGCGCCGTTGCGGAACAGGCGCAGCGGCAGCATCGGCTCGGCGATCTGCGCCTCGATGGCCAGGAAGGCCGCGAGGAAGGCACCGGCGCCGGCGAGCTCGGCGACGATTATCGCGCTGCCCCAGCCGTCCTCGTTGCCGCGCAGCAACGCGAGGATGAGCAGGAACAGCCCCGCCGTCAGCGTCACGAGCCCGCCGACGTCGACGCGGCGCGCGAAGCGGTCGCGGGACTCGGCGACGCGGGCCCGCGTGATCGCCAGGCAGGCGACGCCGAGCGGCACGTTGACGAGGAAGATCCAGCGCCAGCCCAGGCCGCTGGTCAGCGCGCCGCCGACGAGCGGGCCGACGGCGAACGACGCCCCGATGGTGGCGCCGTAGGCGGCCAGCGCCCCGGCGCGCTCCTTCATGTCCGGGAACGCGTTGGCCAGCAGCGCGAGCGACACCGCGAACATGATCGCCCCGCCGATGCCCTGCAGGGCGCGCGCGGAGTTGAGGAAGGCGATGTCGCCGGCTGCGGCGCAGAGCACCGACGCGACGGTGAACAGCGCCAGCCCGATCGTGAACAGGCGCCGGCGGCCGAAGCGGTCGGCGAGCGCGCCCGCCGTCAGGACGGTCGAGGCGAGGGCCAAGGTGTAGGCGTCGACGACCCACTGCAGGCCGTGCAGGCCGGTGTGGAGATCGCCGGCGATCTTGGAGAGGGCGGTGTTGACCACCGCGATGTCGAGCATGAGCATCGCCGTGGCGGCACACACCACGACGAGCGTCCAGCGTTGGGTTCTCACGGGGAGGGTCCTTGGGGAGAGTCGGGGAGGGTCGTCGAACCTCACCCTGAAGCCCGCGGGCCCGCAGCGAAATGGGGGAGAACCCCAGTGTCGGCGTTCGGGTGGCTGGCCGTACCCGGCCGCGTGCGGCTACCCGGCCGCGGCGACGGGCTCGGCGGAGACGGCCCCGGCCGTCACGGGGGTGACCTCCACCGGGATGCCGTTCAGCACCGCGGTGCCGGTCAGCGGCTCGACCGCGTCCTCGTCGGTCAGCACGTTGGAGTTGATTCCCGCATGGTCGCGCGCGACGTCCAGCTCGACGCCCGCGACGTCGTGGCCCCAGCCGTGCGGCAGCGACACGACCCCGGGCCGCAGCTCGTCGGTGATCTCGACGGGCGCGTCCACCGCGCCGACGCGCGAGCGGATCGTCGCGCGCCCGCCGTCGGTCAGCCCGAGGCGCTCGGCGTCGTGGGGATGCACCTGCAGCGTGCAGCGTTCCGGTCCGCGGACGAGCAGCGGGAGGTTGTGCATCCACGAGTTGTTGGAGCGCAGGTGCCGCCGGCCGATCAGCACGAGGTCGGCGGCCGGGGCGGCGAGCGCGTCGTGCAGGCGGTCGACGTCGGCGACGACCGCCGCGGGCGCCAGCTCGATCCGGCCGCTGCGCGTGCGCAGCACCTCGGGCAGCCGCGGCGCCAGCGGGCCGAGGTCGATGCCGTGGGGCCGCGCCTCCAGGTCGGCGAGCGTCAGCGCGTAGGGCCCGGTGCGCAGCATGAGGTCGATCAGGCGCGCGGTGCCGACGCGCGGCTCCAGGTCGGCGAGCGCCTCGTCGGCGTCGCGGCCGTACCAGGACGAGTACGGGTCGGCCACCTCCTTGCCGATCGCGGCGCGCACGACGAGCTCGTCGATGGCGGCGACGTCGGCGGCCGGCCCCTGGCCGCTGAGGACGCCGACCAGGCGCAGCACGGTCTCCCACTCGTCCGGGAACCCGGCGGGGCGCGGCAGGACGGGCGGCGAGTAGTTGGTGTAGTTGCGGATCGCGAAGCCCTGGAAGACGACGTCGAAGTGCGCCTTCTCCAGCGGCGAGGGCGACGGCAGGATCACGTCGGCGTGGCGGGTCGTCTCGTTGACGTACAGGTCGACCGACACCATGAAGTCGAGGTCGCGCAGCGCGGCGTCCAGGCGGTCGCTGTTGGGCGTCGAGAGCACCGGGTTGCCGGCGACGGTGATCAGCGCGCGCACCTGGCCCTCGCCGGGCGTGTCGATCTCCTCGGCCAGGCAGGCGACGGGCAGCTCGCCGAAGGTCTCGGGCAGGCCGCGCACGCGCGACGCCCAGCGGCCGAAGCGCGCGCCGCGCCCGCGGCCGGGCTGGCCCTTGGTGTTCGACAGCCCCGCGGACGGCTTGGGGAACATCGCGCCGCCGGGCGCGTCGAGGTTGCCGGTGACGACGTTGAGCACGTCGATCAGCCAGCTCGCGGTCGTGCCGAACGCCTGCGTCGTCGTGCCGATCCGGCCGTAGGCGACCGCGCTCGGCGCGGCGGCGAAGTCCCGCGCGACCCGGCGGATCGCCTCGGGGTCCAGGCCGGTCGGGCCGGCGACGGCCTCCGGCGGGAAGTCGGTGGCGAGCGCCCGCACCTCGTCCAGGCCCTCGACGAGGCCGTCGGCAGCGCCGAGCGATTCCAGGCGCTCGTCGAAGACGACGTGGAGCAAGGCCATCAACAGCAGCGCGTCCGTTCCGGGGCGGATCGCCAGGTGCTCGTCGGCCTCCTGCGCCGTGCGGCTGCGCCGCGGGTCGACCACGACGATGCGCCCGCCGCGGGCGCGGATCGCGCGCAGCCGCCCGCGGGCGTCGGGCGCGGTCATCAGCGAGCCGTTGGACGCGAGCGGGTTGGCGCCCAGGCAGAGCATGAAGTCGGTGCGGTCCAGGTCGGGGATCGCGATCGTCGTCCCGGTGCCGAAGAGCATCGCCGAGGCGGCCTGCTTGGGGTACTGGTCGACGGTGCTCGCGCTGTAGATGTTCTTGGTGCCCAGCGCCTTGAGCAGGACCTTGCCGTAGAGCAGGAACGCGAGCGAGTGCGCGGCCGGGTTGCCGATGTAGGCGGCGACCGCGTCGCGCCCGCCGGCGTCGACCACCGCGGGCAGGCGCCGGTCGATCTCCGCGAACGCCTCGTCCCAGCTCACCGGTGCGAAGCGGCCGTCGGGCTGCTTGAGCAGCGGCGTGCGCACGCGATCGGGATCGTCGTGCAGCTCCTTGATCGCGACGCCCTTCGGGCAGATGAAACCGTGGCTGAAGACGTCCTCGGCGTCGCCGCGGACCTTCGTCACGGTGCCGGCGCGCTCGTCGACGTCGAGCGCGAGCCCGCAGGTCGCTTCGCACAGGGGGCAGGTCCGGTAAGCGACGGCCATCGCCCGAATCTACTCCGACACTCGTCCACTGGCCACATCCCCACCTCAAAGGTCACACCGGCGAACCGATGCCTGAGAGGGCCATGGAGGCAAAGCACGCAACGGACTGCGCGCCCTGGAAGGACAGCATCGACCCTGTCGCTGCTCGTTCCGTCGCCGGCGCAATCGACGATCTCGCCGAGTTCCCGGTTCTCGACGCGACGGTGCTGCGCGTCATCGCCCTGTGCGATGACGAGGAGTCGACCGCCGCCGACCTGGTGGACGCGCTGGAGCAGGACGCGACGTTCGCGGCCAACCTGCTGCGGTTCGCGAACTCCGCCGCCCGGGCGCATCCGATCCGGGCCAAGACCATCCGCCAGGCGGTCATGCTCGTCGGCCGCCGCGCCCTGCGGCGCCTGGCGCTCGAGGCCGCCACCTTCCGCTTCCTGGAGCGCGCGCGCGGCAACGGCCGCGCGTCGTGTGGCCAGTTGCACCTGCACGCGGTCACCGTCGCCATCGGCGCCGCGGCCTGCGCCGAGGAGGCGCGCGTGCCGGGCGACGCCGTCCACCTCGCGGGCCTGCTGCACGACGTCGGCAAGCTCGTCCTGCCCGAGGTCTTCGGGGAGGAGGCGTGCGACGCCCTGGCGCGCGAGCTCCCCGCCGGGGCCGAGCGCGTGCTGGCCGAGCGCGAGCGCTTCGGCATCGATCACGCCCAGTGCGGCGCGCTGCTGGCCGAGCGCTGGGGGCTGCCGGCCGAGGTCGCCTCGATCATCGCGTGGCACCACGGCGGCCCGACCGGCATCGGCTCGCCGAACGCGGAGATCGCCTGCGTGCAGCTCTCCGACAACGTCGCCGGCATGCTCGGCGGCGTGGAGGCCGACCACGCGCTGCTGGATGTCGCCCTCGATCGCCTGTCGCTGACCGCCGACGTCCTCGACGTGCTCGCCGACGAGATCACGCACACCGACCAGCGCGGCGAGGTCGGGCGCCTGGCCCACCGCGTCGCCGAGCTCGAGCGCCTGTCGCAGACCGACGACCTCACGGGCCTGGCCAACCGCCGCCATTGGCTGCAGACCACGCGGACCGCGCTGCACGACAACGGCGGCGGGGCGATCCTCATCGTCGACATCGATCACTTCAAGGCCGTCAACGATCGCCATGGGATGGCCGCCGGCGACCTCGTCCTGGCCGAGATCGGCCGGATCATCGCCCACCACGGGCACGCCGGCCGGCTGGGCGGCGACGAGTTCGCGGTGCTGGTGCCAGGGAACCTCGAGGAGGCCGTGCAGGCCGCGCAGCGGATCATGGCGCAGGTCAGCGAGGCCTTCGAGGCCGGCAGTGGGCCGAAGATCGACCTCTCGATGGGCTGCGCCGCGGCGCCCACGCACGGCGACGAGTTGGCCGACCTGCTTGAGGCCGCCGACGTCGCGCTGCTCGACGCCAAGCGCGCGGGCCGCAGCCGGGCGATGATCGCCGGGGCGGAGTGCCGCCCCGACGGGCTGGCCGCCTGAGGCCGATCGCGCGACACTCCCGGCGTGGAGGACGACATGCTGGTGACGACGCGGCTCGCGCTGCACGCCCTGGCCGCCGGGGTCATCAGCCCGCTGCGGGTCCAGGCGACGGGCAACGAGATCGCGCTGCGGGTGCGGCCGGGCGGCTTCGGCACGCCCGATCTGCCCGGCGGCGGATGGGTCGGCGTGCACGGGACCCAGGTCGTGGTCGTGGGACCCGACGGCGACGACCGGCGCACCACGATCACCACGCTCCGCAAGGCCGGCGCCTTCGTGGGGCTGGACGGCGCGGACGCGCTGCCCGGCGATCCACTGGAGGTCCACGCCGGCGCCGCGACCGTGCTGGCCGAGGCGCACGCCGACGGCGACGAGGCGCTGCAGGCGCTGATCGACGGCGCGGGCCCCGACGACGACCCGTCGGCGATCCACCTGTGGCCCGAGCACTTCGACATCGCGATCGAGTACGGCGCGCAGGACGTCCGCGGCACCTACGGCGTGTCCCCCGGCGACGAGCAGCACGTCGAGCCCTACGCCTACGTCGCGCCATGGTCGGCGAAGCCCGGCGGCAGGTTCTGGAACGCGACGGCCTTCGCCGGCGCCGAGCGTCCGGCCGACGAGCCGGACGCGATGACGGCCTTCTTCCGCGAGGCGCACCGCCTGCTGACGGACCACCAAGGGGGACAGTCCCCAACCCCCCGGGGGTAGGGGACTGTCCCCTACCCCCGGGGGTAGGGGACAGTCCCCCTCAGAGGAGGTGGCGGCGCATGACGATGTCGGCCGACAGCGTCTTGTAGCCCACGCGGTCGAAGACGACGGTGACGATCCCGTCCTCTACGCGCTGGACGGTGCCGGGCCCGAACTTCGGGTGGTCGACGTGCTCGCCGACCCAGAACGGCTCGTCATCAGGCGGCGGTGTCGCGCCGTCGGGATGTGCCTCGCAGTAGTCGCAGTTGCCGCAGGGCGGGTCGAACGCCTCGCCGAAGTAGCCGAGCAGGAAGGCGCGCCGGCAGCCGTCGTGCTCGGCGTAGCCGCGGACCATCTCGACGCGGGAGCGCTCGAACGCCTCGCGGTCGGCCTCCATCTCCATCGCCGCCTTCAGCCCGTCGCGGAGATCGGCGCCGCGCACCGGCGCGACGGTCCCGTCGTCGGCGACGTGTACGAGCCCGGCCTCGTCGAGGCGGTGCAGCACGGTGGCGATCCGCGACCGCGGCAGCCCGAGCTCGTCGCGGAGCGCGGCCGCGTCGACCGGCTCGCCGGCGGCCTTGACCACGCGGGCGACCCGCTCGAGCGTCGCGGGGTCGAGCCTGCCGGAGGCGAAGAACCGCCGGCGCCCGAGGTCCTCGGGGCGGTAGAACAGCTGGGCGCGGGAGGGGAGGCCGTCGCGCCCGGCGCGGCCCATCTCCTGGAAGTAAGCGTCCAGGGACTCGCTGACGTCGAGGTGCAGCACGAAGCGCACGTCGGGCTTGTCGACGCCCATGCCGAAGGCGATCGTGGCGACCATCACGTCGATGTCGCCGTCGGCCTCCATGAACGCCTCCTGGGCGGCGTCGCGCTGCTTGGCGCTCATGCCGCCGTGGTAGGCGCCGGCCCGCACGCCGCGCTCCACCAGCGCCGCCGCGGTCCGCTCGGCGCCCTTGTGCGTCGAGACGTAGACGATGCCCGGCCGGTCGCCGTCGCTCGCCGTGTCCAGAAGCGCGCGCTCCTTGTCGCCGGCCTCGTGGAAGCGGTGGACGCCGAGCCAGATGTTGGGGCGGTCGAACCCCTTGATGATCACGGCCGGATCCCGGAGGCGCAGCACCTCGAGGATCTCCTCGCGGACGGGCGCGGCGGCGGTCGCGGTCAGCGCCAGGACCGGCGGGCGGCCGAGGGCCTCGGCGGCCGCTCCGAGCTCGAGGTAGTCGGGCCGGAAGTCGTGGCCCCACTGGCTGACGCAGTGCGCCTCGTCGACGACGAAGAGCGACGGCTCGAGCGCCCGCAGCCGCTCGCGCGTCTCCTCGGAGGCCAGCTGCTCGGGCGCCAGCAGGACGAACTCGGTCTCGCCGGCCTCCAGCGCGCGGAACACCTCCTCGCGCTCGTGGTGCGACAGCGTCGAGTTCAGCTCGTGCGCGGTGCCGCCCTCGGCCTGCTCGACCTGGTCGCGCTGCAGCGCGATGAGCGGCGAGACGACGATCGTCGGACCCTCGAGGAAGAACCCGGCGAGCTGGTAGATCGCGGACTTCCCGGAGCCCGTCGCCATGACGACGAGCGCGTCGCGTCCGGCGAGGACCGCTTGCACGCCCTCCAGCTGGCCGGGCCGCAGATGCTCGTGCCCGAGCTCGGTGCGGGCGGCGGCGTCGATGTCATCGGCGGTGGGCAGCACGGGAAGGCCCTACCCGACCCTATCCTCGAAGGACTCATGGCCACCGTGCCGCAATCCGAAGGTCGCCGCACTCGCCTGGCCGAGCAGCGCCGCAAGCTGCCCGACGGCCCGGGCGTCTACCTGTTCCACGATGACAAGGGCAAGGTCATCTACGTGGGCAAGGCGAAGTCGCTGAAGAAGCGCGTCGCCGGCCACTTCTCCAACCCGGTGACGCGCGGCGCGCATCAGATGATCGACTCGATCGACTCGGTCGAGTTCCTGCTGGTCAGCTCCGAGACCGAAGCGCTGATCGTCGAGCAGAACTTCATCAAGCAGTACCAGCCGCGCTTCAACATCCGGCTGCGCGACGACAAGTCCTACCCGTACATCGCGATCTCGATGGACGAGCAGTTCCCGCGGGTGTACTTCACGCGCGAGCGCCATCGCAAGAACCGCCTGTACTTCGGCCCGTACTCCAGCGCCAAGCGCACCCGCTCGACGCTCGAGACGCTCGGGAAGGTCTTCCAGTACCGCTCGTGCAACGGCGCCGAGCCGGGGCGCCGGTCGGGCTCGCCGTGCCTCGACTACTACATCAAGCGCTGCGGAGCCCCGTGCGTCGACTACGGCGTCGATCGCGAGCAGTACATGGAGTCGATCGAGGGCGTCCGCGCGTTCCTCTCGGGCCGCTACCGCGACATCGAGCGCGACCTCGAGGAGAAGATGAAGGCGGCGGCCGCCGAGCAGGAGTTCGAGCAGGCCGCGCTGGAGCGCAACCGCCTCGCCGCCGTCCGCTCGCTGCTGCAGCGCCAGCGCGTGGCGAACGAGGCCGTCGGGACGGTCGACGTCGTGGCCGTCGCCGCCGACGGGACCGACGCCAACGCCCAGGTCTTCCAGCTGCGCGACGGCGTGCTCAGCGACCGGCAGTCGTTCTACCTCGACAACGTCCAGGAGGGCGGCGTCGGCGAGGTCGCCCAGGAGTTCCTCCTGCAGTACTACGGCGAGGCCACGGTGATCCCGCCGCAGGTCATCGTCCAGGCCGAGGTCGAGGATCTGGGGCCGCTGGCCGAGCTGCTGACCGAGCGACGCGGTGCGAACGTCGAGGTGCGCGCGGCGGAGCGCGGCGACAAGGCGCGGCTGCTGTCGCTCGCCGAGCGCAACGCACGTCTGGCGCTCGACCAGGACCGGCTCAAGGCCGAGCGGTCACGCCAGCAGCGGGTCGAGGCGCTCGACGACCTCCAGGAGGCGCTGCACCTCGACGCGCTGCCGCTCCGGGTCGAGTGCTTCGACATCTCCAACCTGATGGGCACGCATACCGTCGCGTCCATGGTCGTCTTCGAGGGCGGCGCGCCGAAGAAGGCCGACTACCGGCGGTTCACGATCCGCGGTGGGGAGGAGGGCGTGCCCGACGACTTCGCCTCCATGTCGGAGGTGCTGTCGCGGCGGCTGGCCAACTGGGAGCGCCAGCAGGACCTCTCGCCGCACGACCCCGAGCGCAACGAGTCGTTCGCGACGCTGCCGAACGTGATCGTCATCGACGGCGGCAAGGGCCAGCTGTCGGCCGGCGTCGAGGCGCTGCAGGGCTTCATGGACCGCGGCGTCGCGGTGGTGTCGCTGGCCAAGCGCATCGAGGAGGTGTTCGTGCCGGGCCGGGCGGAGCCCATCCTGCTCGGGCACGACACGCCGGCGCTGCAGTTGCTGCAGCGGGTCCGCGACGAGGCGCACCGCTTCGCGATCACCCACCACCGCACCCGCCGCGACAAGGCGATGACCGTGTCGGTCCTGGACGACCTGCCCGGCATCGGCCCGGGCCGCAAGCGCGCGCTGCTGAACCACTTCGGCTCGCCGGAGGCGGTGCTCGAGGCCACCAGCGAGCAGCTCGAGGCGGTGCCCGGCCTCCCGGGCAAGGTCGCCCGCGAGCTCTACACGTTCCTGCATCGGACGCGGACCGGGCGGTAGGAGCCCGGGTTCCTATCGGGCCGCAGCGAAACGAGCCCCTGGGCGAGGCTTCGCCTAGGACTGCGCGGTGGTGGTGCTCGGCGCGGGGTTGCCGTTCGGGGCGCCGCCCTGGGGGCGCTGGGGCAGCTTGGACTGGCAGGCCTTCAGGGCCGCCACGACCTTCGGGTCGTCGCGCTTGAGGTTGCGCAACGCGTTGAAGCCGTCGGTGACCTTGACGGCCAGTCCCTGATCCTTGAGGCAGGTCAGGTACGGCGTGAAGGCCTGGATGTTCTGCTGGCCGCCGCCGGGCCGGCCGCCGCCCGCGCCCTGCGGGCGGTACTTGGCGCACGCCTGCATGGCCTGGCCGAGCTTCGGGTCGCCGCCGGCGCCCGGACCGTTGCCGCCGCCCGGGCCACCCGGCTGCCCGTTCCCGCCGCCCGCGGGCGGGCCGTAGCCGTCGCCACCACCGCCGCCGCCGCCCTGCGGGCGGGTGGGCGGCGTGACGCCCTGATCCTTCAGGCACTGGTCGAACTTGGCGCGCGAGGCCGTCTGGGTGGTGCCGGACTTCGCGGATGAGCTGCCACCCGACGAGCCACCCGACGATCCGCCGCAGGCGGTGAGGGCGACCGTGGCGGCCACCAGGACGAGCGCGGACAGGGACGAGGCGAGACGCGGCATATGTGACGCAGTGAGCCGCAGCAACCGAAAGGGAGCCCAAGCGGGGCCGAAGAACTGCATAAGTCCCTGCAGGACCGCCGTTCTTCGGCTCCTCTCACGTTGCGCTTAGCGACTGCTCACCGCCTCGGTGCACTGTGCTGATCGATGCCTCGCCCGATCCGCCGACACCTCTCCCCGCTCACCCTCGGCCTCGCAGCGCTCGCGATCGGCACCATCGTCGCCGCCGTGCTGGCGATGGGCACCGATTCGCCGGGCTCCACCGTGAGCGAACGCACCGTCACGGCGGCCAAGGGCGTCGTGCAGTCGACGGTCTCCGGAACCGGCAACCTGTCGCCCGCCAACCAGATGGAGATGAACTTCGGCGCCTCGGGCACGGTGACCAAGGTGTACGTGAAGGCCGGCGAGCACGTCACCGCCGGCCAGCTGCTGGCCAAGATCGACACGGCCGACGCCGATGTCAACCTGGCCCAGGCGAAGGCCGACCTCTCCGCGGCCCAGGACACGCTGACCCAGGTGCAGTCCGGGACGACGTCGACGACCTCGACCGCCTCGTCCTCGGACACGGCCACGGTGGTGCCGGCGGTCGCGACCGCGGCGACCGCGAGCGTCACGGCGATCGACGCCCAGGCGACGAGCACGACGCCCGCCTCCACGACGACGCCGGCCACGACGACCACGCCGTCGACCACGACGACGACGCCCCAGACGACGACCACGCCGAAGAGCTCCACGCCGGCGACGACCACGGGCAGCAGCGGATCCGGCGGCTCGTCGGGCGGCGGCTCCTCGGGTGGCGGGTCGTCGGGTGGCGGGTCGTCGGGTGGCGGGTCGTCGTCCTCCGGCTCGGGCTCGTCCTCGGGCGGCGGCTCCACGTTGAGCGAGGCCTCGGCCGCGGCCGCCGTCAAGAGCGCGCAGCTGGCCGTCGACAACGCCGAGAAGGCGCTGTCGGCCACGAGCCTGCGCGCGCCGGACGCCGCGACCGTCGCAGCCGTCAACGGCGCGGTCGGCGACCAGGTCATCTCGGGCTCCACCTCGACGTCGGGCTCCTCGGGCTCCTCGGGCTCGTCCGGCACGGGCGGCGCCACCGGCGGCGGCTCGTCGGCCTCCAGCAGCTCCTCCTCCAGCAGCTCCACCACCTCGGGCTTCATCACGCTCACCCAGCTGAGCGTGATGCACCTGGACGTCAGCCTCAGCGAGTCCGACATCAACGACGTCAAGGTCGGCCAGGCCGCGACGGTCACCGTCAACGCCGCCTCGGGCGAACAGGTAGCGGGCAAGGTCATCGCCATCGGCGTCCTGTCCTCGTCCTCCTCGTCGGGGACCACCAGCGCGGTCAGCTACCCGGTGACCATCGAGCTGACGCAGACGACCAAGGGCCTGCGCGCCGGCATGAGCGCGACCGCGGACATCGTCACCGCGCAGGCGTCCGGCATCGTCGTGCCGACGCAGGCGGTCCGCGGCTCGACGGTGACCGTCGTCAAGGACGGCAAGCGCAGCACCAAGCAGGTGCAGACCGGCGTCGCGGGCGACAGCACGACCCAGATCACCAGCGGCCTCACCGCCGGCGACCAGCTGATCGTCACCTCCACCAGCGCGGCGGCGGGCGCCGCGGCGTCCGGCACCGCCGGAGCCGGCGCCGCCGGCGCCCCCGGCGGCGCCGGCGGCGCGCGTCCCGGCGGGGGCTTCGGCGGCGGCGGCGGGTTCGGCGGCGCCGGCGGTGGCGGCGGCTTCGGCGGCGCGGGCGGCGGCGGCGGAGGACGCGGATGAGCGGCAGCGCGGTGCGGTCCGCCCGCGTGGGACCCGCTCCCCGTCCCCGCCGGCGGCCGGTGATCGTCATCGAGGACGTCCGCCGCAGCTACCAGGTCACCGCCGACCTGGCCGTCCATGCGCTGGACGGCGTCTCGCTGCGGATCGACACGGGGGACTTCGTGGCGATCATGGGGTCCTCGGGCTCGGGCAAGTCGACGCTGATGAACATCCTCGGCTGCCTGGACCTGCCGAGCGCCGGGCGCTACCTGCTCGACGGCGTCGACATCCGCGACATGGACGAGGACGAGCAGTCCGACCTGCGCAACCGCAAGATCGGCTTCATCTTCCAGGCCTTCAACCTGGTCCCGCGCACCAGCGCGCTGGCCAACGTCGAGCTGCCGCTCAGCTACGCCGGCGTCACCCGCGCCGACCGCCGGCGCCGGGCCACCGCGGCGCTGGAGGCCGTCGGCATGGGCGCGCGGCTGGACCACCTGCCGTCCGAGCTGTCGGGCGGCCAGCAGCAGCGCGTCGCCGTGGCGCGGGCGATCGTGACCAACCCCTCGCTGATCCTCGCCGACGAGCCGACGGGCAACCTGGACTCGCGCTCGACGGTCGACGTCCTGCGGATCTTCGAGGACCTCAACGCCGAGGGCCGCACGGTCGTGCTCATCACCCACGAAAACGACGTCGCGGAGCGCGCTCGCCGCACGATCCGCCTCGCCGACGGCCGCATCATCTCCGACGTGGCCACCGGCGCCGGCGCGCTGGGCACCGCGGGGGAGGCCGCATGACGATCGCCGAGACGCTGCGCATCGCGCTCGGCGGGATCATGGCCAACAAGCTGCGCTCCGGGCTGACGATCCTGGGCATGACGATCGGCGTCGCCTCGGTGATCGTGCTGGTCGCGGTGGGCAACGGCTCCAAGAAGCAGGTGCAGGCCGGCATCCAGGCGCTCGGCAGCAACGTGCTGCTCGTCCAGACCGGCGGCATGCGCGGCGGCCCGGGGGGCGGCGGCGGCAGCAGCGGCCTGACGCTCACCCAGAAGGACGCCGAAGCGCTCCAGGACCCGTTCAACGCGCCCGACGTCAAGAGCGCCTCGCCGGTGGTCAACGCCAACGGCACGACGCTCGTCGCGGGCTCGGTGAGCTACCAGCCCAGCCAGATGATCGGCACGGTCCCGACATACACCGAGGCGCGCAACTACGAGATCGCCGCGGGCGCGATGTTCACCAAGGCCGACGTGACCAAGCACAAGCGCGTCGCGGTGGTCGGCCCCACGGTCGTGCAGAACCTGTTCGGCGGCAGCGACCCCGTCGGCCAGAGCATGCGGATCAACGGGGCGAGCTTCACCATCGTCGGCGTCACCAAGGGCAAGGGCTCCAACGGCACGCAGGACCAGGACGACTTCGTGCTCGCGCCGCTCACCGCGGTGCAGGACTCGCTGACCGGCTATGGCTCGATCAACCAGATCGTCGTCCAGGCGACCTCGGAGAAGGGGCTCAACGGCGCCCAGTCCGAGGTCACCTCGATCCTGAACCAGCGCCACGACATCACGGCGTCGAACAGCAGCACGACGACCAGCAGCTTCCAGGTCATCAACCAGGGCTCGATCCTCGAGACCTCCAACCAGACCACGAGCGTCTTCACCACCCTGCTGGGCGCCGTCGCGGCGATCTCGCTGCTGGTCGGCGGCATCGGCGTGATGAACATCATGTTGGTGAGCGTGACCGAGCGGACGCGGGAGATCGGCATCCGCAAGGCCATCGGCGCACGCCGCGCCGACATCCTCACGCAGTTCCTCGCCGAGGCCGTCCTGGTCTCGATGCTCGGCGGCCTCGTCGGCGTGGGGGTCGGCGTGATCGGCAGCCAGTTCCACATCGCCGGCGTGCAGCCCGCCATCGCCGGCTATTCGATCCCCGTGTCCTTCGGCGCGGCCGTGGTGTCCGGCCTGTTCTTCGGCACGTACCCGGCAGGCCGCGCGGCGCGCCTGCGTCCCATCGACGCCCTGCGCTTCGAATGACCGACCCCGATCCCGATGATCCGACCACCCGGAGTGCCCCGATGACCCAGCACGAGCAGCCCACGACCGTCTACGAGGACGAGGCCGAGTGGTACGACGAGCCCGCTGCCGAGGAGAAGGAGGCGCTGCCGCCTCGGCCACGGCGCAGGCTCCTGACGCCCGCGACGGGCGGGCTCGTCGCGGTCCTGCTCGTCGCCGGCGGCTTCCTCGGCGGCGTGGAGGCGCAGAAGCACCACGCCCCCGCCGCCGCCGGGGGCGCCCCCGCGGGCTTCGCGGGGCGCTTGGGCGGCGGCGGCGCCGGGGGCGGTGCGGGCGGTGCGGGCGCCGGGCAGGGCGCGCGCGGGGCCGGCGGGGCCGGAGCGGGGAGCGCGGCCGGCGCGGGCGGCGCGGCCGGCGGTTCGGCCGCCGTCGGCACGGTGGCCAACGTCAAGGGCAGCACGATCTACGTGACCGGCCCCGACGGCACGACGATCAAGGTCAAGACCAACTCGAACTCCAAGGTCACCCGCAACGCGTCGAGCAGCGCGGACGCCGTCCACCCGGGCGACACGGTGGTCGTCCAGGGCTCCAAGGCCTCCAGCGGGACCGTGACGGCGACGTCGGTGACCGCAACGGCCAAGGGCGTGAGCGCCGGCGGAGCGGGCGGCGGCGGGTTCGGCGGCGGCGGCGCCGGCGCGGCGGCGGGCGGCTCGGGAGCGAGCGCGGGCGGCGCTCAGGTCCCGCAGGGCTTCGCGCCGCCGGCCGGCTGACGGCGGGCGCGCCAGGCCGCGTCGCAGACCACTTCTACGAGACAATGCGCGGAGTGCCGCTCATCCACGTCACCGGCCACCGCAACCCCGATACGGACTCGATCGCCGCGGCGATCGGATACGCCGAGCTGCGGGGGCGACAGGATCCCGACAACACCTACATGCCCGTCCGGCTGGGGGACCTGAACTCCCAGACGCGCTGGGTGCTGCAACGGGCCGGGGCGGCCGAGCCCGAGTTCCTGCCGCACGTGATGCTCCGCGTGCGCGACGTGATGCAGGAGGACTTCTACGCGGCCGGCGTCGACGACGCGGTCCGCGAGGTCGGCCTCACGATGGCCCAGGACCGCCTCGACGTGGTGCCGATCGTCGACCACGACGGCCGCCTGGCCGGCGTCATGACCGAGCGCGCGCTGGCCCGTCGCTACATCCGCGAGTCGCGCGAGGCCTCGACCCTCGTCGACACGCCGACGCGCATCAGCGCGATCACCGCCGCGGTCAGCGGCGAGCAGGTCGTCGGCGAGGACACCACGGTGGCCGGGCGCGTCTGGGTCTACGCGATGGCCACCGGCTTCCCCGAGAGCGGGATCGGGCCCGGCGACGTGGTGATCATCGGCAACCGCGAGGACGCCCAGCGCCAGATGATCGAGCGCGGCGTGGCGCTCATGCTGATCTCCAACGGGGTGGCGCCCACCGACGACATCCTCAAGCTCGCCCGCGAGCACGGCGCCGCCATCGTGCTCTCCCCGCTGGACAGCTACGTCTGCGGACGCATGACGACGCTGGCGGCGCCGTGCAACGCGCTCATGGACGCCCAGCCCCTGACCGTCCGGGCCAACGACCTGCTCGAGGACGTCCGCGAGGAGATCAAGAACGTGCACTACCGGGCGGCCGTCGCGGTCGACCGGCTCGGGCACCCGATCGGCCTGGTGACGCGCTCGGACCTCGTGAACCCCGAGCCGCGCGAGGTGCTGCTCGTCGACCACGCCGAGCAGGGCCAGAGCGTGCCGGGCATCGAGCAGGCCCACATCGTCGAGATCCTCGACCACCACCACATCGGCTCGATCGAGACGCGCGTGCCGGTCCGGGCGACGTTCGACCCCGTGGGGTCGACCTCGACGCTCGTGCTCGAGCGCTTCCGCCAGGCCGGCGAGGAGCCGACGCCGCCGACGGCGACCGTGCTGCTCGGCGCGATCCTCTCCGACACCGTGATCCTCAACTCGCCGACGACCACCGAGCGCGACGGCGCGGCGGTGCGGTACCTGGCGGGGCACCTGGGCGTCGACCCCGAGGAGTTCGGCCGCGAGATGTTCGAGAGCGGCTCGGACGCCGCGGACGCGTCGGTCGACTCGCTGCTCTCGCGCGACTCCAAGGAGTACGAGACCGCCGAGGGACCGATGTCGATCGCGCAGATCGAGACGGCCGGGCAGATCCTCAGCGACCGCCTGGGCGAGCTGCGCGAGGCGCTGCAGAACCAGCACGACAAGAACGGCCACGTGCTGTCGGCGCTGATGGTCACCGACATCCTGGAGAAGCACACGCAGCTCCTGGTGGCCGGCGACGTGGGCGCGGCCGAGCGCGCCTTCGACCGGCAGGCCGAGGACGGGATCATCGACCTGCCGGGCGTGATGAGCCGCAAGAAGCAGGTGGCGCCGCCGCTCCTTGGAGCCTTCTAGGTTCCCGGGGCGGGGGACGTCCGATCGAGCCCGTCGGCAGCGCGCGTCATCATGTCGTCCATGGCCGCCACCAGTGAGTCGACCCCGACCACGACGGAGTCGCGCCTGGAGGATCTCGTCGTCATCTCGGGCTACTCCGGCGCGGGCAAGTCGACGGCGATGGCGGTGTTCGAGGACGCCGGCTACTTCTGCGTGGACAACCTTCCGCCGGAGATGATCCGCTCGTTCGTCGAGCTCATCACCCACCAGGGCTCGAAGGTCGAGCGCGCGGCCGTCGTCTCCGACGTCCGCGGCGGCGAGTTCTTCGAGCCGCTGGAGGGCGTGATCGAGGATCTGCACGCGCGGGGCCTGCCCAGCCGGGTGCTCTTCCTCGACGCCGACGACCTCACGCTGCTGGACCGCTACAAGGAGACGCGCCGCCGGCACCCGCTGGCCAAGGAGTCGAGCATCGCGTCGGGCATCGCCGCCGAGCGCGCGATCCTCGGGCCGATCAAGGAGCACAGCGACTTCGTGATCGACTCCTCCGGGTTGAAGGCCTCGCACCTGCGCCGCCGGATCGCCGACGAGCTGCTGCCGCGCCAGTCGCAGGGCCGCCTCGCGCTCACCTTCCAGAGCTTCGGCTTCAAGCACGGCCCGCCGCGCGACGCCGACCTCGTCTTCGACGTCCGCTTCCTGCCCAACCCGCACTACGTGCCCGATCTGCGCGAGCTCACCGGCCTCGACCCGCGCGTCGTCGACTACGTCGGCCGCGAGGGCAAGCTCGAGCAGCTCTACGCGCACCTCGAGCCGCTGCTGGAGTTCCTCGTGCCCGAGTACGAGGAGGAGGGCAAGGCCCACCTCAGCATCGCCATCGGCTGCACCGGCGGGCGCCATCGCTCGGTCGCGATCACCGAGCACCTCGCGCAGCGCTTCCGCGAGCGCGACGACGTCGTGGTCGAGGTCGAGCACCGCGATGTCGGCCGGCGGACCTAGCCGGCCGGATGCTCTTCCACGTCGGCTTCGAGGTCTCCGACCTCGCCCGTTCGGCGGCGTTCTACGACGCCGTGTTCGCCCGCCTGGGAATCCGCCGCGTCCACGACTCGCCGAGCGCGATCGCCTACGGAAGCCACGAGCCGCGGTTCTGGATCGTGGAGCGGGGCCGGCCACCGGCGCCGGGCTACGGCCACACCGCGATCCAGGCCTCGGGCCGGGTCGCGGTCGACGCCGCCTACGAGGCGGCGCTCAGCTCTGGCGGGCGCGACGACGGGCCTCCCGGCTTGCGCCCGCAGTACGGACCGCGCTATTACGCGGCCTACGTGCTGGACCCGGACGGGCTGCGTCTGGAGCTCGTCGCGGGCGGGCACTGACGACAAGCGGACCGATAGGGTCCGGCCCTCTCAGATCGACGTCCCCAGGAAGGACTGACACGAACATGCCCCTACGCGTCGGGATCAACGGCTTCGGCCGCATCGGCCGCAACCTGTTCCGTGCCGCCCAGGCCAAGAACGCCGACATCGAGTGGGTCGCGGTGAACGACCTCACCGACTCCAAGACCCTCGCGCACCTTCTGAAGTACGACTCGATCCTGGGTCCGTACCCGGGCACCGTCGAGGTGTCGGCCGACGGCATCCTGGTCGACGGCAAGGAGCTGAAGGTCCTCGCCGAGCGCGACCCCGCGGCCCTGCCCTGGCGCGACCTCGGCGTCGACGTCGTCATCGAGTCGACCGGCTTCTTCACCAAGCGCGCCGACGCGGCCAAGCACCTGGACGCCGGCGCCAGGAAGGTCATCATCTCGGCGCCCGCCAGCGACGAGGACATCACGGTGGTGCTGGGCGTCAACTTCGACAGGTACGACAAGGACGCCCACCACGTCATCTCCAACGCGTCGTGCACCACGAACTGCCTCGCGCCGTTCGCCAAGGTCGTCAACGACGGCATCGGCATCAAGCACGGCCTGATGACGACGATCCACGCCTACACCGCGGATCAGAACCTCCAGGACGCGCCGCACAAGGACCTGCGCCGCGCCCGCGCCGCCGCCGTCAACCTCGTGCCGACGTCGACCGGCGCCGCCAAGGCCGTCGGCCTCGTGCTGCCCGAGCTCAACGGCAAGCTGCACGGCTTCGCGGTCCGCGCCCCGATCCCGACCGGCTCGCTCGTCGACCTCACGTTCGAGGCTGACCGCCAGACCTCCGTCGAGGAGGTCAACGAGCTCTTCAAGAGCAAGGCCGACACCGGCGACCTCGCGGGGATCCTGCAGTACACCGAGGACCCGATCGTCTCGTCCGACATCGTGACCAACCCGTACTCGTCGATCGTCGACGGCGGCCTGACCGCGGTCCTGGACGGCACGCTCGTCAAGGTCGTCAGCTGGTACGACAACGAGTGGGGCTACTCGAACCGCCTCGTCGACCTCGTCCAGAAGGTCCTTTGAGAACCCTCGACGACCTCGGCGACCTCGACGGCAAGCGCGTCTTCGTCCGCGTCGACTTCAACGTCCCCATGGACGGCGACGTCATCACAGACGACGCGCGCATCCGCGCGGCGCTGCCGACCCTGGAGGAGCTGCGCCGCCGCGGCGCGCGGCTCCTCCTGGCCGCCCATCTCGGGCGGCCCAAGGACCGCGAGCCCGAGCTCTCGCTCGCGCCCGTCGCCGCGCGCCTGGGCGAGCTGCTGGACACCGACGTGACGCTGCTGGCCGACCTCGACGAGCCCGTGCCCGACGACCACGTCGTGATGCTCGAGAACGTCCGCTACGAGCCCGGCGAGACCAAGGACGACCCGGAGCTCGCGCGGCGCTACGCGGCGCTGGCCGACGCCTACGTCGACGACGCGTTCGGCGCCGCGCATCGCGCGCACGCGTCCACGCACGCGATCGCCAAGCTGCTGCCCAGCGCGGCCGGCCTGCTGCTGCAGCGCGAGGTCGAGACGCTGCAGGGCATCCTCGCCGACCCGCGGCGCCCGCTGGTCGCCATCGTCGGCGGCGCGAAGGTGACCGACAAGATCGGCGTGCTCGAGGCGTTCCTCGACACCGCCGACACCATCGTCATCGGCGGCGCGATGTGCTTCCCGTTCTTCAAGGCCCAGGGCCACGAGGTCGGCGCCTCGCTGTGCGAGGAGGAGGGCCTGGAGCCCGCGCGCCGCATCCTCGAGCGCGGCGGCGACAAGCTGCAGCTGCCCGTGGACCTGGTCTGCGGCGAGTCGTTCTCGGCCGACACGCCGGTGACGCCCGTCGACGGCATCGACGTCCCCGACGGGCTCATGGGCCTCGACGTCGGCCCGCGCACCGCGCAGGCCGCGAGCGAGGTCATCGCCAGCGCCGGGACGGTGTTCTGGAACGGTCCCATGGGCGCGTTCGAGCTGGAGCCGTTCGCGGCCGGCACGCGGGCCGTGGCCGAGGCGGTGGCGAAGGCGTCGGGCACCACGGTCGTCGGCGGCGGCGACAGTGCGGCGGCGCTCCGTCAATTCGGAGTCGAGGACCAGGTGAGCCACCTGTCGACGGGTGGCGGCGCGTCGCTCGAGCTGATCGAAGGCAAGACGCTCCCGGGCGTGGAGGTGCTGTCATGAGGACACCGCTGATCGCGGGCAACTGGAAGATGCACGGCACGATCGCCGAGTCCGAGGAGCGGGTGGCGTCGCTGCTGCCGCGCATCTCGACCGCCGAGCACGTCGACGTCGCGGTCTGCGTGCCGTTCACCGCGCTGCAGGCCGTCGTCGACTCCTCGCGCGGCTCGCGGCTGGGCGTCTTCGCGCAGAACGTGCACTGGGAGCCCCAGGGCCCCTACACCGGCGAGATCTCCGTGCCGATGCTCACCGAGATCGAGGTCGGCGGCGTGGTCGTCGGCCACTCCGAGCGTCGCCAGCTGTTCGGTGAGACCGACAAGCACCTGCAGCTCAAGGTCCCCGCCGCGCTGAGCGCGGGGCTCCAGGTGATCCTCTGCGTCGGCGAGACCGAGGAGGAGCGCGAGAACGGCGACACCGAGCGCCGGCTGCGCCACCAGGTCCAGGAGGGCCTGGAGAAGGTCGAGACAGACCGCCTCGGCGACGTCGTCATCGCCTACGAGCCGATCTGGGCGATCGGCACCGGCCAGACCGCCACGCCCGAGCAGGCCCAGGAGGCGCTGGCGTTCGTCCGCGCGCTGGTCGCCGATCGCTCCAAGGAGCAGGCCGAGCGCTCGCGCATCCTCTACGGCGGCTCGATGAAGCCCGACAACGCCGAGGAGCTGCTCGCGCTGCCCGACTGCGACGGCGGCCTGATCGGCGGCGCGTCGCTGGACGTCGCGCAGTTCACCGCCATCGTCGAAGCCGCGCCGCGCGCATGAGCGGCGGCGTGGTTCCGCGCGCGGTGCTCGTGGTCCTCGACGGCTGGGGCCTGGCTCCGCCCGGGCCGGGCAACGCCGTCGAGCTGGCCGGCACGCCGATCTTCGACGACCTCTGGGCGCGCTACCCGCATACCCAGCTGATCGCCGGCGGCACGGCCGTCGGCCTGCCCGAGGGGCAGATGGGCAACAGCGAGGTCGGCCACCTCAACCTCGGCGCCGGCGCGGTCGTCAAGCAGGACCTCACGCGCATCGACGAGGCCGTCGCCGACGGCACGCTCGGCGACAACCCGGCGCTGCAGGCGGCGCTGGACGGCTTCGAGCGCGTCCACCTCGTCGGCCTGGTCAGCGACGGCGGTGTCCACTCGGGGTGGAAGCACCTCGAGGCGCTGATCGCGCTGGCCGGCGAGAAGGGCGCGCCCGACATCGTCGTCCACGCCTTCACCGACGGGCGCGACACGTCGCCCCGCGGCGGCGAGCAGTACCTCGCGCAGGTGGAGGAATGGGCGCAGCGCGTGCCGCCGCCCTCGCACGCCCGCATCGGCTCGGTCATCGGCCGCTACTACGCGATGGACCGCGACCACCGCGAGGAGCGCACGAAGGCCGCCGTGGACCTGCTGCGCGACGGCGTCTCGCAGTACCACGCGCACTCCGCCGTGCAGGCCGTGAAGGACTCCTACGAGCGCGACGAGCGCGGCGACGAGTTCGTCGCCGCCACGACGGTCGGCGACGAGGCGCGCATCCGCCCGCAGGACTCGGTCATCGCCTTCAACTTCCGCCCCGACCGGATGCGCCAGCTGACCGAGGCGCTGGCCCCGCACGTCGCGCGCTACACGACGCTGACCGAGTACGAGGAGGGCTGGCCGTGGCCGGTCGCCTTCGGCCCGCAGCGGCCGCAGACCACGCTGACCAAGGTCATCGCGCAGGCCGGCGGCAGGCAGCTCCACGTCGCCGAGACCGAGAAGTACCCCCACGTCACGTACTTCTTCGGGGGCGGGGAGGAGGAGCCCGAGACCGGCGAGCGCCGCGAGCTCGTGCCGTCGCCGCGCGACGTCCCGACCTATGACAAGAAGCCGCAGATGAGCGCCCGCGAGGCCGCCGACGCCTTCGTCGCCGCCTGGCGCGAGGACGAGCCGGCGTTCGGGATCATCAACTTCGCCAACGCCGACATGGTCGGCCACACCGGCGTCATCCCGGCGGCGGTCCAGGCGGTCGAGACGGTCGACGCGTGCCTCGGCGACGTCGTCGCGGCGGTCCAGGAGACCGGTGGCGCGCTGTTCATCACCGCCGACCACGGCAACGCCGACGAGATGCTCGAGGACGACGGCTCGCCGGACACGGCGCACTCGCTGAACCCCGTGCCGGCGATCGTGACGGTCGACGGCCTCACCCTGCGCGACGGCGGCGTCCTCGCCGACGTCGCGCCGACGATCCTCGCCCTGCTGGGCATCCAGCAGCCCGCCGCGATGACCGGCCGGTCGCTGGCGTCGGACAGCTGAGCGCGTCGACGGCGCCGGCGCAGCGGTAGCATTCGGCCATGCTTTTCGGTGACCAGCACGTCGAGCGCTACGAGGCCACGGCCGGGGAGGAGGGGCACGACTGGCAGGGGACCCAGACGCTCATCCTCACCACCAAGGGCCGCAAGTCGGGCGAGGAGCGCAAGGCGGCGCTGATCTACGGCGAGAACGACGGCGACTACCTCGTCGTCGCCTCCAAGGGCGGGGCGCCCGAGCCGCCCGCGTGGTACCTGAACCTCCAGGCCGAGCCGGAGGTCCAGGTCCAGGTCAAGGACGACACCTTCACCGCGCGTGCCCGCGACGCCACGCCCGACGAGAAGCCCGCGCTGTGGGACCTCATGGTCGGTCACTGGCCGGACTACGCGACGTACCAGACCAAGACGGACCGGCCGATCGCGGTCGTCATCCTCGAGCGGGTCTGAGCCACCGCTCGTACGCACGGCCACCGCCGCGCGCACCGGCGCCTGCACGGGTTGGCGCACGGCGGTTGTTCGTGCAACGATGTGGATCTCGTGCCCACCACCACGACGGTCCCCACCCCTGCCGACAGCAGCGCGCTCGACGAGCGCGAGCTGCGCGCCTGGCGCGGCCTGCTGCGCGTCCACGCCTCGCTCTCCAAGGCCCTCGACGCGGACCTGGACCGCGAGCACGGACTCCCGCTGACGTCCTACGAGGTGCTGCTGTACCTCGCCGAGGCGGAAGGCGAGAAGATGCGGATGTGCGACCTCGCGTCGTCGGTGATCCTCAGCCGCAGCGGCCTCACGCGGCTGGTCGACCGCCTGGAGCGCGACGGCCTCCTCGTGCGCGAGTCCTGCGCCAGCGACGCGCGCGGCGCGTTCGCGAAGCTGACCCCCGCGGGCCACGAGAAGCTGGCCGCCGCGCGCGCCACGCACCTGGCCGGGGTGCGCTCGCTGTTCCTCGCGCACCTCGACGCCGACGAGCTCGAAGTGCTCGCCTCGGTGTGGGAGCGCGTGCTGCCCGGCGCGGCCGGTGCGGCGGCAGTGGACGACTGCGCCTGCTGAGTCGACCTTTCCACATAGCGGCCCGGCCGCTCTAGAGTGGCGCCGTGTCCGGTCCGGCCCGCGCCCCTCGACTGTCCCCGTGGGGACGGCTCGTGGCCGTCTGCGCGACGGTCGTGGCCGCCGCGGCCGTCACGCTCGGCGCCTGGAGCGTCGGCTCCGCGCAGGAGCGCCGCGTCGCGTACTCGGTCCACGGCACGATCACCGGCATGACGCTGGACCTGGGCGACGCCGACGTCGTCGTCGAGGGCGGCGGGCGCCGCACCTCGGTGGCGGTCGAGCACGTCGACCGCTTCGGGTTCGACCACGGCCCGGTCGTCCGCCGGACAATCTCCGGGGGCGTGTTCGTGGTGCGCTCGCGGTGCCCGCAGACCGTGCTGCACGGCTGCTCGGCGCGGTACCGCGTAGTCGTGCCCGACAACGTGCCGCTGACGGTCCGCACCGGCGACGGCTCGGTCACGCTGCGCGGCTACCACGGCTCGGCGCTCGTGACAACGGGCCGGGGCGACATCGACATCAGCGGCTTCTGCGGCTTCTCGCTGCAGGCGCGCGCCGAGGCGGGCGGCGACGTGACCGTCAGCACGGCGTGCCCGCCGCCACAGCTGGCGCTGCGCACGACGACCGGCCGGGTCCACGCGCGCGTGCCCGCCGGCCGCTACCGGATCGACGCCTCGACCTCGGGCGGCAAGCCAACCGTGCGCGGCGTGACCGAGGACGCAGGCGCGCCGTTCTCCGTGCAGGCGCTCAGCAGCTCCGGCCCGGTGCTCGTGGAGCGCGGGCCGTGATCCGGTCGCTCGCGCTCGCCCGCCGCGGCCGCCGCGCCGCCGAGACCGTCGCCTACCTCGCCGTGAGCGTCCCGATCGCGCTCCTGGGCGTGCTCGCGGTGCTGCTGCTGGGCGTGGGCGCGGCGCTGAGCGTGGTCGCGATCGGGTATCCGGTGCTGCTGGGCTCCGCGGCGGCCTGCCGTGGCCTCGTGCGGCTGGACCGTCGCCTCGCCAACCGCTTCCTCGGCACGCAGATCCCACCGCTGGCCGCGGGGCATCGCGTGACGGAGGGCAGCCTGTGGCGCCGGTCGCTCGAAGTGCTCGGCGACCGCACGCTGTGGCGCACCGTCGGCCTGCTGACGGTCAAGCCGCTGCTGACCGCGCTGCTCGTCGTCGTCGGCCTCGCGCCCGTCGTGGTGTGCGCCTGGCTGCTGCAGCTCGGCGTCGAGGGGATCGGCGGGCTCGGCCACAACGACTACTTCGGCCCCTGGTCCTTCGGGCCCGCCGTCGGGGTGGCGCTCTGCCTGCTGGCGCTGCCCGCCGCCGTGCTCGCCCTGGCCACGCTCGACGCGCTGCACACGCTGCTCTGCACGATCACCCGAGCGCTGCTGCTGCCGCGCGTCACGCCCAACGCGCCGGTGCGGGAGCTGCTGGCCGAGAGCCTCGGCGACCACTCGGTCGCGATCGCCTACTGGCTGCCGGACCGCGAGATGTTCGTCGACGAGAGCGGCCAGCGCGTCGAGCTGCCCGACCCGACGTCGGGGCGGGCGTGGACCGCCGTGGAGCAGGACGGCCGCCCCGTCGCCGCGATCGTCCACGACGCGGCGCTCGACACGACGAGCGAGCTGGTGCAGGCCGCCGCCGCGGCGGCCTCGCTGGCCATCGACAACGAGCGCCTCAAGGCCGACCTCCGTGCGCGCGTGGACGAGCTGCGCGTGTCCCGGCTGCGCATCGTCGAGGCGACCGACGCGGCGCGCCGGCGCATCGAGCGCGACCTCCACGACGGCGCCCAGCAGCAGCTCGTCGCGCTGGCGCTGGAGCTGCGCCTCCTGCGCGGCCGGGCCAAGGACCGCGACGATTTGGTCGGGCTCGTCGACGGCCTCTCGGAGCGCCTGTCCAGCGCGCTGGCCGAGCTGCGCGAGCTGGCCCGCGGCATCCACCCGTCGATCCTCACCGACCAGGGCCTGGCGCCCGCGATCGACGCGCTCGCCGACCGGACGCCCGTGGACGTGCGCGCCGACGTGGCCGTGGGCGAGCGCCTGTCCAAGCCCGTCGAGGCCGCCGCCTACTTCGTCGTCGCCGAGGCGCTGACCAACGTCGTGAAGTACGCCCGGGCGTCGAGCGTCGAGATCGACGTGCGCCAGGACAACGGCACGGTGCTGGTCCGCGTCGCCGACGACGGCGTGGGCGGCGTGGACATCGCGGCCGGCAGCGGCCTGCGCGGGCTGCAGGATCGCCTCGCCGCGGTCGACGGCGCGATGGACATCGACAGCCCGCCGGGCGGCGGCACCCGCCTGCAGGCGCGGATTCCCACGGACATGGAGGACCCGTCGTGAGACGCATCGTCGTCGCGCTGCTCGCGGCGCTGGCCGTCGCCGCCGCCGCGCTCGTCGCCGCCGGATGCGGCACGAAGACCACCGTCGACGAGGGCCCCGTGACCGTCGAGGGCGGTCCGGCGCAGACCGGCGAGCGGCCCGGCATCGCGCCCGGCGCGCCCACGACCGACAGCACGCGGATCGCGGTCGTCACCCACGGCCAGGCGTCGAGCGCGTTCTGGGCGATCGTGCGCAACGGGGTCGAGGCCGCCGGCCGGCAGATGGACGTGCTCGTCACCTACCGGGCGCCCGACGTCTACAGCCTCGACCACATGGTCACGCTCATCGATCAAGCCGTCGCGAGCAAGCCCGACGGCCTCGTCGTCTCGCTGCCCGAGGAGGGGCTGGCACCGGCGATTCGCCGTGCCGTGCGTGCGGGCATCCCCACCGTCACCATCAACTCGGGCAGCGACATGTACGCGAAGCTCGGCGTGCTCGCGCACGTCGGCCAACCGGAGGACCGCGCCGGCCTCAAGGCGGGTCAGCGCCTCGCCCGCGCCGGCGCGCGGCGCGTGCTGTGCGTCAACCTCCTGATCCGCAACCAGGGACTCGACGCGCGCTGCGCGGGGCTTGTCCGGGCGATGCGCGCGGTAGGCGGGCGCGCGCCCATGATCCGCGTCGACGACCTCGATCCGGGCGCGCCGCAGCGCATCGCCAAGGCGGTCGACGAGACGAAGGCCGACGGCGTCCTCGCGCTCAACGGCACGAGCGGCCTGGCGACGCTCAAGGGCCTGAAGGGGCGCACGCTGCCGATCGGCTCGTTCGACCTGGGACCCGACATCCTGCAGGCCGTGCGGCAGGGCCGGCTCGCGTTCGCCGTCGACCAGCAGGCCTATCTCCAGGGCTACCTGCCGGTGGTCTTCCTGGCCGAGCGTGCCCGCTACGGCCTGTTCCCGGCGCAGGGCGACGTGATCCCGACCGGGCCCAACTTCGTGACGAAGGCCAACGCCGCGCAGGCGATCAAGCTGGCGGAGCGGTCGATCCGATGAGCGGCCGCTACTCGATGGCGGGTGGGGCGAAGCGGTCGTCGCGCGCGAGCACCCGGGGGCTGTCGATGATGATGCGCCGGCGGCGCAGGCCCGCGAGGAGGCTCTCGGCGCCGCCGAACTGCACCAGCGTCACGTGCTCGTCGCGCCACGAGACGTCGAGCCTGTGCGGCTCGACGTCCTCGATCTGGCCGTCGAACTCGAGGCGCGCGCCCACGTGCGAAGGCTCGATCGTCACGGCCACGCGGGTGTCCTGGCCGACGACCAGCGGGGGACAGCAGCCGCCGTGCGGGGCCAGCGGCGTGAGGACGTATCCGCCGCAGCCGGGCGCGAGGACGGGTCCGCCGGCGGCCAGCGTGTACGCGCTGGAGCCCTGCGGCGTGGCGATGACGACGCCGTCGCCGGCGAAGCGCACGTAGAGCTCGTCGTCGACCTCGATGCCGATGACGACCTGGCCGGCGCCCTTGCGGACGACCACGAGGTCGTTGATCGCGACCTGCGGCGCGCCGCCGTCGGCCGCCACCGCGACGCCCGGGAGCACCTGCGGGCGCCAGTTGCCCGCCGCGACGTCGCGCAGCGCCTCCTCGATGTTCGCGGCGGCCACGGCCGTGAGCGCGCCGAGGCTGCCGCAGGCGACGCCGAGGACCGGCTTCTCGGCCGCCGCGCCGGCGTGGAGCGCCGCGAGCGTCGTCCCGTCGCCGCCCACGGCGATGATCAGGTCGCAGGTCGCCGGGTCGCCGGGCGGGGCGACGGAGCGCTCCTGGCCGTCGACGGGCACCTGCACGAGGTCGACGTCGTGGGTCGCGGCCCACTCCTCCATGGTCTTCAGGGCACGATCCAGCGGGCGATGCGGGTGCACCACCAGGCCGATGCGGTTCAGCCGGCTGGGGAGGTTCACGGAAGGGCCTCAGTACCCCGAAGGCGCGCGGGTCAGGCGCTCGCGCTCGTGGCCGCGGAGAGGGCCGCGACCTCGTCGGCGGTCAGCGCGATCTGGTTGACGGGGAGCAGGTCCTCCAGTTGCTGCACGGTGCGGGCGCTGGCGATCGGCGAGACGACCGTCGGCTGGGCGGCCAGCCACGCCAGGGCGATCGCCGCGACCGGCACGTCGTGCGCGGCGGCGACCTCGTCGAGGACGTCGAGCACGGCGGCGCCGCCGTGCCTGAGGTAGGCCGCGGCGGCGGGCGCGCGCGGGCTGTCGACCTCGGGACCGCCGGGGCGGTACTTGCCGGTGAGGAAGCCCTTGGCCAGGCCGAAGTACGGGACGGTGGACAGGCCGTGCTCGGCCACGACGGACGCCAGGCCGTTCTCATAGTCCTTGCGCTCGACCAGGTTGTACTGCGGCTGGAGCGCGACGTAGGCGGCCAGGCCCTCGCGGCGGGAGACCTCGAGCGCCTCCGCCAGGCGCGGCGCGGAGTGGTTCGAGGCGCCGATCGCCCGGACCTTGCCGGCGCCGATCAGCTCGCCGAACGCGCCGAGCGTCTCCTCCAATGGGGTGTCCTGGTCGTCGATGTGGGCCCAGTAGAGGTCGATGCGATCGGTCTGCAGGCGTTGCAGCGACGCGTCGGCGGCCGTCAGGATCGCGTTGCGCGACAGGCCCTCGAGGCCGTGCAGCGCGCCCACCTTCGTGGCGACCACGAGGTCGTCGCGCCGCTCGGGGTGCGCCGCCAGCCACGTGCCGATGATCGTCTCGGACTCGCCTCCGCGGTTGCCCGGGATCCACGCGGAGTAGACGTCGGCGGTGTCGATGAAGTTGCCGCCGCCGGCCACGTAGGCGTCGAGGACGGCGTGCGCGCCGGCCTCGTCGACGTTCCAGCCGAACACGTTGGTCCCGAGGGAGAGCGTGCTGACATCGAGATCGCTGGTTCCGAGCTTCGTCATCGCCCTGACGCTAGCGGCCCTCCACGTGCGGCGAGGGTGGGCGGACCGCACGCTAGGTTGGGGCGCCGATGGCGTCCCCTCTCGAGATCCTGGCCCGCGACGCGGGCTCCCGTGCCCGCGCCGGCGTGCTGCGCACCGCCCACGGCGAGGTGCGGACCCCCGCGTTCGTGCCGCTGGCCACCAAGGCCACCGTGAAGGGCCTGACGCCCGGCGAGGTCCGCGGCCTCGGCTACGACATGGTGCTGGGCAACACCTATCACCTGTTCCTGGAGCCGGGCCACGAGCGGATCAAGCGCTTCGGCGGGCTCCACGAGTTCATGCGCTGGGACCATCCGATCATCACCGACTCGGGCGGCTTCCAGGTGTTCTCGATGGGCCACGGGACCGTCGCCGACGAGATCAAGGGCCGCGCATCGCACGGCGGGGCGCGCCACGGCAAGACGCTCGGCATCACCGAGGACGGCGTGCGGTTCCGCTCGCACATCGACGGCTCGGAGAAGTTCCTGGCGCCGGAGACGTCGATGGAGATCCAGGCGGCGCTGGGCTCCGACATCGCGCTGGTCTTCGACGAGTGCACGCCGTTCAACGTCACCAAGGACTACACCGCGCGCTCGACCGAGCGCACGCACCGGTGGCTGGAGCGCTGCCTGGACTGGCACGAGCAGCACGGGCCCGAGGGCCAGCTCGTCTACGGGATCGTGCAGGGCGGCGTCTACGAGGACCTGCGCAAGGAGTCGGCGCAGACCATCGGCGCGTCGCGCGTGGACGGGATCGCCATCGGCGGCTCGCTCGGCGCCGACAAGCCGCAGATGTACGAGGTCGTGTCGATGGCGACCGAGGTCCTGCCGGAGGCGCCGCCCCGCCACCTCCTGGGCATCGGCGACATCGACGACCTCGTCCGCGGCGTGGAGCTCGGCATCGACACGTTCGACTGCGCGATGCCGACGCGCCTGGGCCGTCACGGCGTCGCGCTGGTCCCCGAGCCCGACAAGCGCTGGCGCGTCGACCTCACCGCGGGGCGGTTCAAGGACTCCGACGAGCCGATCTACGAGGGCTGCCCGTGCCCGACCTGCGAGGCCGGCAACACCCGCGGCTACCTGCGCTACCTGGTCAACAACCGCGAGTTGACCGGCCTGCGGCTGCTCGTCGTCCACAACCTCGCGTTCGTGCGCCGGACGATGACGCGCCTGCGCGAGGCGATCATCGCCGGGCGGCTGGCCGAAGAGGCCGCGGCGCTGCGCGGCGGCCTGGCGCCCTAGCCCACGCGGGGCAGCTCGCCCTTCTCGCCCGGCTCGCGGGCGTAGCGGGCGTCGACGTGGGTGCCGGTCGGCGCGCCGTCGGCCTGGGCCTCGGCCGCCTGCGCGGCCTCGATCGCGGCGATGCCGTCCTGCGGCCTGGCCAGCATGCCGCGCTCGATCAGCGGCTGCAGGACGCCGCGCAGCGCGATGACCGCGCCCGACCAACCTGGCGCGTAGGTCGTCCGCCGGCGGCCGAGGACGCCGCGCTCGATCGCGTCGCCGGCCCGGGCCAACGGGATCGGCTTGGTCAGGAACTTGGGGCTGCCCTTGCGCGAGGCCTCGGCCGCGGGGTGGGCGAAGCTGTCGCGCACCATGTCGGTGTCGATGAAGCTGAAGTACGCGACGCCGACCTTGGTGCCGGTGTGGGCCACCTCCATGCGCAGCGCGTCGGCGAAGGCCTCGACGCCGGCCTTGGCCATCGTGTACGGCCCCATCAGCGGGAGGTGCATCACGGCCGACATGGAGGAGACGGGCAGCACGTAGCCCTGGCGCTGCACCACATGCGGCAGCGCGGTGCGGATCGTGCGCCACACGCCGAGCAGGTTGACCTCGATCACGCGCTCGAAGTCCTCGATCGCCATCCCGCCGATCGTCCCGACGTTGGCGACGCCGGCGTTGGCGATGCACACGTCGATCCCGCCGAACCGCTGCACGGCGCCGTCGACGGCGGCCTCCAGCTCGTCCCAGTCGGTGACGTCGGCGTGGAAGGCCGCGGCGCGGTCTCCGAGCTCGGCCGCGCGCGCCTGCAGCTCGTCGGGCTCGAGCCCCACGAGCGCGACGCTGGCGCCTCGCGCGTGCAGCCGCCTGGCCGCCTCCAGGCCGATGCCGCGCGCCGCGCCGGTGACCAGCACGACCTTGCCGTTGACGTCGTACGTCTCGCGTCCCATGGGCGCAAGCCTATGGGCGTTCGGTCCGCGGCGCGCCCGCACGGCGGCGGGCCGCGGTCATTGCGTGTTGTCGTCGATGAGCTGCGTCAGGTCGTCAACGACCTGGTTGGCCCGGTCGTGGACCACGTTGCGCAGCTGCACGGAGTTGCCGGTGGAGGAGGTCGCCACGTACGCGGCGGCGCCCGCGCCCGCCAGCAGGGCGAGCAGCAACAGGGTGGTGAACATGCGCCGCAGGGCGCCGCGGCGGCGCCTGCGGCGGCGCGGGGCGGGGGCCGCGCGCTCGCGCTCGCGGCGGGTGCGGCCGCGCTGCGGCTGCTCGGGGTAGGCGACCGGCGGCGCGGGGGCCGCGGTTGGCTGTCGCGGGGCGCGCGGCGCACGCGGGACGACCATCGGGCCGGTGCCGGGCTCGCCGGGCAGGACCGTCGTGGCCGACGTGGCGTCGGCCGCGGCGATGTGGGTCGCGTCCTCGTCGGGGCCGATGCCCCGGGCGCCGTCGAGCACGGCCTGGCGCATCGCCTCGGCGCTCTCGTAGCGGCGGCGCGGGCTCAGCGCGAGCGCGCGCTCGACCGCCACGCTGAGCGCGACGGGGATCGTGGGATCGAGGTGGTGCAGCGGCGCCGGGACCTCGCGCTGCTGCTTGAGCGCGAGCTCGGTCAGCGACTGCGCCTCGTAGGGCAGGCGGCCCGAGAGCAGCTGGTAGGCGACGACGCCGAGGCCGTAGAGGTCGGCGGCCGGGCCGGCCTCCTCGCCGGCGGCCTGCTCGGGCGCGAGGTAGGCGGCGGTGCCCAGGACGGAGCCGATCTGCGTGATCGACGACTCCTCGCTGGAGAGCTTGGCGATCCCGAAGTCGGCGAGCTTGACCGTGCCGTCGCCTTCGGACAGCAGGAGGTTGCCCGGCTTGACGTCGCGGTGGACCAGGCCGTGGCGGTGGGCGTACTCGAGCCCGCGGCAGCCCTGGGCGATCCAGTCGACGGCCTCGTCGACCGGCAGCCGCTCGCGGTCGCGAAGGACCTGCGCGCCCGACGGCCCGACGATCCGCTCCATGACGATGTAGTGGCGCCCCGACGTGTCGTCGAGCCCGAAGTCGTACACCTGGACGATGTTGGGATGCACGAGGCGGGCGGCGGCCATCGCCTCGCGGCGGAAGCGCGTGACGAACTGCGGATCGTCGGCGAGGTGCTCGGCCAGCAGCTTGACCGCGACGTTGCGCTCCAGCCGGCTGTCGAAGGCGACGACGACCGTCGACATGCCGCCGAGGCCGAGGCGCTCGCCCAGCTCGTAGCGGCCGGCGATGACCTGCCCGGCCATCACGGGACCGGCACCTCGGCCGCCGGAGGCGTCCCGCCGTTGTCGGCGGGTGGCGGGGTGTCGCTGGTCGTCGTGGGCGGCTGGGTGGTCGTGTCGGGCGGCACGGTCTCCGTCGTCGTGGGCGGCGGCGCGGTGGTCGTCGTCTCCGGCGGCACCGTCTCGGTCGTGGTGGGTTGCGTCTCGGTCGTCGTCGGCTCGGGCGGCTGGGTGTCGGTGGGCTGCGTGTCGGTCTGGGCGGCGGCGGCCGTCTCGCAGTCGGTGGGCGCTGTCTGCTGCAACGCCTGGATGCCGTCGTTGATGCGGCTGCGCAGGCGACGATCGACCTTGCTGCTCAGGCTCGTCGCGTCGTCGTGGACGCGCTGCAGCTTGTCGCCGAGTCCGGTGCAGTCGCCCGCGTCGACGTCGGCCTTGATCTGGGCCAGCTGGGCCTTGAGGCTGGAGGCGTCGCTGGGCGGGATCAGGTTGGAGCGATCGCCACAGCCGACCGCGACCGCGGCGGCGACGCCGAGGACGAGCGCGACGAGGTGGGGGAGCAGGCGGCGCACGGCTACTGCCCGTACTCCAGGCGGTCGGCCAGCGAGGCCGGCAGGCGCGCGGCGCGGATGGCGGCCTGCGCGCCGGAGATGTCGTACTCGGTGCGGCGCCACTGCGCGCGCCAGAGGTCGGTGTCGAGCAGCATCCAGGCGGCCCGCGAGTCGCCGTCGCGCGGCTGCCCGACGCTGCCGGGGTTGAGGATCCACTCGCCGCTGGAGAGGTCGACCGCGTCGCCGCCGCGGCGGGGCTCGCCGGTGGCGGCCTCGCCCTCGGGCCGCACGAAGGACAGCGCGACGTGCGAGTGGCCGACCAGCGCCACGCGCTGGCGCATCGCGTCGAAGCACAGCTCGGCCAGCAGCGAGCTGAGCACGTACTCCCAGACGGGATCGCGCGGGCTGCCATGGTAGAGGCCGATCTCGCGGGCGTCGCCCGTGGGCGCGCGGGCGCGCAGCCAGGCCGCGTGCTCGGGGTGCAGGACCTCCTGGGTCCAGCGCGCGGCGATGGCGGCGCCGCGGGAGAACTCCTCCAGCGACAGCTCGCCCGTCACGGCCATGTCGTGGTTGCCGGCCAGCACGACGTCGGCCTGCTCGCGGACGCGCGCACAGCAGTCGTTGGGGTCGGCGCCGTAGCCCACGACGTCGCCCAGGCACCACACCTCGTGCACGTCCTCGCGCTCCACGTCCGCCAGAACGGCGTCGAGGGCATGGAGGTTGCCGTGGATGTCGGAGAGGACTGCGATGCGCATGGGTACGGGGACAGGCCGGGCGTCCGGGTCGGTCTGAGGGGGAATGACCCGGGGCCCGGAACGCGCCGAGCGGCGCGAAAGCCGCTGTTGAGGCTACCGCGGGCGCCCGCGGGCCGACGTCGCTGGGCGCCGTGTTGCCGCCGCGCTACGCGTCGTCTTCGGGCGGCGGCTGCTGGCCGGCCGGGCCGCCGTACTCCGGGAGGTTCTTGATCCCCTCGCGGGTCTCCCACTTGGAGTAGTTGTCCTGCATCGCGTCGATCAGCTCGCGCATGAACTTCGGCGACAGGTTCACGCGTGTGACCACCACACCGGGGACCTCCTCGTCCTCGACCTCGTGGTCGACGCGCGCGAACGTCACGGTGAACTCGTATTCGGAGTGGCTGACGTTCGCGAAGTTCGCGTAATGCCCCGCCATCTGCTTCGGGTCGAAGTGGATGTTGATGTGGCGCTCGGGCCCTTGGTGCTCGTCAGCCATAGGTGCCAGTATCGCAACCAGATGAAGATCGTCGTGCTGGCCGTCGGCCGCATCAAGCCTCCGTATGCGGACGACGTCCAGCACTACCGCAAGCTGCTGGCCGGTCAGGCGCGCGTGGAGGTCCTGGAGGTGCGCGACGACGAGCAGGTGGCCAAGCGGATCCCGGAGCGCGCCTACGTGTCGCTGCTCGACAGCGGCGGAGAGGCGTTCGACTCGATCGCGTTCAGCCGCTGGATGGAGGAGCGGCGGATGGAGGGTCGCGACCTCTGGTTCGTCATCGGCGGCGCGTTCGGCGGCGTGGAGCTCGACCGCGTCGACCATCGTCTCTCGTTCGGACCGCTGACGCTGCCCCATCAGCTCGCGCGCGTGGTCCTGCTGGAGCAGGTCTACCGGGCGCACAAGATCCTCGGCAACGAGCCGTACCACTACTGATGGCGGCCCGCGACGCCAAGACCCCGCGGACGCGCGCCGAGTCCTGCCGGCGATCCTGGGCGTCGGGACGCTCTTCTACGGCCTGGTGTCGGTGACCGAGCTGCTGGTCGCGGGGCACGTGGCCGACCTGCTGGCCGCGCGTAGGATGCAACGGATGATCGATGCCACCCGCGACCACCTCATCATCCGCGGCTTCGGCCGGGTGGGGCGGCAGGTGGCGCGCGATCTGCGGGGCGACATCCGGGGCGGGTCCTGCATCGTCGGGCTGCGCCGCGCGGCCGGCGGGTTCGTCCCCCAGCCGGAGCCGGGGACCGCGCTGGAGCCCGGGGACGTCATCATGGCCATGGGAACCCCGCGCACCATGGACCGACCCGACAGCCTCTTCGCCCCCACGCACGCCGGAGCTCAGCTGTGAGCAGCCCGGTCGACGACCTGCGCGCCGCCGTCGAGCGCGCGGCCTCGGCCGCCGCCGGTGCCGGCGCGCCGGTGCCCAAGGGCCGGCCGACGCTCGAGCGCCCGCGTCAGGCCGAGCACGGCGACTACGCCACGAACGCCGCAATGCTGCTGGCGCCGGTGATGAAGGCGTCGCCGCGCGATGTGGCCGGGCGGCTGGCCGAGGAGCTCTCGCGTGGCCTGGGCGCGTGGCTGGATCGCGTCGAGGTGGCCGGGCCCGGGTTCCTGAACCTGTTCTTGTCCGACGCCTGGTACGCCGACGCGCTCGGTCACGTGCTGGAGGCGGGCGACCGCTTCGGCGCGGCGTCGGCGCCGGTGTTCGAGAACGTCGACGTCGAGTTCGTCAGCGCCAATCCGACGGGCCCGCTGCACGTCGGCCACGCGCGCAACGCCGCCTACGGCGACGCGCTCGCGCGGCTGTTCTCGTTCGTCGGCCACGACGTCACGCGCGAGTTCTACATCAACGACTACGGCTCGCAGGTCGTCAACTTCGGGCGCTCGGTGCAGGCGCGGGCACGCGGGCAGGAGGTCCCCGAGGACGGCTACGTCGGAGACTACGTCGCGACGCTGGCGCTGGAGATCCCCGATGCGGCCACGCGCCCCGTCGAGGAGGTCGGCGCCGAGGCCGTGGCGATGATGGTCGAGCGGGCCCGCGCGTCGCTGCGCGCGTTCCGGGTCGAGTTCGACGTGTGGTTCAGCGAGCGGTCGCTGCACGAGGGGTCGCCGTCGGGCGTGGCGCACGGGTTCGACGTCCTGGAGGAGCAGGGCAACTCGTACCGCTCCGACGGCGCGCTGTGGCTGCGGACGACCGAGTTCGGCGACGACAAGGACCGCGTGCTCGAGCGCTCGACGGGCGAGCACACCTACTTCGCGTCCGACATCGCCTACGCGCAGAACAAGCGCGAGCGCGGCTTCGATCGCATGGTGTACGTGTTGGGTGCCGACCACCACGGCTACATCGGGCGCATGCGCGCCGCCTACCAGGCGCTCGGCGGCGACCCGGATCGGCTCGACCTCCTGATCATGCAGTTCGTGCACCTCGTCCGCTCGGGCGAGAAGGTGTCGATGAGCAAGCGGGCCGGCGAGTTCGTGACGCTCGACGAGCTCGTCGAGGAGATCGGCGTCGACGCCGCGCGCTGGTTCCTGCTGAACCGCTCGCACGACACGACGATCGAGGTCGATCTCCAGCTCGCGCAGAGCGAGTCGTCCGAGAACCCCGTGTACTACGTGCAGTACGCGCACGCGCGGATCGCGGCGGTGCTGCGCAAGGCCGGCGAGGAGCGCGTCGACGCGGCGCTGGCGGCGGCGGGGGCGGCCGGGTTCGGCGCGGGCCTGTCGCTGCATCCCAGCGAGCGCGCGCTGATCTCCAAGCTGCTGGCCTGGCCGCAGGAGGCCGTCGAGGCCGCCGACCGGCGCGCGGTGCACCGCATCGCGACCTACGCGCTGGAGCTGGCCCAGGCGTTCACCGCGTTCTACCGCGACTGCCAGGTCGTGGGCGCCGAGCCCGAGGAGCTGGAGTCGCTGCGGATCGCGCTGTCGGTCGCCGCGCAGCGGACGATCGCCCGGGCGCTGGACCTGCTCGGCGTGAGCGCGCCGAGCGAGATGTAGCGTTCGTCGTACGTGATCCTCGCCGCCGCCAACACCGTCGACACGACCGTCTTCGCCGCCTTCGCGGTGGGGTTCGTGTCGTTCATCTCCCCGTGCGTGCTGCCGCTCGTTCCGGGCTACCTGTCGGCGATCTCGGGCGTGACGATCGAGGAGATGCGCGGCCAGGAGCGCCAGGTCGGCAAGGTGGTGGGTCCGGCGATCATCTTCTGCCTGTCGTTCACGGTGATGTTCGTGGCGCTGGGCATGTCGGCGACGGGGATCGGCTCGACGCTGCACGACCACCAGGACACGCTGAACCGGATCGCGGGCTGGCTGATCGTGGTGCTCGGCACGTTCTTCGTGGCCACGCTGTTCGTGCCGCGCTTCAACCGCGAGTGGCGGCCGGAGGCGCTGATCGTGCGCGCGGGCGCGGGCGGGCCGGTCATCGCCGGACTGGCCTTCGCGGTCGCGTGGACGCCGTGCGTCGGGCCGACGCTGGCCTCGATCCTGGCGGCCGCCTCGACCTCGGACACGGTCGGCAAGGGCGGCCTGCTGCTCGCGTTCTACTCGCTCGGGCTGGCGGTGCCGTTCCTGCTGACCGCGGTCGCGTTCGACCGGGCGACCACGGCGTTTCGCTGGATGCGGGACCGGCACGTGCTCGTGACCGCGGTGTCGGGCGCGGTGCTGATCGTGATGGGGCTGCTGATCGTCAGCGGGGAGCTGACGACGCTCAACGCCAAGGCGCAGCAGGGGCTGTCGAACCTGGGACTGGACTTCTTGTACAACTTGTAGGCGCCGCGGTGGCGCCTACACGTCGTAGCGGGCGAGGTCCTCGTTGAGGCGGTCGTTGTCGGCGGCGCTGAGCGCGGGGCCCGCGGGGGCCGCCGAGCCCGCGCCGTCGCCGCGGTTGCGCCAGCGGGGGAGGAAGACGGCGAGCGCGACGAGCGCCGCGAGCACGAGGGCGATCGGCACGAGGAAGGCGGCGAGGCCGAAGCCCTCGCTCCTGGGCATCGCGAGCACGCGGTCGGTGTAGGTCGCGACGAGCTCGCTCTTGACCTGGTCCTTGGTCAGTCCGCGCGCGACCAGCCGGCGGATGAAGGCGCGCTCGCGATCGGCCTGCGGGGACTCGGCGATGCCGAGCGGGACTCCGCAGGCCACGCACATGACCTCGTCCTCGATGTCGGTGACCGAGGCGCGGGGGGTGGCGGCGAGGGCCTGCGTCGTGGTGAGCGCGGTGGCGGCCGTCAGGGCGAGCAGCGCGGCCAGGATGGCGAGCGCACGCCTCACGACGCGCTGCCCGCGCGCTGCGCCTTGGCCAGCGCCTGGTCGAGGAACTTCTGACTGATCTGGCCGCGCGAGATCGCGACGACGCGGCCCTGGCGATCGAGCACGAACGTCTCCGGGAGCTTGTTGGTGCCGTACTTGCGGGCGAGGTCGGTGCCGAGGTCGCGCACCGACGGGTACGTGATCCTGCGGCTGCGCTCGAAGCCCTTGGAGTCCTCGGCGGCGTCCTCGTAGGTGGCGCCGAGCACGGTGCCTGCGTGGGCGGAGGTCAGCTCGCTCTGGGCCCGCTGCAGCACCGGCGCCTCGTCCTTGCACGGCTCACACCACGACGCCCAGAAGTTCAGCACCACGACCCGCCCCTTGTAGTCGGCGAGCGACGTGTCGCCGGAGCCGTCCAGCATCGGCCGCTTCAGCGTGGCGCCCGGGGCCGTCGGCAGCTTGCCGGCCTTGACCGCGTCGTCGAGCGAGGTGTTGTCGCCACCGTGGACGACGCCGTAGACCAGCAGGCCGACCAGCGCGGCGGCGAGCACGCCGACGACCGCGGGGACGACGGGACGGCGCCGCGGCGCGCCGGCCTCGGCATCGGCGTCGTCGGGCGCGGCGCCCCTGGGCACTTCGGCGTCGGCGGAGGACACACCCACAGGGTAGAGAGCCAACCTCCTCGAGCGTCGGTAGACTCGTTCTCCCGCGCGGGTGTAGCTCAGTTGGTAGAGCGTTGGCTTCCCAAGCCAAAGGTCGCGGGTTCGACCCCCGTCGCCCGCTTGATCGGAGAGGCCGCTGACCGAGCGGCCTTTCGTGGTTTTCGGGTGTCGCGAGCGGAGTGGTGGAGGGCGTCGGGTACCACGCGCGGGTACCAATGGTCGCGAGGTGTGTGGCACGGACCGTCGTGTGAGCTGGTCCCCGGCCCTTCTCTCCGCCCTCGACTTGGCGCGTTGCCACTCCGTGCGGGAAAGGTTGTCGCGGGTGGGCAGTCGACCGGCGCATGAACTCCGCTCCGTGGCTCTTGAGCTTCAGATGCCGACAGCCACCCCCGCACGCCGCGCCCGTGCGCCGTCGACGCCGCCAGCCCGACGCGGCCGCCCGAACGGGTATCTTGGGCCGTGGATCGACGACGAACAGAGAAGGGGGGCGAACGACGTGGCCGGCTCCGGTGAGCACATCAAGGCGCTGGTACGAAGCCACGCCTCGGGGGACGACGACTCCTTCTACGCCGTCGCCGCTCAGATCGCGGCCCAGGCCGCCCGCAAGGGCCACAACCGCCTGGCCAGTGACATCAAGCAGACGATCGACGCCTCCAAGCGCGAGCCCGTCGCACGGACCGTCACCGCGATCGCCCAGCCTCGCGGCGACCTCGCGGAGCTGGTCACCGCGACCTTCCCGAACGTCGGGTTGCGGGACCTCGTCGCCCCACCGCACCTGCTCGACCAGGTGCGGCAGGTGCTGAGCGAACAGCGCCAGCGCGCAGCTCTGATCGATCGCGGCTTCACGCCGGCGCACCGGCTGCTCCTCGAAGGACCGCCGGGCACCGGCAAGACGATGACCGCCGCGGTCTTGGCGCATGAGCTGTCAGTGCCGCTGCTCACCGTCCGTCTGGACAGCCTCATGAGCAAGTTCATGGGCGAGACCGCCAGCAAGCTGCGGATCGTGTTCGACGCCGTCGCCGAGCAGCGCGCCGTCTTCCTCTTCGACGAGTTCGATGCGTTGGGTGCTGACCGCTCCGGCAACGACGTGGGCGAGGCGCGTCGGATCCTCAACTCCTTCCTCGTGTTCCTGGAGCAGGCGGGTCCGGAGAGCATCGTCGTGGCGGCCACGAACCACCGCTCGATCCTCGATCGGGCGCTGTTCCGGCGGTTCGACATGGTCATCACCTACAACCTGCCCGACCCCGCCGAAGCCGCCGCCGTAGTCAGGCACCGGCTCGGCCCGATGGGCAAGGGATTGCGCTGGCCGGCCCTCGCACCCGAGGCGGAAGGGCTGAGCCACGCGGACCTCGTCAAGGGAGCAGAGGCCGCGGGCAAGCGAGCGCTCATGCGTGGTGAGGAGCGCGTGAACTCCGACGATCTCAGCGTCGCGCTGAAGGCACGCAGGACCGCGAGCGTTGGCTAGCGGCGAGGGGCCGCTCCCGCACCTTCTGGTGCGTGGGGCTGTCGAGCGGCGCGACTTCACCCGCCGGGGCCGCGGCGACCCGAAGATCCGTGAGGTGGAGCACCGCGCTCACGGCGCGGCCCGTAAGGGCGAGCTGACGGCGACCTTCGACGCGGTTGACGTCGATCGCGACACCGCCCGCGAGTCGTTGCTGGAGGAGCTCCAAGCGCTCGGGGTCTTCATCGTCCTCGAGGGCGCGCAGGCCGGATTCCCGCTGAAACTGGAGTCGCTTGAGTCGTGGTCGAGGCACACCAAGCAACCGAAGCGGCCAAGGTGGTTGCTGCAGTCGGTGCTGCCGGCGGACGAGAGCCATCCTGAGCGTGCCACCGTCTGGGTCAGCGACGCCTACCGTGGAGCGTTCCTCCGCCTCTTCGAGGACTATCTGGAAAAGACCCGCGCGGACACCGGCGAGCCTTACAACCGCGGGTTGGTCGCCAACATCGCCCGCATCCGCAGAGCGGTGCTGGACGACCTGTGGCAGTCCGACGGAGCGCCACCCCTGAAGGGCCGCCGGTGGTGGGAGCTGTGGCTGGCACCAGCCGATGACGCCGTCGCGCTGCTGAGAGCCTTCGCTGCCGATCGGCCGGTGCGGGTCGCCGATCGGGTGCTGCGCCTCGGCGATCGGACGGTCGCCTGGGTTCAGGCCGAATGGGAGGATCTCGAGGTCCTCCCGTTCACCGCGGTGCCGCTAGCCGAGATCCGTGAGCCGGAGTTCGTCGACACCGTTGAGGACCTTCCGCGCGAGCAGCAGGATGAGCTCACCGAGGATCTCGGAGCACGCATCACGGCCGCCGACGCGACAGCGCCCGCCGTCTGTCAGCTCGATACGGGCGTTCGACGCTCGCACATCCTGCTGCGGGATTCGCTGGCGGCGTCCGACGTGCACAGCCTGTTCGGCGCGGCGGGCGATCCGGTCAACAACCATGGAACGCTCATGGCGGGCCTCGCGCTTCTCGGCCCGCTGGACGACGAGCTGCTGAGCACCCGCAGCGTTACGCTCCGTCACCGTCTGGAGTCGGTGCAGATCCTGCCCGACCGCGGCACCAACGACCCGCTGGCCTACGGGTTGGCGACGGCGCAGGCCGTCGCGCTCCCCGAGGCCACCGTCGGCCGCTCGCGCGTGTTCTGCATGCCGGTCACCGCCCCGCCGGAGCGGATCGGCGAGCCGTCGCTGTGGTCGGCGTCGATCGACGCGCTGGCGGCCGGCGTGGACATCGCTCGTGCCGACGACGGCATCGAACTGCTCGGACCGCCCGATCCCCGGGCGACGCGCCTCTTCTTCATCTCGGCCGGCAACGTTGAGCCCGCCGAGTTCGCCGCCGACTACCGCTCCGTCTCCGACCTCGCGCCGGTCGAGGATCCTGCTCACGCGTGGAACGCGTTGACCGTGGGTGCGTCCACCGAGCTCGTGACGCCACCGACGCACCCCGACTTCGCCAGTTGGACGGCCGTCGCCGAGGCTGGCGACATCTCGCCTCACAGCCGAACTTCGCTGCGGTTCAGCGCTCGCCAGTGGCCGATCAAGCCCGACATCTGCATGGAGGGTGGCAACCTCCTCACCGACGGCGCGGGCGGCTATGACCCTCATCCGCTGCTCTCCCTCCGCACCACCGATTCGCTCGACGATCGGGCCGTCGCATCGGCCTTCGCGACCAGCGCCGCCACAGCTCAGGCGGCCCGGCTCGGCGCACTCGCCCAAGCTCAGTACCCCGCCTACTGGCCAGAGAGCATCCGAGGTCTCTTGGTGCATGGTGCTGAGTGGACACCGGTGATGCGGGAGCAGCTCGACCAGGCGCCGGGCAAGACCGGTCGCTTGGCCATGTTGCGTCGCTACGGGTGGGGCGTCCCGACCGAGGACGCGGTGCTCAACTCGTCCCGCGCCGCCGTGACGATGGTCTCCCAGGACGAATTCGTCGCGTTCTCCGGCAAGGAGTTCAAGCTCCGCAACTTTCGTCTCCATCGGCTGCCGTGGCCCACCGAGACGCTACGTGACCTCGGGGCGGGACTCGTGACCATGCGGGTCACCTTGTCGTACTTCATCGAGCCGACCGCGTCCCGGCGGGGCTGGCGTCGCCGCTACGCCTACGCCTCGCATGGTCTCCGATTCGAGCTGAAAACACCGACCGAGAACGTCGACGACTTCGTGCGGCGCATCAACGGCGAGGCGCAGGCCGAGGAGGACGGCACGGTGCCGCGCACGTCCGGCTCCGATCGCTGGCTGGTCGGGTCCAACCAGCGCAACACCGGGTCCCTGCATCAGGACATCTGGGACGGTGTGGCCGCCGATCTGGCGTCCTCGGGTGTCCTTGCCGTCCACGCCGTCGGCGGCTGGTGGAAGAACAACCCGCGCACCCCGCCGGACCGCATCGACAGGCCCGTGCGCTATTCGCTGATCGTTTCGCTGAGGACCGCTGAGCAAGGCGTCGACCTCTACACCCCGATCGAGATCGCGAACGAGCAACTGGTGCCGATCGGCATCTCGGCCACGTAGCGAGGCCGCTGGGCCGCCCCATCGGCACGGGCTTCCGATCAAGCCCTGCAGCGACGACGGAGCGCGGAGCCATCGAGGAAGCCGCCGGTCTCGCCCGGGGAGACGAGGTCGTCCTCGCCTGTCCACGCACCCCGGAGCGCCAAGCCCTCTACCCGCGTGGCCGTGCGACCCCGTCGCGGGCTCGACCACCCACACACACACCAGCGGGCGCGGATTTGTGACATCAGTCGTGCATGCAGGTGCGACGTCACGCACCCAGCGCCGCCCGGCAACGGCTTGTGCCTTCACGTCTTCGCGACGTCGCCAACACTCGTCGCGATCAGCTTGAGTCAGCGGGTCTGGTCTTTCAGCTCCGGACGAGACGTAAACTCCATTTGACGAATATACGTAAAGTCGTCTACCGTCGTAGACGTGCTCTTCGCCACCCCCAAGCTGTCACGCGACCTAGAACGTCGCCTCGAGGTCCTTGACCAGCTCCGCGCGAGCCTCGGCGCGCGCGTCGGCACGCCGACGCCCTGGATCGGCAAGCTGGGCCGCCAGGTCCGCGCGGAGTCGGCCGAGAGCTCGATCGCGATCGAGGGCTTCGAGGTCCCCGAGGCCGAAATCGTCGATCTCGTTGCCGGCCGGACGGCGCCCGACCCCGAAGACGCAAATCGCATGGCGCTCACGTCCTACGCCCGCGCGATGGAGCACGTCGCCGTCATGGCCGGCGACCCAGGCTTCCGCTGGTACGACCGCGTCCTCCTGGACCTGCACTTCGACGCCTGCTCCTTCCAGCGCGACAAGCGCCCCGGCCGCTGGCGCGACCATCCGATCGGCGTCACCAGCCTCACCGGCAACGGCATGGCCTACGTCGCGCCCGACGAGAAGGCCGTGCCCAAGCTCATGGGCGAGGTGGTGGCCTGGCTGCAGAAGGGCGACCTCGACGTCCACCAGGTCGTCCGCGCCGCCATGGCCCACCTCCACGTCGTGTCGGTGCATCCGTTCAGCGATGGCAACGGGCGCCTCTCCCGGGTCGTGCAGTCGCTCGTTCTCGCACGCGACGGCATGCTCGCGCCGGAGTTCGGCTCCATCGAGGAGCACCTCAGCCAGAACACCCCTACCTACTACTCGGTGCTCGAGGAGGTGCAGGGCGGCAGCTACCAGCCCGACCGCGACGCGACGCCCTGGATCGACTTCTGCGTCGCCGCGCATTTCGGGCAGGTCAACCGGCGGATGGAGCAGCTCGAGACGGCCGCGCGCCGCTGGCAGTTCCTGGAGGAGTTGGCGGGCGCGCGCGGCTGGCCCGATCGCCTCGTCATCGCCCTCGAGCAGAGCCTGTTCGGCGGGGCCGAGCGCGCCGCCTACGCCGCCCAGGCCGACATCTCCTTGCCGACCGCCAGCGGCGACCTCCGCCGCCTCGTCGACGCCGGCCTCGTCACCCAACAGGGCCGAACTCGCAGCACGCGGTACATGGCGACCGATCTCCTTCACCAGCAGCTCCGCCGGGCGCTCGCCGGCTACGCCGGCGTCGCTGAGGCGGGCCACGCCTGAGCTCCAGCTGGTTTCGGGACGGCGGTCACGCACCCCACGGACCTGGAGCACGTCGACGTGGCCGGCTTGCGCGCGCTGCGCGGACAAGACGGCGCGCCGCTCCTGATTTCTGCTGAGTCCGAGCCCGATCCGCCGCCTTGTCGGCCTGCTTGGGTGGGATACTGATGCGTCCGTGTAGGTGATCTCGTGAGCCCCGCGCCCGGCCATCACAACATGTACGAGTACGGCGAGGACAGCGGCCTCGTCGATCGCGTCGCGCCATTCCTCGCCGAGGGCTTGGCCGCGCACGAGGCGGTCGTCCTCGTCGTCGACCCGCGCAAGCGCGCGCTGCTCGACGAGGCGCTCGGCGCGCTCGCGGGCCAGGTCGACTACGTCGACCGCGACACCTACTACACGCGCCCCGAGGACGCCCTCGCCGGGTACGACGCCCAGGTCCGCCGGTACCTGCGCGATGGGGCGCGGCGGGTCCGGGTCTTCGGCGAGCTGCCCCTCTGCCGCACCCAGGAGCAGAGCGATACGTGGATCCGCTACGAGGCGCTGCTGAACCCGGCGTTCGCACACCACCCGGTGACGATCGTGTGCGGGCTGGACGTGCGCGAACAGCCCCTCTCGGTGCTTGAAGGATCGTGGCAGACGCACCCGCGCACGATGAACAGCCGGTGGTCGGACAACGGCCACTACCATCGTCCCGAGGACATCGTGCGGGCTCATACGCCGGCCCCGGAGGACGTGGTCGGCCTCAGGGCCGTGCCTGCCGACCTCGACGCCCGGGCGCTGAGCCTGCTCCTGCGGGCCGAGATGGCGGCGGCGAAGGTCGCCGACTCCCAAGCCGAGAAGATGATCGTCGCGGCGGGCGAGGTGCTCGCCAACGCGCGCCACTACGGCGGCGGGGCCCGCGGGCTAAGGATCGGCCGGGTCGGCGAGCGCTTCGTCTGCGAGATCTCCGACCACGGGCCCGGGCTCGACGACCCGCTGGCCGGCTACCTGCCACCGGGATCGGGGCACGCCCGCGGGACCGGCCTCTGGGTCGCCCGCCAGATGACCCGGCGCCTCGACATGGTGAGCACGGAGCGCGGCCTCACGACGCGGCTCTGGGTCTGAGCAGCCGGCCAAGCGCTTGCCACCGAGCCACGCCCTTCCTCGTCGTGCAAGACGCTCTCCACGCGAGGATGATCACGGCGTGACATCGACGCTCCGTCGCTGGCTGAGCGCCGCGCTCGCGAGTGCGGCGCTGGTCGCCGCCGTCAGCGCGGTGATCGCGCTCCTGGAGCCGCGCGTCCCGGCCCTGGGCCTGGGCGTGCTCTACCTCTTGGCAGTCCTCCCGATCGCGCTCGTCTACGGCTCGGCGGCCGCCGCCGCGGTGTCGGTGACGAGCGTGGTGGCGTTCACCTACTTCTTCCTGCCGCCCCGGTACAGCTTGGATCCCGGCACGTCGGACCGCTGGTCGGTGCTTCTGGCGTTCCTGGTGGCGGCACTGGCGGTCAGTGAGCTCGCCGCGCGCTCCGAGCGCGAGGCGCGCCGATCGGCGCGCCTCGCAGACCAGCAGGCCCGGCTGGCCGAGGAGCAGGCGGCGTTGCGGCGCGTCGCGACGCTGGCCGCGCATGGGACGTCGCCGGAGAGGCTGTTCGCCGCGGTGGTCGAGGAGGTCGGGCGGGTGTTTCCCGCCGAGCACGCGGCCCTCGCTCGCTACGAGTCCGGCGCCACGATGACGACCGTCGCGATCTCGGAGGGCTTGGCTGCCAGCTTCCCCGTCGGCAGTCGGTGGCCGCTCGGCGGAAAGAGCGTCAGCACGGTGGTCTTCGAGACCGGCCGTTCGGCTCGGATCGACAACTATGGCGCTGCATCCGGGCGGCTCGGGGTCGCCATTCGCGAGCGGGGCCTCAGCTCAGCGGTCGGGGCGCCGATCGTCGTCGAGGGCCGCGTCTGGGGCGTGATGACCCTGGCCTCGACCGAGCACCCGCTGCCGGACGACACCGAGGCGCGTCTTGCGTCCTTCGCGGAGCTGGTGGCGACGGCGATCGCCAACGCCGAAGCGCGGACGGAGGTGGCGGCGTCGCGGGCGCGGATCGTGGCCGCGACCGACGACGAGCGCCGGCGCGTGGTTCGCGATCTGCATGACGGCGCCCAGCAGCGACTGGTGCACACGATCGTGACGCTCAAGCTGGCACAGCACGCCGTGCAGAACGAGGAGGACGACCTGCCCGCCCTGCTGACCGAGGCGCTCGACAACGCCGAGCAGGCGACGGCCGAGCTGCGAGCACTCGCGCACGGCATCCTCCCAACCGTCCTCACCCGGGGTGGGTTGCGCGCGGCAGTGGATGCGCTGGCTTCGCGGATGCCGGTGCCGATCGAGACCGACGTCACCGTGGGTCGGCTGCCGGCCGCGGTCGAGGCGACCGCCTACTTCGTCGTCGCCGAAGCGCTCAGCAACGTCGCCAAACACGCTCACGCCCGACACGCCGAGGTCGCGGCGCGCATCGAGGACGGCACCGTTCAAGTCCAGATACGCGACGACGGCGTCGGCGGCGCCCTGCCCGACGGCGGCGGCAGTGGCCTGATCGGAATGGCCGACCGGCTCGCCGCCCTCGACGGCGAGCTCCGGGTCGACAGCCCGGCCGACAGCGGCACCCTGGTTGCAGCCGCCATCCCCCTCCGTCGGTAGGCCGCGGCCCCTGGCTGGTCAGCCTCGGCGGGGCGACCTGCGTTTGGCCGTTGGAACGCAACGGCAGGCGCGGGCGCAGCTCAGCGGCCGGCGGAAACGGTGAACCTAACCACCTAACCACCCTGCATCGAAGCCGGGGCACCCCGGGGCCGACACCGTGCCGGCGATCGTGCACGTCGCGCTCGCCGCTTCGGCGGTTGCCGGTACCGGCGTATCCGTGCGGAACAGGATGCCGCCGCTCGCGGGCAGTGAGACCGGGATCGTCGCTACGCCGGGTCCAGAGCTCGACGGCGTCACGGTCGACCACGCCCCGGACGAGCTCAGCACTTCGGGGAGCGCGCTCGCGTAGCCGAGCTGCACGCCTGTCGAGACGGAGCTCGTGTCGTCGCGGTTGGTGACCAACGTGTACACGTGACCACTGCCGTCAGTGGCGTCGAAGACCCCCACTGTCAGCTTGGATTTTGTGTTACTGATGCGCACCCGCGCACCGGGCGGCCGTCGTGTCATGCCCGGCGAATCGAGCGATCCGGTTTGGAACGTATAACGGTTGCGTGCGTTGAGCAGCTGCTTGCCGATGGTCTGCAGCTGGGCGTTGTTCTGCGACACCCAGTCGTAGTGCGAAGTGCGTTCCCCGTCGTAGCCGATGAGCGCATGGTCCGCGTACGATCCCGTCGCGGTGTTCTTGGACGAGTCGCTCCAGTAGAAGTAGTTGCCTACGCCCTGGGCGCCGTAGGCAAGCATCTGCATGCCCGGCTTCAGGAGCTCCTGCGGCGTCAGCGGCTGCGGGAGGCTGCCGTCCCCGCCGACGTGGATCGCCTGGCGGAACGGGACGTTGTGCGCCGTGGCGGCCTTGCGCGCCGCGACCAGGTTGTCGTAGGAGGTCGGTTCGCGGTAGTTGTCGTAGTCGAGCGCCGTGACAGACGTCTGCGTCAGGAAGGCATCCAAGTAGCTGTCGTACTTGCCGCCGAGGTCATTGGAGCTCGCGTAGTTGGGAAGCGCGTTGACGAACCCGTAATGGCCGGGATCGTTTGACTGTAGGTACTGCACGACCCCTCCTACGCCTGCGAGTTGCGGGTACGACGGCTCGTCTCTGACGTAGTAGCCGGCCAGCGCTGGATATCCGGCGTAGTCGCTGATGACGCCGGCGAGTCCGCTGAGGTCTCCGCTGAGTGCCTTCTCGATCCGGGCGTCGCCGACGATCACCTGGATGCCGTTTGCCGCGGCGGCGTCCAGTACGCGGCGCGTTGCGGCGACGTCCGTTTGCGCCTGAGTCCCGTACCACTGCGCCGTCATGCCAACGCCGGGTTCGCATGGTGGAAGCAGCAGATTGGCGCCGGCGCCTTTGTACTCGGCGACGCGCGCGTTCGCCTGGGTGGAGTCAGTCACCATCCTGGTCGGCGGCCCGCACCAGAAATAGATCGGCATCTCTCCGGACGGCGCCCAGGCGGCTCGCGCCGCCTGCGGCGCGCACAGCACCATCGCCGCGCACAGCACCGGCAGCGCACGCCGGACGACTCGTGGACAGCTACGGCCTGGCGACTGACGTCGATGCACAGAAGACCCCAAACTCAAGTGAGTGGCACGCGGCGATGCGTGGCCCAACGGTTTCTCGTCCGCGCCCGCACTGATCTGGCGGCTCGCGGGTTCTACGTCGGTGGCGATCGCAGCCTCGTTGCCCGATGCAACGTTCCGGATCGTGGCGGACACGACCTGTCGAGAAGCGCCGGGAGCGCCGAGGCCGTCCCTCGGAAGTCGAGGTCCTGCGGCATCGGACGCCGAGGCTACCCCGAGCCCGGCCGGCAAAGAAGTTGTGAGACATCTCGTACTCCTTGGGTGTCAGCGGGACCCGGACATCGCGGCGGCACGTGGCTCGCCGAGGCTCCGGACCTTCCTCGTCCGAAGCTTCCAGGCAGAGCGCCACCGAGCGCGTCGGCCGGGTGGCCAGTCCGGGGTCGTCCCGACGACCGGCGCACGCACGTGCGGGGTCGTCCGACGGTCGGCCGCTCGCTACGGTGCGCCGGGCTGCGGGGTCTCGACCTGCCGTTGCGCGAAGACCTTCTTGACGACGTACAGCGCGTTGAGCACGCGCGGGAACCCGGTGTAGGGGATCAGGTGGATGAGGCTCTCGACGATCTCGGTGCTCGTCAGTCCGGCGGTCAGGCCGGTGTTGACGTGCAGCTCGATCTCGCGCTCGGTTCCCTGCGTCACGAGCGACGCGATGGTGACGAGGACGCGCTGCTGGTTCGTCAAGCCAGGCCTCGAGTAGATCTCCCCGTAGCCGAACTCGACGATGTACCGGCCAACGTCCGGAGCGATGTCCTTGAGGTCGTCGGCGAGCTTCTGGTGCGTGGCAGCGCCGCTGCTGTCGTGCAGCGTGTACTCGCTCAGCTTGCTCACGCCTCGTTCGTGGGCAGAGACGTGGGGCCGGTCTTCCATCGTCGGACCAGTGTCCCGGCGAACCGCATCACAGGAAGCTGCCCGACCGGACCGTCTCGGCTGACCTCGTGGGCCACGCGGAAACCCGCGCGACCCATCTAGTAGCCGAGCGTCTTGTGTGAGATCCGCTCGCAGCCGCGCACCTTGTAGCCCCTCCTGGCGTGCCGGCTGATGTACAGCAGGTCGTTGCCGGGCCCGCAGTCGACGGTCCCGCGGCCGAAGTGGGTCTTGATCTCGTCGTTGCCCGCGCCGGCGTCGATGACGTTGGAGCCATGGCTGCCGTAGATGATGTCGTTGCCGGCGCCGCCGTAGAGGTGGTCGACCTGGTTCGCCGGCTGCCCGGACGGCTTGTAGTCGCCCCAGATGACGTCCCCCCACGGACCGGCGTGGATGGTGTCGCTGCCGTGGCCGCCCAGCAGCTCGTTGTGCCCGGGCTGCGATGACATGACAAAGCCGTACTGCCATGGCCTGACCGAGCCGGGCTGCGCCGGCATGGCCGCGGCCTCGAAGTGCGGTACGAACCGACGGTGGCACGCGCCTCGCACGTGGACCGCGTCGCAGGAGTAGCGGCTGTCCGTCCCGCCAAACGGATCCTGACCGGGGCGCGCGTCGAGCGGGCGCGTGCTGTCGGTCTTGTTCATGAGCAGAACGCCGTCGATGGTCGGCCAGCCCTCGTGGCTGGTGTTGGCGACGGCGACCCCGGCGGCGACGGCGACCAGCAGGCACGCGGACGACAGCGATCGGAAGAGGACGCGCATAGCCGGACACTGAGTCACGTGACGGTTGCGGTGAGCTGTCCCAAGGCGCGGTTTTGAACTGGGCGAGCGCTTGCTCGCCACCCCGAGGTCGAGCTCGTCGACATCCCACTCGATGGCCAACCCAGCGCGGCGCCGCCCGAGCCGCAGACGCGTCACGGAAGCGTCAGGGCGGCGGTGATCGCTGCGATCGCGAGGACCGCGAGCAGCCCTGCTGCCGGGCGATGAGGGTCATGCCTCGCCGAGCCCGGCGGCGTGCCCGCTGCCGCTCAGCGTGTTCCGGCGTCGGCGGCGTCAGGCCACGCGGCCGCGCCGACCACACCGTCGCCGCCCTCGGGCTTGGGGCCGCCGACCGCGATGAGGTCGAGTCCGTCGGGGCCTGCCTCGAAGGCCCGAACGACTTCGGGCGCGACGCGCACGACGTCCCACTGGCGAAGCTCGATCACCTCGTCGTCCAGGAGCACCCGCCCACCTCCGCCGACCACGACGTAGGCCTCCTCTTGTTCGCGATGGCTGTGGGCGAACGGGCTGCGCAGGTTCGGGTCGTAGCGAAAGCGACTGACGCCCAGATCGCGTGAGTCCAGATGGCGACGGCCGAACCGCCCGTCGATTCCGGGTGCCCGCTCGCCCACGGAGTCCTCGACGTCCAACAGATTCACCTTGGCAAAGCGCGACATTGGATGCTCCTCTGAAAGGTCGGTGATCGTGCTGGTCGCAACCCTACGTTGCGCGCCCCCGAAGAGACGCGTGTCAGGGCTCTCTATGCCGTGCCCACGAGGACGTAGCCCATCGCCGCGCCCTGGTTCCAGCCGAAGCGGGGCTTGGCCGTCATGCAAGCCGAGCCCTGGGTGAGGACGACGAGTTCCAGGACGTAGCTGCCCGGGGCAACCGTGTAGGGGTCGGCGGGCGCGTTCGGGTTGCTCCCAGCCAGCAGCAGCCCTCCGGTGTCCAGAGGGCTGACGCTCTGCGCAACGAGCCGCCCGTCCCACGCCGCGACCGAGACGGCCAGCGTGGTCGTGTTCCCGGCGTCGCGGAGTCGTAGCCACAGCCCCGCTTCGGTGTTGCCCGATTGCTCGTTGGCGATCGAGCCGTGCGCATGCGTCCAGACGCGCGAAGGCTCGGTGACGGTGAGCGGCGTGGACCCGACGACGACGTCCTGGCCGCACGCGATGTCGTTGACGTTCGGGACCTGCCGGCTGGCGGCGGCGTTGAGTCCACGATCTCCCTTGTCGCCCTTGGGACCTTGCGGCCCGGTCGTCCCGGCGGCACCCGTGAGACCGGTCGGACCCCGGCGCCCGGCGGCGTCGAGCCGCGCGCGCACTGAGCGCGCCAGGTCGGTCGTGCCGACGGCACCGGTGCGAATCTTGGTGCTCGTGACGGCGTTGCGCTTGAGCTGCGGGGATCCGACGCTGTTGCGCGGGATCGAGATCGCCGCGTATGAGACCCCGGACGTCGCGATGATCAGAGCAAGGGTCGCGGTGACGTTGGCGTAGGTGATGTGACGCGCCATGGTGTGCCGACCGTACCCGCTCTGAGGACCGGTGCCTAGACGCGTCGAGAGCGGCTGACCGCTTTGGAGTGCGCTGGCGGGGAAGCATCGCGGCGCGAACGAACACGGTCAGGCCCGGTCTGGTACGCAGACGAGGACGTCGCCGCGACGATCGAAGCGGGCCGCATGCAGCCCGTGGCGGCCTGACTCGGCCGGCCCCGACCGCACGGCGCGACGAGGCGCCGCAGGGGTCACGGTCCGACAATCTCCGGCGCGGCGAGGTTGGCGGATAATTCTCCGCGTGGACGCGGCACGACATGGCCGGCTTGGTCTCAGTGGCTCCGCTCGCGTCGCGGTACCGCTCCTCGTCGTCCTGCTGAGCGTGGCGGCCTTCATCGTGACGACGCGCGCGGTCGGCGAGGAGCGCGGGAACGCGGCGCACCGCCGGGCCGAGGTCCAGGCACTGGAGGTCCAGGGGCAGCTCGAACGCGCCCGTGCGTTCGCCATCGGGCTCGGCAACGCGCTGCAGGGCGAGCGCGTGCCGAACGGCCGGCGCTTCGCGGCACTGGAGGGAAGCGCCACGACGACCGTCGGGCTCACCGCCGCCATGTGGGTCGAGCGCGTGACCCACCGGGCGCGCCGTGACTACGAACGCCGCATCCGGGCGCCGATCACCCGGCCGCCCGGACAGCGGGTCGCCGGGCCGGCGGCGACGTACCTGCCGGCGACGTACGTGACGGGTGTCGCGGTGCGCCCGGGCGCCGACATGGCGCGCGTGCCTGCGCTCGCGGCGACGCTGCGGAACCCGACGTCCATCTTCGCCGGCACGGCGACGCCGGTCGCCTCGCTTGCCGGGCAGCGCGGGTTCTTCATGGTTCAGGGGGCACAGTACGGTCATGGCCCCGGAAGCCAGGGCTTCCTCGTCGTGTTCGTGCCCGCGGACTGGCTGAGCGTGTCCCTGGACCTGAATCCGCACCGCACGGCGATCATGCTGGACGGCCGGCCGCTCAACGGCGCGCTGGCTGCCGCCCCGGCCGCCGGCCAGAGCTTCGAGTCGCTGACGCGGCGGTGGCGGGTCGACGTGGCCCGGGAGCCCGCCACCGCGCTGCAGGCGACGCTGCCGTGGCTCGCGGTCGCCTGGCCGCCGGCGACCGCGCTCCTCGTCTACCTGCTGGGCCGCGGGTTGCTGCGGCGGCGCCGCGCCGAACGGCAGGTGGACGACATCTTCGACCTGTCGCCCGACCTGCTCTGCGTCGCGGGTCTCGACGGGTACTTCAAGCGCGTGAACCCGGCGTTCGAGCAGACGCTCGGCTATGAGGCCGCCGAGCTTCTGTCACGCCCGTCTCTCGAGTTCGTCCATCCGGAGGACCGCGAGCGGACCGCCACGACGGTCCAGGCGCTGAGCGACGGACGGCAGATCGGGGAGTTCGAGAACCGCTACATCCGGGCCGACGGCGCCGTGCGCTGGCTGCAGTGGAACACGCGGACGATGCCCGACAACGGCCTGATGTACGCCGCGGCGCGCGACGTCACCGAGAACCGGATGCTCACCCACGAGCAGGCCGCGCTGCGGCGCGTCGCCACCCTGGTCGCCCAGGGCCACGACGCCGGCGAGCTGTTCGACGCCGTCGCGGTGGAAGTCGGCCAGCTGCTCAGCGCCGACGCCACGCGCCTGCTGCGCTACGACGAGGACGGGACCGCCTCCGTCGTGGGAAGCTACGGCGCCTCGGATGCCGAGATCGGCGTCGGATCGCACGTGAGCGTCGACCGTGGCCAGCTCTGGGAGCGCGTCGCGCAGAGCCGGCGCGCCGAGTGCACCGATCACCTCCGGGAGGGGTCGGACGCCCTCGCCAAGAGCCTGCGCGACGTCGGCATGGCTGCCGCGGTCGCCGTGCCGATCGTCGTCTCCGGGCGCCCGTGGGGCGCGATCGTGGCCGCCTGGACGCATCCGGACATGGCCGGCGGCGACACGGAGATCCGCATGGCGCAGTTCACGGAGCTGGTGGCGACCGCCGTCGCGAATGCCGAGAGCGGCGCCGAGCTGGCCGCCTCCCGCCGGCGGATCGTGGCGACGTACGACGAGGCGCGCCGGCGGATCGAGCGCGACCTGCACGACGGCGCGCAGCAGCGCCTGGTCAGCACGGTGGTGGTGCTGGAGCTGGTGCGAAAGCAGCTCGGCGACGCAAACGGGCCGCTGGCCGAGCTGGCGGAGGAGGCGCTCGAGAACGCCCGGCGCGCGATGGACGAGGTGCGCGAGATCGCGCGCGGCATCCATCCGAGGATCCTCTCGTCCGGTGGCCTCGGGCCGGCGCTCAGGACGCTCGCTCGCCGCTCCGTCGTCCCCGTGACCGTCGACATGCAGACCGACGCCCGGTGGCCCGAGAACGTCGAGATGACCGCCTACTACGTCGCCTCCGAGGCACTGACGAACGCGGTCAAGCACGCGCACGCCTCGGAGGTGCGCATCACGGCCGACGTGGATGATCGATCGATCATGCTCACCATCCGCGACGACGGTGTCGGCGGTGCCGATCCCACCCGGGGGTCCGGCCTCATCGGTCTCCATGACCGCGTCGCAGCGCTGGGCGGAGACCTCGCGGTTCACGGGGAACCCGGTGCCGGTACGGTCTTGACCGCTCAGATTCCCATCGCGGCGCCGTCCGGGTCAGACCCGGAGCCTAACGACCCCAGATCCGCCGGTAGTTCGCGCGATAGCCGCTCGGCGGATCGAAGACCACGCCGTCCGGCACATCCGCGCGGGTGATCAGTCGCGGTGGAGCGATGTAGCCGGACGGGGGCTGCCCCACACGGGCGCGGTTCAGCTCATCGACGATCTGCCAGCCCTGCAGGTACAGCGGCTCGGCGACCGACGCCGTCTGATGATTCCCCGCGCGGATCCGCTCGAAATCCGATGCATCGCCGTCACCCGCCCCGATCGCGAACGGCGGATCGTCCCCGCGCCTGCCCGCGTTCACGAAGGCCGCGAGCGCCCCGCCGATGTAGATGCCGTTGATCGCCAGCATGTAGCGGAACCGCGGCCCGAAGCGGGGCAGGAGCGACGACACGACGGCCGGCATCTGCTGCTGGGCAAGGCCGATCGGCGAGTTGACGACGTCGACCACCGCGCAGCGACGGCACCTTCTGATCTCCGCCGCCATCACGTCCGCCTTGTAGGCGGCGATGGGGTATCTGCGGTCGGTGAAGATCACCGCATGCGCCGTCCCGTCGGAGTCGGCGATCGCGTAGTCAGCGGCCAGGCGCGCCACGGACGCGGGGCTCGTCGACACGTTGGTGAAGAGGCCGGCGCGCCGATCCGGGCCAGGCCGCGTGCCGGCGTGCCAGCCGACCGCCGGAATGCCCAGCGCCCGCGCGCGTCGCAGCGCGAGCGTCTGCGCCGTAGCGTCGAAGCCGCCGAGGACGATGCCGGTGGGCCGGAGGCGCAAGGCGGCGCGCAGAACGCTCGCCTGTCCCGCCGTGCTCCCGCGGCCGTCGAGGATCTGCAGTTGCCAGCCGATCGCACCGGCCGCCTGCTGGACGCCGAGGGCCGCGCCGGCGATGCCGCCGTTGGTCAGGTCGCCGGCGACGAAGACCACCAGACCGCCGCGCTGGGCGCGAGGCCCGCGCGCTGGTCCCCGATAGCCGGTCGGCGACGAGCGAGCGCTCGCGGCCACCGCGGCCTGCGCCTGCCGGACCGTCGGGTCGGTCGGTGGTGCGTCGCCAACGCGCGTTGCACCGCACCCGATGGCCAGGAGCCCGGTCGTCACGACGCCCGCCAGCACGTGCTTGCGACATCGAGCCATCGCGTACCACGCGCGGAGGAACCTGGGGTTCGCCGACACCCGCTCATTATCCGCCCGCCGAGGTGGCGCCGGAGCCGCCTGCGGAAGTCCCGGCTGCCTCGACCGCCCGCCCGTTGGTCTGACCGCAAAGCCTCGCGGTCACCGAGGCCGGAGTTGGTCAACGGGATGGTCTGACCAAGCCGCGCGGTCAGAGCCCGGTGACGTCAGCGGCGAGCCGCCTGCGCCGCGTGGGCGATCACGCGGTCGCCCCAGTAGCGCACGTGCCGGTTTGCGAGGTCGGCCGCCTTCGCTGCGTCGCCGCGGCGGATCGCGGCGAGCAGCGCCCGGTGCTCTCTGACGATGCGCGGTCGCACGTCGGTCCAGCGGGACTCGAGGAACCCGACGTCGGTGACGATCCGGCGCAGCGTGCTGCTGAGGCCGCCGGCCAGGAGGTTGACCAGCCGGTTGCCGGCCGCCTGTACGAGCATGTGGTGGAACTCGGCGTCCAGGGCGTGGAACTCGCCGTGGGCGATGTCCTCGCGCTCCATGGCGCCGAGGATCCCCTCGAGTCCGGTCAGCGCCTCCGCGTTGGGGTGCTCGGCGAGGCTCCGGACGGCTCCGGATTCCACCGTGGCGCGGAAGTCGACGATCTCCACGAGGTCGATGTGGCGCAGTGCCGCGAGCAGTCGCACGATGGTCACGAAGGCGTTGCCGGGGTCGACGACGAGCACCGCGCCGTGCTCGGAGCCGCGGCGGGTCTCGACCACGCCCAGGGCCTCGAGCACGCGCAGGGCCTCGCGTACCGACGTGCGCGAGACGCCCAGGTTGCCGGCCAGCTCCCGTTCGGACGGGAGCCGGTCGCCCGCGCTCAGCGCACCCTGGGTGATCGCGGACTCCACCTGCTCCAGGATCGCCTCGAACGTCCGTCGTGATGCGGCGGGCGCGCCTGCCGCATCACGGGCGACGGTGTTCGCGCTCCCGTCGTGGGCCGGCCGCAGAAGCTGCGGATGCGCGTCGGCGACCGGGTGCCGGCCGCCGTCTCGCGTACGTGCGCCCGTCGCCAGCTCGAGAACCTTCGCGCCGAGGTGGTAGTGCCCGGTCGCCGGATCCTGGGCCGCGTATCCGCCATCGATCAGCGCGGCCAGCAGCCGATGGGCGGTGCTCGGATGCAGCCCGACGCGGCGGGCGATCTCCACCACGCCGGCGTCGCCGAGCTCGGCCAATGCCTCGAGCACGGTGAAGGCGCGGGCGACCGTCTGCACCGGCGGTGATGGAGGTTGCGTTTCCACGATTAGAAAAGTTTAGGGACCGAGCCCTTGACGCGTATTTCGCCCAGTGGAACGATGGTCGTACCAACACTTTCCGCCCTATGAAAGCAGGAGGCTCGGTCTCATGATCCAGGTAGACACGGACTGGACACAGGATGCCCAGTATTTCGAGTACACGAAGGCGGCCAACCCCATCGGGGCCGGCCTGATCAACAAGGTGCCGCTGGCCTCGTTTCCGGGCCGCCTGCACGAAGAGGGACCGTCGCGGATCATCCCGTTCGACCTCAGCTCGCAGCTGGGCTCCAACGGCCCGGCGACGAGCCCGTCGCTGTGCGCGAGCTTCGTCCGCATCCGTCCGGACGAGCACGTCGAGACGAACCCCAACGCGACGTCGGAGGTGTACTACGTGATCCGCGGGCGCGGCCGGAGCCGCCTCGGCGAGCGCGACCTGCGGTGGGAGCAGGGCGACTTCTTCGCACTCCCGGCCGGCAGTGCGGCAGCGCATCACGCGGAGACCGACTCGGCGCTCTACTGGGTGCACGACGAGCCGCTGTTGCGGTACCTCGGGGCGAACGCGAGCACGCCCCGCTTCGAGCCGACCCTGTACCCGCGCGAGCGGTCGCTCGCGGCGCTGCGCGAGGTCGAGCAGGATCCGGTGGCCGCGCGGCGCAGCCGCGTCAGCGTGCTGCTGGCCAACCGCAACTTCCAGCAGACGCGCACGATCACGCACGTGCTGTGGACGATGCTCGGCGTGCTGCCCGAGCGCGCCGTCCAGCTCCCGCACCGCCACGAGTCGGTGGCCCTCGACTTCATCATCGACTGCGAGCCGGGCTGCTACACGCTGATCGGCCGCGACCTCGACGACGAGGGCAACATCCGCTACCCGCGACGGGCCGACTGGGAGCGAGGGTCGGCGTTCGTGACCCCGCCCGGCCTCTGGCACGCGCACGTCAACGAGTCGGGGGCGCCCGCGCACCTCATCCCGATCCAGGACGCCGGCCTGCACACGTATCTGCGCACGCTCGACATCCGGTTCTTCCACGAGCAGTGATCGCGCGGTCACGCCGGCTGCGGCGGTGCGATCAGCGCAATCACGCGTTGAGTCGAGCCGCCGGCGGCGCGGGCGTCGACCGCGCCCTCCGCGTCGAGTCCGGTCGGCCGTTGCCGGTGATCTCCGCGGCGAGCCTGATCAGGGAGCGGACGACCGGGTTCTCGTCATCGGAACGCCAGACGAGGCGCGTCGAGACGAGCGGCCCGTCGCTCAGCGGGATGGCGAGGACGCCCGGATGCGGCATGGCCTCCGCGAGGGTTGCGGGAATCGTGGCGATCGCCCGGCCGGAGGCGACGACCGTCAGCTCGTCGTCGGGGTTCTCCACGCGATCGCTGGTCAGGAGCGCGGCGCCGCCGCGTTGCTCGTCGAGGGTCCAGAACGCGCGCCATTCGGGATGGACCGTCGGGCTGCCGGGAAACGGCTGATCGAGGACGTCGGCGACGTGCAGGTCGTTGTTCTGCGCGAGAGGGTGGCCGACTGCGACGAGAACGAACATCGGGCTGGTCTCGATCGTCAGCGCGCTGAGGCCCGGCTCTCGCGGCGGTTCCACGAACAGCCCGACGTCTGCGGTCTCGAGCAGGAGGCGTTCCCACGTGGGAAACGCCGTGCGCCGCCATTGCAGACGTGTGTCGGGGTGCTGCCGGCGGAGCACGTGGAAGAGCGGGCCCCAGCGGCCCAGCGGCAAAGCGTCGAATGCGATCCTGAGCGACTTCATGTCATGCCCTCACGCGACTCGTGGCCACCGGCTTCTGCGTCATCTGCCCTACGTGCCTGTAGGGCGGCCGGGTCTCATGTCAAGCCGCGCGACGCGGGGCCCGATGGTTCGCCGTCTTGTCGAATGAGTCGTCCGGCCTATCCCGCCTGAAGCAGTCCCGCGTGCGACCAGCGACCCGCGGCTACGCTGAACCACATGGCGAGCAAGACATGGTTCATCACCGGAACCTCGCGCGGCTTCGGCCGCGAGTGGGCCAGCGCGGCGTTGAAGCGGGGCGATCGGGTCGCCGGGACGGCGCGCGATCCCAGCACGCTCGACGACCTGGCGCAGGAGCACGGAGACACGCTGCTGCCCATGGCGTTGGACGTGACCGACCGCGAGGCCGTGTTCGACGCCGTGCGGCGCGCGCACGAGCGCTTCGGGCGGCTCGACGTCGTGGTCAACAACGCGGGCTATGGACAGTTCGGAATGGTGGAGGAGCTCAGCGAGCAGGACGCTCGGGAGCAGATCGAGACCAACCTGTTCGGTGCGCTGTGGGTGACGCAGGCCGCGTTGCCGTTCCTGCGTGAGCAGGGGTCAGGGCACTTCCTGCAGGTCTCGTCGATCGGCGGCATCTCGGCGTTTCCGGGCATCGGGATGTACCACGCGTCGAAGTGGGGGTTGGAGGGCCTCAGCCAGGCGCTTGCGCAGGAGGTCAAGGGCTTCGGGATCAACGTGACGCTGATCGAGCCAGGAGGCTTCTCGACCGATTGGGGCGGCTCGTCGGCTCGGCACGCCGAGGCGCTCGACGCCTACCGGGAGGCCCACGAGGCCTCGCAGCAGCGGCGAGCACATGGTGCGCAGTCGGCCGGCGATCCGACGGCCTCGGCCGAAGCCGTCATGCGCATCGTCGATGCCGAGGAGCCGCCGCTGCGCGTCTTCTTCGGCAGCGCCCCGCTGGGCATCGCCGAGCAGGACTACGACAGCCGCCTGGCGACCTGGCGCGAGTGGCAGCCGGTCTCGGAGCTGGCGCAGGGCGGGAGCTAGGGGAACACTGGCCCAGAGGGCCAGGTTCCCTTGCGGGTCTTCGCCCAGGGGGCGAAACCCGCGCCGGGTCAGGACCCACGCTCCTAGTGCCCGGTGGACGAGAAGTGCATGTAGTCCTTCGTGTTGCCGGTCCAGGCGCCGCCCCAGCCCCAGCCGATCGCCCGGAAGGCCTCGATCACGCGGCGGGTGACCATCCCGCGGCGGTGCTCGGAGCGGTCCCGGTATCGCTGGGCCGCGGGGTCGCGACTCTGGCCGCAGCCGACGTAGGGGTTCTCGACCGGGTTGAGGTCCACGGCCAGGCCGTAGGCGTGCATCGACCACGTGCCGGTCCCGCTCCCGCCCGTGCAGGGCGACGGGACCGCCTGCCGGCACTCGAACGAGCCGCTGACATCGCCGTCCTGGGGGCGGTCGCGGCTCGGTCCGTAGACGTCGGCGAGACGCAGGTGACGGATGGGGAAATGCAGGCGGTACAGCTGCCGGAACACGCGGGCGAGCGGACCCGCGGCGCTCTGGTTGACGATGAGGCGCCCGGTGTGGGCGCGCCCGTCGAAGCCCCAGTGCGAGACCGTGAGCACTCGCAGGTCCGACAGTCCGACCGGGCAGCCCTGGTGCCAGAAGCCTCCGGCCCTGAGCTCGGCCCGGACCGGCTCGGACAACGGCGTGGCCGAGGATTGGAACGACCCGAGCGCGAACAGCACGGCTGGGAGTGCGAGGACACCGATCACGGCGCGTTCAGTCTACGTTCGTCGCGGACGCCGCGCCGGAGTCCTCGCGCGCCGCCCGTCAAGCCTGGCGCATCGCCTCCACGACGCGCGCGACGTTCCCGCGCCAGACCTCCTGCGGGGTCGGGGGCAGCACCTCGTCCCAGATCTCGGCCATGCTGCTCGCCAGCTGCGGCAGGCCCGCGGGCCGCGCGATGAACCACCAGTGCAGATGCGCGGCGCCCTCGCCCCAGCGGCCGATGTGGACGCGTCCGATCTCGCCGACGGAGAGCACGGCGCGCTCGATGCGGCCGAGCATCATCCCCTGCTCGCGCGCGAGGTCGTCCGGGAGGTCGGCGGGACCGTCGTGGTGGGAGCGCGGCTCGAGGATCAGGATGATCGGGAGGCCGCTGGGCTCGAGCGCCATGAGCCGCCAGTTGTCGTCGGTCCACACGTAGTCGCTGTCGGGCTTGGCGCAGGCGGTGCAGTCGACGCCGCCCTCGCCGTCCCGGTGAGGCTCGGGACCGGGCGCCGACAGCGGGTGCGGTCGCACCGGCCCCTCGAACGGCCAGGTGGCCCACTCCTGGACCGCGGGGGCGCGCAGCGCGTCGACGGCGCGGGCGTGGATCTCGTGAGCGCTCTCGGGCATGGACCGGATCCTACCCTCGGTAGTCTCGTCCGGTGCAGTGGCCTGAGCAGTTCTACGCGTGGCGCGCCGGCGACGGGTGCCCGGCGTGCGAGGAGGGCCGGCCCGAGGCCACCCCCAGCGGCGTGCGCTTCTTCTCGGGCGCGGTGTCCGACGCCTACCTCGTCCGCGCCGACATCCAGCGCGGCCTTTCCATGGTCGTCTGGCGCGGACGCCACGTCGCCGAGCCGACCGAGCTCACCGACGCCGAGGCGGCCGCCTACGGCCGCGAGGTGCTCCAGGTCGGCCGCGCGCTCGAGGCAGTCCTGCAGCCGGTCAAGCTCAACTACGACCTGCTCGGCAACACGGTCCCGCACCTCCACACCCACATCGTGCCGCGCTACGCCGACGACCCGCGGCCCGGCTGGCCGTTCCCGTTCCCCGATCCGGACTCAGGTCCGATGCCGGACGATCGCCTGATGGCCGATGTAGCGGCGCTGCGGCGGGCGGTGGAGCACGGGCGATGATCCGGCGGCGACCGGTGAGCATCGGGGTACGGCAGTGAGCGTGGGCGCCGTCCATGCCGAGCCCGGCAACCTGCGTCTGCGGCCGCTGCGCCCCAGCGATGAACGCGAGGCGCAGAGGGCCCACGCCGAGTTGGCTCCCGAGGGATTTGCGTTCCTGCTGGATTGGGATCCCGAGCAGGCGTGGTCGGGGTATGTCGAGATGCTCGCGCAGCTCCGGCATGGTCGTGCCGTGCCGGCAGACCGTGTGCCCGCCACGTTCCTGGTGGCGCAGGTCGACGACGACCTGGTGGGACGCGTCTCGATCCGCCATCAGTTGAACGAGTACCTCGCGGAAGTCGGCGGCCACATCGGGTACGGGGTGCGGCCCGACCACCGGCGCCGCGGATACGCCACGGAGATGCTCCGCCAGGCGCTGGTCATCGCCCGTGCGGAGGGGGTGGAGCGCGTGCTGGTCACGTGCGACGTCGACAACGCCGCATCTGCCGGCGTCCTCACCCGACTGAACGGGACGTTCGAAGACGTACGCCTAGATCGCGACGGCACTCGTAAGCGCCGATACTGGTTCGACTGAGCAGGGGAGAGCAGGTGCGGACTTCAGGCGATCACACCGTCCAGGCCAACGGAGTCGACCTCTGCGTCGAGACGTTCGGTGATCCTGCCGACCCCGCGATCCTCCTCATCCACGGGGCGGGCAGCTCCATGCTCTCGTGGGAGGAGGAGTTGTGCGGCCGTCTCGCGGCTGGCGCCCGCTTCGTCGTGCGCTACGACCTGCGCGACGCCGGCCGCTCGGTGACGTACGAGCGTGGTGCCCCGCCGTACGGACTCCGCGACCTGGTAGCGGACTCCGTGGGCTTGCTCGACGCCCTCGACGTGGGGAACGCCCATGTCGTGGGCATGTCGCTCGGCGCGGCGATCGGCCAGGTGCTGGCCCTCGATCATCCCGATCGGGTCGCCACGCTGACCCTGGCCTCGTCGACGCCTGGTGACCCGAGCCATGAGAGTCCCGACCTTCCCGGGATGTCGGAGGAGCTCCGGGCGTTCTTCGCCGACGAGCCGCCGGAGCCCGACTGGGCTGATCGCGCGGCCGTGATCGAGTACGTCGTCGACGCCGAGCGCCCGTTCGCAGCCCGTTCGCGCGCCTTCGACGAAGCGGCCATGCGCGATCTCGCGGGGCGCGTCTTCGACCGCAGCGTCGACATCGCGTCAAGCCTGACCAACCCCTTCATGTTGGAGGCAGGCGGTCCCTGGAGGCGACGACTCGGAGCGGTGGCCGCTCCGACGCTCGTCGTGCACGGCACCGAGGACCCTTGCTTCCCCTACGCGCACGGGCGCGCGCTGGCGCAGGAGATCCCCGGCGCCGAGCTGCTCGCCCTGGAGCAGACCGGGCACGAGTACTTCCCACGAGCCACGTGGGACCTCGTCGTCCCTGCCATCCTGCGGCACACCACCGGCCGGTGACGGTCGCCTGACGCCGTCATCCGTCCGGCCCCGAACCTATCCTGAGGTCCTCCCGTGTTGCACCTCCATCGCGCTGATCGCGCAGATCGCCTGATCGGCGCGCTCGCCGAGGTGCTCGGTGTGCCGCTGGCCGATCCGTTTGCGCAGGAGGTCGTCGCCGTTCCGACGCGGGGGGTCGAGCGGTGGCTGACCCAGCGGCTGTCGGGCCGGCTCGGCGTCACCGCCGGCCGGGCGGATGGGATCTGCGCGAACGTCGTGTTCCCCTCGCCGCGGCGGCTCGTCGACGAGGTCGTGGCGGCCGCGTCCGGGTTCGACCCCGACGAGGATCCGTGGCTGCCGCAGCGCGCCGTCTGGCCGCTGCTGGAGGTCGTCGACGCGAACCTCGGCGCGCCGTGGCTCGAGCGCCTCGCGGCCCATCTCGACCAGCACCGCGGCGACCGCTCCCGGCGGTTTCGCTCCGTCCGGCACCTCGCCGGCCTGTACGACCGCTACGCCCGCTTCCGCCCGCCGCTGCTGCAGGCCTGGCACGACGGCCTCGACGACGACGGCTCGGCACGGACGCTCCAGCCCCACGACCGCTGGCAGGCCGAGCTGTGGCGCCGGCTGCGCGAGCGGATCGGCCGGCCGGGACCCGTGGAGCGGCTGGCCTCGGCGTGCGAGCGCCTGGTGGTCGACCCGGAGCTGGCGGCGCTGCCTCCGCGGGTCTCGCTGTTCGGCCTGACCAGCCTGCCGACCCGGCACCTCGAGATCCTGCGGGCGCTGGCCGACGGCCGCGACGTGCACCTGTTCCTGTTGCAGCCCTCCGACGCCTCGTGGCGCCACGTCGCCGCCGCGGCGCACCGGCACGGTCCCGCGCGCTCGCGCGCGAAGCTCGCCACGGCCTTCCTGCCCGCCAACCCGCTGCTGGCGTCCTGGGGCCACGACGCCCGCGAGCTGCAGATGGGCCTGGCGCGCGTCGGCGACGCCGCGGTCGACGATCACCACGGCGTCGACTCGCCGGCCGGCGACCGCCTGCTCGCGCGCCTCCAGGACGAGGTGCGCGCCGACCGCATGCCCACCGGCGGCCCGGACGCGCCGCTCCTGGACGCCGGCGACACCAGCCTCCAGATCCACGCCTGCCACGGCGCCGGCCGTCAGGTCGAGGTGCTGCGCGACGCGATCCTGCACGCGCTCGAGGACGACCCGTCGCTCGAGCCGCGCGACGTCATCGTCATGTGTCCCGACATCGAGACGTTCGCGCCGCTCATCCAGGCGACGTTCGGCGCGGGGGACGACCTCGGAGATCCCCTGGAACGCGACGGCGACGGCGACCCACACGTCGCCGGCGCCCACCCGCCCGGCCTGCGCGTCCGCCTCGCCGACCGCGCCTTGCGCGAGACCAACCCGCTCCTGGGCGTCGTGGCCCGGCTCCTGGAGCTGACCACCGCGCGCGTCACCGCGTCCGAGCTCCTGGACCTCGCCGACCGCGAGCCCGTGCGCCGGCGGTTCCGCTTCGGCCAGGAAGACATGAGCCGCCTCGAGGAGTGGGTCGCCGCGATCGGCGCGCGCTGGGGCTTCGACGCCGCCCACCGCGCGCCGTTCCGGATGGACGACGTCGCGCAGGGCACGTGGCGGGCGGGTCTGGACCGGCTGCTGACGGGCGTGGCGATGACCGAGGACGAGCCGCGCCTGCTCGCCGGGGTGCTGCCGTTCGACGACGTCGACAGCTCCGCCATCGACCTGGCCGGCCGCTTCGCGGAGTACGTCGATCGCCTGCAGGCGACGGTCGCCGCCTTCGGCGCGGTGCAGCCGGTCGACGCGTGGGCGCGCGCCATCGCGGAGGCCACCGATGCCCTGACGGCACCGGCGCCGCGGGACGCGTGGCAGCGCTCCGAGCTGCAGCGCATCCTCGCCGACGTGCTGGACGAGGCGACCACGGACGGGACGGTCGCGCCCGCGCTGCTCGACGCCGCCGACGTCGCGGCGCTGCTGGAAGCGCGCCTTGCCGGGCGGCCGACGCGCGCGAACTTCCGCACCGGGCACCTGACGGTGTGCACGTTGCAGCCGATGCGGTCGGTGCCGCACCGCGTCGTCTGCCTGCTCGGCCTCGACGACACGGTCTTCCCGCGCCGTTCGCCACGCGACGGCGACGACCTGCTGCTCGACGATCCCCACATCGGGGATCGCGACGCGCGCTCCGAGGACCGCCAGATCCTGCTCGACGCGCTGATGGCCGCCACCGACCGGTTGATCATCACCTACACCGGCAACGACGAACGCACGAACGCGCCGCGGTCGCCGGCGGCCCCGGTGGGGGAGCTGCTCGACGTCGTCGAGCGCACGGTGCGCGTCGCGACGGACGGCGCCGTACGCGACCGCGTCGTCATCCGCCATCCGCTGCAGCCCTTCGACGCCCGCAACTTCGAGCGCGGCGCGCTGGTTGCGGCCCGGGCGTGGAGCTTCGACGCCGTCACGCTCGCGGGCGCCCGGGCGCTGGTCGGCGAGCGCGCGCCCCGGCCGCCATTCCTGCGCGGTCCGCTGCCCGCCGTCGATCGCTCGCTGGTCGAGCTCGAGGAGCTCGTGGCCTTCCTCGGCCACCCCGTGCGCGCGTTCCTGCGCGGGCGGCTCGGGATCGGCGCCGGCATCCGCGCCGACGAGATCCAGGACGGGCTGCCGGTCGAGCTCGACGGGCTGACGACCTGGGCCATCGGCGGTCGCCTGCTCGAGGCGCGGCTCGCCGGCGCCGACGAGGCCGTCGCCCTCGCGGCCGAGCGGGCGCGCGGCGCGCTGCCGCCGGGCGCCATCGGGGCGGACGCGCTGCGCGGCATCGAGCCCGTGGTCGACGCCGTGCTGGCCGCGGCGCACGCGGCGATCGACCTCTCGGTGCAGCGCCACTCGGTCGACCTGCGGCTCGCGCTGGACGACGGCCGGACGCTCGGCGGCACGGTCGCCGGGCTCGCCGGCGACGTGGTGCAGGTGGTGACCTACTCGCGGGTGAGCGCCCGCCAGCGCCTGGGGGCGTGGGCCCGCGTGCTCGCGCTCACCGCGGCCTTCCCGGAACGGAGCTTCTCCGCGGTGACGGTCGGGCGTGCCCGGCGCGGCGTCGCCCGCTACAAGAAGGTCACCGTCGCCCGCGTGCCCGCGCCGGCCGGCGAGCCGGAGCTGCGCCGCGAGCGAGCGCTGGCGCAGCTCGCCACGCTCGTCGACCTGTACGACCGCGGGATGCGCGAGCCGCTCCCGCTCTACTGCGAGACGTCGGCCGCGTTCGCCGCCGGCGGCCGGTCGGCCGAGGGCCGGGCGCGCGAGGCCTGGACCTCGGGCTTCAACAAGCCCCGCGAGGATCGCGACGACGAGCACGTGCGCGTCCTGGGAGTCGACAAGCCGTTCGACGAGCTGCTGGCGCAGGCCCCGCGCGCCGACGAGGCGGGCGCGGGCTGGGCCGGCGACGCGCAGCCCACGCGGCTGGGTCGCTACGCCCATCGCCTGTGGGACGGCCTTCTGGCCGTCGAGCAGCTCGAGGACCGATGAGCATCGCCGACCGTACGAGCGACTTCGACGTCTGCGGCCCGCTGCCACAGGGCGTCACGGTCCTGGAGGCGAGCGCGGGCACGGGCAAGACCTACACCATCGCCGCGCTGGCCACGCGCTACGTCGCGGAGGGCACGCCGCTGGACCAGCTGCTGCTGGTCACGTTCACGCGGCTGGCGACCGGCGAGCTGCGCGACCGTGTGCGGCAGCGGCTCACCGTCGCGCGCCAGGCGCTCGACGCGGCGCTGGCCGCAGTCGATCCCCTGGCCGGCGGCGATGCGCTGCGGCGCCACGTCGGCGCCGACGAGCTGCTGCGCCTGCTCGCCGGCGGCACGTGGGCCGACGTCGAGGCGCGCCGCGACCGCCTCGCGATCGCCCTCGCCGACTTCGACGCGGCGACGATCACGACCACGCACGGGTTCTGCCAGGAGGTCCTCGGAGGCCTTGGCGTCGCCGGCGACCTCGACCGGGGCTACCGGTTCAGCGAGGACGCGCGGGACCTCGTAGAGGACGTCGTCGACGACCTGTATGTCCGCGACTTCCTGACCCGAGGGCCGGGCTTCGCCCGCGCGCAGGCGCGAGAAATCGTGCGCGCGGCCGTCGACAACCCGACGGCCCCGATCGCGCCGCCGGCCGCGCCGGCCGGCGACATGGTGGAGATCCGCCACGACCTCGCGGAGACCGCGCGGGCCGAGCTCGACCGGCGTAAGCGGGCCCTGGCGCTCATGACCTACGACGACCTCGTGACGCGGCTGCGCGCGACGCTGGAGGGCGAGGGCGGCGCGGCGATCGCCGCGCGGCTGCGGGCGCGCTACCGCGTCGCGCTCGTCGACGAGTTCCAGGACACCGACCCCGACCAGTGGGCGATCATGCGGCGCGCGTTCGCCCATGAGGGCACCACGCTGGTGCTCATCGGCGACCCCAAGCAGGCGGTGTACGCGTTCCGCGGCGCCGACGTGTACGCCTACCTCGACGCCGCGCGCGCGGCCGACGCGCGGCCGACCCTGGGGATCAACTGGCGCAGCGACCAGGACCTGATCGACGCCTACGACGCCCTGTTCGGCGGCGCCCGACTCGGCCACGAGGACATCGCCTACCGCCCCGTCCGCGCGGCCGACGGCAACCGGGCGCCGCGGCTCTCGGGCGCGCCGGTCGACACCGCGCTGCGGATCCGGGTGGTGGCGCGCGGCACCCCGTCGGTCCGGCAGACGGCCACGGGGTTCTCGTCGGTGCCCTCCGCGCGCGAGCACGTCGCCGGCGACGTCGCGGCCGACGTCGCGGCGCTGCTCGCCTCGGGCGCGCAGCTGGAGTCCCGCGGCCCGGATGGCACGTCGCTGGGCCACGTCACGCTCGGCCCGGGTGACGTCGCCGTGCTGGTGCGCAAGAACGACCAGGCCCGGGCCGTCAAGGCCGCGCTGGAGATGGTGGGGGTCCCCGCGGTCGTCAACGGCGCGGGCAGCGTGTTCGCGACGGACGCCGCGCGCGACTGGCTGCGGTTGCTCGAGGCGCTGGAGCGGCCCGAGTCGCTCCCGCGTGCGCGCGCCGTCGCGCTCACGCCGTTCCTGGCGTGGCCGACCGAGGACGTCGCCGGGGCCACCGACGATCGCTGGGACGCGCTGCAGCAGCGGCTGCACACGTGGGCCGGTGTGCTGCGCCGCAACGGCGTCGCCACGTTGATGGAGGCCATCACGGTGCAGCAGCAGCTTCCCGAGCGGATGCTGGCGGTGCTGGGCGGCGAGCGCGACCTCACCGACCTGCGCCACGTCGGCGAGCTGCTGCACGCCGCGGCCGTCGACGGCCGGCTCGGGATCACCGCGCTGGCCGGATGGCTGCGCCGGCGGATGGCCACCGACGATCGCGACGCGGGCGCCGAGGACCGTGCCCGCCGGCTGGAGTCCGACGCCGAGGCCGTGCAGGTGCTGACCGTGCATCGCAGCAAGGGCCTCGAGTTCCCGGTGGTCTACTGCCCGTACCTGTGGGATCCGCTCTGGATCTCCAACGAGCCGTCGCCCGCGATCTACCACGACGCCGACCACGGCGACGTCCGCACCGTCGACGTCTCGCTCGATGCCCGCGACGCCGCGTACGTCCAGCATGCGGCGAAGGACAAGGACGAGCAGCTCGGCGAGGAGCTGCGCCTGGCCTACGTCGCGCTGACCCGCGCCAAGCACCAGGCGGTGGTCTGGTGGGTCAGCTCGTACACCAGCCGCGAGTCGGCGCTCGGGCGCCTCGTGTTCGGCGACGACGCCGAGCAACAGCCCGGATCGGGCCGCCGGAAGGACGCCGGGGAGGTCGCCGGGGCGGCGTCCGAGCGCTTCGCGGCCCTCGCCCGCGCCGCGCCGGGCGCCATCGCGCTGGAGCGGTCGCTCATCGCGCCGAACGCGCGGTGGAAGGCCGCGGAGCCGGCCGCCGCCGACCTGACGGCGGCTACGTTCGATCGCTCGCTCGACGGCCGCTGGCGTCGCATGTCCTACAGCTCGATCACCGCGGGAGCCTACGAGGCGCGTGTGGCCAGCGAGATCGAAGCGGCCGCGGGGGACGACGACGCGCCGGCCGAGCGCCCCGTCGCGCCCCCCGACCGCGCGGACGCCGAGGACGCCGGCGCGGCGGCCCTGCGGGCGGTCCCGGCGCCGCTGTCGGCCACGCCGGCCGGCACCCGGGTGGGCACGTTCGTCCATCACGTGCTGGACGCCGCGGACTTCACGGCGGCCGACCTCGCCGCCGAGCTGGGCGGCCACGTCGCCGACGCGCAGCGTCGCCGCGCGACCGACATCGGCGACCCCATCGTGTTGGTCGACGGGCTGCGCGCCGCGATCGAGACGCCGCTCGGCCCGCTGGTGGCCGACCGGCGTCTGCGCGATCTGGGCCGGGGCGACCGCCTGGACGAGCTCGCGTTCGAACTGCCGCTCGTCGGTGGCGACGCGCCCACGGGGGAGCTGACGCTGGCCGCGATCGCCGCGGTGCTGCGCGCGCACCTCGGCGCGGGCGATCCGCTCGCCGGCTACGCCGACCGCCTCGACGATCCCATGTTGAAGGCCAACCTGCGCGGCTACCTGACGGGCACGATCGACGTCGTGGCGCGGATCGACCCGGCCGCCGGCGCCGCGCGGTTCGCGATCATCGACTACAAGACGAACCGCCTCGCGGCTGCCGGCGAGGAGCTGACCGCATGGCACCATCGCCCGGCGGCGCTCGCCGAGGAGATGCAGCGCTCGCACTACGCCCTCCAGGCGCTGCTGTACGCCGTCGCGCTGCACCGCTACCTGCGCTGGCGGATGCCCGGCTACGACGCCGACCGGGACCGTCCCGCCGTGCTGTACCTGTTCCTGCGCGGGATGACCGGCGTGGGCACGCCGCGCGTCGACGGCATGCCGTGTGGCGTGTTCGCGTGGCGCCCGCCGGCCGGCCTGCTCACGGCGCTCAGCGACGTCCTGGACGGCGGGGCGCGCGCGTGACCTCGCTGCGCGAGCGCGACCCGTTCGACGTCCGGCTCGCCCGCGACGCGCCCGCGCCGTTGCGCGCCTTCAACGACGCGGGCGTGATCTCGTCGGCCGACGTCCAGGTGGCGCGCCGCCTGGCCGCGCTGGGCGGCGTCGAGGATCCCGCGCTGCTGCTCGCGCTCGCGCTTGCCGTGCGCGCGCCGCGGCTCGGGCACGTCCTCGTCGATCTCGCGACCATCCGCACGACGGTGGCCGTGGACACCGAGGAGCCGGTCGACCTCGACGGCCTGCCGTGGCCCGACGCCGAGGGATGGGTCGCGCGGGTGGCGGAGTGCGCCCTGGTCGCCGTGGGCGACGGCGGCGGCCCGGCCGACCGCCCGCTGCGGCTCGTCGGCACGGCGCTGTACCTGGACCGCTACTGGCGCGAGGAGCGGCAGGTCGCGGCCGACCTGCGGGCGCGTGGCGCCGACGAGCTCACCGGCGTCCGGCTCGACGTCCTGGCCGCCGGGCTGCGCCGGCTCTACGGCGACGAACCCGGCGACGCGCGCGGGCCGATGGCCGCGGCTGCCGCCGTCCTGCGGAGGCTGTCGGTGGTGGCGGGCGGTCCCGGCACGGGCAAGACGTCGGCCGTCGCGCGCATCGTCGCGCTGCTGGTCGAGCAGGCGGCGGCCACGGGGGCGTCCGCGCCGCTGGTCGCGCTCGCCGCCCCGACGGGCAAGGCGGCGGCGCGGCTGGAGGAGGCCGTCAACCACCAGGCGGGGACGCTGGACGTCGACGAGTCCGTGCGCCGGCAACTGCAGTCGATCCCGGCGTCGACCCTCCATCGGCTCCTGGGCTGGCGCCCCGACAGCCGCAGCCGCTTCCGCCATCACCGCGGGAGCCGGCTGCCGCACGACGTGATCGTCGTCGACGAGACGTCGATGGTGTCGCTGACGCTCATGGCCCGCCTGCTGGAGGCCGTCCGGCCCGACGCCCGGGTCGTGCTGGTCGGCGACCCCGACCAGCTGTCGTCCATCGAGGCGGGGGCGGTCCTGGGCGACGTCGTCGGCCCGGCGACCACGCGGATGCTCATGCGCCCCGCGTCCCGGGCGCGCCTGGCGGACGTGACCGGCGCCGACGTCCCCGCCGACCCCGCCGCGGAGGACCTGGCGATCGGCGACGGCATCGTCGTGCTCGATCGCGTCTTCCGGTTCGGCGGCGCCATCGCCGCGGTCGCCGACGCGGTGCGGCGCGGCGACGCCGATGCGGTGGTGGCGGCGCTCGGCGCAGGGGCCGACGGCGTGACGTGGATCCCGGTCGACGCTGCCGCGGAGCACCGCGACGCGACGATGGCGCCGGTGCGCGACGCCGCGGTGGTCGCCGGGCGGGCCGTCATCGCGAGCGCGCGCGACGGACGGGCGCGCGAAGCCCTCGACGCGCTCGGCACGTTCCGCCTGCTGTGCGCCCACCGGCGCGGCCCGTACGGCGTGTCGACCTGGATGCCGGCGGTGCAGCGCTGGCTCGCGCCCGAGATCGCGGCGGCCGCGGGGCCGGCGCGCGACTACCCCGGCCGCCCGCTGCTGGTCACCGCCAACGACTATGACTTGAACCTCTTCAACGGCGACACGGGCGTCGTGGTCGCCATGGCCGGCGGCCGCGTCATGGCCGCGTTCGAGCGTCGCGGCGGCGTGTCCCTCGTCCGCCCCAACCAGCTGGGCTCGGTGGAGACCGTGTACGCCATGACGGTCCACAAGAGCCAGGGCTCGCAGTTCCAGACCGCCGCGGTCGTCGTGCCGCCCGCGACGTCCAGGATCCTGACCCGCGAGCTGCTCTACACCGCCGTGACCCGCGCGCGCCGGCAGCTGATCGTGGTCGGCACCGAGGACGCGATCCGCGCCGCGGTGGCACGGCCGGCGGCGCGGGCGTCGGGGCTGCGCACGCGGCTGTGGGCGACGTGACCACGCTCGGACCCGATGGCGACCGGCAACACGGCAGCGCAGACGTGCACGGTGACCGGGACGGCCCGGCCGGGCGACGGCGGCGCGCTGAAGATGAGCGCCGGGGCCGCGCCAGCTATCGTCGCCGCAACGGCGACAGGAGGCGGGGCGGGCATGGCCGGTATGAAGTGGTCGGGGTGGGGAGACGAGGACGTCCGGTTCACGGCGCAGGACAAGCCGGCGCTCGGACCGTTCCTGGAGCGCCATCTCGGCCTGGACCTCGCGCACGTCTCGACGCCCCCGGCGCGGTTCGCCGACCTCGACGTCCCCGAGCCCACGCTGGAGCCCGAGCTCCTCGCCGCGCTGGAGCAGGCCGTCGGCGCCGCCCACGTCTCGATCGACGGGCTGGACCGCGTCACGCACGCGCGCGGCAAGAGCCTGCGCGACCTCGTCCGCCATCGCCGCGGCGAGATCGGGCGCGTGCCCGACGTCGTGGTGCGCCCGGCCGGCGAGGACGAGATCGCGGCCGTCCTGAGCGAGGTCCTCGCCGCCGACGCCGTCGTGATCCCGTTCGGTGGCGGCACGAACATCTCCGGCAGCCTCGAGGTGCCCGACGACGAGTCGCGCACGGTGATCTCGCTCGACCTCGGGCGTCTCGATCGCGTGCTGGAGATCGACGAGGCGTCGCGCCTGGCGCGCGTCCAGTCCGGCGTTTTCGGACCGCGCCTCGAGCAGCAGCTCAACGCGCGCGGCTGGACGCTCGGGCACTTCCCCGACAGCTTCACCCACTCGACGCTCGGCGGCTGGATCGCGACGCGCTCGTCGGGGATGCAGTCAGACAAGTATGGCGACGTCGCCGACCTCACCCGCGGCCTGCGCGTCGTCACCCCGGCCGGGATGCTCGCCGTGCGTCCGGTCCCCGCGACGTCCACCGGGCCCAGCGTGCGCGAGATGGTGCTCGGCAGCGAAGGGCGGCTGGGGATCATCACCGAGGCGACGGTCCATGTCCATCGGCTGCCCGAGCAGCGCACGATCCTCGGCTACCTCTTCCCCGACTGGAGCGCCGGGCTGGCCGCGATGCGTGACATCGCCGCGAGCGAGGCCGCGCCGTCGATCACCCGCGTGTCCGACGCGCCCGAGACGCTGTTCTCGTTCGCCACCAAGAAGGGGAGCTCGATCGTCGATCGGGTCAAGTCCCGGGCGCTGCGCGAGTTCCTGGAGCGCCGGCGCGGCTTCGACGTCAGCGCCATGTGCCTCGCGTTCATCGGCTACGAGGGCAGCGAGCAGCACGTCACCGCACAGCGCAGGCTGACCGGCCGGATCGTCGGCGAGCACGGCGGCGTGTGCATCGGCCGCGGCCCCGGGGAGCTGTACGACCAGAAGAAGTTCGACACGCCCTACATCCGCGACTACCTGCTCGACCGCGGCGCGCTGGCCGACGTGTCGGAGACCGCCGCGCCGTGGAGCCGGCTGACCGAGGTGTATGACAACGTGATGGGCGCGGCGCGCGGCCGGTTCGACGCGCTCGGCGTCAAGGGCTACGTCATGAGCCACCTGTCGCACTCCTACCACTCGGGCGCCTGCCTGTACTTCACCTTCGCCTTCCAGCCGGCACCCGGCCGCGACGGCCTGGAGGACTACGCGGCGATCAAGGCCGCGATCCAGCAGGCGTTCGTGGACTGCGGCGCGACGCTCTCGCACCATCACGCGGTCGGCACCGAGCACGCGCCGTGGCTCGAGCAGGACGTCTCGGCTCCGGGCGTCACGATGATCCGGGCGCTGTTGCACAGCGTCGATCCCGGAGCGAACCTCAATCCGGGCAAGATCGTGGGCGCCGAGAAGCCCGCCGCGACCACGCGGTGACGCACGGCCCTATGCGCTCGCGCCGTGCAGGCGTATCGTCGGTGGTCAGGAGACATCGACATGACCACCCTCGGGTTCGCGCTTCTGCTGATCGGCGCCATGCTGGTGGTCGCCGAGGCCCACGTGCCCGGCGGCGTCTTCGGCGTGTCCGGCGGCGTGGCCCTGATCGCCGGCGGAATCCTCGTCATCGCCGCACTGGGTGGCGGCGCCGCGCTGGCGGTCCCGGTCGCCGTCGGGCTCGGCCTGGCGACCGTCGGCTGGGCGCTCCTCGTGACGCGCAAGGTGGCTGGCGCCCAGCACGGGCGCATCCGGTCGGGCGCCGAGAGCCTGTGCGGGTCGGTCGGCACGGTCCGCGGCTGGAGCGAGCCCGCCGGGCAGGTCTTCGTCGGCGGCGCGCTGTGGCGCGCGCGCCGATCCTGGGGCGACGTCGACGACGCCGTGCCGCTGCACGAGGGCGATGCCGTCGTCGTGGAACGCGTGGACGGGCTGACGCTGTCGGTCCGCCCCGCCGAGGAATGGGAGCTGATCGCATGATCGTCGCCGTCGTCGTGGCCCTGCTCGTCCTGCTCGTCGCCGCCGCGGTGCTCGCCGGCGCGTCGGTCCGCGTGCTGCGCGAGTACGAGCGCGCCGTGGTGTTCCGGCTCGGCCGGCTCACCGGGCAGCGCGGGCCGGGGATCATCTTCCTGATCCCCGCGGTCGATCGGATGGTGCGGGTGAGCCTGCGCACGGTGACGCTGAACATCCCGGCGCAGGAGATCATCACCCGCGACAACGTGCCGGCGCGCGTCACCGCGGTCACGTACTACCGGGTCATCGACCCGAACCGGTCGGTGGTGGAGATCGAGAACGTCCTCGCCGCGACCTCGCAGATCGCGCAGACGACGCTGCGCTCGGTGCTCGGCAAGGCCGAGCTCGACGCGCTGCTGGCCGAGCGCGAGCGCCTCAACGAGCACCTCCAGCAGATCATCGACGACCAGACCGAGCCGTGGGGCGTGAAGGTCAGCACGGTCGAGATCAAGGACGTGGAGATCCCCGAGCGCATGCAGCACGCGATGGCGCGCCAGGCCGAGGCCGAGCGCGAGCGGCGCGCGAAGATCATCAACGCCGAGGGCGAGTTCCAGGCCGCGGCACGGCTCCACGACGCCGCCGACGTGATCAGCCGCAACCCGGTCACCATCCAGCTGCGCTACCTGCAGACGCTGATCGAGGTCAGCAGCAACCAGAGCTCGACGATCGTCTTCCCGCTGCCCGTCGACATCCTGCAGCGCCTCGTGCCCGCGGCCGCGGGCGCCGCCGCCGCCGGGGAGGCCGACGAGCCCGAGCAGACCGACCCGGCGCGCCTCGAGGAGGCGGCCTGGGGAAGTGCAGCGCTGAACCGGGGGACCGCGACGGCGCGTGATCGGGGCCCGGTCAGCCCCTAGCGGCGAACGCCGCCAGCACCGCCGCGTCGCCATGGGCGTGCAGGGTCGCGACGAGGCCGGCCTGAGCGTCGACGTCGAGGACCAGCAGGCGGTGAAGGCGGCCGCTCGCACCCGGCTCGCTCAGCGCGACCGCGGGCCGGCCGTTGGCCCAGGTGGCGCGGGCGACCAGCGGCCGGGGGCCGCCGCAGGCGCGCGTGGCGAAGAACGCGGCGATCGCGGCCGCCCCGGCGATCGACGGCTGCGGCGGCATCGACAGCACGGCGTCCTCGCGCAGCAGCGCGACCAGCGCGTCCATGTCCGCGCGCTGCCAGGCGTCGACGTAGCGGCGCAGCAGCTCGCGCTCGGTCTCGCGCCGCGGCGCCGCCGATCGCGCGGGCACCACCTGCTCGATCGTCGCGCGTGCGCGCTGCAGCGCGCTGTTGACGGCGGCGACCGTGGAGTCGAGCAACTCGGCGGTCTCCTGGCTCGTCCACCCGAGCACGTCGCGCAGGATCAGGACCGCGCGCTGGCGCCCGGGCAGGCGCTGGATGGCGGTCAGCAACGCGAGCTCCATGCCCTCGCGGAGGGCGTAGCGCGCGGCCGGGTCAGCGTGGGGGACCGCGGCGTCCGGCTCGAGGCGCTCGTCGGGATACGGGTCCACGGTGGGCTCGGGGCGGCGCGGGCGGCGCTCGAGCTCGTCGAGGCAGGCGTTGGTGGCGATCCGGTAGAGCCACGTCTGGACCGACGCGCGCCGCTCGAAGCGGTCGAGCGCCCGCCAGGCGCGCAGCAGCGTCTCCTGCGCGACGTCCTGCGCGTCGTGCAGCGAGCCGAGCATCCGGTAGCAGTGGACCTCCAGCGCGCGGCCGTACGGCTCGACCAGCGCGCGGAACGCCCGCTCGTCGCCGGCCTGGGCTGCCGCCACCAGCGCGCGCTGGTCGGCGATGTCGACCGTGAGGGAGGCCATGTGCGTTAGACCCCGCCGGCGCCCCGAACTCATCGATGGATCTGCGCGGCGCCGCCGGTCCAACCGGACATGACCGACGACAAGCGCACGCAACGCTGGGTCCTGGGCCTCGCGGCCGTCGCCTCCTTCATGGTGGCCTTGGACACCCTCGTGGTGTCGACCGCGTTGACCACGATCCGGCACGACCTCGGTGCGAGCATCGAGGAGCTCGAGTGGACCGTCAACGCCTACAACCTGAGCTTCGCGGTGCTGCTGATGACCGCGTCGGCGCTCGGCGAGCGCTTCGGGCGCCGGCGCCTGTTCGCCGCCGGCGTGCTCGGGTTCGCCCTGGCGTCCGCCGCGTGCGCGCTGGCGCCGGGGACCGGCGCGCTCATCGCCGCCCGCGCCGTCCAGGGCGCGGCGGCGGCCTTCGTGCTGCCGCTGGCGCTGGCGCTCGTCGGGGCGGCGTTCCCGCCGGAGCGCCGCGGCGCGGCGATGGGCGCGCTGCAGGGGCTGACCGGCCTGGCTGTGGCCAGCGGGCCGGTGATCGGCGGTGCCGTCGCCGAGGGCGTGGCCTGGCAGTGGATCTTCTGGATCAACGTGCCGATCGGGCTGCTCGCCGTCCCGCTCGTGCTCGCCCGGATCCCCGAGAGCGCGCGCGTCCGGCGGGCGCTGGACCTGCCCGGCCTCGCGCTGATCACGACGGCGGCGCTCGGGATCGTGTGGGGTCTGGTGCGCGGCAACGGCGCCGGATGGGGCAGCGCGGAGGTGGTGGCCTCGCTGAGCGCCGGCGTGCTGCTGCTCGGCGCGTTCGTGGCCTACGAGGCGCGCACCCCCGCGCCGATGCTGCCGCTGACGCTCTTCCGATCGCGCGCCTTCTCGGCGGGCAACGGCGCGATGTTCCTCACGCTCGCCTCGCTGTTCGCCGCCGTGTTCTTCCTCGCGCAGTTCCTCCAGACCGGCCTCGGCTACGGGCCCATGGCGACCGGCCTGCGGCTGCTGCCGTGGACCGGCACGCTGTTCTTCGTCGCGCCGCTGGCCGGCGTGCTCGTCGACCGCTATGGCGAGCGCCCGTTCCTCGTCGGCGGGCTGGCCCTGCAGGCGGCGGGCATGGGGTGGATCGCGCTCATCGCCGATCCCGGCATGGCCTACGGCGAGCTGGTCCCGGCGTTGATGGTCGCCGGATGCGGCGTGTCGATGGCCCTGCCGTCCGCGCAGAACGCCGTCGTCAACGCCGTGCGCTCCGACGACCTGGGCACGGCCACCGGCATCAACAGCACGGTGCGGGAGCTCGGCGGCGTCTTCGGCATCGCGATCGCCGTCGCGGTCTTCGCGGGCGGCGGCGGCTACGCCTCGGCCCAGGCGTTCACCGACGGCTTCACGCCCGCGATCGCGGCGTCGGCCGCACTGGCGCTGACGGGCGCCGTCGTGGGCCTGGGCGTCCCGCGCCGTCGCCGCGAACGGGGGAGCGCGGTCACGGCCACGCGGCCCCTCGTCGAGGCGAGCGCCGTGCCGGCCGGCAGCGATTGACTGGGTCTCGCGGCCGGCGTAGCGTCGGCGGTCCCGAGCGAAGGGACGAACCCGATGTACGCACGCGTGGCGAAGTGGGAAGGCGCGGAGGGCGACGCGCTCCGCCGTTCCGCCGACGAGATCAACGCCGAGTCCGACGCGGGGCCGCCGCCGGGGGTGCCCGCCAAGGGCTTCATGATGCTCATCGATCCCGAGACGGGTCGCAGCATGGCGGTCGCGCTGTTCGAGACCGAGGAGGACCTGCGCCAGGGCGACGCGGCGCTCAACGACATGAACCCGAGCACCGACGACGTGGGCCACCGGACGTCGGTCGAGACCTACGAGGTCGCGGTCGACCTGCGGATCTAGCGTCTACGCCGGCTCACCGACGGGCTCGGGCTTCCCGGCCCGCATGAGCAGCACCGGCAGCGGGCTGTCGTGCAGGACGCTGCGTGACACCGATCCGACGAGCGCGTGGTGCAGCCGGCCGTGACCGTGGAAGCCCATGACCACCAGGTCGCAGCGCGCGTCGCGGGCGACCTCGAGGATGCGGCGCGCCGGGGAGCCGTGGCAGAGCCGCGTCTCGACGCCGACGTCCTGCGGCAGCCCGTCCGCGGCCGCGCGCAGCGTGTGCGCGAACGTCGCCTCGAGGTCGATCAGCTCGGTCGCCCCGGCGACCGTCACGAGCTGCGGCGGCGCCGCCGGGACCACCGTGAGCAGGATGAGCTGCGCGTGCTGGTCGCGCGCCAGCGTCGTCGCGTGGCGCAGCGCGGCCTCCGCGTCCGGTGACCCGTCGACCGCCACGAGGATCCGGTGGTAGCAGCCCATCGCTCGCTCAGGCGGCGTCCGTCGCCAGGGTCTGGGCGACCAGCAGGCACACCAGCCACGCCGACAGCAGCGCGGCGCCGGCCCAGTTGATGCGGCCCGGGACCTTCACCGGCGACTCGGGCATGAAGATGATGGTCATCACCGTGGCGATCATCACGAGGACCAATGGGAACCAGAAGAGCCAATGGTAGGAGAACGCGTCCACGATCGGGCCGTCCAGGACGATGCCCAGGCCGCCGCCGATGGGGAAGATGGCGCCGGCGAGGGCCAGGACGGCGAACGTCAGCCCGTAGTGCTGGCGGTGGGGATCGCCATGCGCCGACGCCGGGGTGGTAGTGTCAGCGGGCGATGTCATCAGCTGTTGACAATTCTAGCAAGCCGAGCCGGCGACGCCACGACGCCCGTGCCAGCCGGCAGGCCCTGCTGCACGCCGCCGGCGTGCTGTTCGACGAGCGCGGCTACGACGCCGCGACCGTCCGCGACATCGGCGAGCGCGCGGGCATCGACCCCGCGCTGATCGCCCGGTACTTCGGCAGCAAGGAGGGCCTGTACCTCGCGGCGATGGCGCAGGACGACCGGGCGCCGCTGCCGACCGACCTGCGCGACGCGCTGGAGACGATGCTCGCCCGCTCCGCCGAGCAGGGCATCGGGCCGGTGCCGCGCGCGATGGCCGATCCGACCCTCACCGACGACATGCGCGAGCAGGTGCGCGCGGTCGTCGGCCGCCGCGTCGTCGAGCCGCTGACCGCGGCGCTGGAGGCGCGGGGCGCCGCCGACGCGCGGCTGCGCGCCGAGCTGCTCGTCGCGCTGGCGATGGGCGTCTCGCTCACCCGCGCCAGCGGCACGCTGCCCGAGCTGGCCGGCGCGTCGCTGACCGAAGTCCTCGACGTGCTCGGCCCGGTGGCCGAGGCGTTGTCGGGCGTCGACTGACGCGTCGCTCAGCCGCGCCCGCGGTACAGCCGCACGGTGAGCGGCGCGAAGATCGCCGTCAGCGCCGCCGCCTCGCCGAAGACGAGCGCGACGTGGGCGGCCTCGGCGCCGCCGTCCATCAGCTCGCGCGTCGCGCGGACCAGATGGGAGATCGGGTTGACGTCGACGAACGCCTCCAGCCACTCCGGCAGCGAGCTCGGCGCGACGAAGATGTTGCTCAGGAAGATCAGCGGGAACAGCGCCATGAAGCCCGTGTTCATCACGGCGCTCGGCGAGCGCAGCACCAGGCCGATCGTGGTGAACACCCACGACAGCGCGAACGCGAAGACGACGACGAGCGCCATCGCCGCGACGACGCCGGCCACGCCGTTGTCGGGCCGGAAGCCCATGATCAGCCCCACCAGCACGACGACCGTCGACGCGAGGACGAAGCGCACGCTGTCGCCGAGCACGGCGCCGACGAGCGGCGCGGGCCGCCAGATCGGCAGCGAGCGGAAGCGGTCGACGACGCCCTTGGTGACGTCGGTGTTCAGGGCCACGCCCGAGTAGACGCAGGTGAACAGCACCGACTGCACGAGGATGCCCGGCAGGATGTACTGCAGGTACTCGCTCGTCGAGCCGGCGACCGCGCCGCCGAACAGGTAGGTGAACATCAACAGGAACAGCACCGGCGTGATGGTCACGTCGAGCAGCTGCTCGGGCACGTGCTTGATCTTGAGCATGCCGCGCCACCCGAAGGTCAGCGCGGCCGACAGCGGCCCCGGACGCGGCGGGCGGGCGCTGGAGGAGAGCGCGGCGTGGAGCCGCGCCGCGTCGGGCGCGACGTCGGACTCCGACGGGCGGGTGGTCGGGGACGTGCTCATGCGGCGTCGGCCTCCTCCTCGGCGGGGTGACCCGTCAGGGCCAGGAACACCTCGTCCAGGCTGGGTTGGGCGAGCGAGAAGCCGGCGAGCCCGATGCCGGTGCGCGACAGCTCGGCGATCGCCTCCGAGGCCCGGTCGCCGTCGCCGACCGGCACCGACAGCGCGGACGGGTCGGCGGCGGTGTGCGGCTCGTCGTCGAGCACGCGGGCGAGCACGCGGCGTGCCTCGTCGCGCTGCTCGGGGTCGAGCAGGCGGACGTGCAGCGCCCCCTGTCCGACCGATGTCTTCAGCGAGCCGGGGGTGCCCTCGGCGATCACCTTGCCGCGGTCGATCACCGCGATCCGGTCGGCGAGCTGGTCAGCCTCGTCGAGGTACTGCGTGCACAGCAGCACCGTGGTGCCGAGGCCGACGAGCGCGCGGACGATGTCCCACACCTGGTTGCGCGAGCGCGGGTCGAGGCCGGTCGTCGGCTCGTCGAGGAACATCAGCTCGGGGGTGACCACGATGGACGCGGCGAGGTCGAGCCGGCGGCGCATGCCGCCCGAGTAGTTCTTCACCAACTTGGTCGCCGCGTCCTCGAGGCCGAACGCGCCGAGCAGCTCGTCGGCCCGGGCGCGGGCCGGCTTGGTCGAGTAGCCCAGCAGCCGGCCCAGGAGGAGGAGGTTCTCGCGGCCGGTGAGGTCGTCGTCGACCGAGGCGAGCTGCCCGGTCAGGCTGACCAGGTCGCGGACCTCGTCGGCCTCGGCCACGACGTCGTGGCCCATCACGCGGGCGGTGCCGCCGTCGGGGTGCAGCAGCGTGGCCAGCATACGGATGGTGGTGGACTTGCCGGCGCCGTTGGGCCCGAGCACGCCGTACACGGAGCCGCGCGGGACGGCGAGGTCGACGCCGTCCACGGCGCGGGTCGTTCCGAAGGTCTTGACGAGGCCGGTGGCCTCGATGGCGAGGGTGGTGGTCACACGATCAGAGACTGACGGGTCCGGCGAAACTCATCGCGGGTCGGCGGGAACGTCCGGTGGCACCGCTCAAGCCGGGTTGTGGATCCGTCGACACAAGCCTGAAGGGCGTTTCGTCGGAGTGCCGGGCCCTCCGGGATCTCCGCGCCGCCATGACCGAGGTGGGTGCCGGATGCCGTTCGAAGAGGCGCCGCGGCCCTCCAACACCATCGTCCTCTCCGAGCGCTGGCGGCGGTACCGGACCACGCGCAACCGCGACGTCCGCGACCAGCTCATCCTGGCCTATTCGCCGATCGTGAAGTACGCGGCCGGCCGGATCGCCTCGCGCATGCCGCCGCACGTGGACGTCGCCGACCTCGTGTCCTACGGGCTCGGCGGCCTCATCGATGCGGTCGAGCGCTTCGAGCCCGAGCGCGGCACGACGTTCGAGACCTACGCCGGCCAGCGGATCCGGGGCGCGATCTTCGACGAGCTGCGCGCGCTGGACTGGGTGCCGCGGACCGTGCGCGCCGAGGCGCGCGAGATCGAGCTGGCGACGGCCGACCTGTCGACGCGCCTGCAGCGGCTGCCGACCGACGCCGAGCTGGCCGAGCAGCTCGACATGGATGCCGACCAGCTCGACGCCTCCCTGCAGCGCGTGGCCGACGCGCGGATCGTCGCGCTGGACAAGCCGTGGAACCTGGCACGGGCCGAGGGCGTCCAGCCGACGCTGCTGGAGACCCTGGCCGACCCCGCCGCGGTGGATCCCGCCGACAGCGCCGACGCGCAGGACCTGCGCGAGCGCATCGCGGCGGCCATCGAGCGCCTGCCCGCTCGCGACCAGGTGGTCCTCGGGCTGCGCTACCACCAGGAGCTGACCTTCCTCGAGATCGGCACCGTCCTGGGCGTCTCCGAGTCGCGCGTCTGCCAGATGCACGCCAAGGCGGTCCTGCAGGTCGGCGCGCTCATGCCCGACGAGGTCTTGTCGGCCTGGGGGTGAGGCCGGGCGCTCGGCGCCGCGATCAGGTCTGGTGCGTCGCGGGCGTGAGCGCCAGACCGACGAGCCGCCCGAGGGCGCGGAGGCCGTCATCGGTCCCGGGCCAGTGGCGGCGCACGTCCTCCGCGCCGGCGCGGCGCACGACCGTTCGCAGGACCAGGCTGACGACGATGACGTCGTCGGCGTAGCCGAGGACCGGCACGAAGTCGGGGATGAGGTCGAACGGCATGGCGAGGTAGGCGAGCAGCAGCCAGAGCCGGACGCGGACGCTCCGCGGGAGGCTGCGGTCAGAGCCCAGGCGCGCGACGAGGCGCAGCAGGTCGGGCAGCAGCCGCAGGGCTTCGACGAGCCGTGGACCCTTGGGGCCGGCGAGCAGCAGCGCGACGACGAGGGCGACGTAGCCGGCCAGCAGCCCGGCGATGATCGCGATCGCGACGCTCATGGGACGCCAGGATGCCACCTGCGCATCGACGACGGTCGCCTTGTCCCGGCCGGCCGGCGGCCTGGCTCGGATCCCGAGGACGTTCTCCTCGGGGACTGAGGAGGGCACATGTTCAAGGTGATCGTGGTCGGCCATGACGGGTCCGACGGAGCCCGGCGGGCGCTCGGCCTCGCCGTGACGGTGGACGTCCACCGGGCGGTCCTCGGGGGGCCGGCGCCGAAGATCCTCGACGTCCCCCACGAGGCGGGCGCGGACCTGATCGCAGTCGGCACGCGCGGGCGCTCGGTGGTCGCGGCCTGCTGGTCGGCAGCGTCGCGCACCGCCTGCTGCACCTCAGCGACCTGCCGGTGTTCGTCGTGCCGGAGAAGGTGCGCAGCTGACCGCGGTTGCGGCGCGGGCGGGGCGGCCTACCTTGGCCGCCAGGTATGACCGAGCTCGTGCACGTCCACGGCGGGGAGCCCGGCCTGCGGCGCACGCGCCGCGGCAAGGGGTTCGCCTACCTCGACGCCTCCGGCGCGCCGGTGACCGATCCCGACACGATCGCGCGGATCGAGGCGCTGCGCATCCCGCCGGCGTGGACCGACGTCTGGATCTCGCCGCGGCCCGACACGCACCTGCAGGCCACGGGCCTCGACAGCAAGGGCCGGCGCCAGTACCTGTACCACCCCGAGTGGCGCCGCCGGCGCGACGAGGTCAAGTTCGACGACATGTTGGACTTCGCCGCGGCGCTGCCGCAACTGCGGCGGACCGCGCACGAGCAGCTCGGCGCCGACGGCGTCTCGCGCGAGCGCGCGCTGGCGCTCGCGATCCGGCTGCTGGACGTCGGGCTCTTCCGCGTCGGCTGGGACCGCTACGCGCGCGACAACGGCCACGTCGGGCTCACGACGCTGCGGCGCGAGCAGGTCAGGCTCCTCGACGATGCGGCGCAGTTCGACTACATCGCCAAGCAGGGCAAGCGGCGGCGCATGACGGTGCGCGACCCGGAGACCGTGGTGGCGATCGCGCCGCTGTGCCGCCGCCGCGGCGAGCCGCTCGAGCTGCTGGCCCACCGCGGCGCCGGCGGCTGGCACCGCGTCACGGCCTCCGACGTCAACAACGCGCTCCGTTGCTGGGCGCAGGGGCCGTACTCGGCCAAGGAGTTCCGCACCTGGGCCGCGACGGTGCTCGCCGCGGTGGCCCTCGCCCGCGAGCAGGCATCGGGCCGGCCCGGCGGCCGGCGGACGGTCAACCGCGCGGTCCGCGAGGTCAGCGTCGCCCTGGGCAACACGCCGGCGGTCGCCCGCGCCTCCTACATCGATCCGCGCGTCATCACGTCCTACGAGCAGGGCACCGTGATCGACCTGCCCGCCGGCACGCCCGACGCCCCCATGCCACTGCGCATCGAGTCCGGCGGCGACGGCGTCGTGATCGAGCTGCCCACCGACGTCCCCGGCGACGCGCTACGCGAAGACGTCGAACACCGCGTCCGGACCCTGCTGACCGCCTGATGTTCCTGTTCTTCTCCAGCAACCTCGGGTGCATTGGGTCGCTGGTGCTGTCGATGGTGGGGACGGTGGTGTTGTTGGTGATCTTGGGGGTGCTGTGAGGGGGCGTCGTTGCGCTGGCGTGGTTGGCGCCCGGTGCGGGCCTCGGCGGTGCCGCGCGCGCGCTGGAGAGGGCAGTGACGACGGAGGTTCGACCGGGCCCAGGCGCCGCCGGTCTGCCGCGGGCGCTGGTGGGACGGGTCGTTCGGGCGTGAACGGTCGAGTCGGCGCGACGGATGGCGAGTTGACGTTGCAGCTCAACGGGAAAACGCCATCCGCCGGCCCGAGGCCGGCGAGCGGCACCTAGCCGTTGCATCTCAACGTCCAGGTGCCTTTCGCCGGCGGCGGACGAAGACGGATGGCGATTACGGGTCGCATCTCGACCCCTATCCGCCATCCGTCAGCCGTTCAGCCCCGAACGACTCCCACCCCGCCGCCCGCGGAGGACACCAGGCGCCGGCGCCCCCGGTCACGCACTCGTCACTGCCCCCGAACGGCGCTCGCTCGCCGCCCACGCCCGCGCGGGACGCCACGGGCCACGGGCCACGGGCCACGAGCCGCAATACCCGCCGCCCCAGGGTGAACACTGTCGCCATGCCCGAGCCGCAGCGGTTCACCGGGTTCCCGCCCGAGGCGTTCGCGTGGTTCGCCGGGCTCCGGGACGACAACTCCAAGTCGTACTTCACCGCCCAGCGGACGACCTACGACGCCGCAGTCCGCGGCGCGCTCGAAGCGATGCTCGAAGCGCTCGCCGCGGAGCTGGGCGGCGGCGGCGCCGTGAAGGTCTTCCGCCAGCAGCGCGACACGCGGTTCTCGGCCGACAAGTCGCCGTACAAGACGCGCACCTACGGCCTGATCTCCGACCGGCCCGGCACGCTCGCCGGGCTGTACGCGGAGGTCTCCGAGGACGGCCTCTTCGCCGGGACCGGCTACTACGCCTTGGCGCCCGACCAGCTCGGGCGCTTCCGCGCCGCGGTCGCCGACGAGGCCACCGGCCCGGAGCTCGAGCGGGCGATCGCCACCGCGCGCGACGCCGGCGTCGCGCTCTTCGGCGAGGCGCTGAAGACCGCGCCGCGCGGCTACCCGCGCGACCATCCGCGGGTCGCGCTGCTGCGCCATAAGTCGCTCGTCGCGGGTGGCCGCCGCGCGCCGGACGCCGGCGGCATCCCGCGCGACACCGCCCTCGCGCACGCCCGCGCGGTCTGGGACGCGTGCGGCCCGCTGAACGCCTGGCTCGATGCCCACGTGGGCGCCAGCGACGCACCGCCACCGCCGTCGCGGTACGGCGCGCGGCGCGCCCGATGAGTCGCGGTGCACGAGTTCCCCGTTCGCTGGATTTTGCGGTCTGGCGCTCCCGCGCCGTCTGGCCCCGTCGCTAGGGTCAACCGCAATGATCCCGGCCCTCGCTCCCGCATCGCCGCAGGTCGCGGGGCATCACACCGTCGGGGCGTCCACGGGCTACATGACCGCCGACCACGGCGACTGGCCGGCGCTGCTGGAGCGGGCGGTCGCGACGTCGACGCTGGCCGTCGAGCTGTCCGCGCTGTCGGAGCCCGAGCTGCCGGACCTCGTCGAGCTGCTGCAGGACAACACGGTCCTGCCGTTCCTGTTCGTCAGCGTCCACGCGCCGACGAAGGGGCGGAGGCTGTCGGAGCCCGACCTCGTCACGATCCTCAGTCGCCTGGCCGCCCGGGTCGACGCGATCGTCGTCCATCCCGACACGATCGAGAACCCGCGTGCCTACCGTCCGCTGGGCTCCGCGCTCGTCCTGGAGAACATGGACGCGCGGAAGGCCACCGGCCGCACGGCCGCCGAGCTCGCAGACCTCTTCGCCGCGCTGCCCGCCGCGGGCCTGTGCTTCGACGTCCCGCACGCCGCGTCCGTCGATCCCACGCTCGGCGTCGCGCGCGAGATCCTTGACCGGCACGGCGCGCGACTGCGCCACGTCCACCTCTCGTCGCTGGACGCCGGCTGCCATCACCGGCCGCTGACCGCCGCCGACGAGGAGCGGTTCGCCGAGCTGCTGGATCGCTGCCGGGACGTGCCGTGGATCCTCGAAGCGCCACTGGCCGACCGATAGCGAGCCCCGCCGGCGCGCTCGAGGAGCTGCCCGGCGCGCCCGGGCGGTTCCGCACGCTGGTGGCCGCGCGCGCCTCGACGGCCGCCCGCCTCGACGCGCTGCGCGAGAAGGTCGCCCACGCGGCGCTGCCCGATCGCACGGCGCTCGTGCTCTTCGGCTCCTGGGGGCGCGGCGAGCTGACCATCGACAGCGACGTCGACTGGGCGCTCGTGGTCGACGATCCCGACCTGCCGCTCGACGACCCGCGCGTGGTGCGCGCCGTCGAGACCGTCCGGCTCCTGCTCGAGGACGAGGGCGCGCCGCCCGGCGGCCAGCAGATGTTCGGCGGCGCCTTCCACGCCTGGCGGCTGGTCGAGCACATCGGCCTAGCCGAGGACGACAGCGCCAACCTCACCCGCCGCATGCTCCTGCTGCTGGAGTCCGTCGCCGTCACCGCGCCCGAAATCCACCAGCACGTCAAGCGCCGCGTGCTGGAGCGCTACCTCTCGCGCCAGTCACGGTCGCACCGCCCGCCGCGCTTCCTGCTCAACGACATCATCCGCTACTGGCGGACGATCGCCGTCGACTTCGAGGGCAAGGTCGCCCAGGACACGCGCGCCGCCGCCGGCGAGGACCGGTTCGTCATGCGCAACGCCAAGCTGCGCACCAGCCGCAAGCTGCTCTACGTCAGCGGGCTGCTGCCCGTGCTGCTGTGCCACTACGTGCGCGCGAGCGACATGGTGGACTTCCTCGACGAGCAGTTCGCCGAGCCGGCGACCGACCGCCTCGCCCGCGCCTTCCTGCATCTCGGGCTCCCCGAGCCGGGCGCGCGCACGCTCGGCGCCTACGAGGAGTGGATCGCGCTGCTGTCGGACTCCGGTCACCGCGCGGTCCTCGAGGCGCTGACGGAGGAGACGCGCGACGCCGACGCCGTCTTCGCCACGGTCCGGCGCCTGGGCAACGGGCTCGACAACGGCCTGCTGGCGCTGCTGCACGAGACCGAGCTGGGCCCGGTCACGCGGCGGTACGTGACGATCTGAGCGTAAGCACCCTCGGGAGCGTGACCCAGTCTCGCGCCGCTACGTGACGATCTGAGGGCCCGGCGCCCGGGCGCGGCTAGTAGCTGCGGCCCACCACCGCGACGAGGTCGTCGGCGTCGAGGTCGTCCGGGATGCCGCCGTCGGCCGTCTGCACGCAGCGGACCGAGACCGCCTTCTCGTTCAGGCGCCTCTCGCCCTCGGGGCCGACGGCGCTCCACGGCAGCGTGGCGAAGCCCGTCTGGGCGGCCTCCAGCGCCTCCTCGATCGTCGTGACGGCGCGCGTCAGCGAGGCGGCACGCTCGCGCGCCTCCTCGGCCAGCGAGGCCTGCACGGTCTCGAGCAGGTCGCGGGCGGCGGCGGCGGCGCCGGCGACCGGCACCGCGGCCTTCTCGCCCGTGTCGCGCCGGACGACCGACACGACGCCCTCGGCCAGGTCGCGCGGCCCGATCTCGATCCGGACCGGGACGCCCTTGAGCTCCCACTCGGTCAGGCGCCGCCCGAGCCCGGCGGGCCGCGCGTCGACGCGCGTGCGCACGCCGGCGTCGCGCAGCTCGCGGTCGATCGCGTCGACCACCGGCCGCGTCTCGTCGTCGTCCTTGACGGCGACCACGATCACCTGGATCGGGGCGACCACGGGCGGGACCCGCAGGCCGCTGTCGTCGCCGTGGCCCATGATCAGGCCGCCGACCATGCGCGTCGAGCTGCCCCATGACGTCGTCCACGCCAGGCGGCGCTCGCCGTCGGCGTCGCTGAACTCCATGTCGAAGGCGCGCGCGAAGTTCTGGCCCAGCTCGTGGCTGGTGGCCATCTGCAGCGCCTTGCCGTCCCGCATCATCACCTCGCAGGTCATCGTGTTGATGGCCCCCGCGAAGCGCTCGGTGTCGGTCTTGACCCCGACGAGCACCGGCATCGCCAGGACGTCGCGCAGGAACGCGAGGTACACCTCGAAGTGGATGCGGCGCGCGTAGGCGGCGGCGTCGGCCTGTGAGGCGTGGGCGGTGTGGCCCTCCTGCCAGAGGAACTCGCTGGTCCTCAGGAAGATCCGCGGGCGCAGCTCCCAGCGCACGACGTTGGCCCACTGGTTGAGCAGCAGCGGGAGGTCGCGGTAGCTCTGGATCCACTTGGCCATGAACTCGCCGAAGACGGTCTCGCTCGTCGGGCGGACGACGACCGGCTCGGTGAGCTCCTTGCCGCCGGCGTGCGTGACGACGGCCAGCTCGGGGCTGAAGCCCTCGACGTGCTCGGCCTCGCGCTGGAGGTGCGACTCCGGGATGAACAGCGGGAAGTACACGTTCTCGGCCCCGGTGGCCTTGATCCGCTGGTCGACCTCGGCCTGCATGCGCTCCCAGATGGAGTACGCGTACGGCCGGATGACCATCGTCCCGCGGACGGGCCCGTTGTCGGCGAGCTCGGCCTTGGTCAGGACGTCCTGGTACCACTGGGGGAAGTCGTCGGCCTGGGGGGTGAGGACGGGAGCGCGGGCCATGGGCGTCGGAGCCTAGTGGGCGGGGCGTGCCGGGGGCCGGTCAGTCGACGAAGCCCGTGCGCAGCGCCAGGGCGACGGCCGCCGCCCCGCGCGGGGTCAGCCGGTCGTCAGCGACGGCGTGACGCCGCGGACGCGACGCAGCCGGCCCCAGCGCCGCTCCTGCGCGAACGCGATGAGCCGGTGCAGGTAGTCGGAGACCGGCGTGACGCGGATCCCGCGCGGCGACAGGTGCGCCTCGGCGCCTGCCGCGTCGAACGTCGTGCGCACGTCGAGGTAGGGCAGGTAGTCGCCGAGGTTGGCGGCCAGCACGCGGCCGGCGGCGGTGGCCGAGAGCGTCTGGGCGAAGGCCTCGGCGGTCACGCGCGGCGGGGGCTTGCGGCCGGTGGCGCGGCACGCCAGGTCGGCGAGCTCGCCGACGGTGATCGCGTGGCGCCCGGCGGTCAGGTGGTAGGTCCGGCCGTCGGCCGGCGCGTCGGTGAGGCCCAGCAGGCCGTCGGCGACGTAGTCGACCGGGACGACGTCGAGCAGGCCGGCGTCCTGCTCGGGCACCGCGTCGACCGCGCCGGCCACGAGGGCGCGCAGCGGGACGTAGAGCACGTTGAACGCCGCGGTCCAGCCCGACTCGCGGTCGCCGACGACGATGCTCGGGCGCACGATCTGCAGCGGCAGGCCGGCGCCGGCGGGGCCGGTCACGAGCTCCTCGGCCTCGATCTTGGACTGCTCGTAGGTGTTGCGGAAGCCTTGGCCGATGCGGCGGTCGCGCTCGCCGAACGGCCCGGTGTGGGCGCCGGCGACGAACGCGGTGGAGACCTGCACGTAGCGGCGCAGCGGCCGGGCGGCGTGCAGGAGCTGGGCCAGCTCGACCATGCGAGCGGTGCCGGCGACGTTGACGGCGCGGGCGTCGTCGATCTCCTGGTCGAACCGCACGCAGGCGGCCGAGTGGATGATCTCGTCGATGTCGTGGCCGCCGGCGAGGATGCGCTGGGCCAGCTCGGCGGGGTCGAAGTCGGTGACGTCGGACGCCAGCGCCCGCAGCGGCGCGCGACGTGGCGGACCGTCGGCGAGCAGCGCCTCGACGCGCGCCTGGGCGGCGTCGTCGTCGCCGGCGCGCACCAGGACGGTGACGGGACGGTCGGTGCGGGCGAGCCAGCGCGCAAGGACGCTCTGGCCGACGAAGCCCGAGGCGCCGGTGAGCAGGAGGCCGCCGCGACGGGAGTCACGCATCGAGATCCTCCAGGTCGAGGGGAAGGAGCGCCGGCGGAAGCTGGGCGCTGAAGTGGACGTCGGCCGTCCGGGGCGGGTCGAGGCTGAGGCGCAGCGCCTGCTGCGGCGCCAGCGTCAGCGACCAGGTGCTGCCGCAGGACAGGCAGCTGCAGCGGGCGTCGAGGCGCTCGCCGGCCATGCCGACGGTCAGGCGCGTCCCGCCGTCGAGGCAGGCGGGGCAGCTCAGGGCCGCTCCGACGATCGCATCGGGGTCGTCGAGCGTGAACGCGGCGGCGTACCGGCCGCAGGCGACGCTCATGGCGTCACCAGGCCTTTGGGTTCCAGCACGTCTCCAGGGTCCCCCGCCGACAGCGGTTCTACGACCCCTGGTCCGTCCAAAGCACCCGATGCGGTGCAGGACCGCCGGTCCAGGTGCAGCGACCTATAACTAGGAGACTGTGTCGCTATCGCGACCGGGGACCCACCTCCGGCGGCGACGGCTGGCCGTCGTGGGCCTCGGCCTCGCTGGCCGCCTACGGCACCCCTAGGAGATCAGCCCGAGGCGCTGGGCGCGCTGCACGGCTTCGGTGCGGTTGCGGGCGCCGATCTTGCGGAACATGCCCGACGCGTGCTGCTTGACCGTGTTGGGGGAGAGGTGCAGCTCGACGGCGATCTCGGCGTTGGTCATCCCGCCGGCCACACGCTCCAGCACCTGGCGCTCGCGGTCGGTGAGCACCATGCCCGAGGGCGCCGCGTCGTCGAACACCGTCAGCCCGCGCCCGACGCGGCGGATCGCGTCGGCCAGCTCGGCGGCGTCGCGCTCCTTGGTGATGAACCCGTGCGCGCCCGCCGCGCGCGCGGCCTTGGCCGACAGCCGGCCCGCGCCCGAGTACAGCAGCGAGCGCGTGCCCGGCGAGGCCTCGTGGATCTTGCCGACGATCTCCGGTCCGGACTCCTCGCCGACGAACAGGTCCACGAGCGCGACGTGCGGCTCGTAGCGGCGCGCGAAGTCGGTCGCCTGGGCGCCCGAGCTGGCCGGGATGCAGCGCTCGACCCAGTCGAGGCGGCCGAGCATGAGGCGCAGGCCCCAGTGTACGACCTGATGGTCGTCGACGACGAGCACACGGAGGTTGCGGTCGGTCATGCGGGCTCCGGTCGGGGAAGGACGAGGCGCACGTGCCAATGCTCCGGCCCCGTGGGTCCGAACGTCAGGGATGCCCCATGTTGTAGCGCTTCGAACGCGGCGATCCGCAGGCCCATGCCGGCGCCGCCGCGCTGCGCGGCGCTCACGCCGTCGTTGGTGATCTCCAGCTCGACGGTGTCGGCGTCGCCGCGGACCGCGACCGCGATGTGACCCGGCGTCGCATGGCGGCGGGCGTTGCGGATCGCCTCGCCGAGCACCGACTGCGTCACGGGCTCGAAGGCGGTGGGGATGCTCAGGCCGTCCTGCCAGGCGACCTCGATCGCGCCGTCGGGCGCGTTGCCCTGCAGGCGCACGAGCTCGTCGCGCAGCGTCGAGGTGACCAGCCGCGTGGTCGCCGCCAGCGGGCGGCCCATCGCGTCGCGCAGGTCGTCCAGGGCGTGGCCGAGCTCGGCGGCGGCCCGGCGCTGGTCGGCCTCGTCCAGCAGCGCGCCGGACTGCAGCGCCATCACGACGCCGAAGACGCGCTGCACCACGCGCTCGTGGATCTCGCGCGCGAGGTCGATGCGGTCGGCGAGGTGGCGGGCGTCGGACTGCTGGCGCGTCGCGAGTCGCGCCGACAGGGCGAGCGCGCACACCTTGCCCAGCGAGCGCAGCGCCTCGCGCTCCTCCTCCGACAGCGACCGCTGGGTGCCCTCGGCGATGATCACGCCGAAGCCGCGGCCGCCGGCGGCCAGCGGCACGCACACCAGGTGCTCGAGGCCCAGCAGCGTGTCGTAGGGCGCGGCCAGCTCGTCGGCGCTGCCCTCCAGGACCTGGTCGAGGTCCAGCGCGCGGCCGGCGATCGGCGCGGTCTCGATGGCCAGGATGTGGCCGTCGAAGAGCTCGATGTCGACCTCGTGCGACCCCACGACGCGCACGCGCCGGGCGACGTCGTCGTAGACGAAGACGACCGCGCGGCGCATGGAGCCCAGCCGGCAGACGGCCTCGGCGAGGCGGTTGTAGAACGCCCCCGGCGCCTCGGGCGTGGCGTGCTCGACCTCGCCGAGCAGCGACACGAACAGGTGCAGCGAGGCGATGGGGGAGAACGGCGTGGCTCCGCCGTGCGCGCCGGTCAGCTCCATCGCGGAAGGGTCGATGGGCCGGGCACCAGAAGCGCCCGGCCCACCAGAGGAGAAGGAACGCGCTCACGGTTACCAGCGTCCCGAAGCCGGCGGGAGTCCTGACCAGATCCCATGTGAGCGGGCACCGTAGCCCACCTTGCCGGTCGGCGCGGGCGTGGGGGGAGTGCCCGGACGTCGCTGACTACCCGGATGGGGGATGCGCCGGCGCGGTCAGACACGGCGCGAGGACGACCCATCAAGTTCGGCGCGCGCAGACCGACTGCCCTCTTGATGGCGTCCACGCCCGCACCGCCTCGCCTCGTCCGTGCCTTCGGCACGGTCATCCTGGCCGCTGGGCTCGTGACGCTCGTGCGCGCCGAGCTGGCGGGGAGCTTGGTGGCGACCGGTGTCGCGGGCGCCGCCGGCGTCGTGCTGGGCGCCACGATCCTGCTGCGCGCCCGGGAGGTCACGCTGTCGCACGTCGCGTGGGTCTGCGCGCTGTGCACCTTCCTGATCGCCGTCGCGGTCGCCTCGCGCCCGACGCCCTACGGCGCGGGCTACATGTACGTGTGGATCGCGCCGTTCGCGTTCATGGCCGGGCGCCGGGCCGGCACCGTGATGACCGCGCTGGCGGCCGTGACGCTGGCCGGCGCCTTCGCCGTGCAGGCCGCGCGCGTCGACGATCCGCTCGCGTTGCAGACCTATGCCTCGTGGTGGCTGGTCGCGACCGGGTCGGTGCTCGTGGTCGGCGTCATCACGCGCGGGCTGGTCACCTCGCTGCAGGCCACGCAGGAGCAGCTCGAGCGCGGCTTCCGCCAGGGCGTCCGCGGCATGGCCTTCCTCGACCACGAGGGGCGCTGGCACCGCGTCAACCCTGCGCTCGCCGCGATGCTCGGCCGCGACGAGGCCGAGCTGGCCGGCACGCTGCCCTCCGCGGTCGGCCATCCCGACGACGCCGCGATCACCGCGGACTGGATGGACGTCATCCATCGCGAGGGCCACATCGCGTTCGAGAAGCGCTACGTGCGGCCCGGGGGCGAGATCCGGTGGGTCGCGGTCCGCGCGACGGCCCTGCAGGACGGCGGCGGCGAGCGCGCCGGCTACTTCGCCGAGTACGAGGACGTCACCGGCCGTCGCGTGGCCGAGGAGCGCATGCGCCAGAGCGAGCGGCGCTTCGAGCGCGCGTTCGAGGACGCCGGGACCGGCATGCTGCTGGTCGGGCTCGACGGCGTCGTGCACAAGGTCAACCGCGCCATGTGCGAGCTGCTCGGCGGCCCGCCGCAGCGGCTCGTCGGCGCGTGCATCACCGAGTTCCAGCACCCCGACGAGCTCGACGGCACCGAGCTCGGCGAGCTGCTGCGCGGCGAGCGCGACGGGTTCCAGCAGGACGGCCGCTACCGCGACGTCCACGGTCACGACCGGCACGGATCGGTGACCGTCGCGCTCGTGCGCGACGACGCCGGCGTGGCGCAGCACGCGATCGTGCAGCTGCAGGACATCACCGCGCGCGTGGCCGCCCGACGCCGTGAGGCCGCCCTGGCCGCGCTCGGCCGCCACGCGCTGTCGGTGGAGTCGCTGGCCGACCTGTTCGCCGAGGCGACGCGCACCGCCGCCGCGACCCTCGACGCGCCGTACGCCACGCTGCTCGAGGCCTGCGACGCGGGAGAGATCCTCGCCGCCGAGGGCTGGGACGGCGAGCCGGCCCGCGGCCACGCGGTCGCGGTCCTCGACGCGCCGGATGCGGTCGTTCTCGACGACGTGGCCGTCGCGCCGCCGGGCATCGACACCGCCGCGCTGGTTGCCGCCGGCGTGCACTGCGGCGCGGCCGTGGCGGTCCTCGGGGAGGGTGAGGCGCCGTTCGCGGTGCTGGCCGTCCATGCCCGCGGCGGCACCCGCCTGAACGAGTACGACGTCGCCTTCCTGCGCTCGGCGGCCAACGTGCTGACTGCCGCGCTGCGCCGCGAGGCCGCCGAGCAGGAGCTGCGCCACCGCACGCTGCACGACCCGCTGACGCGCCTGCCCAACCGCGCCCTGCTGGTCGACCGCGTGCGCCTCGCGCTCCCGCGCGCCCGGCGCGACGGCAAGGCGCTCGCGGTGCTGGTCCTCGACCTCGACGACTTCAAGAACGTCAACGACACCTACGGCCACGACGCGGGCGACGAGCTCCTGCGCGCGCTCGCGCCGCGGCTGCAGGGCGCGCTGCGCGCCAACGACACGCTGGCCCGCCTCGGCGCCGACGAGTTCGTCGCGCTGTGCGAGGGGCTCGAGGATCCCGAGGAGGCGCTGGGCGTCGCCGAGCGGCTGCTGGCGGCGACCGCGGAGCCGCTCCCGGTGCCGGTCGTCGGCGAGGAGGTCCGGTGCACGGCGAGCATCGGCATCGCGCTGGCGGGCGCGGGCGACGACGGCGACGCCGAGGGCCTGCTGCGCGACGCGGACCTGGCGATGCACCGCGCCAAGGCCGCCGGGCCGGGCGGCTACGAGATCTTCGAGCACGCGATGCGCACCCGTGCGCTGCAGCGCGTCGCGCTGACCAACGACCTGGACCGGGCGCTGGCGCGCGACGAGCTCGTCCTCGCCTTCCAGCCGATCGTGTCGCTGGCCGACGGCCGGATCGTCGGGGCCGAGTCCCTCGTGCGCTGGCACCACCCCGACCGCGGGCTGATCATGCCCGACGCGTTCATCGGCCTCGCCGAGCGCACCGGCCGCATCGTCGACCTCGGCCGCTGGGTCATCCGCGACGCCGCATGCCACGCCGCGCGCTGGCCGCAGCTGACGGTCGGCGTGAACGTGTCGCGCCGCCAGCTGAGCGATCCCGGGCTGGTCGGCGACGTCGCCGCGGCGCTGGCCGAGCACGGCGTCGCGGCGGAGCGCTTCTGCGTCGAGGTCACCGAGACCGCGCTGATGGACGACCCGGCGGGGGCGACGCGGGCGCTGCACGCCCTGCGCGAGCTCGGCGTGCGGATCGCGCTCGACGACTTCGGCACGGGCTACTCGTCGCTGTCGTCGCTGAGCGAGTTCCCGCTCGACACCCTCAAGCTCGACCGCTCGTTCCTGCCGTCCGAGCCGTCGCTGCGCCAAGGCTGGTCGATCGTCCGCGCCGTGCTCGACATGGCGCGCACGCTGCGCTTCGAGGTCGTCGCCGAGGGCGTCGAGACCGCCGCACAGCGCGACGAGCTCGCGGGCCTGGGCTGCGCCCTGGGCCAGGGCTACCTCTTCAGCCGCCCGATCGCGCCCGGCGCGCTGGGCGAGCTGCTCAGCACGTCGGCCAGCTCGCCAGCGGCCGCGCCGCCCCGTTGACGGCCGGGCGGCCCTCGAGCCGCCCGAGCACCCGCGCGAGGGTCGGGCGCGTGTCCGCCGGGTCGATGATCTCGTCGACCTTCATCAGGCCGGCGGCCCCGTAGGGGTCGATGTCGGCGCGCATCGCGCCGGCCAGCGCGTCTCGCTGCGCCTCGTCGCCTCCGGCGACGACGTTGGCGGCCACGAGCGGATCCATGAACGAGATCTCGGCCGACGGCCAGGCGTAGACGGCGTCGACCCCGGTGTCGTTGCCGCCGAGGCTGAAGTAGGCCAACCCATAGGCCTTGCGCAGGAGCACGGTGAGCTTCGGCGTCTCCGAGAGCGCTAGCGCGGTCTGCAACCGGATCGCGTGCTTGAGCATGCCGTCGTGCTCGACCTGCTTGCCGACGAAGAAGCCGGGCACGTCCTGGAAGAACAGGACCGGCAGGTCGAACGCGTCGCACAGGCACAGCAGCTTGACGGCCTTCTCGCACGCGGCGGGGTCCAGCGCGCCGGCGAAGAACTTCGGCTGGCTGGCGACGACGCCGACGGCGTGGCCGTCGAGGCGCCCGAGGCCGCACACGAGGCCGCGCCCGAAGCCGGCGCCGAGCTCCAGCAGCGAGTCCGCGTCGAGCACGCGGCGCAGCACCTTGTGCACGTCGTAGGCGCGGGCGCGCCGGCGCGGGACGATCTCGGCCAGCTCGGGATCGGGCGCCAGCGGTGCGCGGTCGCCCGCCGCCGTGCGCGGCGCACGCTGCGCGGCGTTGGCCGGCAGGTGCTCCAGCGCGCGGCGGATCAAGGCATATGCCTCGTCGTAGTCCTCGGCGATCAGGTCGATCTGGCCGGTCGTGCGGGCATGGACGTCGGCGCCGCCGAGCTCGTCGTTGGTCAGCTCCTCGCCGGTGGCGATCTTGGCGACCAGCGGCGAGGTGACCGCCAGGCACGTCCCGCGCACCTGGATGACGAGGTCCGACGCGGCCGAGACGAACGACGAGCCGCCGAACGAGTCGCCGACGATCACGGTGATGAACGGCACGCGCCGGCGGCGGCGGAAGAGGTTGACGTCCACGGCGACCTGCGCGAACCCGGCCGAGCCCAGCGAGTCGGGGATGCGCGCGCCGCCGGTGGCGCCGAAGTACACGATCGGGTGCCCGCACTGCTCGGCGTGGGCGAAGAGGCGGCCGAGGCGGCGCGAGCCCATCGGCGACGACGAGCCGCGCTTGACGGTGATGTCGTCGCCGGCGACCGTGACCGGGCGCCCGTCGATGGTCCCGTGGCCGCCGACCTTCCCGTCGCCGGGCGTGTCGTCGTGGTCCTCGGGACGCAGGGAGCGCACGAACGTGCCGACCTCGTCGAACGAGCCGTCGTCGAGCAGCGCGTCCAGATGCTCGCGGATGGTGCGCTCCCCGCGGGCGTGGAGGCGCTCGATGCGGGCCATGCCGCCCATCTCGGCGCGGATCCGGTCGCGCCGCTCGCGCAGCTGCGCGACGACGTCGGGCTCGATGTCGCGGTCGGGCGGCGGCGCGGGCGTCATGGCCCGGCATCTCAGCAGACGTGCGCGGTCAGGCGTCCGCTTCGGCGCCGTCGCGGTCCACGCCCGACTCGCCCAGGAGGCTGGGAACCAACCCGGCGGGAGCCCGGCCGCGCTTCTGCGGCTTGGCGCGTTCGGCGTAGAGTTCGGTGGTGAGGATCTCTTGACCGAGCCCCAGACCACGGCGGCGCCCCCCACCCGGCTCATCGTCATCGGGGCCTCGGCGGGCGGGCTGCAGCCCTTGCGCACGGTCATCGAGGCCCTGCCGGCGCAGCTCGCCGCGACCGTCCTGGTGGTCGTGCACGTCTCCGCGACCGGCACGAGCGTCCTGCCGCACATCCTGTCCCGTGCCGGGACGCTGCGGGTCGAGACGGCGCAGGACGGCCTCGCGCTGAGGCCCGGGCAGCTGACGGTCGCGCCGCCCGACCGGCACCTCGTCGTCGAGGACGGCCATGTCCGGCTGCTGCGCGGCGCGCGGGAGAACGGGCACCGCCCGGCGATCGACCCGCTGTTCCGCAGCGCCGCCGAGGGCTACGGAGCGGCGTGCTGCGGCGTGCTGCTGTCGGGCGCCCGCGACGACGGCACGGCGGGGCTGGCGGAGGTCAAGCGACACGGAGGCGTGGCGCTGGTGCAGGAGCCGCAGGAGGCGCAGTACGGCGACATGCCCGCCAACGCGATCGCCGGTGCGGCCGTCGACGCGGTGCTGCCGGCCGCCGCGATCGGGCCGGCCCTCGTGCGCCTCGTCGCGGGGAGCGGCACCATGCTGGAGCGCTCGTCGGGCCGCCGCGCCTCCGACGCGGCGGACGGCGTGGTCCTGACCATCACCTGCCCGGAGTGCGGTGGCGTGATGACCGAGCGCAACCGCGGCGGCGCGCTGCAGTTCGCGTGCCACGTCGGGCACCTCTACTCACCGCGGAGCATGCTGTCCGCGCACGCCGAGGACGTCGAGCGCGCGATGTGGACTGCGGCGCGCACCCTGCAGGACCGTGCGACGCTCCTGCGCCGCATGGCCGAGCGCGCACGATCGACCGGCAACGAGCGCACCGCGCGGCAGTTCGAGGTCAGCGCCCTGGAGGCGGTCGATCAGGCCGCCACGATCCGCGTCGCGATCGTGTCGCTCGACGACGCGGCCCTGCCGACCGGCGACACCGACACGCACACCCACGTCCCCGCCCACGAGGAGGCCACTGGATGACCGTCGACGCCGCAACGCGGACCGACCTCGATCTCGACGGGCTGCTGGAGTTCGTCAAGCGCAACCGCGGGTTCGACTTCACCGGGTACAAGCGCTCCAGCCTCCAGCGCCGCATCGGCAAGCGGATGGAGCAGGTCGGCTGCGCCGGCCACGGCGACTACCAGGACTTCCTGGAAGTCCACCCGGACGAGTTCGCCGAGCTGTTCAACACCATCCTGATCAACGTCACGTCGTTCTTCCGCGACCCGCCGCTGTGGGAGCACCTGCGCGACGAGATCCTCCCCGCGGTCGTGGCCCGGCGCGCCCCGGACGCGCCGATCCGCATCTGGTGCGCAGGGTGCGCCTCCGGTGAGGAGCCCTACACGATCGCGATCCTGCTCTCCGCCCTGCTGGGCGATGCGGCGTACACGGCGCGCGTGAAGATCTACGCCACAGACGTCGACGATGACGCCCTGGCGACCGCGCGCGCCGCGACCTACACGGCCAAGCAGGTCGAGGCCGTGCCGGCGGAGGGGCTGGACCGCTGCTTCGAGCGCTCGCCTTCGGGCTACGTGTTCCGGCAGGACCTGCGCCGCACCGTCATCTTCGGGCGCAACGACCTCGTGCAGGACGCGCCCATCTCCCGCATCGACGTGCTCTTCTGCCGCAACACGTTGATGTACTTCAACGCGGAGACGCAGGCGCGGATCCTGCGGCGCTTCCACTTCGGCCTGGATCCCGCCGGCGTGCTGGTCCTCGGCAAGTCCGAGATGCTCATCAGCCACGCCGACCTGTTCTCGCCGACCGACCTCAAGCGGCGCGTGTTCCGCAAGACGGCGCGCGCGGCGCACGACGAGCCGCTGGACTTCGCCGCAAGCCCACCGCTCGAGGGCGGGTCCGGCGAGCAGCCGGCCTCGCTGCGCGACAGCGCGTTCGACGCCGGCCCCGTCGCCCAGCTGATCCTCGACGCGCGGGGCACGGTGGTGTCGGTCAACCAGGCGGCCCGCTCGATGTTCTCGCTGGACGGCGGCAGCGTCGGCCGTCCGCTGCAGGATCTCGAGCTCTCCTACCGCCCGATCGAGCTGCGCTCCCATCTCGACCGCCTGCGGCTCGACGGCCATCCCGTGCAGCTGCGGGCGGTGCCGTGGAACATCCGCGACGGCGACGTGCGCGTGCTCGACGTCCAGCTCACGCCGCTGCGCAACGGCGACCACGCCGACGGGACGAGCGTCTCCTACGTCGACGTCACGCACGCGCAGAGCCTGCAGGACGAGCTGGAGCGCTCCAAGCACGATCTGGAGCAGGCCTACGAGGAGCTGCAGTCGACGGTCGAGGAGCTGGAGACGACCAACGAGGAGCTCCAGTCGACCAACGAGGAGCTGGAGACGACCAACGAGGAGCTCCAGTCGACCAACGAGGAGCTCGAGACGATGAACGAGGAGCTCCAGTCGACCAACGAGGAGCTCGAGACGATCAACGACGAGCTCCGGACGCGTTCGCAGGACTTCGACCAGTCCAACGCGTTCCTCGAGGCGATCCTCGCGAGCATGGGCGTCGCGCTCGCGGTGCTCGACGCCGGCCAGATGGTGCAGGTGTGGAACCGCCACGCCGAGGAGCTGTGGGGCATCCGGGCCGGCGAGGCCGTCGACCAGCACTTCCTCGGCCTCGACATCGGGCTGCCGGTGCAGGAGCTCCGGACCGGCGTCCGCTCCGCCCTGGCCGGCGAGCGCACCGAGCTCGTCGTCGTCGCCAACGACCGCCGTGGCCGCGCGCTGCGGTGTCGCGTGACGGCGCTGCCGCTCACGGTCGGCAGCGACGAGGTCACCGGCGTGATCGTGCTGATGGAGCCGGCGTTGGCCTAGATGGGTTGTTCCACGAGGCGGCAGCGGACCCGTGGAACAACTCATCTACGCGCGGTCGCGTCGGGTGGGGCGCCGCGCCCGCCGGGCCTCGATGCGCTCGCGCAGCTCGCGGCTGTGGGCGCGCGTCTGCTCGTAGCGCTGCCGGTTGGCCGCGAGGCGCTGGCCCTGCTCGGCGTGCAGCGCCCGCACCCGGCTCGCGGTGGCCAGCAGCTCGCGCCGGGCCTCCGGCTCCCACGGCTCCTTGCGGATCACCGGGGTGATCGTCGCGGCAGGGAACGCCGGCAGCCGCGGCGCCGCGCCGATCAGGCCTTCGGTCGGCAGGCTGGGCTCGGGCGCGACGAGCAGCCACGTGCGGTCGGGCCGCCGGGCGACGATGCCGCGGTCGGCCATCGCCTTGAGCGCGAGGGTGATTGTCGGCCGCCGGCCGCCGACCAGCCGCGCGAGCACCTCATGCGACAGGGGCAGCGGAAGGTGGATCCCGGACGGCGTCACGTGCCCCCAGCGGCCGGCGAGGTCCCAGAACATCGCCTCCAGGCGCTGGTCGACGCGCGGCAGCTGGGCGATCGCGGCGTGCATCGCGGTCCGCATGAGCTGTCCGCCGGTCCGCTCCACGAGCCCGAGCCCGAGCCCTGGCCAGAGGCCGAAGCAGCCCTGCAGGACACGCTCGTCGAGGATCGCGACGCGGCTGGGCACGGCGGCCGACCAGCGCACCTCGGCGTCGAGCATCTCGCTGGAGGAGCAGCCGGGGAGCACCACGTCGCCCGGGCCGAGCAGCTGCATCGCGCTGCGCGACGCGAGGCGCACCTCCTGCAGCAGCAGGCCCTCGACGACCATGAAGCCGAGCGGGCCCGGCCGCCCGCCGGCCGCGGCCAGCCAGTCGCCGGCGGGGACGTCGAGCAGGTGCATCCGCAGCTGCTGCGCCGCCTCGGCGCGGTCGTCGTCGCGCAGGCGCGAGGCGAGATCGGGCTCGACGTCGAGGAGGTTGACGAAGGCATCGGAGATCACGATGGCGCGAGGTGTCCGATCCGGCGACGCGCGGGTGCGTGGCCTCGGGAGCCTCCATGGTGCAGCAGCGAGGCGCGATGCGCAACGGCGGCGGCGTGTTGCCGCGCCGCAGCGCTCTCGCGATCGGTCAGTCGATCCGGCGGCGCAGCACGAAGTCGCCGACGATCGAGCCGACCGGCCCGCCGGTGACGAGCACCACCGCGGGGAACCACCAGCCCCAGAACGCCTGGAGGGCGCCGTTGGCGGTCAGGCCCAGCAGCGCGAGGAAGCCGAGGCCGTGGATGGGGCCGAGGACGTGGACGGCGTTGTCGCTGCGGTCGACGAACGCGAAGTAGACGAGCACGACGAGCAGCAGCGCGTCGGCGAGGCCGACGGTCAGCACGAGGTTCAGGAGCTTCTTCCGGGCGGCGGCGGGCGCAGCAGCGGGTGCGGTGGCGGGGGTGGGCACGCGCACATTCCACCAGGCCGGCGCCCGGCGGGGGTGCGCAGGGTCACACGTGGCTGCGGTCACAGCGCGCGGGCCGCGGCGAATCACCGAGGATGCTCCGTGTGGCCGATCGGGACGACGCTGCGCTGCTGGCCGCCACGGCGGCGGGCGACGAGCGCGCCTTCGAGGTGTTCTACCGCCGCCATCTGGCGGCGGTGACGGGCTTTCACCTGCGGCGCACGGGCCGGCGGGAGCTGGCGTTCGACCTGACCGCCGAGACGTTCGCGGCGGTCGTGGTCGGCTGCGACGGATACGACCCCGCGCGCGGCAGCGCGACGGGCTGGCTGTTCGGCATCGCCGCGCACAAGCTGCACGACAGCCTGCGGCGCGGGCGGGTGGAGGCCGGCGCGCGCGAGCGGCTGCGCCACGAGCCGGTCGCACTGCTGGACGCCGATCTCGAGCGGGTCGACGAGCTGGCGTCGGCGGTCGACGAGGGGCGGCTCGCGGCGCTGCTGGCCGACCTGCCGGCCGAGCAACGCGGCGCGCTGCTGGCCCGGGTGATCGACGAGCGGCCGTATCCGGAGATCGCCGCGGAGCTGCGGTGTTCCGAGGCGGTCGTGCGGCAGCGGGTGCATCGAGGGTTGCGACGGTTGCGCGGTGGAATGGAGGAACCGGCATGAGCGGATACGACGAGCTCGAGCGGCAACTGCGCGAGAGCGTCCGGGAGCGGCGGGAGGGTGCCGGCGCCCGCAGCGGCGCGGCCCGGTGGTGGTCGCGCGGTGGTCGCGGCGGGCGCCGGGGGCTGCTGGTCGTGGTCGCGGCGCTCGTGGTGGGCGGCGGGGTCGCGACCGCGGCACAGCTCGGCGTGGTCGCCGGTCACGACGACGCTCCGCTCAGCGGACGACAGGTGGCGTATCAGGCCATGCGGGCGACCGCGGCCCTCCCGACCTGCCGCATGCGGCCCGAGGGCGCCGGACCGACGTTCGCCGACGTGCCGCTCAACCCCGACCTGGGCAGCTTCCTGCCGGACCGCGCCGGTCCCGGCGCGATGCGTGCGGCGCGCCGGTACAGCCATGGGAACCCCGTGATCGACGGTGCTGCGCGCACCGTGCCGCTCGGCCACGGCGAGCGGGTCGTGCTCTTCGCCAAGGTCGGCGGCGGGTCGCTCGCCATCGTCGACCCCGTCGCGTGCCGGACGGCGCGCCTGGCGTGGGTCGCGCGCGCTCGGCCCGATCCGACGAGCCGCCTGCGCATCGAGGCCGAGGCGGTGCTGCGGGCCGCCCGCGACACGATCCCCGGCGTCCAGAGCCTCGACCTGGTGCTCGAGACGCCCCGCGGGGGCCAGGGGAGCGGCATGCCGGTCGCGCCGGGCGAGCCGGTGCCGGTCGGGGTCGTGAGCGGCTCGAGCTCCGGCGTCTACCTCGGCCTGTCGGTTCCCGGCGCGGCGCGCGTGACCGCCGACGCCGGCGGGCTGCACCGGTCCTTCGCGGTCCACGACCGCGTCTTCGTCCTGCGGCTGCCGCGCCACACCGGTCCGGTGCGCGTCCGCCAGCGCGCCGCCGACGGCCGCGTCGTGCACGCGGAGACCCTCAGGAAGTGAGCGGCGGCCTAGACGGTTGATTCCGTATTCGGCTGGGGCGGGAAGGGTCGGCCAGGGGACATAACAAGGACGTCGAAGGGTGGCGCTGCTAACGCAACGCCGACCTTGGAGGCCGTGTGCACGCCACCCTCGAC
>Ga0193699_10000029_pt1 | contig 120055 bp, 120 predicted proteins | sample L3c2metaG_FD_160095 | JGI IMG/M metagenome (GOLD analysis project Ga0193699, IMG submission 160095) | Soil microbial communities from a riparian zone of the East river system, Colorado, United States - L3c2 | ecosystem: Environmental > Terrestrial > Soil > Riparian zone | place: USA: East...
CCTCGAGCGCCTGTTGAATGCTCCGGTAGCGATCGAGGTAGGCCCCGGGGTCCTTCTCAAGGGCTTCGGCTATCCGAATCGCCCCTGCGAGCTCGGCCAGCACCCGCTCGAAGTTCTTCGTGTCCAGGGTCTCGAACAGGCGGCGATCGTCGTCGGTAAGGCTTCCTTCGCCGTCCTGCCGCGCCTTCTCGAAAAGCGAGGGATAGCCGAAGTCCCCGCAAACACTCCTGCTGAGCCCGTTTCCGAGCAGCAGCCCCGACCACTCGTCGTACTCGGCAGTTACCTCCTGCCAGGTAAGGAGACTGGCATCGATCTGATGGCTTTCGAGCGCCATAGCGGGTTCCTGGCAGGCTCCGAGCTCAGAACGGCAGCGTCTCGGCTATTGCAGTCAAATGGGGCGCCTGCTTATCGCGCTCGCTAAGAAGTGGATCCCCTACAGGCCACTCGACGCCTACGTCGGGGTCGTCCCAGGCGATGCCGGCCTCGGTTGCCGGGTCGTAGACGCTCGAGAGCAGATAGGTGACGTCGGCTTCCTCGCTGAGTACGGCGAAGCCGTGGCCGAAGCCGACCGGGACGAAGAGCTGGCGGTGGGCCTCGTCGTCGAGCTCGTGCCCTTCCCACTGGCCGTAGGTGGGCGAGTCGCGGCGCAGGTCGACGGCGACGTCGAAGATCTTCCCCCGCGGGCAGCGAACCAGCTTCGCCTGGCCCGGCTCGGTCTGGAAGTGGAGGCCACGCAGGGTCCCCCTGGAAGAGCGCGAGTGGTTGTGCTGGACGAACTCCACATCGATCCCCAACTCCGCCCAACCGTTCTTACGGTAGGTCTCGACCATGAAGCCGCGCGAGTCGCCGTGGACTTCGGGCTCGAGCAGGACGACGCCGTCGAGCATCGTCTCCAATCGACGCGGCATCAGCTCAGCGCTTTGCCGTACTGCTTCTCGTAGTACTCGCGATACTCGCCGGAGCGGATCGGGCTCCACCACTCCTCGTTCTCCCGGTACCACTGCACGGTGCGCTCGAGGCCCTCGGCGAAGTGCACCTCTGCCTCCCAGCCGAGCTCGTCCTGGAGCTTCTGCGAGGAGAGCGAGTAGCGGCGGTCGTGGCCGGGGCGGTCGCTGACGTACTCGACCTGGGACTCCGCGGCGCCGGTCAGCTCGATCGCGCGCTTCACCACCTCGATGTTCTCGCACTCATCGGGGCCACCGACGTTGTAGGCCTCGCCGGGGCGGCCATTCATCAACACGGCGTGAATGCCGCGGCAGAAGTCCTCGACGTAGAGCCAGTTGCGCACCTGGCGGCCGTCGCCGTAGACCGGCAGCGAGTCGCCGTGGATCGCGTTGAGGACCATCAGCGGGATCAGCTTCTCCGGATACTGGCGCGGGCCGTAGTTGTTGGAGCCGCGCACGATCGAGGCCTCGGTGCCGTAGGTGTGGAAGTGGGCGGAGACGAGCAGGTCGCCGGCCGCCTTGGTCGCCGAGTAGGGCGAGGAGGGGTCGAGCGGCGAGGCCTCGGTGAAGGAACCGGACTCGATCGAGCCGTATACCTCGTCGGTGGAGACCTGCAGGTAACGGCCGATACCCAGCTCGCGAGCCGCGTCGAGCAGGGTGCCCGTGCCGATCACGTGGGTGCGGGCGAAGGCGTCCTGGTCGTCGATCGAGCGGTCGACGTGCGACTCGGCGGCGAAGTTGACGACCGCGTCGCAGCCCTCCATCGCCTCGCGCACGATCGCCGGGTCTTCGATCCCGCCGACGACGAGGTCGGTGCCCTCGGGCAGGTTCTCGCGGCGGCCGGCATAGGTGAGCTTGTCGAGCACCCGCACCTCGTGCTCGGTGTCGATCAAGCGCACGTAGGTGGAGCCGATGAAGCCGGCGGCACCGGTGACGAGGATCTTCATGCCGCAGCCTCGGTCTCGGCCCGGCGCTGGGAGAGGTAGGCGGCGAGGCCGTCCTGCCAGGAGGGCAGCTCGATCGCGTGCTCACGTTGGCTTGCCAGCGCCGAGTAGGCGGGGCGGGGGGCCGGGCGGCCGAGCATCTCGGTGGTCGCCGACATCACTTTGCACTCGACGTTTGCCTGCTCGAAGATCTCACGCGCGAACTCATACCAGGAGCAGCTGCCGGCGGCGGCCATGTGGTGGATGCCGAACTCGACTCCCTCGATCAGGCGGACGATGCCGTAGGCGAGGTGCCAGGTGTAGGTGGGCGAGCCGACCTGGTCGCGGACGACGAGGACCTCGCCGTGGTCGGCGGCGAGACGCAGCATCGTCTCGACGAAGTTGGGGCCGCCTGTGCCGAAGAGCCAGGCGGAGCGGACGACGAAGTGGCGCTTGTTGGCGGCGCGGGTCGCCTCCTCCCCGGCCAGCTTGCTGCGGCCATAGGCGGAGAGCGGCGCGGTCTGGTCGGTTTCGACATAGGGCGCGCCCTTGCTGCCGTCGAAGACGTAGTCGCTGCCGACGTAGACAACCGAGGCGCCGGCCGCCGCGGCCGCGGCGGCCAGGTTGCCGGCGCCTGCGCCGTTGATCGCGGTGGCCTCCTCCTCGGCCTCCTCCGCGCCGTCGACGTCGGTCCAGGCGGCGCAGTTGATGACGACGTCGGGACGCTCGCCCTCGATCTTGGCGGCGACCGCGTCCGCATCGCCGATGTCGAGCTCGGCGTGGCCGTAGCCGACCACCTGATGGCCGGCGTTTCCGGCGGCGAGCATCACGTCGCGGCCCAGCATCCCGGCCGCGCCGGTAACCAGCAGCTTCACAGCGCCCTCGATCCTTGCGTCTCGATCTTCATCAGTCGAACAGGCTAATCGCTCGCTCGCCGATCAGGCGACGAAAGACCAGAGTGAGAACAGGCCCGTGAAGATTGCCATGCCAGTGGCGAACAGCGCGACGACCGTGGTCGTGCTCTGGCGCCGCTCGCACACGATCGCCAGCCACAGAAAGATCGGAAAGAGGACGGCAATGAAGCGCGAAGAGGACCAGAGCGGGTTTTCCGGCGGCTGAGAGACGAATATCGGCACCAGCGAGACCAGAACCCATGCTCCGTAGGCCACCGGGAGCCGCCGCAGCGCCCCTATGCCGCCGGCCACGGCGAGGGCGACGAAACCGACCTGAGCGACGTTCAGATGGTCATAGGTCACTTCCCGGTATGGCCCCGACACCATTCGACCCAGGCTTCTCCCCGCCTCGCGCAAGCCCGCCCATATTCCGCTCAGGGGATCGACGGTGTGGCGACTGAACAGCGCCTGGGCGTGGTCCCACGCCAGCGCGTCCCCCAGGGCGAAGTGCAGGTAGGCGCTGAAGGCGACGATTCCGAGTGGCGCAAGCAGCAGCCACGCCGCCTCTGGCCCTATGCGGTACCTGGGCCAGAGCCCCCGGCTCGCGGCGGGCTCGCGGTCGGCTCGCGGCCCGTAGAGGTAGAGCAGGGCGGCCGGGACGATGAGTAAGAGCCCCTGCACGCGGGTTGCGGAGGCCAGCGCGAGAATCGCTCCGACCGTTGCCCAGTGCCCCGTCCGCGCGGCGAGGAACGCGCCGACCGCGAGCAGCAGGAACAGCGACTCGGTGTACGGGATCCCATAGAAGAGCGCGGTCGGGAAGAAGGCGAGCAGGAGCAGAGCGGGCCGGGCATGGCGCTCCCCGATTTCGATCACGGTGAGTCGATGGAGCAGCATCAGCGCAGCGAAGAAGCAGCTCAGCGAGACGAGGTAGGCGACGATCAGCACGAGGCCCGGGCTGGCGCCGAAGCCGCTGAGGATGTGGACCGCGCCGGGGTAGAGCGGGAAGAAGGCGGGCTGCTCATTCGCCGGCGGCAGGCCGGGGTGACTCTGGACGTAGCCGTCGAAGGCGATCCCCAGGTAGTGCTGGGCGTCCCACTTTGCGAGCGGCGAGAGCAGCAGTTCGAGGAAGCCCTTCGCCGGCCAGCCGCCGAAGGGATGGGAGACCAGCGCGGATTCCTTCGGTTCGTTGGGCGCGATGGGAGCGATGGAGACCCACATGGCGACGCCGAAAACCGCCAGCCTGCTGGGCCAGAAGGCGCTCCAGGCCGCGCTCGCGCTCGCCCGCCAGTCGCCCCGCCGGTCCCCTAGACGATCTTGATCTCGCACTTGTCGCCGACCAGCATCCGCAGCGTCTTCGGCATCCCGTCGCTGCGGGTCAGCTTCACTTCGCGGCCGAGCAGGCTCGCCTCCATGCGGGTCCCGAGGTCTTCGACGACGGAGCCGGAGAGGACTATCGAGTGCTCGATTTCGGAGCGGCAGATCTTCACGTCCTCGCCGATCGAGGTGTAGGGGCCGACGTAGGCGCTCTCGATCCTGGCGCCGGCGCCGATCACGGCCGGGCCGCGCACGACGGAACCGCTCACCTTCGCGCCGGCCTCCACCACGACCCTCCCCTCGACCCGCGAGTCGGCGTCGATCTCGCCATCGAGGCGTGCCTCGATCTCCTCCAGGACGAGGCGGTTGGCCTCGAGCATGTCGGCGAGCTGGCCGGTGTCCTTCCACCAGCCGCTGACCACCTCCGACTGAACCTTGTGGCCGTCCTCGATCAGGCTCTGGATCGCCTCGGTGATCTCCAGCTCGCCGCGCCAGGACGGCTCCAGCGCGCGGGCCGCCTCGAAGATCGGCGGGCCGAAGAGGTAGACGCCGACCAGGGCGAGGTTCGAGGGCGGGTCTTTCGGCTTCTCGACCAGGCGGACGACGTGGTCGCCGTCGAGCTCGGCGACGCCGTAGGAGCTGGGGTCCGAGACGGGCGTGAGCAGGATCAGCGCATCCGGCCCAGCCTCACGGAAGGTCGCGACGAGGCCGCGCAGGCCGTCGGCGAGCAGGTTGTCGCCGAGGTACATGACGAAGGGCGAGCGGCCGATGAACTCCTCGGCGGTGAGCACAGCGTGGGCAAGCCCGGCCGGCTTGTCCTGGACGATGTAGGTGATCTCGGCGCCGAACTGCGAGCCGTCGCCGGCCGCCTCGCGGATCTCATCGCCGGTCTCCGGTGCGATGACGATCCCGATCTCGGTCACACCGGCGTCGACCAGCGCCTCGATCCCGTAGAAGAGCACGGGCTTGTTGGCGACGGGCACGAGCTGCTTCGCCGAGGTGTGCGTGATGGGTCGCAGGCGAGTGCCCGCCCCACCGGAGAGAATCAGTCCCTTCAGCTCTAGGGGCTCCACGAGGCTGCAACCCTACCGTGGCTACGATAGGCCGCGATGAGCGCCGCAGCGCAGACGAGCAACGAGGAGCACGCGGCTGAGGTCAGGCACCAGGCCGAGCTGGACGCCCAGCGCGAGGAGTTCCACCGCGAGCTCAGCCGCCGCGCCTTCCGTATCGGCGAACTCGAGGAAGAAGTGCACAAGGTGGCCCAGACGTATGAGACCTCGCTGAGCTGGCGGATCACCAAGCCGGTGCGCTCGGCCAAGACCGTGCTGGCGAAGCTACGCCGGGGCTGAGCCGATGCCGAGAGACGCCCGGATGCTCAAATCGATCCTCCCGCCGCGCCTTTTCGCCTTCCTGCGACGGCTCAGGGATCTGAGCCGTCGCCTGCGCCAGGAGCTTCACCTCAACCGGCCGCGGGCCCGCCGCGAAGCCGCCCTGCAGGAAGTCGAGGCGCTCGAGGCGCGGCCGACGATCTCGCTGGCAATGCCCACTTACAAGTCCGACCTGGGCTACCTCGCCAAGGCAATCGACTCGGTGCGCGCGCAGCACTACCGCGAGTGGGAGCTGTGCATCGTCGATGACGGCTCCGGGCAGCCCGAGCTGGTCGCTGCGCTCCAGCGCTATGCCGACGTCGACCCCCGGATCGAGTTCGAGCCGGCGACGCAGAACCGCGGCATCTCGGCCGCCACCAACGCAGCGCTGGCGATGTGCAGCGGCGAGTTCGTCGGCTTCCTCGATCACGACGACGAGCTGACGCCGGACGCCCTGTTGCGCGTCGTCCAGGCCCTGGTCGCGGACCCCGAGCTCGACGTCGTCTACTCCGACTCCGACAAGCTGACCCTGCACGGCGTCCGCGCCGATCCCTTCCTCAAGCCAGACTGGTCGCCCGTCTACGCCCTGGGCGCGATGTACATCGGCCACCTGCTGGTGGTTCGGCGCACGGTCGCCGAGGCCGCCGGTGGCTTCGACTCCGCTTTCGACACGATCCAGGACTTCGAGTTCTTCCTGCGGGTCTCCGAGTGCACCGACCGCATCCACCACATTCCGCAGACGCTCTACCACTGGCGGGCGATCCCGGGCAGCATCGCCGCAGGGACCGACCAGAAGTCCGGCGTCGAGGAGCTCCAGGCGCAAGCGGTAAGCGACCATCTCGGGCGGCGGGGCATCGACGCCAAGGCGGTCCCCCACCCGGCGATCCCACACCGTGCCGTTCTCGCCCCCCGCAACGGCTCCGCCCCGAAACCGAAGGTCAGCATCCTCATCGCCCGGGGAGGCGGGGATGGCGGCCTGGAGCGGCTGCTCGGCTCGCTCTTCGAGCGGACCACGTATCCCGACTTCGAGACGATCGTCATCAAAGGCGCGGGCCGTTCCGGCCAGAGCGATGACAGCCGAGTCACCTGGGTGGCAAGCGATCCGGGGCCCTTCCGGCGCGGACATGCCAACAACGTCGGCACCGCGGCAGCCGGGGGCGAGTACCTGCTCTTCCTCGGCGAAGACGTCGAGATCGTCGAGCCCGACTGGATCGAGCAGCTCCTCCTCCACCTCAGTCTGCCCGGGGTGGGGGCCGTCGGGCCGCTGCTGGCAAGACCGGATGGCCTGGTCGACCAGGCCGGCGTGGCGATCGGGCTGCGCGACCCGGCCAGCCCGATGCTGAGCGGCTTCCCCGCCGACGGCGACGGCTACTACGGCACGCTGCCCTGTGCCCGCGAGGTCTCGGCGCTCGGCGCCGACTGCCTGCTCGTCGGCAAGGGCGATTTCGACGCCGTGGATGGCTTCAACGAGTTCTACCGTTCCCAGTACGAGGACTTCGACCTCTGCCAGCGCCTGGCGAGGAGAGGGCTCAAATCCGTCTATGCGCCGCGGCCACGGCTCGTCAATCACCGCACGCCGGCGGCCCGCCGCGCCGCCACCGACGCCGTCGACCGCGCTCTCTTCGTCGACTGCTGGTATGACGAGCTGATGCGGGGCGACCCCTACTTCAACCCCGGCTTCGCACAGCAGCTGGCCGACTACGTGCCGGCGGCCTGGCGCGAACGCGTCTACCGGGCGACGGCGCCGCTGGGGAAGCGATGAGAGTCCTCTTCGTCTACTTCGGCCCGTTCGACGTCAACAGCGGGATCCAGGCCTACCACTTCGGCAACGAGCTGACCGACCTGGGCTGGGAGGTCACGGTCGCCGGGCACGGCGACCCGGCCCGCGCCCTGGTCGTCGGCGAGCCGCGCTTCGAGTGCATCTCCCACGACGACCTCGACCGCAAGCTCGGCGAGATGCGCCGCGACCCGCGGGAGACGATTGTCGTCGGCTGGACCCCGCGCGAGTCGGTGCGGCGGATGACGATGGAGGCGGTGCGCCGGCTCGGCGTCCCCTACGTGGTCCACCTCGAGGACAACGAGGAGCTGCTGATCGAGTCGGCGACGGGTCGCTCGCTGGCCGAACTGCAGCGGCTGCCGTTGAGGCAGCAGGACAGCATCGCGCCGCCGGGCCTGATCCACCCCACCCACCACCGCGAGTTCCTCGACGGCGCCGCAGGTGTCACGGTGATCACCGAGGCGCTCAACGAGTTCAACCTGGCCGGACGGCCGCACGCCGTGGCCCGCCCGGGAATCGACCTCGAGCGTTTCCGGCCCGACCTGGAGGCGCCGCCGCGGGACGAGTTCGGGCTCAGCGCCGACGACTTCGTCCTCGTCTACCACGGCACGATCCACTACGCCAACCAACACGAGATGCTGAGCCTCTACCTCGCGGTCAAGCTGCTGCAGCGGCGCGGGCACCGAGTGCGGCTGGTGCGGCTCGGCCACACCGAGTTCGGCGGGCCCGACCCGCGTTCGTTCCGCGCCCTCGGCGACGGCGTGATCGAGCTCGGTCCGATCCCCTGGCGCGATATCCCCGCCTATCTGGCGCTCGCCGACGCCTACGTCCAGCCGGGTCCGCCCGACGACTTCAACCGCTACCGGCTCCCCTCCAAGCTGCCGGAGTTCCTGGCGATGGGGCGGCCGGTTATCTTGCCGCACTGCAACATCGGCAATGACCTGAAGCACGGAGAGGACGCACTGTTGCTGGAGCAGGGCAATGCAATGGAGATCGTCGTTCGGATCGAAGAGCTGCTCGCCGACCGCGAGCTGGCTGCCCGCCTCGGCGCGGGCGCCCGGCGCTTCGCCGCCGAGCAGCTGAGCTGGCAGGCGAACGCCGCCGGCCTGGCCGGCTTCCTGCGCGAGTGCTCGGCCGCCGGGCGGCCGGTGGGTTCCTCCGCATGAGCGCATCGACCCAGGCGAAGCGCCTGCGGGCAACGGCGGCACGCTCGCCGCTGCTGCGCCGGCTCGCCGGCAAGGCGGCCCTCTACGCGCCTTCGAGCGCGACCCCGGGCGCCAACGCATCGGCCTGGACGATCGCCGACAGCTCGCTCTGGCCGATCGCCGAGCGCTACAGCGAAGCCTTCGCGCTGCCGGAGATCTCCTACGGCACGGTGCGCGACTTCGCCGACAGCGCCGACCACATGACCGGCCTGGCCGGAGCCAGCTTCGACATGAAGGACCTGCAGCGCTGCTGGATGGTCAAGGCGATCCTCGGGAATGCCGAGCGCGGCTCGCGCATCCTCGAGATCGGCGCCGGCGAGCCGCTGGTGGCGGGAATGCTCTCCCGCCTCGGCTACGACGTGACCGTTGTCGACGACTACCAGGGCGGCGGCAACGGGCCACGTGAGTTCAAACGCTTCCAGACCGCCTATCCCGACGTGCACTTCGTCCGTGAGCTATTCCCGCCGAACGAGCCGCTCGGCGACGACTTCGCCGCGGTCTTCTCGATCTCCGTGCTCGAGCACGTCCCGCTCGAGCAGGTCGCCAACGTGGTCGAATCCGGTCATGCGCTCGTGCAGAAGCGGGACGGCTGCTCGATCCACGCCGTCGACCACGTGCTGGCCGGCTGGGGGGCCGACGAGCACCGCGAGAAACTCGATCGCATCGTCGCCGGCCTGGGCCTCTCCGAGCAGGACCTGGCAGAGCAGATCAGCACGATGGAGAGCGACCCCGAGACCTACTTCGTCTCCGCCGAGGCGCACAACCGCTGGCGCGGCGACCTGCCCTACGACCAGTACACGATGCGCCGCATCGGCTCGGTCAACCTGTTCCGCCCCGCCGGCTGAGCGGCCGGCGCGAGAAGATCATTCGCCGAAGTCCGCCCGCGGGACGATTTCGGGGTCGCCGCCGGTCCAGGCGGTGAAGCGGTACCAGGCGGGCTTGGCTTCGCGGTTGCCGGTCAGTAGTCCGGCCGAGTCGCAGAACTGACAGAGATGGCCCGCGTCGGCCCAAGAGAACCACCAAACGCCGGCGACGCGCCAGCTGCGGCGATGGTTGGTGAGCATCGAGAAAGCCTGGTCGAGCTCACGCGCCTGCCCCCAGATGCCGCGCTCCCAGCGGGATTGGAAGCTGTCGGAGCCCCAGCCCAGCTCGGTGACATAGAGAGTGGTGGCGACGTCGTGATGCCGTCGCATGATGCGGCGTAGGTTGCGGATCTGAGGTTCCATCGCGCCGGCATCGGCGACGTAGGGGTGCAGTGCGACGCCATCGAAGAACGGCTTCACGTGGCCGGCCCGGTAGACGCCGTTGAGGAAGTCGCCGGAGGCGACGTTGGGCGGGATCTGAAGCGGGCGGCCGAAGAGGCCGCCGAGGATCACCCTGGCGCTACCGTCGGCGTCGTGGATGGTGCGGCCGGCGATCCGCAAGAGCCGCGCGTAGCGCGACGGATCGGGACGGGGAGAGAAGGTGACGATGTTCTCCTCGTTCCAGATCTCCCAGTCGTGGATCGGCAGGAAGGGCAGCTCGGGGTTTTCGCGCCAGAAGGAGCCATAGGGGCCGTAACGCTCGACGGCCTGACGCAGGAAGGCAGCCCAGGCCCGACCCGCCCAGCCGCTGCGAACGGGTTCGATCCCCTGCTGCCCGGCAACCCAGGGCGGAGTTCCCCAGATGAATGGAAAGACCCGCATCCCGTATTCCGCCGCGAGACCCACCGAGCGGTCGAAGTCCGACCAGTCGGGCGGAGCCCAGTAGGGACTCTGATGCTCCACGCTTGCCCAGCCCAGTGGGAGGCGCAGGCTCTTCAACCCTGCCTCCGCCATCAGGGCGTAGTCGGCCCCGCCTGCGGGAGTCTGCGGCGAGATGCCTACCGTGAAGCCCTGCGGCGCCGGCGGCGCGGCAGCAGTCGTCGTGGGTGCGGTAAGCAGCGCGGCGACCGTGATTGCAAGCAATATCGGCTTTCGGATCAAAGCATCTTCCTGAAACTCCCCCGAAGGGCAAAGTAGCGGCCGCGGCTCAGAGCTGCTCGGCGATTCGCGGCGCTTCGCGGTTGAAGACCCAGACGCCGAGCACGCAGACGGTGACGTAGATCAGCCCTGCGGCGATCAGCGGCAGCGGCCCGCCCGCAGCAGCGTAAACCCCTTCGGCGTGCGAGTCGATCATCCAGACGTGGGCCTGCTGGAAGATCGGCGCGAGCGGGTTCACCATCAAGGCGTGGCTCATCGCCGGCGGCACGATTTCCAGCGGATAGAGGATTGGCGTGCCGTAGTTGAGAGCCGTCGCTATGACGACCCAGATGATCGTCACGTCACGAAAGCGGACGTTGAGGGCCGAGAGCAACATCGCCAAGGCACAGATGAAGATGAGCAGAGGCAGCAGAATCAGCGGAAAGAGCAGCCAGGTCCACATCGGCCCGACACCGAAGCCCAGCAGGAAACCGAAGACGACGATCATGTTGAGGCCGAGAGTGAAAAGCGCCGTCAGGACAACGGCGAGGGGGATGACGAGCCGCGGGAACTGCGTCTTGCGGACGATCCCCTCCTGCGCCAGGACCGAGGAGACCGCTCCGCCGGTCGCTTCCTGGAAGAGGCCGAAGAGGACGATGTTGAAAAGCAGCAGCACCGGATAGTGCGGCACCGTGCTGCCGAGTTTGAAAACCTGGGTGAAGACGAGCAGCAGGACGGCGAAGAGCATCAGCGGACGGACCAGCGACCAGAGGTAGCCGAGGGCGGTGCCGAAAAAGGTCTTCTTGAACTCGGTCACCGACATCAGCCAGAGCAGCTCGAAGAAGCGACTGCGGCCGCCGCCAAGGGCCGAGGGGCCACCGACCTCGCGCAGCTCAGGGGTGGCAGGCTCAGCGCTCACGGTCCCTCCACGGAGGCCGTAATCGCGTGGTCGAGCGTAACGACGCCAGCGCTCTCGCCACCGAAGACGACGAAGTCGAGCACGTGCGGCGAGTGCAGGACGAGGTTGGCGTAGTTGTGCTCGCGGTGAATCCAGCATTTGACCACGTAGCGGCCGGGCGCGAGGCGGTTTTCGATCTTTCCGCCGACGCGTACCCGTTGCCCGGCCTCGAGCCGATCGGGCAGACCTTTGGGCAGGCCGAGCCCGAAGCCGGTCACCTCGACGCCGTCCTCGTTGGTGAAGATGAAGCCGAAGCTGGGGCCCTCAACCGTCCGCTGGGCCTCTAGCAGGGCACCGAAGCGCACCTCGGTGTCCTTCTCGACGTTGGTGATCCGCTTGCCGGCGCCGTCCTCCAACCAGACGTCGGCAAGCGTGATGTCTGCCATCCCACCCATGTCGGCGTCCGAGCCTCCCGGCGCCTGCTCGAAGTTGAGCCGCAGATAGCTGCGCGCCACCTCGCCCGGATCCCCGATCGACTTCAGCTCACCATCGTGCAGCAGCATCGCCCGGTGGCAGTACTGCTCGACCGCGCTCATGTCGTGGGTGACGAAGACCACGGTCCGCTCGGACTCGCGGATCTCGTAGAAGACGTCGGCGCACTTCTGCTGGAAGGAGGCGTCGCCGACCGCAAGCACCTCGTCGATCAGGAGGATCTCGGCGTCGGACTGGACCACCACCGAGAAGGCGAGGCGGACCAGCATCCCCGACGAGTAATTCTTGATTTTCAGGTCGACGAACTCCTCCAGCTCGGCGAACTCGAGCACGGCGCCCAGGCGGCTGCGCGCGTCGCGCCGGGTCAAACCCATCATCACGCCGTTCAGCTCGACGTTCTCACGCGCGGTCAGCTCGGGGTTGAAGCCGACGCCGAGCTCGATGAAGGGAGCCAGGCGTCCTGCCATCCGGACCCGCCCGCTGTCAGCCGCGTAGATGCTGGCGAGGATCTTGAGCAGCGTGCTCTTGCCCGAGCCGTTACGGCCGACGATGCCGAAGAACTCGCCGCGCTGGACCTCGAACGAAACGCTGCGAAGAGCATGTAGCTCGCGGAAGTCCTGTTGGTTGAAGGTGGTCAGGCGCTCCTTCAGCGAATCGACCCTGTGGGTCGGAATACGAAAGGTCTTCTCGACCCCGCTGACCTCGATCGCGACCGGCGCGCTCATAGCGGACGGGCCGGGACGCCGACAACCGTGACCCCGGCCGCTACGTCCTTGGTGACCACGGAACCGGCGCCGACCACGGCGGCTCGACCGATGGTTACGCCGGGCAGCAGGGTCGCGTTGCTGCCAATCATCGCCTCGTCCTCGATCGTCGGACCCGCGACCTGCTCGTCGTTCCAACCTTGCCTGCCCAGCGCATTGTCGTTCGTCGTGGTCACATGCTGGGCGAGGAAGACGCCCTTCCCCAGCCGTGCCTTGGAGACGAGCGAGCAGGCGAAGTTGATCTTCGTCCCGTCGCCGATCTGGACGTCGCGGTCGACGGCCACGTAGCGGCCGACGACGCAACCTTCGCCGATCTTCGTTTCCTCGCGAATCGAAGCCCCGTCGCCGACCAGAGTATCTTCGCCGATCTCGACGTCGTAGTAGATGACAGCGTTGACACCGATCGAGCAGCCGCCGCCGATTTGCACGGTTTCGCGGTAGGTCGGCTCACGGATGATCGCGCCGACCGCGCGCGGGCGACGACCAAGGTAGGCCCCGGGCAGAACCTCGGTGCCGGCTCCAATCTCGACGCCCGGCTCGATCACCACGTGCGGGTGGACCGTCACGCCGTCGCCGATCGCGGCACCGGCCCTGATCACCGCGAACTCGCCGATCGACGCTCCGGCCCCGATCGAGTCGGACTCAACTACGGCGCTTGGGTGAGTGGCGGGCATCGGCGCTGGTCGGCCCCGGCCTAGAGGGGCGGCGGCGATGGTAACGGCCCGCCCAGGCAGGAAGGCGCCACCAGAGCACTGCTAGGGTGCCGTCGGCCGTGGGTATCGATGAATGCAGGCTCGTCGAGTTGCCGACGGTCGAGGATCCAGCAGGGAATCTCGTCTTCGCCGAGGGGGAGCATCATGTGCCCTTTCCGATCGCCAGGGCCTACCACGTCTATGGTGTGCCTGCGGGGGCGCGGCGCGGCGGCCACGCCCACCGTCGCATCGAGCAACTGGTGATCTGCCTCAGCGGCAATTTCGAGGTCGCCGTCGACGACGGCTCGCGCCGCAATGCCTTTGCCCTGGGCGATCCGCGATTCGGTCTCTACCTGCCGCCGATGGTCTGGCACGAGCTGACCGGCTTCGCCGCCGGCTCCGCCTACTACGTGATCTCATCCGGGCGCTACGACGAGGCCGAGTACGTGCGGGACTACGAGGAGTTCCAGCGCTTGGCGGGCGTCTCCTCGGAAAATCCCTAGTCAGCTCGAGGGATGGGGCCGCCGAGCCACTCCTCGGCAGAGCGCTGGCGGGTCTCGTGCTTGTCGACGACGACCTCGTCGATCATGCCGAAGCGAACTCCGGCGCGCAGCATCCGCCTGCACTTCGACCAGTCGCTCGGTTCCTCGTAGATCACGTCGGAGAGCTCCGATTCGAAGAAGCGCAGGCCACTGTGGAAGAGCGCGGCCTGCAGTCCCCACTGGCCGAGCTCGGGCGGAAACCTGCCCAAGGTCAGCGGCTCGCCCTCGGCAAAGTCGACCAGTTGGAGGCCGTAGCAGTGCTCCCAACGGTGCTCGCGTGCCGCGGCGAGCAACCGCTCGGTGTGGGTCGGGCGGACGGCATCGTCGTCGCCAAGCGTGGCGATCCAGCGCCCCCGGGCCCGAGCCAGGCCCTCGTTGAAGGGCGGGCCGCCGATCGCGTACCAGCGCCGCGCTGGATCGTCGGAGTACGGGCCGCGGACGGTGCGGTTGTAGTAGCTCACCCGGGGGTCACCGATCGAGGCGATCGCCTGCTCGGTCTGCGGCGGGGCGCAGTCGCCGACCACGATCACCTCGAGGTTTGCATGGGTCTGCGCGAGAATCGACGGGAGAGCGACGTCGCGCAGGCTCTCGAAGGAGGTGTAGGTCGGGATCAGGAAGGTAACCAGGGGCTCGGGCTCGCTGAAGGCAAGCTCATAGTCGTCGCTGGCGCGCAAAGCTTGCAGCCGGCGCCGGTTGGCCGGCTCCTCGTCGTAGATGTGGCGGGCTATACCAGCGGCCCGCTGCGCCTCGACTTCGATCTGCCGGGTCCTACCGTTGACCTGCTCCAGTTCCCGATGCACGCGCCCGAGGTCGCCGTGCAGGCTCCCGATCGAACTCTGGGCGGCGTCCAACCGCGCCTGCAGGTCGCGCAGGTAGGGGCGGACCACCCAATCGATTGCGCGGCGGGGGAAGTTCCAGCGGCGGCGGCGCGCGGCCATCCGGGCGATGCTAGACGGGAGTGGCGTCGAGCACGGCGTCGGCGACCGCCTCACACGTCCGCACCGGCAACCGCGGGTGGAGCGGCAGGCTGAGCGTGGCCGCCGAGAGCCTCTCCGCAACTGGGAAACTCCCCTCGCCCCAGCCGCGGTCGTGGTAGGCGGGCGAGAGGTGCGGCAGCACGGGGTAGTGGACGAGGGTCTCGATCCCCCTCCCCGCCAGCGACTCTGCAAGGCGATCGCGCTCCTGGTGGCCGATCGTGAACAAGTGCCAAGCCGGCTGCATTTGCGCGGGCGTCCGCGGAACCACGATCCCCTTCCGCCCCTCGAAAGCGTGCATGTAGATCTCGGCCAACGCGGTCCTCGCCGCGTTCCATTCATCCAGTCGCGGCAACTTCACCCGCAGCACGGCGGCCTGGATCTCCGCCAGGCGTGAGTTGACCCCCGCGATCTCGAGGCGGTAGCGATCGTGCGCGCCGTAGTTGCGCAGCAGGCGCAGCCGCGCGGCAAGCGCGTCGTCGTCGGTAACCACGGCGCCGCCGTCGCCCAGTGCCCCCAGGTTCTTTGAGGGATAGAAAGAGAAGGCGGCAGCGTCACCGAGCCCACCGACACGGGTGCCCGCGTGCTTCGCCCCATGCGCCTGCGCGGCGTCCTCCACGACAACGAGGTCGTGCGATCTGGCGACCTTCCGGATTGCCTCCATGTCCGCCGGCTCGCCGCGCAGATGAACAGGCACGATGGCCGCAGTGCGCGACGTCACCGCGGCCGCAGCCAACTCTGGATCGATGTTGTAGGTCGACTGGACCACGTCGACGCCAACTGGCGCGGCACCCGTCGCGGTCACGCCGAGCCAGGTTGCCACCCAGGTGTAGGCGGGGACGATCACCTCGTCGCCGGGCCCAATCCCCGCGGCGCGCAAGGCCAACTCGATCGCGCTGAGGCCGCTGGCGACGCCGACGCAGTGGCGAGTGCCGCAGTAGGCGGCGAACTCGTGCTCGAAGGCCTCCAACTCGGGGCCGAGCAGGTAGCGGCGAGAGCTGAGAACCCGCGTCAGAGCGGCCTGCAGCTCCGCCTCCAGCTCCGGCCCGGGATCGAGGTCGAGGAACGGGATCCGGGGCATCAAGGGGGCTAGGTAGGTTACCGGCGTGGGCGGGGCACACCGACTGAAGGATCCAGCTGCGCTGCTCGCCACGGCGATGGCCGCCTCGGGATTGCTGCTGGTCGTGCTGGGCTCGCGGCTGAGCTTCTTCCTCGACGACTGGGTCTTCATCCTCTACAAGCGGGACTTCAGCCTCGACGCCTTCCTCGGCCCGGACAACGAACACCTGGTCGCCGGGCCGGTGGCGGTCTGGAAGCTGATGCTCGCGACCTTCGGCCTGGGCTCGGCGCTGCCCTACCGCGTCGTCTCGACCGCGATGCTCCTGCTCGGCGCCTGGTTCCTCTTCGTCTGGATCAGGTGCAGGATCGGCGGCTGGCCGGCGCTGCTGATGACGTTGCCGATCCTCTTCCTCGGCGCCGCCTTCGAAGACCTCTTCTGGTTCGCCTCGATCACCTTCCTCGGCTCGATGGCCTGCGGGCTCGGCATGCTCGTCGCCCTCGACCGGCGCGACAAGGTCGGCGACCGGCTCGCCTGCGCCTGGCTGGTCGGCTCGATGCTCTTCTCCAGCCTCTGGCTCGCCTTTGCCGTCGGCGCCGTCGTCGACGTCGCCTTGCGCCGCGGTGACCGCGACTGGCGCCGGCGTGCCTTCGTCGCCGCGGTGCCGGTCGTCCTCTACGCGATCTGGTGGCTCGGCTGGGGCAACAACGGCGAAAGCTCGGTGACGCTGCACAACATCGCCACCACGCCGCTCTTCGCGCTCGACTCCTTCGCCGCCGCAATCGGGTCGCTGGTCGGCCTGGCGACCCCGGGCGAAGGGCTGCCCTCGCCGCCGGGCCTCGACTGGGGGCGCCCGCTCGCCGTCGCGCTCGGGGGGCTTGCGGCCTGGCGCCTCTACCGGCTCGAGCGGATACCGCGCTCGCTCTGGGTCGTCCTCGCGATCGCGCTTGCCTTCTGGATATTCGGCGGGATCGCGGTCAAGCCGGGCCGGGTGCCGTGGGCGAGCCGCTACCAATACCCGGGCGCGGCGATGGTCCTGCTCGTCACGGCCGGAATGCTGCGCGGCCTGAAGCTAGACCGGCGCCTGCTGCCCCCGGCGCTGATCGCGGTTGCCGTGTCCCTCGCCGGCAACGGCCTCCTCCTCCAGCAGTCCCACGACTTCTACCTGGCGACCAGCCAGCTGATCAAGGGAAACCTCACCGCCCTGGAGATCGCCCGCAATACGGTCGAACCGGGCTTCTACCTCGAAGAAGAATTCGCCGACACCGGCTTCGATCACATCGACGCCGGCTCCTACTTCTCTGCCGTCGACGCCTTCGGCTCTCCCGCCTACACGATCCCCGAACTGCAAGGCAGCCCCGAGCCGGCCCGCTTCGCTGCCGACAAGGTGCTGCTCAACGCGCTGCGCGCCACGATCGAACCGATTTCGCGATCGGCCGTGCCGAGCAGCGGCTGCGTCCCGGTCGACGGCTCGCGGCAGTTCAAAGTCCCGCCCGGCGGCGTCGCCGTGCTCGCCGGCCCGCAGCCGGTGACCGACATCAAGATGCGGCGCTTTGCCACGCCGGGCAAGAACGCCCCGCTGCCGGTCGACTTCCAGACCGAAATCGCTCCACACCAGGCAGTGGCAATCGCAATCCCGGTCGACCTCTCAAGCGTGCCGTGGCGGATGCAGCTAGAAGGCGGCGCGGCAACCGCCTGCCCGCTCGAAGCGGGCTGATCCTCAGCCCGCGGTCGCCATCCAGCGCTCGACGTTCTGCTCGTACATCTCCTGCAGGATCTCGTCGATGCCGTAGCGCGGCTGCCAGTCGGGGTAGTCGGCGGCGAAGTCGGAGACGTCGGAGATCCACCAGCGGTGGTCGCCGATCCGGTTCTCGTCGCTCAGCTCCCACTGCAGCTCGCGACCGCTGATCCGCTCGCAGACGTCGATCGCCTCGAGCATCGAGCAGTTGCTGCGGCGGCCGCCGCCCATGTTGTAGACGGCACCGGCGCGGGGTGCGCGCTGGAAGGACTGGAAGCAGGCGACGAGGTCGGCGCTGTGGATGTTGTCGCGGACCTGCTTGCCGCCGTAGCCGAAGACGGTGTAGGGCGTGCCGGTGACCGTGCACTTCATCAGGTAGGCGAGGAAGCCGTGCAGCTGCGCGCCGGCGTGCTGGGGGCCGGTCAGGCAGCCGCCGCGGAAGCAGACGGTCGGCATATCGAAATAACGGCCGTACTCCTGCACGAGCAGGTCGGCGGCAGCCTTGGAGACGCCGAAGAGCGAGTGGGTCGATCGGTCGATCGACATCGAGGTGTCGATGCCCTTGTGGAAGGGGTGGGACTCGGGCAGTTCGAGGCGTTTCTCCAGCTCTTCCAGCGGTAGGTGGTTGGGCGTGTCGCCGTAGACCTTGTTGGTCGAGCAGAAGATGAAGGGGGCATCGGGGGCATGCTCGCGCGCCGCCTCGAGCAGGTTGAGAGTGCCCAGCGCGTTGACGCCGAAGTCGGTCTGCGGCTCGCGCGCCGCCCAGTCGTGCGAGGGCTGCGCGGCGGTGTGGATCACGGCGTCGAGCGAGCCGGCCAGATCGGCGAAGGCGCGGTTGACCCCCTCGGCGTCGCGGATGTCGATGTCGAGCGAGCGGAACTCGGAGTAGCCCTCGCGCAGCTCCTCGGTAACGTGCGCGGTCGACGCCTCCTCGCCGAAGAAGCGGGCGCGCATGTCGTTCTCGATCCCGACGATGTCCCAGCCGGCCTCGATGAAGCGACGAACTGACTCGGAGCCGATCAGGCCCCCAGATCCGGTGACTATTGCGGTAGGCATCGGCGGCAGATTAACTACTTGGAACCCCGGAGGCGCCGCAGAAGCGCTCGAACTGGTGCGGTGATTTGCCAGCTGAGGCTGCGCTCGTATTCCAGCCTGACGTCCGCCTCGAGCCGCCTTGCCGCCTCAGCGAACTCGGCTTCTCGTTCCTCCACCTCATTGATACGAGCGACCTCAGACTCGCGCAGGCGGCCCGAGAGTTCCGCGTTCTCGCTGCGCAAGGCGTGGACGTCGAGCTGCGCCCGCCACTCGAGGCGCACCAGCCGTGCCATCTCGCGTGCGGACTCGCGCGGCCGCGGGGGGCGGTTGGCGAGACCGCTCAGGAGCCCGGTCAGCTCCTCGGCGTGACGTCCCGCGTGGTGGTGCGCCATAACGAGGTCGTGATTGATCGGCCCCATCGAAGCCGAGTAGTGGTGCAGATCCTCGACCAACGTGTCTCGGTCGAGGACTAGCTCCCCCGTCGATCCTGCGAAGCCGAGGCCGTCGGCCTCGATCTGCGCGTAGCTCTCTGCGGTCATCCAACCGTCGCCACCGTGCATGTCGTAGACGTAGACCGCCCGCCCGCAGGCCATCCCCTCCAGAGCCGAGCGCCCGTAGCCCATCACGATATCGGCTTCGGCCAGCGCCGGACGAACGTCGGTTGCCGAGCCCGCAGCGGCGCCGAGCCGGTGAAGCTCGACCCCGGCGACCGAGCAGGCGCTTTCGATCGTCTCGAGCCGGTCCGGAAGCGAGTAGTTGCTCAGCAGAAGCGCCCGGCGCGGAACCTCGGGCAGTGCTTCTCGTGGCACAAAACGATTGGTGTCGATCGGCTGACGCATGCGCACGACTTCCACCGGGGTGGCGAAGCTGCGCATTCGTGCGGCAACGCGATCATTCAAAACGACAACGACGCCCACCGCTTCGTCCAGTTGCGGCGGGTCCTGCAGGGCAAACATCGTGCTGTGCACGACGAAGACCTGGGGAACGTCGGGACAGCGCGCCGCGACTTCGGCGGAGACGGCTCCGTCCTGGACCAAGGCGGCGTCGAGGTCCGCGGGGATCGAGCCGTTTTCGCTGACCACCTCCAGATCGCGTTCGCGAGCAACTGCCTCGCCCGCACCAACTTCCGGCGCGTAGATCGTAACCTCGTGGCCGAGTCGCTCGAACTGCTCGGCAACGGTCAGCAGGTAGGACTCGGTTCCCCCGAGCCAGAGATGATTGGTGGCGAGAAGGAGCCGCATCGGCGGTCCGAGATTATCCTGGCGGGACCACCCCCTGCTATGAATGCGCGCCAGATGCGGGTCTTGATCACCGGCGGAGCCGGATTCGTGGGTGCCAACCTCGGCATCTCGCTGGCCAGCCGGCACCCGGACTGGGACGTGGTGGCCCTCGACAACCTGATGCGGCGTGGCTCGGAGCTCAACCTGGCCCGCCTACGCGACGCCGGCGTCGAGTTCGTCCACGGCGACGTACGCGAGCCAGGCGACCTGGCCGGTGCGGGGTCCTTCGACGCGATGGTCGAGTGCTCTGCGGAGCCATCGGTGCTGGCCGGGTTCGCCGATACCGCCTACTCGGTGCAGACCAACCTCGTCGGCGCCTTCAACTGCCTCGAGCGGGCGCGGGAAGAGAACGCCTTCGTCGTCTTCCTCTCGACCAGCCGCGTCTATCCGGTGGCCCCTCAGCTCGAGCTGGTGCTGGAGGAGGCCGAGACCCGCTACGAGCTGGCCGCCGAGCAGCCGGTCCGCGGCGCCGGTCCGCGGGGCATCTCCGAGGACTTCCCCCTGCCCGGCGCCCGCACCCTCTACGGAGCCACCAAGCTCTCGGCCGAGCTCTTGATCGAGGAGTACGCCGACGCCTTCGGCCTGCGCGCCGTCGTCAACCGCTGCGGGGTGATCGCCGGGCCCTGGCAAATGGGCAAGGTCGACCAGGGCGTCTTCTCCTGGTGGCTGCTCAGCCACCACTTCGGCCGGCCGCTCAACTACATCGGCTTTGGCGGCAGCGGCAAGCAGGTTCGCGACCTGCTCCACATCGATGACCTGGTCGACCTGGTCGAGGAGCAGCTCGGCGATCCTGAGGGCTGGAGCGGCTCGGTCGCCAACGTCGGCGGCGGCCGCGAGTGCAGCCTCTCGCTGCTGGAGACGACCGCGCTCTGCCGCGAGCTGACCGGCAACGAGGTGGAGATCGGAGCGGACCCCGAGACCCGGCCCGGCGACGTGCCGATCTACCTCTCGGACTGCTCGCGGCTCTTTTCCCTAAGCTCCTGGCGGCCGCGCAGGAGCGCGCGGGACGTTCTCGTCGATCTGCTCGAGTGGGCCGGCCGGCATGAGGAGAAACTCGAAGACGTGCTGGGACTTCGAGTGAGAGGCTGAAGCCATGCCCAGCTGCGCCCACGAATGAACTACGAACGCCTCTACTCATACCGCTTTCGCGACGTCAACCAGCAAAGCAGGGCAGCCGTGTGGCAGGAGATCGCCCCGCATGTGCATGGCCTCATGGGCTCCCCTCGCAAAGTCCTGGATCCAGCCGCGGGCCGGGGAGAGTTCATCGGATCCGTCCCGGCAGAGGAGACCTGGGCAGTCGACGAGGTTGCCTACCCGGAGGCCAGCCATGCCTCCACGACGAAGGTGATCACCGCCTCGATCATGAACGCCGAGCTTCCAGCGGGGTATTTCGACGGTGTTTTCGTTTCCAATTTCCTTGAGCACCTGCCCGACCAAGAGGCAATCGCGAGCTTCCTCGAAAAGATGAACGGCACGATGGACGCCGGCGGGCGAATCGCGATCCTGGGGCCGAACTACCGTTACTGCGCCAAGGAGTACTGGGACTATGCCGATCACTACGTGGCCCTAACTCACCTCGCGATCGCCGAGCACCTGTACGCCGCCGGATTCGAGCCGGAGCTGGTCGTACCCCGCTACCTGCCCTACTCCTTCCGCGGCATCCTCCCGCCTTCGCCCCGCCTGACTCGCGCTTACCTGCGGATACGACCGGCCTGGAGGCTGCTCGGCAAGCAGTTCCTGGTAATCGGCAGACGTTGAACTCGTGAAGCTCTCCGTGATCATCCCGGCCCGTGACGAGGCGGAGACGATCCGGGCAACCGCGACGGGAGTCGTCTCCGTTCTGGCGAATGAGGGAATCGACCATGAGGTGATCGTCGTCGACGACTCCAGCACCGACGACACCGCCGCGGTGGTCGAGTCGATCGCGGCCGAGCATCCGCAGGTGCGCTGCCTGCCCTCTCCCTACGAAAACGGCTTCGGCTTCGCCGTCCGGGCAGGGCTGGAGGCCTTCGAGGGCGACGCGGTGGCGATCGTGATGGCCGACGGCTCCGACAGCCCGCGCGACCTCGTGTCCTACCAGCGCCTGCTCGAAGAAGGCTACGAGTGCGCCTTCGGCTCGCGCTTCGTGCATGGCGCGAAGGTGACCGACTACCCGCGCTCGAAGCTGATCATGAACCGGATCGTCAACTGGGGAATCCGGGCCCTCTTCCGCCACGGCTACAACGACACCACCAACGCCTTCAAGGCCTACCGGCGCGAGGTGATCGAAAACGTCCAGCCCTTCCTCTCACACCACTTCAACCTGACCGTCGAGCTGCCGCTCAAGGCCGTCGTGCGCGGCTACAGCTACGGCATCGTGCCGATCTCCTGGGCCAACCGCAAAGCCGGCGTCTCGAAGCTGCGCCTAAGCGAGATGGGCAGCCGCTACCTCTTCATTGTCCTCTACGTCTTCCTCGAGCACCACCTGAGCCGCGGCGACTACCGCCGCGAGGGCGCCGGCGACGCGCCGCGAGGGCGTGCCGTTTGGCGCTCCGGTCGCCTCCGGGACGGCGCCTAGATTACCCGCATGCAGCCCGGTGAAGCCACCGCTCGGGGGGCGTTCTGGCGCTCCGCCACACCCCTGATGCTCGCGGCGATGCTTGCTTCGGGCGTGCTGATAACGACGCTGGCGTCGCGAATCAGCTTCCTGCTCGACGACTGGACCTTCATCCTCTACCGGCGCGGCTTCAACGCCGACGCCTTCCTCAAACCCGACAACGAGCACTTCGTCGCCGGTCCGGTCGCGGTGTTCAAGCTGCTGCTGGCGACCTTCGGGATGGGCTCAACCCTCCCTTACCGCGTCATAGCGACGGCGCTGTTCCTGCTCGGTGCCTGGTTCCTCTTCGTCTGGATCAGACGCCGACTTGGCCAGTGGCCGGCCCTGGTCGCAGTGCTCCCGGTCCTCTTCCTCGGCGCTGCCTACGACGACCTGCTCTGGTTCGCCTCGATCACCTTCCTCGGCGCGATGGCCTGCGGGCTCGGCATGCTCGTCGCCCTCGACCGCCGCGACAAGGTCGGCGACCGGCTCGCCTGCGCCTGGCTGGTCGGCTCGATGCTCTTCTCCAGCCTCTGGCTCGCCTTCGCGATCGGCGCCGCGGTCGACGTCGTCCTGCGCCGCGGCGATCGCGACTGGCGGCGGCGCGCCTTCGTCGTCGCGGTTCCCGTCGCCCTCTACGCGATCTGGTGGCTCGGCTGGGGCCACACCGCCGAAAGCGCCTTCTCGCTCCACAACGTCGCCACGACGCCGCTCTACGTGTTCGACTCGTTCGCGGCGGCGATCGCCGCGCTGCTCGGCCTTGCCACGCCAGTAGAAGGGATCGCATCGCCGGCCGGCCTCGACTGGGGCCGCCCGCTCGCGGTCCTGCTCGGCGCACTGGCGGTCTGGCGCCTCTACAGAATCGAGCGGATTCCGCGCTCGCTATGGGTAGTGCTGGCGATAGTCCTCTCCTACTGGGTCCTCGGCGGGTTCGACGTCAAATCCGGCCGCTTGGCCTGGGCGAGCCGCTACCAGTACCCGGCAGCCGCAATGGTGCTGCTGGTCGCCGCGGACTTGCTGCGGGGGGTGAAGTTGAAGCGGCGCCTGGTGATTCCCGCGCTCGCCGTGGTCGTCGCCGCGGTCGCCAGCAACCTCCTCTTCCTCCACGAGTCCTACGAAAGCTACGAGCGCACCAGCAGGCTCGAGCGCGCCGACCTGACGGCGGTGGAGATCGCCCGCGACACGGTCGAACCGGGCCTGATCCTCAGCGAAGACATCGCCGACACCGGCTACGTCCCGGTCGAAGTGGGCTCCTACCTCTCCGCACGCGACGCCTTCGGCTCCCCCGCCTACACGGAAGTCGAGCTCGAAGCGGCGCCGGAGGAAGCAAGGATTCCGGCTGACAAGGTGCTGGCGGCGGCGCTCAGGGTCGAGCTGCGGCCCGTGGCGGCACCCCGGGGCGGAACGCTGAGGGACTGCCGGACGGTGGGAGCCGCTTCGGGCGAAGCGACCGTCGTAACGCTACCGGCCGGTGGAGCGCTGCTTCGCTCGGGAGGCGGCGTGAGCGAATTGAGCCTGGGGCGCTTCGCTGACGCTTTCCCGGTGCAACTCGGCAACCTCGCTCCCGGCAGTTGGAACGAACTCGCGATTCCTACCGACAGCTCGACGCGCCCGTGGCGCGCGCAACTGAACTCCTCGGGCAGCTTGACGGTCTGCAGTCTGAGCGGAGGTGCCTGAGATGGCGCAGAGAGCTCTGGTCCGCCTGAACGAACCGCGCGTCGCCTGGGCCGTCCTGGGCCTGGCGATGCTGCTCTCCGCCGGGCTGATCCTCTTCACCACCCACGGCCAGGGCTTCGCGATAGACGAACTCTTCTACTATGGCCGCGTCGCCGACAAGCAGGGCCAGCTCGTCCACTTTGCCCCCTTCAGCCCGGAATACCTCTTCGCCCCGTTCAACGGCCATCTGCCAGTCGGCGGGCGCTTCGTCTACGAGCTGATCTTCGCCACCTTCGGCGCCAAGTACGAGGTCTTCGTCCTGATCAACATCGCCTCGCTGTTCGCCTGCGTCGCCCTCACCTTCGAGCTGGCGCGGCGACGGGTCGGCACGATCGCCGCGCTTGCGCCTTGCATAGTCCTGCTCTTCCTCGGCTTCGCCCGCGAGCAGCTGCTCTGGCCGCTCGACTTCAATACCGCTGGGTCGCTCGCGGCGGGCCTCGGCGCGATCCTCGCGCTCCAGCGCGACAACCGCCGCGGCGAGATCCTCGCCTGCCTGCTGCTCGCCGGCTCGATCGCAATGATCGAGCTGGGACTCTGCTTCGCGCTCGGGATCGCCATCTGGCTGCTGATCCGGCACCGCGCGGAGGCCTGGCGGCGAGCCTGGATCGTCGCCATACCGCTTGCTCTCTACGCGATCTGGTGGCTCTGGGCCCGCAAGTTCGACCAGAGTGAAACGACCGCGGGCAACCTGCACCTCATCCCCGAAACCGCGCTGCACGGGGCCGCCGCGGCGCTGGGGGCCCTAACCGGCACCAACCCGATCCTGGCCGGCTCCTACGTCACCACTGTGACCTGGTTCGGCCGGGCGCTCGCGGTGGCGGGCGCCGTCGTGCTCCTCGCCCGCCTCTGTGTGGGCAGGCTGCCCCGCACGATCTGGGTCTGGCTCACGATCCTGGGCAGCTACTGGCTCTTTCTCGCGTTGGCTGCCCGTCCGGCCGAAGCGGGCCGCTACGTCCTGGTCAGCGCCGTGCTGATCGTGCTGATCGCCGCCGATGCCGTTCGCCGTCGGGTCTCCGACGGAGCCGCCGTCGCCCTGTTGATTCTGGCCCTGGTCGCGCTCCCCGCCAACATCGCGCAGCTCACGGAGGGCCGTGCCGACGACACCCTTCACCACGACCCGCCGATCAGCCATGCCGAGTTCGCGATGCTCGAACTCGCCCGGCACCACGTCGACCCCGACTACGTCGTGACCAGCGACCCGCGCGTGGCCGAAGTCGACGGGGGACTCTTCATCGGCATTCCCGCCAGCGCCTACCTCAACGCCGCTGCCCACAACGGCTCGATCGCCTACTCGCTGGATGAACTGCGCGATCAGGACGAAGACCTGCGCCTGATCGCCGATGCCGCGCTGGTCGGCGCCGACGGCATCGCGGCCGAACCGGCGCCAGCCCCGACCCGGCTATCCAAGTGTCGGTTGGTTGCGGTGCCGCCTGGCGAGGAATCCGCCACCTTCACCGCTGCACCGGGGAAGACCCTGCTGCGCCCTGAGGGCGGCCGAACCGGGCTCTGGCTGGCTCGCTTTGCCGACTCGCCGCGCAGCGTCGGCATCGACTATCTCCCGCCGGGCAGCTGGTCGGAGATCGTCATCCCCGCGGACGAGGCACCGGATCCATGGCGCGTAACGGTGGACGGGCCGGTCACCGCCTGTTCACCGCACTGAGTTTCGCGCGGGACTTCTAGTCAGCCGAGGCGGGCGGGCAAACGGATACCGGACCGTCGACGGTCGCCCACCAGCGATCCGGGGCGGCGTCGGGGGGGATGCGGAGATCGGCCCACTCGCCCGGTTCCAGCTGACCCAACGAGATCCCCGAGCCGCCGGTGCCGAAGCGGCCGATGGAGACGTGAACCGGGCGCTGCGCCAGCGAGCCGAACAGCACGCCCCCGCGGCGCAGGTAGAAGAAGACGCTGCTGTCCGGCCTGCCGTCGAGCGATCGCGGGCACGCGGCGGGGTCCGCGGGCGCTTCGCCTGGGCGCAGCTTGAGCTTCAGCGCACCGATGAGGGTCGCATCGGCGATCTGCCGCAGCCCGAGGCTCTCTCCTCTGACCTGGTCGAGGGAGAATCCCAGCGAGCCGAAGTCGTCGGCCGCTTCGAAATAGGTCCCCGCCGTGAGCGGGATGAAGATGGTCCCGCCAAGCGCACTCACATTCGGGTCGGCGACCGACAGGTATTCGGGATCGACCCTACCGCGAGAGAGTTCGTACATCGCGTACTCGGTCCGCGTGTTCTCGGCATCGCTGACCGACGACGCCCGCTCGTCGTAAAACTTAGAGATGTTTGGTGGAATCGCCAGCGCCACCGCGCAGGCGGCCAAGATCAGCGCCGTGCCGGTGATCCTCGCCCCGCGCAGCGCCGCAGCGGCGACCAGGAAGACGGTCACCGCGCCGACGAAGAGGTAGCGGGCCGAATCCGGTGGTCGCCCTGCCATAGAGATCATCACCCAATAAGTCAGGATGACCACAAGTGCAATCCACAGCCCCTCCGGCACCCTCCCTCGCCTGAGCCTGAACGCCAAGGCGACCACGCTCAGGGCCGCAAGCGCCGAACCCCAAGCGGTGACCGTGGTCACGCTGGGGGGCACGCCTGCCCCGGTTGGGTTGAGTCCGAAGATCGAGCCAACCACCGCCGCCAGCGCGTCGGTTATGCCGATCGGAAGGAGCCGAACGTTGGCGAAGTCGAACGTCGCCTGGCCAAACTTGCGCGCCCACAGCCACCATATGGCGAAGAGGACCAGTGGGATCGCGAAGATCCAAGCGCGGCGCCAGCGATCGTCGCGGCGCAGGACCGCGAACGCGACTCCGACGCAAAAGGCGAGCCCGACCTCGACCGTGGCGACAGAGAGGACGAGCAACGCGCAGGTCAACACGTCGCCGCGTCGGTCGCGACGCTCAAGCATGAGCAGCGCGGCCAGTCCGAAAGCCAACGCCAAGAGCGTATGCAGATTGAAGGGCCACGAGAGCGACTCGCCCGCGTATCCGAAGAAAAGCAGCAGCACGCTGGGAATCAGCGCCGCCAGCGGACGCACCCACCGCTGGGCGAGGATGAAGAAGAGACCGACGCAGGTCAACGCGGTGGCGACCTCGACCGCGCGAAAGGCCGTGTAGTCAGAACCGACAGTGAGAAACAGCCCCCTGTACATGAGTTTGCCCAATAGGACCAGGTGGCCGTTGTGCGGCGCGAGGAAGTATTCGAGTCCGCCGGTGACCGAGACCAGGCCGTCGTGATCGACGAGGCGCCCGTAGTAGAAGATCTCGTCACCGGAGAAGGTCAGGTCCTTGCCAGCGATCATCAGCCAGGTGGCGGAGACGGACATCGCCAGCGCCAGCAGGATCCAGGCAAGGGCCCGCTCGTCGATCGTGTGGATACGCCGCATCAAAATCCTCCCTTGGGCAGCATGAATTCGAACGATCCCGCCGTGTCGACGACATCGAAGTCGTTGAAGACGTACCGGACAAGCGGCGTTTCCGGCCGCGTCCTGCCGCCCAACCAGCCATCCGCGGCGGGTTCGTTGCGGACCGCACAGGGGCGCGGAGTGGCACGCATCTGGCGCAGGATGCGCCGCTGTTCGCTTTCGTCGAGGGCAAGCATCCACGCGGACGGCGCAGAAGGCCTGGGCGGGTCGATCTGCGACCACAGGTAGAGGCTGTCGACGTTTGGGTAGCCGATGAAGCTCGTGCAGCGGTACCGGTGCAGCAGTTCGACGACCCGCTCGTAGGCTTCGGCTTCAGCGGTTGGAAGATGCAGGCTCGTCGCCCCCGGGAATGGCAACGCCTTCTCTTCGTTATAGGTAATCACCCTGGAGACGGTCGGCAGGACGATCCCGTCGAGGGCGAACTTGGCCCCCAGGGCGACGATCGCGATGCTCGCGATCGTCCCCAAGCGCTGCAGCGATACGGGCCCGCGTGCCGCACTCCAGGCGCGGAGCTCGGTGAACGCGTCGCCCAGACAGATCCCGCCCACCGCGACGAACATCACCGCGGCGATTCGCATCTGACTGCCGGCGACGGGATAGACCTGAAGCACCTCGGCGATCGCGAGAGTCGGCAGGAGCACGCGCACGAAGCGTCTCTGGGCGGACTCGACTGCACCAGTCGGCGGGATCACCGCCACCCAGGCCAGCACCATGGCCAGCGCATCCACGTTGCCCGGCGCTGGGCCGAGGGAGATCGGCGCCGACTGGGTGATCGTGAACCAGATTGCCAACCCGCTCGCCGCTCGCAGCGCTCCAGACCACAAGAGAAAGCCTGCTTCGCCGCGTGAGCGCAGCCAAGAGACGCCCGCCGCCGCCGCAATCGCCGCAATCCCCCAGTCGAGCGAAGCCATGCTTATCCCGATCGGGGCGGGGTTGACGGTACGAATCCGCAGCGCCTGCGTGACCACGCCGTCGTAGACGTCGGCGGGGGTCGAGCCGGTGAGGAAGATTGCGCCGAGAATCGCGGCGAATGCAAGGCCGAAACCAGTCGCTGCACCAATCAACCAGCGCACCGTCCTGTCTTGGTCCGCCTCCTCCACCGCCTGCAGCCGCAGCGACCAGGACGCGACGGCGATCGACGCGGCGGCAAGCACCTCGAGCAGGGCCAGGTTGCGAACGAGTTCGTTTGAGAGGTCATGGCCGGTGACGACGAACGGCAGCACGAAGAAGGCCGCAATCACGGGCCAGCGCACCCAGCGACGACGATGAAGCGGTTCGACGGCAAGCACGGAGGCGAAGAAGACGGCCGCGACCGCGTAGATGCCGAGGTTGATCTTGGTCAACACGAGTGCGGCCAGCAGGGCGCCGCAGATTCCGCCCGTCAGCAGCACCCTCCGGGGCTCGACGCCGCTGACGATCGCGGCGAAGACGGCCAGCAGGGCGACCGCGAGGGCCTGGGCGTGCATCGGCTCCTGGCTGAGGATGAAGACGACGCCGAAGGCGACGAGCATCGCCGTGACGCCGAGCGCCACGCGCCCGGTGAGCCGCTGCACGGCAAGTCCGAAGAGAAGGCTCGCGCCGACCCAGATGACCATCACGATCGAGCGGCTGGCATCGGTGGTGACGGCGTGCCCGCTGAGCGAGAAGAGACCGCCGAACAGCTCGTAGTAGAACGGGCCGAAGGGCGTGTAGACGTCGCGGTAGAGGGTTTCGCCGCCGACGAACGCCTTCAGGGTGACCAGCACGGTTCCCTCGTCGTCGTAGGGCGCGAACTGGGTGAAGAGGTAGAAGTAGGCGGCGACGGTCGCGGCGATGGCGACAGCTGCATAGATGGCGATGGTGCCCTCGGGGGACCGGGCCAGCGCGATCAGGCGGGAGGGCATCCCGCTGGATCGGGATGGCGAGGTGGAGGGTTCGCTCACGGCGCGGGCACGATATAGGTCGGCTCGGTGGGGGTCGCTACTTCTCGAAGCGCAGGAACGGAACGCGCCAGGCGGCCTCGGCGACGATCGAGCGGTCCATCTTGGACTTGCCGGCACGCCGCTCGCGGAAGACGATCGGCACCTCGACCACTTTGAATCCGCGCTGGATCGCCCGATAGGTCATCTCGATCTGGAAGGCATAGCCGCGCGAGTGGATCGAGTCGAGGTCGATCGCCTCGAGCACCTCGCGGCGGAAGCACTTGAAGCCGCCGGTGAGGTCGCGTATGCCGACTCCGAGCACGAGGCGCGCGTAGGCACTGCCGCCGCGGCTGATCGCCCGCCGCATCGCGCTCCAGTCGCCGACGCCCCCGCCGGGGACGTAGCGCGAGCCGATCGCCAGGTCGGCGCGTTCGCCCGCCTCGAGCAGGCGCGGCAGGTAGGCCGGGTCGTGAGAGAAGTCGGAGTCCATCTCGAGGACGATCCCGGCCCCCTCGGCAAGAGCCCGCTTGAAGCCGGCGATGTAAGCCGGGCCAAGGCCTTCCTTGTGCGGTCGGTGCAGGACGGCGACAGCCTCATGGCGCTCTGCCAACCGGTCGGCGATCTTGCCGGTCCCGTCGGGGGAGTTGTCGTCGACGATCAGCACCTGGGCCGACGCCGGGAGTTTTTCGAGCACCGCCTCGGCGAAAGCCTCGATGTTGCCCGCCTCGTTGTAGGTCGGCAGGACGAGCCAGGCCGGGCCCTTTCGCTCAGGCTGGAGCATCGGCGGGATGCTATTTGCTGATCGCGCGGGCGGGATTACGGCGCTGCCCGCCCGCCGGTGACGCGAACGAAGGCGTCCCAGGCCGGCTTGGCCGAGAAGCCACTGCCTTCGCTGAAGAAGCCGACGGAATCGCAGAAGCTGCAGTAGAGGATCGAGTCTTTCCAGGTGAACCAGTAGGCAGCCTGGAGGTTGAGGCGGCGGCGGTTGGCCAGCATGTAGCGGTAGGCGCCGCGCAATTCGCGCGCCTGGCCGCCGATGCCCTGCTCGAAGGCGACGACGTTGGGGTCGTTCTGCGATCCCCAGCCCATCTCGGTGATGTAGAGGCCGGCACCGGGATCGTCGTTTCCGAGTATGACCGCGCGCACTTCCTCGACCATCGCTTCCAGGTCTTCGACGTGGAAGGCGTACGGGTGCAGCGCGACCGCGTCGAAGTAGTGCTCGATCCGCGGCACCCGATAGAGCTTGGCGAGGAAGTCGGCGGCCGACATGCCGAACTGGCCGCCCTCGTTGGGATCGCCGAAGAGGCCGGAGAGGACGACCTTCGCCCCTGGATCGACGGACTTGATCGCGTTGTAGCTGGGCTTCAGCAGCCGTGCGTAGCGAACCGGCGAGACCGGATAGGCGAAGTAGAAGAAGTTGGCCTCGTTCCAGATCTGCCAGGTGCGGATCGGCAGCGGCTTGCCGATCGCGATCCCGTCTTTGGCCACGCCCGGCGCGTGCTCGGCCCAGAATTCGCCGCCCGGCCCGTAGCGCTTCACCGCGGCGCTGACGAACGCCTTCCATTCCTCCCGCGCCTGGGCGCTGTCGATCGGCAGCGTCGTCGGCGTGGACGACAGCCAGGGCGCCACGCCGGCGAGAAAGGGCAGAACCTGCAATCCCTGACTTGCGGCCGTCGCGACTTCACGATCGATGCTTTCCCAGTTGTAGGCACCGCCCCTGGTCGCCTGCACGCTCTCCCAGCCGATCCCCATGCGGACGCTGCCGATCCCCCCGGCCCGCATGTAGCGGGCGTCTTCTTCGGAGAGGACCGTCTGCGGGACGATGCCGAAGAAGTTGCGCGGCGCCGCCTCGGCGACCCCGGGAGCGGAGAGCGACACGATCGAGGCCATGCAGGCTACGACGAGAGCCGTGAAGACGGCAGCGATCGGCGCTCTCCTCATCCTCATCTCCTCGGCTCCCGGCCTAAGGCCGGGCCCGTCCGCCCGTGATCTGGACGAAGGCATGCCAGGCGGGCTTGGCGTGGAAGCGCTTGCTTTCACGGAAGAAGCCGGCGGAGTCGCAGAAGTTGCAGTAGTAGCGGGAGTCTTTCCAGGTGAACCAGTACGCCGCCTTGAGGTTGAGCCGGTGCCGATTGTTCAGCATGTAGCGGTAGGCGCCGCGCAATTCGCGCGCCTGGCCGCCGATGCCCTGCTCGAAGGCGACGACGTTGGGATCGTTCTGCGATCCCCAGCCCATCTCGGTGATGTAGAGACCGGCGCTCGGATCATGGTTTTCGAGGACCACGGATCGCACATCTTCGACCATCGCTTCCAGGTCTTCGACGTGGAAGGCATATGGATGCAGGGCGACGTCGTCGAAGTAGTGCTTGATCCCCGGAACCTCGTAGAGAGCGGAGAGGAAGTCGGCCGCGGACATGCCGCGCTTGCCGCTCTCGTCGGGTTCGCCGAAGAGCCCGGAGAGGAGGATCTGCGCCCGCGGGTCGGCGGACTTGATCGCCCCGTAGCTGAGCTTCAGCAGCCGCGCGTAGCGCGTCGGCGAGACCGGGTAGGCGAAGTAGAAGAAGTTGGCCTCGTTCCAGATCTGCCAGGTATGGATCGGCAGCTGCCTGCGGACCACGATCCCGTCTTTGTTGGCCGCCGCAGGCGTGTGCTCGGCCCAGAATTCGCCGCCGGGCCCGTAGCGTTTGGCCGCGGCCTTGACGAACGCTGTCCACCCCTGCCGCGCCACAGCGCTGTCGATCGGCATCTTCGTTCCCTTGTGCGAGAGCCAGCGTGGCACGCCGGCGAGGAACGGCAGCACCTGCAGGCCCTGGTTGGCCGCGGTCGCGACTTCCCGGTCGGTGCCTTCCCAGTTGTAGGTGCCGCCCCTTTTCTCCTGCACGCTTTCCCAGCCGATCCCCATGCGGATGCTGCCGATCCGGCCGGCGCGCATGTAGCTGACGTCTTCTTCGGAGAGGATCGCCTGCGGGACGATGCCAAAGAAGCTACGCGGTGCCGCCTGGGCGACCCCGGGGGCGGAGAGCGACACGATCGCGGCGGCAGCGGCGATCGCAATGGCGGCGCACACCGTGGCGATCGACGCTTTTCTCATTCGCATGCTCATCTCCTCGGCTCAAACCTGAACGGGGCCGCGAAGTCGCGGTGGTCAAACGCACCGATCGCGGCGCCGCGGCACTCTAAGGCTTAGGATCGGCGGCAATGCAGGCTCCGAGCCGAGCGCCCGTCACCGAGCTGCACGTATGGCAGGCGCGGCTCGACTCGGGTAAGTGGCCCAATGCCGACGCCCTGCCCGCCGTGGAGCGCGATCGCGCCGCCCGCTTGCATCGCCCAGAGGCACGCCGGCGCTGGGTAGCCTCGCGCTGGGCACTTCGCGGCGTGCTCGGACGCTACCTCGAACGGGAGCCGCCCGAGATCGAGCTGCGCTTCGGCAGCCGCGGCAAGCCGATGCTTGCGGCATCCGACACCCCTCTCCGCTTCAACCTCAGCCATTCCGGCGAGCTGGCGCTGATCGCGGTCGGCGGCGAGCGCGAGGTCGGCGTCGACGTACAGCTGATCGGCGCCAAGCCGGCAGAGTTCTACGCCGACTGGGCGCGGCGGGAGGCGGTCGCGAAGTGCCACGGCACGGGTCTCTGGGCACCCCTTCCGGACACTCCAGTGGCCGTTGCCCCTCTCGACGCCGGAAGTGGATTCGCGGCCGCAATCGCCGTCGGTGGCGACGAAGTGCCGCCGCTGCGGCATTTCGTCGCGGAGCCGGGATGACGGCTTCAGTAGGTGCCGCCGAGCTTGCGGTGATCCCAGGTCGCCGTCCGCACCGGTTTGAAGTGGATCGCCACGCGTTTCGGGGCCTGCGCTTCGAGCGCCGCCTTGGCGTCGCCCTGCACCGAGTCGATCCCCTCGGCGTAGCGCACGGTCAGCTCTTCGGCGAAGCCGATCACGGTCTCGAAGTCGCGGTGGATCTCCGCCTCGGCCTCGATCATCGCCCCGCGCAGCTCGCCGTACTCGTGGCCGGTCTCGACCAGCAGCGTCGCACGCGGATCGCGGTCGAGGTTGCGCACCTTCTGCGACTTGGCGTAGGTCCAGATCCAGATCTCGCCCTTCCGTGGCACGAACCAGAGCGGCATCGAGTGGGGGAAGCCGCGTGGCCCGTTCGAGGAGACGATCGCCACCCGCTCCGCATCGAGCAGCTCGAGCAGCTCCTCGTCGCTCAACTTGATCCGGTCGCGGCGGCTCATCCGGCCTGACTCTATGCGGCGGCCGGGGCGGGACGGAACGAGCGCCGGTAGGCGGTGGGCGTCGTCGCGGTCGCGCGGCGGAAGTGCTCGCGCAGCGAGGCCGCGGTGCCGAAGCCGGCGCGCCAGGCGACGTCGTCGATCGGCAGGTCCGACTCCTCGAGCAGGCGCCGCGCCTCGAGCACCCGCTGGGCGAGCAGCCAGCGCAACGGCGTGGTGCCGGTCTCCTCGCGGAAGCGGCGGGCGAAGGTGCGCGGGCTGACCGCGGCGTGGCGGGCCATCGCGGCGACGCAGAGCGGCTCGCCGAGGCGCTCTGCCGCCCAGCGGCGGGTCGGCTCGAGCGAACCGGACTCCTCCGCCGGGGGGCGTTTGATGAACTGCGCCTGACCGCCCTCGCGGTGCGGGGCGGCGACCATGCGGCGGGCGACGCGCTCGCCGGCAGCGGCGCCGAAGTCGCGGCGGACGACGTGCAGGGCAAGGTCGATGCCGGCGCTGAGCCCGGCCGAAGTCATCACCTCTGCTTCGTCGACGTAGAGCGCGGCGGGGTCGACCTCGACGCCGGGGAACAGCTCGGCGAGCTGCCGGGCGTGGGCCCAGTGGGTCGTCGCCCGGCGGCCGTCGAGCAGGCCGGCGTAGCCGAGGGCGAAGGCGCCGGTGCAGACCGAGAGCATGCGGGCGCCACCCGCTGCTGCCATACGCAGGGCCTCGAGCACCGCCTCCGGCGGGCGGTCGAGGACGGCGAAGTAGCCCGGGACCACGACGGTGCGGGCGCCGGCGAGCGCCTCAAGACCGTGTCGCGGGACGAGCTCGAAGCCACTGGTGGTGGCGACCGGGGCGCCGCCCGGGGAGCAGCAGGCAACCTCGTACAGAGGCGTCCCGTCAGCCGCCGAGGCGGCGATGAGGACCTGGGTGGCCGCGGTCAGGTCGAAGGCGACGAGGCCGTCAAGGCAGAGGGCGACAACCCGGTGCGGATTGCTCATGGCAGAAATCTAGCGAACATTGGCAATCCTGCCACTCGACACCGATCTCACCGGCGGCGAAGATCGGCGGATGAAAATCGCAATCCTCCTCTTCGAGAAGCTCGCCGCCCAGGACGCCGTCGGTCCATACGAGGTGTTCCGTTGCGTCCCCGGGTGGGATGTCCACTTTGCCGGTCTGCGTGCGGGCGAGGTCCGCTCCGAAGGCGGCCTCGGCCTGGTCGTCGATCGGACCCTCGATCAGACCACCGAGGCTGACATCGTGCTCGTCCCCGGCGGGCGCGGCAGCGACGTGCTGCTCGAGGACGAGACGGTGCTCGCCTGGCTGCGCGAGATCGATGCGACGACGAAATGGACGACCTCCGTCTGCACCGGCGCCTTGCTGCTGGGTGCAGCCGGCCTGCTCGAGGGCAAGCGGGCAACGTCCAACTGGCTTGCGCTCGATGACCTGGCAAAGTACGGCGCCGACCCGGTCGGCGGCCGCTGGGTCGAGGACGGCAAGACCATCACCGCTGCCGGAGTCACCGCGGGCATCGACATGGCCCTGCACCTGGTCGGGCGCGAGGCGGGCCCGGAGGTGGCCCAGGCCGTCCAGCTCGGGATCGAGTACGACCCCGACCCACCCTTCGACTCCGGCTCTCCGGAGAAGGCGCCGACGGAGATCGTCGAGGCGGTCACCGCCTTCAGCCGCGCGGCTACCTCAGCCTGAGCCGGCGGCCGACGCGACCGCCGGGGATCGCGACGAGCAGGTGCGCCTGCGGGCTTTCGCGAGCGTTCGTCAAGACGCGGCCGGCCGCGCCGAGGCCGAGGCTGAAGGTATGCGACCCGCCACCGTTGAGCTGGAAGGCGCGGTGGACGAGCAGCCGCCGCACCATCCTCGTCCTCGTCACGCGCCTGCGCCCGTGACGGACGACGTAGAGCTGCGGGACCCGAGCGCGGACCAGCATCTGGCCCGGGCACACGGTGCCCACCGGCCATTCGCAGCGCACGCTGATCCGTACCTTGTTGCCAGCCGACCTCGTCCGCAGCACCGAGATCGGCACCGGCACGCCGACCGTACGACAGCCGAGCAGCTTGTCCGTGCCGGGCCCGATGTTGAGCCCGTAGACGCAGAGGCGCTGCCTGCCGCTGCCGACGACTGGGAAGCTCGAGTCGAAGCCGTGGGAGGCGCCGGCGCGAGGGAAGAGCGCGAGCAGGTCGGAGCGTTCCTGGGTCGCGATCGGGCCGAGCTCGTACCCGGATGCACCGCCTTCGTCGATCTTGCCGCCAAGGTATGCCGCGATCGAGACCGGCGTCGTCGGCGCATTCGGGTCGAAGGCCCAGCCGGAGATCTGCACCTGGCCGGGAGCCGGCGAGCTGACTATGTCGAAGCTGCCCCTTGGATTGTCCCCGGAGGACGTCCCCCCTCCCGCCGTCGCCCCTTCGACGTAGTTGTTGTCGATGTTGATCGTCACCCCGCCGTAGGTCTCGTCGTGGCCGCCGTTGTACTGGTGGATCCGGTGGCCCACCCAGGCTCCTGCCGGAACGTAGGGATCCGAGGCGGCCGAGGCGCGCCCATTCCAGTTGGCGAACCAGATCTCGTCCGGCTCGAGGTAGGTGCTGCCGTACTTCGCGGCGAGGTCGGCGATGCCCGAGGCGCCGCTGCTGTAGACGCCGGACTGGTAACCGAGCCCGTGCAGGCGCGCCGTCCATGCGGCGAGAAAGCTCAGCGTCGCGTTGGTTGCGCTCGCCGTCCGCGAGTAGCTCTCCATGTCGAAGTAGATCGGGCTCCCTTCGCCGATCCCGGCGATGCGGGCCTGGTCGACCGCGTCGGTCGCCGCTTCGGTCCCCTGGGTCGCGGCAGTGAAGGTCGACGTGCTCAGCTTGGCGCAGGAGCTGCAGCTCGAGGTCGGCGCCTGCAGGCCGACGTAGGTTGGAATCAGACTCCATTCCGCCGCCGTCTGTTCGGCGACCCAGCTCGCGGTCAGGTTCGGCTGCGAGCAGCCGCGGTTGACGCCGCCGATGTAAGCGCCGATCGCCCGGTAGGGAGAGCCGGTCCAGGCGGACATCGAACGCTTCGACGGCGCCGTGCAAGCGTCGAAGCCGAGGCCGGTGTATGCCGCGGTCGAAATCTGAGCAAGCGGGATGCGGCTGGCCCGCGCGCGGGCACCGGCCGCTCGCGCCCGGGCGCCGGGATCCACGAGGATCGCACACCGCCGTCCCATCGCACCCGCCGGGCAGTTCTGCGCGGACCCCGGCTTGCCCAGGTAGACAGCCTTGCGGTCGAGGCGCACGCACATCTGGGGACGCTCGGCCAGGCGGTAGACCGGCCAGCCGGCGGGCACGCCGACCTTCTCACCACGAAAGTGGATCGTCTTGGCGCCGGCACTCGCAGGCAGAAGCGCCGCGAGCGCGAGCAGGCATAGAGCAACACGCCGCATCTACCCCCCAACAATCCCATTCCCCGAACGTTTCGGCCAACATCGAGCCAGTCCGCAATAGACGTGCCGGTGCTGCGGTGCCCATATGGACCTCTCTCCACCGGCACATCCCGCCGAGGGCGTGGGATCAGGCCGGCACGAGGTCCAGCTGGCGCCAGGGGCCCTCGCCGGCCATCGGCTGGGTGCGGCCCTCCAGCCAGTCGGCCTGGAGGTCGTCGTAGTGCGGGCTGGCGGGGTGACCGGACTGGCCGGTGAACATCTGCCAGCGCGAGCGGCCGGGGTCCGTCGGGTCACCGACCATGCGCCAGCTCGGCGCCCAAACGGCTTTGTAGGGGTCGTTGGGGTCGTAGGCGATCTGGCTCACGGTCTCCTGGGCGCCGCCGGCCCGCAGCCTGCGGTTGAGCAGCCTGCGGAGGAGCGGGTTCGCCTCGCCCAGCGGGTGGGGGAACTCCATCTCGTGGACGTGGCCCCAGCGCCAGCCCTCGGGGTCGGGGCCGAAGCGATCGCCGAGGTCGTCGAGGGCGCCGGCCAAGGCCTCCAGCACGAGGCCGTCCCAGGGGCGCCCGATCAGCTCCTCGTCGCCCTCCTCCCAGAGGTTCATCAGGTGGGAGTGCCAACGCCACGGCGAGGTGACGTGCGGGGTGAACCCGTTGTCGGCGCGGTCGAGCCAGCGCTCGCAGAGGTCGCGGTCGCCGATCGCGGCGCGGGCGACTTCGCGCGCCAACCGCAACAGGAAGGCCTGGTAGATCGTGCCGGCGACCGTGTCGGGGTCGAGCCGCCCGTCCCAGCTGCGCAGCCGCTCGACCGCGCTCGTCTCGCGCTGCCCGGTCGGGCTCAGCCGGCCGAGCCGCCTTGCGGCCTCCAGTCCGGGGATCGAGAGGTTGTCGGACTGCATGGCCTCGAAGCTCTCGACGTCGTGCTCGTCGCTGGCACCAAGCAATTCCTCGATCCGCCGCGCGCGGAAGCCGTCGAGCCAGTCGCTGGTGATGTGGTGCGGGTAGTCGTCGCCGACGATGCGGTTGTTGGCGGTGACGAGGAAGCCGCTCTCGGGATCGACGACCTCGGGCAGCTCGTCGTAGGGGACCGCTCCCTCCCACTCGAACTCGCCCTCCCAGCCCGGCTTCGGCAGGTCCGGGCAGCCCCCTTTGCGCAGCGGCAGGCGGCCGATCAGCTTGTAGCCGATCGAGCCGTGGCGGTCGGCCCAGATCAGGTTGGAGGCGGGCGAGGTATGGCCCTCGAGGCTGGCAACCAGCTCCGCGCCGGAGCGGATCCCGTGCAGCTCGAACATCCCCTTGAAAGCGGTCGGCTGGTCGAGGCTGATCCAGCGCAGGGCAAGCGGCTCGGCTTCGTCGGCGCCAAGCGCCGCGTTGACGAGCGGGCCGTGGTGGGTGATGCGGACATCGAGCACCTCGGGCGCGTCGCGGCCCTTGACGGCGATCTCCTCGCGTACGACTTCGAGCGGTCGCCACTCGTCTTCGAACAGGTAACGGTCGCCCTCGACCCGCTCGACGAAGAGATCCTGGACGTCGGCCATCACGTTGGTGAAGGTCCAGCAGACGTCGTCGTTCTGGCCCATGTAGACGCCGGGCATGCCCGGCAACGAGGCGCCGCGGACGGTGCGATCGCCGAGTGTGAGCCCGACCTGGTACCAGATGCCCGGCATGCTCTGCGGCAGATGGGGATCGCCGGCGATCAACGGCGATCCGGTCGCGCTCAGCGCGCCGCTGACCGCCCAGTTGTTGGAGCCGCTCGCCTCGGCGGCCATGCCGATCGAGCGGCGCACCGCGTCGATCTGCTCGGCGAGGCCGAGGCCGTCGCCGGACCACGGCTCCTGGGTGACGACCGGGTTGCCAGCCGGGTAGCCAGGGTCGAGCCTCGCCGCCAGCTCGGGGCCCAGCTCGCGGGTCATGTCGGCGCGCAGCAGCTCCTTCTCCCAGTTGGTCGAGAGCCCGAAGGCGAGCAGCTTGCCGAGGCCGAGGATGTCGGCCGGGCGCCAGGGCTCGAACTCGAGCCGCAGCAGCTGCATCTCGAACGGCATCGCCTTGGCGCTCGCCGCCGCCGCGTTGACGCCCTCGCAGAAGCGCTCGAGCAGGGCGCGCAGCTCCGGGTCGAGGCTCGCCGCCTCGCGCTCCGCCGTGCGCCGCATTCCCAAGGTGCGCATCAGCCGGTCGACCGGGAGACCCTCCTCGCCGGCGAACTCAGAGACTCGCCCGGAGAGGGCGCGGCGGTAGAAGTCCATCTGCCAGAGCCGGTCCTGACCGTGGCAAAAACCCTCGGCGAACCAGAGGTCGGCCGCGCTACCCGCCTCGACGTGCGGAACGCCCCAGCGGTCGCGCCGCACCCGCACAGACCCTTCAAGCCCGGCCAGCTCGATCGTCCCCTTCTGCTTCGGCAGCGGCCGCCGCGCCAACCAATGCCAGGCGGCGGCAGTCGCGGCTGCAGCCAGGCCCGTGCCCGCTGCCCCCGCCACAAGTCCAGCCCGCATCGCCTTCCCGCCGTTCATCCGCTCACCTTACTGGCTGGCCGGCCAGTTTGGCTGGCCAGTTTTGCTTCCGCGTCCCTACTCCCAGAGATCGGCCGGCAACCGTCCTTCTGCTCCCAGCTTCTGCAGGTGCGCCTCCATGACCAGCGCGGCGGCCGGGCGAAGCTCGACCGGAACGTCGTCCCAGACCTCGTTCAGCAGGGCTTCCTTCGAGCGCTCGCCACGCTCGAAGGCCGCGAGCAGGCGGCGCTCGCGCATCTCGCGATGCTCGACGTACTCGGCCAGCTTCGCCGCGGGGTGGGTGACCCAGGTGCCGTGACCGGGGCAGATCAGCTCGATCGGCTCGGCCTGGAGCAGGCGCAACGAGTCCATGTAGGCGGCGAGCGACCCACCGTCCGGCGGGACGAAGGTCGAGCCTTCTCCGAGCACCAGATCGCCGCTGAAGCAGACCCCGTCTCCGGTCAGAAAGCAGACGTGGTCGGCGGCGTGGCCCGGCGTGGCGACAGCGCGCAGCCCACCGTGCTCCTCCCCCCCGGTCGGCAGCACAGCCTTGAGGCCCAACCCATCCGCGCCGGCCGCGTGGTCGCCGTGGCTATGGGTGAGCAGCACGACGCCGATACCCCCACGCTCCTCGGCTGCGGCGCGGACCGCGTCCAGATGGCCAGCGTCGTCGGGACCGGGGTCGATCACCGTGCAGGGGTCAGACCCATATAAGTAGGTGTTGGTCCCTTCCAGCGTCATCGGCCCCGGATTAGGCGCCACAATCCTCAGAATCTCCGCGTGCCCAGGCGCGGAAGTCACGTAGTTGGGGCTCTCACGCAACACTAGCCGCGACTTCCGCGGCAATCGCCTCGCGCGCCTCGTCGGGCTCGAGCACGACCAGGTCGCCGGCGCCGCGCAGGATCTCCCGCACCAGCCACGAGGTTCCCGCGTAAGGCAGCTCGACGACGACCGCGCCGTCGGCCAGCTCCTCGACCACGGTGCGCTCCTCGCGCAGCCAGCGGGCCCGCTCCGGTGAGACCCAGACGCGGGCAACCTGGGCGGTAGGGACTTCGCCGTCGGTCATCCAACCCTCGACCCCGGCAAGTTCTTCGACCTCCTGGCGCGGCTCGTAGGTCTCGCTGCTCGCCACCGCCTCCTTCATCCGGTCGAGCTTGAAGTGACGAATTCCCTCTTTGGTCAGGTCGAAGCACTCGACGTACCAGCCCTCGCGCCCGTTCTCCAGCCGGTAGGGCTCGACGCGGCGTTTGGTGAACTGGTCCTCGTTCTCCTTGTAGTACTGGATCTCCAGCACGCGACGATCGGCGATCGCCTCGTTGACGACGCGCGCCACCTCGGTGTCGCCGCCGCTGCCGGAAGCGATCTCCAGGCCCTCCTCTGACGGGTCGTGGCCGAGCGCGCCGACGATCTTCTTGCGGGCGCTCTGCAGCCCACCCTGCGGCAGGTGGTCGCCGAAGAGGTCGATCGCGGCGACCAGCGCCTTCGCCTCCAGCGGTAGCAGCCGCGCCGGCCGGGCGAAGTTGTCACCGTAGGGCTCGGAGTCGACCTCGATCTCGTCGCCGAGGACTTCGGCGTAGAGGACGTAGGTGCCGCCGCCGAAGTTGACCACGTTGAGCAGGTCGATGTCCTCCTGCAGCTCCTCCCCCGTCAGCTCGAGCCGCTGACGCAGCTCCGAGACCTGCAGCCGTACGCCTTTCTTGGCCGAGTCGATCAGCATGCCGGCGAGGGTTACCAAGCGGGCGAAGCGCTCCGGGCGGATCGCGGCCTCGCCGCGCCCATTGCTGCGCGAGCGCGGTGGCGCCTCGCGCAGCGGGCGCTCGACGGTCTCGGCCGTTTCGAAGTCGCTGCGGTGACGATCGTGGAGGAGGTCGAGCCGCTCGCGGGCTTCGTCGCGCAGCTCCTCGGGCTCCAGCACCTCGGCGTTCTGGCGCCAGCGCAGCACCCAGGCGATCAGCTCGCGAGGCGATGCGTAGTCCGTCTCCAGAACCGAGCCCTTGCCCGGGGCTTCGTCGGCCTTGCGCGCCGGGCGCAGCTCACCGTAGCCACCGAAGTCGCGCTCGATCAGCCAGGAGATCCGGTCGCGGACGAAGATCTTCGCCGTGCCGCGGATCTCCCCCAGCTGCCAATCCGCGCGCTGGCCATAGTCGCGGCGGTCGAAGTCCTCGGGTGGGGAGAAGTCGTGCTCGGCCTTGGAGGCGTAGCCGACCTTGCCCTGGATGCGGGAGAGGCGGAAGACGCGAACCGCGTCGCGCTCGTGCGAGTGGCCGATCAAATAGAACTGCCCCGAGCGGAAGACGAGGTGGTATGGGTCGACCTTGCGCTTCTCGGTCTCGTCGCGCTCCATCGTGTAGTAGGTGAACTCGATCGTCTTGCGGCGCGAGATCGCGGTCTCGATCTTGGACAGCCGCTGTGAGAGATCGCGGCCTCCAGCCGAGGCCGTCATCGCCATCTCCACCGGCGCCTTATCGCCCTCGCTGACCGGGTTCGGGTGCCCCCAGGCAACCTGCTGCAGGGCCAGGCGCAGTGGCTCGGCGTAGGCAAAGCCGCCGTCGGTGAGCAGCGAAAGCGCCGTGCTCAGCGAGGCCAGCTCCTCGTCCTCGAACTTGATCGGATCGAGGTAGAAGTTCTCCGGCGGCAGCGAGTAGAGCTCGGCCTCGAAGAAGCCCTCGCCGGGTTTCTCCACCCCGAGCTGGATGCCGAGGCTCTCCAGCTCGGCGCGATCGGCGTAGAAGCGGCGCGCGAAGGCGTCGTCGTTCATGTCGCTGTAGCCCTCGACCTCGCGCTTGATCTCCAGCGCCGAGACGGGTCTGCCCTGCGCCATCAGAAAGGAGATCAGCGAGAGCTGGCGGATCAGCTTCTCGGTGTCCTTTGCCACGAGCCCAGGATAGTGAGAGCGACCTGGCGAGCCCCCCGCCCAATCGCCGGGAACCCGCATTTTGGCCCATTCGAGCCGGATAGAGTGCGCCGGCATGGACATCCTTCGCAACCTCTTCGGCAACGTCACCAACGGGATCATCCGGCTCGCCGTTGCCGCGGGCATCCTCTTCTGCGCCTATCTGTTCATCGTCAAGCCCGTCTTGAACACGACCGAGGAGGCCTTTCACTCATCCGGTCTCGACCAGATCGGCAAGACGCTGAACACCGTCAACGTCCAGGTTCAGCGGCAGATCCGGCACTCGTTCAAGCTGACCAAGTCGCAGGGCGGCAACCCGCAGCGCCTGATCCACTGCATCAAGCACGCGCACCAGGACGTCGGGAAGATCGAACGCTGTACTCGGCGCTTTTAGCGGTAAAGCTTTAGGCGGCCTGGCGGGCGCCGAAGTAAGCCGAGCCCGATAGAGCTCGGTCGAAGCTCGACCAGGACTCTCCGGCGGGCAGCTCGCGCTCGAGCCGGTCGAAGCTGCCAAGGCGGCCGCCGAGGTTGTCGATCATGTGAACGAGCACGGCCTCGCGGGTGGCCGGGACGACCGGGGAGCCGTGTTCGAGCGAGCCGTGGTGGCTGAGGATGATGTGCAGGACCGCCTGGGCCAGCCCGGGGTCGAAGCCTGGAATCTCCTCTATCTCGCGACGCACGGTGTAGTAGCCGAGCGGGATCTCCCCCTGCAGCCGGCCGGCGTCGGTGAGGTCGATCGCCAGCGGATCGTCGTTGTAGGCGACGGTCTTGCCGATGTCGTGCAGGAGCGCGCCGGCAACGGCGACCTCGCGGTCGATCCCGGGGAAGAAGTTGGCGGCGGCGCTGACCGCCTGGGCGACGGAGACGGTGTGCTCGAGCAGGCCGTGGCGATATGCCTGGTGGTAGACCTTCGCCGCCGGCGCGTCGCGAAAGCGTGCCCAGATCTCCGAGCGCTCGCCGAAGAAGCGGTCGAGCAGTTCGCGAAGTTGCGGCTCCTGCACGGTCTCCAGCAATTGGCGCAGCTTGCCCTCCAGATCCTCGAAGGAGACATCCGACTCGGCGGCGAGGTCGGCGGGGTCGTACTCGTCCGGGGAGGCCTCGCGCAGGCCGGAGAGCTTGATCTTCGGCCCCCAGCGATCGCTCATCTCGAAGACGCCGGCAACCTCGACGGCGGTCCCCGGCGCGGCTAGCGCGTAGAGCCCCTCGGCGTCCTCCCAGGCGACCGCCTCGGCGCCGCCGCTGGCGTCGCCGAGCGTCAGCCGCAGCCACGGCTCCCCGTTGCGCTTGCGGCGCAGCTCGCGCTGGCGCACGGCGTAGATGCCCTTCACCCGCTGGCCGTCCTCGAGCTCCCGCAGCGGAATGCGGGCGGTCAGCTGCGACGGCTCAGCAGGCTGCGCCAGCGCGCCGCCGGAGGTGTCGATCAGGGCCTCTTGGAACATGGTTGGATCGAGCTGGTCCATCTATTTCCAAGTTAGAGCGAGAGGCGGACGGCGCAGACGCAATCTTTCCGGGCACTTGCTACAGAACGGTGCCGAGCCAGTGGCCAAGGGCCACCGCGGCGAAGCCGGCCAACAGCGAGAGACCGAGGTTGAGCCAGACGAGGTGGGTGTGGCCGGCCTCGGCGAGCCGGTGCGAGTCGAGGATCCAGGTGGAGAAGGTGGTGAAGGAGCCGATGCCGCCGCCGGCGACGATCACCAGCGCCTCGCCTTCCAAGGCGACGCCAGCGACCAGTCCCAGCGCCAGCGCGCCGCCGATGTTGATCGCGAGGATGCCGTGCGGAAAGGGGTGGTCGGTGCGCGCGGTGACCGCGGTGTCGATCAGGTATCGAGCCGCGGCCGCGGTGCCGCCGAGCAATCCGACGGCGATCCAGGCGAGCGCGCTCACCCGGCTGGCTCCGGGCGGCGCTCCAACGCCATTCCGAGCCGGACGAAGACGAAGCCGGCGCCCAGGGTGGCCGCAACATAGGCGCTAGCGAGCCCCAAATGACCCCCGTCGACCATCTGGAACAGCTCCAGCTGCATGGTGGAAAAGGTCGTCAGCGTGCCGCAGATACCGGTGATGAGAAAGGGGTGGACGAGGCTGTCCTCGGGGTGGTCGCGGAGGCGGGCGACGAAGTAGCCGAGTAGCAGCGCGCCGGCCATGTTGACGGCGAAGGTCGCCCACGGCCACCCGTCCGGTCCGTGCGGCGTCGCCTCAGACAGACCTACCCGCGCCAGCGCCCCGAGCACCCCGCCGACGTAGATCGCGGCCAGGCGGCGAAGGTCGAATCGCGTTGCTCGCATTGCGCAGGTCTCCTATCAGCGTCGATGGACGTGGTAGGGACCGTCAGCGGATCGAACCGCGCTTATGAGGGAGCGAGCCCCATCGCTCGCCGCGAATTGTAGAGAGCGCCCCGCGCAGTCGTCGATGTTCGTTATTCATTGATATTTATCAATGAAGTAGGTAGCGTCCCAACCGAATGCCGGTCGACCTGCCCGTGATCGAGTGCTGCACTCCCCTGGCGGGATCCTCGCTCTCCGACGAGCGCGCGGCCGAGCTGGAGACAGTGATCAAGGCGCTCGCCGACCGCCACCGGCTGCGGATCGTCAACCTGCTGCTGCGGGCCGACGGGGAGCCCGTCTGCGTCTGCGAGGTGCAGCCGTTGCTCGGCCTCTCGCAAGGGACGGTCAGCCATCACCTCAAGCAGCTGGTCGAGGCCGGAATAGTGTCGCGTGAGACGCGCGGCACCTACAGCTACTTCAGCCTCGTGCCGGGAGCGCTCGACTCGGTGCGCGAGGTTTTCGCGTGAACGGCCGCCCCAACCTGCTGCGGCGCTCCGCCGCCGAGGGGATCGGCGCCTTCGCCCTGGTCTTCGCCGGTTGCGGCGCGATCGTCACCGACGCCGTCCATGCCGGCACGCTGGGCGCCGTCGGCGTCTCGCTCGTCTTCGGCCTGGTGATCATGGCGATGGTCTACGCCACCGGCCACCTCTCCGGCGCACATCTCAACCCGGCGGTGACGCTGGCCTTCGCCCTCACCCGCCACTTCCCGGGCCGTGAGGCACTCGCCTACATCGCGGCCCAGCTGCTCGGCGCGCTCGCGGCGGCGGCGCTGCTGCTTGCCGTCTGGCCCAGCGAGCCGGCCTCGCTCGGCGCCACCGTGCCCAGCGTCGGCGCCGGCAGCGCCCTCGTCTACGAGACGGTGCTGACCGCCTTCCTGATGTTCGTGATCATGGCCGTGGCGACCGACACCCGTGCCGTCGGCGCCGGCGCGGCGATCGCAATTGGCGGCACGGTGGGCCTCGACGCCCTCTTCGGCGGCGCGATCACCGGCGCCTCGATGAACCCGGCCCGCTCGCTCGGCCCCGGCCTCGTCTCGGGCGAACTGCACGACATCTGGATCTACCTCGTCGCCCCGATCGCCGGCGCCGCAATAGGTGCACTCGCCTACCAGCTGATCCGCGGCGACGCATCTCTCCGTCGACGGGCCGAAAACGTGCCTATATCTCCCGAAATCGGCCCGCCGGCCGAGGAGGCCTGATGGCACGCGTCCTCTTCGTCTGCCTCCACAACGCCGGCCGCTCGCAGATCAGCGAGGCGCTGTTCGAGCGCGCCGCCGGCGGCCGTCACGAGGCCCGCTCGGCCGGCACCACTCCCGGCGATCGCGTCCACCCTGAGGTGGTCGAGGCGATGGCCGAGCTCGGCATCGACCTGTCCAAGCGCATCCCCCGCAAGCTCGATCGCGAGGACTCCGAGTGGGCCGACGTGGTGGTGACGATGGGCTGCGGCGACGAGTGCCCCTACATCCCCGGCAAGCGCTACCTCGACTGGGACCTGCCCGACCCCAAAGGCCGCCCCCTGAAGGAGGTCCGCGCCACCCGCGACGAGATCGATCGCAGGGTCGTCGAGCTTGCTACCGAGCTGGGGTAGCCGGAGCTATTTCTTCGATTTGTCTTTGGATTCTTCGTCGTCGACGCCGATGAGCTCTCCGCCCCGTTTGTCGACGAAACGCGTGAAGAGCTGCTGCGAGAAGCCGAAGATCACCGCGTAGCTGAGGAACAGGGACTCCGAGCGGGAGCTCGCCGGCCCGATCAATAGATCGGACTGGATAAAGAGGACGCCCGCCAGCGCGGTCGCGGCACCGGCGACCGGCTTCAGCAAGATCTGCCAGATCCGGGGGTCGTATCGAGAGGGTGGCGTAACGGTTTTCGCCAAGCCAAAGGCGATCGCCAGCAAGCCACCGACGGCGCCGACCAGCGCCACGAGCGCGACGTCCGACCGATCGGAATCCGATCCGTCTATGCAATGGGCGACGCCGTTGTCGTCTTCGGCGGAGCAGAGTGTGGCGAATCCCGGGTCGAGCGCATGCCAGGCCGCCAGCACGCAAACCAGGCCGCCGAGCATAGCGGTGACCACGATCAGGTTGTTGCGAAACGTTCGCAGGTTCGAGTAGCGATCGCTGTTGGCGACGATCACGGCCCTATAGATCTGTTCGATCAGGGTTAGATCGAGCTGCGTGTTCTTCTTTTCGAGATCTTCGAGCTCTTTTTCGTAGCTGCTTCGCTTCTCGCTTTTGTCCATCGCCCCTTGGAGCCAGGCGAGCAGCCAGGGCAGATTTGCCTTGACGGCCTCGTCGTCCTCAAGCCGCACGAGCCTTACTTCGGCTTCGTGGATGGCTTCCCACGCGGTGGTGATCGTCTCGCCGGTCCACCAGGACGTCAGTCCGTCCCAGAAGGATTGCTCTTCGTCGAGCGCCCCCTGCGCTTTGTCGAGGCTGGCCTTGACGACCGCCTTGGCCGCTTTTCGCGGCTCGTCGACCGGAGTCGTGGAGGCACCTGCGCCGTCATGCTGCTCGACGGCGTCGAGCCGATTGGTCATTTCGTCGATGCGGGCTCCGACTTCGGTCCGCCAGATGCTGCGCCGCCATATCGAGGATCTGTTCGCCATTCGTTCCTTAGTCAGCGATCAACATAGACGAACTACTCGTCTTTCGTTGTGTTCACCGGATCGATGACCTCGGCGACAAGCCTGCCGCGCGCTTCTCTGGCAGAGTCCCTGCGCGATGAAGCTCTGTCGATTTGCTTCGGTCGGCGGCGACCCGGCGCTGGGCGTCGTCCTGGATGAGGAGATCGCCGAACTCTCCGCGGCTGACGCACCCCCCGAACCGGCCACCGCGCTCGACCGGGTCGGTCGGGACGGATTGGCAAAGCTGGCGGAGAACGCGTCGCGGCACCCGCTCTCCGAGGTCCAGCTGCTGGCACCGGCGTCCCCCCGCAAGTACCTGGCAATCGCGCTCAACTACCGCGACCACATCGCCGAGATGGGGATGGAGGCGCCCGAGGTGCCGGTCTTCTTCAACAAGCAGGTCACCTGCGTGGTCGGGCCGGGCGCCGACGTCCACATGCCGAAGGTGTCGACCTTCCTCGACTACGAGGCCGAGCTGGCGATCGTGATCGGCAAGCGCTGCCGCCATGTGCCGGTCGAGCGAGCGCACGAGGTCATCGCCGGCTACACCTGCGCCAACGACGTCAGCGTGCGCGACTGGCAGGGGCGGGCGCAGACGATGACGATCGGCAAGTCCTTCGACACCCACGGGCCGCTCGGCCCCTGGCTGGTCACCGCCGATGAGCTGGGCGATCCGAACGACCTCGCGATCCGCTGCACCGTCAACGATGAGCTGCGTCAGGACGCGCGCACCAGCGAGATGGTCTTCGACTGCTTCCAGCAGGTCTCCCACCTCTCCGAAGCCTTCACGCTGGAGCCGGGCGACGTGATCGCCACCGGCACCCCGTCCGGAGTCGGCCTCGGCCGCCAGCCGATTAGCGAGAGCCTGCTCCACGTCGGCGACACCGTGCGGGTCGAGATCGAGGGCATCGGCGAGCTGGTCAACACCGTGGTCGAGGAGCCGGACGGGTTCCTCGCCGGCGAGTAGGAGCCCTGGTGCTGACCGAGCGAGTGCTGGGCTGGCGCAATAACGGTGCGATCGAGGAGGTGCTCGGTCGCAAGCTATTCGTCCGCCGCCGCGGCGGCGCCGACGGGGTCCTGCTGCTCTTCCTGCACGGCTTTCCCTCCAGTTCCTACGACTGGCGGCCGCTCTTCGAGCTGCGCCCGGCCAGCGAGGCGACGCTGGCCTTCGACTTCCTCGGTTTTGGCCTCTCCGAGAAGCCGCGCGACCACACCTACACGCTCGCCTGGCAGGCCGACGCGGCAGAAGAGCTGGTGCGCCGCGCCGGCTCGCCGGCGGTCTTCGTCGTCGGCCACGACATGGGCACCTCGGTCGCCACCGAGCTGATGGCACGCGACCTGCGCGGCGAGCTGGGGATGAGGGTGACCGGAGCGATGCTCTTCAACGGCAGCATGCTGCTGCACCTGGCCAAGCCGACGCTCGGCCAGCAGTTGCTGCGCAGCCGGCTCGGGCCGGTCTTCGCGCGACTGACCAGCGAGCGCAGCTTCCGCGCCCAGTTCTCGCGCGTCTTCTCTCCGCGGCACCCGCTCAGCGCCGAGGAGGCAGCCGACCAGTGGTCGCTGCTCACCCACGAGGATGGTCAGCGCATCGCCCACCTGACGATCAACTACATGGCCGAGCGCGCTCGCTTCACCGACCGCTGGCACGGCGCGATCCGCGACTGGCCGGGCCCGCTCACCCTGGCCTGGGGCATGCTCGATCCCGTCGCCCGCACGGAGGTATTGAACGGCCTGCGCGAGTTGCGACCCGGCGTCGAGACGATCGAGCTGCCCGACGCGGCCCACTACCCGCAGATCGAACAGCCCGAGCTGATCTCAGCGGCGCTGGACGCCGCGCTCACCGCGTCGGAAGGCTGACGGAGAGATCGGAGACCTGGACGGTGAAGGCGAGGTCGTTGCTGGGACGAAGGTAGGGGCCGTCGCTGCCGAGCAACACGAGCTTCGCCGTGTGCCCGGGCGCGAAGGCGTAGCCGTTGCCGTGCAACTGGAAGGTGACCTGGCCGCTCTGGTTGCCGGTCAGGCGATAGGCGCCACGCGTGACCAAGCGCTCGCTGCCGTCCGGGAAGACGTCGAAGAGCATTGAGTCGAGCTCGCCGAAATCGCCAACGGTCTGGATCGTCGCCGTCACAGTCGGTAGTCCGAGCATGGTGAAGCCCGATTCGGTGCTGTAGGTGTAGGTGGCCGTCCCCACCGCCGGGGAGGGGGAGACGGTCTTGCAGGCATCGGTGGTTCCCGCGATCGGGTCGAGCTGCGCGCTGGTGATCGGGTCGCCGCTGGCGGCGACCAGCTGCGTGGCCGGTGAGCCGAAGGTCACCGTCCCGGTGTGTAGTCCGCTGTAGGTGGGCGCGGTGTAGGGACCGCCGTCGGGCTCGCTAGCGGGACAGGTCTGCGTATACGCGGTTACCGAGCCACCGACAGGCCCACCTCGCACACTTCGCAGGTAATGGTCGAAGAAAGCGGCACCCTGTTCGTTGAAGGCTTGGTTTACCGTCGGCTTATTCGAGCCCCGACTGTGGCCGAGATCACCGAACTGAAGGCTGACGGGGCCGGCGCCATGCACCTGGTTGTAGATGCGAATCGCCTGCTCCGGCGGGAACAGATCGTCGGTCCAGCCGTTCTCGATCAACAGAGGCGCGGGAGTGCCTGGCAGGCCGTATGCCTGATGGTGCGCGTAGATCTCGGCCAGGCGAGCTTTGGCCGCCGCGCTCGGCGGCTCGCCGGCGTTGACGAGCGCGAAATCGCCGGTGAGGTCGGCGTCGGGGTTGGTGCACGGGGCGCTGGCGAGCGCGTCGCCGCAGTAGTAGCCGGTGCTTTTTCCCAGCGCGTAGAGACCGGCAACATAGCTCGCGATCGGGATCCCCACCGGTTCCAGGCTCTGGCCCGGCGGAGCCACCTGGTTATCGAGGAAGCGCCCGTTGGGCAGCAGGGAGTCGACGAGGTCCGACCACGGCCAGCGCGGCCAGGCGGCGGCGATCGACAGCGCTCTACCCCTTGGACTCTTCCAAGAGGCGAACTGGCCGTCCGGCTTGCGGATCCGGTTGTGGAGGTACGCAAGCTCGAGACTCTGGCCGCCTCCATAGGAGATGCCGGTCACGCCAAGGGCGCTGGGCTTGGCGATCCCTTGGTCGACGAGCAGACCGAGCAGGTACTGGGTGTCGCGAGCCTCGTAGCGGGTGTCGGCGAGTCGGATGTAGCCCTGGCCGCAGGGGCCGGAGTGATAGCCCGCCGGACCGCCGCCGCAAGAGTGGCCGAACCCGCGCGCGGTGTAGTTGACCACCGCGTAGCCCTGCCGGGCGAAGTAATCGTTGTTGTAGTGGTAGGTGACCGAGCCGTCGCCGTTGGGGTCGCTCGACTCGAAGTCGGTCTTTTCTCCGCCGTATCCGTGAAGCATCACGATCGTCGGATAGGGTCCAGGTCTGTCGTTCGGAGGCAAAGTGACGTCGACGTCGAGCGGGACGCCATCGAAGGACGGCACTCCGTCCAACGTCTGCCCCGCCGAGCCGTCAGTGGTCGGACAGAACCGCACCCCGTCGGACTGAACCATGCACTGATGCCCAAAAGGCGTCTGTGCAACCGCGGCGGACGACGGCGCGACGAGGCTCAATGCGAACAGCCCCATCAAGAGAAGGAAACGACGCACTCTGCACCTCCTATAGATACCCACGCGGGCATACCAACCGAACTGCACCAGAATACCCAAAATTGGGGAAGCTAAACCCGGTGCTGAGCGGCTTTCGGGCCGCCACTTCGCTCAACCAGTCGCCGCCAGGCGGCTGGTTGCAGGGAAAGAAAGGGTCCAGTTTCATAAGTTCCGACTGCAAATGAGGGCCGCATTTGGCCGGATTGGAGCTTAGGACCCTTTGAAGGTCTTTCAGGGCACCCTTGGGGGTGGCTTAGGTCCGTTAGGCCTGGGTGAGCGCTTGGTTTAGCCGCTCAGTGGTGAGGGCGTCCAATGACAGGTTGAGAGCGTCGGCTAGTTTGGCGATGCTCTGAAAACTGCTGTTGGGGATGTTGCCCTGCTCAATCTTATCCAGGGTGCTGCGGTCAATGCCGACTAGCTGGCTCAGGGTTTCAATATTCAAGCCTTGTGCTTCGCGGGCCGCTTTAAAGACCTGGCCACGTTGTTTGTGGTCGAGTCGGAGAGCATTTGCCTCCTGTTTTTCCAGTTCCGCGAGCCAAGCGGGAGTCTCCCCCGTTTCCGCTTTTGTTGGCTGCTTGTTGTCCTGCTGCTCGCCGGGTACTTTGTTTGCTTCGACGGCCTGCAGAATCTCTGCCCAGGTGCAACCGGGCCAGCGGCGCAGAATGCGACGAGCATCAACTGGGCTTCTTTGGCCTGGCGCTAGTTGTGCTCGCTCTTGCTCGCGCCATTGGTCATAAGCAGCCTTCGTTTTCTTGGCCGGATTGCTCTGCAACCAACGCTCCAGAGTGGGAAGGACACGCGTTGATTCTTGGCTCTTGCGAGATAAATCTTTGGAGCGCTTGCGCTGATGTTCGGCCTCAACTGGTAGCCACCCTTCCTGAAAAGCGACCTCCTTTGCCAAGAACCAGGAACCGCGTATTACTTCTCCTACTCGCCGACCCTTCCAACCTTGACGAACAGATTCAGGAGCAGCATCAAATTCTCTTATCGTCAGCGCAAGCTGCTCGCGCTCATCGATCAGTCCAAGGTGCTGCGCGACTCGCTCTAGAGCCGCAATGGCATCAGCCATCTTCTTATGAAGCCGCTCCACCTGATGCTGCTCCATATCAACAGCAGCGCAATCCTCTCGCAGTTGCTCGAATAGCCATAAGCGCCATCGCTCAGGGAGGAACAAAGCCTCCCTGGCGATTTCGCGAGCTAATTTCTCAGCGGGATTCACTGCTCGGGATTATCTTCCAAATCCTGAAAATCCTGAAACGTGAATTCGCCAGGGCTGTAATCCTCAGCAGGAGTCCATTCAATGCCCTCTATTAGCTCGGCAGGTTTTATCCTTAAGCCTTGACTGATTTTTATGAGCGTGTCAACACGAGGGATTCGGGCGGAACGCTCTAGCAGGCCAATCTCGGTTCGATGCAAGCCTGAGCGGATTCCGAGGACTTCCTGGCTGATACCAGCGCGCCGCCTAGCTCTTCGTAGGTTCTCCCCGAACCGCTGGGCAACCTCTCGGTTCCCTCTCACGATAGTTCCAAATCATTAAAGTGCAATGCGGCTCGCGTCGGGAGGATCAGAACCTCACATTCCCTGAGCAGACCCGCATTCGCCAGGTCAGTAGTGGCTCGGGCCAGGCCATCTCGTTCCTCAAACTCGGGCTTCTCAGTTAATAACTCGCGGGCGATCTCAGTCTTGCTCAGTTGCTTGGGCCACTCAGACAAAACCAGACTGAGGACTCGGGCTTGAGCCTTTGCATCTTCTCGATCAGGCGGAGCAAACTCGCTCCCATCGCTGAAGGCAGAATTACGATTCGATTGCATCGAAACTTATCCTTTCGGTGCCACGCCGCCCGGACTGTTAACGCAGTCGCGGGCGGCACTTGTTTATAAGTGCCTAGTCCAGCTTCACTCCTACCCTGTGAACCTGAGGACGTTGGTCGTGCCCAAGTTTCCTTCGAGCGCGTAATGCTCAGGAATGAATAAAGTTTTAATCCCCACGCTCACGCTGACAGCCTTATCCGGGTCAGTGGGCACGTGCACTTTGAATGGACGGTTGACTCTTATTATCCGTTCACTGCTCTTGGCTAGGTACCAGCGCTTCTTACAGACGATTCTCATCGTCGTGGAATCAGGTTCACACGCGTACACGCGCTTCGCCCGACTGATTTCCAGAACAGCCGGACAGTTGTAATCAAAAGCCAAGTGCGAGCGGCCCTGTCGCGGGTGATGCAAACGCAACGTGATCAAGGAGCCTGAACGGCCAGCGTGTCGAAGCTGGAAGTGTTCTTGTCCCCACCAAGCCAGTTCTTGCACGCTGCCGTTTTCTACTGCTTGATTAGCCCGTTCTAGTTGGGCTTCGTTTTCGATGATGCTGCACTCGGATTGACTGGCTGCTGTTGATAGCTTCGCGCTGCGACTCGACTTTCTCGGCTGTCCTTTTAGGCGAACACGCTTGTCGCCAAGGACGCATATCAGACCTCTCGACGGATCAACTGATACTCCTGGCGTGCCGCAGCGATAGCCGAGGATTTCGCAGTCGAAGAGACAGTCATAGAGGCTTTTCGAGGATTTCCCGATAGCCCTTGCCAGCTTGCGAGCCTGACGGCAGGAAGTGCCAATCGCTTTCACGGCAAAAGCGCCATTACCAGCAGTGACGTTCTGGATGCCGCACGCCTTCCAGCCGTTCGAGCTGGCAACAGCGCTGCTCGACAGTAGCCCGCCAGTCAAGAACAGGGGTAGTAGCAAAGCCAGCCCTGCCAGGCCAATCCCAAGGCGCTTCCCCAACTGCTTCTGAATCCGTTGCATCCGAGCCTCCTTCCCCTGCGGTTCCAGGGGGTCGTGTTTGACTTGCCTTATGAGGCTACCATGATTTTGAGGATAAATCCTCCTTGGTCTATCCTGTTGCCTAGAACCAGGGCGGGCAGAAGACTGCCGCCGTGGCTGATGCTCTCTCACAACGCTTCGCTGAGAACCTGGCCTATTACCTAGAGAAGGTCGGGCTCTCGCAGGAAGCTCTTGCGGCCAAAGCGGAAATCCATCGCACCCAAGTCAGCGAGCTATTACGCGGCGGCAATCCAACCCTGTTCACGATTGTCCGCCTGGCCGGAGCCTTGAGCATCCGACCCGCTGACCTGATCGAGGGAATGAGCTTCGAGCCAGCCGATCAACAAGGCAAGTTCAAGACCACGCCGAGGAAAGAGAAGTAGCTCGGCTGTTCGTGCGCTCGGCACTCTCAAGGAGTGAGTGACGAAACTCTACTTAGCCTTATCATTCTCGCCGTTAGCTTGACGGTGGTCATTCTGGCCAGCACGCACTCATTTTCGTCTCTTGGAGAAAAGCTTTCGCGCCCATCGCCAGATTCCTCCACCCCAAAGAATAATGCTAGCGACCAAGATAGTAATAGCGAGAACCGCGTAGAGAAAGATGCTCCCGGTTTCGACAGCTAACGAAACTAGCAGGCTGACAGTGGCTATCGAGCCAAAGTAGAGCGCTGCAAGTTCTAGAGGTTTTGCTTTCGGTTTCGACCTCTTATCGTAGGCCGCTGCAAAGCTCAGTATTCCGAGCAAGACACTGACCACGGCGGCGACTCCAGCTCCAACGAGAAGGGCGTTATCTCCTAGAGCCGCGTCCGCTATCAGCACGGCCTAGGAACGCGATTCGAGCCTGTCGGCGCGGTTGATAATCGTGACCAGTTTCACGCCGAGAGCATCGGCTAGGGAGAGCATCGTGCCGAGTGAGATGTTCCGGACGCCTCGCTCGATATCGCTGACGAAAGTAGCTGGCGTGGGCGGGCTCATTCGCTCAGCGACTTCTACCTGAGTCAGCTTGGCCTCTTTGCGAATGGCTTTCACGGCTTCGCCGAAAACAGCGTGATATGGGGAACGGGGCTCCACTGGAGAAAGGAGACTACTTGGACTTGACTTTTTAGGCAACTTGCCTTATAAGTTATCTATCTTATGAGGCAACACGATCAAACCGCTTGGGAAAGCCATTCTCGGGGCGAAATTTCTTTCTACTGCTTCCAAGTACGTGGATCTAAAGGCCCTCTCATATAGCTATGAGCACGCTCGCAGCGGTCAAAGAGAGGCAGCGGGTTTGCTATGGGCCGCTGGCTAAGCCAGCGGAGCGCGCTGACCTGTATTGGAGCCGCGAGCAGCCCGAGTTAAAGGGTATTACTGCCGGTGAGGTTGTTGCTCGGCTGATTGAAACTCAGGAGTTCCGAGAAATCTTGATGCCCAAGCTCAGGCAGATTGATCAGCGTAATCGGACGGTTGGCAAAGGCAAGCAGATGGGTCGGCCTCTCCGCTGGACTGCCTTGCAACTAGAGAGCGTGTTCCTCTATCGAAGGTATTCAGGAACGGAAACGCTGAAAGAGGCTTGGACTCAATTGTGTGCGGACCCGAAAGCTCGCTTGCTTTTGGGCCTGGGTGAGCAAGTGCCTTCGCGGGCGACGCTGACTCGTTATGTCCGTCAGCACTTCGATGAGGAGGAGCGCTGTCAGTTGCACTCGGAGATTGACCGCTGCTTGCGCCGTAAAGTCGTGCAGCTTCCCGGCTTTGACCAGGAGGCGCGGGTTCTCGGAATGGACGGCAGTTTGCACGGCACTCATTTCACGCCGCCTATTCCTAATCCAAGGGAGAAGCAGGAGAAAGAAGGGAAGGAAGGCAAAACGCCTCGGAAGATTGTTAATGACCACATTCCTGCTGGCACTCCCGGCGCGATAACTGCTCCCACGGCTGGCTACATCGGTAAGAAAGGTGGGCCTAAGGCAGGGCGCGGTTTTTGCTTCACCGGCCTTTGGACTGAGCACGGCACTTTGCTCAATTGGGAGATTTGCGCTTTAAACGAAAGCGAGAAGCCCAGCGCTGAAAGGTTGCTTGCATCATATGAGAAAGAGGTCCTTCCCTATCGGGATAACCAGCAGTTGAGCGTCCTCACCGCTGACGCTGGTTTCAACTCGCAGAAGATTCGACGCCAAGTGCAGTCAATGCCGATTGTCCCGAACATTCACAAAGCGAGTCATAAGAGTCTTCCCGGAGAGCCTAAGAGCAAGACCCAAGAGGCTCAAAAGCGAAATGAAGCTTGGTATCCGTTCCGCTTTCCCAGCAAGCCTGATTACGAAAACTGGGGCGCGAACGGCCACGGAGAGATTGGCTGTCAGTGCGGGCAAGGCCAGTTGAAGAACGTCCGCGAGGTTGCCAAGAACGGCGCGGCCATCATTGCCACGAAGGGTTGCTGCTCGAACTGCGGCAACATCACGATTACGTCAGGCAAATGGAAAAGGCCCGACAAGAAAGGCTATGTCCGCTGCTATCGAGAGGACCAAGCCGACTGGACGCTTGGCAACTCGCTGACCTTCAACGACAAACTAAGCAAAGTTTACGGCAACGACCGTTTCGGCTGGAATGAGAGTCTGCACGCGACGATGCGCAAACGCTTCGGCCTGCTCAAAGACAAGAGCTGGATGCGCGATATCACCGAAGTCAAAACCGAGTTCGCTATCGCCACCTCAGCTATCTCCATCTTGCTCTTGGAGCGAGCCAAACGTCAGAACGAAATGACTCCGGCCTCAGTCGAGCTAGACGCTGCTTAGTCGTGAGATTCGACTGTCGCCGATTCCCAATCAGCAGTCATAAACATTCCAAGCCATTGGATTCCGGCGATGGTCGGCTTCCAGCCCTTCTCAGACTTAGGCGGCTCTTTAAAGACCCCGATGCTTTCTTCCGTTTTCTCGATAAGCCCCTTCTCTTCCATCCCCGCTAAAACCGCCTCGGTTGGCAAATCACCCGGAGTCCCGTGCTCACGCTTGAAGAATTCGGCAGCTTCACAAATCACCTCTTGATTGAAGCCTGGCTCCTCATCGTTCTCCCAAGCCAAGCTGACCAGCACTTTCAAAGCTAGCCATTCCTCGCCATCAACCTCAATCTCTCCAAGCCCTTCCAGCTCCGTTCCGTTGACATTCCCCTGCCGGTTAGCGACCAGATAGAACGCTTCTGAGATAGCCCCTGCTGAACCTCGACCCATAGCCCAATTGTGCGCGATAAAACAAGGGCTCACCGGCTTTTCGATTCTGCTGATGCGTCGTTTGTAAATCGGTCAGCAGCCTGTAACAACCCCGCTTCGTTAGGGCCTACGAAGCGGCCACCCGACCGCAAACGAAAAGATTTTGAGGCTTGTAACAAGGCCGGACTTAAGCGATTTCGAGAACTTCCAATGCTCAAATCGTTAGGAGCCGAAAGCCCCAATTAGCTGGGATGACTAATGAAACCGCGAATCCAGCGACTTATGAAACTGGACCCGAAATGGCGAGGGTGGGAATCGAACCCACGACACCACGATTTTCAGTCGTGCGGTCGACCTACCTCCCACCCTCACGGCTTCTGCTGCCAAACCGCATAGCCATGCGGAATTCGGGTGTACCTCTAAGAGGATCATACCGAGCCCTGAGCGCTGATTTACCGGTGGATACGCGTGGATTCCTGCGGGTTTGGGCCACGAAGGGTCATCTCGTGGCCCAAATCAACGGCTCCCGCCATGGGGCTCCTAGCCACAGCCGCTCACCGCCCGGTAACGCCCATTACGTAGACCGGGCTGGAGGTGGGCCAACTACTTCTCGGACAACAGCGCAAGCGCGTCCATCGACGGTGAAAAAAAGTAGCCGCCACCGGTGGTGATCACCCAGCGGAGCATCGTTAGATGGTGGTCGGGAGGCAACGTGAACTCGGGGGCGGCGACATCTTGAGAGGTGATTGGGTCGCGGCCGTCGCCTGACTGGGGGAAGTTGGGCTGATTGGCCCACTGGGTCTGCAGGAACTCGAAGCCGCGTTCGATCGAGGACTGGTAGCAGCCGAAGAGCAAGCCGCGGTCCTGGTTGTCCGGTGGGGCACCTTCACCTGGATAGGCCGGCTCCGCCGGCTCGAAGTCCGGCCCGTAGGGGATCCCGCGCCGGAGAATTCGGTGGCTCTCGCCCTGTGCCTTACCGGGCGGATCCTCGTTGCGCGGGTAGACCTTGCGGATGTGGGCGGCCCGGGGCACCAGGTGGCCGTCCGCATCGTGAGGATCGAACTCGAAGTTGTTGATCTTCTCGTCCTCCAACATTGTCGGGTCGGCGATCGAGGGATCGGCTGCCTCGGGGTCAAACGCTCCTTGCTGGTCGCGGGTGCGCTCCAGCGGGGAGCCACTCTTATAGCGGCCAACCAGCTTTGCCTCGAGCAGGTCCGGACGAAGTCCGGTCTCTCCTGCCGCAGAAGCGATGAACTGATTGAAGCCAGCGACGTCCTGGCGCAGGCGACGGAAAACAAAGAAGGAGCCGTTTGGCGCCCAGGAGGGGAGCTGCGGGGGCGGCGGAGCGGGCACTGGCTGGTAGGCACCGGCAGGCTGGGCGGGCGGTGGCGCGTTATCGGGCTGGGTCGGGTAGCCGAGGATGAACTCGCCGGCGGGAATCATCTCCTGGCCGGGCTTTGGCTCGGTGGTGATGCCGACGACCCCAGGCTGGGAGATGCCGTCGCGGAAGCCGAAGTGCTCGTGGCTGTGTTTGTCACCAGGACGGGCATGACCGTCCTGAGCGCCCAGTTCTTCGATCTTGCTGGCGTGGATGTGGCCGCGCAGATGCTTGTGGAGATCGTCAAGGTCTGCTTCGAGATCGGCAGCGAGAATCGCCAGGGCGTGGATCTCTCCTTCGCGAAAAGGCGGCTCCCACTTTTCCGGGGCGCTCTCATCTCTGTCGCCGAGGTGTTCGGCGCGGGCCGCCATGCCCTCCTGAAAAGCGGCCTCAAAGAGGTCGAGCTCGGGAGCTTCGAGCACTCGCAATCCCGAAGTCGATAGCAGCAGGTTGAGCCACTTCTTCGGTTCTGGCTCCTGCCCGCGGGCGCGGCGCCACTTGTAGCTGCGGTTTGCCTCTGCGACTTTCTCCGCAGAGTCAACCTCACGTCTGGTGACGTGGAGGAACCGCTGAGCCTCGGGCTTGCTCGGAAAGCGCAAGAAGACGAATCGCTGGAAGGGTTTGTTGAACCCGGCGATGTTCCCCTGAATCTGATCGAGGGCCAGTTCCTGACCAGTGGTGCCGCCTGCCTCCATGTACGCCTCCTGCTGCTTGTGATCGGAGCGGTGATCCTAGCCGTAAACGCTGAGCACTAGATGAGAGTAGATCTATAGAGAAGTCTCCTACCGCGAGGATTTGCGATCAGGAACCGCACGCTTAGCGCCAATGGGCTTCTGCCGAGCGCCCCAGCTAGGCTCGATGGCCATGCGCCGGATCTCTGGATTACTGAAAGACAAGGCCGTTTCGTCATTGCGCCGCGCTACGGCCGCGTTCAACGGCGTCGATGACGACGGCCGACAAACGACCGTACTGCTCCACCTCCAGCATTCTTTCGAGATGCTGCTCAAGGCAGGTCTACTGGAGAAGGGCGTCAAGGTTTTTGATCGACGCACGGGACGCTCAATCGGCTTCGAAAAGTGTGTCAACCTCGCAGGCGAGCATCTCGGCCTAGACGACGGCGAGGTCGGGATCATGCGCGCAATCGACGCCCTGCGCGACGACGAGCAACACTACCTTGCCATCGTCAGCGAGGATCTGCTCTACGTGCATGCCCGTGGCTCGGTCACCCTCTTCGACGAGATCTTGGATTCGAGCTTCGGCGAGCACCTCGCCGATCACCTGCCCGAAAGGGTGCTGCCGATCTCGACCTCTCCCCCGCGCGATATCCAGGTCTTGGTCGACGAGCAGTTCAAACAAGTTAAGAACCTGCTGCAGCCCGGCAAGCGGCGCCGGGCGGAGGCGCGGGCGCAAATCCGCGGCTTACTGGCGCTGGAGGGCATGTATCCGACCAGGCTCAGGTCTCCGAGCGTGACGTCAATCGGGTCGAGCGCGGGATTCGTGACAACAAGGACATCGCCTCCATCTTTCCCCGCCTCGGGCAGGTCGGCACCGAGTTCTCCCAGGATGGGCCGACCCTGAAGGTCCACTTCACCCGCGGTGGTGGTGCGCCGGTTGAATACGTAGCCGCCGACGACCCGCGCGAGGCGACTGCCGTGCGCGAGGTGGACCTTCAGCGCAAGTACTACATCTCAAAGCCCGATTTGGCCCGCCGCCTGGGGCTGACGCCGCCGAAGGCGCTGGCGCTGCGCCGACACCTCGTCATCGACGAGGACGAGGACTGCGTGCACACTTTCGACTTCGATTCCCAAAAGCACTACCGTTATTCCGACAACGCGTTGCGGAGGATGCAGGAGGCGTTGGCGACGGTGGACATGGATGCAGTTTGGGAAGCCAATCGCCCACGACGAGGAGACGCAGATTGAGATCGTGAAGCCCCTGCATGGATGTTGCCGTCGCCGATGGAGCCTTTGACGTCTCCGAACCGGACTAGCCGGAGCGCTGAGGGTCTGCTCGATTCAACGTTTAGATGCCGATAATTGCCGAGAATCGCACAGTGTCTCACCAAAGGTCGGCCATCCTGAACCGGCCTCCGCGATTCGGGAACTCCTCAGCGTTTTCCTTGGAATAGCCGGATGCAAGCAAGCTTCCTTGGGAAGCGGGCTACGCATTTCCAACCCGCCTTCTCTCGTTTCGGGCACTTCTCGCCAGAAGTGCCCGACTCCTTGCATATTGCCGCATATCCCTGCATATGTGGCGGCTCCAAGGCAGCGAGAGGCCCCAGGCCAAATACCAGGAAATAAGGCTCTTTTCCGCCATTTCAGTGCGCTCGACCTACTTGGATCGCACCCATGAGGTCACCGGTTCGACTCCGCCTATCGGAAGCTCTATCGGACCGTGCCGCGAGCCTTTCGGACTAGTAAGCCGGTTCAAGCCCCGCGAGCATCGGAAAGTGGCGCACGTTCGTGGTGAGCAGGTCGGCCTCGAGCAGGAGTGCGGTGGCGGCAATCAGGTAATCGGCGTCGTCTATGCCGCTGTGGGAACGACGGTGGCTCTGGGCGAGCGCGCCGGCGGAACGTGACACCTCCTCCCCGACGGGCACCCAGGAGAGTGCCGAGAAGAACTGCTCGAGCGCCTCGACCTCGCCTCTGCGGACACCGGCCAAGAGCTCGAAGCGAACGACCTCGCTTGCGAGAAGATCCTCCTCGGCTTCGATCAAGTCGTTGAGCAGATTGACCGCGGGTCGCAGGCCGCGGAGATGATCGATCGCGACGCTCGTGTCGAGCAGCTTCACTTGACGCCGAGGCGGGCCAAGCGCTCGTTCAGGTCGCCGCCGCGCATGGCATCGACGTACTCGGCTCCGGTGCGCCGGCGTCCCCGCCATGACCCGGCGCTTGCGCGAAGAGCATCGAGCCTCTCGTCCTTCCCCTGCCGACCGAAGGAAGCTCTTACCGCGCGGCGGACAAGCTCTGAGCGCGACGCTCCGGTCTCTCGCGACGCTTGTTCGAGAAGCTCCAGCTCGTCTTCGCCAAGGTAGATCTGGGTTCGACCCATAGCATCACTATACACCTAGTGGTGTCTCAATGATTAGCTGAAGGAGCACACGACGCCTACTCGTGTGGTCTCGATTTGCCAGTTCCTCGCCCTTTGGAGGGAGGGCGAGCTTTTCGCTTGCAAGAGGGAAATCTGACGCTGGCTGATTTCCTCAAGTCGTCAGTCGAAGATTCCTCGAACTGCTTGATTGGGCCACGAATGGGCCACCGTGGCCCAAACGACAGCCCTCGCCTTCGCGAATCAGAGGAGAAAAAGGGCTTATTTGCAGGTATAAAATTATGGCGAGGGTGGGAATCGAACCCACGACACCACGATTTTCAGTCGTGTGCTCTACCAACTGAGCTACCTCGCCGTAGCTGGGGCGTGGCCGTGGCCGCGCGGTGGAAGGCTAGCGACCGGGACGAGATCGGGCTGCTTGGATTGAGCCCATGGTCTGGGCTCGTGCAGGAATCGCGCTTGGCGCAGTGACCCTCGGGGTGCTGGCGCTGTCGGGCGGGCACCGGGGTGATCCGCGTACGCCGACCGGGCTGCCCGGATTGCCGGCGCCATTTCTGGGCGTCGCCGTGGTTGGGAGCGGTGGGAGAACCGCGGCTGTCGATGCCTACGGCGATGTCGTGGATCTGCGGAAACCGGGGCCGGCGGGGCCGGCGCTGGTTGCTGTGCCGGCAGAGCGGCAGGTCGCGGGTACGGTGTCCACCGACGACGCCTTGGTCGCGCGAATGCGGCTCGGGGGTGGGCGGTCGGTCCCTCTCTGGCGCGCCGACTCGGTCCAGCAGCATTACCTGCCGGGAACCAACGTGCTGCGAACCGTTGCGCGCTTTGGCGATGAACCGAGCGTCCTCGTCCGGCGGATCGGCGGGCCGGGGGCCGCTGCTGCCGATCGGCGCTGGCTTGCCTGCGCGCAACCGCTGGGCGCTGGCGCGCCCCACTGGGCCCGGGCGATGTATCGGCGTTCGCTGCTGGTGCTGCGGGCGCTGACCGACCGCCGCAGCGGCGCTGTCGCGGCAGGCGCCCGCGACGGCTGGGCGTACGTTTGGCCGCGCGACGCCAGTGCGGTTGCGATCGCCCTCGCTGCGGCCGGATACAGACCGGAGGCGCGGCGGGTCGCACGCTTCCTCAAGGGACTCGACCTGAACGCCGCGGCACGGTTCGACGGAGTCGCTGCTCCCATTCCCGAGCGCGGCGCGCAGGGCGATGCCGCGGGCTGGGTCGCAGCGGCGGCACGGGCGGCGGGGCTGCGGGCACATCGATTCCCCTCCGCATGGCGAGACCTGGCTGACTACCAGGAGGACAACTCAGGCGACTACCTGGGCAACGCGATCGCCTCCGGTCTAGGCGGCCACCGCGTCGCCGGGCTGTTCGGCTCCCTCAGAGGGCTGACGCGGATCGCGGGTGACCCGGCGTCCGGCCTCGACTCCACTGCGGCGTGGGCGGTGCGTCCCTTCCCCCGCCCGGCGCTCTTCCCCGCGATTCGTCGCACCCTGATGCGATTGGCCGTCGACAGCGGCCGCTTCGGCATCGTCCCCTCCCAGAACTGGCATGGGGGCGAGGATCCGTGGTCGGCGCCCACCGCCTGGACCGCCTGGGGACTCGCCGCCCTCGCGCGGGAAGGGGACGGTGCGCGCCAGGCACGTAGTGACCGCCGTGCTGCGCTCGGCCTCATGGCAGACCTGCGCCGGGCCGCTACGCCGCTCGGCCTTCTCCCCGAGCGCGTCGACGCCCGCACCGGCCTCCCCACCTCGACCACCCCCCTCGCCTGGTCCCACGCCTTCGCGATCCTCGCCCTACGCGAACTCTGGCCCTGACGTCTCCAATCAGAGGGCTTCGAGGGCGGCGGCAACCGCCTCCTCGGGGGTCTCGGCAGGGACGATGCCCGGGCCGCCCTTCATCTGCTCCCGCCCGGAGACGCTCCAGCTGTGCAGCGCGACGACGGTCCGTCCGAGGTTGCGGGCATGGGCGATCTCCGAGAGCGTGCCCCATTCCCCGCTGATCGCGATCACTGCTTCCCCCGATGCGGCGACGGCAAGGTTCCGAGCGTGGCCGATCCCGGTCGCGACCACCTGCGTGCAATAGGGGTTTGCGTCATCGACCGAGATCCAGGGAAGGACGCCGATTACGCTGCCGCGGGCACCCGCAGCGCCGCGGGCAGCCGCTTCCATAACTCCGCCTCGGCCACCGCAGACCACGGTCACCCCGGCCTCGGCCAGCAGTCGCCCCACCTCCTCGGCGAGCCGCCACGCCTCGGTCTCCTCCCCGCAGCCCCCGGAGCCGATCACCGCGACCTGCTTCGCTCGCCTGCGCTCGCTCATTGCCCGCCAGAGTCTTGCATCGTCCGCATCAGCTCCAGCGCGCCGGCCTTGTGCAGCGGTTCGTTGAGGTTGCCGCACTTGGGGCTCTGCACGCAGGAGGGGCAGCCGGACTCGCATGGGCACTCGCCGATCAGCCGCTCGGCGTCGCCGAGCAGGCGCTCGAACTGCTCGTAGCCACGCAGCGTTATGCCGACCCCGCCCGGGTGGCCGTCGTAGATGAAGATCGTCGCGCGGCCGGTCTGGAAGTGGACGTTGGTGGAGAGCCCGCCGATATCCCAGCGGTCGCACATCGCGATCAGCGGCAGCACCGCGATCTGGCCGTGCTCGGTCGCGTGCAGGGAGCCGAGCAGCACCTCGGTCGGCAGGGCGGCGCTGAGCCGGTCGGGCAGCACGTACCAGAGGGCCTGGGTGACGAAGTGCTGCTCGGGCAGCTCGAGGGCGACGATGTCGATCGGCTCCTGCTCGGAGATCGAGACCCGCTGGAAGGCGATCACCTGCTCGCTGACCGAGACTTCGCCGAAGTGCAGCTCGACGCCCGAGGTCGAGCGCTGCTCCCGGACCCGCTCGATGTAGATCTCGGTCTCCTTTTTCGGCCGCGTGTACCAGTCGCCGTCGAAGCTGCTGACGATCGCCCGCCGCCCCTCGACGTCGAGCTGCTCGACCTCGTAGGAGCGGCCCAGGTGGAGGTAGATCGCCCCGGGGTGGATCGTGGTGAAGGCGCGCTCGGTCTCGACCAGGCCGAGCATCTCGCCCGAGTCGCGCTCGATCACCGCGACCGAGTCCGCCGAGGCGGAGCGCAGCGGGATCTTCGCGGCGACGAAGCCGCTGTCGGCCGGGAGCAGCCGCCCGCCGGCACGGCGCAGCTCGCCCGCCGTGGTCAGCCGCTCGGCCCGCTCGCGCCAACCCTCGCCGAAGACCTCGTCGTCCGCGCTGCTCAGCGGCAACTCGTAGGCCGCCGCGACCATGTGTCGCGAGGCGATCTGCTCGCTCTCGTGGTCGAGGATCGCCGCCTCCACCGGCCGGCCGATGAACTCGTCGGGGTGGCGGCAGAAGAACTGGTCGAGCGCGTCGGCACCGGCGACGTAGACCGCCAGGCCGCGCCGCCGGCGTCCCGCCCGTCCCCACATCTGGCGCAGGCTGGCGACGGTCCCGGGGAAGGTGACGCAGATCGCCGCGTCGAGCTCGCCGATGTCGATCCCCAGCTCCAGGGCATCGGTCGCGACCACGGCGAGCAGCTCGCCCGCCGCCAGTCGCGCCTCGATCTCGCGCCGCTGCTGCGGCGTGTAACCGCCGCGGTAGGGGGCGATCCGCGCGGCCAGCTCGGGCTTGCCGCGCCGCTGCAACGCCTCGCCGGTGAAGCGTTGGATCAGCTCGATCCCGCGCCGGCTTTTGAGGAAGCAGATCGTCCGCACCCCATGCGAGACCAGCTCGGCCAGCAGGTCAGCCGCCTCGGAGAGGGCGGAGCGCCGCGTCCCGCTTGCCTTGTCGATCAGCGGCGGGTTCCACATCGCGATCTCGCGCCCGCTGCCGGGCGCGCCGTCGTCGTCGATCAGCTCGAACGGCTCGCCGACCAGCCGCTCCGCCAGCTCCAGCGGGTTGGCGATCGTCGCCGAGGTGAGCAGGAAGCGCGGCTCGGCGCCGTAGGCCCGCGCCACCCGCCGCAGCCGTCGCAGCACGTTGGCAACGTGCGAGCCGAAGACGCCGCGGTAGGTGTGCGCCTCGTCGACGACGACCCAGCCGAGGTTGGCGATGAAGTCCCCCCAGCTCTTGTGGTTGGGCAGCAGGCCGACGTGGAGCATGTCGGGGTTGGTGAGGACGAGGTTGTTGCGGCGGCGGATCGCCGGGCGCTCCTCGCGCGGCGTGTCGCCGTCGTAGATCGCCTCGCGCAGGCCCGGTGGGCGCAGTGCGGCGAGCTTGCGCGCCTGGTCCTGCGCCAGTGCCTTCGTCGGGTAGAGGTAGAGGGCCCGGCGCTTGGGGTCGCGGGCGATGCCGTCGAGCACCGGCAGGTTGAAGGCGAGGCTCTTGCCCGACGCCGTGCCGCTGGTGATCACCAGGTTGGAGACGGCAGCGGCCTTCAGCGCCTCGCGCTGGTGCGAGTAGAGGCGCTCGATCCCGGCACGGCCCAGTGCCTCGACCAGGCCGGGGTCGAGCGAGCGGGGCATCGCCACCGGCTTCGCCTTGCGCTCCGGCTCGCTGCTCTCGGCGACGATGCGCCCGTCGCGGCGAGCTGGGTCGATCGCAATCGACCAGGGCGCCTCGAGCAGGCTCTTAGTCACGTATCCGTCCCGCCACCCGCACCGCCTGCAGGGTGCTCCTGTCGTGGATACGGAGGACGTCCGCGCCCTCGCGCACCGCGAGCGCTGCCGCCGCGACCGTTCCCCACTCGCGCTCGCCCGCCGGCAGGCGCTCCTCCCAGCTCCCACCCAGGACTTCGCCGATGAAGTCCTTGCGCGAGAGCGAGACATAGAGCGGCGGGCCGAGCGAGCGCAGCTCGCCGAGCCGCCGCAGGATCTCCAGGTCCTGCCTGGTCGTGAGGTCGAAGTCGAGTCCGGGGTCGATGGCGATCTGCTCCTCGGCAACCCCAAGTCGCGAGGCCAGCTCGACTCTCCCCCCAAACCACGACTTCAGATGCTCGACGACGTCGTCGTATTCGCGCGCTGCGCGATCGACCCGAGGCGGACCCTCGATGTGCATCAGCACGTAGCCGCAGCCCGTGCCGGCGACCAGCTCGAACATCTCCTCCGAGCCACCGGAGATGTCATTGACGGCTGCCGCCCCCGCCACCAGCGCTCGCCGCGCCACCTCGACCGAGAAGGTGTCGGCCGAGACCGGCAGGCCCGCGCCGGCGAGCCCTTCGATCGCCGGGACCAGCGCCGCCGCCTCCTGCTCGGCGCCCACCGGGGGCCCGCTGCGCGCCGCGACCGCGCCCACGTCGAGCATGTCGAAGCCGGCCTCGACCAGCGCCAGCCCGTCGGCGACAGCCTGCTCCGGCGTCCCGCTGCGCGCCCCCTCGAACATCGAGTCGGCGGTGACGTTGACGATCCCAGCCGCGACCGGCTGCTCGAGGTCAAGCGTCCGATCGGCGAGGCGCCAGGGCATCCGGCTACCGTAGCGACCGCACCATGCCACTGCGATGCGTCTACACCGACCTCGACGGCACCCTGCTCGGGCAGGGAGCCTCGCTCTTCCGCGACGCCGAGGGCGGCTTCTCGCTGGCCCAGTCGCGCGGCCTCGAGGCCTGCCACCGGGCCGGGGTCGAGGTGGTGATCATGTCCGGCCGCCGCGAGCCCCAGGTCCACGAGGCGGCCCGCCTGATGGGGCAGACCTCCTACATATACGAGGCCGGCTGCGCCTTCGCGATCGACGGCGAGACGACGCTGCTGACCGGCGACCTCGTCCCCGACGAAGAGGGCACGATCTACGAGAAGCTCGAGCGGGCAGGCATCCCGAAGCTGCTCTTCGAGCACTTCGACGGGCGGCTCGAGTACCACTCGCCCTGGCACCACGGCCGTGTCCTCTCCCACCTCTTCCGTGGCAAGGTCGACGTCGACGAGGCCAACGAGCTGCTCACCGCCCGGGGCCACGAGAACCTGCGCCTGCTCGACAACGGCGCGATCGGCCGCGAGATGGCCGCGATCGACGGGCCCACCCACGCCTACCATCTGGTCCCGAAAATCGTCAGCAAGGCGAACGCGGTCGCCGCTCACGCCCGCGCTCGCGGCTTCGATCCGGCCGAGTGCATCGCTGTCGGCGACTCGGTCGAGGATCTCGAGGTCGCCGCCGCGGTCGGCCGCTTCTTCGTCGTCGCCAACGGGCCGGAGCGAGATCCAGGTCTGCGAGCCGCACTCGCGGCCTGGGACAACGCCACGGTCACCGAGGGGGCGATGGGCGACGGCTTCTACGAGGCGGTCGTCTCCACGCTGATGGAGCGCAGCTAGTATCGAGCCGATGGAGACAGCGACCGTCGCCGAGCAGGAGTACCTCGAGATCATGTTCTGGCTGGAGGAGGCCGGGCTGCCGATGACCGGCGCCAACATCGCCCGCGCGATGCAGCTCTCGCCCCCCACCGTGCACGAAATGGTCGGCCGCCTGGTCGACGACGGCTATGTCGAGCGCAACGCCGACAAATCGCTTGCCTTCACCGGGTCCGGGCGCGAGCACGCCAGCCACATCGTCCGCCGCCACCGCATGATCGAGCGCTTCCTCACCGACGTCCTCGGCATCCCCTGGGACGAGGTGCACGAGGAGGCGGAGCGGATCGAGCACGCGATGTCGCCGGTCCTGGAGGAGCGGATGCGGGCCGCGATCGGCGACGCGACGACCTGCCCGCACGGCCACCCGATCGTCGAGGGCGTGCGCGAGACCGGTGCGCTCCTGGCCGACGTCCAGGTCGGCGCCAAGGTCCACGTGCTGCGCTTCGAGAACGAGGCGGAGGAGCTGCTGCACTACCTCAAAGAGGCCGGGCTGGAGCCCGGCCTGGAGGGCACGCTGGAGAGCGCGGACGAGGACGAGATAACGATCGCCTCCGCCGATGGCTCCCATCGCGTCTCACGCAGCGTCGCCGAGACGGTCTCGGTCCGCGCCGACCCGGCGCCACCGCCACGGGCTGCAATCCCCGAGCAGCTCGTGCTGTCTTCCGACCGCTACGGCCGCTGAGCTCAGCCGCCTACTGCGGGATAGCCACCGAGACGATCGGCTCCGAGGTTGGCAACTGCTGCTGCGCGACTCGGCGGTCACCGTCACCGGGTCGACGCCCTGCCCTAAGCCGGAGAAGCCGCGCGAACCCGTTCCAGGGCGCGGGCGATGCGAGCGACGCCCTCCGGAATCCGCTCCGGAGGCACGCTGGCAAAGGAGAGGCGGAGGCTGTTCTCGCCGCCCTCGATCATGAAGTCGGGCCCGGCGACGAAGGCGACGCCCTCGCCCTTGGCCTCGGTCAGCAGAGCCGGCGTGTCGGTGCCCTCGGCAAGGTCGAGCCAGAGGAAGTAGCCGCCCTCGGGGACGACGAACTCCGCCTCGGGAAGCTGCTCGCGCAGAGCTCCGACCAGGGCTTCGCAGCGGTCGCGCAGGGCGCCTTTGACGAAGTCGATGTTGCGATCCAGCGCACCGGAGCCGCAGAGCTCCAGCACCACGGACTCGGCCAGCATGTTGGGCGAGATGTAGGTCTCGTTGGCGCGCTTTGCCAGCTGGGCGATCTCCGCCGCGGGCCCGGCCAGGTAGCCGACCCTGACGCCGGGGCTGACGGTCTTCGAGAAGGAAGATGCGTGGACCACGCGGTCCGCCGAGTCGATCGCGAGCATCGACTCCAGCGCCTCCCCCTCGAAGGGAAGCTCACGGTAGGGATCGTCCTCGAAGATCCAGAAATCGTGCTCGGCAGCGAGCTCGACCAAGCGCGTGCGCTTGGCGGCGGACAGCGTGCAACCGGCGGGGTTGTGGAAGTTGGGGATGACGTGGGCGAGCTTGATCGGGCCGTCCTCGAGGGCGGCTTCGAAGGCCCCCAGGTCGAGACCGTCGGCCTCCAGGGCCACCGGCACCAGCTCGACTCCGAGCCGCTGCAGCATCAAGAGCGTGCGGTCGTAGGTCGGTTGCTCCACGACGACCCGGTCGCCGGCCTCGAGCAGGTGCTCGAACAGCATCCAGCCCGCCTCCAGCGAGCCGTTGGCGATCATCACCTGACCGGCATCGAGCCCCCCATGCCGCTCGGCGACCCACTGGCAGAGCCCAGGATGCCCGATCCCCGTCCCGTAGGAAAGCGCCTTTTCCCAATCCTCCGCCAGCGCGACGGCAGCAGCGTCCCGCACCGCGTCCCGCGGCAGGATGTCCGAGCTAGGAGCTCCGCGAGCGAATGAAATCGTGTCCTGAGCCATCGCCTCCGAGCCTAGCAACGCCCCCAGTTTGCGGGCACCCTGCCCAAAACAGTGACTCCAGAGGGGCGAACCAGAGGCGTGTCTGAGCTTAAGGGCGCATATGACCCCGAAAGCTCAGACACGCCCTGGGCTGTGGAGGGAGCGGGAGCTGGCTCGACTTGCCGCACAGCAGCATGGGGTTGTTGCTCGCCGTCAACTACTGGCGCTTGGCTTTGGCGACGAGGCGATCAAGGTGCGGCTCGACGCGGAGAGGCTCCAAGCGCTCCATCGCGAGGTATTCGCCGTCGGCCACGCTCGAGTGAGTCGACAGGGTCGTCGGCTCGCCGCCGTGCTCGCCTACGGAGACGGGGCATTGCTCAGCCACCGTAGTGCCGCGGCGCTCTGGGGCTTGATGAGACCACGGGCCGGAGTGATCGACGTGACCGCGCCGGTCGGACGGCAGGGAATCCATCGGCGGGACAGGATTTGGATCCATCGTGGGCGACTCCATCCCGAGGACCGAGCGAATCGCGCCGGGATTCCAGTCACCACCGTGGCTCGCACTCTGTTCGACCTTGCCGAAGTCGTAAACCTCAAGCAACTCGAATCCGCCTGGGAAGAGGCGGATCGCCTCAAGCTCCTGCGCCTGACTGAGGTAGCAGCCGCCTGCGAGCGCGGCTACGGCCGCCGTGCCTTGCGCCCGATCCGACACCTCCTCGCCACAGCGAGAGCACCGGTGATGAATCGCTCACCATTAGAGGATCGCTTCTCTGAGTTCTGCCGCGAGCACCTCGCCGACCTGCCCGCCCCGCTAACCAACATCTCGATCCTCGACCACGAGGTCGACGCCTACTGGCCAGGTCATCGCCTCGTTGTCGAGATGGATAGCTGGGAATTCCACAGCCACCGGGCAGCCTTTGAGAGCGACCGAGCCCGCGATGCCAAGATGCAGGCAGAGGGCTACCGAGTCATCCGCTTAACCCACCGCCAGCTAGAAACAGGAGCCCCCCGAATCTCCACCCAGCTACGAAAGATGCTGGGCACGGATCGGCGGGCGTCTGCCACGTAGGTGCCGGGTGGAAGGCCGGGGTGTCCCTCCAGCGCAGCGGCATCCTGTTTTTCGCCCCAATGACGACCTCGGACGGCCACAAAACCGCGAGGCGAAAAACCCAGCAAGCTGGAGGGACACCCCGGCCTTCCCAACTGAGGGCCTAACCGCGCAGCACTTCGACGGCGATCTTTGCCGTCTCGGTAGGGCTTTCGCCAACCCGCACGCCCTTGTCCTCGAGCGCTTCCTTCTTCGCCTGCGCAGTTCCCGAAGAGCCGGAGATGATCGCTCCGGCGTGGCCCATCTGCTTGCCCGGCGGCGCGGTGAAGCCGGCGATGTAGGCGACCACGGGCTTGGAGATGTCGGAGGCGATGAACTCGGCGGCCCGCTCCTCGGCGTCGCCGCCGATCTCGCCGACCATGACGATCATCTCGGTCTCTGGGTCGGCCTCGTAAAGCTTGAGGATGTCGATGAAGTCCGAGCCGATGATCGGGTCGCCGCCGATGCCGACGATCGAGGAGTTGCCCTCGCCCGCCTGCTTCAGCTCGTTGCCGATCTGGTAGGTCAGCGTGCCCGACTTGGAGACGACGCCGATCTTGCCCGGATCGAAGAACTGGGCGGGGATGATGCCGACGTTGGCCTTGCCCGGCGAGAGCACGCCGGGGCAGTTCGGCCCGATCAGCCGCACCCCTGCCTCCCTGGCCTTCCAGTAGGTCCTCAGCATGTCGAGCACCGGGATCCCCTCGGTGATCGCGATCACCGTCTCGACCCCGGAGTCGATCGCCTCGTCGATCGCCGGTGCGGCAAAGCGGGCGGGGACGAAGATCATCGAGGTGTTAGCACCCTGCTGCTCGACCGCCTCGCGGATCGAGTCGAAGATCGGCACGCCCTCGACGTCCTGGCCGCCCTTGCCCGGCGTCACTCCGGCCGCCAGATGCGTGCCGTAAGCCTGGTTGCGCAGCCCGTGGAAAGAGCCCTCGCGGCCGGTCAGGCCGGAGACGACCAGCTTCGTCTCCTCGTTGACGATGATCGACATCAGCCGCTCGCCCCCGCGAGCTCGACGACCTTCTGCGCTGCGCCGAGCATCGTCGTCTCCTGATGCAGGTTGGCCAGACCCGCCTCGGCGAGGATCGCCAACCCCTCCTCCGAATTCGTGCCGTCGAGGCGGACGACCAGCGGCACGCCGAGGTCGAGCTGTGCCGAGGCTTCGACAATCCCCTTGGCTATCTCGTCGCAGCGGGTGATGCCGCCGAAGATGTTGAAGAGGATTGCCGTGACCTTCGCGTCGGAGGTGATCACGGTCAGCGCGTCGACGATCGCCTCGGCCTTGGAGCCACCGCCGGCGTCGAGGAAGTTGGCCGGCGCCCCGCCCGCCTGGGCGACGACGTCGAGGGTGGACATGCAAAGCCCGGCGCCGTTGGCGAGGATGCCGACGTTGCCGTCGAGCTTGACGTAGGTGAGGCCCTTCTCCCGCGCCATCGCCTCCTGCGGATCGTCGATCGACTCGGCGTCGAGCTCGGCCAACCCCTCGTGGCGGTATAAGGCGTTGCCGTCGATCGTCACCTTGGCGTCGAGGGCGACGACCTGGCGGTCCTCGGTGACGATCAGTGGGTTGACCTCGATCAGCGTCGCGTCCTCGGCCTGCGCGGTCTCGGCGAGCTTCGCCAGCACCCCGGCGGCTGCGTCGCGGACGTCCTCGGCGAGCCCGGCGGCATCGATGATCGGCCGCGCCTCGGCCCCGGTGAAGGGTCGGGTCGGGTCGACGTGCTCCTTGACCAGCGCCTCCGGGTCCTCGGCGGCGACCGCCTCGATGTCCATCCCACCCTTGGCGGAGACCATCGCCAGCAGCTTCTTCTCGCTCCGGTCGAGGATGACCGAGGCGTAGTACTCGGCCGCGATCGCCGAGCCGCCCTCGATCCAGACCTGCTCGACCCGGAACGGCCCCTCGCCGTGCGGACCGACGATGTCCATGCCGAGGATCGCCCCGGCGTGCTGCTCGGCCTCGGCGCGGTCGGCGGCGATCTTGATCCCGCCGGCCTTGCCGCGGCCGCCGATCAGCACCTGGGCCTTGATCGCGCAGGGATAGCCGATCCGCTCCGCCGCGGCGACGGCATCCTCGACCGTGGAGGCGACCTCGCCGCTCGGCACGGCGATGCCGTGCGCGGCGAAAAGCTGCTTGCCTTGATACTCGAGAAGGTCCATGGGAGAGGAGCCCTGCCTGGGCCGGGCGGCAGCCTATAAGATGCCGCGCCCCGTGCCTCTTCCCGCTCTCAAATCCATCACCTGGGTGACCACCGATTGCTACGGCACCCTGATCGATTGGGAGAAAGGGATCATCGAGGCCTGTAAGAAAGAGGCCGCCAAGGATGGCTTCAGCTTCGAAGAGGGGCCGTTCCTGGCCCGCTTCATGGAAGTACAGGCCGAAATCATGGCCGGCTCCTACGAACTGTATGCCGAGGTTCTGCGCCGCACGATCGTCAAAGTCGCCCGCGAGGTCGGCTGGGAGATCGAGCCCTCCAGAGCCCAGTTCCTCCCCGACAGCGTCGCCTACTGGCTGCCCTTCCGCGAGGCCAACGCGGCGATGGACCGGCTCGGCAAACGCTACGAGATCGGGATCATCTCCAACGTCGACGACAAACTGCTCGGCATCTCGCGCCGCCATCTGCGCACCGAACTGGACCTGGTCGTCACCGCACAGCAGGTGCGCAGCTACAAGCCCGATCCGGTCCACTTCAAAGAGTGCGCGCGCCGGATCGGCAGCAAAAAAGGCTGGCTCCACATCTGCTGCGACTACACGACCGACGTCGCGCCGCTGCTGAAAATGAAGGTCCCGGTGATCTGGGTCAACCGCCACGGAGAGAAGCTCGACGGCCGCAAAGCGCCCAGCGCGACCGTCAAGAACTTCCGTGAAGCGGCCAAAAAGCTGGGCGCGTCCTAGCCGTCTTCTAGCGTTCCGCTTCGCAACTTCGCCGCGGAGTGGCGGTTACGACCGTAGGCCGCCCGGAGGCGTCCCCAGAATTCGATGGACCGAGTCAGCCATAACCGAGTGTCTTTGCGCGCCCGCCCGCTCGTTGCGGCGGCGCTGCTGGCGCTGCTCTGCGCGCTCGTGCTGAGCGTCGCTCGTGCCCACGCGCTGGAAGTGGAAGAAGAACCCCCGCTCGACCCCAACTCCGATCCACCGAGCTTCGTCGTCATCCAGACCGACGACCAGACCCTCGACGAGCTCTACGCCACCTTCACCGCCTTCCCCGGTGCCGCCGAGACGCAGGCGATGCCGAACACGCTCGAACTGCTTGCTGGGAAAGGCATGACCTTCAACCGCTACTACGTCTCCTACCCGCTCTGCTGCCCCTCACGGGTCAGCCTGCTGACCGGCCGCTATGCCCACAACACCGGCGTCAAGGGCAACGTGCAGCCCAACGGCGGCTACTACGGCTTCTCCTTCCGCGCCGCCGCCAGCCACAACCTCGCCACCTGGCTGCAGGGCGCCGGCTACCGCACGATCCACATCGGCAAGTTCCTCAACGGCTACGGCGACGAACCCTACGACAACGGAACCACGGTGCCGCCGGGCTGGGACGCCTGGCACAACGTGCTCAATGCCGACACCCACCACTACTTCTACGGCTACATGCTCAACAACAACGGCCAGGTCAGCGAACCCTACGGCGACTCGGGTACCTGGGAACCGCGCGAATACACCCAGCGCGACCCGGCGGGCTGCCCCTTCGCGCCCGAAGAAGGACGGCCCTGCCTCTACGCGACCGACATCTTCAATTGGATGGCGCGGGAAGAAATGCTGGCGACCCCGGAAGAACAGCCGCTCTATCTCCAGCTCGACTACACCGCTCCCCACGGCGACTTCCGCAAGCCGGCCGGCCCCGAGCCGGCGGTCCGCCACTACGACTGGTTCAAGGGAGCGAAGCTGCCCCACGACCGCTCCGAAGGGTTCGACGAGGGCAATGTCAGCGACAAGCCGAGCTTCATCCGCGAAGCCGAACATCTGACGCCGAACGACAAGCGCACCTACAAGGTGTACTACGAGAAGGCACTGGAGTCGCTGCGCTCGATCGACGACGGGGTCAAAGAGGTCGTCGACACGCTGGGCCAGCTGCATCGCCTGCGCAACACCTACATCCTCTTCACCTCCGACAACGGCTTCTTCTACGGCGAGCACCGCCTGATCGGCGGCAAGTTCCTCTCCTACGAGCCGGCGACGCACCTGCCCTTCCTGATCCGCGGGCCTGGAATCAAGCCCGACACGTCGACCGGCGAGCTGGCGTCGAATATCGACATCGCGCCGACTATCCTCGACCTGGCGGGGGTCGAACCGGACAAGAGCGTCGACGGCCGCTCGATGGTCCCATTCCTGCGCGATCCCGAACTGCGCAGCCGCCGACCGATCATCTTCGAGTCGTTCGTGCAGACGAGCGACGTGGAAGCAAACGGGGCGATCTCCTCCACCGGCGAAGGCGACGGTGGGGTGCCCGGCGGCAATGGCAGCACGAGTGAGAACGCGTCGAATGCGGCCCATGCGTCGGCCACTGCGCACGCCTCGCTCCTGGCGCCGCCGCTCAACTACGAGGGGATCCGCCTCGGGCCCTACAAGTACATCGCCTGGCCGGACGGGGAGAAGGAGCTCTACAACATCAACAAAGACCCGAACGAGCTCAACAACATCGTCAAAGTGCCGAATTACTACCCGATCCGCAACTTCCTCCACCGACAACTGCGGCGCTACGAGAACTGCGTCGGGCGGGAATGCCGCGAACCGACGCCACCGCTGCCGCTGACCCGCGTCGAATTCGAGCGCCTGCGCGCCCAGCGGCAGAAGGAAGTTCGCGAACACGAACGCGAACGCGAAAAGGAACGGCGCGAACGCGAACGGAATCACCCCGGCCAGGGTAAGTAAGGGCGGTAGTCCTCTGTTCGGACAAACGGCGGTCTAATTAGACCGCCGTTTTGAGTACCCGCCCGCCCAGAGGACTACCGCCCTTACTCGATCACTGCTAATACATCTCCGTTCGAGACTGAAGCGCCTTGAGCGACGTTGAGAGAGGTGACTTTGCCGGAGCGGTGGGCGGCTATCTCGTTCTCCATCTTCATCGCCTCGATCACGCAGATCAGGTCGCCTTCTGAGACCTCGGCGCCCTGCTCGACCGCGACTTTGAGCACGATGCCCTGCAGCGGCGAGGGCAGCGACGCGCTGGAGGCGCCGGCGCCTCCGCCCGCCTTGCGCTCGCGCTTCGGAGGTTTCTTGCCGCCGACAGTAGGCGCGGCGCCGTTCGCCGTGGCCTCGCCGATCACCCTGACGTCGAAGAGCTTGCCGGACACCTCGACCTTGTAGTCGCGAGCGACGACCTCGGCGCCCTCGGGCACCTCGGGCGCCTCAGCCTCTGCCGGTGCGGTCGTCTTCAGCCACTCGCGGTCCTCCATCAGGTCGCGGCAGGTCTCCCCCTTCGCCCACTGCTCGGTGGCGAGGATCGCGCTGTGGAAGGGGATCAGCGTGGTCAGGCCACCGACCTCGTACTCGCCCAGCGCACGCAGCATGCGTCGCGTCGCGTGCTCGCGGTCGATGTCCCAGACGATCAGCTTGGCCACCATCGGGTCGTACATCGGCGTCACCTCGGAGCCGGCTTCGACCCCGGAGTCGACCCGCACACCGGGGCCTGCCGGCTCGCGGTAGGAGGTGATCGCGCCTGGCGCCGGGGCAAATTTCTTGTGGGCCGCCTCTGCGTTGATCCGGCACTCGATCGCGTGGCCGCGCAGCTCGACGTCCTCCTGGGCGACGGTGAGCGCCTCACCGGCGGCGACGAGCACCTGCTCGCGGACGATGTCGACACCGGTGACCATCTCGGTCACGCAATGCTCGACCTGCACCCGCGTGTTCATCTCGAGGAAGAAGTACTCGTCGCCGACCTGCATGCCCTCGACCGTGCCGGCGCCACGGTAACCGACAGCGGCAGCCGCGTCGGTGGCGATCTTGCCGATCCGCTCGCGCATCTCGGCATCGACCTGGGGGCCCGGCGCCTCCTCGATCACCTTCTGGTGACGGCGCTGGATCGAGCAGTCGCGCTCGCCGAGGTGGATCACGTTGCCGTGCGAGTCGGCGAGCACCTGAACCTCGACGTGGCGCGGATCCTCGAGGTAGCGCTCGACGTAGACACGATCGTCGGAGAAGAACTTCTCGCCTTCGCGAGCGGCGCCCTCGAAGGCCTCCTCGAGATCGTCAGGCGTCATCGCGACGCGGAAGCCCTTGCCCCCACCGCCGCCCGCCGCCTTGCAGGCGACCGGATAACCGGCTTCCTCGGCCTGCTGCTTTGCCGCAGCGACGTCCTTCGCCGGCTCGGTCGCACCCGGGACGATCGGCACCCCGGCCTCGGCCATGATCTCGCGCGCCCGCGTCTTCGAGCCCATCGATTCGATCGCCTCCGGCGGGGGACCGATGAAAACGATGTCAGCTTCGCCACAGGCCCGAGCAAAGTCAGCATTCTCGGCGAGGAAGCCGTAGCCGGGATGGATCGCCTCGGCGCCGGCCTCCTTGACCGTCTCGATGATCTTCGCGATGTTCAGGTAGCTCTCGGCCGGGACCGCCGGGCCGATCAAGAAGGCCTCGTCTGCCTCGCGCACGTGGGGGGCGCCGCGGTCGATCTCCGAATAAACGGCGACGGACCCGATGCCCATCTCCTTGAGCGTGCGAGCGACGCGGATGGCGATCTCGCCGCGGTTAGCTATTAGGACCTTCGTGAACACGGCGGCGCAGTCTATTCAGACAGCGGGCGGAGACGAGGCGCAATAGGGTGCGCCGTCATGCTGATCGAGCTTCAGAGTCATTCGACGGTCTCCGACGGGCAGCTTGCGCCGGCCCAGGTCGTCGAGGAAGCTGCGAAAGCCGGTGTCACGACGTTGGCGCTTACCGATCACGATGCGATTGCGGGGGTGCCCGAGGCCGCGGAGGCTGCCGAGCGCGTGGGGATTGAACTGGTGCCCGCTATCGAGATGTCCTGCGTGCACGGGTACGCGGAAGACCTGCACATCTGCGGCTACTGGGTGGATCTTGGGGCGATTGCGCCGGCTTGCGAGCGGGCGCAGCATGAACGGGTTGCCCGGGCCGGAGAGATCGTCGAGAAGCTGCGAGGGGAGGGCTTCGACCTTCATCTCGAGGACGCGGTACGGGAGTCAGGGGATGCCCTCTCGATCGGGCGGCCGCATATCGCTCGGGCGGCCGGCGCGACGGGAGACCTCGGGCCATTCTTCGAGGAGTACCTCGTGCCCGGCGCCAAGGCCTTCGTGCCGCGCCGCTGGCCAACCGCCGAGCAGGCCGTGGAGACGATCAAGCAGGCCGGGGGCATCGCCGTCGTCGCCCACCCCTACTGGGACATCTCAGAGCCGGCCAAAGTCGAGGAGCTGATCCGCGCCCTCAACGTCGATGGAGTCGAGACCTTCTATCCGACCCACGGCAAAGAGCAGACGGAGCACCTGCTGAAGCTCTGCGGCGAGCTCGACCTGATCCCAACCGCCTCCTCCGACTACCACGGCCCCACTCACAAGACCTTCGCCGAGTTCGGCGCCTACGACACCTACGGCCTCGCCGAGCCCCAAGTCCCGCGCCTGTAACCGCTGAGAACGCCCTCAGCCGCGGTGACGCCGCAGCACGATCACTTTTTCCAGAGTGCGCGGCAGACCACCGGTCGGTGTAAAGGTCACCGTAACCCGGATCCTGCCCTTGCCGTGCCGCTTGAGGAAGTGCCGCAGCCGCACCTTGGGCTTGATCGGGAGACTCACCGTTGTTGCCTGGCGCGCAGTCCGCGACAAGCGGCGGAAGCCCCTGCCTTTCAGGCTCACCTTCCCAGGCCCGGGCACGCGCACGTAGAGCACCGCAAAGCCATTGCTGCGTTTCTTCACCAGACCGGCGAAGTGGAACTTGTTCGACGGCAGTTTCAGGACCGGCGCCGCGATCGGTTCCTCGCGGGTCGCTTCGGCGCAGGGCGGCGGCGGGGTTCCGGGTTCGCCGAAGCGCACGACCCTGGCGGTACCTTCCTCGACCGCGAAGACGTTTCCGTCGCAGGCCGCCGCCACTCCGGCGACGTCGGGATCGGCGGCGAAGCCGCCGAGGAAGCCGCCTCCTTCGCTGAAACGCTCGACCCGATCGGCGACTTGGTCGGCCACCTCGATCCCGCCCGAGCCATCGGGGGCGAGCGCGACCGGGCCGCTCAGCCCCCCTGAGGCGGTTTCGCGGAAGGAGCGGACTTCGCTCCCCCCTGGCGTATAGACGTCGATGCGTTCTTCGCCGAAGTCTGCGATGAAGAGGTCGCCGCTGCGGCCGACGATCACGTCACGAGGCGAGGGGATCGGCCCGATCGGAGTGCCTGGCGTCGCGGTCATGCCGGCAAGGGTGAAAGGCGCAACACGGTTGTTGCCGCGGTCGGCAACGTAGACGGTCGAGCCTTCGACCGCGACGCCCGCCGGTTCGCTCAGTTCGGTCCCGCCAAAGCCGGAGAGGAATTCCCCCGCGGCGGTGAAGACGGCGATCCGGTTGTTGCCGCTGTCCGCTACAAAGGCCCTGCCGCCGTCAAGCGTGACGTCCCCCGGTTGAGACAGCTCGCCCTCGCCGAAGGTCCGCTGGAAGGTCCCGTCCCCGGCAAAAACCGAGATCCGGTTGTTGCCGCTGTCGGCGACGTAGAGGTTCCCATCGGCATCGGCCGCAGCCTGCTTCGGCGCGCTCAACTGCCCTGGTCCGGCGCCAAGCCCACCGAAGCTCGCAAGCGGCCCAAACGCGGCCGCGCTCCCGGGCAACGCCAGCACCAAAGCCACTGAGAGCAGCCCAAATCGGATTCCCCACCTCACGCCCCGCAGGTTAGGGAATTGGTGGCATCCGTCAAGGAGGGGGCGGAATGCCCCTCCACCGGAACTTGTGAGCAGCAAAACCTCGATCCTGCCGACGAGTGCGGGCGCGGGTTCTGGAGGAGGGGCATCCCGCCCCCTCCTCCCAGCCTTCCTTCGTCCCTAAGCAGTAACGGCAGCCGCAGGAATCAGATCCCGCGACTCGAGGTACTCGATCAGCTTCTGCGCCGACTCCTCAGCCGTTTCGGCTTCGGTGTCGCAGACGACCTCGGGGCGCTCGGGCGCCTCGTAGGGGTCCGACACGCCGGTGAATTCCTTGATCTCGCCGGCGAAGGCTTTCGCGTAGAGCCCCTTGACGTCGCGCTCGGCGCAGGTGTCGACCGACGCCTTGACGAAGACCTCGATGAAGCGGTCGCCCATGTTCTCGCGGGCCTCGTCGCGGATCTCCGCGTAGGGGGAGATCGCCGCGGTGATCACCGGCACGCCGTTGCGGCTGAGCAGGTCGGCGACGAAGGCGATGCGGCGGATGTTGGTGTCGCGGTCCTCCTTGGAGAAGCCGAGGCCCTTGGAGAGGTTTTCGCGCACGATGTCGCCGTCGAGGATCTCCAGCTTCGAGCCGCGCTCGCGCAGGTGGCCCTCCAGCAGCCTGGAGATCGTCGTCTTGCCTGCGCCGGAAAGTCCGGTGAACCAGAGGGTGAAGCCTTTCTCGTCAGCCATCGGTACGTCAGTCCTCCTTGTAAGCGTCGATCAGTATGTCGGCGACCTCGTCGCGGGAGAACTCGTGCGGCGGCCTTTCGCCGTTGCCGAGCATCTCGCGGACCTTCGTCCCGGAGAGGAAAAGGTGCGCCTCTTGGTCGTGGGGACACGTCTTGTTCGAGGCGAGCCCCTCGCACTCGTTGCACCAGAAAGTGTGCTCGAACATCAGCGGCTCGATCCCGAGCTCGTCGATGTCGATCTCGTCGAAGATCTTCTGCGCGTCGTAGGTGCCGTAGTAGTCGCCGGCACCGGCGTGGTCGCGGCCGACGATGAAGTGGGTGGCGCCATAGTTGCGGCGGACGATCGCGTGCAGGACTGCCTCACGCGGCCCGGCGTAATGCATCTTCGCCGGCTTCACACCCAACACCACGCGGTCGCCCGGGTAGTAGTTCTCCATCAGCACCTCGTAGCAGCGCATCCGCACGTCGGCCGGGATGTCGCCGGCCTTGGTCTTGCCGATCAGCGGGTGGATGAAGAGGCCGTCACAGGTCTCCAGCGCGGCCTTGGTCAGGTACTCGTGGGCGCGGTGGATCGGGTTGCGGGTCTGGAAGGCGACGATCTTCTTCCAGCCGCGCGCCTCGAAATCGGCCTTGTGCTCGGCCGGCGTCTTGTAGCGACGCATGAAGGCCTCGTCGTGGTCGGGCAGCGCGTCGACCTCGATCGAGCCGGCGATGCAGCGGCTGCCCTCCTCGTAGATCGCGGCGACGCCGGGATGGGCCTCGTCGCTGGTGCCGTAGACCCGCTCGGCCTCGCTCCTGGCGTCGCGCTCCCAGATCTCCTCGACCCTGATCCGGCCCAGCGGCTTGCCTTCGTCGCTCAGCAGCTCGACCGTGTCGCCGACCTCGCACTCGAGCTCGGTCGCGAGGGTGATCGGGATCGGCCAGTAGTCGCCGTCGACCGTGCGCATCTCGGCACAGACGCGCTCCCAGTCGGCGGAGCCCTGGAAGCCGGTCAGCGGCGCGAAGCCGCCGTTGCCGATCATCTCGAAGTCCGCGGTGTGGCGCTCGTCAAGGGTCAGGGAAAGCTCAGTCATCGTCTCGCTCATGCGGGTATCTCACCAATCGTTCGGGGAAGGGGTGTCGAAGGCGCCTGGGCGCCGCTAGTTGATCCCGCACTCGGTCTTTTCGAGACCGGCCCAGCGCCCGGCGCGCGGCGAGCCGCCAGGCCCGACCGGCTTGGTGCAGTGGGTGCAGCCGATCGAGGGGTAGCCCTGATCGTGGAGCGGGTTGTACGGGAGGTGATGCTCACGGATGTAGTTCCAGACGTCGCGCTCGGTCCAGTCCGCGATCGGGTTCAGCTTCCATAGCTCGAATCGCTTGTCCCAGGCGAACTTGGGGGTCTTGGCGCGACTCTTGGAGTCCTCGCGGCGGACGCCGGCGAGCCAGCAGTCTACGGAAGAAAGCGCGCGGCGCATCGGCTCGACCTTGCGCAGGCCGCAGCAGGCGTCCGGATCGCTCTTCCAGAGCTCGTCGCCGTACTGCTCGGCCTGCTCGGCCAGGGTCAGGTTGTGGAAGCGGTCGAACTCGACCCCGAGGTGCTCGGCCAGCTTGTCCCGGGTCTCGTAGGTCTCCGGGAAGAGGACGTCGGTATCGAGGTAGAAGAAGCGCGCGTCGGAGTTGATCTGGCTGGCCAGGTGTGCCGTCACCGCGCTCGTTTTCTGGAACGAGCAGGCGATGTAGTGGCTCTGGCCGAAGGTCTCGAACATCCACTCGATCGCCTCGACCGCGCCGCCCTCCTCGAGGCGTGCAGCGACCTCCTCGGCGTCGATCTCCGGGATGGTGGTGACGGCGACCGGGTTCATATCGCGCACTCGCCCTCGCCCCGCTCTACCTTGTAAGGGCTGGAGCGGTTCCAGTCGATGAACTGCTGCATCGTCTCGAGGCTGAACTCGGCCGGCAGCGTCAGCTCCTTGACCTCCACTTCGAAGCGCTCGGCGCCGGTTCGCTCGGCGAAGGCGTTGAACTCCTCGCCCTCGGCACGCTCGGCCTCATAGAGCCTGATCCAGCGCTCGACAGCCTCGGGGACGCGTTTGGCGGGCAGGCGGGACTTCAGCCGCGTGCCGAAGATCACCTCGCCGCCCTCGTAGTTGCCGCCGATGTGGGGGATGTAGGCGGGCATCTGCCGCCCCCCCACTTTGAGCGAGGCGCCGTAGAAGCCGATGTTGGCGATGTGGTGCTGGCTGCAGCCATTGGGGCAGCCGCTCATCTTGATGTGGATCTTGCGAGTCAGCTCGTCGGAGATCTCCATCTCCTCGACCCGCTGCTTGATCGCCCGGTTGAGGCCCATCGAGCTGGTGATCCCCAATTTGCAGCTGTCGGTGCCGGGGCAGCTGACGACGTCGGTGATCTCGCGAGCCCCCGCCTCGGCGAGGCCGAGCTCGCCGAGGCGCTGCCAGACCTCATACAGCGCCTCGTCGCGGACCCAGCGCAAAACCAGATTCTGCTGCACGGTGCTGCGTGCATAGCCGCCGGTGAACTCGCGCATGATCGCGGCGAGGCCACGGAACTGCTCTGGCGTCAGGTCGCCGCGCTCGATCTTGACCTCGACCGAGGCGAAGCCCTCCTGGCGCTGCGGCTGCACGTTGCCCTGGAGGAAGCGGTCGAACTGGGAGCGGTCGCCGTTCGGTGAGACCGGCGTGGCCGAAGCCCCGGGGGCGTTCTCCTCCTCGTCGTCGTCGAAGCGCAGACGCTCGACGTCGAAGTCGCGCTCGTCGACCCAGTCGCCCTCCAGCTCGGCGTCCACCTGCTCGCGAAAGGCGTCGATGCCGATCTTGTCGACCAGAACCTTGATCCGGGCGCGGGCGCGGTTGACGCGCAGCCACTCCTGGCGGTCGAAGATCCGCAGTGCGGCCTCGGCGACCTTGATGTAGTCGCCGTTGTCGGCCTCGATGAACTCGTACAGGGTCGGGGCGACGCGGGCCATGATCGAGGTGCCCCCCCCGACGCGGATCTCGAAGCCCTTGACCCCGTCCCTCTGGCGGGAGAGGAAGGCGATGTCGTGAATGCCGCTGATCGCGCGGTCCTCGTCCGAGCCGGTGAACGAAGTCTTGATCTTGCGCGGCATCAGCTGCGTGGTCGGGTGGCGGACGAAGTAGCGGACGTAGGCGCCGGCGTAGGGCGTCGGGTCGAAAACCTCGTCGGCGGCGATGCCGGCCCAGGGATCGCCGGTGACGTTGCGCATCGTGTTGCCGCAGCCCTCGCGCGAGGAGAGGCCGACGGCGGAGATCTCGCGGATCAGCGACTCCATGTCGCGCAGTGGCACGTGGTGGATCTGGATGTTCTGGCGGGTCGTGATGTGGCCCTTGTCGAGCGGGGCCCATTTCTCGACGACCGTGCCGAAGGCCTCCATCTGCTCCGGGGTGACCCCGCCGAAGGGCAGCTTCACGCGGACCATCTGCACGTCGGGCTGGCGCTGCCCGTAGACGCCCTGCTTGAGGCGGAAGCCGATGAACTGCTCTTCGGCCAGCTTGCCGGAGAGGAACTGCTCGGCTTCGTTGTCGAAGTCGTCGAACTCGCGCTCGATGATCGGGATCACGTGCCCGGGGACGTTCTCGTACGTCTCCGGGTTCTCGAGCGTGCCGGTGCGGCCCTTGCCGCGCTGCGGCTTGTCCTGATCTACGACTACCTCCATGTCAGGAAAATAGCAAAACCTGACAGGGATTAGGGTATTTATCCCTGAGCGGCCTTTTTTCGTGCCTGGAGAATGGATGCCGCTTCGCCCGACTCGGCGACGTAGCCGCCCTCTGGCTCGAGCGGCAAGCCCGCTTCGTCCCAACCGACGATCCCCTCGCTCAGCTTCGCCGCGTCGAAGCCGGCCTCGACGAGCGCGTCGGTCGCCATCGTCGAGCGGGTGCCGCCGCGGCAATAGAGGACGACCGGACGCTCCTGGTCGAGCTCTGCGGTCCGCTGCGCCAGCTCGGCGAGTGGCAGGTGCTTGGCCCCGGCGATGCGGCCGGCGCCCCACTCGTGATCCGCACGGACATCGACCAGCTGCGCGCCGTCCTCGATCAACTTCTGCGCCTCGTCGCGGGAAATCTCTCTCGCTTCGTCCGTCATTCAGTGTCCTTTCTCCTGACATCGGGCCGTAAATGACGGCCCCAGATCGTCGCCATACGGCGTCCTCAGTCGGCCAAATAGCGCTGCTATTCGGCCTCCCTGCGTCCTTGTCTGGCGACGCCTGGACCTCGTCATTTCCTGACCCATGTCAGGAGAAAGGACACTAGTCGACGTCCGTTCCCTCGACCAGGAACGCAACCCGCACATGCGCTCGGTACTCGTCCAGGTTCTCGCCGCGGATACCGGTCGAGACGATGTCCACCGCGCGGATGTTGCGCAGCGTGCCCTGAGCTTGGGCAAGCGCCTGTTTCGCCGCGTCGTCGGTGGACGTCTTCGAGCTACCGACCAGCTCGATGATTTTCACGACAGCCATTCGAACCCTCCTTTTGAGTCCAAGTGCTTCTGAACGGCGCGCTTAGCGCCGACTCCCTCGACCAGCGCGGCCCGCTGCCACGGACTTACGGTCTCCTCGACAGCCTGTGCCGGAGTCGTCTCGGCCTGAAACCGCTCGATCGCGGCGGCGATCGCCGCCGCCTCGTCCACACTCGGGCTCCAGTCCATATCCAGAGCCTATTCAGAGCGAGGTGGCGCCGGTTGCTCAGGCGCCGTTGCCATCGAACTTGTAGCCGACGCCGCGCACCGTCAGGACCAGCTCGGGATTCTGGGGGTCGCGCTCGACCTTCTGGCGCAGGTTGGAGATGTGGACGTCACAGGCGCGCTCGTCGCCGTCGAACTCGGTCTGCCAAAGCTCCTCCATGATCTGGCGCCGGGGAAAAACCTCGCCGGCGCGGCCGACGAGCAGGCGCAGCAGCTGGAACTCGGAGCGGGTCAGGTTGACCGGCTCGTCGCGCACGGTGGCGACGTGGCGGACGAGGTCGATCGTGACCGGACCGGCCTCGACCTTGACCGCATGGGAGAGCGGCGCCCGGTCGAGCTCCCGGCGGCGCAGCTGGGCGCGCACCCGCCCGAGCAGCTCGCGCACCGAGAACGGCTTGGTGACGTAGTCGTCGGCGCCGACCTCGAGGCCGACCACCTTGTCGACCTCGGCGTCCTTGGCGGTGAGCAGGATGATCGGCACGGCGCTGCGCGAGCGCACGTCGCGGCAGATGTCGAGCCCGCTCGGCCCCGGCATCATGATGTCGAGGATCAGCAGGTCGTAGGGGATACCGTCGTTGACCCGCTCGGCCGCCTCGTCGCCGTCGGCAACCGGGGTCACCTCGAAGCCCTCCTGGGCGAGCGCGTAGCCGACCGAGTCGCGAACCGAGGGCTCGTCGTCGGCGATCAGAATTCGTCCGCTGCTCATGCGACCGGCGTCGGGCTGGGTTGGGCGACAGGGAGGCGGACCCAGAAGGTGCTGCCTTCGCCCTCGACGGAGTGGGCGCCGATCTCGCCGCCCATGACGCTGACCATCCGGCGGGCGATCGCCAAGCCGAGGCCGAAGCCCTCCTGCTTGCGCGACTCGTCGCGGCGGTAGAAGCGCTCGAATACGCGCTCGATCTCCACCTCGGGAATGCCTGGGCCCGTATCGATCACCTCCAGAACCACCTCTTTCTCGCCGTCGCGGCGGCCGCGAACGGTAACGCGCCCTGGCAGTGGCGTGTGCTTGAAGGCGTTGGTGAGCAGCCCGACCATCACCTGGCGGAGCAGGGTCGGGTCGCCCTTGGCGGCCAAGTCGGGCTCGACCTCGGTCGCCAGCTCGATGTGCGAGGGGGTCTCGACCGCGGCGACCGTGTCGGCGATCGCGGCCTCGACGTCGACCACCTCGGTCTCCCCGGCGCCGATCGACTCGACCCGCGCCAGGGTGAGCAGGGAACCGGTCAGCCGGTTCATCCGCTCGGCGTCCTCGGCGAGGCGGCCGAGGAAGTGGTCGAGCGCCTGCGGGTCGTCCTTGGCGCCCTCCTGCAGCACCTCGATCGCGCTGGAGATACCGGCCAGGGGGTTGCGCAGCTCGTGCGCGGCGTTGGAGATGAAGTCCGCTTCGGCGAGCTCGCGGCGCATCTCGTCGGTGCGGTCGCGGGCGACGACGAGGACGGCGCGCTCTTTGGGCAGCGCGCGGGCGGTCATCGCGTAGGCGCGGTCGCCGATCCGCAGCGCCGGGTGGGCGGCGAAGCCGACGTCTGCGGCGCGACTCAGCGGCGCGCGCATCGAGGCGGGCGGCTGTCCAAGCGGCAGCAGCAGCTGTCCCGCAGCGCTGTTGGAGAAGCGCACGTCGCCCGTCTCGTCGACCACGATCACAGCGTCGGTGAGGCCGTCGAAGATCGCTTTCAGCTTGTTGCGATCGGCAGTGAGGACGCCGAAGCTCTCTTTGAGCGAGGCCCGCATCGAGTCGAGGGCGCGGGCGAGATCGCCGATCTCGTCACGGCCACCCACCTCGAGGTGGGTGTCGAAGGCGCCGGCGGCGAGTTCGCCGGCGGCGCTGGAGAGGCGCCTGACCCGGTGCGAGGTGCCAACCGCGATCAGGAAGCCGGCGAGGACGCCGAGGGCAATTGCGCCGAGCACGGCACGGGGGCGATCGCCGAAGAGGTAGACGACGCCGGCGGTCAGCAGCGTCACCGCAGCGAAGGCGCCGACCAGCCAGAGCCTGATCCCGATCCGTCTCACCGCGGGCGTTTCCTTTCCATGAAGGTTTACTAACACAATGACGGCGGCCCCGCGTGGGAGAATCGCCGCATGAGGACGCTGGTCTTCATCCCCGCCTGGAACGAGGCCGACTCGGTCGCGGCCGTGATCGCCGACGTGCGCGAGCGCCTGCCCGGCGCCGACGTGCTCGTCGTCGACGACGGCTCCACCGACGAGACGGCGGTGCGGGCCGCCGAGGCGGGTGCCACCGTGGCCTCGCTGCCCTTCAACCAGGGCCTGGGGGCGGCGCTGCAGACCGGCTACCTCTACGCGCTGCGCGAGGGCTACGACTTCTGCGCCCACCTCGATGCGGACGGGCAGCATCCGCCGGCTGAGGTCGCGCGGCTATTGGAGGAGGTCCGCGCCGACCGAGCCGATCTGGTGATCGGCTCGCGCTACCGCGCACCGGTTGCGGACGGCGAGAGCGGAGACGAGGTCGGCGGGGACGATTACAAGCCGACGATCTCGCGGCGGATCGGCACCAGCGTCTTCCGCTTCTTCCTCACCCTGGCGACCCGGCAGCGTTTTACCGACACGACCAGCGGCATGCGCGCTGCGAACCGGCGGGTGATGGAGCTGTTCAGCGAGAACTACTCGCCCGACTTCGCCGAGATCGAGTCGTTGCAGCTGGCGGTGCGCCAGGGGCTGCGGGTCGAGGAGGTTCCGGTGCGGATGCTGGAGCGGGTCGGCGGCTCCTCCTTCCTCACTCCGGTGCGCTCGGCCTTCTTCATCTTCAAGGGAATGATCGTGCTGCTGGTCGGCCAGTTCCGGCCGCGAAAGGTGGGAACGGAGCGATGAGCGCGGCGCTGCTGATCGCGGCTCAGGACCCAAAGGTCCACCTGACCTCGCAGACCCGGATCCTCGCCGCGGTGATCGCGCTTGCCTTCATGCTGATGATCCTCGAGCTGATCCGCCGCGACCGCCTGCAGGAGCGCTTCAGCGTCGTCTGGTTCGTCGCCGGCCTGGGGATGCTCGCCGGCGCCATCTTCCCAGGGCTGCTGGGCTTCGTCGCCGACGCGATGGGCGTCCGCGACACCAACGTCGCCCTCTTTTCGATCATCCTCCTGCTGCTGCTCGGCCTGGCGCTCAACTTCAGCGTGATCATGTCCCGACAGGCCGCCCAGATCACCCGCCTGGCGCAGGAGCAAGCGTTGGAACAGGCCCGCGAGCAGGCGAAGTCAGTCGAGAACGGCGGCAAGCCTGAACGAGAGCGCCTCTAGCGCCAGCTCCTCGGAGACGTTGAGGTCGAGGCGGCGGCGAGTGTCCTGGACCAGCTCGGCGGCACGGCGGGCGCTGCCTGGGTCGAGGCCCGCGGCCTGGGACTGGAGCTCGGCCAGGCGGTCGCGGTTGTAGATGACGTCGGCGGCTCCCGAGGCGGCGGCCGCCAGGTCGCGAAACCAGGCGGCGACGAGGTTCAGGCCGAGGTCGAGCAGGTCGGTACGCCGGCGGCGGCCGGCGCGTTTGGAGGCGTCGGCGATGTCGCGGGCAGAGCGCTTCATCCCCGCCTCTTTTTCCTCCTCCAGCGCCTCGCGTACTGCCGACTCCGCTTCCTCTCCGGCCCGCTCGGCGCTTTTGAGCATCGCGCTCCAGTCCATCGCGAACGCCTGCTCGCGGAGCTTTCGCCCCTGATCGGCGAGGAGCAGGCGGGCGAGCTCGAGGTCGCCTGCGGCGAGCCGAGCGGCGGCGGCGATCTCCTCTGCATCCCCGCCGAGCGCGGCGTCCTCGCGCAGGACCGCTTCCACCGCCTCGGGCGGCAGGGGCGCGAAGTCGACCGGCTGGCAGCGCGAGGCGATCGTCTCCAGCAACGCCGCCGGCTCGGAAGTGAGAAGAATCAGGTGGACGAACTCGGGCGGCTCCTCGAGGGTCTTCAGCATCGCGTTCTGGCTCTCGTCCCGCATAGCCTCCGCCGCCTCGATCACGAAGACCCGCTTGCCGCCTTCATAAGGCCGGTAGGCCGAAGCCCGGATCACCTGCTCCCGTACCTCCTCAACCATGTGCTGCGCCCCTTTGGGGGCAAGCCAAACCAGATCAGGATGCGGCGAGGGATCCAGCAGCGCCCGCCGCCGAGCATCCTCCCCATCCTCAGCCCCACTCGCCAGAATCTCAGCAGCAAAAGCCCGCGCCATCTCCCGCTTCCCAGCACCTCGCGGTCCCCGGAAGAGGTAAGCATGCGACGGCCCACTCTTCAGCGCGGCGGACAACGCCATCTCGGCCCGCGGCTGATGGGCGGCCTTTTCGGCGAACGCGGTCATACGTCCCTCCCGCGGGTGGCGCGGGGGGAGGGGGTGTTCGGACGGGTGAGTCCGCTAACACCCCCTCCCCCCGTGACAGGACCCGCGGCCAAAAGCATCGTCCCTAGCGGTGAGATCTGACCGCCTCCATCACCCGCGCATGAACCTCCTCGACGCTCCCCTCGGCATCGACCACGACAACCCGGTCCGACGCGATCTGGGCGATCTCGTCGTAGGCCTCGGCGACAGCCCGCTGCAGCTCAAGCCCCTCGGCCTCGAAGCGATCCTCGCCGCCGGCCCTGCCAAGACCGACCTCAGGATCGATCCTCAGGTACAGCGTCAGGTCGGGCCAGAGGCCGTCGATCGTCGTGTCGACGAGCGAGAGCACGTAGCTGGTGCCGAGCCCGCGAGCGCCGCCCTGGTAGGCGACGCTGGAATCGGCGAAGCGATCGGCGACAACGGTGCCGCCGGCCTCCAGGGCCGGCCGCACGACGCGGCTGAGCAGGTCGGCCCGCGCCGCGGAGAAGAGCAGCAGCTCGGCGAAGGCATCGAGCTCCAGCGCCGGGTCGGCGAGCAGCTCGCGGATCCGCTCTGCGGCACCGGTCCCACCGGGCTCGCGGATCTCCACCGTGTCCGGCCCGAGCTCCGCGGCGAGCAGGCCGGCCTGCGTGCTCTTGCCTGAACCGTCTACTCCCTCGAGGGAGATGAACAAGGCGAGGGCCTCAGCCTTTGGCCGCGGCTTTGGCGCGTTTGCGCCCCCGCGTGGCAGTGTCTGCTTTGGACGCCTTGACTTTCGCTTTTTTCGCGGAAGCGTCCTCGTCGCCCTCGACCGGCGGCTTCTTTTCCATCTCTTTCTTGGCCGCTTTCGCCGCTTCGCGCTCGGCGCGGCGTTTCTTCATCTCCTGCATCGACTCGCAATCGTCGTTGAGGCAGAGGTTCCAGGGACGGCCGCGGAAGGGGACGACTTTGAGTCGCGGCGTCTGACCGCAGACCGAGCAGCGGTCTTCCAGCTTGAAGACGTCGCCGCGCTGCGGCAGCGGGAAGGTCTGGTCGCAGGACTCGGGATCGTCGAGCGTCCACCCAGTGCATCCCACAAACCTTTTCCCTGACTTTTTCGCCCGGATGATCCGCAGCATGTGGGGCGAGCCGTCCTCCTTCTTGCGGCCGGCTTCCTCGCAGACCTTGCAGGGACCGAGGATGCGGTCCTCGTCCATCCCTTTCCAGATGACTTTGGCGAGGTCCTCGCGGCTGCCGTCGATCTCGGTCCAGGTCTTGTGCAGCAGGTCGCGGCTCTCGCCGACCACGGCGCCCTTGGTCATCTCGCCACCGGCGATGCGGTCCATCTCCGCCTCCAGCTGGGCGGTCATCTCCGGCGTCGCCATCGCCGGCACGTAGTTCTTGAAAGCCTCGTAGAGGGCGATCCCGGTCTCGGAGGGAACCGGCGGGTTGCTGTAGACGTAGCCGCGGTCGAAGAGCTTCTGGATGATGTCGGCCCGGGTCGCCTTGGTGCCGAGGCCGCGCTCCTCCATCAGCTCGATCAGTTTGGCCTGCGAGATCCGCGAGGGTGGCTGGGTCTCCTTGTCGACGATCCATGGCTGGCCGTCGAGGGCGAGGCTCTGGCCCTCTTTCAGTGCCGGGATCTCCTCGTCGGAGGAACGGGCGTAGGTATAGATGCCGGCGTAGCCGGGGTCGACGACGACCGAGCCGCGGACGAAGTAGGTCTCCGAGCCGGCCTCGATGTCGGCCCGGGTCGACTCGGTGATCATCGGCGGGCTGAAGGTGGCGAGGAAGCGGCGCACGACCAGTTCGTAGACGCGTTTCTTCGGGCCCTCGAGGGCGCCGGGGTGGATCGCCTGGGTCGGGTAGATCGGCGGGTGGTCGGTCGTCTCTTTCTTGCCGCGGGTCGGTTTCAGCTCGCCGTCGAGCAGGCCGGACGCGGCGGAGAACTCTTTGACCTTGACCAGCGAAGTGACCAGCTCGCGCAGCGGCAGCGAGGCCGGGTAGACCGTGTTGTCGGTACGGGGGTAGGAGATGAAGCCGTCCATGTAGAGGTCCTCGGCGATCCGCATCGCGCTGGCGGGGGTGATGCCGAGGCGGCTGGAGGCGTCGGTGCTGAAGGCGGTGGTGTTGTAGGGCGTCGGCGGTTTACGCGTGTTCTTGCGGGCGGTTACCGCTTTGACGACGCCGGGCCCCTGGGTGCCGGCGAAGGCGGCGTCGGCCTCCGCCTTGTCCCAGAATTTGTCGACGCTGTGGTGCGTCTCGAAGCTCCCCTCGGGGTGCTCGAACTTGGCGAACAGCTCCCAGAACGGTTTGGCGACGTGGGCGCGGCGCTCCATCTCGCGCTCGACGATCAGGCCCAGGGTCGGGCTCTGGACGCGGCCGACCGAGAGGAAGTTGGAGCCGAAGCGACGGCTGGCGAGCGAGACGGCGCGGGTCAGGGTCGCGCCCCAGAGCAGGTCGATGTCCTGGCGGGCGGCACCCGCGTTGGCGAGTGGGTAGGAGAGCTCGTCGAGCTCGTCGAAGGCGCGCTCGATCTCTTCCTTGGTCAGCGCCGAGTAGCGGGCGCGCTTGATCCGCAGGGTTCCGGCGTCGGCTTCCTCGCGCGTGCCGAGCTCCGGATTGGCGTCGAGCATCTCCTCCAGCGCCTCCAGCCCGATCAGCTCGCCCTCGCGGTCGAAGTCGGTCGCGATCACCAGCTCGTCCGCCTCCTTGGCGACTTTCCTGATCGCTTTGACGACGTTTTTGTCGGTCGGTTCCTTGATCAGCTCGGCGTCGATCAGGTCGTGCAGGTCGGTCTTCTGCCAGTTCGAGTAGCCCTCGGGGAAGGCAGGACCGAGCACGTGGCCCTTGAGCCCGATCGTCATCTGCTCGACCCCGTCGGAGTCGGTCCAGGTGTAGAACGGGACTTTGAAGGTTTTGTCCGCTTTCGCCTCGTTGCGGCCGAGGATGTCGGCGATCTTCTTGGCGCTGTTGTTCTTCTCGGTGACTATCAGTCTCATGGGGCGGCGAGGGTAGCAGGGGCGATAGGCGACCCCTGCCGGGCCGCCTATCGCCGATCCCCAGATGGTTGGCCCCGGGGTCGCGTGCGACTGGGGGCGGGCGTGGCCAAGCAGATCAAGGATGAGGGCGCCGCCCTTGGTGGTGCCAAGGGCAAGCCCGAAGACGCAGAGATGCGAAGTGCCACGCACGTCATCCAGGCGTGCGCGGTCTCGGGGCCAACCATCTAGGATCGGCGCGCGTATGAAGGCTCTGGTCACCGGCGGCGCCGGCTTCATCGGCTCGAACCTGGTCGACGCGCTGCTCGCGCGCGGCGACTCGGTGACCGTGGTCGACGACCTCTCCACCGGTCGGCGCACGAACCTCGACGGGGCGCTGACCGCGGGAGCCGAGCTGGCCGAGCTCGACATCCGCGAGGCAACGGCGCTGACCGAGCTGGCGACAAGGGCGCAGCCGGACGTCGTCTTCCACCTGGCGGCGCAGATCGATGTCCGCCGCTCGCTCGAGGATCCCGCTTTCGATGCCTCGATCAACATCGGCGGAACCGCGAATCTGCTGGAGGCGATGCGGGCGGCGGGATCGCGGCGGATCGTCTTCGTATCCACCGGCGGCGCGATCTACGGCGAGGGCGAGGGCAAGCAGCTGCCGCTCGACGAGAGCGCGCCGATCGAACCCTTCTCCGCCTACGGTCAGAGCAAGTTCGCCGCCGAGGGCTACCTGGCGCTCTACGAACGCCTCTACGGCCTCTCCGGCGTGAGCCTGCGGCTCGGCAACGTCTATGGACCGCGACAGGATCCGCTCGGCGAGGCCGGCGTGATCGCGATCTTCTGCGGCCGCCTGCGCAGCGGTGAGCGGCCGACCGTGTTTGGCGACGGCAGACAGACCCGCGACTACATATATGTGGGGGATGTGGTGGCGGCCGCGCTCTCGGCGGCGGAGAGCCAGTTCGCCGGGCCAGTCAACATCGGCTCCGGGACAGAGACCGACGTGCTCGAGCTGGCGCGCCTTCTGGCCGAGATCGGGGGCGTCGGGGACTTCGAGCCCGAGCTCGCCCCGCCTCGCACCGGCGAGGTTCAACGAATCTCCCTCGACGCGGGACGAGCCGAGCGCGAGCTGGGCTGGCGTGCCGAGACGAGCCTCGCCGATGGTTTACGGCTGACGCTCGACTCCCTCTAACTCCGCATCACTAACCTTCGTTTCATGCCCGCCCAGGCCTATGCCGGCAAGGAGTGCGTCTGCCAGCTCCGCAAAGGGATCTGCGATCAGTCGTGCGTGCGCGACATGCTCGAGACCCCCTTCTACATCGCCTGCCTGAAGCTGAAGGGGCGGCGCTGCCTGGTGATCGGCGGCGGCGACATCGGCCTCGAGAAGGCCGAGGGCCTGCTTGCCTGCGACGCCGATGTGACCCTGATCGCGCCGGTCGCCCACCCCGAGCTGGAGTCCCTGGCGACAGAGGGCTCGATCGCCTGGGAGAAGCGCGCCTACGCGGGTCCGGCGGACCTGGAGGGGGCCTTCATGGCGATCGCCGCCACCGACGACAGCGAGGTCAACATCGCCGTCTTCGACGACGCCGAGAAGCGGGCGATGCTGGTCAACATCGTCGACGTGCCGCCGCTCTGCAACTTCATCCTGCCGGCAATCGTGCGGACCGGCCCGCTGGCGATCGCGATCTCCACCGCCGGCGCCTCGCCCGCCCTGGCGAAGCGGATGAAGCGCGAGGTCTCCGAGCTGTTCGGCGAGGAGTACGCGCGCCTGGCGGTGATCCTCAACGACGCCCGCGGCTGGGCCAAGGGGACGCTGCCGACCTACCAGGACCGCAAGGAGTTCTTCGAGGGGATCGTCAACGGCGACCCCGATCCGATCGAGCTGCTGCGCGGGGGCCAGGAGATCCGGGTCCTGGCCCTGATCGAGGCGGCGAAAGAGCGCGCCGCCTCGGCGCTGGCGTAGACCGCTCGGGAGTCCCCCCTCCGGAAACCCGCGTCGGAAACCGCTTGAGATTTCGACGCCGGCGGCTCACAAGTTTCCTTCCGGGGGGACTCCCGAGCGGTCAGCTTGCGCCGCAGGCTGAGGAGCGCACCCGGTCGAGCGCCTCGCGGAGATCCCGCGCTTGGGCGTCGCTGAGGTTGGCGGCGAAGGCTGCCTTCAGCTCGGCTACCACCACCGGGCGCATCTCGTCGAGCAGGTCATGGCCGGCGGGCATCAGAGTGGCGTAGCTGACCCGGCGGTCGGTCTCGCAGAAGGTTCGCTCCATCAGGCCGGCCTTGATCAGGCGGTCGACGAGCTTGGTCAAGCCACCGCGGGTGATCACCATCGCCTCGGCCAGCTCGCCCATCTTCATCCGCTGCTCCGGCGCCTCGGCGACGGTGGCGAGAATCTCGTACCAGGGCAGGGGCGGGAAGTCGGATGCCGCGAGCGCTTCCTGCAGGCGCCCGACGATCGCGGCATGGGTCCGGGTGAGCGCCCCCCAGGCCTCGCCGTGAGGCGTCGTCCGTGGCGGTGGGCGGGTTGCAGTGGCTTGCTCGCTCATAGACCGATGATCTCAGGCATCTGTTGTCAAGTCAATAGTTGACAAGCTAACTGTCTCTGCTAAAATTGTTTCCAAGTCAAAGGTTTGTTGGATAACAACTACAGGAGGATCCAAGATGAGCACGCAGACGATTCAACAGCAGGTCCCCGCTGGAACCTACGTCGTCGACCCGGTCCATTCGTCGATCGGCTTCGCCGTCGTTCACAACGGCGTTTCGACTTTCCGCAGCGGCTTCGGGGGCTACGAGGCGACCCTGAGCGGCGGCGAGGACCCGAAGCTGAAGGGCAACGTCGAGGTGGACAGCATCCAGATCGACGAGCCGCAGCTGAAGGGCCACCTCCTCGCCCCCGACTTCTTCGACGCCGAGCGATACCCGCAGCTGCGTTTCGAGTCAAGCGCTCTGGAGATCGGCGAGGACGGCACGGTCACCATCCGCGGCGAGCTGGAGATCCGCGGCGAGAAGCGCGAGGTCGAGACGAGCGGCCGCTTCGTGCCACTCGGCGCTGACCTCGCCGGGCAGGCCCGGGTCGGGCTCTCGTTCGAGACCAGCGTCGACCGCAGAAGCTTCGGCCTCGACTGGCAGGCGGAGCTGCCAAGCGGCGGCGAGGTACTCGACTACGAGGTGACCATCGCGGTCGAGCTTGAGCTGGTCGAGGAGGCCGAGTAGCGATGCAGGTGCTCGGCATCTCGGGCAGCCTGCGCCACGACTCCCACAACAGCGCCCTGCTGCGGGCGGCCGCCGAGCGGCTGCCCGCCGGGGCGGAGCTGATCCCGTTCGAGCGCCTGGCCGAGATCCCGCCCTACGACGAGGACGTCGAAGTGGAGGGCGTGCCGGAGGTCGTGCGCGACCTGCGCGAGGCGATCCGCGCGGCCGACGCGGTGCTGATCGCCACCCCCGAGTACAACCACTCGATCCCGGGTCAGCTCAAGAACGCGCTCGACTGGGCATCCCGCCCAGCCGGGCAGAGCTCCCTGAACGGCAAGCCGGCGGCAACGATCGGCGCCTCCACGGGCATGTTCGGCGCCGTCTGGGCACAGGCGGAGCTGCGCAAGGTCCTCGGCGCCATGGGCGGCCGTGTCCTCGAGGCCGAACTGCCGGTCAGCCACGTCCAAGAACTGCGCCACGGCGGCAGCCTCAAGCTGGACCCGGAGCAGGCAGAGCAGCTCGACGAGATCCTGTCGGAGCTGGTCGCGGCCGCCGAGCGGGAGCCGGTCGCAGCTTAGGCAGAGCATCGGGGTGTCCCCCCCTCCGGAAAACCCGCGTCGTCAGCCGCATAAGATTTCAACGCTGGCGGCTCACAAGTTTCCTTCCGGGGGGGACACCCCGATGCTCTTCGTCAGGCAGCCGGTAGGGCGAAGAACGCGATCGCCGCAAAGTGGGCTGCGGCTGCCGCGATTACCAAGGCGTGGAAGATCTCGTGGTAGCCGAAGACGCGCGGATTGGGGTTCGGACGCTGGGTCGCGTAGACGATCGCGCCGGCGGTGTAGAGGAGGCCTCCGGCCGCGACCAGGAGGGTGCCGGCGGCTCCCATCTGATCCCACAAGCCCGGGAAGGCGATGATGGCGACCCAGCCCAACGACATGTATATGAGCGCCGCGACCCATTTCGGATGGTCGATCCAAATCATCTCGACCACCGCGCCGGCGATCGCGCCGGCCCAGACGACGACGAGGATCGCATCGGCCAGAGGCCCGTCGAGGACGAGCAAGGCGAAGGGCGTGTAGGTGCCGGCGATGAGGAAGAAGATCATCGAGTGATCGAGGCGGCGCATCCAGCGGCGCGCTTCGGGCCGCTTCCAGTTAACCCGGTGGTAGAGCGCGCTGGTGCCGAGCAGGGCCGAGAGGCTGACCGCGTAGATCGCCACCGCCAGGGTCGCCTTCGGGGTCTTCGCGGCGACGATCAGCGCGGCGCCGAGAACCAGCGAGACGAAGAAGGCCCACTCGTGCGAGACGCCGCGCAGTCGCGGCTTGACCGCGCCGATCGCCTCGCCCGCAACTTCCTTTGCAGTTTCCGCCTTCTCAGCGGCCTTCGCCCGCACCATCTCCTTGTCACCATAGAGGGAGAAGGGCGTGAATTCATGAAATTCGTGGCGTTTTGCGGAGTCGCGAAACACAAAGTACGTCCGACTCGTTGACGATCCTGGGCAGCTCCCCCTAAAAGCCGCCCCGAGAGGAGAAGTTCGATGTCCAAGACCGCCACCAGTGCTTTGAAAAACGGTCTCAAGGGGCTAGCTATCGAGCGCCGTTTCTCCTCCCCGGGGACGCACCCCTTCGATCAGATCGAGTGGGAGATCCGCGACGCGGTGATCGGCGATCCCGCCGCCCCGGCCTTCGAGCAGCGCGGGGTCGAGTTCCCCAAGAGCTGGTCGCAAAACGCGACCAACATCGTCGCCCAGAAGTACTTCCGCGGGCAGATGGGGAGCGAGCAGCGCGAGTCCTCGGTCAAACAGATGGTCGGGCGGGTCGCCGGGACGATCTCCGGCTGGGGGCGCGAGGGCGGCTACTTCGCCTCCGAGGAGGACGCCGAGGCCTTCGAAGCCGAGCTGACCTCGATCCTGCTCAACCAGAAGGCGGCCTTCAACTCGCCGGTCTGGTTCAACGTCGGCTTCGAGGAGCGCCCGCAGTGCTCGGCCTGCTTCATCCTCAGCGTCGACGACAGCATGGAGTCGATCCTCGACTGGAACACGAAGGAGGGGATGATCTTCCGCGGCGGCTCGGGCTCGGGGATCAACCTCTCCAACATCAGGGGCTCGGTCGAGCCGCTCTCCAAGGGTGGACTCGCCTCCGGGCCGGTCAGCTTCATGCGCGGCGCCGACGCCTGGGCGGGGACGATCAAGTCCGGCGGCAAGACGCGGCGCGCGGCGAAGATGGTCGTGCTCGACGTCGACCACCCAGACATCGAGCACTTCATCTGGTGCAAGGCCAAAGAGGAGGAGAAGGCGGGCGCCCTGCGCGACGCCGGCTTCGACATGTCGATCGACGGCGAGGGCTTCACCTCGATCCAGTACCAGAATGCCAACAACTCGGTGCGGGTCACCGACGAGTTCATGGAGGCGGTCGAGGCCGACGAGGACTGGGACCTGACCGCCCGCACCACCGGCGAGGCGACGAAGACGCTGCCGGCACGCGAGCTGATGAACCAGATCGCCGACGCTGCCTGGCGCTGTGCCGATCCGGGCGTCCAGTACGACACGATCATCAACCGCTGGCACACCTCCCCGGAGTCGGGGCGGATCAACGCCTCGAATCCCTGCAGCGAGTACATGCACGTCGACGACTCGGCCTGCAACCTGGCCTCGCTCAACCTGATGAAATTCCGCCGCGAGGACGGCAGCTTCGACGTCGAGGACTTCGAACACGCGGTCGACATCGTCTTCCTCGCTCAGGAGATCGTCGTCGGCTTCTCCAGCTACCCGACGGAGAAGATCGGTGAGAACGCCAACGCCTTCCGCCAGCTTGGCCTCGGTTACGCCAATCTGGGCGCGCTGCTGATGTCCGACGGGCTGCCCTACGACTCGACCGAGGGTCGCAACGTCGCCGCCGCGATCACGGCGCTTATGACCGGGCGCGCCTACCGCCAGTCGGCGACGATCGCCGCCGAGGCGACCGGGCCCTACGACGAGTACGAGAAGAACCGCGAGGCCCACAACGGGGTGATGAGGATGCATCGCGACGCCTCCTACGACGTCGATCCGACCGGGATCAAGGGCGAGCTGCTCGAGGCCGCACAGCGGTCCTGGGACGAGGCGGTCGAGCTGGGCGAGGAGCATGGGTACCGCAACGCACAGGCGACGGTGCTGGCGCCGACCGGCACGATCAGCTTCCTGATGGACTGCGACACGACCGGGATCGAGCCCGACTTCTCACTGGTCAAGTTCAAGGAGCTGGTCGGCGGCGGACAGATGACGATCGTCAACCGCTCGGTTCCGCTGGCGCTGAGCAGGCTCGGCTACAGCGACGCCGAGGTCGACCAGATCAACGCCTACATCGCCGAGAACGCGACGATCGTCGGGGCACCGGGCCTCAAGGACGAGCACCTGCCGATCTTCGACGTCGCGGTCGGCGAGCGGGCGATCTCCCATACCGGCCACATCGACATGATGGCGGCGACGCAGCCGTTCATCTCGGGGGCGATCTCGAAGACGGTCAACCTGCCACAAGGCGCGACGGTCGAGGACATCGCCGACGCCTACACGCGCGGCTGGAAGGGCGGGCTCAAGGCGCTGGCGATCTACCGCGACGGCTCCAAGACTGCGCAGGCGCTGCGCACCGACGCGCAGGAGGAAAAGGAGGCCGAGGCGGAGATCGTCGCGCTGCCGCCGGAGCGCAAGCGGATGCCGCGCGAGCGCGAATCGATCACCCACAAGTTCTCGATCTCCGGCCATGAGGGCTACATCACCGCCGGCAAGTACGAGGACGGCTCGGTGGGGGAGATCTTCCTCACCGACATAGGCAAGGAGGGATCGACGATGCGGGGGCTGATGAACGCCTTCGCCACGGCGATCTCGCTCGGGCTCCAGTATGGCGTCCCACTCGAAGACTTCGTACGCAAGTTCAGCTACATGCGCTTCGAGCCGGAGGGAATCACCGGCAACCCGGAGATCCCCTTCGCCAAATCGCTGCCCGACTACATCATGCGCTGGGTGGCGAGCCGCTTCATCGAGGACACCGACACGCTCGAGGAACTCGGGATCATGACCCAGGAGGTCCGCGCCAAGCAGGAGACGGCCCAGCTCGGGCTCGGAATCGCCACCGGCGACACCGCCGGCCCGGCGAATGGCGGCAACGGCCACTCCAAGCCGGGCAACGGCAACGGCGACAACGGCGCAGAGAAGGCGAAGGCAACGGGCGGCGAGGCAGTGCCCGCGGCGGCTGCCTTCACCGACACCCCGCCGGTCGTCCCGGCCAAGATGTCCGGCCTCGACCTAGGGCCTGCCTGCGAGCAGTGCGGCGGCATGATGCAGCGCACGGGCTCTTGTTACACCTGCAGCAGCTGCGGCAACAACACCGGCTGCGGCTGACCCCCCAGGCCTACGGCAGACTCTCGCAAGCAATCCCGTCGTGATCGGCATCGAGGCGATGTGGATCACGCGCCGGGTTATGCCTTTCGAAGAAGCGCTGGGCCTGTGCTTGGGTCCTGAAGTCCGAGCAGTCGCGATCGCGGAATGCGATAGCGGGTTGGGGCATGGCCATCGAACCGAGCAGACCTAGGCCGAGGGTAACTCAGAGTTCGCCACGAGCGGTCCTCAGGCTCTCCACGTCCACCTTGTCCTGCGCGCGGCCGGCGGCTTGCTTCATGCGCAATAGGTCGTCGTAGCTGCAGAACTCGACTTGATGGCCGAGGAACATGCGGTCAACTGAGTGAGACGCCAGATCACGGTACCCGCCCTGGCCCTCGGCAGATCCCTCAAGCCCGAAGGTCTGCATCACGTCGAGGCGACCGTGCTTGGTCAGCAGAGTCCAGTTTCCGCCCAATCTCAAACCTTCGAGATCGGGCTCAAGGTCGAACTCTCCCTCAAACTCATCGAGACCGATCGGGGTTGCCTCCAGCGTGGCGAGCGCCTTCGCCAACCGTCCCAGGTTGTCATCGCTCGGGTCGGGGCAGATGTCGATGTCCTTGGTCGCTCGCGGGAAGCCGTGAGCAGCGACGGCATAACCGCCGACCACGATGAAGTCGACCCGATGATCGACAAGCGCAGCAATCAGGGGTTCTGGGCGGAGCGGCCGCAAAGCGCTCGCTTGGGTTTCAGCGTCTGGCGTTTCCTGACTCATCGGAGCTCGGCTTCGGAAGCAAGTTCCGTCGCGATTTCGCTCAGCTGCGCGGCCTGTGCCAGCCGCTCCTCCGGGCTCAACCGGTAGTCGGCCCGAAGCTCGGCGATCGACTGGTTGCCGGCCCCCGGCGCCGGTTGGCTGAGGGGGAGAGTTGAGACGCGGAGCGTCTCACCCATCGCATTGAGGATCCGCTCAAGCGTCTCGACGGTCGGCGACACCTGGTCGTGCTCGATGCGACTGATCGCAGGCTGACTAGTGCCGAGGCGCTTTGCCAACTCAGCCTGTCCAAGCCGGTGACGGCAGCGTGCCTCTCTAACTAGAGCACCACAACACACGGTTCTCACTACATTTGCCATCTAGGCAATATAACACTTCCGATATGTCTAGCTGAGAACGACCCTGGTGTTGTGGCGCGGGGTCTCGGTGATTGCGCGGCGGAAGACTCGCTCCGGCTCAGGACTGGCCGGGCGAATCTCGCGGCGCTTGACCAGCTCTTTCAGCACGACCGCCATCTCGAACTGGGCGAAGGAGGCTCCGAGGCAGCGGCGGACGCCACCGCCGAAGGGGATCCAGGTGTAGGTGCCGGGCGGGTTGTCGAGAAAGCGCTCCGGCCTGAAGGTGTCCGGCTCTGGGTAGATCTCGGGATTGCGGTGGACGAGGTAGACGGACGGGGTGACCGAGACGCCGGCGGGCAGCTCGTAGCCACCGATCTCGACCGGCTCGGTGAGGCGGCGGACGACGATCGAGATCACCGGGCGCAGGCGCAGCGTCTCCTGGATCGTCGCGGTCAGGTAGTCCTCAGACCCGGCCTCGACCTCGCCGCGCAGGCGGTCGAGCTTCTCCGGGTGACGGCTGAGGCGCTCGACCGCCCAGGCCAGCGAGGTCGCAGTCGTCTCGTGTCCGGCGACGAGCAGGGTGAGGAGCTCGTCGCGCATCTCCTCGTCGCCCATCGGGCTGCCGTCCTCGTGGCGGGCGCCGACGAGCAGCGAGAGGATGTCGTCGCGCTGCTCGAGGTCGCCGGCGCGGCGGCGCTCGGCGATCTCGCGATGGATGAGGCGGTCGACCCGCTCGATCCGCCGCCGGAAGGGGCCCAACTGCCGGACCCGCCCGGGGCCGACGATGAGGAGAGGCACGAGAAGGCGTGGGTCGGTGGAGAGGTCGAGGAAGTCGCGCAGGGCATCGCGCAGCTCGGCCATCCTCTCGCTCTCCCTAACGCCGAAGACGGTGCGCAGGATGATGTCGAGGGTGATCGCCTGCATCCGCGGCCGCAGCTCGTACGGGGTGCCGGTGGGCCAGGTCGCGATCTCGGCGGTCGCGATCTCGGCCATCGTCTCGCCGTAGGCCTGCATGCGCTCGCCGTGGAAGGGTGGCAGCAGCAAGCGGCGCTGGCCGATGTGAGGCTTCTCGTCGAGAACGAGGATCGAGTTCCGGCCGAGGACCGGAGCAAGGATCTGGTTCCCCTCGCCGGCGTGAAAGACGCGCGGGTCACCGGTGAAGACCTGCTTGACCGCATCGGGGTCGGCCAGCATCACCCAGGTTCCCTCGTAGGCGATCTTCAGCCTGAAGATGTCGCCGTAGCGGTCCTGGCAGGAGAACAACATCCGCCGGGCCTGCCGCGACCAGATTGCCGTCTGGACCAGGCGCGGTAGCGGTGGACCGGGTGGGAGGCGTCGCTGCGCCGGCCGGGTGACAGCCTGCGGAGCCGTTGTCGTTGCTGCCTCCATCAAAGCCTCTGGTAGCGACGCTACACCTGACGATGTAACCGTCGTGTGAGATCCGTCCTGCCTTAACCAAAGCTCGACATTCCCTCGACGGCGACAATTCGCATAGTCTGCCGCCCCGTCTTGGCACCTCCCCGGCTGCCGCCGCGCATCGAGCACAGATTCCTGCGGGTCGTCTGCGGGCTGCCGGACGGACTGAATCGGGCGATCTTCGGTGCGCCGGCACGGATCGACGGGCAGTTACTTGCGGCGGAGATGCAGGCGCTGGTGAGGCTGGCGACCCTGGCCCGTGACGAGTCAGCATCGTCCGCGGGCAAGCTCTCCCCAGAGAGCGCGCGCGCCAGACTGCGCGCGAATGCTGCCGCGGCGGCCGGGCCAAAGCGTTCGTTGCCGGCGGTCAGTGGCCTGGCCATACCGGGGCCCGAGGGGATGATCCCGGCGCGTTTCTACGAACCGCCTGGCATCGGCCTCGAGAACCGGCCGCTGATCGTCTACTTCCATGGCGGGGGCTGGACGATCGGCGACCTCGACACCTGCGACAGCGTCTGCCGCTTCCTCGCCACCAACGTCCCCGCCACCGTGCTCTCGGTCGGCTATCGGCTGGCTCCCGAGCATCCCTTTCCAGCGGCGTTCGTGGATGCCTGTGCCGCCTTCCACTGGGCGGCGAACGACAACTCGCGGCTGGGCGTCGACCCGTCCCGGATCGCCGTCGCAGGCGACAGCGCCGGCGGCAACCTCGCGGCCGCGGTCAGCCTGTACTGCCGGAACGAGAACGGTCCGAAGCCGGCGATGCAGGCACTGCTCTACCCGGTCACCGATGCGGTCGGCGGCCAGCAGTCGCGCGACACGTTCGCCGAGGGCTTCCTGCTGACACGGGCGGACATGGATTGGTTCGAGCACCACTACCTGCCAGTGGCCGTAGACCGGAGCGACCCACGCGTCTCGGTGCTGCGCGGCGCAGACCTCGCCGGTCTGGCCCCCGCCTACGTCGCGACAGCCGGCTTCGACCCGCTGCGCGACGAGGGCGAGGCCTACGCAACCCGGATGCGAGAGGCCGGCGTCCGGGTCGCCCTGCGCCGCCACCCGGAGCTGATTCACGGGTTCGCCAACATGACCGCGATCAGCCCTGCCTCCAACGCCGCAATGCACGAGCTGGCCGGCGCCGTACGCGTGGGCTTGGTTTAATACCCCCAGGGGGTATCTGCTAGCCTCGAAGATCTCCTTTCCATGGCTACCGAGGAGGTCGCATGGACGCTGGCGCCCACGCCCATCAACACGAACATCACGCGATGCCCGCCGAGGGGGCGGCGTTGACGATGGTCGCGATCAACGCCACGCTCCACTGCCTGACCGGTTGCGCGATCGGCGAGGTCGCCGGGATGGCGATCGGCACCGCGGCCGGCTTCTCCAACGGGGGGACTGTCGCCCTCTCCGTCGCTCTCGCCTTCCTCTTCGGATACAGCCTGACCAGCCTGCCCCTGCTGCGAGCCGGCCTGGTCCTCTCGGCGGTCATCCCGATCGCGCTCGCCTCAGACACGCTCAGCATCGCGACCATGGAGGTCGTCGACAACGCCATCGTCCTCGCCATCCCCGGCGCGATAGTGGCGGGGCTCAGCTCGTTGCTCTTCTGGGGAAGCCTGAGCTTCTCCTTGGTCGTCGCGGGTGCCTTCGCCGTCCCGGTCAACCGTTGGCTGATCGCCCGCGGCAAGGGACACGCCGCCGTCCACGAGACCGGGATCCACGGCGGGCCGCCGGTGCGGGTGGTCGCCTACATCGCCGCCGTGATGGGAATCTTCGGCACGGTCGTACTGATCGTCGAGGGGCTTTCGTGAGCGTCGCGCCGGGGACCCGCGGCTACAGCGAGGACAAGGAGGCGGTGCTCAAGCGCTTGCGTCGGATCGAGGGCCAGGTGCGCGGCGTCGAGCGGATGGTCGAGAAGGATCGCTACTGCATCGACGTCGTCACCCAGGTCACCGCGATCCAAGCAGCCCTCGACAAGGTCGCTCTGGAGCTGCTCTCAGACCACGCCGCCCACTGCGTAGTCGGAGCGGCGAAGGCCGAGCAGCCCGAGCGGACCAGGGAGCTGATGGGCGCCGTCAAGCGCCTCTTGCGTCACGGTTAGGCCGAGGCTACTCCTCGGCCGGCGAGGACAGGCAAGAGATTGAAACGTCCACCGCGCGCCCTCGCCCTTGCCGCAGCGATGGGAAAATGTCCGTGGCGGTCACCACCTGCCCCGTTCTGGCTCATAGCTCGCACCGATCGAGATGAATGATTGGACGGGCTGGATCGATTCCGCCACCTAATAGCCTGCGCTCGAGATGGCGCTGCCGGACGAATTCGACGGATTCCTGATCGACCTTGACGGGGTCGTCTGGATCGGGCGCGAGATGGTGCCGGGGTCGGCCGAGGCGCTGCGGTCGCTCCTCGACAGCGGCAAGGAGATCGTCTTCGTCACCAACAACCCGGGCAAGCCAGCGTCCGCATACGGAGAACGGTTGCGGGAAGCTGGGATTTCCGTGGCCGACGATCGCGTCGTCACCGCGGGGGAAGCGACCGCGGCTCTAGCGACTGAGAGCGCCGAGCCGGGCGCTGCGGCATTCGTGATCGGCGCTCCGGCCTTCCACGAGACGGTCGCTGCCGCCGGCCTGAAGCTGCTCGAGGACGAGGCCGGCCGCGAAGCGGACGTCGTCCTCGTCTCCGGTCATCGCGGCTTCGACTACGAGGAGCTGCTGACGGCGACGCTGGCCCTGCAGCGTGGCGCGGCGCTGTTCGCGACCAGCCACGACCCGACCCTGCCGATGCCCGGCGGGGCCTGGCCCGGGACGGGTGCTGTCCTCGCCGCGGTCGAGACCGCGAGCGGTGCAACGGCGGAGATCGGCGGCAAGCCCGAGCCCCACCTGTTCGAGATGGCCCGCGGGCGGATCGCTGCCGCCGAGCAGGTGGCGATGGTCGGAGACCGTGTCTCCTCCGACATCGAGGGGGGGCGGCGGGCCGGTCTGGAGACCGTGCTGGTGCTGAGCGGCGCGACTTCGCCCGAGGAAGCCGCGGACGCCGACCCGGCGCCGGATCACGTGGTCGAGGATCTGGCCGCACTGGCCCTGCCGTGAGCGCAACAGTGGCGACGTCGTCAACCGTCACGAGACCGGGCGCCGCGTTCGCCGGCGTCTTCGCGGTCACCTTCTCCGGACTGGTCGCGGTGGGTGCCGTGCTTCCCGTCCTGCCTCGCTACGTCCACGGTCCGCTTGACGGCGGCAACATCGCGGTGGGGGTGGTGATCGGCTCATACGCGATCACCGGCCTCCTCCTGCGCCCGCTCGCAGGCCGCCTCGCCGACCGTCGCGGCCGCAAGCCGGCGGTGCTGCTCGGCTCGATCCTCGTCGCCGTCGCCGGCTTCCTCTACCTGCTGCCGCTCGGGATCGTCGGCCTGATCGGCGCCCGCCTGATCCTCGGCGCCGGCGAGGGTACGGTCTTCACCGCGGGCTCGGCCTGGATCGTCGACATAGCCCCACCTGAGCGCCGCGGCCGGGTGATCGGCCTCTACGGCCTGGCGGTCTGGTCCGGGCTCAGCATCGGACCCTTGGTGGGCGAGCTGCTTCTCCACGCCTCCGGCTACACCGCGGTCTGGCTCTTCGCCGGAGCCGCGCCGCTGGTCGGAGCGCTGATTGCGCTGCGACTGCCGGACCCGTTCCATCCCAAGCCCGCCGAGGACGAGCACCAGCCGCTGATCGCCCCCGAGGCGGTGCGGCCGGGGACCGCGCTGGCCCTCGGCTCGCTCGGCTATGCGACCGTCGCCTCCTTCGTCGTGCTCCACCTCGACCAGCGGGGCGTCGGCCACGGGGCGGTTGTCTTCGGCGTGTTCGCGACGATGGTCGTCCTCACCCGCCTGGTCGGCGGCGATCTTCCCGACCGCATAGGCCCGGCCCGGGTGGCGGCGGTTGCCGCGGTCGTCGAGGCCATCGGGCTGGTGACGATGGGCGTCGCCCACAGCCTCGCCGTCGCGATCGTCGGCGCGATGGCGATGGGGGCGGCCTTCTCCCTGCTCTATCCCTCGCTCTCGCTGATCGTCGTCGACCGCGTCGCGGAGACCAGGCGCGGCGCCGCGCTCGGCACCTTCACCGCCTTCTTCGACGCCGGCATCGGCTTCGGTGCGCCCCTTGCCGGCATAGCCGCCGCCCTCACCGGCTACGAGGGCGCCTTCCTCTTCGCCGCCGCCATCGCCCTCGTCTCCTCAGCGACCACCGTCCTGGCGATCTCCAACCGCGGCCGCGCCCTGCTCGTCGGAGCACGTGCCGGTGGATAGAGGTCCATATGGACCTCTATCCACCGGCACGTCTGCTCGGGCTCAGGGGCGTTCGGCGATCAGGAGGGCTTGGGCGGCCCGGCCGATGCGGCCACGCTCGTCGGAGAGGACCGACTCGGCGGTGCCGATCCCACTCGGCTGCGGGAGGGTGACGGCGTCTACACAGACCCACTCGCCCGCCGGCATCCGCTCGAGGTGGACGCTGAGGTCGACGTTGATGAAGAGGTAGCGACGCCAGTCGAGCACCGCACTGATCCCGTTGCCGACGTCGGCGGCGACCAGGGTCCGCTGCAGCGGGGTCGGCTCCTCCCCGGCGACGAGCCGGCATCCCATCCGCATCCAGACCGTGGCCGGCCCCGGCTCCCGGAACCCGCCACTAACCGCTCGCCATTCCATCGCCGTGTGGTAACCGACCGCCTGCGCGGTCTCGAAGAACTCGGGCTTGCCTCCGGTCTCAGGACCAGGCGGCGGGGCGGGCGCAGGGGCGACATCGTCCGGAATCTCGATCTCACCGCTCCGGATCCGCCAGGCCCGAGCCTTCATCAGCTCCCCTCCTTCACCGGAAAGAGTCGCCTCGACCATCTGCACACTCCGACCCGGCCGCACCACCTCAGCCTCGACCCGAACCGGCCCGATAGGCACCGGCCTCAGGATCTCAAAAGTGACCCGAGCGACCTGAAACCCATCGTCCCCACCAACCCGCTCAATCTCCCGCCCCAGCAGCGCCGAAGGAGGCCCGGCATGCTGAGCCCCAGGATCCCAAGGACCCCGCGTCAGCTCCGTGGCGACGAACCCCTCATCAGCTACCGAGTAGAACGCTTCTTCTTCCACAGCGGCGCATCGTATGGGGCGGCGGGGGTCGTCTCGACAGTGCCTCGCGAAGCGGCTCCGCAGAGTGATCCTTGCCGCGAAGCGGCAGCAACATCGTGAGCGAAGCGAACATAGGCACCTGTCGAGACGACCCCCGCCGCCCTCTACCCTTGACCTATGGAGAAAATCAAGAAGTCAGACGAGGAGTGGCGCGAGCAACTGACGCCGGAGCAGTACGAGGTGACCCGCAAGGCCGGCACCGAGCACGCCTTCACCGGACCGTACGTCGACGAGAAGAGTGAGGGGATGTACCGCTGCGTCTGCTGCGGCACCGAGCTGTTCTCCTCCGACACCAAGTTCGACTCGGGCACGGGCTGGCCCAGCTTCACCGAGCCGGCCAACCTCGAGCACGTCGAGTTGCACCCGGACAACAGCCTGCTGATGCGCCGCACCGAGGTCGTCTGCAAGCACTGCGACGCCCACCTCGGACACGTCTTCGACGACGGACCGGGACCGAACGGCCAGCGTTACTGCATCAACGGCCGCGCGCTGGAACTCGACAAGGCCTAGTCAGCCGCCCCGGACGCGAAGCGGAGGAGGACGGCGCCTGATCTATTTGACGCCGCCGCCCGCACCGAGGTAACTGAAACGCACGGCTAGGGCGACCGCCTCGGTGCGAGTATCAACCTCCAGCTTGGCGATCGCGTTGCGCACGTGGGTGTGCACGGTCGCCGGGCTGAGGCCGAGGCGCTCGGCGATCTCTTTCACCCGCAGCCCCTCGGCGAGCAACTCGAGGATCTGACGCTCGCGGGGCGAGAGGTCGAGCAGTTTCTCCACCTCCGATGGCTTGCCGCCGGCGAAGTCGCCGCCGAGGAACGTGCCGCCACCGGTAACCGCTTTGACCGCGCGGGCGATGTCCTCGGCCGGCGCCGACTTGAGCACGTAGCCAGATGCGCCGGCTCTAAGGGCCAGCGCCAAGAGGTCCGGCTGGGCGTGCGCGGTGAAGATGATCACTTTGGTCCGCGGCCGGACCTTGAGCACCTCCTTGGTCGCCTCGATCCCGTCGCGTTTGGGCAGCTCGACGTCGATGATCAAGACGTCAGGTTCGAGTTCTTTGACCACGTCGACGACATCGCGGCCGTTCGACGCCTCGCCGACGATCTGCAGCGCGTTGGAGTTGGCCATCCGCGATTTGATCGCATCGCGGACGATCTCGTGGTCGTCGCAGAGGACGACGCGCTTAGCGTCGCGAACGGAGGCGCTCATGCTGGTGCGATCCTCTCAGGGCAGCCATACGCATGCAGACTATTAGGTAGCGTGAATCCGCCTTCCCGGTCCTGACGGTTCTCTATCAGCGCGATCATCGTTCTTCCTACGGCGACTGCCGTCCCGTTGAGGGTGTGCACTGCCTGGATCGCTTCGTTATCGGCAGACCGGTACCGACAATTGAGGCGACGTGCCTGGTAATCGGTGGTATTCGAGCAGGAGGTCAGCTCGCGGTAGCGCTCCTGACTTGGGATCCAGGCCTCGCAGTCGTACTTCTTCGCAGCCGGGGCGCCGAGATCGCCAGCGGCGACGTTGACGACCCGGTAGGGGATCTCCAGCTCGCCCAGGATGCGCTCCTCGATCGCCAGCAGCCGCTCGTGCTCGGCGGCCGACTCCGAAGGCTCGACGAACGAGAACATCTCGACCTTGTCGAACTGGTGGACGCGGAAGATGCCGCGCGTGTCGCGGCCGGCGGCGCCGGCCTCGCGGCGGAAGCAGGGTGAGAAGCCCGCGTAGCGAAGCGGCAGCCGCTCGGCGTCGAGGATCTCGTCGGCATGCAATCCGGCCAGGGCGACCTCGGAGGTACCAACCAGGAAGAGCTCGTCCTTCGGCACTTCGTAGATCTGGTCGCGGTCGCCGGGCAGGAAGCCGGTTCCGTAGAGGGCCTCCTCGCGGACCAGCACCGGCGGCACAACCGGCTCGTGGCCCTCGGCGCGAACCAGATCGATCGCGAATCGGACCAGCGCCAGCTCGAGCAGGACCAGGTCGCCCTTCAGGTAGGCGAAGCGCGAACCCGAGAGTCGCGCAGCCGACTCCATGTCGATCAGGCCCAGCTCGGTGCCGATCTCGAGATGGTCGCGCGGCTCGAAGTCGAAACTGGGTCGCTCCCCCACCTCACGCAGGACGACCGCGTCCTCCTCGGTCATCCCGTCGGGGGCGTCCGGATCGGGAAGGTTGGGCAGTGAGGCGGCAACCCGGTCCAGTTCCGCCACGACTTCCTCCAGCTCGGCTTTGCCTGCCTCGATCCGCTCCTTCAATCCCTGCACGACCTTCATCTGCTCCGCTGCGTCCTCACCGCGCTGCTTCGCCTCGCCGATCTGCTTGGAGAGCGTCTTGCGCTCGGCCTGGGCGCCCTCGATCTCGGGCAGCAGCTCGCGCCGCCGCGCATCCAACGCCAGCAGTGCGTCGACTTCCTCGGCGGCGCCGCGGCGGGCGAGCGCCCGCTTGACCCGCTCGGGATCGGAGCGGATCAGCTTCAGGTCAAGCATCGAAGACCTCGCTAGGGAGAGGTCTGGCCGGGGCGCGGCGATTCTTCGGCTTCGTCGCCCGCGTACTTGGCGACGAAGCGGGCCAGCGCTTCCGCGTCGGAGCCGACCACGATGTTCTGGGGCATGATCGCGCCGGAGAAGCCGCCGTTCTGGATCGCGAAGAGGGCATCGTCGTAGCTCTCGGTTCGCTGGTCGAGGTTCGGCCCCTGCGTACGCACGCTGCGATTCCCGGTTCCCTGCGTGCCCGCGGCGCTCAGCGTGTGACAGCCGCTGCAATGGGTGGCGAAGAGCACGGCCCCGTTGTAGTCGGGGTCGTTCTTGGAGACCGAGATGCCCTCTTCGCCGAAGCCGCAGGCGGCGAGGGCGAGCGCGGCCACGACGGCCAGAGCGATTGCTAGTACAGGTCGCACGCGGCGCGCATCATATTGTCCCGTGCAGCCGTGAGTCCGCCCGACCCCGCCAGCTTCCGTGCAGCGATGGGAACGCTGCCCACTGGAGTGACCGTCGTGGCGGCCTCCGGGCCCGAGGGTCCGGCCGGCGCCACGGCCAACGCGGTCTGCTCGCTCTCGATCGAGCCGATGCTGATGCTGGCCTGCCTCGACCGCGGCTCACGCACGCTGCTGGCCGTGCAAGCGGCCAATCGCTTCGGGATCAGCGTCCTGCACGCCGGCCAGGAGCCGATCGCCCGCGCCTTCGCCACCAAGGCCCCGGTGGCGGACAAGTGGGATGGCGTCGACTGGACCGAGCGCGACGGCATCCCGGCGATCGACGACGCCCTCGCCTTCGTCGCCTGCGACCTGCGCGACGTGATCGCCGGCGGCGACCACGTGATCGTCACCGGCGAGGTGACTGGGCTGGAGACGAGCGAGGGCGATCCGCTCGTCTTCCACGACGGCGAGTACCGGCCGTTGACCTGAGCGACCATGATCGCCAGGTTGCCCCTGCAACACTGAGATCGATGGACGCTCGCTTCCAGGAGCCTGGCTGGTTCACCAGGAACGTCTTCAATCGCTTCGTCGCCGTGCTGACCAGGCTCGGCATCAGCGTCGCCGGATCGCGGGTGCTCGAAGTCAGAGGGCGCAAGAGCGGCGAGTGGCGGCGGACGCCGGTCAACCTCCTGACCTTCGAGGGCAATCGATACCTGATGGCACCGCGAGGCCACACCCAGTGGGTGCGAAACATGCGGGTAAGCGGTGGGGGCCGGCTGGTGCTCGGCCACCACACCGAGGAGTTCAGTGCGACCGAGGTGGGCGAAGAGGAGAAGCCGGCGCTCCTGCGTGCCTACCTGAGGAAGTGGAAATGGGAGGTCGGCGCCTTTTTCGATGGTGTTGGCGCCGACTCAACGGAAGACGAGCTGCGCCGCATCGCCCCCGACCACCCGGCCTTCCGCATCTCCAAGGGCTAGAACGCGCCGCTGGTGCCGGCGGCCCTCAGGGCTAGAAAGAGGATCACGCCGCAGCTGACCGCCATGATGCCCATCTCGCGGCGGACTATCGCCAGGGCCAGGGACTGCTGATGGTCGGTGGGGAGCGATTCGAAGTCGATCTCGCCCAGCTCGCGCTGAGCGGCGCCGGCGCGGGCGCCCTCGGCGAGGAAGGAGACGACGAGGGGCAGGATCCCGTAGAGGTAGTGCAGATTGTCGTCGGGTTTGTGGTTGGTGAGGACGAGCAGGCCACCGAGCATCGCCTGGATGAAGACCGACACCTGAGCCGCCCGCAGCAGGTACCAGAAGGGGATCGACGGGCGGGAACGCTGCCATGCGACGCCGCCGACGGCGAAGGCTGCGAGGTTGAGCGCAATTAGCGCACAGCCGACGACGAGGTGAACCTCCGGCATCGCCTAAATCCGCCCGAAAGGGTCGGGATTCCGCTTGCTGATGCGGAAAATCACTATGTAGCAAGTTGTCACAAGGTGGGTGTATAACAGCGGTTGCAGGCGACGACGGCGCGGCACGAGATGCCCGCCGGGGCGGCCGCCGCACCTCCCCACCCCTACCCAATGCTCAAGTCCTATCTCCCGATCCTGGTCTTCGCCCTGCTCGGCCTCGGCGTCGGCAGCGCCTTCGTGATGCTCAACCACCTGATCGGCCCCAAGCGGCCGCAGAAGGCGACCGCGGCGAGCCGTCGCCAAGCCGAGCCCTATGAGTCGGGCATCCCGGTCGAGCCCTCGGGTGGGATGCGCTTCGGCGTCAGCTTCTACCTGATCGCGATGCTCTTCATCCTCTTCGACATCGAGGTGGTCTTCCTCTACCCGATCGGCGTCATCTTCAAGGGTGCCGACAGCCTCTTCGTCCTCGGTGAGCTGGTCACCTTCGTCGCTCTGCTGCTGGTCGCCTTCGTCTACGTGTGGCGAAAGGGTGCGCTCGATTGGAGGTAGAGCGACAGACGATGCGGGATCGCCAGCTGCGCGCCCGCGAGATGCTGCGCGGCGACCTCGAGGGAGACGAGCTGGAGCGCTACGTCGAGGAAAAAGTCGTGATGACCAACTTCGAGAAGCTGCTCGGCTGGGCACGGGCGAACTCCTGCTTCCCGCTGACCTTCGGCCTCGCCTGCTGCGCGATCGAGGCACCGATCTCGCTGGTCACCGCCCGCTACGACCTCGCCCGCTTCGGCGCCGAGGCGCTGCGAGCCTCGCCGCGCCAGGCCGACATGATCATCCTCTCGGGCCGGGTCTCGATCAAGATGGCGCCGGTCGTCCGCCGCCTCTACGACCAGATGCTGGAGCCGAAATGGGCGATCTCGATGGGCGCCTGCTCATCCAGCGGCGGCATGTTCTCCAACTACGCCGTCGTCCAGGGCGCCGACAAGTTCATGCCGATCGACCTCCACATCCCCGGCTGCCCGCCGCGGCCGGAGGCGGTGCTCTACGGCTTCACCAAACTGCAGCGCAAGATCATGGGCCACCCCGACCAGGGCTGGCGCCAGCGCTACAACGCCGCCGGTACCGAGGAGTGGGCGCGCGGAGGCCCGCGCAGCGAACCGAGCCCGGAAGCGGCGGAGGCGTATGAGGAGGCACGGGGGCTGATCCGTGCCTGACGCCCCCGGACTCGAGCTGATCCGGGGGGAGATCGAGCAGGACCACCCCGGGGCGGTGCTCGCTACGAGCTTCGACCGCGACCAGCCGGCGCTGGTCGTCGATCCGGCACAGATCCTCGCCGTGCTCGCCTGGCTGCGCGACGCGCCGGGCCAGGGCTACCGCTTCCTCTCCAGCCTGCACGCCGCGGATTACCTGCCCGCGGAGCCACGTTTCGCCGTTCACTACGAGCTGCTGAATCGCGATCGGGTGGAGCGGTTGCGCGTTAAAGCGATGCTTCGGGAGCCTTCGGCCGCGGGTCCTGTCACGGGTGAAGAGCAACTTCCTGAGATCGATTCGTGCGTAGAGCTCTTCCCCACGGCGGAGTTCCAGGAGCGTGAGGTCTTCGACTTCTTCGGGATCGTCTTTAAAGGGCACCCGGACATGACGCGGATTTTGCTTCCGGAGGATTACGTGGGATGGCCACAGCGGCGGGACTTCCCGATTGGCGGGGAGCCGGTGACTTTCACCTACAACGAGCGTACCTATGGCTGAGATCGCTCAGGCGAACGGTGCGGGTGACCTCGACACCGAGGTCATGACGATCAATATCGGTCCTCACCACCCCGCTACCCACGGCGTGTTGAGGCTCGTCGTGGATTTGGAAGGGGAGGTGGTCAGGGATCTGCGGCCGGTGATCGGCTATGTCCACACCGGGATCGAAAAGTCCTGCGAGGACAAGAGCTACTGGAAGGTCATCCCCTTCGTCGAGCGGATGGACTACGTCTCCTACTTCTTCCAGATGGAGGCCTTCTGCGGTGCGGTCGAGCGCCTGGTCGATCTCGAGATCCCGCCCCGCGCCAAGTACCTGCGGACGATCTTCCTCGAGCTCAACCGGATCCACTCCCACCTGGTCTGGCTGGGGACGACGGCGCTCGACCTCGGCGCGATCTCGATGCTCTGGTACTGCTTCCGCGAGCGCGAGCGCATCCTCGACCTGTTCGAGATGGCGACCGGGCAGCGGATGCACACCCGCTACTTCCAGGTCGGCGGCGTGATCGAGGACATCCCGCGTGGCTTCGAGGCGAAGCTGCGCAGCTTCCTGACCGACATGCCGATCCGCGTCGAGCAGTACCAGGCGCTGCTCGACCGCAACGAGGTCTTCCTCTCGCGAGCCAAGGGGACCGGGATCGTCCCGCGCGAGCGACTGCTCGAGCTGGGCGTGACCGGGCCGCTGCTGCGCGCCGCAGGCGAGCCCTGGGACCTGCGCAAGGCCTTCGACTACCTCGCCTACCCCGAGATGGACTTCAAGGTCCCGATCGGCACGGTCGGCGACAACTACGACCGCTACCGGGTGCGGGTCGCGGAGATGGTCGAGTCGGTGCGGATCATGGAGCAGGCGCTCGACGGGCTGCCGGAAGGGCCGTTCATCGCCGACGACCGCAAGTACGTGCTGCCGCCGCGCTCGGAGCTCTCGACCTCGATGGAGTCGCTGATCCACCACTTCAAGCTGGTCACCGAGGGCTACCGGGTGCAGGCCGGCGAGGTCTACTACTCGATCGAGGGGCCGCGCGGCGAGCTCGGCTGCTTCGTTCTCGCCGACGGCTCCGCCAAGCCGGCCCGGGTCCACTTCCGCGACCCCTCCTTCGTCAACCTGCAGGCCTTCAAGGACATGTCGGTGGGCAGCTACGTCGCCGACATGATCGCCAGCCTCGGCATGCTCGACCCGATCCTGGGCGGCGTCGATCGATGAGTGACCTCCCGGTAGACCGCGCAGTCAGCGAGGGGCGTGTCCCCGACCGCACCCCGGAGGCCGTGCCGGAGCTGCACGAAGTCGACTGCCCGCCGGAGCTGCGCGAGCAGATCGCGACCTTGATGGGTCGGTATCCCGACCGACACTCGGTCTCGATCCCGGCGCTCTGGGCTGTGCAGCGGTTGTATGGCTGGTGCACCCCGGAGGGAATCCGTCAGGCCGCCGCGGTGATGCGGGTGACGCCCGCCTACCTTGAGTCGGTGGCGAGCTTCTACGACCTGCTCCACACGGAGCCGGTCGGTAGCCACAAAGTCGCCGTCTGCACCAACATCAGCTGCTGGATGCGCGGCGGCGACGAGCTGCTCGAGGCCTTCCGCGCCGCCGCCGAGGGCGACGAGGACATCTTCGTCACCGGCTTCGAGTGCCTCGGCGCCTGCGACATCGCCCCGATGGCCTCGATCGACGAGCGCTACTTCGGGCCGCTGGAGACGGCAGAGGCAAAGACGGCGATCGACCAGCTCCTCTCCGGCGAGGACGTGCTGCCCGACAAGGCGCTGGAGAAGCGGCCGCTGGCAGGTGACGCCGGTGCCTGAGACACGAGTCCTGCTCGAGCACGCCGAGGACCCGGCGCTGCGCACGATCGACGGATACAAGGGCTACGGCGGCTACACGACGCTGGAGAAAGCCTACCGCGAGATGGAGGCCAACGAGATCCTCAAGGAGCTCGAAGACTCCGGCCTGCGCGGGCGCGGCGGCGCCGGCTTCTCGATGGGCAAAAAGGCCTCCTTCCTGCCGCGCGGCGAGATGGCCAAGTACCTCTGCTGCAACGCAGACGAGTCCGAGCCGGGGGCGTTCAAGGACCGCGAGCTGATGCAGCGCAATCCGCACCAGCTGATCGAGGGGATCGCGATCGCCGCGATCGCCGCCGGCGCCGGCCACGCCTTCATCTTCGTCCGCGGCGAGTACGACTTGCAGGCAGACATCCTCGACGCAGCAGTAGCCGAAGCGTATGAGGCCGGCTACCTGGGCGAGAACATCCTCGGCAGCCGGCGCGATCTCGAGCTGATCGTCCACCGCGGCGCCGGCGCCTACATCTGCGGCGAGGAGACGGCACTGCTCGACGCGCTCGAGGGCAAGCGCGGCAACCCGCGGCTGAAGCCGCCGTTCCCGGCGGTGCAGGGTCTCTACGGCGGGCCGACCCTGATCAACAACGTCGAGACCCTCTCCAACGTGCCGCGGATCGTCGCCCACGGTGCCGAGTGGTTCAAGGGTTTCGGCACCGAGCAGTCGCCGGGCACCAAGGTCGTCTCGATCTCCGGCGGCGTGCGGCGTCCCGGCAACTACGAGGTCGAGCTGGGCATACCCACCCGGGAGCTGATCTACGACCTCGGCGGCGGCCCGCTCGAGGGGCGTGAGATCAAGGCGTTTTACCCGGGTGGCTCCTCCGCCCCGGTCCTCACCGCGGAGGAAGGGATGGACCTCCCCTACTCCTTTGAGGCGATGGCCGAGGCGGGCTCGATGCTCGGTTCGGGCTCGATCATCGTCGCCGACGACACGGTTTCGATCCCACACATGGCGCTGCGCACGGCGCGCTTCTACCACCACGAGTCCTGCGGCAAGTGCACGCCCTGCCGCGAGGGCACCAACTGGACGGTGAAGATGCTCGAACGGGTCGTGTGCGGCGAGGCGACGCCGATGGACCTCGACATCATCAGCTCGGTCCAGGACAACATCATGGGCCACTGCCTCTGTGTGCTCGGCGACTCGATGGCGATGCCGGTGAGCGCGATGGTGAGGAAGTTCCGCGACGAGTTCGAGCAGGTGATGGCCGAGGCGGGTCCGTCGCTCGACGACGCCAGCCGGATCGCCGTCGTGCAGAGCCCAGCCGAGACCCTGGGGGTGGCGACGTGAGCCGCGAGGTGACGATCGTCGTCGATGGCCGCGAGGTGGGCGCGACCGAGGGCGAGATGCTGCACGACGCGGCGAAGCGGGGCGATGTCGAGATCCCGGTCTTCTGCTACGAGCCCAAGCTCGGCGACCCGGTCGGCGCCTGCCGTATGTGCCTGGTCGAGATCGAGGGGGTCCCGAAGCTGCAGACCTCCTGCTCGACCCCCGCGCGCGACGGCATGGTCGTCCACACCCGCACCGAGCAGGTCAAGCACGCGCAGAGCGCCGTGGTCGAGTTCCTGCTCGTCAACCACCCGCTCGACTGTCCCGTCTGCGACAAAGGCGGCGAGTGCCCGTTGCAGGACATCACGCAGGGCTGGGGTCCTGGCAAAAGCCGCTTCACCGATCAGAAGCGGCACTTCGAGAAGCCGGTCGAGCTCTCGCCGTTGGTCGCAATCGACCGCGAGCGCTGCATCCTCTGCTACCGCTGCGTGCGCTTCAGCCAGGAGGTATCGGAGGATTCCCAGCTGCAGCTCCTGGACCGCGGCGACCGCACCTTCGTCGGCACCTTCGACGACCGCCCCTACGTCGATCCCTTCCACGGCAACATCACCGACCTCTGTCCGGTCGGCGCGCTGACCAGCTACACCTACCGCTTCCGCGCCCGGCCCTGGGACATCGAGCAGGCCGGCTCGGTCTGCACGCTTTGCCCGAGCCAGTGCAACGTCAGCTTCACCGTCCGCGACGAGCAGGTGAAGAGGGTGATCGCCCGCGACAACCCCGACGTCGACGACGGCTGGCTCTGCGACCGTGGCCGCTACGGCTTCGAGATGTTCGCCGCCGAGGAGCGGGTGAGTGCACCGCGTCTGCGCAGCGGGCGGGCAGCTTGGGACGATGCGCTCGCCAAAGCCGCCGCCGCGCTGAAAGCCGGCGGCAATGCAACCGCCGCGATCGTCGGCGATGCCTCCAACGAGGAGGGCTACCTGGTCCAGCGCATCCTGCGCGAGGCGCTCGGCTCGCCCCACGTCGAGTCGCGCGTCTCCCGCGGCCCCAGCCGCGACACCCTGCTGCGCCTCGCTCAGCCGGAGCTCTCGGCCAAGGTCCGTGACATAGACGACGCCGACGCGATCCTCCTCGTCGGCAGCGACCCACTGCACAGCTCGCCGATCCTCGACCTGCGCATCCGCAAGGCGATGCGGCGCAACGGCGCCAAGCTGGCGATCGCCACCGACCGCCCGACGACCCTCGACGGCGGTGCCGGGGCGGCCATCCGCTATGCGCCCGGCGGTGCCACCCCCTTCCTCTCCGAGCTGGCAGCCTGCCTGCGCGGAGACACCGAGCATGGCACCGCTTCATCGGTAGCTGAGGTGCTGAAGGACGCCGAACGCGCAGTGATCGTCTGGGGCGAGCGCATATGCCGAGAGGGCGAAGGCGCCACGACCGCCCTGCTCGACATAGCCGCCGCCCTCGACCTAGCCGCCAAGGAGGGCTCGGGCCTGCTCGAAATCCCCGACCTGACCAACGCCCGAGGCTTGCGCGAGGCGGGCTGCCTCCCAGACGCCGGCCCAGGCGTCACGGAGACGAACGCTGCATTAACCCCGCTATCCGTGGCAAATGCAGCGTTCGTCGGGAAGAGCACCGAAGAGATCCGGGAGGCGCTTGAGTCCGGGGAGCTCAAGACTCTCCTTCTCTTCGGCGTGGACCCGCTGCGCGACTTCCCGGACACGGCCGCCTGGCAACGAGCCCTTGCAGCCGCCGACCACCTCGTCGTCTTCTCCAGCTTCGAGAACGCGACGACCAAAATGGCCGACGTTGTCTTCCCGCTGGAGACCCACGCCGAGAAAGACGGCACGGTCACCCACCCCGACGGCCGCCTCCAACGAGTCCGCCCCAGCGCTTCCCACCCCGGAGACATCCGTCCAAACTGGGGCGTTCTGGCCGAGCTGTCCCTTGCTCTCGGCCACGACACCGGCGTCACCTCCCAACCTTCAGCTTTCGCCGCACTCACCGAGGCGGTCCCCTTCTACGACGGCATCGACGACGCTGAGATCGGTGGTCGAGGTGTCCGCTGGCAGGAGCGCGATGCAGCTTCGAGGCTGCCAGGGGCGTCGGGTGCAGGGTCCCCGGGAACTCCTCGCGAACGCGAGCCTGGGGACCCTGCGCCCGACGCCCTCATGCTGGGCACGTACCGGGATCTCTGGGCGGGCCCGATCACCGAGTTGAACCCACCTCTGAAGTTTTTGCAGCCGCGACAGCGGGTCGAGCTGTCGCTTGCCGATGCCGAGCGCCTCGGCCTGAGCAACGGCGACGAGGTCAAGGTCGGCGAGAACGGCAGCAGCGTGCTCGCCCGCGTGCAGATCAGGGAGCGGATCGAGCAAGGCGTCTGCTTCCTGATCGAGGGCACCGCCGAGGACAACGCCAACGGCTTGCTGAACGGCTCGCCGGTCGCCGTCACGATCGAGAAGGCGGAGGCGTGATCCCGCTGGCCGATACCCAGTTCGTCGAAGCGACCTGGATCATGGTCGTCAAGTCGCTGGTGATCTTCGCCGTGATCTTCGGGATCTTGCCGCTGATGACGGTCCTCGAGCGCAAGCTGATCGGCCGCTTCCAGCACCGCTACGGGCCCAACCGGGTTGGCCCCTTCGGCATCCTGCAGCCACTTGCCGACGTCGGCAAGCTGCTCAGCAAGGAGGCTTTCATGCCGGCCAACGCGATCAAATCGCTGTTCGTGCTCGGGCCGCTGCTGCCGGTCCTCTCCGGGGTCCTCGCCCTCGCGATCATCCCTTGGGGCGACGTCCAGGACGGCGTCGGCCTCTACGGGATCGACGTGCCGATCGGCATCCTCTACTTCTTCGCCGTCGGCTCGATCGCCTTCTACGGCGTGCTGCTGGGCGGCTGGTCCTCGGGCTCCAAATACAGCCTGCTCGGTGCGATGCGCGGCGCCGCCCAGCTGATCTCTTACGAGGTGGCGATGGGGCTGGCGCTGCTCGGCGCGATCATCATGGGCGGCTCGCTCTCGCTGGTCGACATCGTCCACGCCCAGGGCGCAATGTGGTTCATCGTGCCGCAGTTCGTCGGCTTCCTGATCTTCATGCTGGCCGGCTTCGCCGAGACCAACCGGACGCCGTTCGACATGCCCGAGGCCGACGCCGAACTCGTCCAGGGCTTCATGACCGAGTACGGCGGCATGCGCTTCGGCAGCTTCCTCCTGGTCGAATACATGGAGATCCTCGTCGTCTCCGGGATCGCCGCAGCGATCTTCCTCGGAGGGTGGATGGGGCCCGGCCCGGGCTTCCTCGACCCGATCTGGATGCTGGCCAAGATGATGGGCCTGGTGCTGCTCTTCATCTGGGTGCGGGCGACGCTGCCGCGGCTGCGCTACGACCAGCTGATGAGCCTCGGCTGGAAGGTCCTGCTGCCGCTGGCGACGCTGAACGTCCTCGTCACCGCTGTGCTGGTGGTGGTGACGTGAGACGTCCTGTGTCAACCCCCCGCCGTCTGGAGGCGCCGCAGGTTGCCGTGAAGGGCGGGGTCATAGGGCACCCCGTCCTGCCAGCAGCGCCAGAGAACTCTGATCCAGGCGCGCCCCAAGGT
>Ga0193699_10000030_pt1 | contig 119472 bp, 108 predicted proteins | sample L3c2metaG_FD_160095 | JGI IMG/M metagenome (GOLD analysis project Ga0193699, IMG submission 160095) | Soil microbial communities from a riparian zone of the East river system, Colorado, United States - L3c2 | ecosystem: Environmental > Terrestrial > Soil > Riparian zone | place: USA: East...
CGTCGAGGGTGGCGTGCACACGGCCTCCAAGGTCGGCGTTGCGTTAGCAGCGCCACCCTTCGACGTCCTTGTTATGTCCCCTGGCCGACCCTTCCCGCCCCAGCCGAATACGGAATCAACCGTCTAGCGTGCGTGGCGTGACCGACCTGCGCTGGGGCATCCTCTCGACCGCCCGGATCAACGATGCCCTGCTCGGCGCCGACGCCGCCCGGTTCGTCGCCGTGGCGTCCCGCACCCAGGGGCGCGCCGACGCCTACGCGCGCGAGAAGGGGATCGCGCGCGCCCACGGCAGCTACGAGGCGCTGCTCGCCGATCCCGAGATCGACGCGGTGTACGTCTCCCTGCCCAACCACCTGCACATGCCGTGGACGGTCCGCGCGCTGCAGGCCGGCAAGCACGTGCTGTGCGAGAAGCCGCTGTCGCGGCGCGCCGCCGAGGTCGAGGAGGCCTTCGACCTCGCCGAGGCGTCGGGCCTGGTCCTCGCCGAGGCGTTCATGTGGCGCCACCACCCGCAGGTCGCCCAAGCGCAGGAGCTGCTGGCCAGCGGCGCGATCGGGCGCCTGGCGCTGATCCGCGCGCGGTTCTCGGGCCCGGTCGCGGAGCCCGGCGATCCGCGGCTCTCGCGCGCGATGGACGGCGGCGCGCTCATGGACGTCGGGTGCTACTGCGTCAGCGGCGCGCGCACGCTGGCCGGCGGCGAGCCCGAGCAGGTGGAGGCGATGCGCATCGCCGGCGGCGAGGACGTCGACGTCGTGCTCACCGGCCTGCTGCGCTTCGAAGGCGACGTGCTGGCCAGCATCGACTGCGGGTTCGCGCTGGCCGCCGAGGACGGCCTGGAGGCCGTGGGCGACGAGGGCGTGCTGCGCCTCACCGACCCCTGGCACGCGCGCGAGCCCGTGATCGAGCTCGAGCGCGCCGGAACGCCGACGCAGCGAATCGCGGTGCCGCACGCCAACCACTACGCCTTGCAGCTGCGCGACTTCGCCGCGGCCGTCGCCGGCGGCCGGGCGCCGCTGGTCGGCCGCGCCGACGCCGTCGGCCAGGCGCGCGCCATCGAGGCGCTGTACGCCGCGGCCGAGGGCGCCGAGACCAGGAGCGTAGATCCCTAACAGGCCGCGGGTTTCGCCCCCTGGGCGAACACCCGCAAGGGAACCTGGCCCCCTGGGCCAGCGTTCCCCTAGCTCGCCAGCGACGCGTCCAGCGTGACCTCCGGGACGCCGGCCAGCGCCCTGCTGACCGGGCAGCCGGCCTTGGCGGCCTCTGCGTGCTCGACGAACGCGGCCTCGTCGATGCCGGGCACCCGGCCGACGGTGGTCAGCGCGATCTTCGTGATCGTCGGCGCCCCGTCGACGATGCGCAACGTCACGATGGCCTCGGTGTCCACCGAGGCCGGCGCGTTGCCGGCCTCGGCGAGCATGTTCGACAGCGCCATCGAGAAGCACGCGGCGTGCGCGGCGCCGATCAGCTGCTCGGGGTTGGCGCCCTCGCCGTCCTCGAAGCGCGACTTGTAGGAATAGTTGCCGGTGATGTCGTCGCCGGCGCGGAACGTGCCGCTGCCGCCCTTGAGGTCGCCCTGCCACTGCGCCGTGCCCTTGGAAGGCATGGATGGATCCTCCTGCGGTCGGAATCGAGGTTCCTGACGCAGGTGCCCGGCGGGGCCGCGGGTCACACGCTCCGCGAGCGGTGGCGCGCCCTCACGCGCCACCGCCCGAAGGTCTAGGGGTGCCGTAGGCGGCCGAGGAGAACGGCTTGAGCACGACCTTGGTGCAGTCGTCGCGCTTGTGCTTGAACATGTCGTAGCCCCTGGGCGCGTCGTCCAGCGACATCCGGTGCGAGATCACGAAGCTCGGGTCGATCTCCCCCTTGCGGATGCGCTTGAGCAGCGGCTTGAGGTAGCGCTGCACGTGGCACTGCCCGGTGCGGATGGTCAGCGAGCGGTTCATCACCGACCCGATCGGGAACTTGTCCATGAGCCCGCCGTAGACGCCGATGATCGACACGGTGCCGCCGTTCTTGCAGGCGATCAGCGCCTCACGCAGGGCATGCGGGCGCTCGGTCTCCATCCGCGTGGCCTGCTTGGCGCGGTCGTAGGCGTGGATCGGCCCGACGTGGTGGTGGGCCTCCATCCCGACGGCGTCGATGCAGGCGTCGGGGCCGCGCCCACCGGTCATCTCGGCCAGCGCCTCCAGGACGTTGACCTTCTCGTAGTCGATCGTCTCGGCCCCGGCCTGCTCGCGGGCCTTCTTGAGGCGGTAGTCGAACCGGTCGATCGCGATGACGCGCTCGGCGCCCAGCATGTACGCGCTGGCGACGGCGAACAGGCCGACCGGTCCCGCCCCCCAGACGGCGATGACGTCGCCGGGCTTGATGTCGCACATCTCGGCGCCCATGTAGCCGGTCGGGAAGATGTCGGAGAGGAACAGCACCGACTCGTCGGGCAGGTCGTCCTCGATCTTGATCGGGCCGACGTCGGCGAACGGCACGCGGGCGTACTCGGCCTGGCCGCCGGCGTAGCCGCCGAGCATGTGCGAGTAGCCGAAGATCCCCGACGGCGAGTGGCCCCACAGCTTCTCGGCCATCGCCGCGTTGGGGTTGGAGTTCTCGCAGACCGAGAACAGCCCGTTCTCGCAGGCCGCGCACGCGCCGCAGGCGATCGGGAACGGGACGACCACGCGGTCGCCGACCGCGAGGTCGCCGACCTCCGGACCGGTCTCGACGACCTCGCCCATGAACTCGTGGCCGAGGATGTCGCCGCGCTTCATCGTCGGCACGTAGCCGTCGTAGAGGTGCAGGTCCGAGCCGCAGATGGCGCTGGAGGTGATTCGCACGATCGCGTCGCGGGCGTTGAGGATCTTCGGGTCCGGGACGTTCTGCACCTCGACCGTGTTGCGGCCGGTCCAGCAGTTGGCCTTCATGATGCGCTCCCGACGAGTGGCTGGGCTGGGCGTTGCCTGACGCGCCGGCGGGCCATCGGGCCGTCCGGGCTGCCCTCGGACCGCACGACCATCCCGGTCTCGAGGATCTGCTTGGCGCGGCGCAGGTCCTCGCGCACCTGCTGGCGTGGCTCCTCGCCTGCGAGTCCGGCGATCAGCACGCCGAGCGCCCCGCCGGGCAGGTCGTACTGCAGGTCGAGGTGGATCTCGGTCCCGCGGCCGCCGGGCGCCGTGACGAACCACACGCTGCCCGAGTTCTCGACGGACGAGCCCTCGCGCGAGCGCCACGACAGATGGTCGTAGGGATGCTCGTCGACGAGCTCGGCGTCCCACTCGACGGTGCGGCCACCGGGCGCCCGGGCGGCCCAGCGGGAGACGCCGCCGCCGCGGTCCTCGACGCTGTCGAGGTGCTCCATGAACGACGGCAGGTTCTCGAAGTCGCGCCAGAACCGGTAGACCTCCTCCTTGGGCCGGCGAACGGTGATCGCCGCGCGGGCGCGCAGCGGGCCGGGCTCGGCGTGCAGCTCGGGGTGGCTGCTCATGCGCATCGCCGCAGCGACGTCGGCGGCGGTGATCGCCAGCACCGCGCCCGTCGCGCCCAGCAGACGGTTGCGGTGCCGCGGCTTGGACCTCAGCGCGGCGAGCAGCAGCCCGAGGTCCATGGCGTCGCCGGCGACCCGTGCCCACAGCCAGCCGGTCGGCCGCGGTTGGCCGAGCTCGAGGATCCCGGCGGCCCCCATCAGCTCGCGCGCCCCGACCAGCAGCGTCCAGCCGCGGGCCTCGGGGTCGTCGCGCACGCCGATGGCCCGGGCGAACCCTCCGGGCGACGCGACCTGCGGGATGCCGAGCCCGAGGCTCGCCCAGCCCAGCGCCCGCGGCAGCGGATCGTTGGGTGGCGGTTGCGTCAGGTTCGGGACGTAGCGTCCGTTGGCGGTTGGCGCGGTCTGCGTGCTCATGCACTCGCGCTGCCCTGACCGCGCCCGCCCCGATGCGCGGGCTCGCCGCCCGCGACGGCGCGCGGACACGCCGCCGCACAGTGCTACTTCTTGGAGCCGAACCGCTCCCGGCGCACCGTCGTCTTCTTGCCCTTGATCGTGCTCGTGCGCAGGGTGGAGACGACGTGGTCGGCCGACCCCTCGGGCACCTCGACCAGCGAGAACCGGTCGGCGATCTCGATCGCCCCGATCTGCCGGCCCGACAGCCCCGACTCGTTGGCGATCGCGCCCACCAGGTCCTGCGGGCGGATGCCCGCGGTGCGCCCAGCGCCGACGAACAGGCGGGTCATGCCCTCGGTCGCCTCGCGAGGCCGGCCGGCGCCACCGCGCGGCGGGCGCTCGCCGCGCGGGCCGCCGGCGCCGCCGCGGGCGCCGGGGCGCTGGTCGTGCGCAGGCGGTGGCGCCACCTGCGGGATCTCGTCCTCGTCGGAGGAGCCGCCGCCCGCCTCGTGGGCGAGCTTGATCGCGGCCAGCGCGATCTCGACGATGTCGTGCTCGTCGCTCAGCGTCTCGACCACGACGCGGTACGGCTCGAGGTCGTCCTCGGTGAGGCTCTCCTGCAGCGCGGCGCGGGTGGGCTCCAGGCGTCGGGCGCGCAGGTCGGCGACCGTCGGGACCTTCTCGATGGCGATCTTCGTGCGCGTGACCCGCTCGATCGTCTTGAGCATGCGGTGCTCGCGCGGCTGGGCGAACGTGATCGCGACTCCCTCGCGCCCGGCGCGGCCGACGCGGCCGATGCGGTGGACGTAGGCCTCGGGCGCGGACGGCACGTCGTAGTTGACGACGTGGGTGAGCGAGTCGACGTCCAGGCCGCGCGCGGCGACGTCGGTCGCCACCAGGAGCTCGGTGGTGCCGGCCTTCAGGCGGGTCAGCACGCGGCTGCGCTGATCCTGGGTCATGCCGCCGTGCAGCGCCTCGGCGCGGTAGCCGCGGCCGTTAAGCGACTCGGTGAGGGAATCGACCTCGGCGCGGGTGCGGCAGAAGACGATCGCGGCGGTCGGCTGCTCGACGTCGAGGATGCGCCCCAGGGCGGCAGGCTTGTGGGCGCGCGGGACGATGTAGGCGCTCTGGCGCACGAGCGGCGCCTCGCCGGCCTCCTGCTGCTCGCGCCCGATCTGGATCTTGACGGGGTCGTTGAGGTGCCGGCCGACCATGCGGTTGATGCGCGGCGGCATCGTCGCGGAGAACAGGACGGTCTGGCGCTCGGGCGGCGTCTCGGCGAGGATCGCCTCGATGTCGTCGGCGAAGCCCATGTCGAGCATCTCGTCGGCCTCGTCGAGGATGACCGTCGTGAGGTGCTCGAGCTTGAGCGTCTTGCGGCCGATGTGGTCCAGCGCGCGGCCCGGCGTGGCGACGACGACATCGACGCCCCGCTCCAGGGCCTTGAGCTGCCGGACGATCGGCTGGCCGCCGTAGATCGGCAGGACGCGCACGCCGAGGTCGCGGCCGTACTTGTGCACCGCCTCGGAGACCTGAGTGGCGAGCTCGCGCGTCGGGACGAGCACGAGCGCGGTGGGGTGCCGGCCGCCGAGCGCGCCGGTGCGCTGCAGGCGCTCGAGCAGCGGCAGCGCGAACGCGGCGGTCTTGCCGGTGCCGGTGGCCGCCTGGCCCAGCAGGTCGCGGCCGTCCAGCAGCGGCGGGATCGCCTCGCGCTGGATCGGCGTGGGCTCCTCGTAGCCGAGGACGGAGAGGACGCCGACCAGCTCGGGCGCGAGCGCCAGGTCGGCGAAGGTGATCGCGTCGTCGGACGGATCGGAGGTCATGCGGTACTCCAATGTTCTGGGATGGATGCTGCGCCAGCCCAGTGCCACTGCGTCCGGACTCGACCCGAGAGGCTAGCGGCGCCTCGCCAAGCGCGGCGCGTGGGCCGCGTGTACGAGCAACATCGACGAGCCGCTGGCGCGGTGATCGCGGCCGCCGACCCGCTATCCAATAGAGCGTGCCCGAATCGCTCATCCGGGAGCCGCCCGCGGCGCCGGTCTCCGACCTGTGCCCCGAGGCGCCCGCCCCTCCGCCGCCCCGCCCGCGCCTCGGCCTGGTCGTCGCCGCGCTGGCGCTGGGCGGCTTTGCGATCGGCACGACCGAGTTCGTCGCGATGGGCCTGCTGCCGCAGATCGCCGGCGGCGTCGGCATCTCGATCCCGACCGCGGGCCACGTCGTCAGCGCCTACGCGATCGGCGTCGTCGTGGGCGCGCCGGTGCTGGCGGGCCTCGGCGCGAAGTTCCCGCGGCGCACGCTGCTCGTCGCGTTGATGGTGGCCTTCGCGGCGGGCAACCTGCTCAGCGCGCTCGCACCGTCCTACCCGCTGCTGGTCGGCGCGCGCTTCCTCGCGGGCCTGCCGCACGGCGCGTACTTCGGCGTCGCCGCGCTGGTCGCCGCCGACATGGCCGGGCCGGAGCGGCGGGCGCGCGCGATCTCGCGCGTGCTGCTGGGGCTGAGCGTCGCCAACGTGCTCGGGGTGCCGGTCGCGACCTGGCTCGGCCAGACGTTCGGGTGGCGCGTCGCGTTCGCCGCCGCGGCGGTGCTCGCCGCGCTGACGGCGATCAGCGTGCGGCGCGTCGTGCCGTGGGCGCCCGCGGACCGCGGCGCGACGCTGCGCCGCGAGCTCACGGCGCTGCGGCGCCCGCAGGTGCTGCTCGCGGTCGCGACCGGCGCCGTGGGCGGCGGCGGGATGTTCGCCGTGTACTCCTACATCAGCCCGATCCTCACGGACCGCTCGGGGCTGGCCCTGGGCGCGGTGCCGATCGCGCTGGCGGTCTGGGGCCTGGGCATGGTGGCCGGCAACCTCGCCGGCGGCCGGCTGATGGACTGGCGCCCGGTGCCCGTCATGTTCGCCGTCTTCCTGCTCATGGCGGCGATGTTCGCGGTGTTCACCGTCACCTCGGCGCACGCCGCGACGGCGCTCGTGACGGTGTTCGTCCTCGGGATGAGCCTGATCCTGCCGACCGGGCTGCAGATGCGGCTGATGAACGTGGCGGGCGAGGCGCAGACGCTCGGCGCCGCGCTGAACCACTCGGCGTTCAACATCGCCAACGCGCTCGGCGCGTGGCTCGGCGGCCTCACGCTCGCCGCCGGCTGGGGCCTGACCGCCCCGATGTGGGTGGCGGTCGGACTGACGCTCAGCGGCATGGCGATCTTCGGCGCGTCGCTGGCGCTCGAGCGCCGCACGGACGCCCGCGGCGCGGCCGCCGCCGCGCTCGCCTAAGTGCCCAGCCGCGCGGCGAGCACGCGCCACACCCGCGCGTCCAGGCCCATCCCGACGTGCGACGTGGGCACCGGGATCTGCTCGGCCGCGGGATCGAGGCACGCGTCGATGCGGACGACCTCGTCCAGCGGCGAGTACACCGCCACGTAGCCGACCGCCGCGGGGAACGGGCCCAGGACGTCCGCGCGCGCCTGCGCGCAGCACGGGCCGTTCGTGCAGCGGCGGCTGAAGAGCCCCGGCACGCCGGCCGTGCCCAGCAGGCCGACCGCCGTCACCGCGAGCCGCGTGCGGGGGTGGATGCCCAGCTGGTCGCGCACCGGCGAGCCGAGCGTCACGAGCATGTCCACCAGGTCGGGTCGCCGCACGGCGAGCGCGCGCCCGAGCGTCCCGCCGCGGCTCTGCCCAACGATCGTCACGGGGCGCCCGGCGCGCTCGGCGATCCCCTCGACCCGCGTCTCCAATCGCGCGACCAGCGGCTCCATGCAGTCGACGTTGGTCGCGATCCCGCTGCGGTAGGTCCGCCAGCCGCCACCGCGCAGCCAGGCGCCCAGCCGGCCCAGGCTCGCGTCGCCGGCCAGGAACCCCGGGACGAGCAGGACCGGGCGTCCGTGGCCCTGCGGCGGCGCCGGCCGCGAGCGCGCGTCGCGCGTCGAGGCCCATTCGCGCGCGACGCGCACCGGCAGCCCGGGCTGCGGGCGCACCAGCGCAGCTCCGAAGCGGACGGCGTCGGCGGGGGCCATGACCGGCAACGGTACCGGCGGTCGCGGTCGCCGGCGGGAGGTCCGGCGCGGGGGCCCGGGAACCGCGCGGCGTCGAGGGACGACTGAACCGCGCTATACGCGGTTGAGTCGTCCCTCGACGCCGCGGGCCGCACACGCTCTCGTTCGTCACTGCCCCCGGATGCGTTCGCCAACCTTCTGCGCCCGCGCGGCACGCCTCCGACGCCGGCTGCCACGCGCCGCCGCCCCCGCCGCCCCCGCCCCTCAGCGCATCGTGATCCGGCGGAACACGTCGCTGGCGACGTCCTGGAGCTCGGTGAGGTCGCGGCCTTCGTCGAGGGTCGTGATGACCAGGTCGCGGAAGCCGCCGGTGATGATCGTGGCGACCTCGAACGGCAGTGGGCGCAGGGCGTCGTCGTGCTCGCGGGCCTCCTCGACGAGCCGCATGGTCTGGCGCGCCCAGCGCTCGTTCATCGCCCGCACGCGGGCCGTACCGTCGGGGCCGACGGAGCCGGCCTCCTCGATGCAGGAGCGCGCGAGCACGGGCTCGGCCGCCAGCGCGCCGAGGTAGGCGGCCATCGCGCGGTCGACGCGGTCGCCGAACGGCCCCTCCCCCGTCGCCGCCTCCGCGATCGTGGTCAGCAGCCCCTCGCTGACGACGTCGAAGAGCGCCAGGAAGCACGCCTCGCGGTCGTCGAAGTGCTGGTAGAACGTCCGGCGCGAGGTCCGCGCGCGCCGCACGACCTCGGCGACCGTGACCGACCGGAAGTCACCGTGCTCGCGGATCGCGTCGGCCATGCCGAGCAGCAGGCGGTCGCGGAAGCCGCCGGGGGTCGCCGGCAGCAGTCCCGCGGCGGGCCCGGGTGTCGCCGCGGCGCTCACGCGGCGGCGGCCACCTCCGGCGCGCGCTCGCGCACGGCGCGACCGTGCACGGTGACGCGCCCGCCCGAGCCCGGGCTCCACGCCACGCCCTTGAACTTCCAGGCCTCGTCAGGCGCGGTCGTCGGCTCCAGCGCGACGCGCTCGAGCATCACCCGCAGCACGACGTCGAGCTCCATGTGCGCGAAGGTCGCGCCGATGCAGCGCCGGATGCCGCCGCCGAACGGTATCCACGAGTACGTCTCGGGCAGCTTCTCGTAGAAGCGGTCCGGGTCGAACCGCTCGGGCTGCTCGAAGAGCTCCGGGTCGTAGTGCGTCAGGCCGGCGCTGAGGCCGATCAGCACGCCCTTGGGCAGGCGGTAGCCACCGAGCTCGAACGGCTTCTGCGTGTGGCGCCCGGCGAACGAGACGACCGGGCGCATGCGCTGCACCTCGCGGATCGTCGCGTCGCGGTAGGCCTTGCGGCCCTCGTCGACCTCGGTCACCAGCCGCGCCAGGACGTCGGGGTTGCGCGTCAGGCGCTCGACCGCCCAGCCCAGCGTGTGCGCCGTGGTCTCGTGGCCGGCGGCGAGCATCGTGACGAGCTGGTCGCGGATCTCGGCGTTGGTCAGCGCGCTGCCGTCCTCGCGGCGCGCCTGGACCATGAGCGCCAGGACGTCGGTGCGCTCGGTCAGCGCGGGGTCGCGCCGGGCGTCTTCGATCAGCTGGTCGAGGATCGCGTCGACCTTGGCGCGCAGCCGCAGGAAGCGGCCCCACGGGCTCAGCGGCCCGAGGTCCTTGTGCAGCTGGGGGAAGCGCGAGAGGTGCTGGCCCTGGTCGGTCCATGGCGGCAGGAGCGCCTCGAGCTCGTGCAGCTGCCGGCCCGACGCGCCGAACACCGCCTGCAGGATCGCCCGCAGCGTGATGCGCTGGAACGTGCTGGTGGTCTCGAACCGGGTGCCGGTCGGCCAGCGCTCGATCTCGTCGACGGCGATCTGCTCGATCATCGACTCGTACACCTTCATCCGCTGGCCCTTGAACGGCGGCAGCAGCAGGCGGCGCTGCTCGAGGTGGTACTCCTCGTCGATCCCCAGCAGCGAGTGGTTGCCCAGCACCTTGCGCAGCGGGCTCTGCGAGCCGGCGTGCAGCGTCTTGGCGTCCGCGGTGAACGTGTGCTTGATCAGCGCCGGGTCGGCCAGGATCACCATCCGGCCCAACCCGAAGATGTTGACCGAGAACATGTTCCCGTAGCGCCGGCGGGCCCGTTCGAGGAACGGCCGCTGGCGGGTCATCATGGCGAGCGTCTGCAACGCCATGGGCATGGTGGGGCCGGGTGGGACCCCGTCGACGATCGTGCTCGTGCTCATGTGATGGTCCTTGTTCACGAGGCCCGACGCAGCAGCGTCTCGAGCCGTTCGATGACGTCGTAGTAGCGGTTGGGGGCGAAGCGCGCCAGGAGGTCGAACAGCACGGCGTCGGACCCGACGCGGATGCGCGGGCGCCGTGCCTCGATGCCCTTGTGGATGATCTTGGCGGCCTTCTCGGGCGTCGTCCGCGCGATGTCGGCGAACGCCGCGGCGGCCGACTCGACGTCGGCGTGCTCGCCGCGGTGGTCGGCGCGGTAGCGGGCGTTGGCCACGATGTTGGTCTTCACGCCGCCGGGATGGACGGTCGCGGCGCGCACGCCGGTGCCCCGCAGCTCCTGGCGCAGCGCCTCGGTGTAGCCGCGCACCGCGAACTTCGAGGCGCAGTACGCGCTCTGGTGCGGGAAGCCGACGAGGCCGAAGACGCTGGAGGTGTTGACGATCACGCCCGAGCGCTGACCCAGCAGCACGGGCAGGAACGCCTGCACGCCGTTGACCACGCCCTTGAAGTTCACGTCGTAGACCCACTCGTCGTCCTCGGGCGAGGCGTCGGCGACGCCCTGCAGGACCGTGACGCCGGCGTTGTTGAACACCAGCCCGATCGGCGCCGGCGCCCAGTCGGTGACCTCGGCGGCGAAGGCCATGAGGCCCTGGCGGTCGCGCACGTCGAGCCTGCGGCTGACGACCGGCCCGCCGATCGACGCGGCGGTCTCCTCCAGCCCGGCCTCGTTCCAGTCGGCCATCGCCACCGGGCAGCCATGGGCGGCCAGCCGGCGGGCGACGGCCTGGCCGATGCCCGACCCGGCGCCGGTGATGACCGCGGTGCGGCCGTTGATGCTGCCGTCGTGATGCTCGGGCGCCGCCTGATCCATCCGGTCCACTCCTGGTCCGACCGTGCTGGTACGCAGACGTACCAACCTGACATCGCGTCAGCATACCGGTCGGTATCTGGATGTCCAGTCGCTCAGGCGGCGCCTCCGCGCTCAGGCGGCCTGAGGGATCAAGCCGTTGGGGTTGAGCACGTACTTGCGCGCCGCCCCCTTGTCGAAGTCCTTGTAGCCCTGCGGCGCCTCGTCGAGCGTGATGACCGTCGCGTTGACGGCGTCGGCGATGTGCGCCTTGTCGTTGAGGATGGCCATCATCAACTCGCGGTGGTACTTCATCACCGGGCACTGGCCCGTCGTGAAGCTCACCGACTTCGCCCACCCCGTGCCGAGGCTCAGCGAGAGCGAGCCGTGCTTGGCCGCCTCGTCCTTGGCGCCCGGGTCCTCGGTCACGTACAGGCCGGGGATGCCGATCCTGCCGGCCGCGCGCACCAGCCTCATCAGCGAGTTGAGCACCGTCGCGGGGGCCTCCGCCGCGTTCTTGCCGTGGCCGCGGGCCTCGAAGCCCACGCAGTCCACCGCGCAGTCGACCTCCGGCCTGCCGAGGATCTGCTCCACCTGGTCCTCGGGCTCGCCCTGCGTGATGTCCACCGTCTCGCAGCCGAACGAGCGCGCCTGCTCCAGCCGGTCGGGGATGGCGTCGGCCACGATGACCACCGCCGCGCCGAGGAAGTGCGCGCTGTAGGCGGCGGCGAGGCCGACCGGCCCCGCACCCGCGACGTACACGGTCGAGCCGCTGCCCACGCCCGCCGTGACGCAGCCGTGGTAGCCGGTCGGGAAGATGTCTGACAGCATCGTCAGGTCGCGGATCTTCTCCATGGCCTGATCCTTGTCGGGGAACTTGAGCAGGTTCCAGTCCGCGTACGGCGTCATGACGTAGTTGGCCTGGCCGCCCGGCCACCCGCCCATGTCGACGTAGCCGTACGCCGCGCCCGGGCGCCCGGGGTTCGTCGTCTCGCACACCCCGGTGTTGCGCTCCTTGCAGTTGCGGCAGCGCCCGCACGCGATGTTGAACGGCACCGACACCAGGTCTCCGACCTTGAACAGCTCGACGTCGCGGCCGACCTCGGCGATCTCGCCGGTGATCTCATGGCCGAGGATGAGCCCCTTCCGCGCGGTGGTCCGGCCGCGCACCATGTGCTGGTCGGAGCCGCAGATGTTCGTCGACACGATCCGGACGACGGCACCGTGGTCGAGCTTGCGCCCCACGTTCTCGGGCGGGACGCCCGGCCCCTCCTTCAGCTCGAACTCGGGGTATGGGATGTCCTGGACCTCGACGGTCCCGGGGCCCAGGTAGACGACGCCGCGGTTCTTGTCGGCCATGGTGGGGCTCCTTGTGCTCGGCTCTCGACCGCGGCAGAGCCGGCTGACGCGGCCTCGTCCCCCATGTGTGCCCGCTGGGACCGGAGCGCGGCGCGCTCCGGTCCCGGTCGGTTCGGACGCTGACGGTCCGAGCCGTCGCCTCAGCCCTTGCCGGTGACCGTGAAGCTGTCGCTCAGCTCCGCGCTCGACGAGTCGCCGGCGAAGACGTCGATCTGCCCCGGCTCGACCGTGAAGCGACCGGAGTTGTCGTAGAACCCGACGTCGCCGGCGTCCAGCCGGAACGTCACGGTCTTCTTCTGGCCCGCGTCGAGCGTCACGCGCTGGAACCCGCGCAGGCGGCGCACCGGCTGCGACAGGCTGGCCACGGGGTCGTGGAGGTACAACTGCACCACCTCGTCACCCGCCCGCGAGCCGGTGTTCTGCACGTCGACCGACGCCATCACGCTGCCGCGCTGCGACATCGACTCGGTGCTCAACTGCAGGTTGTCGATCTTGAACGACGTGTAGGACAACCCGTAGCCGAACGGATACAGCGGCGCGCAGGTCTTCAGGTCCCGGTAGCGCGAGTTGTACTTGCTGGTCGCGTCGCACGGCCGACCCGTGGGGTCGTGGTTGTAGTAGATCGGCACCTGGCCGACGCTCTGCGGGAAGCTCACCGGGAGCTTGCCGCCGGGGTTGACCTTGCCGAACAGCACGTCGGCGACCGCGTTGCCGGCCTCGATGCCCGGGAACCAGGCCTCGAGGATGGCCGGCGAGGCGTCGGCGACCTTGCCGAGCGTCAGCGGGCGGCCGTTGAACAGCACGACCGTGAACGGCTTGCCCGTCGCCTTGATCGCGTCGATCAGGTCCTGCTGGCGGCCCGGCAGGTCGAGGACGCTCCGCGACTCGGCCTCACCGCTCTGGCCACGCGTCTCGCCGAGGGCGAGCACGACCTGGTCGGCGGCCTTCGCCGCGTCGACCGCCGCCGCGAAACCGGCGTCGGAGCCGCACTCGTTGGCCGGGTCGTAGAGATCGTTGTCGATCATCTTGCAGCCCTCGGTGAACGTCGTGTTGGGGTTCTGGGCCTTGATGCCCGTGAACACGCTGACGGCGTCCTCGTCCTTGCCCTGGCCCCACCACGGCCCGAGCATGTCGTGCTGGTCGTCGCCCAGCGGCCCGATGACCGCCACCGACTTGCCCGGATCCAGCGGCAGGGTGTTGTCATCGTTCTTGAGCAGGACCATCGAGCGGCCGGCGGCCTTGCGGGCGGCGGCGCGATCGTCGGGCTGCAGGGTCTTGCCGGCGATCGCGGCCTGGTCGACGTAGGGATGGTCGAACAGCCCGGCGCGGAACTTGACGCGCAGGATGCGGCGCACCGCGTCGTCGAGCCGCTTGCTCGTGATCTGCCCCGAGGACAGCAGCTGCTTGCCGTTGTCGCGGATGTTCTTGCTGACCATCTCGGAGTCGGTGCCCGCGTTCAGCGCCAGCGCGCCGGCCGACGGCCCGTCGGCCGCGACGCCGTGGCCGCACGATCCCTGGTCGGGGCTCTTCGGCGGGCAGGCCCGCAGCTCGTCGACGGCGGTGTAGTCGCTCTCGATGAACCCGTCGAAGCCCCACTCCTGCTTCAGGATGTCGGTCTCGAGATGCGAGTTGGCGCAGCCGGGCTCGCCGTTGATGGCGTTGAACGAGCACATGACCGTGTCGGCGCCCGCGTCGATCGCCGCCTTGAACGGCGGCAGGAACAGGTTGCGCAGCCGCTGCTCGGACACGTCGGTCGTGTTGTAGTCGCGGCCGCCCTCCGGGTTGCCGTACGCGGCCATGTGCTTCGGGCTCGTCACGACCTTGTCGGCCGCGCTGTAGTCGCTGCCCTGCGCGGCACGCACGCGCGCCGCCGCGAAGACCGAGCCGAGGTACGGGTCCTCGCCCGCGCCCTCGGAGATCCGGCCCCAGCGCGGCTCGTGCGAGACGTCGACCATCGGGGCGTAGATCTGCTTGATGCCCACCGCCGCGGTCTCGCGTGCCGAGATGGTGTTGTCGGCCGTCGGGACGTCCGGATCGAAGCTGCTGGCCTGCGCCAGCGGGATCGGGAACGTCGTGCGGTAGCCGTGGATCGTGTCGTAGGCGAACAGGATCGGGATGTGCAGCCGCGACTGCTCGACCGCGACGTGCTGCAGCGCGTCGATCTTGGCCGGGTCGACGAGGCTGAACACCCCGCCGACGCCCTTGCGCGCGTCGTCCTCGCTGACCTGGTTGTCGGCCAGCAGCTGGACCTGCTGCAGCTTCTCGTCGAGCGTCATGCGGCCGACGAGCTGGTCGACCTTGCGCTCGATGCCGCGATCCGCCGATCCTCGCGTGGGCTGGAGCGCCGTGTCGTCGTCCGCTCCGGTCCCCGCGATCACCACTCCGGCGGTCAGCGAGCTGCATCCGACGATCGCCGCGGCGATCGCGATCCTGCGTCCCCGATGTCCCACGATTCCTCCCAGCGTTGAGACCCGCCGTGGCCCACCCGGGCCACAGCCCGGCCAACGAGTCCCCAAGCCGGGCCCGGGTCAAACCTGTGTGGCGTCGGTTCGGGCCTCGCCCAGGGGGCTCGTTTCGCTGCGGGCCAGTGGGGACCCGGGCCTACGCGGCCGCCGGGAGGCCCGCGCCGGCCCACTCGTAGGGGTGCGTCGAGCGGTGCGCGTGGACGACCAGCCAGCCGCCCTCGACGTCGTCGCGCTGCAGGACCAGCGTCTCGCGCTGGCGGACCGGATCGGGCCGTCCGGCGAGATGCATGCTCACGACGTGCGTCGCCGTGGCGAGCGTGCCGGAGATCGCCCGGACGTCGAGCTCCCAGGCGTGGCAGGCCTCGAGGCGGTTGCCGTCGGCCGCCCAGCGCTCCCAGGCGTCGCGGAGCTGCTCGCGCGAGCGCAGGGGAGCGGCCTCGCGCGGGAGGATGAACGTGACGTCGGGGGCCAGACCGGCCAGGTATCGGTCCGCGTCGTCACCGTCGAGCGCGGCGACGAGTCCCTGGACGGCCGCGCGAACCTCGATGGACTGCGTCATGGGACCATTGAACCTCGGCGCGGCCGGGAGTTCCGGGCCTGGAGATGAGAGTTTCGTGTGAATCGGCCGACCGGCCGATGCTCCGGCGTGGATCCATGATTGGGGTGGGCCGCCGGGCGGGGCGCGGGTGCGGGCAGCCGCACCCGCGACGGTACGGAAGCGCACACCCCGGGGTCCCCGGGGGTGTCCCCGATGCGGTGGGGTCGCCCGATGGCGAGTCTGCCGCCATGCGCATCCCCCGCTCCCCTCGCAGCATCGTCCTGCCCGCCTGTGCCGCGGCCGCCCTGGCCGTCGCCCTGCCGGGCGCCGCCCACGCCGCGACCATCGCGGTCGACGGCGCTGGCACCTACACCTACACCGGCGCGCCCGGCGAGATCAACAACATCGACGTCCAGGGCTCGCCGGACGGCACCGTCACGTTCTACGGCCCCCAGAGCGTCCTCGTCAGCGCTGCTCCGGCGGGCTGCACGCCCAGTCCGCTGTACGGGATGTCGGTCGTCACCTGCCCCGCGCCCACGGCGGTCGTGGTGAACGGCGGCGACGGCGACGAGATCCTGAACGTGTCCTTCTCGGTGGTCGCGAGCCTGCCGGTCACCATCGACGGCGGCCCCGGCGCGGACCTGATCGCCGGCGACGCGGGCAACGACACCCTGATCGGCGGCCCGGGCAACGACAAGCTCGACGGCGGCAAGGGCAACGACATCCTCGACGGCGGCGACGGGGACGACACCCTCTTCGGCAAGGCCGGCGCCGACCGCCTCCTCGGCGGCGCGGGCGACGACGAGGTCGAGCCGGACTCCTCCGAGGAGCCCTCGGCCGACTACGTCGACGGCGGGCCGGGCACCGACCGGCTCGAATCCGACTACGGCTCCAAGTCCTACAACCCGCCGGCCACGACGCTGAGCATCACGCCGGACGCGGGCGCCGACGACGGCCGCCCGGGCGAGGGCGACGACCTGCGCAGCATCGAGCGCTTCACGCTGCACCACGGCACCCGCTTCGTCGGGACCGACGCCGGCGAGTACGTCAAGGAGCACCAGATCCTCGCGTCCGGCGACCTCGCCGGCAACGGCGGCAACGACGAGCTCATCGGCGCCGACGGCACCGACAAGATCGACGGCGGTGCGGGCGACGACCGCCTCGACGGCGGCTTCGGCGACGACACCATCGTCGGCGGCCCCGGCAAGGACATCATCTCGGGCGATCGCGCCGGCGGCGACTGTGGCCCGATCTGGTGCAAGTACCCCTACGGCAACGACACCATCGACGCCCGCGACGGCGAGATCGACTCCGTCACCTGCGGCGCCGGCGCCGACACCGTGCTCGCCGACGCCAGCGACGTCGTGGCGCCCGACTGCGAGGCCGTGACCCGCGGCGCCGCGGGCGCCGCGACCCCGGCGGTGGCCAAGCCGGGCGCGGGCAAGGGCGGGACCACGTCGTCCTCGGGCGCCCCGAAGCTGGCGCTCGTCAAGCGCGTGTCCCTGGCCGCGGCGCTGCGCAGCGGCGTCACGGTCAGGGTGACCGGCGCCAAGGCCGGCACGCTGAAGCTGACGGCGCGCCGCGGCACGACCGTCGTCGCGAGCGGCAGCGTCAAGGCCAAGGCCGGCAAGGCCGCCACCGTTCGCCTGCGCTTCACCGCTAAGGGCAAGCGCGCGCTGCGCCACGCCAAGTCCGCGACGCTGAAGATCAGCGGCGGCGGCGTGAAGGCCACGCTGGTGCTCAAGCGGGGCTAGGACCGGTCGCCGCGGGCGGCGCCATGGGCGTCGCCGGCGGCGGCGGCGCGGCGGGATCGGTCGCCTTCACAGCGGCGCCGACGTCGGCCAGCACGCCCTGCGCGCGCTGGTCGACGAGCCGCGTGAAGAGCTGCTGCGCCGAGCCGAAGACGATGGCGTACCCGAGGATCTGCGCCGACGAGTCCAGCGCGCTGAGCCCGGGCACGAACTGGGCGCGCATCAGCAGCAGGCCCAGCAGCGCGGTGATCGCCCCGGTCGGCAGCTTGAGGAACGCCAGCGCGATGGGCAGGCTGTAGGGCGTCGAGGTCCCCTGGATGCCGCGCAGCGCCACCGCGCCCGCGACGGCCCCGGCGATGAGGCCGATGATCTCCACGATGGCGATGTCGCCGCGCGAGGTGGTGTCGCGCACGGTCCGGTCGAGCGCGGTGGCCTGCTGCCCCTGGCTCACCGTCGACGGTCCGGTGCCGCTGGCGGCGGGCACCGCCCCGCCGTCCTGCGTGGCCACGACGCGGGGAACGGCGGTCTGCAGCGGGCACACGACCACGACCTCGCCCGGGGTGAAGCACAGCGGAACGGCGTCGTGCCACAGGAGCCCGATCACCGCCATCGTGGCGGCGCAGACCGTGAGCACGAGCGCGGCGAGGTACAGCACGTTGCGGAAGCTGCGCAGCCGCGTGACCTCCCGCCGGGCCTCCAGCGCGGAGCTGCGGAAGGCCGCCAGGACCGCCTCGCGGTCGCTGGCCGACAGCGTGTCGCGGTTCTCGACGGCGATGGCCTCCAGGCGCAGCAGCCGCGGATCGGTGGCCTGCAGGTGGCTCCTGACCTGCGCCAGCAGCGACGGCAGCTGCCCGCGGATGTAGCCGTCGGGCGCCATCCGGAGGATCGACGTCTCCGCGGCGTCGAGGTGGCCGATGGCGCGCTCGACCGACGCTCCACCGACCGCCGCCCGGCGCCGGCCCTTGCGGGCCTTCCCCTCGCCGGCCGCGGCATCGACGGCGGCGTCGAGGTGGTCGTCGATCGCCCGCGTCGCCTGGTGTCCGATCTGGTCGGGGTAGCGCTCGCGCAGCCAGGTGATGAGGAAGCGCAGCTCGGCGACGTGCACGAGCACCTGCTCGCGCCACGAGGCCGTGGTGGGTCCGCGGACGCCGAACGGCGGCGGACCGTCGCGCGGCGTCGGCGTGGGCGGAGATGCGGGGGACGGGTCGGCGGCCATGACGGCTCCCCCTGCATTGCAGAGTCTCGCTCAGCGTGCAGGCGCCGTGCGGAGCCGGTGGCCAAAGTGCACCGCTTTCGCCGCTCAAAGCGACGGACCCCGGGCGCTCGTGCCTAGACGAGCGGCCAGGTCGGCAGCCCGCGTCGTTCTCGGCCAGGCTCCGTGCCGCGGCTTCGGACGCCGGCGCTCAGGGCGCCGGCAGGCTGAACCAGAAGCGGCTGCCCTCGCCGGCGACGGAGTCGACGCCGATCGCGCCGCCGTTGCGCTCGACGACGCGCTGCGCGATGGCCAGGCCGAGGCCGGTGCCGGGGTAGTCGGCGGCGCTGTGCAGGCGCTGGAAGGGCCGGAAGAGGCGCGGGCGCTCGGCGGGGTCGACGCCGATGCCGTTGTCGATGACGTCGATCCGCACGCTGTCCTCCACGGCGGTGCTGCGCACGACCACGCGCGGCTGCTCGGGGTCGGCGAACTTCACGGCGTTGGACACCAGGTTGCGCAGGACCGACTCCACGTCGCGCGGATGGGCCCGCACCGCGGGGGCCGCAGCGTCGACCTCGACCGCGACGCTCGCACCGCGCGCCTCGATCGCGGCCTGCAGCTCGGCGACGACCACGGTGGTCGCGCCGGCGAGCTCGACGGTCGCGGCGGCGGGCGCCTCCTCGGCCGCCTTGGCGTAGCCGAGCAGGTCGTCGACGAGGCGCTGCATGCGCGCGACCGCCGCCGCGACGTACCCGAGGTAGGTCTGCCCGCTCTCGTCGAGCTGCTCGGCGTGGCGCTCTTCGAGGATCTGGGCGAAGCCGGCGACCGTGCGCAGCGGCTCCTGCAGGTCGTGCGCCGCGACGGCGGCGAAGCGGTCGAGCTCGCGATTGGTCTTGGCCAGGTGCGCGTTGGCCTCGCGCAGCGCCGCATCGGCGGCGCGCCGATCGCTCAGGTCGCGCGTGACCTTGGCGAAGCCGATCAGCGTGCCGGTCTCGTCGCGCACGGAGCTCAGCACCACGCTCGCCCAGAAGTGCGAGCCGTCCTTGCGGACGCGCCAGCCCTCCTCGTCGTAGCGGCCCGTGCGGCGGGCCACCTCCAGCTCGAACTCGGGATGGCCGGTCGAGCGATCCGCCTCGGTGTAGAACATCGAGAAGTGCCCGCCGATGGCCTCCGCGGCGGTGTAGCCCTTGAGGTTCTGGGCGCCCGCGTTCCACGTGGCGACGCAGCCGTCCGCGTCGATGAGGAAGATCGCGTAGTCGCGAACGCTCTCGACGAGGAGCGCGAGCTGACGGGCTTGGCTGTGCTCGGTCTGCGTGAACACGGCGTCGCCGTCTCCCATGGCTGGCACCGTGCGGCCCTCTCCCTCAGCGATCCCCGTTGCCGGCGGCACGCTCGGAGATGAAGCCGACGAGGTCGCCGAAGCGGTCCTTCAGGAAGTGACGCGTGGCGCCCGCCTGCTCGAACTGCCGCTCCGCACCCGGGACGGCGGTGAACGCCACGACCTCGAGGTCGGCCAGCAGCGCCTTGAGCTCGCGCGTGGTCGTGACGCCGTCCATGCCGGGCATGTTCTGGTCGACCACCGCGAGGTCCGGCGGGTCGGCCGCGGCGAGCGCCAGGGCCTCTTCGCCGCCGCTGGCCTCGAGGACCATCACGTTGCCGTTGTCGCTCAGCATCGCGCGCAACAGCGCGCGTATGTCCGGCGCGTCGTCGACGACGAGGACGCGCAACGGCTCGCGGTGGGGGGAGGGACGGTCCACAGATCTAGTAGTCGGCTCGTGACGACGAGAACTCCAGCCGGATGTGCCTCGTCGCAGGCTGTGCGGACCGTACCGATGGCGGCCCACTCCGCGCGTGCTCACGCAGACCGGCCGCCGGAGGCGAAATGTGCCTAGACGTTGGCGGCGCGGCGCGCCTTGAGGTCGATCGCGTCGAGGAGATCACCGAGCTGGGCCTGACGGCGAAGCAACGTGAGCCGCTTCTCCGTCGGGACGTTGCCGCCGTCGAGCTTCTCGGCGACGTTCGTCAGCTCCCTGACGACTTGTGTACGGTCGAGAATGCGGCGCATGTCACAAGGTTAGCGGGCCGGCCCAACGCCATCGCCCCGGCGGCGGCGATCGGCGAGTTCGCGCACGCGAACCTCTAAGATCCGGTGGGTGACGGGGGCCGCCGATGCCGCGGGCAAGGACCTGCTGCTCGAGCGCGGCACGGAGCTCGCGGCGCTCGAAACGCTGGTCGCCGCCGTCGCGGCCGGACGCGGTGGCGTGGCGCTCGTCGAAGGGCCCGCCGGCATCGGCTCCTCTGCCCTGCTGCGCGCGCTCCAGGACCGCGCGGGCGCGGCGGACCTCCCGATGCTGCGCGCGCGGGGCAGCGACCTCGGCCGCCACGTGCCGTTCGGCCTGATCCGCCGGTTGCTGGACCCCGCCGTCCGCGCACGTCCGGAGTTGCTCTCCCAAGGCCTGGCGGCCGTCGCGCGGCCCGTCTTCGACGGCACGCTCGGCGTCCTGCCCAGCGGGACCGCGCGGCCGCTGGTCGAGGGGCTCGTCGACCTGGTGGCCGGCGTCGCGCTCGCGGGCGCGGCCGGCCCGCTGATCGTCGTCGACGACGCCCATTGGGCCGACCGGGCCACGCTCCAGGTCCTGGCCGAGCTCGCGCTGCGAGTCGACGAGCTGCCGGTCGGCCTCGCGCTGGCCGTCCGCACCGGCGAGGACGCCACGGACCCCGCGCTGGTCGACCGCCTCCGTCTGGCCGCCGGTCCGGCCCTGCTGCGGCCCGCGCCGCTGACCGACGGCGCCGTCGCGCGTCTCGTGGAGCGCGACGTGCCGCACGCCCGGCCGAGCTTCGCCGCCGCCGTCGCCGCGGCCACGCGCGGCAACCCGATGCTCGTCGGCGAGGTGCTGGCCGAGGCGGCCGCGCGCGCCACCCGCGCCGACGGTCCAGCGCCTGCGGTCGCCGCGCTGGTGCCCGAGACCCTGGCGCGCTCGGTGCTCGTCGCGCTGGAGCGCATGGGCGAAGCGGCGCTGGCGCTCGCCGCCGCCGTGGCGGTCCTCGACGAGGGTCCGCTGCGCCGGGCGGCCGACCTCGCCGGGCTGGACGCCGCGACCGCCGAGGCCACGGCCGACGCGCTCGCCGCCCGCGACGTCCTCTCCCTCGGCGAGCCCGTGCGCTTCGAGCACCCCGTCGTCGCTGCGGCGGTGGTGCACGCGCTGACGCCGTTCGAGCGCGCACGCCTGCACCGCCGGGCCGCGGAGCGGCTCGCGGCCGACGACGTGGCCGACGAGGCGGTCGCGCCGTACCTGATGGCGGCGCGACCCGAGGGCGACCCGTGGACGGTCGGGGTGCTGCGGCGCGCCGCGGCCAGCGCGCTGGGCGGCGGCGAGCCCGCGACCGCCGCGCGGCTGCTGCACCGGGCGCTGGACGAGCCACCGCCCCCCGAGCACCGCGGCGAGGTGCTCGTCGAGGTGGCCCGCGCCGAGGCGGCCGCGGGCGACGGCGCCGCGATCGACCGCTTCGAGGCCGCGCTGCGGCGGGTCCGCGACCCACCCCACCGTGTCGCTGCGTGGCACGGCCTGTCGCGGTTGCTGCTGGCCCGCGCCGACGTTCCCGGTGCCGTGGCCGCCGCCGCCCGCGGGCACGCCGAGCTGGCCCCCGGCGATCCCGCGGCCGAGCTGCTGCTGGCCGACGAGCTGGCCGCGGCCGTGCTCGATCCCGCCCGGGCCGCCGACATGGCCGCGCAGCGCGCGCGGCTGGTCGAGGAGGTCCGAGCCGGCCGGCCACCGACCGAGCCGACGCTCCTGGCGCACCTGGTGATGCACCTCGGCTGGGGCGCCATCGACCTGCACCGCGTCCCGGAGCTGGCGCGCGCCGCCGTGGCCGAGGATCCGCTCGTCGACCCGCACGCGCGCGGGTTCGCCGCCGCGTTCGTGGCCGGCGCGCTGAACTGGGTCGACGACCTCGACGGTGCCGCCGCGATGCTCGACGCCGCGGTCCTGCGGGCGGCGCAGCTCGGCGATCCGGTCGCCGAGGCCAACGTCCGCTGCACCCGCGCGTGGACGTCGCTCTACCGCGGGCGCATCCCCGACGCGCGCCGCGACCTCGAGGCCGTCGCCGGGCTCGACCGCCTCGCGTGGCCGCTGCTCACCGGCCTGGCCGCGCAGCCGCTCACGCTCGTGCGCCTGGAGCTGGGCGACGTGGCCGGCGCCGCCGCCGCCCTCCAGCAGGCCGAGGCCGCGGGACCGCAGCCGGGCGACAACTGGCTGCGCGGGCACGTGCGGCTGGCCCAGCGCGACGCCCAGGGAGCGCTGGAGGCGTTCCTCGCCGAGGGGGCGCTGCTGGAGGACGTCCTCGGCCTCGCCAACCCCAACGTGCTGTCGTGGCGTACGGGGGCGGCGGTCGCGGCGCACCGCCTGGGCGACGGAGCGCGCGCCGGCGCGCTCGTGGCGCAGGAGCTGGATCGCACGCGGGAGCTCGGCCTGGCGCGGGCGCTCGGCGCCGCCCTGCGCGTCGCGGGGTTCGTCGCCGCCGACGCTGCGGCGGGCCTGGAGCTCTTGGAGGAGTCGGTCGCGGTCCTGGACGGCACCCCCGCGCGCCTCGAGCTGGCGCGCTCGCTCACCGAGCTCGGCGCCGCACGGCGGCGCGATCGCCGCCGGCTCGACGCGCGGCCGGTCCTGGAGCGCGCGCTCGAGGTCGCCGACGCCTGCGGCGCGACGGCGCTGGCCACGCGCGCGCTGGGTGAGCTGCAGGCCGCCGGGGCACGGCCGCGGCGGCGCACGGAGTCTGGGCCCAGCGCGCTGACCGCCAGCGAGCGGCGCGTCGCCCAGCTGGCGGCCGAGGGCGCGACGACGCGCGAGATCGCCACGCAGCTCAGCGTCTCGCCCAAGACGGTCGAGACGCATCTCACACGGACCTACCGCAAGCTCGGCGTGCGCTCGCGTCCCGAGCTGCCCGAAGCGCTGGCCGGGGGCGTGCCACCCCCCGTCTGAGCGGCGGGCGGCCGGTATCGTCCGGCGCTGTCTTCCAGCGAGGTGAGGAGCGTCCCGTGGCCGTTCGTGTAGGAGTGCAGGTCCAACCGCAGCATGCCGACTTCGACGGGATGCGCCGTGCGTGGCGCGAGGCCGAGGAGCTGGGCGTCGACACGATCTTCACCTGGGACCACTTCTACCCGCTCTACGGCGAGCCCGAGGGCAAGCACTTCGAGGCGCTGACGACGCTCGCGTCGATGGCCGAGGTCACCGAGCACGCGCAGATCGGCGCGCTGGTCATCTGCAACTCCTACCGCAACCCCGAGCTGCTGGCCGACGCGCACCGGACGATCGACCACATCTCCGGCGGTCGCGTCATCCTCGGCATCGGCGCCGGCTGGTTCGAGAAGGACTACGACGAGTACGGGTACGAGTTCGGCGACGCGCCGGCGCGCCTGCGGGCGCTCAAGCGCGACCTGCCGCGGATCCGCGAGCGGCTCGGCAAGCTCAACCCGCCGCCGGTCGGCGAGATGCCGATCCTCATCGGCGGCAGCGGCGAGAAGGTCACGCTGCGGCTCGTCGCCGAGCACGCGAACCTCTGGCACGGCTTCGGCGACGCTGCGACGTTCGCCAAGAAGAACGAGATCCTGCTCGGCCATTGCGACGCCGTGGGGCGCAACCCCGGCGAGATCGAGCGCACCTGGGGCATCCAGGCCGACGCGCTCGACAGCGCCGACGACCTGCTGGCCGCCGGCGTCGACCATCTCATCGTCGGGCTCGGCGGCGACGGCAAGGGCTACGACCTGGGTGCGGTGCGCGAGCTCGTGCAGTGGCGGGATGGGGCTAACGGGAGGGCGTCGAGCGCGGCGTAGGGTCGGGCGCCTGTGGGTCGTTCGGGCGGGGCTGGCGCTCCGTTCGAGGCGCTGCCGGTGGCGCGGGGCGGCGCGATCGTCGAGCGCTACGACGAGGGCCCGATCCGCGACGCGATCGCCGGGGCGCTCGAGCTGCGGCTGTCGGCGGTGCTGGGGTAGCGCCGACGTCGGCGGTCGGAGGCGACCGCTCATGGATTTGCGTGACGGCCGCCCGCGGGGCGGTCGTTTGCGTTGGGGGGTGGCGCCGTGGGGCGCTGGTCGCGGGGCGGGCGTTCCGGGGTCGGCGTGGTTGGCGGCGCCCGCTGGGGTCGGGGCGTGGGCGTCGCGGTTGCGCGGGATCGCTGACGAGCACGCGGCGGGGCCGGGGCGCGTGCGCCGCGGGCGTCCGCGGAGCCGTGGGGGCCGGGTGGGCCGGGTGGGGTGGGGCCGCGGCGTTCGGGCCCACCCCGGGGTGTGGAGTGCCGCGCGGTGGCGGTGGGCCTGTTGGGCGCGGTGGGGCCGCGGTGTACGGGCCCACCGCGGGGTGTGGAGGGCGGGGCGGTGGGGGTGGGCCTGTTTGGCGCGGTGGGGCCGCGGTGTTCGGGCCCACCCGCCCCGGGGCGCTGGCGGACGACCGGGCGCGCCGGAGCCCGCGACGCACGCTCGCTCTCGTCATCGCCGACGGTCCACGCCGCGTGGCGTCACCGGCCCGCGCTGGGCGCCGGCCGCCTCGGCGGTGCGTCGGTCGGCCCACGGCGCCCGCGGTAGGGCCCGGGCGCCGGCCGTGGGGTCAGTCCGCGACGGACGCCGGCAGCGACGCCAGCGCCTCGCGCAGCTCGTCGACGCCGACGTAGTCCAGGCCCACGGCGTGGATCTTGCACCAGGCGATGGTGCCGCTCTCGTCCACGATGAAGGTCGCGCGCTGCGTGCCGACCACGGGCGGGTCACGCCGTGGCGTTCGGGGGCGATGACGAGTGCGTGATCGGGGGCGCCGGCGCCGGGTGTCCTCCGCGGGCGCCGCGGGTGGGGTCGTTCGGGCGTGAACGGCGCCCGCCGGCGAAAGGCACCTGGACGTTGAGATACAACGGCCAGGTGCCGCTCGCGGGCCCGCCCGCCGACGGATGGCTTTTTTCCGTTGAGATACAGCGTCAACTCGCCATCCGTTCCGCGGACGCCCCGGGCTGGCGCGGCGCCCGCGGAGGACACGCCAGCGTCCGGGCCCGCTTGCGCACTCGTCAGTGATCCCGGACCACGCGCCGCCGCACGTCCAGCGCCCCGAACGGAGCGCCATCCACGCCCACACGCGCCCGCCCAGGCGCCGTTCAGGCCCTATTCAGGCGCCGTTCAGGCGCCGATGCCATCCTCGGACCCCTTGACGCACACGCTCGTCCTCGCCTCCATCACCGGCACGCTGACCGACTGGGTCGGGCAGCATGGCGCCTACGCGGTCTTCTTCATCATGATGATCGACGCGGTGCTGCCCGCCGGCGGCGAGATCACGATGCTGTTCGCGGGTGCGCTGGCGGCGGGTGCGATCGCCGACCACCACCCGGTGCTCCTGGGCCACACGCTTCAGACGGGCCTGGAGAGCTACCTCGTCCTCGCCGCGGCGGGCACCGTCGGGTACCTGGTGGGGTCGCTCATCGGCTGGGCCATCGGGCGCTACGGCGGGCGACCGCTGCTCGAGCGACACGGCCGCTGGCTGCACCTCGACGCCGAGAACCTCGATAGAGCCGAGCGCTGGTTCGACCGCCACGGCCGGTCTGCGGTCTTCCTCGGCCGGCTGACCCCGGTCGTGCGGTCCTTCATCTCGATCCCCGCCGGCGCGCTGGAGACCCCGCTCGTGCCCTACACGCTCCTCACCCTGCTCGGCTCGGCGATCTGGTGCTTCGCCTTCGCGGCCGTCGGGTGGGCGCTGGGCGACCGGTGGGATTCGGTGCACCGCGCCTTCACCGGCGTCGAGGTGCTCGTCGTGGTGGTTGCGCTCGCCGGCGGCGCGGTGCTCCTGCACCGCAGCCGGCGCGGGCGGGTCACCCGCGCGTGACCCGCCTTTAGGAGACCCACGCGCCTACCGCGGCAGCTCGACCACGAACGCGGCGCCCCCGCCGCCGGCGTCGGCGACCGCCACGACGTCGCCGTTGGCCGCCCGCGCCAGGCGCCGCGCCAGCGGCAGGCCGAGGCCCGAGCCGGCATGGCCGTCGCCCTCCTGCAGCCGGACGCCCGGCTCGAAGACCCGCTGGAGAGCGTCGGCCGGCACGCCCGGCCCGTCGTCGAGGACCGTCACGGTCACGCGGGCGCCGTGCACCCCCGTCGCGACCCGCACCGCCGTGCGCGCGTGGCGCGACGCGTTGTCGAGCACGGGCCCGAGGATCCGCTCGACCACCTCGGCGTCCACGCCCACCGCCACCGGCCCGGCCGGCAGCTCGACGTCCAGCGCGACGCCCTGCTCCGCGCACGCCTGCGCCCACCCCTCGCGCAGGCCGCCGAGGACCGCCCGCAGCTCGCTGCGCCCGCGGTCCAGCCCGGCGTCCGCGCGCGCCGCTGCCATGAGCGTCTCGAGGATCCCGCTCATCTGCCCGGCCGAGCGCACGATCGAGTCATAGGCCTCGAGTCGCTCGTCCAGCGGCCGGTCGCGGCGCTGCAGCAGCTCGGCCTCGGCGACGATCCGCGAGAGCGGCGTGCGGAGCTCGTGCGACAGCTCGGCCGACAGCCGCTGCTCGTGGCGCAGACTCGCCGCGACGCGATCCAGCAGCGCGTCGAAGGTGTGCGCCAGCTCGCCCAGCTCGTCGGGGCGCGCGGAGGCGCCGAAGCGCCGCTCGGGCGCGTGCTCGCTCCAGTCGGACGCGTCGCGCGTCATCACCCGGACAGGTCCGAGCGCCCGGCCGATCGTCTGGCGCGTGACCAGGAACATCGCCGCCAGGAGCACCAGCGCGAGCGCGACCGACCCGATCTCCGCCAGGTCGGTCGTGCGGTCGTAGGCGCTCAGCGACTGCGCCGCGACGATCGTGCCGACCTGCCGGCCGCCGTCGACGATCGGCGACGCGTACAGCCGCACCTCGCGGCCGCCGGGCAGGTCCTCGAAGACGCGTGACTCGCCGGCGAGCGCGTCGGCGGCGCGCTGGAGCCCGGGGTCGCCCGGCGGCCGCTCGATCGCCCGCGTGCCGTCGTAGATCCACACGCGCCGGTCGACGGCGCCGTCGTTGGGCGCCTCGGACGCCGTGATGCGCCCGTCGTTGACGCGCACCGTCGTCGCCGCGGCCGCGGCCTGCGCGCGCAACCGGTTGTCGGCGTCGCCGCTGAGGCTGCCGGCCAGCAGCAGGTTGAAGGCGATGGTCAGCGCACAGATGGCGACCGCGGCGACGAGCAGCGCGACGGCGGTCAGCCGCCCCCGCAGCGTGCGGAACCGCGGCCGCCTCATCCGAGGCGGTAGCCCACGCCGTGCGTGGTGCTGATCCCGAGCTCCAGCTCGAGCTCGCGCAGCTTGCGCCGCAGGCGCGCGACGTACTGGTCGAGCGTGTTGTCGTGGACGATCGCGCCCTCGGGCCAGGCCGCGCGCACGAGGTCGCGGCGGCGCAGCACCACGCCGGGGTTGGCCGCCAGCGCGGCGAGCACCCGGAACTCGGTCGGCGTCAGCGCAACCTCGCGCTCGCCGTTGGCCGCCGCGTGCGTCGTCGGGTCCAGGCGCAGCGCCCCGACCGTGGTGACAGGGTCGGCCCCGGCCCGGCGCAGCAGCGCCTTGAGCCGCGCGACGAGCTCGTCGAAGTGGAAGGGCTTGGTCAGGTAGTCGTCGCCGCCGGCGCTGAAGCCGGCGAGGCGATCGGTCACCGCGTCGCGCGCGGTGAGGAAGAGCACCGGCGCGCCGATGCCCTGCGCGCGCAGCGCCTGGCAGACGTCGCGCCCGTCGGCGTCGGGCAGCCCGACGTCGACCACGAGCGCGTCGACCGTCTCGCGCGCGGCCGCCAGCGCGGAGGCGCCGTCGCCGACGGCGGTCACGGCGAAGCCCTCCTCCTCGAGGCCGCGCGTGACGAGCGAGCGCAGCTCGGGATCGTCCTCGACGACGATGAGTCGGTGAGCTGACACCATCTCAGCGTAGACCCCCGGGCGCAAACCTGAACGTCAGCAGTCAGGCTTCGTTCAGGCCGCGGCCTGCAGCGCCGCGACGATCGCAGAACTATACAGCACCGCTGTAGACATTCCGATAGGATCCGCGCGATGACCGACGCCGCCCCCGACGTCGCCCGCACGGCCGCCGATCTGCGCCTCGCGCTCGGCCGGCTGGTCCGGCAGGTGCGCCGGGAGGCGTCGCTTCTCCCGATCGGGCAGGCCGCGGTCCTCGGCCACCTCGACCGCACGGGCCCGATGACCACGAGCGACCTCGCGGCCGCCGAGCGCGTGCGCCCGCAGTCGATGGCGCGCACCGTCGCCCTGCTCGTCGGGCTCGGCCTCGTCGAGCAGGCCCCCCACCCCACCGATGGCCGCAAGATCCTGGTCTCGGCCAGCGCCGCCGGCCGCGCGGCGCTCGAGGATCAGCGCGAGCGGCGCGCCGGCTGGCTCGCCGAGGCCATCGCCGAGAAGCTCACGCCCGCCGAGCAGAAGACGCTGGCCAGCAGCGTCGCGCTGCTCGGGCGACTGACCGAACGCTGATCGCCGCCGCAACTCTGACCGGGCTGCCGAGTCTCGACCCCCGATGCCGCGCACCCGGACCGCCGCCGCCCTCCTGCCCGCCGCGCTGATCGCCGCCGCGCTCGTGCCGGCCGCCGGCGCGTCGGCCGCCAAGCTCAACCCGCGCGCCCCGAAGCTCGCGGGCGTCCGCTGCGTCCCGGCGACGGCGTCGGCGTGCAAGTCCGGCGTCGCGGTCCGGATCGGCCGGCAGGTGCAGCTGCGCGGCACGCGCCTGAAGGCCGGCCAGCGCGTAGCGTTCCGCTGGTCGCGCGGCGCGCTCGCCACCAAGCTGAAGCGCGGCGGCGCGGGCTACGTCGCGCGCGTGCCGGCCGGCGTGCGGCCCGGCACCGTGTCGATCACGGTCCGCGACGGCGCCGGCCGGCGCTCGAACGCGAGGAACATCACGGTGCTCGCCGAGCCCAGGCCGATCAAGGCGCCGGCCCGGACCGGCGGCCCGCTGCCGGCCGTCTTCACCGGCAACGGCATGTGGATCTGGCAGCTGGAGAGGTCCGACGGCGGCGACGTGAACGCGATCGCCGCGCGCGCGGCCGCCGCCCAGGTCTCGACCGTCTTCGTCAAGGCCGCCGACGGGGCCAAGGCCTGGCCGCAGTTCTCCCCGCTGCTGGTCGGCGCGCTGCACCAGCACGGGCTGAAGGTGTGCGCCTGGCAGTTCGTCTACGGCGACGATCCCGCGGGCGAGGCCGCCGCCGCGGCGGCCGCGGTCGCCGCGGGCGCCGACTGCTTCGTCATCGACGCCGAGACCCACTACGAGGGCCGTTACGCGGCCGCCCAGAAGTACATCACCTCGCTGCGCGGTGCGGCCGGCGCCGACTACCCGATCGGCCTGACGTCCTTCCCCTACGTCGACTACCACCCCAACCTGCCCTTCTCGGTCTTCCTCGGCCCGGGCGGCGCGCAGGTCAACCTGCCGCAGGTCTACTGGAAGGACATCGGCGGGACGGTCGACGCCGTGAGCGCGCACACGCTCGCCCACAACCGCATCTACGGCGCGCCGATCGCGCCGCTGGGCCAGACCTACCAGACGCCGTCGGCGACCGACCTGCGCCGCTTCCGCCAGGTGTGGGGCGCGTACGGCTCGACCGGCCTGTCGTGGTGGAGCTGGCAGGCGAGCACGGACGCGACGTGGTCGGTGCTCGGCGAGCCCCTGCCGGTGGCCGACACGCTCCCGGACCCTGGCTGGCCGGCGCTCGGCAACGGCTCCAAGGGCGACGAGGTGCTCTGGCTCCAGCAGCACCTCACGACCACCTACCCGACCGTGACGCCGACGGCGAAGTTCGACGCGGCGACCATCGCGGCCGTCCAGGCGCTCCAGACGGCCGGCGGCCTCCCGGCGACCGGCACGACCGACACGGCCACGTGGGCCGCCGCGCTGGCGCTGCCGTTCCGGGCCGTCGACTGGACGGCGACGGCCGGCGGATGACCCGTCGCGTGCGCGGCGCGCCGCCGCTCGGCGCGCTGCGCGAAGATGCACGCCATGTCCGCCGTCTCGCCGACGTACCGCTTCGTCATGGCCGTCACCACCCCCGCCGTGAAGTGGTGGGGCCGCCTGGAGGTCTCCGGGCTGGAGCACCTGCCCACCGAGGGCCCGGTGCTGCTGGCCGGCAACCACGACAGTTACTGGGATCCGGTGGCGATCGGGATCGCCGGGCTGCCGCGACGCCAGATCCGCGCGCTGGCGAAGTCGTCGATGTGGAAGGTCCGCGGGCTGTCGAAGATCCTCGACGGCATGGGGCAGATCCCGATCGACCGCGGCTCGGGCGACACGCACGCGATGGACCGCGCGATCGACGAGCTGCGGGCCGGCGCGTGCATCGGCGTCTTCCCGGAGGGCACGCGCTCGCTGGGTCGCGTGCTGCGCGCCCGCAGCGGCTTCGGCCGCCTGGCCGACGCGGTGCCGGAGGCGACGCTCGTGTGCGCCGCCGTCCAGGGAACGGTCGACATCCCGCGCTTCCCCAAGCGCCCGCGCGTCCGCGTGCGCTTCTTCGCGCCCGAGGGCGGGCCGCGCCACGCGGGCGAGGCGCCGGGCGAGCTGTCGGTGCGCCTGCTGGACGAGATCCGGCGCCACGCGCCGATCGCCCACGCCGGGCGCAGGCCGCGGGCGGTCGCGCCGCCCGCCGAGGCCGGGCCGGCGGCGACGCCGGACGCCGAGGCGCCGGCGCCCGCGCCCGCGCCCGCCGAGACCCCGAGCTCTTAGCTCGGCGTCAGCACCTTCTCGCGCTCGCGGTCGGGCTGGATCGCCTTCTGCGCCTGGCGCTCGGGCGTGATGCGCACGACGTCGTGCGCCAGCCCGGCGCGCTCCAGGCCGCGGATGACCAGGGCCGACAGGTCGATCTCCCGGCGCTTGAGGCCGTGCTGCGCCGAGCGCGGGAAGGCATGGTGGTTGTGATGCCAGGACTCGCCGAGCGACGGAATGGCGAGCCAGGCCACGTTGGTGGACTTGTCCTCGATGTCGAACCGGCGCGAGCCGAAGTAGTGGCACACCGAGTTGACCGACCACGTCACGTGGTGGACGAGGAAGATCCGGACGAGGCCGCCCCAGATGTAGCCGCGCAGCGCGCCCTCCCACGTGAAGCCGTGCAGGACGTAGCCGAGGAGGGTCGGGATCAGCAGCGAGGCGACGACGAGCCACGGGAAGCGCTTTCCGATCTTGCGCATCGCCGGATCCTCGTAGAGGTCCTTGGCGTACTTCTTCCAGTCCGCCTGGCCCTGGGTCTCCAGCAGCCAGCCGGTGTGAGCGTGCCAGAGGCCGGGGAGGCCGCTGCCGTGGCCGACGTGCGGGCTGTGCGGATCGCCCTCGACGTCGGTGTGCGCGTGGTGCTTGCGGTGGTCGGCGACCCAGTCCATGACCGAGCCCTGGACCGACAGCGAGCCCATGACGGCGAAGCTCTGCTCGAGCCACGGCGCGGTGCGGAACGAGCGGTGCGTCAGCAGCCGGTGGAAGCCGACGGTCACCCCCAGCGCGGTGGTGAAGTACATGACGGCGAAGATGCCGAGATCGATCCAGTCGACCCACTGGTTCCACAGCAGGAGGATCGCGGCGAGGACGCCGACGAAGGGCACGACGACGCCGGCGAGGTTGGCGAGACGTTCTGGGCGGCTCATGTCTTTGCACTGTGGCGCCAACCGGCATGTCGTTCTTGTGCCCTGCGCCGGATGCGACACGGCCACGATTGTGCCCAAGCTACAAACATCCCCCAACGGGGCCAGGCCCCGTGACGACTTCGCCACTTCGTCACAGGGCCAGGCCCTGTGACGAAGGAGCCATTTCGCCGCACATCGGCCTGCAGCGCCGCATCCGGCGCGCCGGCACGGTAAACAGAGGGCGTGCCCCGCCGTCGACGCCGTCGCTCGATGTTCGCCTCGTCGCCGCCGCGGCGCAGCGCCGGCGTGCCCTGGCTGGAGCCCGGCCATCGCCAGCGCCACCGGCCCGGCGGTACCTACGCGCGCCGGCGCCGCAGCCCCGCCGCCTACCTCGTCCCGCTGCTGCTGCTCGTCGTGGTCGGTGGCGCCGTCGTCCTCGTGGTCCGCCACCAGCAGAAGGTCTCCCAGCAGCGCGCCGACGCCGCCCGCTTCGCCAAGGCATGGGCCGCGCGCGACGCCGGCGCGATGTACGACGCGCTGGACGCCAAGAGCCAGAAGGCCTATCCCCGCGCGCGCTTCATCGCGCTGGTGCAGCGCGCCGACACCGAGGCCACCGTCACGCGCAAGCGCCTCGGCAAGGCCGCCAATCCCAGCGGCGGCGCCGTCAGCGTGCCCGTCGCCGCCGACACGCGCCTGTTCGGCACGCTGCGCGGCACCGTCCGGCTGCCCGTCGCCGACGGCGGCGGCGTCACATGGACCCCTGCGCTGCGCCTGCCGGGCCTGCGCAAGGGCGAGGCGCCGCGCCGCAAGACGCTGCAGTCCGCGCGCCGCGCCACGGTCCTGACCGCCGACGGCCACGCGCTGATCGACGACCCGGTCCTCGCCAAGTTCGCCCCCGGCCTGAGCAAGCGCTACGCGACCCGGCTGGCCGGCCGTCCCGGCGCCGAGCTGCGCTTCGGCTCGCGCCTGATCGACAAGGTCGCGGCCCACGCGGGCAAGTCGGTGCACTCGACCATGCGCCCGGGGCTGACCCGCACCGCCGAGACCGCGCTGGGCAGCAGGCTCGGCGGCGTCGCCGTGATCCGCCCGCGCGACGGCTCGGTCCTCGCGCTGGCCGGCATCGCGGTCTCCGCGCCGCAGCCGCCCGGCTCCACCTTCAAGATCATCACCTTGTCGGCCGCGCTGGCCGCGGGGAAGGTGACGCCCTCGTCCTCCTATCCCGTGCGCACCTCCGCGACCCTGTCGGGCGTCAAGCTCTCCAACGCCAGCAACGAGTCCTGCGGCGGCAGCCTCGCGAAGTCCTTCGCCGACTCCTGCAACTCGGTCTTCGCCCCGCTCGGCGCCGCGGTCGGTGCGCAGCGCCTCGTCTCCCGCGCCGAGGCGTTCGGCTTCAACGAGACGCCGCGCGTGCCGGTCGCCAAGCCCAACACGATCCCGAAGGCCGCCCAGCTGCCCGACGCGATCGCCGTCGGCTCCGCGGCCATCGGCCAGAACAAGGACCTCGCCACGCCGCTGGGCATGGCGAGCGTCGCCGCGACGATCGGCGCCAAGGGCATGCGCGCCAAGCCGCGCGCGACCTCCGACGACCCGGTCATCCGCAAGCGCGCCGTCAGCGCCAAGGTCGCCGCGCAGGTGCGCGACATGATGCTCGGGGTCGTCAACGGCGGCACCGGCACGGCGGCGGCGATCCCCGGCGTCCAGGTCGCCGGCAAGACCGGCACCGCCGAGCTGCGCTTCACCGGCGGCGGCGCGTCGGACCCCAAGAACACCGACGCGTGGTTCGTGGCGTTCGCCCCGGCGAGCAACCCGAAGATCGCCGTCGGCGTGATGCTCGTGGGCGCCGGCGCGGGCGGGACCGCGGCGGCCCCCATCGCCCGCAAGGTCCTCGCCGCCGCGCTGTCATCCTGACCGGCTGACAAGATGTACGGCGCGGTACCGGATCGCCGGCGCCGCCGTTCAACGGAGGAGAGCAATGTCCCACGGTCCACGGCGCGCACCGCGCGCGCTGATGACGACGCTGGCCGCTGCGGCCTGCGCCGCCGCCGCCCTCGGCGCCGCCACCGCGAGCGCCTCGGCGAGCACCACCTGGCTGTGCAAGCCCGGCCTGAAGAGCAACCCGTGCGCCATGGGCCTCGGCACCACGGTCATCTCGCCGACGGGCGAGACGGAGGGCACCCTGACGCCCGCGCAGACCAAGAGCCCCAAGATCGACTGCTTCTACGTCTACCCCACCGTCAGCGACCAGAAGACGATGCAGGCCACCAGGCGCATCGATCCCGAGGAGCGCTCGATCGCGCTCTACCAGGCCGCGCGCTACTCCAGCGAGTGCCGGATCTACGCGCCGATGTACCGCCAGATCACGCTCGCGGGCCTGCTCAAGCCCGACGCCGTCACCGCGAAGATGCGCGCCTCCGCCTACGCCGACGTGCGCGACGCCTGGCGCGACTACCTCAAGCACGACAACAAGGGTCGCGGCGTCGTCTTCATCGGCCACTCGCAGGGCACGTTCGTCCTGCGCCAGCTGATCGCCCAGGAGGTCGACAAGCAGGCTGCCGTGCGCAAGCGCATGGTGTCGGCGCTGCTGCTCGGCGGCAACGTGCTGGTCAAGAAGGGCAAGAAGGACGGCGGCGACTTCCAGCACCTGAAGGCCTGCACGTCGGCCACGCAGCTGCGGTGCGTCGTCGCGTTCTCCACGTTCAACGCGGCACCGCCCGAGACCGCGGTGTTCGGGCGCGCGGGCGAGGGTCGCTCGGTCGTCGCCGGCCAGAGCACCGCGGGGACCGAGGTGCTGTGCACCAACCCGGCCGCGCTGGCCGGCGGCTCCGCGCCGCTCACGTCGCTCTACCCGAGCGCGCCGTTCGCGCCCGGCTCCACGATCGGCGCGCTGACGACGCAGGTCGGGCTGCCGACGCCGTCGATCTCCACGCCGTGGATCGAGGCCCAGGCGTTCAGCGGCCAGTGCACGTCGACCAACGGCATCAACGTGCTGACGATCACCGGCGTCACGGGCGCACCATCGCTCAAGACGCTGCCCGACGCCACCTGGGGCCTGCACCTGGTCGACGCGAACATCGCGCTCGGCAACCTCGTGACGCTGGTCCACGGCCAGGTCGCGCGGTACACGGCGCACTGAGAGCGAGCCGCCCGCGCCGACGACGTCGTCAGCGCGGGCGGCGCTCCGGCCCCAGCACGACCGGGTCGGCGAGCGTCGGGCGCAGCCGCAGGAAGGCGATCGTCCCCAGCAGGGTCGGGACCCACAGCACGATCGCGTGGTAGGCGAGCACCGCGGCGGCCGCCGACGCCGGATCGCTGCCGTAGAGCACGAGCGCGGCGGTCAGCCCGCCGTCAAGCGCGCCGATGCCGCCGGGCACCGGGATGACGTTGCCGAGGTAGCCGATGAGGAACGCGAGCGTGAGCGCGCCGACCGGCGGCGTCTCGCCGAAGGCCCGGAAGCACACCCACAGCATCGCGATGTCGCACCACAGGTAGGCGACGGCGCCGAGCAGCCGCCACGTCGGGTGCTTGACCTCCTCGCGCGCCTCGCGGACCACCGCGGCCGTCGCGTGCAGCCAGCGCACGGCCCGGCCCGAGCCGTCCCGAAGCGGGAAGTGGCGCTCCAGCCTCGGCACGTTCCAGAACAGCACCAGGCCGGCGGTGGCGACCAGCCCCGGGATCAGCCCCAGCGTGATGTGGTGCGGCGCGTGCAGCACGCCGGCGCCGACGAGCAGTCCGGCGAGGGCGAGCGTCGCGGCGTTGACGCCGCTGGTGATGAGGAACAGCACCGCGGAGCGCTCCATGAAGCGCCGCACCGACCCGCCCTTGGCCTTGGCCACCCACGCGCCGACCGCGATCCCGCCCGCTCCGCCGACGGGCAGCACCGCCCCGAAGGCCATCTCCGACAGCGCGATGCGGATCGCCAGGATCGCGGGCACGCGGTAGAAGATCTCGCGGAACGCGAGGACGTAGCCGGCGCACGAGAGGAGCTCGAGCACGATGGCCAGCCCGACCCACCCGGGATCGACGTCGCGCAGCCGCTCGGCGACGTCGCGCAGCCCCGGCACGGCGAGCACCAGCGCGCCGACCAGGATCACCAGGACCACGAGCGAGACGATGCCGTTGCGCAGGCGCCGGCCCTCGTCGACCTCGAGGTCGAGGAGGCGCCCCTCGAACGCCGGGTCGTGGTGCGGCTGCTCCGCCGAGGGCTGTGACGAGGTCACGCGCCTCGTCTCCCCCCTGCCGTCGCCGGCCGTCCGACGTCGCACCGGCAACCGGCGCATCGTCGTGGCGATCGTGGCAACGTGTGGTCCATGTGGTCGAGTCGGGGTCCTGTCCTGCTCATCTCGATCGCCGCGGTCCTGGCAGGGGTGCCGGCCGCTGCGGCCCAGGCGGAGGTGCCGTCGGTCAGCGTACGCACCCTGCACTTCGACACCGTGGTCGGTCCTGCGCACGACACGCATTGCGACGTGGTCGGCGATCTCTACACGCCGTCGTCGGCGAGCGCCGCCGCGCCCGCGCCCGCGGTCCTCACGACCAACGGCTTCGGCGGCTCCAAGGACGACCAGCGGGCGATGGCGACCGCGCTGGCGCAGCGCGGCTACGTCGTGCTGTCCTACTCGGGCCTGGGCTTCGGCGGGTCGGGCTGCAGGATCCAGCTCGACGATCCCGACTGGGACGGCCAGGCGGGATCGCAGCTCGTGTCGTTCCTCGGCGGGACCAAGGCGGCCAAGGACGGGACGGTGCTCGACGACGTGCGACTCGACGCGCCGGGCGACCCGCGCGTCGGCATGATCGGCGGGTCCTACGGCGGCCAGATCCAGTACGCGGTCGCCGGCCAGGACCCGCGCGTCGACACGATCGTCCCGATCATCACCTGGAACGACCTGGCCTACTCGCTGACGCCCAACAACACGGCGCTGACCGGCGGCGTGACGTCGTCGGTGCCGGGCGTCGGCAAGTACCAGTGGGCGTCCCTGTTCACCGCCGTCGGGATCACCGACGGCATCTCCAACATCCAGTCGGACCCCAGCCGCGACGTGACCACGTGCCCCAACTTCGACGCGCGGGTGTGCCCGGCCGTCGTGGAGGCCGGGATCACCGGCGCGCCGTCGCCGGCCACGCTGGAGCTGCTGCGCCACGCGTCGGTCAGCTCGTACGCCGAGCACATCAGGATCCCGACCCTGCTGCTCCAGGGCCAGGCCGACACGCTGTTCAACCTCAACGAGGCGATCGCGACCTACCAGACGCTGCGCGGGCAGGGAACGCCGGTCAAGATGGTGTGGCAGTCGTGGGGCCACTCGCACAGCGCACCCGCGCCGGGAGAGCTGGGAGACGGCGACGGCGGGTACTCGCCGGTGGACGCCGACGGCAACCTGACCGCTGAGGGTCGCGTCGTGGAGGAGTGGTTCGACCACTACCTCGGTGGCACCGGCCCGGCGCCGGCGATGGACTTCACCTACTTCCGCGACTGGGTGTCCTACTCGGGCGACGCGACGCCGGCCTTCGGGCGCGCCGACGCCTACCCGGCGGGCAAGGACCGGCGGATGCTGCTGTCGGGAGACGACGCGCTGGTGGACCGTCACGCGGCGGCCGCCTCGGGCAGCGCGCCCCTGGTCACCCCGCCGGCCGGCGCGCCGACGTCGGTCACCGAGATCAGCGCGCTGAGCCAGGACGTGCCGCTGTTCGACGCGCCCGGGACGTTCGCGCAGTACACGAGCGCGCCACTGCAACACGACGCCGACGTGGTCGGACCGCCCCGCGCGCGGCTGCGCATCAGCGTGCCGGCCGAGGTGCCGGGCCCCCTCGGCACCGCCCTGCCGGCCGCCCGGCCGACGCTCTTCCTCAAGGTCCAGGACGTCGCGCCCGACGGGTCGGTCACGCAGCCGGGCCGGCTCGTCGCCCCGATCCGGCCGGCGAGCTTCGCGGCGCCGATCGACGTCACGCTGCCCGCGATCGTGCATCGCTTCGCCGCCGGGCATCGCGTCCGGCTCGTCGTCGCGGGCAGCGACGCGGCCTACCGCGGCAGCCCCCTCCCGACCGCCGTCACGATCACTACGGGCCCCGAGGATCCGAGCGCGCTGACGCTGCCCGTCGTCGCCGGCGGGTGACGTTGCAGACCAACGACGCGGCGCGCGCGGCGGCGGCGCTCAGCCGCCCACCGCCGGCACGATCGGCGAGCAGATCGTGCTGCGCGCGGTCGCCGGGTCGAGCGCGTTGAGCATGGCGCGACCGACGATGTGATCGCTGGTCATCGACAGGTGCTCGCCGAGATCCAGGAAGCACTTGTCCTGGATCGTGATGTTGGTCACGTTGGAGCCCGAGAGGAACGCCGAGGTGTAGGGCGTGACGACCTCGTCGTACTTGGACTGGATCACCGTGTACCTGACGCCTGGCACCGTGTCGCCGCCCGTGTTGAGCGCGGTGATGAACGGCGACCCCTTGACCTGGTCGGTGCAGGCCGGGCACAGCGCGCCGACCAGCGGGAGCGCGCCGGGGAAGTAGCCGGCCAGCGTGGCCAGGCCGCTGAGCGTCGTCCCGTGGTTGGACGGCGCCAGGCCGACGAGGTGGTTGACCTTGCTCGCCCCGCCGAGGTTCTTGATGTAGTACCGCGGCATCATCCCGCCCTGCGACCAGCCGACGATGTCGACCTTGGCCGCCCCGGTGCTCGCCAGCACCTTCGTGACCTCGGTCTTCAGCTCGTCCGCGGACGCCGCGATCGAGCCGTAGGCGCCGATCTGACCGAGGAACATGCCGCCGTAGTTGAACGTGTAGACGCAGTAGCCGTCGTTCTTCAACAGCGGCGAGAACGCGTTCCAGCTCGTGATCTGGTTGGCGAACGTGCCGTTGACCAGGACGACCGGGCGCGGGTGCGCCGCCGAGGGCCGGCACGACCAGTCGTTGGCTCCCAGCGGCGACCCGCCGGGCTGCAACGCCGACGCCGCGATCGCTGTCGGGAAGTTGTAGACGACCGGAAGGGCCGCCCCCGCACTGGCCGCAGACCCGGCCAGGCACGACGATGCGACCGCGAGCGCGGCCGCCAGACGCTTGATGCGCATGCTCTCTCTCCTCCTGCTCCCCGCCCTTCGGGACTGAAGGGCGATGACTCCGTCGGTGAGACTGCCAGAGCGGTGCCACGGCGTGCAACCCCTACATGATCAACGCGTCACGACGACGCGTTCGTCAGGCGCGCTGTCGGACGGCGGGCTCACGGGCGATCGGCGACCGACCGGCGCGCGCGCGGTGCCATCCGAGGAACGCGAGCCCCGCCAGCAGCCCCCAGAACGGCGCGCTGATCCCGATGACCGTCACGCCCGAGGCGCTGACGACGAACGTGATCATCGCGGCCTCGCGCTGGTCGTCGTCCGCGGTCGCCGCACGCAGCGCCGCGCCGAGCGTGGCCAGCAGCGCCAGGCCCGCGACGGCCTCGATGAGCACCGGCGGCGACGCGGCCAGCAGCGCGGTGGCGAGCCCGGCGCCGAGGCCGAGCACGAGGCAGACGACGCCGGCGCTGACGGCCGCGATCCAGCGGCGCGACGGGTCGGGATCGGCGTCGGGCCCGGCGGTCAGCGCCGCGGTGATCGCCGCGAGGTTGATGCCGTGCGCGCCCATGGGCGCGCCGACGATCGACGCGGCGCCGGTGGCGGTCAGCACGGGCCGCAGCGGCGCCTCGTAGCCGTTGGCGCGCAGGACGCTGACGCCCGCGACGTTCTGCGACACCATCGTCACCACGAACAACGGCAGGCCCAGGCCGATCAGGGTGCCGGCGTTCAACGCCGGCGTGACCCAGGTCAGCTGCGGCAGCAGGTGCGCGGGTCCCGCGCCGGAGACCGGGTCCAGCGCGACGCCGATCGCCGCGGCCGCCAGCGCGCCGATGGCCGCCCACCGCCGGGCGACCCGCGTGAGGATCAGCCACACCACGACCACCGGGATGCCGAGGCGCGGCACCTCGACCACCGCATGCACCGGTGCGAGGCAGACCGACAGCAGGACGCCGGCCAGCAAGCCGTTGGCCAGCGGGCCGGGGATCGTGAGGATCGCCCGCGTCAGCGCGGGCCACAGACCCGAGAGGACGATCAGCAGGCCGGCGAGCATGAACGCCCCCAGCGCCGCCGGGTAGCCGCCCTGCACGTGCCCGGCGGCGATCAGCAGCGCAGCGCCCGGCGTCGACCACGCCATGGTCAGGGGGATGCGGTGGCGCAGCGACAGCACGACGCCGACGGCGCCCATCGAGACCGACAGCACCAACAACCCCGACGACGCCTGCGCGTCGCTTGCGCCGACGGCGTGCAGGCCGGCCAGGACGATCGCGAACGCCCCGGCGAACCCGACCAGCGCCGCCACGACCCCGGCGAGGACCGGGTGCAGGATGCCGGAGCGCGGGCTCACGCGCGGGCGCCCGGGCTGATCATCGAGCACGGCCGAGCGTCGCCTCGATGCCGCGGAGGTCGCCGTCCTCGTCGACGAGCACGGTCACGTCGACGTACCCGAGGCGCGCCAGGTCGTCGCGCAGCGCGTCGGCCTCCTCACCGCCCAGCTCGAGCAGGAGCGCACCGCCCGGCCGGAGGAAGCGCGGGCTGTCGGCCAGGACGCGCCGGAGGACGTCCGTGCCGTCGCGGCCGCCGTCGTAGGCCAGCGTCGACTCGAAGGTGAAGGTGTCGCGTTGCAGCAGCGGCAGCTCGGGCGTCGGCACGTACGGCACGACGCCGGCGACCACGTCCACGCGGCCTTCGAGCGTGCGCGGCAGCGGGGCGAGCAGGTCGCCGCGGTAGACCTCGACGCCGTTGGCCCTCGCGCACGCGACGGCACGCTCGTCGACGTCGGACGCGACGACGCGCGCGCCGGGGCGGTACGTGCTGAACGTCAGGGCCACGGCGCCCGCCCCGGTGCAGAGATCGATCGCCGTGCCGCCGGCCGGCAGGCGCTCGACGGCGCGGTGCGCGAGCAGCTCGCTCTGCCAGCGCGGGACGTAGACCCCGGGATCCACGCGGACCTCGAGCCCGCAGAACGAGACGCTCCCGGTGATCCAGGCCAGCGGCTCCCCGGTGAGGCGACGGCGCACGAGCCCGTCGAGCAGCTCGGCGTCGCCCGCGGCGCGGGCGAGGAGCTCCTCGGCCTCCTCGTCGGCCGCGACGAACCCGGCGCGCGCGAGCAGCGCGGTGAGGCCCTCGGAGTCGTTCGGCGCCGGCGTCATGGGCCAACGACCCTAGTACCCCGCCACGCGCTGCGGCCCATCTGGCAGGGTTGCACGGCGGCGAGCCCGAATCCCGGAGCCCGCCGGCACCCCGCCAAGAGGAGGACCTGACCCGTGACCACCGTGCGCGATGCGGCGTTCGAGCTGTTCCGCGAGCGCGGCATGACGACGATCTTCGGCAACCCCGGCTCCACCGAGCTGCCGATGCTCGCCGACTTCCCGTCCGACTTCCGCTACGTCCTGGGTCTCCAGGAGGCCGTGGTGATCGGCATGGCGGACGGCTACGCGCAGGCGTCCGGGCGGATCGCCCACGCCAACCTCCACACCGCGCCCGGACTCGGCAACGCGATGGGCGCGATCTTCAACGCCCAGGCCAACAAGGCGCCGCTGCTGGTCACCGCCGGCCAGCAGGTCCGGCCGCACATCACGATGCAGGCCAACCTCACCAACCACCGCGCCACCGAGGTCGCCCAGCCCTACGTCAAGTGGAGCTTCGAGCCGCCGCGCGCCGAGGACGTCCCGGCCGCGCTCGCGCGCGCCACGTACCTCGCGTCGCTGCCGCCGCAGGGCCCGGCGTTCGTGTCGCTGCCGATGGACGACTGGGGCGTCGAGGTCGACGAGGCCGCCGCGCGCCACGCGGTCACGCGGCAGGTCAGCGGTCGCGCCGGCGCCGACCCGGCCGCGGTGCGGGCGCTCGCGCAGCGGCTCCGCAGCGCCCGCGCGCCGGTCATGATCGCCGGACCGGGCATCGACGCCGCGGGCGCCTGGGACCAGGCCGTGGCGCTGGCCGAGCACCAGGCGCTGCCCGTGTGGGCGACGCCGGCGCCGGGCGGCGGGCGCCTCGGCTTCCCCGAGGGCCACCCCCACTTCCGCGGCAGCCTGCCGCCCGCCATCGGACCCGCCGGCCAGGCGCTGGAGGGCCACGACCTCGTGCTCGTCGTCGGCTCGTCGGTGTTCCCGTACTACCCCTACCTGCCCGGCCCGGCGCTGCCGGCGGGCACCGCGCTGATCGCCATCACCAACGACCCCGACGAGGCGGCGCGCGCGCCGATGGGCGACGCGCTCGTCGCCGACGTCGCGCTTACCCTCGACGCGCTGCTGGCCGAGCTGGCCGCCGGCGGAGCGTCGGACCGCACGCCGCCCGTGCCGCTCGACGCGCCCCCGGCGCTCGACGCGCCGGCCCGCGCGGAGTCCGAGCCCGGCGGCCCGATGTACGCCGGCGACGTCCACGGCGTCCTCGCGCAGCTGCTGCCCGAGGACGCGATCATCGTGCTCGAGTCGCCGTCGAGCACGCTGGCGCTGCGCAACCGGCTGCGGATCTCCCGGCCCGGCAGCTACTACTTCGGCTCGGCCGGCGGCCTGGGCTTCGGCCTCTCGGCCGCGCTCGGGGTGCAGCTGGCCCAGCCGTCGCGACCGGTCGTCTGCGTGCTGGGCGAGGGATCGGCGCAGTACGCGATCACCGGCTTCTGGACGGCCAAGGCCTACAACATTCCTGTCACGTTCCTCGTGCTGCGCAACAGCGAGTACTCGATCCTGAAGTGGTTCGCGACGCTGGAGCAGGTCGAGGGCGCCCCGGGCCTGGACCTCCCCGCGCTCGACGTCGCCGCCACGGCCGCCAGCTACGGCGTGCCGTCGCGGACGGTCACCGGCCGCGACGAGCTGCACGCCGCGCTCGGCGAGGCCCTCGCCGACCAGGACGGCCCGCGCCTGGTCGAGGTCGGCGTCCAGCCCGGAATGGCGTTGTTCTAGGCCATGTTTCACGACTCGAGGAGCTGACCCCGTGATCACCCCGTCCCTGTGGCTCGGCCGCGCGGAGGCCCGCGCCGGCGGATGGCTCTGCCGCATGGTCTTCTCGCTGCCGGCGCCGCTCGTGCGCCGGCTGGCCGGCGCGCCGCCGCCGCACGCCGGTGGCCTGCATCCCGAGGCGTGGCTGCTCGCGCGCCTGTCGGCGATCGCGCCCGACCGCCAGAACGACCGCGTGCCGGTCGCCGAGCAGCGCCGCCGCCTCGCGCTCTCGGCCGGCCCCCTGGCGGTGCGCCCGCGGCTGCCGCTGACCACCGTCGACCACGCGATCCCGGGGCCGGGCGGCGCACCCATCCCCGCCCGGCTGTACGTGCCGGAGGGCGCCCCGGCCCGCGGTCCCTTGTTGGTGTACTTCCACGGCGGCGGGTGGGTGCAGGGCTCGGTCGCCACGCACGATCCCGGCTGCCGGCTGCTCGCGCACCTCTCGGGTGTCCGCGTGCTGTCGGTCGACTACCGGTTGGCGCCCGAGCACCCCTACCCCGCGGCCGCGCAGGACGCGATCGCCGCCTACGCGTGGGCGGCCGCCTCCGCCGCGCGGCTCGGGATCGACCCGGAGCGCATCGCCGTGGGCGGCGACAGCGCCGGGGGCAACCTCGCCGCGGTGGTCGCGCTGGCGGCCCGCGACGACGACGACCTGCCCGACGCCGCGTTCCAGCTGCTGATCTACCCGGCCGTCGACCTCGCCGCCAAGGCGCCGTCGGTCACCACCTTCGCCGAGGGCTTCCTGCTCACCGAGCGCGGGATGGACTGGTACGTCGGCAAGTACGTGCCCGACGCGGCGCGGCGCTCCGAGCCGCAGGCCTCGCCGCTGCGCGCCGCCGACCTCGCGGGCCTGCCGCCCGCCTACGTGGGCACGTGCGTCCCGGACCCGCTGCGCGACGAGGGTGAGGCCTACGCGGAACGCCTGCGCGACGCCGGCGTCCCGGTGACGGTGCAGCGCCACGGCCAGGTGCACGGCTTCTTCAACATGAGCGCGATCCCGAGCGCCCGCCAGGCGCTGGCGGTGCTGGCCGGTGCGCTGGCCCAGGGCACCGTCCGCGCTCCCGCCGCGGCGCGGCTCCCGCCGGCGACGCCGCCCACGTCGGTAGCCTGAGAGGTACCCATGCCCGCACGCTCGACCCGACCCAGACCCGGATCCTCCGAGCCGGTGCCGTGCATGGAGATCACCGAGGGCGAGGCCCGCTACCTGCTCGCGCTGCGCGACCTCAACGTGGCCGGCAGCCCGCCGTCGCAGGCGGCCGTGGCGCGCAAGGTCGGCGTTTCGCACCCGACCGCGCTGGAGATGATCCGGCGCCTGCGCGCGCTGGACCTCGTCGCCGCCGAGGCCCTGACCCTGACGGCCAGCGGCACGAGCGCCGCGCTGGTCCTCACCTCCCGCCGGCACGCCGCCCGCGTGCTGGCCCACGAGGTCCTCGGCCTCGACGACGAGCAGTCGGCCGCCGAGGCCGACGCGCTGGCCACCAGCCTCTCGCCGGTCCTCGCCCGCCGCCTCGTCGCCTGGCGCACGCGCAACGCCGCGACCGCCGCCGAGCCGCACGACGCGTAGGGCCGCGCGCGCCGCGGCACCCCCCGACTCTCGCGGTTCGAGAATGAGAACCGTTCTTGTTACACTGCCGCCTTCGTGCCCGCCCCGTTCGACCTGCCCTTCGTCCAGCGTGCCGTGGTCGAGATCGCGCTGCTGGCGGTCGGCTCGGGGATCCTCGGCACCTGGATCGTGCTGCGCGGCCTCAGCTTCTACGCCCACGCCGTCGGCACCGCGGCCTTCCCCGGCCTCGTCCTCGCCGACGGGCTCGGGTTCTCGCCGCTGCTCGGCGCGCTGGCGACCGCGGGCCTCGTCGCGATCGGCGTGGCCGCGCTGGCCAACCGCGGCCGGGAGGAGTACGACAGCGCCACCGCGCTGGTCCTGGTCGGCGCGCTCGCCGCCGGCGTGATCCTCGCCAGCGACGTCTTTCACTCCCAGGGCAGCGTCGAGCGGCTGCTGTTCGGCAGCCTGCTGATCATCGACTCCACCGACCAGCTCGTCGCCGGCGCCGTCGGCGTCGCGGTGCTGCTGGCCGGCGCGCTGCTCGGCCGCCGCTGGCTCGCCTCGGGCTTCGACCGCGACGGCGCCCGCGCCCTCGGCGCGCGCTCGCCCCTGCCCGACCTGCTGCTGCTCGCGCTCGTCGCCGCCTCGGCCGTCGCGGCGCTCGACGCCATCGGCGCGCTGCTGTCCACCGCCCTGCTCGTCGTCCCGGCCGCGACGACGCGCCTGTTCGTCGACCGCCTGCGCCCTTGGCAGCTGGCGACCGTCGCGCTCGTGCTCGCCGAGGGCGTCACCGGGCTCTGGCTGTCGGTCGAGACCAACGCCCCGCCCGGCGCGACGATCGCGGTCGTCGGCGGCGTGGTCTTCGCCGTCGCCGCGCTCGCCCGCGCCGCGCGCACGCAGCGCCGCGGCCGCGCCGCCCTCGCGGTCTCGGCGGCCGCCGCGCTGGCGCTCCTCGCCGGTGGCTGTGCCGGCTCGGGCAGCAGCGCGGCCGACGGCCGCATCGCCGTCGTGGCGACCACCACCCAGCTCGGCGACCTCGTCCGCAACGTCGGCGGCCCGGCCGTGTCGGTCACCCAGATCCTGCAGCCCAACTCCGACCCGCACGACTACGAGCCGCGACCCAAGGACATCCAGAACACCGCGGGCGCGGCGCTCGTCGTCCGCAGCGGCGACCGCCTCGACGCGTGGATGGACGAGGTCGTCCGCGACGCCGGCGGCGACCCCACCGTGCTGGACGCCGGCGCCGGCCGTCCCGTCGCGCTGCCCGGCGAGTCCACCGGCCCCGAGGCGTCGCGCTTCGATCCGCACTGGTGGCACGACCCGCGCAACATGGTCTACGCCGCCGGCCGCGTCCACGACGCGCTCGTCAAGGCCGACCCGGAGCGGCGTGCGCAGATCGACCGCGCGACCGACACCTACATCAAGCGGCTGCGCGCGACCGATCGATCGATCGCCGTGTGCATGGACCGCGTCCCCACCGCGGAGCGCAAGCTCGTCACCGACCACGACGCGTTCGCCTACTTCGCCCACCGCTACGGGATCGCCGTCGTCGGCGCCGTCATCCCGTCGCAGACGACCCAGGCCCAGCCGTCGGCGGGCGACCTCGCCGACCTCAGCGCGGTCATCCGGCGCGAGCACGTCAGCGCCGTGTTCCCCGAGTCCTCGGCCAGCCCCAAGCTCGCCGAGGCGCTCGCGCGCCAGACCGGGGCGCGGATGGAGAGCGACCTCTACGGCGACACGCTCGGCGCGGCGGGCTCGGCCGGGGCGACCTACCTCGGCATGGAGCGCGCCAACGCGGCCACGATGGTGCGCGGCTTCACCGGCGGGCGGCAGCAGTGCCGGAGCGGCGCATGAGCGCCGTGCGCGCGATCGGCGCCCCGCTGATGGCGACCGAGGGCCTGGCGGCCGGCTACGGCGCCGGCCCGCCCGTGCTGCGCGACGTCACGTTCACCGCCCAGCCCGGGCAGCGCATCGCCGTCCTGGGGCCCAACGGCGGCGGCAAGACCACGCTCTTCCGCACGCTGCTCGGCGAGCTGCGCCCCGCCGCGGGAACGCTGCAGCGGCCCGCGCGCATCGGCGTCGTGCCGCAGACCGAGCGCTCGCGCCTGGACTTCCCGGTCAGCGCCCTCGACGTCGCGCTGATGGGCACGCTCTCGACGCTGCCGTGGTGGCGGCGCCCCGGCCGCGCCGACCGCGAGCGCGCCCGCACCGCGCTGGCCGACGTCGGCCTCGCCGATCGCGCCGACCGCACGTTCGGCGACCTGAGCGGCGGGCAGCGCCAGCGCGTGCTCGTCGCCCGCGCCCTCGTGCAGGACGCCCCGGTCCTGCTGCTGGACGAGCCCTACGTCGGCCTGGACGCGCCGAGCATCGACCTGCTCGACGGCCTGCTCGCCCGGCTGGCCGCCGACGGCCGCGCGCTCCTGATCGCCACGCACGACGTCGAGCAGGCCCGCGACTGGGAGCGCGTGCTCTGCCTCAACCGCCAGCAGGTCGCCTTCGGCCCGCCCGCCGAGGTCCTGACCCGCGAGACGCTCGAGCGCACCTACGGCGCCGAGCTCGTCGAGGTCGCCGACGAGCGCTGCGTGATGCCACCCCACCATCACGGCCACGACCACGCGTGATCGTCGCGACGCTCTGGCACACGCTGATCGCGCCGTGGGAGCAGTCCATCGACCGGCGCGCGCTGCTCGAGGTGCTGCTGCTCGGCATCACCGGCGGGACGCTCGGCTGCTGGATCATCTTCTACAACCTGAGCTACAGCACCGAGTCGCTGGCCCACGCGCTGCTGCCGGGCCTCGTGCTGGCCGCGCTGACCGGGATCCCGCTGATCCTCGGCGGCGCCGCGGGCCTCGCCGTGGCCGCGATGGCGATCGCCGCCGCAGCGCGCACGCCCGCGATCGGCCGCGACACGGCGGTGGCCGTCGTGGTGACGGCGCTGCTGGGCCTCGGCGCGCTGCTGGCGCTCTCGCCCGCCACGCCGGCGGGCCTCGGCGAGCTCCTGTTCGGCGACGTGCTGGGCGTCAGCGACCTCGACCTCGTGCTCGCCGCGCTGCTCGCGGTCGCGGTGGTGATCGCGCTGGCGCTGCTGCACGGCCGGCTGCTGCTCGTCGGCTTCGACCGGCTCAACGCCGCCGCGCTCGGCGTGCGCGCGGGCACCGTCGACGCGGCGCTGCTGCTGCTGGTCGCCGCCGCGCTGCTGGTCGCCGTGCAGGGCCTGGGCAACCTGCTGGTCGTCGCGGTGCTGGTGGGACCGGCCGCCATCGCCCGTGCGGTGACGCACCGCATGTCCACCATGATGGCCGTCGCCGCGGCCGTGGCGGTCCTCGCCGGCTGCGGCGGGCTCTACCTCAGCTACTACGCGCGCACCGCGGCCGGCGCGTCGATCGCCGCGGTGATCGTCGCGACCTATGCGGTCGCTCTGGCCGCCCAGGCCGCCCGCCGGGCCGTCGCGGGTCGCTCGCGCGCCGCGACGCCGGCCGCCGCGCGGGCATAGGGGGCGCGTGGGTCCTAACCAGCCGCGGGTTTCGCCCCTTGGGCGAAGACCCGCAAGGGAACCTGGCCCTCTGGGCCAGTGTTCCCCTAGTCCCGGCAGTCCGAGCAGGCGCCGTGGAGCACGACGTCGTGCTCGGCGACGGTGAACGTCACGCGCTTGGCCAGGCGCTGGATGCTGCGCTCGAGCTCGGGATCCTCGAACGGGATCACCTGGCCGCAGGCGTCGCAGACCATGTGATGGTGATGGCCTTCCTCGCGGGCGGCCTCGAAGCGGGCCAGCCCCTGGCCGACCTCGACGCGCGTGATCATCCGCAGCTCTTCGAGCTCCTCGAGGATGCGGTAGATGCTCGCACGGGCCACTGCGCGGCCGTCGCGGTCGCGCAGCGACTGCTCGATCTCGGAGGCCGAGAGCGCGCAGCGCTGCTCGTCGAGCAGCGCGATCAGCGCGGCGCGGGCCCCGCCGCGGCGGTAGCCGGCGCCCGCCAGGGCGTCGGTGGCGCGGTCGGCCCAGCCGTCGGCGGCGACATGATCGTGGCCGTGTGCCTGCTGCGCGGGACTCATTCCCACCTAGCGTATCGCCGGAGGCTCAGCCCGAGCCGGTGAGGCCCACGGTGGAGACCACCGTGGCGACCGCGAAGACCGCGACCGTGACGCGGCGCAGCCGCTCCGGCGTCAGGAACGACCAGCCACGGGACTGGAGCCACGCGCGGGCGCCGCTCGCGCCCGCCATCGCCGTCATCGCACATCCTGCGCACATAGACCCGATGCTAGCGCCAGGAAGCCGCGTTTACGCCTGCAGCTTGGCGGCCACCTGCGAGAGCGGCTCGGCGAGCGCGTCGACCAGCTGGCTGAGGCGGCGCCGCTCGGCCGGGCCGACCGTCTCGTAGCTCGGGAACTCGCCGTGCTCCTTCAGCGCGTCCAGGCGCGCGGTGACGGCGTCGAAGCGGCGCTCGATCGTCTTCGCCAGCTCGGGGTCGCTACGGCGCAGAGCGGGAGCCAGCAGTCCGAACGCGGTCTGCGAGCCGGCGACGTTGGCCTCGAAGTCGGTGAGGTCGGTGTGCGAGTAGCGGTCCTCCTCGCCGGTGATCTTCGACGCGGAGACCTCGTCGAGCAGGCCGTTGGCGCCGTTGGCCAGCTCCTCGGGCTCGTAGCTCAGGCCCTCGGTCTTGGCCTGCAGGAGCTTGGTGTCGGCCAGCAGCTTGTCGGCGATGCCCGACAGGCCCTTCGTGGTGCCCTTGGCCCACAGGCCCTGCTCGATCTTGTGGAAGCCCGTCCACTTCTGGCCCTGCTCGACGTCGTTGACGCGCGCGTCGATCTCGGGATCCAGGTTGCCGAAGCTCTCGGCGACCGGCTCGATCGTCTCGTACGGGACGCGCGTGGAGGCGAACAGCGACTTGGCCCTGGCCCTGTCGCCGGCCTTGACCGCGGCGGTGAACGCCGTGGTGCGCTTGACCAGCTCGGCGGCCTGCGTCTCGACGTAGCTGCGGTAGGACGCGGTCGCCGCCTTCAGCGCGGGGTCGTCGCCGGCCGCGCTGACCGTGCCCGCGCCGACCTCGAGCGTGCCCGTCGCGGCGGTCTTGCCGCCGGGGCACGCCACGGCGTAGGAGCCGGGCTTGAGGTTGAGCGTGAACTTGCCGGAGAGCCCCGCGACGATGTTCTCCTTCTCGCCGATGATCCGCGAGCCCGAGAGCACCTCGAACTCGCTCACGCGGCTCGTGCCGTCGTTGGAGACCTCGAAGGTGGTCGGTCCGGCGGCGAGCTTGAGCGCGGCGGGCTCGCAGCCCGCGTCGGTCAGCTTGATCGCGACGGACTTGGCGCCCTTGGCCCCCGCGCCGCCGTCGTCGCCGGAGCCGCAGGCCGACAGCAGCAGCGCCAGCGCGCCGAGCAGCAGCGCGGCGGCGGCGGCGCTGCGGACCTTGCCGCTCGCCGGGCCCTTGCGCTTGGGCAGCAGGACGAAGCCGACGACCGGGATCGCGAACGCCAGGTAGGCGATGAGCTCGACGTCGGTCGGGCGCGGCTGCAGGCCGAGCATGCCGGTCAGCAGCGCGGCGGTCCACGTGCCGGGCACCACGAGCCAGCTGAGGTCCAGCGCCTGGTCCTGGCCGAAGTTGACCCAGCCGGCCTCGTGGGCGGTGTGGAACGCGCTGGCCACCAGGCCGGCGGCGACGAGCGCCAGCACCACGCCGGTGAAGCGGAAGAAGCGCGCCATGTTCAGGCGGATGGCGCCGCGGTAGATCGCGAAGCCGACGACGACCGCCGCGACGACGCCGAGGATGGCGCCGAGCCCCGCGGTGGCCGGATCGCTGGAGCTCTGGAACGCGGCGACGAGGAAGACCGCGGTCTCCAGGCCCTCGCGGAAGACCGCGAAGAACGCCATGCCGATCAGCGCGCCGACCGAGCCGTGCTTGAGCGCGGTGCTCGTGCTCTCGCGCAGCTCGCCGGCCAGGGCGGCGCCGTGGCGGCGCATCCAGACGATCATGAACGTGACCATCACGACGGCGACGCCGCCGATGACCGTCTCGAGGCCCTCCTGCTGGCGCTGCGGCAGCTCCTCGTCGACGAGGTGCAGGGCGATGCCGACCGCCAGGCAGATGACCGTCGCGACCGCGACGCCCGCCCACACCCACCGCAGCGCGTCGGTGCGGCCCTCCTGCCGTAGGAAGGTCGCGATGATCGAGATGATGAGCGCGGCCTCCACGCCTTCGCGGAGGCCGATCACGAACGTCGGAAGCATGGGCGGGCATATTAGGGATACCTAAGCCACGACGTCGGGTGCCCTAACACCTCGGGGTCGCGGAGCCCCCAGAACGCGCTCGGCGAGGGCGCCGAACGCCAGTCCGGTGACGCTCCACAGGATCGTGTGGATGCCGAGCGTCGAGAGCCGGAACCGCCACAGCGCGCCGGCCGGGAAGTCCTTGGGCACCTCGTCGACCCCCGGCAGCACGAGCGCCGCCAGCGCGACGAGGCCGACGAACACCGCGCCGCCGGCGATCGCGCCCTCCCACGCGCCGAGGCGCGCGCGGGCGGCCCGGGCCACCCGCACCGCGGCGATCGCGCCGCAGATCGAGATCGCGATCATCACGAAGAACAGCAGCGTCCGGTGCCCGATGGTGTCGGGGTTGCCGACCGACGGTGGGCTGGCCGGGTACTTCAGGAACGGCACGAGCGTGACGGCGACGAAGCCCCCGCCGGCCAGCGCGAGCGCGACCGCGCGGGCGCCGGGTAGGCCGAGGCGGCCGTAGGCGTAGGCGAACGTCAGGGCGAAGATCCCGCCCAGCGCGACGCCATAGGCCACCACCGCGATCAGCAGGCCGGCGGTGGACTGCACGCCGCGGCTGACGAGCTCGGGCTCGGCGGGCCGGCCGGTCACGGCCGCGAGGTGCTCCTCGAAGCCGATGGCCCGGTCGACCTGCGGCTCGCCGAAGACCTTGGCGAACGCGAACGCGAGCAGGGCCGCGCCGGCGCCGGCCAGCATGCCGCGCAGCAGCAGGGAGCGCATCATGATGATGTCGGTCCGCCGACTAGTGGCAGGGGAAGCCGAGCAGGTGGCGGCCGTCGTGGACGAGCTCGTGGATGGTGGAGCCGCCGATCAGCGACGTCGCACCCTCCTCGGCGCCCACGAAGTAGAGCAGCAGCATCAGCAACAGCCCGGCGAAGGCCGCCCACGGGAGCAACTCGCGGGCGGAGACGATCGGGGCGGGCGTGCCGGCCGCTTCGGGCGGCAGGACGACGGCAGCGTCGTTCATGGCTGGTGGACCTCCTCGGGATTCAGCGTCCCGTTCATGGATCGAGAGGCGACGGAGGAGGGTCTGGCTTCCCGCGCGTGGCGGGTTACAGTGGCGCGACCGCACCGGACTCTCACCGGCTTCCTCGCACTCCGACGCTGGGCGGCACTCTACCGGGGCGGGCGGTCCGAGCGGATCGGGCTTGCCGTTTTCCAGCGGACGGGTAGCGTCGGCGGACATGACCCAGATCCACGAGCACGCCCTCGGCCTCACGTGGGTGATGGACGACGCGATGCAGCGCGCCGCGCACGCGCTGGTCGCCGACGACGGGCGGGTGTGGCTGGTCGACCCCGTCGACGACCCGGCTGCCATGGAGCGCGTCGCCGCGCTGGGCGAGCCGGCCGGGGTCCTGCAGCTCCTGGACCGCCACAACCGCGACTGCACGGCGCTCGCGCAGCGGCTCGGCGTTCCGCACTTCAGCGTGCCGGACGCGCTGCCGAATGGGCCCTTCACGCCCGAGCGCGTGGTGCGCAACCGCTTCTGGAACGAGGTCGCGCTCTGGTGGCCGCAGCGCCGCGCGCTGATCGTCGCCGAGGCGCTGGGGACCGCGCCGGCGTTCGCGGTGGGTGCCGGCCCGGTCGGGGTCCACCCCATGCTGCGGCTCCGCCCGCCGCACCAGCTCAAGGCCTTCGACGCCGAGCACCTCCTGGTCGGCCACGGCCCGCCGGTCCACGGGCCGCACACGGCGGAAGCGATCGCCGAGGCCATCGACCACGCCTGGCGCGACACGCCCCGGCTGCTGCTGAAGCTGCCGTCGCTGGTGCTGGCGGGGCGGTAACTGCATCCGCGCCGGCGGCCTTCGGGCGGGATCGTTCGGGTTCGAATCGGCAGTGTCGTGAGGTGCGGGTCGACGCACCGTTGCATCTCATTGGGTAAATCGACCCGGGCGGCGGCGTTCCGCGCGGGCGCGGTGGTGCCGCCGGGCGCCTTGCGGGGCAGTGACGACGGAGGTACGAGCGGGCGCGGGCCCGGTCGGTCTGCCGCCGGCCTCGGGGCGGCGATCGTTCGGGCGTGAATCGCGACTCCTCGAGGTCCGGGTCGCCTCGTGCGTACCTATTCATCACCAAGCGACCCGGACCCTCGGGGGAAGGTGATCCGTGTCGGTTTGAGCGTCGGATCGACGTCGAAACCGACGCGGACCTCCCGCGGCCCGGCACCGGCGGACGCCCGGTGGCGCAGGCACCGCCGCCAACTCTCGCTCTCCTCAGTGCCCCCGAATCACGCGTCGTCGCACGACCGACGCCCGAGCTGAGGGCCAACCGCCCCGGGCGCCCAACGCATCTCGTCTGACCGCGACGAGCCGAGACGAACTCGGACGCGCACCGCCAATTCGCGCGGTCCGGATCGACAGTCGACCCGGACCGTGCGCCCCGCGTAAGAGACAGTCGAGGCCGTGTGTCTCATAGGCGCGTATGCTGGACCGGTGGTCGAGCCGCCCTCCCCGTCCTGGTCGCGCTACGTCGCCCTCGGCGACAGCACCTCCGAGGGACTCGAGGATCCGCTCCCCGACGGGTCGGGCTACCGCGGCTGGACCGATCGCCTCGCCGAGCGCGTCGCCGCGATCAACCCGGAGCTGCGCTACGCCAACCTCGCGGTGCGGGGCAAGCTCGCGCGCCAGGTTCGCGAGGAGCAGCTGCAGCCGGCGCTCGCCCTGGCGCCCGATCTGGCCACCGTCGTCGCCGGTCTCAACGACGTGCTGCGCCGCCGCTGCGACGTCGCCACCGTCACGGGCCACCTCGAGGCCATGATCGGCGCGCTGCGCGCCGCGGGCGCCACCGTCGACACCTTCACCTATCCCGACCCGGTGCCGATCAACCCGATCGCCCGCCCGGCGCGGGAGCGCGTGGTCGCGTTCAACGCGACGCTGCGCGCCGTAGCCGAGCGCCACGGCGCGGTGCTGGTCGACCTCGAGCGCCATCCGGTCACCTCCGACCGGCGCCTCTGGCATCCCGACCGGCTGCACGCCAACAGCGAGGGGCACGCGCGCATCGCGGCGGCGATCGCCGACGGCCTCGGCCTGCCCGGCGCCGACGACGCCTGGGCACAGCCGCTGCCGCCCGCCGCGCGCGTCCCGCGCCACCGTGCGCTCGCCGGCGACGCCGAGTGGGCGGGCCGCCACCTCGCCCCGGGGTCGTGCGCCGGCTGCGCGGCCGCTCGTCCGGCGACGGCCGCACCGCCAAGCGCCCCGAGCTCACCCCGCTTCACCCGTCCCCAACCGATCAGGAGCGCTGACCACATGTCCGAGCCCACCCTGTCCCCCGTCCTGGACGCGTTCCGCCTCGACCGCAAGGTCGCCGTCGTCACGGGCGCCTCCTCGGGCCTCGGCGTCGCGTTCGCGCGGGCGCTGGCCGAGGCCGGCGCCGACGTCGCCCTCGGCGCGCGCCGCGTCGACCGCCTGCAGGACACCAAGAAGCTCGTGGAGGACACCGGCCGCCGCGCGATCGCCGTGGCCACCGACGTCGCCAAGCCCGAGGACGCCCGCGCGCTGGTCGAGGCGACCATGCGCGACCTCGGCCGCGTCGACATCCTGGTCAACAACGCCGGCGTCGGGACAGCGGTCCCCGCGTCGCGCGAGACGCCGGAGCAGTTCCGCCGCGTCATCGACATCAACCTCAACGGCGCCTACTGGATGGCACAGGCCGCCGGCGCGGTCATGGAGCCGGGCAGCAGCATCATCAACATCTCCAGCGTGCTGGGGATCACCACCGCCGGGCTGCCGCAGGCCGCCTACGCCGCGAGCAAGGCCGGGCTCAACGGCCTGACGCGCGACCTCGCCCAGCAGTGGACGGGCCGCAAGGGCATCCGCGTAAATGCGATCGCCCCCGGCTTCTTCGCCTCCGAGATGACCGACCAGTACCCGCCGGAGTACCTCGAGCTCCAGCGCGCGCGCATCCCCGCCGGCCGGACCGGCGACCCGCGCGAGCTGGCGGCGACCGTCGTCTTCCTCGCCGGACCCGGCGCCGGCTACATCACCGGGCAGACCCTGCCGGTCGACGGCGGCATGACCATCGCGTGAGCCGGACCGCCGCCGCCACGCGCGAGGACGTCGTCCGGGCCGCGGCGCGGCGGTTCGTGGCCGGCGAGCGGATCGACGTGCAGGCCGTCGTGGGCGACACCGGCGTCGCGCGCGCGACCGTGCACCGCTGGTTCGGCACGCGCGAGGGGCTGATCGGCGAGGCGATCGTCCATGCCTCGGAGCCGGTGCTCGACCGGGCCCGGCGCGTGGCCGAGGGCCGCGGCGCGGCCGGCCTCCTCGCCGCGTTCGACGGCATCGTGGCCACGATGGCCGCCGACGAGGGCCTGCGACGCTTCCTCGAGCACGAGCGCGAGGCGGCGCTGCGGATCCTCACGTCATCGGCCGGCGTCGTCCAGCCGGCGTGGGTGGCGCGCACCGAGGCGCTCATCGTCGCCGAGGCCGGCGCAGGGCGCTATAGCCCCGCGCTCGACCCCGCGACGCTTGCCTACGCGGTCGTCCGCCTCACCGAGGCGTTCCTGTACCACGACGCCGCCGCCGGCCTGCGCGGCGACACCGAGCGCCTGCACGCCGTCCTCGCGGCGGTGCTCGGCGTGGACCGGAGCTAGGACATGTCTCCTTGTTGAGGAACGAGTCGAAACGGATGAGAGAGCTCGTCTCAGCGCCTCACTGTGCCGCCTATGGACGTCATGGCTGCGATCGCCGACGGCTCAGCGGAGCTCGTTGATGCGCATCAGGTTGCCCGCGGATTGCGGAAGGCGCAGTCGCGAACCCCGTACGGCTGCTCGGTCGGCTCCTGGATGACTTCGGGGCCGCTGGCCTGCAGCCGGTGCGTTCAAAGCGCAGGTCCACGCGCCGCTGAGCTGGCCCACGGCTGCCCAAGGTGTTCTACGGCACCTGGCACGCCCACCCGCTCCACGGCAGTCCCAGAGCGATCCCCACGACATCGCTGCTGTCGTCCTCCCGCGGGCGATCAAGGGCATCACCCCCGGCCGCCTGCCCGCGGCGGGCAACCTGCCGGGCTCGCAGCAGTTCACGTCGGTCGGCTACGACGCCTACGAGGTCACCAACGGCCGCGGCGGCCACCATTACCGCCGTACGTGGCGCTGCCGTAGCGCTCGGGCATCGGTCATTCGCCGTTCATCTCCATGAACGGTGAATGACCACGCGGCCCATTGCTGCGGCGCCGCCCACTGGCCACGATCCTCGAACCGCGTCCCGGTCCGGAACGCACAAGCAAGCTCGCAGGGACGCCGAGCGATCAGGAGGAATCGTGTCGTCACGGAAGAAGATTGGCCGGCCGGGAACGCGGGGGCTGTTTGCGGCGCCGCTGATCGCCGGCGTAGTGCTGCTCGGCGTCGTGGGAACCGGAGCGTTGGGATCGTCCGGGGTGTCGGCGACGTTCAGCGGCTCGGGGATCGTTTCGGCCGGCGGCACGCTCTACGCCAAGCAGAACGGTGCGCTCACGCTCACGGTGAAGACGTCGAGCGACACCAAGTGCGTCGACATCGACGGCGCGCACACCGCGCATCAGACCTCCGGCACCGCCAAGGACACCTGGACCTTCTCCTTCACGGCGGGTGCCGGTGACGGCATCAAGTCGGTGACCGCATCCGCGTCGCCGAACTTCAACGCCAACGGGTGCACCGGCCAGTCCAAGGATCCGGTCACCACCTCCTACGTCCTCGACAACACCGGCCCGCAGGTCGCAGCGACGCTGACGCCTGCGCCCAACGCGGCCGGCTGGAACAACGCCGACGTCGGCATCGCCTGGTCGGCCACGGACGCCGGCTCGGGCATCGCCAGCGGCCCCACGCCGGCGGCCGATTCGGTGACGGTGAGCACGCCCGCCGCCGGCGTCACCAGAACGGCCACCGCCGCCGACCGACTCGGCAACTCCGGCACCGGGTCGATCACGGTCAAGCTCGACAAGGCCGCCCCGACCATCACCGCCACGCGCAGCCCGGCCCCCAACGCCAATGGCTGGAACGCCACCAACGTCACGGCGAGCCTGACCTGCGCCGATCCCCTGTCGGGCATCAAGAGCTGCACGGGCGGCGGCACCAAGATCTTCTCGGCCGAGGGCGCCAACCAGTCGATGTCGGCCACCGCCGTCGACAACGCCGACAACTCGGCCTCCAGCGCCGTCAACGACGTCAACATCGACAAGACGGCGCCCACGCTCAGCGGCGCGATCGCCGCCGGAACGCTGGGCGACAACGGCTGGTACCGCAGCAACGTCACGATCCACTGGTCGTGCTCCGACACGCTCTCGGGCATCGACGGCCCCTGCCCCGCCGACAGCACGATCGCCGGCGAGGGCCAGGACCTGGTGGCCGGCGGCTCCGTCGCCGACAAGGCGGGCAACGCCACCAACGCCCAGAGCCCGACGGTCAAGATCGACCGGACCGCGCCGAACACCGACGCATCGGCCGACGACGCCTGGAACAACGTCGACGTGGCGATCGACCTGACGCCCCACGACGCGCTGTCGGGCGTCGCCTCGACGCAGTACACCGTCGACGGCGGGATGACGCAGTCGGGCACGCACGTGTCGATCGGCAGCGAGGGCAAGCACACGCTCGAGTACTGGAGCGTTGACGGCGCCGGCAACGTGGAGGCCCACAAGACGGTCGCGGTGAACCTCGACAAGACCTCGCCGACGATCACCCACGCCTTCGACCCGCACGCGAACGCCAACGGCTGGCACCGCGGCGACGTGACGGTGACCTTCAGCTGCGACGACGCGCTGTCGGGCATCAAGAGCTGCGGCCCCGATCGGGTCATCTCGAACGAGGGCGCCGACCAGGACGCCGGCGGCACCGCGGTCGACAACGCCGGCAACACGGCGCACGATCCGGCCAAGGTCTCCCTCGACGCCACCGCGCCGACGATCACCGCCACCGCCGACCGGCCCGCGAACGCCAACGGCTGGTACGACGCCAACGTCACCGTGAGCTTCGACTGCCACGACGCGCTCTCGGGCGTCGACACGTGCCCGGCCGCCCAGGTGCTGGGCGAGGGCGCTGACCAGTCGGCCGATGCCACCGTCTCCGACGCCGCCGGCAACACGGCAAGCGACAAGGTCGCCGGCATCGACGTCGACAAGACGCCGCCGACGCTCACCGGCAAGGCGAGCATGGACCCGAACGGCGACGGCTGGTACCAGGACGACGTCGTCGTGGCGTGGACCTGCGAGGACACGCTGTCGGGGCTCGACGGCGCCTGCCCGGCCGACAGCACCGTCGGCGGCGAGGGTGGCAACCTGTCGGCCTCGCGGACGGTCAGCGACAAGGCGGGCAACGTGGCGGCCACGACGGTCGACGGCATCAAGATCGATCGCGCCGCTCCGACGACCTCCGCCTCGGTCCCCGAGCCGCTGGACAGCGGCTGGTACCCCGGCCCGGTGAAGGTCACGCTGCATGCGCTGGACGCGCTCTCCGACGTCGCCGCGACGTACTACCGCATCGACGATGGCGAAGCGCAGACGTACACCGATCCGTTCGACGTGACCGACAAGGGCATCCACACGATCCACTTCTGGAGCGTCGACCACGCCGGCAACGTCGAGGACCGCACCGCTCCCGGCCACGCACTCGCCCTGAAGATCGACGGCGTGCCGCCGGTCATCCACGGCATCCGCACGCCGCCCAACGGGTTCGGCTGGAACAACGGCGACGTGACGGTGAGCTTCGCGTGCACCGACGCCGAGTCGGGCATCGCGGGCTGCAGCGACCCGCTCACGCTCTCCAACGAGGGCGCCGGGCAGTCGGCCGAGGGCAACGCCCTCGACAACGCGGGGAACTCGAGCAGCACCAAGGTCGAGGACATCAACATCGACCGGATGGCGCCGACGCTCACCGGGCTTCCCACCACGGACGCCAACGCGGCCAACTGGTACCGGGACGACGTGACGGTCACCTGGACCGGTGCCGACGGCCTGTCCGGGATCGATCCGAGCACCCAGCCGGCCGACACGGTCGTCACGGGTGAGGGCGACGACCTCGTTGCCGGTCCGGCCAGCATCTCCGACAAGGCGGGCAACACCACGCAGGCGTCGGTCGGCCCGCTCAAGATCGACCACACGGCGCCGGCCGTCGCCGGCGCGCCGACGACGAGTCCGAACGCCGCCGGCTGGTACAGCGGCAACGTCGTGGTCGCCTTCTCCTGCACGGATGGCCTGTCCGGCGTGGCGAGCTGCCCGAGCGACAAGGTCCTCAGCGCCAACGGCGCCGACCAGAGCGTGACGAGCGCGCCGGCCACCGACGTCGCGGGCAACAGCTCGTTGGGCAAGACCGTCGGCGGCATCAACATCGACGGCCTGCCCCCGCAGACGACCGCCGACAACACCTGCGTGAAGGCCAACGGCTGGTGCACCGGCTCCACCGCGACGGTGGTGCTGACCGCGACCGACCAGACCGGCCTCTCGGGCGTCAAGGAGATCCACTACCGCATCAACTCGGACGCCGAGGAGGTCGCCGCGGGCGCGACCACGAGCATCGTCGTGCCGCTCGACGGCAGCGGCGAGGCCAGTGTGCGGTTCCAGGCGGTCGACAAGGCCGGCAACCTGGAGCGCGAGAACGGGATCTCGCTCAAGTACGACAACATCGCCCCGACGGTCACCCACACGCTCGCGCCCTCGCCGAACGCGGACCAGTGGAACTCGTCCGACGTGGCCGTCCACTTCATCGCGAAGGACAACGACGGCGGCTCCGGCGTCGACGCCGCGAGGACGACCTCGGACGTCGGCGTGAGCGTCGAGACGGCGGGCCGCGCCGTGGACGGCGAGGCGTTCGACGTCGCCGGCAACCAGGGCTCGGACTCGGTCACCGTCAAGCTCGACAAGACGGCTCCGTCGATCCACGGCACGGTCGTCAGCGGGCAGCTCGGTGACGGCGGCTGGTACGTCGGACCGGTCACGGTGCACTTCACGTGCTCCGACGGGCTCAGCGGCGTGGTCGTCTGCCCGGACGACGTCACGCTCACCGCCAACGGCGCGGACCAGTCGGTCAAGGGCAAGGCCGTCGACGTCGCCGGCAACGAGGCGAGCGCGACGGTGAGCGGGATCGACATCGACCGCGAGCGGCCGGCGATCACCCTGAAGGGCATCGCCGCCGGCGGCGTCTACACCCTGGGCTCCGTGCCCACCGCGTCGTGCTCAGCCCAGGACGACGTCTCGGGCGTGGTCTCGTGCGACGTGGCGGTCAGCGGCGGACGCCCGAACGGCGTCGGGACCCGCACCTACACGGCGACCGCGAAGGACCGCGCGGGGAACACGACCACGCAGACGGGCACATACAGGGTCATCTACCGCTACGACGGGTTCCTGCAGCCCATCAACGACACCGCCCACCAGGTCGACGCGTCCACGAGCATCTTCAAGGCCGGAAGCACCGTGCCCGCGAAGTTCCAGCTCAAGCGCGCCGACGGCACCGTGGTCGCGGCCAACGACCTGCCGGCCTGGGAGACGCCCGCCAAGGGCAGCCCCACGACGGCGGCCGTCGACGAGACGCTCTACGGCGCGGTGGCCGACAGCGCGAGCACCTACCGGTACGACGCCTCGGCTCGGCAGTACATCTACAACTGGAGCACGTCCGCGGCGACGAAGAGCTACTACTACCGCATCGGCGTAAGGCTCGATGACGGTCAGACGTACTTCGTCAACCTCGGGCTCCGGTAAGCCACACCGGGGGTGGGCAAGGGGGGCGCCTTCGGGCGCCCCCTTTTTCCTGGCAAAAGAAGCTTGACCCCGTGAGTGGCCTCACGCTCATGGGCTCCCGCCCCTATGACAGCAGCCTCGGGCGCGTCGTCACGCAGGATCTCCCATGGGCGACGCACCATTCGAGATCCGCGTCGCCGCCCTCACCGGCGAGGGAACGATCGCTGCCGAAACCATCGTCCGCGCTCGAGAGTGACCATGAGATCCTGGGCCGGCGACGACAGCCGGCCCAGGATCTCTCTTCCGACACGCATGACGCTTGAGCACGAAGCCAGGTCGCCATCGAGCCGCCCAGGCGGCGGCCGCGGGCCGATCCCCGCGCTCAGCGTTCTCCTCTGGCTGTTCGCGACGTCCCTTGTTGCTCTGGCGCCGCTCGTGTACTTCATCGCCGGCGTCAACGACACCGCCACCGAGGGCAGTCGCATGCTTCCCGCTTTGGCCGTGCTCCTGCTCGCCTGGCCACCGCTCACGCTGTCCATCGGCCTCGCGCATCGGCGGCAACGACACTCAGGGGGTCGGATCACCGCATCAGCGGCCGCCAGAGCAACGCTCCTCCTCCTTGTTGGCGCAACGATGCTCGGAATCGCCCATCAGCTGACGATCTCCGGCGACGTCGCGTGGACCGTGTATTGGACCGCAGCAGCGAGCGCATGGCTTGTACTAAGTCGGAGATGCGCCAGAGCCGAGCCGCGGTGAGAGCAGATCTCAGCGCTGCGGCAGCTCGACGGCGCGCGGGAAGCCGACGTGGATGTGGTCGGCGTGATCGGCCATGGCGAGCGTGTTGGTCGCCTGATCGAGCGTCATGAGGCTGATGATCTGGTTGGGCCGCATCCGGCCCTGCAGGTCCACCAGCCGGCGCAGCACGTCCTCGGTGATGGACCCTGGCCCCTGATGGCCGGCGATCGGCGTGCCGTCGACGGCGGCGATGTCGACCGCGGCGCCGTAGCTGTGCGCGCTGACGTTGCCCGACGCGGTCATCACGCCGTGGCCGCACTCGAGGCTGGAGACCTGGAGGCTGAAGCCGGACTCGGCGAGGAAGAACAGCGTCGCCAGGACCCGGGCGTCGACCCGGCCGGCCTCCACGTCCTCCCGGCCGCAGGCGTACAGGTCGATCCGCTCGTCCTGCAGGACGCGCCGGGTGAGCTGGGGCCCGGTCATGAGCAGCACCTGGCCGGGCGTCGGATCGACCACGCCCGGCCCGAAGAACGGGCTGCCGTCGACCTGGTAGAGCTCGCGGTGCTGCTCCAGCGCCTGCTCGGTGAGCGCCGTCACCTGATCGGGGTCGAGGCCGGCCAGCTCACGCGCCCGCGTGACCACCTGCGCGACGTAGGCGGTCGAGTGGTTGTAGGCGAAGATCGCGCCGCCCAGGTCCTGCGCCGCGCCGGCGGCGTGGAGGTAGCGCGCCGCCGAGAAGACGGCGTCGGCCGGGTCGTATGGGTCGCGACGCCGATCGCCGTCGGCGTCGCGTCCCCACCGCTCCCAGGTGGAGGGCAAGAACTGCATGAAGCCGACGGCGCCGGCCGTCGAGACGCCCACGTTCTGCCCGTAGCGGGTCTCGACCTCGTTGATCGCGGCCAGCACCTCCCACGGCAGGCCGTACTCGGCGGCCGCGGCTTGGTAGAGCGGCAGCAGGTGGGCCGGCACCGGGAAGTCGTCGGGCGAGAACTGCGGCAGGACGATCGGCTCGAGGCTCGCCCAGTCCGACGGGACGGCGAGCGATGAGACGTCCTGTCCGGCGGCTGGCGCATGCGCCCGGGCGTCGCGGTCCGTGGTGCGTCGGCGCGACCGGCGCTCGCCGCGGTCGGCGTCGCGGCGTCGCACGTTGCTGTCCGACGGCCGCGGCGACGCGGGTGCCGCTCCCTCCTGGGCGCCGCCGCCCGGAACGCGGGCGTGCGGCTCGGTGGCGGGCGTGGCGCCCCGGGCCGGGGGCGGCGGGTCGACCGGCGGGCGCGGCTGCGTCCCGTCGGCCGCAGCAGGCGGCTCGGCGGCCGCCGTCGGCTGCGCCACGGGCGCGGGATCGGCGGCTGCGGCAGGCTCGGCAGCCGACGGTGACGCCGGGCCGGAGGCCGGCGCCGGCGCGGAGGCGGTCGGTGCCGGGACCGCAGTCGACGCCGGGCTCGCCGTGGTCGTCGCCGGGCTCGTGGCGTCCGGCTGGTCGGACGGCAGATCGGCAGCGACGGCCGGATCGCACGCGACCGGCTGGCCGTCGGGGCCGGCGGTGACCCCCATGGGCACCGTCTCGCACGTGTCCGGCGGTGCGTTGCCGGCAACCGCGGGCGTGAGCGTCGCCGTGCCGGCGACACCGGCCACGGCGACGAGCACCGCGACGCGCCGGCCGCCTTCCAGCAGGCTCAGGCGTCGTCGTTGGGATCCCCGCGGTGCGATGGACATCCGTTTCCTCTCTCTCCCGTGCTCATCTGGCGCGGACCGTCGCCGCCGTGGGGACGTAGCCGCGCTTCTCCGCGCGGAGCGTCACCTTGCCCGCCCGCACGCCCCGGACGCGGAGCCTGACGGTCCCCTTGCTCGAGGTCCGCTTGGCCGTGCCCGAGCCGGCTCCGCCGATCCGCACCAGCGCCGCGCCGATCGGCCGGCGCTTGGCGTCGGTGACCGTGACGGTGACGGTGGTCGTACGCCCGACCGCGACCGCGCCGCGCGCCCGGACCCGCATCGCTGCGGCCTGGCGGAGGCGCGTGGAGGCCCAGGCCCCGACGTTGTAGCCCTCGTCCATGGCGGCAACCCTCCAGTACAGCGACTGGCCGGACGTCCAGACAGGACTGGTCATCCGGGGCGCATAGCTCGTGCCCTCCGTCAGCGTCTCCTCGACGAGCGTCGAGAACGAGTCGCTGGTGGAGATTTGCACGCGGTACTGGCGCGCCATCGTCAGGGGGTCCCACGACAATGCGACGGACGATCCGCTGTGCGTCGTGCGCAGGCCCGACACCGGGTTGATCCGCCGGGCGAACGGCGTCATCGCCGTGAAGCCGCCCGAGACCGGTCGGGTCGTGCCCTTGAAGTTGGCACGCACCTGCCACCGCCACACGCCGGTGCCGTAGAACGTCGTCGGCGTGAAGGCCGTCGATCGCATGGTGAAGTCGCGCTTGGTGCCGTCGGCCTGCTCGACGTGCATGTCATAGGACACGGCGCCCCCGACCGGCGACCACGCGAAGACCGGGATCCCCGGCCCATCGAGCGGGTTGTCGGGCAGCAGTGACGGAATCGGCAGCCGTCGCGTGAACGACCGCGGCGTCGACCAGCCCAGCCCGCTCTGCGCCGCGGTGAGGTTGTCGTCGGTCGCACGGACCCGCCAATACAGCTGGGCGTCGGCGGGGTAGGTGCTGGTGCTCGTGAACGCGGTCGAGTCGGTGATGACATCGTCGATCGGGCTGCCGAACTTCTCGTCGTCGTCGACCTGCAGGCGGTAGGACCGCACCTCCTCGGGCCGGCCTTCCTCGTCCCTCGGCATGGTCCAATGGAAGGTCGGCTGGGCCGTGACGAGGGCGCCGTCAGCGGGCCCCAGCGGCGTCGGCGCCAGCGACCGCTTGCGGAAGATCTGCGGCGCGTTGTCCTGCAGGGTCGACGTGACGCCGCGCCCATCGGCGAACTGGCTCGGCAGCACCGCCCAGTAGTAGGTGGTCGTCTCGTCGGGATAGTTCACCGAGACGAACGGGCCGCGAGGCGCGTAGGCCGGCCCGGGCGTCAACGCGACGTCCACGACGTCGGTGAAGTCCGGGTCCCGCGCCACGACGACCCAGTAGCCGCACGCAGCGGGAATCGGCCGCCAGGTGAACACCGGCATCCGCCGGTTGACCGTGCCGGTCACGGTACGCCCGGAGGGCAGCGTCTCGGTGAACGTCTGATCTGGATCTCGCTGATGGACGCGGCCGTCCTCGGCCGGCAGGTAGTCGCCATCGCTCATCCTGGCCGTCGGCGCCACCAGACAGCCGGTGCCCGAGCCGGCCTGGAACGCCTTGGCGCCGTTGCCGCCCAGCTGCGTCCAGTCGCCGCGCGCGTCCCCGATCGTGTTGTTGCGGTCGATGGGCCGCACCTCGACGCAGTAGCCCCAGCCCGCGTTGAGGGCCCGTCCGGCGTCGGTCGCCACGGGGCCGGTCCCGGTGGGGTTTCCGCCGATCCGCAGCGCAGAGAGCGCGGTCCACCCGGGCGTGGCCGTGACCACGTCCCATCCGAGAGTCGTCGGCGCCGACCACTCGCACGGGTTGCTTGCGGGGCGGCCGGTGCAGTTGCCGTAGGCGTCGTAGCTGCACGCCGTCGGCACGACCTTGACCTCGTAGCCCGACGCGCCCGCCACGGAGTCCCACTGCACCACGGGGGTTCTCATGACCGGAACGCCCGCGCTCGCGCCACCGCCGCCTGCCGCATCCTTCACCCGCAGGTTGGGCACCGACGGCGACGTCGCCGCGAAGTCCTTTCGGAAGCTGGGCTCCGTCGTCCCGCCCGGGCCGTAGTTCCACTGGCCCGCGTTGCCGTCGACGTCCAGCGCCCGCACCCGCCAGTAGTACGTGTTGTTCGGGAGCCCGCTGCGCGGCGAGATCGACGTGCCGAGGATCGTCTCGTCACAGCAGACCTTCGAGCCGGGCGCGAAGTCGCTCGAGGCGTTGATCTCGACCTGGTACTGCGCGGCGCCCGGGATGGCATCCCAGGAGAGCTGCGGGTCGTAGAACCGCGCGGCGCCGACCGGGTCGGGCAGGCGCCGGTCGTCGCGCAGGTCGCTGTTGCGGGTCGCCGTGCTCGTGGGCCAAGACCACGTGAAGGATCCGACGGCCGACGCGCGGCCCGGGTGCTTGCTCCCGTCCAGCGGCGTGACGCCCCAGTAGTACGAGCCCGGGGCCAGCGTCCCCGGCACCGCGAACGAGGTGCCCGAGGTCTCGACCGACTCCTGCTGGTTGCCCAGCGCCGAGTGGGCCAGCTGCGGGTCGGTCGCGATGCGTACCACGTACTTGTAGGCGTACTTGACCGTCGACCAGCGCAGCACCAGCGGCGTGCCCGGGTAGACGACCGTGGAGCCCTCGGCCGGCTCCAGCAGAGCGGCAGCCTGCGTCCAGATCTTGACCAGCGTGCGGGCCGTCGACCAGCGACTGACGTGGTCGTGGGCGTCGATGGCCCGGACGCGCCAGTGGTAGGTGCCGTCGGCTACCGTCTTCGTCACTGTCCCGAACGTGTTGGGCGTCTGGAACGCGCCCTGGCCCTGGCCGCCCACGATCGACGCGAAGCGGGCGTCGGCCGAGAGCTGGAACTCGTACCGCACCGCCCCGCGCACGGGGTTCCAGCGGAAGGACGGGAGCGCCTCGACCTTCGCGGCCCCGGCCGGCGAGACCAGGCGCGGCGCGCCTGGGGGCTTGGCCGCCGTCTTCGACGTCTTGTGCTTCTTCGTGGCCGCCGCCGCGTCGGCCGGCAGCGCCTGCAGCGCCACGGCAGCGGTGAGAGCCAGCATCCCGACGAGCAGCAGCAGCGCCGTCGCCGGCGCCGTCGCGCGCCGGCGCACCAGCCGGCCGACCGGCAGCAGCCGGGGCGTGCACGCCGCGTAGGCGACGTACTCGGAGAACTCGCGCGCCAGCGCCTGCTCCTCCAGGCGCATGCGGACGATCTGCGCGGCCAGCACCACCGCGGCGGCGATGACGTTGCGCTGGCTCGGCGCCCCCAGCACGAGGCCGCCGCACGCGCCGAGCTCGCCGAGGTAGACCGGGTGGCGGACGAGGCGGTAGGGACCATGGGTCACCAGGCCCCGTGCCTCGGGGAGGATCCCGAAGCAGCGTCCGAGGGCGAGCACCGACACCAGCAGCCACACGCAGCTGGCCAGGGCCAGCGCCACGCCGGCCACGAGCAACGGCGTCGAGCTTCCGCTCGCCGGGCCGCCGATCGCCACGGCGCCGACGATCGCCCCGGCGCAGGCGGCGAACGCGATCGGCCGCCGCGCGGGTCGCCGGGACGGCGGGCGGTTCATGAGGAAGTACCCGAACGCGCCCACGACGGCCACCTTGAGCAGCCAGAACCCGGTCACCAGCCACCGGTGCGCCGACGGGTCGCCGAACGCGTCCGCGGCGGCCTCGACCGCCGTGACGATGGTGGATACGGTCAGCAGCGCGAACACGGCGCCGATCAGGCGACGGCTCATGAGCCACCTCCGAAGGTCGAGGAGATCGAGATGACGCCGGGCGCCAGGATGACGACGAAGATCGCCGGGAAGATGAGGCCGACCAGCGGGAACAGGATCTTGACCGGCGCCTTCTGCGCCCGCTCCTCCGCCGCCGCGCGCCGGCGCTGGCGCATCTCGGTGGCGAGGTCGCGCAGGATCTGGCCGATCGACACGCCCAGCGACTCGCCCTGGCGGATCGACCGCACGAACGAGCGCATGCCGTCGGTGTTTGCCCGCGCGAGCATGTGCTCCAGCGACTGATCGACCGGCAGGCCCATCGCCTGCTCCTGCAGGGCAAGGCGCAGCTCGTCGCCCAGCGGCCCGGTGAACCGCTCGGCGGCCATCTGCATCGACCCGGCGAAGCCCATGCCGGACTCGACCGTGACCACGAGCAGGTCGACGAGCTCGGGGAGCCCGTGGTCGATCTGCTCCATGCGCTCCCGGGCGCGCCGCCGCACGATCGTCAGCGGCGCCAGCCAGCCGGTGGCGAGCAGCACGGGGAACCCAAGCACGACGAGCGCGCCGCCCATGCCGGTCGACGACGCGAACCACACCAGCAGCGCCGGCAGGGCGATGGCCGCCAGCACGCGATAGCCGATGAACGTGATCGGCGAAACCTGGTGCAGGCCGGCGCTCATGAGCTCCCGCTTGACCTCGGCCTCCGACAGGCCGCGCGCGCGTCCGGCGAACGCGGTCCCGAGCGTCCGGGCGATGCCGTCCACCGTGCTCATGACGCGCCGGGTGGGCTCCTCGGGCGCCGAGCGCGCCTCGAACCCGTAGTCGGCAAGGCTCTCCAGGCGCTTGGCCGCCCGCATCTGCGGAAGGGCGACCGCCCGGGCCACCAGCGCCGCGCAGGCGCCGACGAGGAGCAGGCCGAACAGGAGGAAGATCAGCATGTCGGGCCCCTACACCTTGATGTTGACGATGTTCTTGATGACCATGGATCCGGCGATGACCATCGCGGTCGCGACACCGAGCATGAGGTGGCCGAGCGACGTGTGGTAGAGCGGGCTGACGTAGGCCGGGTTGATCGCGGTGATCGCCGCGAGCAGCACGATCGGGATCGCGGTCAGCACCCACCGCGACATGCGTCCCTGAGCGGTGAGCGTCTGGATGTTCCGCCGCAGGGCCACCCGCTCGCGGACCGTCTCGATCACGCGCTCGAGGACCTCGGCGGTGTTGCCGCCGGTCTCGCGCTGCAGCGCGGCGACCAGCGCGACCTGCTCGAGGTCGCGGCTGCTCATGCGCGCCACGACGAGGCCGAGGGCCTCGTCCAGCGGCGTCCCGAGGCGCTCGTCCGCGACCACGCGCCGCAGCTCGTCGCGGCTGGGCTCCGGAGCGTCATCGACGACCGCCGCCAGCGCACCGGCGAAGGAGTGCCCCGCGCGCATGGCCGACGCGACCATCTGCAGGTTGTCGGGGAGCTGGGCGGTGAAGGCCTCGCGCCGCTTGCGCGCGCGGTACGCGACGAAGCGGTGGACGGCCACCGGGACCAGGAGCGCCGGCAGCGCCATCACCGGGCTGCCGCCGGCGGCGAGCAGGAGGCCGAACAGGACCACGGTGGCGATCCCGCCGTAGGCCACCAGCCGCTCCGGGGCGACCGTGAGGCCGCCGACGTCGACGTCCTCCTTGAAGCGCGTCCACCATTGGAGCTGCTCCAGCAGGCGTTCCGCACTGGTTCGCCGCCGCCGCGGGCCCGGCGCCGGAACGTCGGCCGTCCCCTCGGGCGCGGCCTCCTGCACGTAGGCCGACATGCGGTCGCGCAGCGGCCGGCCGGCCGGCCGCAGGAGCAGCCGCAGGGTCGCGACCGCCAGCAGCGCCAGCACCATGGCGACCACCAGCACGGTGGCAGGCGAGAGCCACAGCGCCTGTCCAGGAGAGTGGTGGAACGGCAACCCAGGGACGACGACGGTCGCCGGCGTCCGGTAGGCGGCGCGGCCCGCGCCGGGCAGGCCCCGCACGCGGACCTCGACCTGCACGCCCTCCCGGGGCCCGGCGGGCGACCGATACTGCACCAGGTACTGGTTGGCGAGCTGGGAGCCCAGGCGGCCGAAGACGCGCGCCAGATCATGCGGCGAGGCGGCCGACGAGAACTCCGCGCCGCTGCCCGCGGCGAGCAGGTTCAGCGCGCCGAAGTCGGGCTTGGCCCCGCGCAGGCCGATCGCGAAGATCCGTGCGTTGTCGGCCTTCGCGGCCGCGACGACGGCATCCATCGGGATGGTGCTGCCACGGTCGCCGCCGTCGGAGAGGAGCACGACCGACCCGGACGCGGCATGCGAGGCGCGAATCAGCGCGACCGAGCGCGCCGCCGCATCGAGGACCTTCGAGCCGCCGCCCGAGATGGCGATCGCCGACAGCGCACGATCGATCGCGACCGGGTCGGTGGTGAACGGCAGCGCGACCCGGATCGTGCCGGCGAAGGTGACGAGCGCGACGGGCTGCTGGGGCTGACGACGCGCGACGAAGCGGCGGGCCGCCTGCACCGCGCCGCGCAGCGGCCGCCCCCGCATGCTCGTGCTCGTGTCGATCGCCAGCACGACGCCGAAGCGGCGCGCCGCGCTGCCCTGCGCCGAGGCGACGGTCACCTCGGCGATGCGCCGGCCGTTCTCGCGCACCTCCACCTGGCCCGGGACGAGCACCTTGGGCGTGGGCAGCGTGAGCGCGAACGCCCGGTCGGGGAAACGGCTGCCGGCCGCCTGCGCCAGCCGCGGCGCCGGGCCGGCGGCGTGCACCGGCCCGGCGAGCCCCCCGCCCAGGACGGTCGCCGCCGCCGCGATCAGGCAGGCGCGCCTCATGCCTGGGCGCCTCGCAGGAAGTCCGGCCGCGCCACGAACAGCTGCATCGGCAGCGTGATGCCGTGGCGCTCGAACTTGTCGACGAACGTCGGGCGCAGGCCGGTGGCGTTCAGCGACCCGACGACCGTGCGATCGGCTTCGAAGTGATCGATGGTGAAGCGGAACAGCTCCGACAACGTGATGACGTCGGACTCCATCCGGCCGACCTCCGTGATCGCGGTGACGCGCCGCGAGCCGTCCTGCAACCGCTCGAGATGGATGATGAGGTCCAGCGCCGAGGCCACCTGCTGGCGGATCGCCTTGACCGGCAGGTCGTACCCGGCCATCAGGACCATCGTCTCGATGCGCGCGAGCGCGTCGCGCGGCGAGTTGGCGTGGATGGTGGACATCGAGCCGTCGTGGCCCGTGTTCATCGCCTGCAGCATGTCCAGCGTCTCGGCGCCGCGGACCTCCCCGACGATGATCCGGTCGGGGCGCATGCGCAACGAGTTGCGCAGCAGCTCGCGGATGGAGATCTCCCCTTGGCCCTCGATGTTCTTGGGGCGCGCCTCGAGCCGCAGGACGTGGCGCTGGTTGAGGCGCAGCTCGGCGGCGTCCTCGATCGTGACGATCCGCTCGCTCTCCGGCACGGCGGTGGAGAGCGCGTTGAGCAACGTGGTCTTGCCCGAGCCGGTGCCGCCCGAGATCAGGATGTTGAGCTCGGCCTCCACGCAGCGCTCGATGAACTCGACGGTCTCGGCGCTGAGCGTTCCGATGCGGACGAGGTCGCCGGGGTCCAGCCGCTGCTTGGAGAACTTGCGGATGGTCACCAGCGGGCCGATCAGCGAGAGCGGCGGGATGATCGCGTTGACGCGGCTGCCGTCGGGCAACCGGGCGTCGACCATCGGCGACGACTCGTCGATGCGCCGGCCGACGACGGCCACCATCTTGTTGATGATGCGGCGCAGGTGCGACTCGTCGGAGAAGCGCGCGTCGGTCTCGTGCAGCCGGCCCTTGCGCTCCACCCAGATGTCATACGGGCCGTTGACCATGATCTCGGTCACGGAGTCGTCGGCCAGCAGGCGTTCGAGCGGGCCGTGGCCGAGGATGTCGTCGGCGATCTCGCCGGTCAGCCGCTCGCGGTCGGTGCGGGCCAGCCCGGACTCCTGCTCGAGGTGGCCGCGGATGTCGGCCAGCACCCGCTCACGCAGCGCCGCGGGCCGGGTGTCGGCGTTGAAGAGCTGCGGCCCCAGGTCGCCGACGACGGCGAGGTGGATGCGGTTCTTGACCTCGACGAACGGATCGGCGGCGGCGTCGTCGACGACGCCGCGTCCGGCGAGGCGCTCCTGGAGATCCATCAGCCATTCCTCCGTCGCAGGAGCCGCCGGCCGCGCGGCTCCGGTGCCGCACCGCCGGCGTAGCCGGCCGCGAGCGCCCTGTACGCGCGCGCGGTCTCCGAGCGCGGATGGGAGAGCACCATCGGTGTGCCGGCGTTGATCGAGCGCACCACGTCGCGGCTGCTGGGCACGAGCACGTCGGACGGGGCGCCGAGGATCGCCGTGACGTCGGCCTGGGTGACGCCGACGTTCGTGTCCGCGCGGTTGAGCACCGTGCAGATGCGGCTGCGCTCGTAGCCCATGAGGTCGAGGGTCTCGAGCCCCAGCTTGGTGTTCTTGAGCGACAGCGAGTCGAGCATCCCCACCAGGCATAGGTGGGATGAGCTGTCGATCGTCGCGATGACCTCCGGCGTGAAGCCCGGGGGCGTGTCGACCACGACGAAGTCGTTGCCGGCGCGGAGCAGCGGATAGAGCTCGCGCAGGAACTCGACGGTGACCGCGCCGGCCTGATCGGGGCGGGTCGGCGCCATCAGCACCCGGGCGCCGCTGGGGTGCGGGGTCAGGTAGGCGTCCACCTTCTCGGTGTCCAGCGATCCGCCGGAGCGGACCAGGTCGTAGATCGTCCGCTGGGGCGAGAGGCCGAGCGACAGGCCGACGTCGCCGAACTGCAGGTCCAGGTCGACGAGCGCGACCCGGTGCCCGTCGCCGGCGAGGGCGACCGCCAGGTTGGCGCTGGTCAGCGTCTTGCCGATGCCGCCCTTGGGCCCGAGCACGCAGATCAGCGCGCCCAGGACGGTGCCGGCGGCGGAGCCACGGCGGCGGGCCACGACCTTCTGCAGCGTGAACTGCAGCTGCTGCGCGGTCGACGCCGTGTCGACGCCGGGACCTGCGGAGAGCATCACGAGGTCGTCGGCGCCGGCGTCGAACGCGTGGCGGACGAACCCGTTGGCCGAGGCGCCGCACAGGACGACCGCGGGACGGTCGGGATAGCTGCGGGCTGTCTCGGCGAGGAACCGCAGGGCCAGCTCGGAGTCGGGCGTGCAGGCCAGCAGCACGACGTCGGTCGTGCGCCCGGCCATGGCGGTCCAGCTCTCCGGGAGCCCGCTGACGATGCCCGCCAGCTCGATGCCGGCCGTCTCGGCCAGCAGCTCGCGGACGTGCTGCTCGTCGACGCCGGCGTCGAGCGCGACGAGGACGGAGATGCTGTCGGTCGCCATCAGAGACCTCCCTGGTAGATCCGCTTGACCCCGGACTTGGTGGACCCCGTGCTGTCGAGCGGGATCGGCGGCTTGCCCGTCAGCAGCCGGTCGAGGACGACCAGCGACGGCCCGCTCGCCTCAGCCCCGGCCTGTGGCCGGAGGCTGACCCAGAGCTTCCCGTTGTCGGCGGTGAACGCGACCTGCGGCGCGTCCTGCTCCTTGACGCGCAACACGATGTTCTGGGTCTGGTTGGCGTTGCTGACGCCACCGGCGCGCGTCGTGCCCGGCTTGGGCGCGGAGAGCACCTCGACGTCCTGCAGCAGCACGCGCAGCACCGGACGGGGCCGGCCCAGGCCGTCGGCCTGGACGATGAAGCCGGCGAAGACGTCGACGTGGTCGCCGGACTGGATCTGGCCGATCATGCCGTGCGCGGCGTCCAGCGGGACGGTCAGCGCGCGCTCGTCGGGCCCGAGCCGGCTGAGCACCGAGTCGGTCGGCCGCGCGAAGTCGGCGGTCGTCAGCTGCTGCCCCGGGGCGATGTCGCGCACGGCGACCTGACCGCGCAGGCTGGCCGGATCGGTGATCGCACCCTCCTTGATGCGGTCGCGCTGGAACCCCGTCGCCTGAAACTGGCCCTTGCTGGCGATGCGGTCGCCGGAGCTGCCCTTGGGCAGCTCGCCGCGGGCCACGAGGACCGTGACCGGATCGGCGCGCTGGTCGAGGCTGTCCTTGTAGCGGTTGACGAACGTCAACAGCGCGATCACGGCCACGAGGCCGGCGCCGAGCGCCACGAGGACCGTGCCCTGGCGGCTTGACAGGAGTTTGCGGGTAAGTTGCACAGCGGTTCTCCTCAACGGGTGAGCACGGCGACGCACGCCCCGAAGGCGTTGACGTCGCAGGGTGTGGTTCCGCCGCCCGTGTTGAGCGTCTGGATGTACTTGATGAAGTGACCGACGATGTAGCCGGCGTCGCCGTTGGGGACGGGGTCGTCGCCCTGGCCTTCGCAGGGGTTGGCGAAGCCGTTGCCCGAGGCCGTCCAGCCGGTGACGTAGAAGGTCGCGAAATCGGTGACCGGAACGGTCGAGTTGCCGCTGCCGCTGAAGGAGCCGAACGGGGTGACGACCAGCTGCACGATCCGCGGGTCGTGCTGGTCGAGGTTCGGGAACTGGCTCCAGTGGTTGGGCGCCGTGCACGACGCCGGCTGCTCGGTGCCCAGGATCCGGTGGTTCATGCCGGCCGGCACCTGGTTGGTGGCGGCGCCCGTCTGGATGGCCACGCACTGCCAGGGCTGGGCGGTCCCCCACAGCGTCGACGGCGAGCCGGGGCAGGCGGTGGCGCCGGTGTTGCGCTGATACAGCGGGGCGCAGCCGCCGGCGAGCTCGTCCTTGAGCTTGCTGACGTTGGGATCGCAGTCCAGCGACTGGTTCTGGCTGCCGCCGACGACGCGCAGCGCGACGATGGGGTCGCCGACCTCCGAGGCGTTCTGCAGGCTGCCCTTGACGCCGATGCGCACGACCAGGTCGTGCGTGCAGCTGGTCTGCACCGAGCTGCAGCGCTCGAACGAGTTGGCCCACCCGACGCCGTTCTCGAGCACCTGCGCGGCCTGGATCGGCCCCGACCGGGGCTCCGTCGCGGCGAAGGCCCGCTGAACCGGGTTGGAGGACTCCAAGGCGCCCTTGCACTTGTTGCCGCCCGAGGTCGAGCACGTGTTGATGCCGACCGTCCCCTTGGTCTCCGTCCACGACATCGTGACGGGCAGCGGACCGGCGCCGGGCGCCACCGGGATCGTGGCCGCCGACGACCAGGTGTCGGCCGTCGCGTTGTAGGTCATGGCGTAGTCCTTGCCGCCGACCGTCGCCGTGAGCGTGGCGCCGACGGTGGTGACCGGGTTGCCGGTCCCGAAGTCGGCACGCGCCTGCACGGCGATCGTGCAGGACGTCGTCGAGACCGAGAAGTAGGGGTCGCCGCAGGTGCCGGGCACCAGCTGGACGTCGCGCAGCAGCGGCGCGCTGGGCTGCGCCCCGCTCGCGGCGGCCGACCAGCCGCGCAGGTAGAGGATGCCGGAGGTCGGCATGCCGCCGGCGGTGATCGACGCGGCCCCGTCGTAGCACTGGACCAGCGACTGCCCGCACGTCGTCGAGCTCACGCCCCCGAGCGCGATCACGACGCCGATGCGACCGGCGGTCGAGTCGACGGTGACCGGCAGCGGCGCGGACGCGTTGTCCCACACCGTCAGGCCGTTGCTGGTGCCGGCCTTGGTCAGCGCCACCGAGCCGAGGACGGCGTTGGTGGCCTCGTTGACGAACCATGCCCGCGCCGACTTGGGGTTGACGTCGGGCACGCCGACCGGCAGCGAGCCCTTGCTCTGGTCGATCTGCATGCTCGAGACGCGTGCGTGCGCGTTGACGAACCGGACCGCCGAGCTGGGGACCACGCCGGCCAGCGGCTTGAACAGCCACGGCAGGTCGGTCTCGGTCAGCTTGACGTCGATCATGCTGGCGCTGCACGGCGGGCTCTCGACGGTGTCGTCGGCCGGCGTCGGCTGGTTGTAGAAGGTCTTGCTGTTGATGAGCAGGTGGACCCGGCTGGCAGGCGTCCCGCCGATCTGCGCGTTGTAGACGTCGCCCGAGTAGTCGGCCGCCTTTTGCGTGATCGCGCCGTCGGCGCACGGGAACCTCAGCTCCTGCGCGGCGGCCAACGCGCCGGCGTCGGCCTGCGTCTGCAGATGGCGCTTGTGCACGAACCAGCTGCCCACGTCGACCACGAAGGTCAACGTCACGGCGAGCACGGGCAGCCAGAGCGCCACCATCACGACGACGGCACCGCCGTCCTCGGGGATCTGCAGGAGCAGGCGCCGCATCATGCGCAGCCCGCCGAGTAGGTCGTTGGGGGCGCCTCGAGACGCATCACGCTCGACGAGCTGATCGTCGTGCTCAGGCTGGAGAGCTGCGTGCCGATCAGCGGCACCCACGTGTAGGTGAACGTCATGCGCACCCGGACGGGGTCGCCCGGGTTCGAGGTGCCGTTGGGGAAGTCGATGCACACCGTTGCGGCGCTTGGCACCGAAGCGGTGGCGCCGTTGCGCAGCTCGCCCGTGTCGGCCTGGCCCTGGATCTGCGCCTGCAGCGACACGGCGCTGGCCGGGTTCGGCGCGCTGTTGACGGCCGCGTACCTGGCGGCCTCGGCCGAGAGGTGCGTGGCGTCGTTCCAGTAGTTGTATGCCTTGCCGAAGTCGAGCATGCCGAACAGGAAGATCGCCAGGAGCGGGAGCACCAGCGCGAACTCCACCAGTGCCTGTCCGTCCTGCTGATGAGCGAGTGAGCGCAGAGTGGACAAGAGAAGGTCACCTCGAGGAAGAAGAGGCGCACCGCCCCAGGGGTTGAGGTCCAACCCCCGGGGTGGCGCCTCCCGGACGCGGATCAGATCTGGCCCGCGACCGTGTTGAGCGTCGTCAGGACGTTGAGCCCGATCAACTGCAGGCCGGCGATGGCCCCCACGGACACCAGCGACAGGATCAGCGCGTACTCGACGAGGGCCTGGCCCTCCTCACGCTTGGCCGCGGCGCGGATGTAGCTCATGAGCATTTCGAACATGTGTTGTTTTCACCTCCCCCGCACGACTCGCAGTGACACGTCTTGGCGGCTCGTTGAAACCCTGCTCGATGTGAGGGGGGTTTCAGTGAGCTCGCCGCTGCATTGCACGGTGCAAAGCTAAGCCGCCCGACAGGCCTTCGAACACCGCTCTAGGTCGAGGTCGACCTAGACCTTCCGATCGACTGCGTCCAGACGTTCGGCCGTCGCCAGGCGCCGGCCCCGCGCCTACGGTGCGTGGTGAACTTGCGCGTCGGGTTTGCGCACGACCACAGGAGGAGAACCGCGGTGCGATCAGCGCTCACGACCATCACCGACGCGGAGGGACGCGTCATCTGCGAGCGGTGCCTCGTGGCCGACCGGCCGCACACGCGCCTGCGTGGGCTGCTCGGCCGCCGCGAGCTGGCCCGCGACGAGGGCCTTCTCCTCTGCCCGGCGCCGTCGATCCACACCTGGTTCATGCGCTTCCCGATCGACGCGGTGTTCCTCGATGGCCACCTGCGCGTCATCGGCGTCTCGCCCGACGTCGTGCCGTGGCGCGTGGCGGCACGCCACGGCGCACGCGCCGTGCTCGAGCTCGCCGCCGGCGAGGCCGGCCGGCGGCGCCTGGAGGCGGGCGCCTCGCTCATGCTGCTGGACAGCGACGGGGCTCCTCATGCCGCGTGAGCGCGACCGGATCTTCTGGAGCGACGGGGCCGGCGGCATCCACATGGTCGCCGCGACCCCGGCGGAGGCAGCTGGTCGGGCTCCCCGCGCTGCCGGCGACCGGGTATCGCGCACGAGCCTGGCGCTGGGCGCGGCGCTGGCGGCGCTCGCGCTGGCGCGCCACGGCCTGACGCGGGAGGGCGTGCTGGCGGCCGGTCTGCTGCCGGTGCTGGCCGTGCTGACAGGCATCGACCTGCGGTGCCGCCTGCTGCCCAACCGGATCGTGCTGCCGGCGCTGGTGGCGGTGCTGGCCTGGCAGATCGGGCTCGCGCCCCAGCGCACGGGCGAGTGGCTGGCCGCGGCCGTCGGCGCCGCCGTGTTTCTGCTGGCGCCCTCGCTGCTGCGACCCGGCGCGGTCGGCATCGGCGACGTCAAGCTCGCCGCGCTGCTGGGTGCCGCCCTGGGCGCCGAGGTCGCCGGGGCGCTGCTGATCGGCCTGGCGGTGATGGCCCCCGTAGCGCTGATCGTGCTCTGGCGGCGCGGCAGGGACGCGACGCTGCCCATGGGTCCGTGCCTGGCGTTCGGGGCTGCGCTGGTGCTGCTGGCCTAGATGGCTCAGGCCGCCTCGAAGACGCCGTCGCCGGCGATGCCCTGGTTGTGGGCGAAGCTGGCCGCGGCCAGCCGGTTGGGCACGCCGAGCTTGCGGTACAGGTTGCCGAGGTGGAACTTCACCGTCGGCTCGCTCACCCACAGGCGCTGGCTGATCGCGCGGTTGGACATGCCGCAGGCGAGAGCGCGGAGCATCGTCAGCTCTCGCTCGGTGAGGCCCGCTGCGCGGAGCTCGTCCTCCGGTCCCGGCGCGAAGCCGAACGCGTGGTAGACCGTCTCGTCGTAGGCCTGGCGCAGCGCCGACGGGATGTCCAGCGGGTTGATGCTCTTGACGATGTAGGCGCGGGCCCCATGGCCCAGCGCGGAGCGGATGTCGTTCTCCGCCGAGGAGGAGGAGAGGACGACGATCTTGACAGCGGGATGGGCCGAGTGGATGACCGCGAGGCAGCGCTGCCCGTCGCCGGCGCGCAGATCGAGGTCGATGACGACGACCTCGGGGCACCGCCGCTCGATCATCGACAGCAGCTGGTCGCCGCTGTGGGTGGCGCCCACGACCTCGATGTCCTCCACCCGCTCCAGCGCTCGGCGAAAGCCCTCGAGCATCAGCCGGTTGTCGTCCGCGATCAAGACGCGCAAAGCGGTACCTCCGTGTGTATCGAGCCGATATCCAACGGGCCTGGTCCTCCGTGCCAGGCTCACCGGCACGGTCGCCGACACGCACGGCGACCGCAATAGGCCGAAGGAATACACAACGTTCAGCCAGGTGAACGCTGGATGGCGCGGCCTGGTCAGGGTAGGGTCGCGTCGTGTCACCCCTCAGCGTCGCGCTGGTACTCATCGTCAGGGTCGCACGCCGCGGCGAGGTCCGGCCGCCGTGACCGATCCTGCGCGCGTGCTGATCGCCGATGGCGATGCATCGACCCGGACGGGCCTGCGCGTCACGCTGGCCGCGGCCGGGTTCTCGATCGCGGGTGAGAGCCGGGACGCCGAGAGCGCCGTCGTGGCCGCCCTGGCCGAGCGGCCGGAGCTGCTCGTGCTCGCCGCCGATCTGCCCGGCGGCGGTATGGAGGCGTCGCGCAAGGTCGCAGCTCTGCTGCCCGGCACACGCATCGTGATGCTCAGCCGCGACCCGAGCGGCGAGGAGCTGGTGGCCGCCGTCCAGGCCGGCGCGTCCGGCTATCTGGGCGAGGACGTCAGCCAGGCCCGCCTGCCGGCGGCGTTGCGGGGCATCCTGGCCGGGGAGGTCGCCCTGCCGCGGCGGCTCACCCAGCACCTGCTGGACGAGCTACGCGGTCGGAACGTCCGGCACGCCGTCGTCGACGCGCAGGCCAGCTCCGCGCTGACGACTCGTGAGTGGGAGGTCCTGGAGCTCCTCATGGAGCAGACGTCGACGGGTGACATGGCTCGGCGCCTGGGGATCTCGCAGGTCACGGTGCGCCGGCACGTCTCCTCGCTGCTCGGCAAGCTGGGGCTTTCGAGCCGGGCCGGCGTGGGAGACCTGGTGCGGCGCCGTTCATCGGAGTGAACGACAAAGGGTCGATCGAGCGATTGTCTCGGGGCCGCCGGGCGATCAACGTTCGCCGTGATGCAGCTCTTCGCCGACCTCGACCCGCGGATCTCGGTCCTCTGCGTCCGGGCGCGAGCGAGCGACCCGCAGAGCGACCGCACCCTCCTGACCGAGAATCGCGGAGGTCCTGCTCGAGGGGTACCTCCGAGCCCTGCGCGCGGAGTCGACCAGCCGGCTCGGCGGAGATGCCCGCGATCAGGCGGCCGGCGCGACGGCAACCGGCCCGCTCGGGGCATCCACGAGTCCGTGGCGGATCGCGTAGCCCGCGGCCTGCACGCGGTTGTCGACGCCGAGCTTCTCCAACAGCCGGGACACATGGTTCTTGACCGTGCTCGGGCTGATGTAGAGCTGCCGGGCGATGGCGAGGTTGTCGCATCCCGCGGCCAGCAGCGCGAGCACCTGCCGCTCGCGGCGGGAGAGCGCCAGCGCCCCAGGCTGCGACGCGCGCTGCGAGGCCACGAGGTTCTCTCGCACGTTGGCGAGCAGCGCACCGGCGACCTGGGGCGCGATCGCCGAATGTCCGGCCGCGGTGGCGCGGATGGCCTTGATGATGTCGGTGAGCTCCGCGTCCTTGAGCAGATAGCCCGAGGCGCCGGCTCGCACAGCCTCGAGCATCTCGGCGCAGTCGCTGGAGCCGGTGAACATCATCACGGCCGTCCCCGGGGCGGCCTCGAGCACGAGGCGCGTGGCCTCGATGCCCGACATCCCTGGCATGCGCACGTCCATGAGGACCACGTGCGGCAGGAAGCTCCGGGCCCGCCGGATGGCCGCCTCGCCGCTCGCCGAGTCGGCGAGGTCGAAGCCCTCGCTCGCCAGGAGGGTCCGCATCCCCGTCCGGAACAGCTCCGAGTCGTCCACGACCAGCACGCGAAGGCGTTGGCCGCGGGGCTGGTCGCTGTTGGTCGGGTCCACCATCCTCCCCAGGCTTATCGGTACGCCCCCGTCGTTTCTGAACACCCCGGCTCACGGTCGGACATCGGACTGGAAGATGGTCCGTGCGCCGCCATCGCCGTGCTGCGATCCATCTCACCGCGCCCGACACGGCGCTCGCGCACGAGCCACGCCTGGGCGAACGTCTCGGCGGTCAGGTCGTGCGCGGCGTCGGGATCGCGCGTCTGGCGCAGATGCTGGGCGTCGTGACGTCAGGCCGACGTCGCGATCCAGCCTGCGGGGAACGCTCCCGCGGGGACCAGGCCCGGGCGGTCGTCGAAGAACCGGCGGGCGACCTGCTCGGCGGGCCGGCCCTCGATCAGCGGCCGCAGGTCGCCGACCGTCAGCAGGACCGAGAGCGTCGCGCCGATCTGCAGGTCGGCCGCGTTGGGCTGCTCGCCCCCGAGGATCCCCTCGGCGACGAACGCGTCGATGCGGTCGAGCTTGGCGGGCAGGTCCGCGAGGTCGGCGGCCAGCCGCTGCGCGGTGATGCCGTGGTACTTCCACGTGCCGTGGATGAACTTCATGGCGAAGTCGGTGCCGGCCGGGTCGAGCGCGACCGCGCCGGGGCCGGCGAACGTGCCCATCGACTCGGGACGGAAGTGCAGCGCGCCCCACGGCAGGCGGCGTCCGAGATCCTGCAGCTCCTCGTCGCCCCAGCGCGCGGCGGCCGCCACCGCGGTGTCGAGGCCGCCGGGAAACAGCGGCGGCTCGGCGACGAGCTGCTCGAGGCGCTCGAGGATCGCGGTGGAGCCGTGGACCGGCTCACCGTCGACCAGCACACCGGGCACGGTGCGCTTGCCCTCGCCGTAGATCCGCTCCATCTCCTCAGATGAACGACCCAGCGGCAGCTCCACGCGCTCGTACTCCAACCCCTTCAACTTCAGCGCGGCCTCGACCGTCGCGCACGGGTGTGACGGCGGTAGGACGTGCACGACGATGCTGGGCTGCGCGGCCATGGCGCCCATCCTACGGCGCATTCCTGCGCGTCGCGCTCGATCAGGCGGCGGCCGCGAACGGCGGGTCCCCGAGCAGCTCGACGCCGTTGAGGAACGCGGTCTGCTGCATGGCGATGGCGGCGGCGGGGTGCGGCTCGGCGGTGGGCGGCGGCGGCAGCTCGCGGCCGGGCGCCGGCACGCTGAGGGCGCGGAAGTAGCGCTCCTGACCGGCCGGGAGGCCGAAGATGAGCATCCGCGTGGCCTCGGTGGCCAGCAGCGCGTGCGGCGTCTCGCGCGGGATGAACACCACCGCGCCCGCACCGGCGACGGTCTCCTCGCCGTCGAGGTGCACGGTGAGGCTGCCGTCCAGGACGTAGAGCGTCTCGTCGTCGAACTGCTGGCGGTGCAGGGGCGTCGAGGAGCCGGCGGGCATGACGACCTCGACGAGCGAGATGCGGTCACCGGTCTCGGCGCCGGTCAGCCGGAGGTCGACGAGGCGGTCGCGGTACCAGCGCGGCTCGCCCTCGCCGGCGGCGACGACGGTGGGCTGCGCTTCGCGGGGAGTCGGGGAGGTGGAGGGAGCGGCCATGGCGTGCACTGTGGCGACCGGCGCTTGCCGCCCGCTTGCCGCCGGCGTCGCCCACCTGGCGCGTGGCTTGCCACCGGCTTGCCGTCCGCCACGAAATCCCTGCTCAGCGTAAGGTTCCGCGGTTCCGCCGCTAGACCGCCATGCCCGCCAGCACGCGGCGCTGCAGGCCCGTCGTGTCGGCGTCGGGCTCCAGGCCCAGGCCCTCGACCAGCAGCCGCCGGCACTCGAGGTACTGCCGCAGGGCCAGCGAGCGCCGGCCCGAGCGCGCATGGGCGGTGATGAGCATGCGGTGCGCGCCCTCGTCGAGCGGATCGAGCGCGACCAGCCGGCGCCCGACGGCGGCGACCGCCAGCTCGTCGCCGGCCGCGCGATGCTCCTCGGCCAGGCCCATCAGCACGCGGTGCAGCAGCCCCTCGAGCTCCTCGCGCCAGACGACGGCCCAGTCGGCGTACTCCTCTTCCGGCAGCGGCGTGCCGGCCCACAGGCCGGCGGCGGCCTCCAGCGCCCCGCGGCGCGCCGAGCCCACGGTCGACAGCGCCTCGTGCGCCACGTCGGCGAAGCGCTCGCCGTCGACGCGGTCGCGCTCGTCGAGCTCCAGCAGGTAGGCGCGGTCGGCGTAGCGGATCGCGCTGGACTCCGCACCGGCCGGATCGAGCACCTGCCGTGCCCGCGAGACCGCGACCTGCAGCGCCGAGCGCGCCTTGTCGGCGGGCCGGTCGGGCCACAGCGACTCGAGGATCCGCTCCTCGGGCACGGGCGCGCCGCGATGGACGAGCAGGAACCGGACGAGCCGCGCGACGGTGGGCCGGCCCCACGTTCGCTCGTCGACCTCCCACGTGCCGCGGCGCAGCCGGAAGCCTCCGAGCACCGTGAACGACCGCGCCGGCGGCCGGCGCCGCACGCCGACGATCGCCTCCGACGCCGCGGCGGCGACGGCGGGATCGTCGTCGGTCGCCAGCGCCTTGATGGCCGCGGCCGCGTCGGGATGGCCCGAGGAGGCCACGGCGGGCGCCGCGGCGATCCGCACCGCCGCCGCCGGGTGGCCGGCCATCGCCAGCACGTCGGAGCTGTCGCCGAAGGCCGACCCGACGTAGCCGACGATCTCGGTCGCCGGCAGCGCGCCGGCGGCCAGCAGCTCCCAGAGCAGGCTGCGCAGCCGCGGCCACTCGGCCCGCACCAGGTGCGCGGCGGCGACCGCGTCGACCAGGCCGAAGGCGGTGATGACGTCCTCGTGGGCGCCCGCGACGTCGCCCGCCTGCTCGCGGATCCACGCGCGCTGGGACAGCAGCCGCGCGACGTGGTAGCAGGCCGCCTCGCGCCCGAGCGAGGCCTCGACCCGCGTCAGTGCCTCCTCCAGCACCGCGAGGGCGCGATCGCGATCGCCGATCTCGGCCAGCGCCGGGACCAGCGAGCAGACGAGGAAGTCGCCGAACATGATCGGCATGCGCGGCACGAGCGACAGCGCGAGCTCGGCGGCGCCGCGGGCCGTCTCGGCCTCCCCCCGCGCGGCGGCGGTCATCGCCACCGTCGCCGGGACCCACGCCATCGCCCACGTGTCGGGCGGCGTGCCGCCGGCCAGCGATGCGACCATGGCGTCGGCCTCGCGATGGCGGCCGACCTGCGCGAGCGTCCAGCCGCGCAGGACCGGGCCGAGCGTCCCGACGAACGGATGCGTGCCGCTGCGCTGCACCTCGGCGGTCAGGCGGTCGTTGAACTCCAGGGTCTCCTCCGCGCGGCCGACGTCGACGTGCGCGAACGCCGAGATCGCCAGGACGTAGAGCACCTGCTCGGGGCGGTCCATGACGTGCTGCACCGAGCGGAACTGCGAGAGCACCTCGTCGTGGCGGCCGCCGGCGAACAGCACGTAGGCGTCGCCGATCCGCGCGACCTGCGCGCCGGCGTCGCTCCCGGGCTGCGCGACGATGCCCTCGCGCAGGACGTACGCCGCGGCGGCCTCGCCCCGCGCCGCGTGCAGGATCGACGCCCACGCGGCGGCCAGCAGCGCGACCGGTCGTCCGGCGAGCCGCTCGGGCCGGGCGAACTGCGCGCCGACGCCGTCGACCTCGTCGAGGCGGCCGGACCAGTAGGCGGCCTCCAGCAGCGCGGCGCACGCCGCGTCGGCCGCGTCGCGCAGGCCGAGCTCCTCCAGGCCGGCGGCCGCGTCGCGCAGCACGTCGACCGCGTCTCCGAGCCGGCCCTCGGCCGCGAGCAGCAGCCCGTCGAGCATGCGCGCGCCGGGCGTGGAGCGCACGTCGGCGTCCAGGCGCGCCAGCCAGGCGCGGAGCAGGTCGCGCGAGGCGCGCACGAGCGTGGAGGCGTCGGCCAGCATCAGCCCCAGCGCGGGCTCGCCCTGCCCGGCCTCCAGCCACGCCTCGACGGCCTCGGCGCGCCGGCCCTCGGTGCTGAGCGCGGTCGCAGCGCGGCCGAGCAGCGCGGCGCGCTCGCCGTCAGGACGCTCGCGGCGCCAGCGGCTGCGCAGCGCCTCGCGGACGAGCGGGTGCCACGCGGTCGCGTCGGGGCGACCGGCGACCGGGCGCAGCGAGAGGCCGAGGCGGGTGGCGGCGTCGAGCGTCGCCGGCGTCAGCTCCAGCGCGGCGAGCACCGCGGGCGACAGCTCGTCGACCACGCTGGAGGCCAGCAGCGCCGCGCGCGCTTCGTCGTCGAGCTCGTCGAGCACCTCCTCGACGAGGAACTGCTCGATGGACTCGGCCGCCTCGGCGGCGTCACCCCGCTCGGCGCCGAGCGCCACGCCCAGCGGCCACCCCAGCGTGCGCGACATGGTGGCCTCGACCTCCGCGTCGGTCGGCTCGCGCCCCATCCGCGCGGTGAGCACCGCAGCGCATTCCTCACTGGTGAAGACGAGGTCGGCCTCCCCCAGCTCCACCACCAGCCCCGACGCGGTGAGCTTGGCCAGCTTGAGCGGCGGGCGGCGGCGCGACGCGACGACGAGGCGCAGCGGGCCGCCCGCGTCCGCCAGGAGCGCGCCGAGGACGGCGATCGCGCCGGGCGCGTCGCCCAGGCGCTCGACGTCGTCGAGGACGAGCACGAGCGGCTCGACCAGCAGGCGCTCCAGGTCGTCGACGAGGGCCTGCGCGGCGGCCGACGGATCCACGGCCTCGCCGCCGCCGCCGAGCTCGTCGAGCAGCACGTCGGCGGCGCCGGGAACGGTGCGGCGCACGGCCTCCAGCACGCTCACGACGAGCCGGCCGCCGTCGGCGTCGCGGTCGCGGCACGCATGCCACGCGGCCGTGCCGTCACGCTGCTCGACGGCCTGCTGGACCGCCAGCGTCTTGCCGTAGCCGGCAGGCGCGACGACGAGCAGGCAGCCGTCGTCCATCGCCCCCGACATCCGGGCCGCCACGTGAGGGCGCGGCAGCTGCGCCGCGCCGAGCCTGATCCCTGGTGCCACGACGCGCGCCAGCCTACCGTCAGGACCCAATTGCGCCAATGGCCTCCACGGCTAGTCCGTACTGCCGCGGCGTCAGGCGGATGTGCGACTGCTGGCTCATCGAACGCGGTCCGACGCCGATGGCCTCGACGGGCGGCGCGTTCTCCAGGTGCGGCACGACGACGACGGGCTCGATCGGCACCCACCGCGGCCAGCGCGCGGACCGCGTGGCGCCCGGTCCCGGCGGCACCGCGTCGCTGGACTCGCCCACCACCTCCACGACGCCGAAGACGCGCTTCCAGACCGGGGCGCCGCGGGTTCGGTCGTCGTGGGCGCTCTGCTCCGGCGTCGTCCGACCACTGGCGTCGATCGGCGGCACTGACGATCGCGGTCCGAGTGGCCCCGGAGCAAGGGGTCGTCCGCCGGCCTTCGGGCGGGGTGGGCCTGTCTGACGCGGTCCCACGGCGCTGAACAGGCCCACGCTCAAGCCGGCACCGTGATCGGCCCCGGCGCACCCCGGTTGAGTCCGGCGCGCTACGCGATGACCTGCAGGTGCTTCGGCAGGCCGGACAGGACCTCGGCGCCGTCCTCGGTGACGACCGCCAGGTCCTCGATCCGGACCCCGATCGCGCCCGGCACGTACACGCCCGGCTCGACCGTCACGACCTGCCCGACCGCGAGCGTCGCCTCGCTGCGCTGCGACAGGCGCGGGCCCTCGTGGACCTCGGCGCCGACGCCGTGGCCGAGGCCGTGGCCGAAGTGCTCGCCGTGGCCGGCGGCGGTGATGATGTCGCGCGCGACGGCGTCGACCTCGCGACCGCCGACGCCGGCCCGGACGGCGGCCAGCGACGTCTCCTGCGCTTCGAGCACGAGGTCGTAGATCTCGCGATCGCGCGGATCGAGCTCGCCGGTCGCGTAGGTGCGGGTGCAGTCGGACGCGTAGCCGTCCAGGCGGGCGCCCCAGTCGATCGTCACCAGCGTGCCGGCCGGGATCTCGACGTCGCGCGGCGCGGCGTGCGGCAGCGCGCTGTGCGTGCCCGAGGCGATGATCGAGGGAAACGACGGCGCCTCGGCGCCCGCGCGGCGCATGGTGAACTCGAGGTCGAGGGCGACCTCGCGCTCCGTGCGGCCCGCCAGGCCGCGGCCCAGCACCTCGGTGAGGGCCGCGTCGGCGAGCTGGGCCGCCGCGCGGATCGCGGCGAGCTCGCCGGGGTCCTTGACCATCCGCAGCTCTTCGACGAGGCCTCCGGCGGGCACGAGCTCCACGCCGTCGGCGACCTTCGACGCCAGCGTGCCGTGGTCCTTGACCGACACGTGCTCGTCGTCGAACCCGACCCGCAGCGGGCCGTCGGAACCCTCGGCCGGCGCGGCGACCGCGACGGCGCCGGCGATCAGGATCTCGGGCGCGACCGTGCGCTCCCAGGCGTCGTCGAGCTGCTCGGCGGACTGCGTCAAGTAGCGGAAGTCGGTGAGGAACAGGCGCTGGTCGCCGGGCCCGACGACCGCAAGGCCGTTGCTGCCGGAGAAGCCCGTCAGCCAGCGCACGTTGACGAGGTCGGTCACCAGCAGCGCGTCGAGCCCGCGCTCGGCGAGCTGCGCCGCGACGCGGTCGGGGCGGTCCATGCTCATTTCTGCGGTTCCTCCTGCAACGGCGACGACGTCGGCGCGCTCATGCTCGGGCTCAGCTCCTGCTTGATCCGGACGAGGGCGTCGCGGTACCCGTCGACGCCCTGGCCGCTGATCGTCGCGACGCACAGGTCGCGCACGACCGAGATGCGGCGCCACTCCTCGCGAGCCATGATGTCGGACAGGTGGACCTCGACGGACGGCAGCGCGGCGATCTCCAGCGCGTCGTGGATCGCCCACGCGTAGTGCGTCCACGCGCCCGGGTTGATCACGATGGCGTCGACCATGCCGTCGAGGCGGTGGAGATGGCCGACGAACTCGCCCTCGTCGTTGGTCTGGAAGAACCGCGGGTCGAGGTCGAGCGCGGTGGCGAACACGCCGATCTGCCGCTCGAGCTTGTCGAACGTCAGGTCGCCGTACACCGCCTTGGGCCGTCGCCCGAGCTGATCGAGGTTGACGCCGTGGAGCACGGCGACGCGTCGGCGCACTGGCGTCATGGGATCAACTCTCGCACGGCGAGCGCCAGATCGTCGTCGGGCACGTCCTGGCCGTGGACCACGTCGCCGGGAGCGCGGACCAGGACGAACGGCGTCCGCGCCTGGGACGTGCGCTTCTTGTCGAGGCGCGTGGTGGCGACGATCGCGTCCGGATCGACCGCCAGGCCTTCGAGCGTGGTGGGCAGCCCGTGCTCGGCCAGCAGGGCGGCGACCTGGCCACGCAGGTCCGGCAGGCCGCTGAGGCGCAGCGCGGCGAGCAGGCCCAGGCCGACGGCCTCGCCGTGGCGCAGCGTGCCGTAGCCGAGCTCGACCTCCAGCGCGTGGCCGACGGTGTGGCCGAGGTTGAGCACCTGGCGGCGGCCGCCGTCGCGCTCGTCGGCGGCGACGACGGCGAGCTTGGTGCGGGCGCAGGCCAGGATGACGTCGTCGTCGACCGGGCCGCCGGAGCCGATGCGGTCCCACAGCGGGCCGCCGGCGACGAGCGCGGTCTTGAGCACCTCGGCGTAGCCGGCGGCGTGCTCCTCGGGCGGGAGGGTCGCGAGCGTCTGGGTGTCGACCAGGACGGCGGACGGCTGGTGGTAGGCGCCCACGTAGTTCTTGGCCTCGGGCAGGTCGACGCCCGTCTTGCCCCCGTAGGCGGAGTCGACCTGGGACACCACGGTCGTCGGCGCCTGCACGATCCGCATGCCGCGCTGGTAGGCCGACGCGCAGAAGCCGGCGAGGTCGCCGACCACGCCGCCGCCGAGCGCGACCAGGTGGTCGGCCCGCGTGACGCCCTGGTCGACCATCGCGTGCCAGACGCGCTCCGCGGTCTGCAGCGTCTTGTGCTGCTCGCCCGGCGGGATCTCGATCACGCCGGCCAGGTCGCGCAGGCCGGCCAGGTGCAGGTCGCCGACCGCGCTGTCGGTCACCGCGAACGCGCGGCCCGCGAGGCCCGGCGCGTCCATGCCGAGCACGCCGCGGCCGACGAAGACGGGGTACTCGCCCGACGCGGCGTGCGCCCACGCCATGCGGGTGCCGGGCGGGGCGTCGGCCAGCGCGCGCAGCGCCGCGTCGGCGCGCACGACGACGCGAGCGTCGGCCTGGGGCAGGTGCGCCTGCGCGAGCGACTCGTACAGCGCGTGGCGCTCGGCGTGCAGCGCGGCGAACGCGGCGCGGTCGCGCGCCAGCGGGCGGTTGCGCCCGGCGGCGCGCTCCCAGGCCAGGTCGAGGGGCACGTCGACCAGCACGGTCGTGTGACCGGCCAGAGCCGCGCGCACGCGCTCCGACAGCACCGACCCGCCGCCCAGGGAGACGACGGCCTCTGCGTCGCCATCCAGCACGGACGCGACGAGCTCCTCCTCGGCGGCGCGGAACACCGCCTCGCCGTCGGTGTCGAAGACGTCCTCGATGGAGCGCCCGAAGCGCTGCACGAGCAACGCGTCGGTGTCGACGTGATCGACCCCGCGGGCCGCCGCGAGCTCGCGGGCCAGGGTCGTCTTGCCCGCGCCCATGAACCCGATGACGACGGTCAGCCGACCCACGCGATCCGCTCGCGGTAGCGCTGCACGGCCTCCTGCACGTCCTCGATGTGGTCGCCGCCGAACTTGCGCCGGTAGGCGTCGGCCATGACGTAGGCGAGCATCGCCTCGCCGACCACGCCGGCCGCCGGCACGACGCAGGAGTCCGTGCGCTCGCGCAGCGCCTGCGCGGGCTCGTGGCTCTCGATGTCGACCGAGCGCAGCGGCTTGGTCAGCGTGGGGATCGGCTTCATCGCGACGCGCGCCACCAGCGGTAGCCCGGTCGTCATGCCGCCCTCCAGGCCGCCCGCGTGGTTGGTCTCGCGGAAGTAGCCGCGCTCCTCGCTCCAGAAGATCTCGTCGTGCGACTGCGAGCCCGGCGCGCCCGGCAGGTCGAACCCGTCGCCGAACGCCACGCCCTTGGCGGCCTGGATCGAGCAGAGCGCGCCGCCGATGCGGCCGTCGAGGCGCTCCTCCCACGACACGTGCGAGCCGAGGCCGGGCACGAGCCCGAAGGCCACCACCTCGAACACGCCGCCGATCGACTCGTTGGCCTTGCGCTGCACGTTGATGTGGTCGACCATCGCGCGGCTGGCCTGGGGGTCCAGGCAGCGGACCTTGTCCTCGTCGACGCCCTCGAAGTCCGCGACGGTCACGAGCGTCGCGCGCGGCGCCACGTAGACGTCGCCGATCTGCACGACGTGGCTGCGGATCTCGACGCCGAGCGCCGCGAGGAAGGCCTTGCACAGCGCACCGCCGGCGACGCGGGCCGCCGTCTCGCGGGCGCTCGCGCGCTCGAGCACGTTGCGGACGTCGGTGAAGCGGTACTTCTGCACGCCGACGAGATCGGCGTGACCGGGGCGCGGCAGGTGCACCTCGGGGATCTCGGCCTCGACCGGCCACGGGTTCATCCGCTCTTCCCAGTTCGCGTAGTCGCGGTTGGGGACCTCGAGCGCGATCGGCCCGCCCAGCGTCCGGCCGTGGCGCACGCCCGCGGTGACGTTGGCGTGGTCCTTCTCGATCTTCATGCGCCCGCCACGGCCATGGCCCAGCTGTCGCCGGGCCATGTCGCGATCGAGCGACTCCTGGTCGAGCTCGAGCCCTGCGGGCAGGCCTTCGACGATGCACGTCAGGCCCGGTCCGTGGGACTCCCCTGCGGTGATGAGGTTCAGCGCCATGCGGCGCCGAAGTCTATGGAGCCGGGACCGTCAGGACCGTCGAGGTCTGGTCGATGCCCTGGCCGTCGGCCGTGTCCGCCACGCTCTGCGGGACGTTGGCGACGTCCGGCGTGCCCACCGGGTCCTTCTCGACGAGCAGCCCGAGCTTGGACGAGTAGTTCCAGGCGGCAAGCACCTCCGGGTCCTCGGCGACGACCTGGCGGATGTACTCGCGACCGGCCTTGGACTCGCGGGCGCGGGCCTGGGCCGCCTTGGCGGTCGTCGCGGCCTTGGCCTTCGAGACGCTGACCATGTCGAGCTGGTACTGGACCAGGCCGGCGGTGCCGCTCTGCAGGTCGAAGAACTCGGTGTCGCCGGCCACGAGCTCGATCTGCTCGCAGCTGTCCTCCGACGGCTGGCACGTGCCGTCGCCGGAGGGGACCGCGTCGGCGTCGACCAGGAAGATGGCGGTCTTGCCGTCGTCCTTGAGGCCGAGGTAGACGAAGAACGGGTTGTCGGAGGACGGCAGCGGCGTCAGGCGTGCGACGTTGTCGTAGGTCTTCTCCGCCCCCGACTCGCCGAAGCGCAGCTTCACCCGATAGGTGTCGACCGAGCTCGACTCCTGCTTCTTGGTGTCGGTCGTCGTGTCGGGCGGGGTGGTGGTCGGCGGCGCGGCCGGCGTGTCGCTCGACCCGCCGTTGGAGCCGCTCGAGGACGGGGAGCCGCTGAGGCCGTCGGCCAGGCTCTTGGTCGTATTGACCGCGTCGGTGACGGTCTGGTCGACCTTGGGCTGGTGGTGCTGGACGAACGGGTCGCGAACCTTGCCGGAGCGCTGGACCTTGCCGGCCGCCTGCGCCTCGAGGCCGACGACCTCGGCGCGAGCGACGTCGCGGTGGTTGGCCAGGCCGTTGGTGGTGGTCTGCGGGACGGACGCCACGTCGGTGCCGGCGTCGGAGCTGCTGCCGCCGAGCACGATCGGCACGGCGATCAGGGCGACCACGAGCGCGATGGCGACGGGCCATAGGCGCTTCTCGACGAGGTCGTGCAGGACGTTCTTGAGGAAGCTCATCGGTCACTCCCGATCAGGCTGGCGGTGGCGGTCGAGCCGGCCGGCGCGGCGCCGGTCGACGGGGCGGCACCGGCGGTCAGGCCCTCGTCGGCGGGCAGGAGATAGGCGGTGACGGCCACGGTGGCCGACACGTCGGGGAAGCCCTCGGGCCCGGCCTTCAGCGCCACGCCGTCGACCGTCAGCAGGCGTCCCTTGACGCTGATGCTCTTGCCCTTCACGGTCGTCAGCGAGTCGAGCGAGCGCAGGAAGCGCTGCATGTTGAAGAACTTGCCGTCGAACTCGAACGAGAACGGCATGGTCGGGAAGCCGGCGGTCCCGACGGCCGCACCGGGCGGCAGCGCCGTGGTGATCGTCGACGCGGGGGTCGAGGTCGTCGCGCCGGCCGCCGGGGCCACGGGCGCAGCGACGGGGGCCGCTCCGGTGTTGGCGCTCAGCTTGATGGACCGGAAGTCGATGCCGCTGTCGTGCGCCGTGTGCTCGAGCTGGTAGACGAGCGACGGCACGTCATCGTCGACGGGGACGGCCTTGCCGAGCCGGGCGACCGTCGCGTAGTCGGAGTTGTAGCGCCGGCGCGCGGCCTCGGCGCTGGCGGCGCCGGCCTGCGCCGTGGTCAGGCGCTGCTGGGCGGCGGTCACCTGCACGGAGACGTCGGACGCCTCCTTGCGCTTGGGGCTGAGCGCGAGGAACCAGAACGCGCCGAGCACGGCGACGAAGCCGAGGACGCTCAGGACGGTGCGATCACGTGCGGTCACGGGGTGACGCCTCCCGAGGCGGCCGGCGTGGTGGTGGACGGAGTGGTGGAGGCCGACGACGCCGCGGGCGTCGTCGACGAGGCGGTCCCGGTGGCGGCCGCCGTCTGCGTCGTGCCGCCGGTGACCGGGACCGGCGCGGCCGGCTGCTCGTAGAACACGACGATCTTGAAGAGCGGGAAGTGCGAGGAGCCGCCGCGGCAGTCCGCCGAGCCGCCCGAGGCGGCGCCGGCCCCGGCGGCGGCACCGGCGACCTTCGCCGCCTTGGTGGAGTCCTCGAGGCTGACGCGCTGGACGCCGTCGATCAGGCGCAGCCGGGCCATCATCTTGGCCACCGACGCCTGGCTGGTCGTGCAGCCCTCGATCTGGATGGCCGGCACGCTCAGCGCGCCGCGCAGGCTGCTACTGCCCCCGCCGACGCTGACCGTCGGCGACGTCGTGCCCGTCAGGGCGGTCAGCCACGCGTTGGTCGGCAGGACCCGAGCGACCTCTCGCAGGGAGTGCGCCCAGTCGAACCGCGATGCCGCCAGCTGGGAGACGGTGTCGACCCGCTTGGTGCGGACCGAGGAGAACTTGGTGTAGCTCTGCAGCGACTGGGCGTTGGCCTCGGCCTCGGTGGCCTGCTGGGTGACGCGGGCCAGCTCGGACTTCTTCTCGTCGACCGACTTGCCGGACTGGACCGCCGCGCCGGCCATCACGACGAGCAGCGCGAGGGCGCCGAGCAGCAGGTAGGCGCCACCGGCGGACCGGCCGGCGGCACCGCCGGCGCCGCGCTGCTGGTCGGCGGGGATGAGGTTGACGGCCCTCATGCGTGCGGAGCCTCCTCGACGGCCAGGCCGGCCGCGATCGTGAGCAGATGGGGATCCATGCCCTCCGGCGTGCCGTCCACCGTGCCGAGCTCCACGGCCAGGCCGAGCTCGGCGCCGAGGGCGTCGTCGAAGCCGGGCACGCTGGCGGCGGCGCCGGTCAGCACCGCGCGCTGGACGCGCAGGCTCATGCCCTCCTGGGCGTGGTGGAAGTCGAGCGAGTTGCGGACCTCGCCGCCGATCCGGCGCACGCCGTCCAGCAGGACGCTGCGCGCCTCTTCGGCGATCCCGTCCTGGTCATCGGACTGGACCTCGATGACCGGGGTGACCAGGCCGACGTGGCGCAGCCACCCGCGAGCGTGCTCGAGGGTGAGCGCCTTGCGCTCGGCCAGCTCGACGGCGATGGCCTCGAGGCCGCCGCCGACGACGCGGGTGAAGAGGCAGGTCGTGCCCTCGGCCACCGCGAGGTTCGTGAGGCCGCCGACCGACAGGTAGAGCACCGGCTCGGGCTCGTCGGTGTGCGACGGGCGGTGCAGCGCGCGGATCATGGCGAAGGCTGAGAGGTCGATGCCCTCGGGCTTGAGCCCCGCCGCCCGGCAGGCGGCCGTCACCCGGTCGACCATGTCGCGGCGGGCGGCCACGATCAGGACGCGCTGGCGGGGGCCGTCCTCGGTCTCGACGATATCGAGCGGCTGGTAGTCCAGGACCGCGCTGTCGAGTGGCATCGGGATCTGGTCCTGCGCCTGGAAGCGCACGGCCGCCTCGAGCTCCTTGGCGTCGGCGATCGGCGGCAGCTCGATGACGCGGACGACGATCTTCTGGTTCGCGATGCCGATGCGGACCTTCTTGTCGAGGCCCTTGTTGTCGCGGTAGAGCGATCGGAGGGCCTCGGCCAGCGCCGCCACGTCGTTCACCTCTCCGTCGCGGACGACGCCGGTCTCCAGCGGAGCGACCGCGGCGGTCTTCACCGACACGCGACCGTTGACGGTCACCGCGGCGACGTGGATGGCGGAGGGCTCGATCTCGAGTCCGACGATGGTGGATGCGCGTTTGGCCATGGGTTCAGGGCAGTGGGTCGACGGTGATCGGCGGCGCCTTGAGCACACGCCCCGACACCCTCGGTTGTTCGTCCAAGGGCGCCGGCGCTTGAGCGCTCGAGGTCATCGGCGGGTCGCTAGAACCGGTCCAGGTAGCTGCTGACCAGCGAGTCGCCGGCGAAGAAGGCGACGAGGGCCCCGGCGGCCATGAACGGCCCGAAGGGCACTTTGGCGCGCCGTCCCTCCGACACGCCCTTCATGGCGATGATGGCGGCGCCGACGACGACGCCGAGGATCAACGCGATGAAGAGCGCCGGCACGACGGCGCGGCCCAGGTAGAGGCCGAGGACGCCGGCGAGCTTGACGTCGCCCATGCCCATCCCCTTGTTGTGGATGAGCGCCGGCAGGTAGAAGAACAGCAGGGCACCGGCCCCGGCGGCGAGCTGCTCGGGCAGGTACGACGGCTCGAGCACCGCGCCCAGCGCCACGGCCAGCACCGCTGCGGGAGCGGTCAGCCGGTTGGGGATGATCTTGTGGTCGAGGTCGATGACCGCGATCGGCACGAGGAAGGTCACGAGCACCAGGCCGAGCACGACCTGGAGCACGTCGTCGCCCTTGAGCGCGACGACGAGCACGTAGAGCGTCGCGGTAAGCGCCTCGACGAGGGGATAGCGCACGGAGATGCGCTCGTGGCAGCCTCGGCAGCGGCCACGCAGCAGCAGCCAGGAGACCACCGGCACGTTGTCGTAGGGGCGGACCGGCGCGTCGCACCCCGGGCACTTCGAGCCGGGGCGCACGAGCGACTCCCGGCGCGGCAGGCGCCAGGAGACGACGTTGAGGAACGAGCCGATGATCAGGCCGAGCAGCGCGGCCGGGGCGAGGGCGGGGGCCATGTCCTGGTAGTCGGCAGCCTCGCCCGCCGCCTTGACGTGGACGTGTCCGATCCGGCCGGGCTAGGGGTGCCGTAGGCGGCCAGCGAGGCTGAGCCCCACGACGGCCAGCCGTCGCCGCCGGAGGTGGGTCCCCAGTCGCGACAGCGACACAGTCTCCTATGTGCCCGGCTGGATCTCGCGCCAGCTGTTCTGGATGATGCCCGCCGCCGCGAGGCTCCTGACCGCGTCGTAACCGTGGTCGTCGAAGCGGATGTTCAGGCCGCTCTCCCCTGCGTCCATCCGGCCTGGGCCGTCGATGATGACGCCGCCGTTGATGAGCGTGGTGCCGCTGGTGATGATCAGCGACGCCGAGGACTGCGTCGGCGAGCCGAGCGTCGGCGGCACGCCCATGTTGGCGTGGTAGATGACCCCGTTGAACTGCGTCGAGCCGCCGAGCGTCAGGCTCGAGTTGGCGTTGAGGAATATGAGGAAACCGGGGGCGGCGGTCGTGTTCCAGGCGTCGGACCCGCTGTAGGAGCAGTTGCCGGTTGTGTTGACGACCACCACCTTGCCCGCCAGCGAGCTCGGGCACCCTTCGAAGTACGTCGACTCCGCCCAGGCGGTGTTGACGAACCGGGTGATCTGGTCCTGGCTGAACACTGGCGCCGCGGAGTATTTGTCGACGTGCGACTGGAAGCCGCTGATCTGGTTGTTGAGCAGGTCGTTCCAATCCGCATCGGTCCTCGTCGGCGCCCGCCCCAGCGGCTGGCCCAGGCACGGTTCCGAGGCGGTCTCGGCCGGCGGCCCGCCCGGCTGCCCCGCGCCATCGGGAACGTCGCAGCGCACGGCGACGATGCCGCCGTTGGACTGGATGATCGGGCCATTGTGCAGGCCGTTGTTCCTGATCGTCAGCGTCCCGGTGATCAGCGCCGCGTGCGGCACGGACTCGGCCTGCGTCTGCTCCTGGACGAGCGACACGATGACGCGCGTACGGCCGCGCACCGTGGCCTGCGCGCGGACCCACACCTTGCCGTCGTTGTTGTAGTCGCAGCCGCACTGGTTGCCGACCCGCGAGTCGGCGAAGTAGTCGCCCAGAGTGCCGCTGTTGTCGTAGACGTTGGTCCTCCAGGTGATCGCGACGTTGCTGTCGGCGCCGGGGACCAGGGACGTCAGCTCGCCGCTGCTGGGGCAGAAGGCGCCGCCGGGGCAGGGCAGGAAGCCGATCGTCGGATGGGTGGTGGTGCCGCCGTCGTTGGCGCCGTTTTTCCCCGCCCAGTGATGGGAGATCTGGGTGATCTGCGCGTTGAGCGCCGCCTCGGCGACGTTGAAGGCGGTCTCGCGCTGGCGCTGGGCGCCCGTGAGCTTGGACTGCCCGTCGACGAACGTGACGGCCCCCAGACCCATGGCGAGCATGAGGGCCATCAGGACGACGGCGACGATGATGGCGACGCCGTCCTCGTCGTGCAGGAGGCGGATGCGGGTCTTGGTCATTGGACGTTGATGGGGGGTTCGGTGTGCGTGTTGGGCAGGCCGCTGGGGTCGGTGACGGTCAGCGTGATCGTGTGCCAGCCAGTCGTCGTCGTGTAGCGGAAGTACGCCGAGTCGCTGATGCTGTGGGGGCCGCAGGTGCCCACCGATCCGGTGGCCAGCGGGTCGTACCAGCAGTAGGTCAAGGGGTCGTTGTCGGGGTCCGTGGACGTGCTGCCATCGAGGACCAGGACGCCGCCGCCGGCCGCCATCTGGGCGAACGCTGCGATCGGCGCGCGGTCCTGGTTGCGCAGGTTGACCCCGGTGCTGACCTGCTGCTCCTTGGGCCCCGTGGCGGGGTCGATGTCGACGAACAGATCGACCCGCACACGGCGGATCTGGTCGTTGACGGCCGAGTCGAACGTGAACACTGGTCGGGTGGCGCCTTGGTAGGTGTTGACGATGTCCTGGGCAACGACCTTGGCGTTCGACCAGCCGGCGCCCGGGCAAGCGGACGTCGCGCTGGGCGCCACGGTGCTGGACGTGATCGTGCTCGGCGGCATCGCCATCGTCCAGAACCGGCGCGTCGCGGTGTCCAGGCAGTAGCGGACGAACTGGATGTTCTGCGCGTTGCCGGCCGGCGGCGTCCCTGACGACGCGACCGTCTCGAAGATCAGGTCGTAGGCGCTGGCCAGCGACACCGCGTTGGGCTGTAGGGCGGTCGGCGTCGCGAGGTTGCGCATCTGACGGGCCATCAGGTCGGTCGCCGTCCGTGCCCGGTCGGTCGACTCGGTGCGCACCTGGTTGTCGCGGATGTTGCGACCGAAGACGTCGAATGCCCCGTAGGTCGCCATGAGGACGAACGTCAGGATGGCCATGGCGGCCAGCAGGCCGACCAGCGTGAACTCGCCGCGCTCGGAGCGCATCACGACTGGACCCTCTGCGCCGCGGACTTGGCGCCTTCCAGACCCTGCGTGTCGATGGCGCTGACGCAGTAATCGAAGTCCTTGTTGTTGCCGATCGGGTCGGTGTACGTCGTCGCCGGCCCGTTGGAGTAGCTGATGGGGGTCGTCTGCGCCGAGCAGACGCTGGTCGTCATATGGGCCGAGCGGTAGATGGCGTACTTCTGGACCGAGGTCTGGGCATCAGTCGACGCCGTCCATGTCAGCGTCACGCTCTGGTTGCCGCCGTTGCCGGTCACCGGCCAGGTGACCAGCGTCGGCGTGGTCGGCGCCGTGTTGCTGGCGGACTGCGTCGACGTCTGCGGGGCCGACCGCTGCCCCTCGCGGACGGCACCGTCCAGGGTGTCCAGCGCCACCACCCAGTAGGTCGCGGTGACGCCCGTCGGCGGGTTCGTGTCCGTGCAGCTCAGCGCCGCGATCTGCTGGCAGATCTGCTGGGGGGTGCCCGACCCGTTCTGACGGTACATGGTGTACCCGACCAGGTCGCCATCCGGCGGCGCGTTCCACGAGCCGGTGACCGACCCGCTGCCGGCGCCGGTCAGCGAGAAGCCCGTCGGCGGGAACGGGATCCGGCGGTTCAGGACGATGCCGACGTCGAGCTCGTTGCCGTGGATGCCGCCGGCGTCCTGCACGCGGGCGCCGACCAGGTAGGTGCCGTCGAGCACCTCGCCGTTCGCGGGCGAGGTCTCGGCGGCGGGTGCGCTGTTGCCGAGGTTCCACGTGAACGTGCCGCTGGTCCCCGACCAGGTGGTGGGGCCCTGGTCCACGCCGCCCAGCAGCCAGTTCACCTGGTTGGCGGACTGGTCGCTCGTGGCCGTGAAGTGGATGGCGCTGACGTTGGCGCCCCCGCCGCCGGGCGTGATCGTGTAGCCGTTGGCGGTCGCGGTCCCGACGTCGGGCGTGATCGCCGTGATGGCGCCGTAGGCCGAGAGGCCGGGGAACGGCACGGTGGCCTGCTGGATCACGTAGCGCGATCCCGCGCCGCGGTCCCACGTCACGAGCGTGACGAGGCGCTTGAAGTCGTCGGGCTGGGCGTCGCAGGTGCCGGCCGGGATGCTCGTCCCGCTGGGGCAGCCGGTGGTGGTGGACTGCACCAGGCCGTCGACCTGACCGTCGAGGTTCGTGTCGAGGCCGCAGTCGCCGGCATCGGCGCCCGGGCTGCCGCCCGTGCCGTTGATGCGGGGCGGCGTCCCGATCAGCCCCGTGCACGTCGCCGCGGTGGCCGCCACCGCCGGGCGGGCGCAGAACGTGCCGGCGACGTGGGCGCCCGTGGCGTCGCCCGGGTCGTCGACCGAGCAGACGCCGAGCGACACCGTGTAGGTGATGCCGCGGCGCTTGATCGTCCAGCCCGACCCTCCGGCGGAGGCGAAGCCGGGCATCGCCTGCACCGACGCCACGACGGTCGAGGGACGCAACGTCTGGTACTTGACCGACCGCGCCGACTCGATGAGCTCGCGCCCGAGCGCCAGGCCCTGCTCACGCGCCTTGTTTGAGGTGGTGGTGCCGTTGGCGGTGTTGACGATCGTCGTGACGCCGAGGATCCCGACCAGCAGGATCAGCGCAGCCATCATCACCTCGATGATCGTGAAGCCATCCTGGTTGCGGGGCGTGTGCGGCCGAGCCATGGCCCCCGGGGGATCGGCAGCACCGGCCCCTGGGGACAGGCCCACTCGGCGGATGGACGAGTCCGGCTCGCGTGGGGTGACGGGCGTCACCACTGGTTGCCGTCGGCGTCGGCGGCCTTGCAGGACCCCACGCCGGCCGTCGTGCACGTCCGGGTGGTGATCGCGCTGGTCCGCGTGATCGTGAAGGTGTTGTCGGACTTCGACGTCTGGGCGACCGAGAAGCCGCCCTGCGCGCTGATGGCCGCGTAGGCAATGCCCGGGGCGACCGGCGTGTCGGCGCTGGGGCACTGGGTGTAGTCCTGGTTGCCGGCGAAGCACGCCTCGACCAGCGAGACGGCGTTGCGCACGTCGGACTTCGCTGCCGCATCCTGCCCGCGCTGACGGTAGGCAAGGAAGGTGGGCAGGGCGATCGCGGCGAGGATCCCGATGATCAGGATCACGACGAGCAGCTCGATGAGCGTGAAGCCGTCCTCGCCCGCGATGGAGTGTTTGATGCCAAGCTTGGGGGGCGCCATGACACCCGGGTGATCGGCAGGTCGGGTCGCGGCCGCTAGCACTGCGACGCCCGGCTCGGCGGATGGTTGAGCAGCGCTCCGCAACGCGCGACGGCCCGCAGCGCGGGCCGGAAACGACGCGAGGCGGGCCGAAGCCCGCCTCGCAAACGGCACTGCTGATGGGTCGGGTGCTACCAGGTACCACCGGTCGGGCAGCCGGCGACGGCCGGCTTGTCGCATGTGCGGGTGTAGACGCCGGTGGCGCTACGGGCGATCGTGAACGTCGTGCCGGACTTCGACAGCATCGCGACCGTGTAGCTCGTGTCGGCGGGCGTGGCCACCACGTTCTGAGCCAGGGGGCTGTCACCGTTCGGGCAGCCGGTGTAGGTCTGGTTGTCGGTGTAGCAGGACTCCATCTGGGAGACCGCGTTGCGGACATCCGACTTCGCCGAGGAGTCCTGGCCCTTCTTCTGCTGGCCGAGGAAGCTCGGCAGGGCGATCGCGGCGAGGATGCCGATGATCAGGATGACGACGAGGAGCTCGATGAGCGTAAAGCCCTCGTCCTCGTTCTTGAAGCGCTGAAGCAAGACGATCCCTCCTGTGAGATCTCGGTTGGTGGCCTTCGTGTGCGGAGGGCTGACGTCCCGTGGTTGACGTCCGGGGATCAAGGTCTTGGCAGCAAGTCCCATAGGTTCCCGGCGGTCGGTCACCGCACAGTCGTGGTGATCGGCGCGCCTGGTGCGGTCTTTCGCTCCGGTGCCTGTTTCTTGGACGGCTGTACTACGGTCGGGACCCCAGGGCCCGGCGTGACACCATGCACCCGTGCTCGTCCGCCGGATCGTCCTCGCCTTCTGCGCCCTGTTCCTCGTCGCGGTCGTCGCCGCCTCGGTGGCCAACCGCGAGGCGCAGAAGACCCGCGCGACGGCGCCGCCCACCACCGTCGCGTCAGGACCGCCGCCGCCGGTGGTCACGGGCAGCCTGCCGGGCGACGGCACCGTCCGAGCCCGCGTGGGCGACGCGGTGACGATCACCGTCCGCACCCCTCAGCCCGACGAGGCGTCGATCACCGAGTTGGGCGTCACGGCCCCGACGTCGTCGGACGTCCCGGGGATGCTCGAGTTCGTCGCCGAGGCGCCCGGGCGCTACGACGTCCACCTCGACGACTCAGGCGCGAAGGCCGGCACGATCGTGATCGTGCCCGCCGGCGGGTAGCCCGCTAGGGGTGCCGTCGGCGGCCAGCGAGCCCGAGGCCCACGACGGCCAGCCGTCGCCGCCGGAGGTGGGTCCCCAGTCGCGATAGCGACACGGTCTCCTAGTCCGTCTCGGCCTCGGGCGCGGTGGGCTGCCTGGGCGTCTCTCCGGCGGCCTCCGCGGCCGCGCGGCGCTCGGCCTGGGCGTCGTGGTCGGCCAGGAAGGTGCCCGTCCCCTCGCACCACGCGCACGGGACCTCGGAGGGCGAGCCGCCCAGGTTGGAGATCAGCGTCCCGGTGCCCCGGCACACGGTGCACGGGACGGGCTCGGCGGCTTCGGGTGTCTCTTCGTCGGCGCTCACGGCGCCGCGAGCGTAGCGGCTTGCCACCCGACACCGGGGTCCTCCCGTCGGCAGGCGACCCGAGGCGGTCCGGCCGGATCGCACCGAAGTGGTCCTGTGCGCCGGACCAGTGCGCCGGTAGCGTCGCGCGGATGCAGCATCTCGCCCCCTCCTCCCCCGCCGCCCGCGCGTCGGCGCTGCGCGCCGGCCTGGTCGCGCTGGCCACCGTGCAGCTCGTCCAGGGCCTGCTCCTGGCGCTGGCGCCAGGCGCGTTCTACGACGCCCTCGCCGACTTCGGGCCCCGCAACGACCACGACCTCCGCGACATGTCCGCGTTCTACCTGGCGTCGGCGGTCGTGCTCGCGCTCTCCGTCTCGCGCCCCTCGTGGCGGGCGCCGGCCCTCGCGCTCGTCAGCCTGCAGTTCGCGCTGCACACCGTCAACCACGTGATCGACGCCGGGGCGAGCGACCCGTCGTGGGTCGGGCCGCTGGACGTCGTCACGCTCGCGCTCGGGACGCTGCTGATCGGCTGGCTGTACCGGGCCGCCGCGGCCGCCGCCGAGCCGGAGGGCGGGCGATGAGGATCCTCGTGGCCGGCGCCACCGGCGCGATCGGCCGTCCGCTGGTCGACCGCCTGGTCGCCGACGGACACGCTGTCGTCGGCACCACCCGCCGCGAGGAGCGCGCGCGGACCCTGCGCGAGCGCGGTGCCGAGGCGGTCGTCCTCGACGCGTTCGACGCCGGCGCGCTGCGTGCGGCGGTCTGTGCCGCCGAGCCCGAGGTCGTGGTCCACCAGCTCACCGCGCTGCCCCAGGCGCCCGATCCCAAGAGCATGGCCGCGGCGGTCGCGCTGACCGGCCGGCTGCGACGCGAGACCGTGCCGGCGTTCCTGGCGGCCGCACGCGAGGCCGGCGCCCGCCGCGCGCTCGTACAGAGCATCTCGTTCGTCACGCGCCCCGACGGCCGGCCGGTGCACGACGAGGACGCCCCGCTCGACCTCGACCGCCCCGCCTTCCGCGACAGCGCCTCCACGGCCCGCGAGCTGGACGCCGCGACGCTCGGCGTCGAAGGATTGGAGGGCGTCGTGCTGCGCTACGGCTTCTACTACGGCCCGGGCACGTGGTACGACAAGGACGGAGCGATGGCCACCATGATCCGCAGGCGCGCCTACCCGATCATCGGCCGGGGCCGGGGCCGCATGTCCTTCGTGCACGTCGACGACGCGGTCGACGCGACCGTGCGCGCCCTCGAGCATGGCGCGCCCGGCGTCTACAACGTGACCGACGACGAGCCCGCCACCGCCAGGGAGTGGCTGCCCGAGGCGGCGCGGCTGCTCGGCGCCCGGCGCCCGCTCTGGGCGCCGCCGCTGGTCGCGCGCCGGCTGGCCGGCGACGCGGTCGTCCACTACGCCACGACGCTTCCGGGCAACGCCAACGCGCGCGCCCGGGCGGCCTTCGACTGGGCGCCGCGTCCGTGGCGCCAGGGCTTCGCGGAGGTCTTCGCCTGAGCGGCGAGCCCAACCGCACCGGCCGGTTCGCGCCGTCGCCGACCGGCACGCTGCACCTCGGCAACCTCCGCACGGCCCTGCTCGCATGGCTCTACGCGCGCGCGCAGGGTGCGCCGTTCCTGCTGCGCGTCGAGGACCTCGACGCCGGACGCGTGCGCCCGCACTTCGAGACCGAGCAGCTCGGCGACCTGCGCGCCATCGGCCTCGACTGGGACGGCGAGGTCGTCCGGCAGTCCGAGCGCCTCGACCGCTACGCCGCCGCGCTGGCGCAGCTGGACGCCGGCGGCGCCCTCTACCCGTGCTGGTGCACGCGCGCCGAGATCCGCGAGGCGTCGTCGGCGCCGCACGGGCCGCTGACCGAGGGCCACTACCCGGGCACGTGCCGGCGCCTGACCGCGGCGCAGCGCGCCGACCGCGAAGCCTCGGGCCGGCCGCCGGCGCTGCGCGTCGACGCCGGCGCCGCGCGCGTCGCGTTCGCCGACCGCCTCCACGGGCCGCAGGAGGGCGTGGTGGACGACTTCGTCGTGCGGCGCAACGACGGCGCGTTCGCCTACAACCTGGCCGTGGTCGTCGACGACGGCGCGCAGGCCGTCGGCGAGGTCGTCCGGGGCGACGACCTCCTGGACTCCACACCGCGCCAGCTCTGGCTCGCCCAGCGGCTCGGGCTCCCGGCGCCCTCGTTCGCGCACGTCCCGCTCGTGCTCGGCGGCGACGGGGCGCGGCTGGCCAAGCGCCACGGCGCGGTCACGCTGGGCGACCGGCTCGAGCTCGGCGAGACGGGCGACGCCGTCCGCGCGCGGCTCGCCGCCTCCGTGGGCCTCGCCGACCCCGCCGAGCGGCCGTCGGCCGCCGACCTGGTGGCCCGCTTCGACCCGGCGACGTTCGCGCCGCCGCCCTCCGGACCGCTGCCCGGCGAGTAGCTCCGTGAAGCGGCCGCACGGCATTGCGGATAGCGTGCGCGGCCATGCCGCGGTCGACCGCAGACATCGCGCAGCGCGCCCGGGAGACCGGGCGCCTGGGCATCGACACGGAGTTCATGGGCGAGGGCCGCTACCAGCCCCTGCTCTGCCTCGCCCAGATCGCGCTCGACGACGGCGAGGGCGGGACCGAGGTCATCGTCCTGGACCCGCTGACCGAGGAGTACGACCCGGCCCCGCTGGCCGAGCTGCTCGCCGACCCGGCGATCGAGATCGTTTTGCACGCCGCCCGCCAGGACGTGGCGCTGCTGCGCCGCGACTGGGGCGGGCCGATCACCAACGTCTTCGACACCCAGGTCGCCGCCGGCTTCGCCGGCATGCGCGCCCAGCTCGGCTACGAGCCGCTGCTGAAGGAGACGCTCGGCGTCCGGCTGCGCAAGTCCGCGTCGTTCACCCGCTGGGACGACCGGCCGCTGACCGAGGAGCAGCTCGGCTACGCCCGCGAGGACGTCCTGCACCTGCTCCAGGTCGCCACCGCCCTGCAGGACCGCCTGGTCGACCTCGGCCGCCTCGAGTGGGCGCGCGAGGAGTGCCGGGCCTTCGAGACGATCGACGACAAGCGCGACCTCGACGTCGTCTTCGGCAAGCTGCCGCGCGTCAACTCGCTGGAGCCGGCGCAGCGCGCGGTCGCCCGCGAGCTGGTGGAGTGGCGCGAGGAGGCGGCGCGCACGGGCGACCGGCCGGTCTCCAGCGTCCTGCACGACGCCGCGCTGATCGAGATCGCCAAGCGCCGGCCCGCGAGCGTCGACCGCCTGCGCCAGATCCGCGGGCTCAACGACGCGACGCTGCACCGCCGCGGCAAGCAGATCGTCGAGGCGGTCGCCCGCGGGCGCGAGCGCGAGGGCATCCCGGTCGAGGGCGTGCGCCCGTCGCAGCCCGACGCCGAGGACGCGCCGATCATCGCGCTCGGCGAGGCGCTCGTGCGCACGCGGGCGATGGAGGCCGGGCTGGCCTACGAGCTGATCGCCGCGCGCGCCGACCTGCAGCGCATCGTCACCGCGGTGCGCGAGGGCGAGCCCGAGCCCGAGGTCCGCACCCTGCAGGGCTGGCGGCGCGAGGTGGTCGGAGCCGAGCTCCTCGAACTGCTCGCCGGCAACCGCACGCTGCGCGTCGGCCCGGAGCACCGGGTCGAGATCACCGGCGCCGGGTAGGCCCGGCGTCGCCGCTCAGGCGGCGAGCGGGATCTCGGTGCTCGTGGCGCCGGAGGCGGGGGTCAGCTGGGGCGCGGCGCTGACACGCACCCGGTTGCGCCCGTCCTGCTTGGAGCGATACAGCGCGAGGTCGGCCCCGGAGAAGACGTCGTCGTACTGGAACTCGCCCGGCGCCGAGGCGCTGACGCCGAACGAGATCGTGACCAGCAGCCCGGCGATCGGCTCGTCGGAGATCGAGCGCCGCAGCGTCTCGGCGACCTCGGCCGCCTGCTCGGCGCCGGCGCCGGGAAGCACGACGAGGAACTCCTCGCCGCCGAGCCGGTAGGCGAGGTCGTAGGCCCGCAGCGACTTGCGCAGGCGGTAGGCCACGTCCTTGAGGACGGCGTCCCCGGCGGCATGGCCGTGGCCGTCGTTGATGGTCTTGAAGTTGTCGAGGTCGCCGACGATGAGCGCCACCGGCTCGCGCAGGATCGCGGCCTGCTGGGTCAGCTCGGCGACACGGGTGTGCAGCGCGTTGCGGTTCAGCATGCCCGTCAGCGGGTCGATCACCGACGAGCTGCCGGTGCTCGAGGTCGGACTTCATCAGCGCCGCGGAGAGCAGCGCCACGGCGACGAGCAGCGCGACGGGCATCACGATGGACTCGGGGTGCTCGGCGATGTAGGCGGCGTCGACGCCGAACGTGACGAGCAGCAGGAGGCCCGTCACCAGGGCGACGCCGACCGCGACCGCGCGGGTGTTGAAGCGCGCCGGGAGCGTGACGAGCGGGATGACCAGCCAGGCGACCGCGGGGCTGCGCGGGCCGCCGGTCAGCGCGATGCTGCACGCGATGACGAGCTCGGAGAGCAGCCACGCCGAGGCGATCGTGAGCTCGGGCTGTGGCGCGGTGGCGAGCTGCCGGTCGACGATCGCGAAGCCGACGATGGCGATCGCCAGCGGCACGAGCGTCCACCACCCGATCCACGGACCGCAGATGAGCAGCGCCAAGGCAAGGGCGACGAACGACAGCTTGCGAAACGGCCGCAGCCGCTCTTCCATGTCCACCGCGCGCACGCGATCGGCCGGCTCCGGGCAGAGCCAGGACCGGGGCGCCGCGCTGATGTCGCGATGCTGCTCCACACCCCCCGTGTTCGGACAGACGCTCGCCGAACCTGAGGTTGGCCGAACGTTCTTGCACAGGTTTCGGACCGCGAGCACTCCCAACCATGCAAGTTCGTGCCGATTGCCATCAGGTGCAGGCCGGCAGGCAGTCGGTCTGACGCCCCCCGTCCGACGTCACCGCCGCGGCTCGCCCCTGGTAGCGGAAGGCGTCGAACAGCCCGCCGAGATCCTGCGCGGCGAACGGCGCGCGGTCGACGAGGATCGTCACGCGGTCGCCGCGGATCCCGACCTTCCCGTCGAGCGTGCGGAACGCGTCGCCGGCGCGTGCCTGCAGAAGCGCCTGCGGGTTCTGCGCCGCGAGGACGGTCGCCTCCAGCTGGGCGACCGGCGTCTCGTTGTCGTGCGGGCGCATGACGAGCACGTAGGCGACCGGCGGCTTGACGTCGGACGCCGCGTGGAACTCGACGCACAGCTTCCCGCCGCGACGCGCGACGCGCAGCGCCACGAGGTCGCCCTGAGGCTGCTTCGGCTTGCCGGCCAGGCGCCCGCGCTGGTCGCCCGCGGGATCCTCGACGGTCGCGACGGGACCGATCGTGGAGCAGTCGGTGAACGTGCCGAAGCGGTTCCCGTCGTTCGATCCCCCGCACCCGGACAGCACGACGACGGCCGCCAGGGCCGCGGTCCCGCCAGCGAGGATGCCGGATGCCCTGGGCACGTCCCGGCAGTCTCCCAGCCGAACACGACTTACGGGTTCACGAGCCCGACGAGCGGGGCAGCACCGGGGCATGACCATTGGCACGTTGGCGATTCGCGGTGTGGCCGGTCCGCTGTTCGTGGGCCACGGAACCCAGAAGCTCTTCGGGTGGTTCGGCGGACACGGGCTCGAGGGCACAGGAGGCTTCTTCGAGGGCATCGGGCTGCGGCCCGGCAAGCGACATGCGGCCGCGGCGGGCATCGCCGAGGCGCTCGGCGGCGCGCTGCTGACCGTCGGGGCGCTGACGCCGATCGCCACGGCCATGATCTCCGGGTCGATGGTCACGGCCATCCGCAAGGTCCATGCGCCCAACGGGCCGTGGGTCACCGAGAACGGCTACGAGTACAACGCCGTGATCATCGCCGCGATGATGTCGGTGGCCGAGTCCGGACCCGGGCCGCTGTCGGTCGACCGGCGCCTGTTCCCGAGCTTGAAGGGCACGGGCTGGGCCCTGGCCAGCGTCGGCGCGGCGATCGCCGGGTCCTACATCAACGATGCGCTGTCGGAGCCCGCTCCCGACGCCCCGGAGTCCGGCGCGGCCGCCGGCGCGGTCTCGCCCAACGGCGAGACCCGCATCGTGCAGGACTCCGCCGCGACTCCGAGCGAGCAGCGCTGACCGGGTATCGCGTAGGCCACTAGGCTGAGTCGATGGCCGCCTGGGAGCCCCTGTGGATGTCGCCGGGGGCCTGGGAGGCCATCGGCGACCAGGTCATCGGCCCCGCCCAGGCGACCGACGCCGCCCAGCGCGCCTCGCTGGAGCTGCTGCGCGCGGCCTGGCAGGACGCACGCCGCGAGAACGACCGCGTGGCGGTGTTCATCACGCCCGAGCTGGCCGCCGTCCTGGCCGACCTCCTGGACCGCCAACCCGAGCTCGCGGCGCTGCTGGGGACCGGCTGAGGCGCCGGCTCAGGCGTCCGCATCGCGGACGCGACGGCGTGACGCGCGCGTCTGCGAGGCGATGATCGCCACCACGATCCCGAGCGTCACCCACAGCGAGTAGTGGCCGATCGCGTGCACGACATCCACGGCGGGCTGGCCGATCGCGTAGCCGAGCCCGACCAGCATCCCGACCCACAGCGCCGCGCCGATCGCGTCCAGCAGCATGAACACCCACAACCGCATCCCCGTCCAGCCGACCGCGGCGTCGATGATCGGGTTCGGCACCGGCAGCACGTAGCTCAAGACCACCGCGAACGGGCCGAGTCGTTCCAGCGTCCGCTCCAGGCGCCGGGTGCGCCGGTCGGCGCGGCTGCCGTGGCCCACCAGCATGCCCACCGCGCGCTGCCCCCACCTCCGCCCCGCCCACCAGTACAGCCAGTCGAACATGATGCAGCCCGGGATCCCGGCGACGACTCCGAGCAGGAGCGACGCATGCCCGGTGCGAGCCAGCGCGCCCATCGCCAGCATCGAGCTCATCGAACCGCGCAGCAACTCGAGCAGCGCCGGATGAGACCCGACCAGGGAGGGCACCAGCGGCAGCAGCAGCAACCCGTAGACCGCGCTGAACCCGATCCCGGCGATGACGATCCGGTCGGCGCGCTGAGCCCGGCCATCCCACGGCCGCCGGGGGCTGCGCCCGACTTCGGAGTCATCGATCACGAGTTCACGGTAGGGCCGGCGCAGCGGCGGATGCGACCTACCACGACGTGCCGGCGCGTCGCACCGGCGACCGGACGCGTGCCGCTAAGCGAAGAACGGGCGCACGCCGCGGACGGTGCTGACCTTCCGGGCAGTGCGACGGCGGGCGCCGGTGCGCACGTACTGGATGCTGGCCGGTGTCACGGAGACGTGGTGCTCGGCGATGTCGGACGGGTCGGAGGTGACGATCTGCTTGCGGGTCATTGGCGCCATCCATGGTCGCAGCGGCGCGGCGGGCCGTGGTTGGCACAAGCCACCGTCTGCGCACCTGCCATCCCGAGCTCAAAGTTCCGGCTAGCCGCAGTGCCCACCGTCACCGCGAACTGCGGTGACGCACCGACCCCGGCACAGATAAGCAGCAGTCCGAAGCTGGGCAGGCCCGGCGGCACAGTCCTGAACTCGTCCCGCGCGTTAGCCTTTCGCAGCCATGGAGGCGGTCGCCCGCGCCTGGTGGGACACCCGGGGAAGGTTCGGTGATGGCCGCGCGCGCATCCCTCTCGCGCGGGCACGGTCCTCCGCGAGGTTGGCGTATCGCTTCGGCGGCCCAATGCTGATTGTCGCCAGCAGCGCGTCGCTTCAGACCTCGGCTGCGCTCGCCACGTCGATATTCGCGGTCTACGGGCCGGCGGGCACCGGAGCGCTGCGGTTTGCCTTTGCGGCACCCTTTCTGCTTCTTCTCGCGCGTCCCGCGTTCCGGGGCCGCTCGCCGCGGTTCTGGGCAAGCGCGGTCACCTTCGGCGCCACGCTCGCCGCGATGAACTTCGTGCTCTACGAGGCCATCGCCCGCATCTCGCTGGGCACCGTGGTCACCTTGCAGTTTCTCGGACCGCTCACGCTCGGACTGCTGGGTGTCCGCCGACGACTGGATGCGCTCTGGGTCGCCGCTGCCGCGGGCGGGGTCCTATTGCTGACCGGAGGTCCCAGCGGCGGCGCGACCACCGGCGTCGCCCTGGCCCTCGTTGCCGCTGCACTCACCGCGCTGTCCGTGCTCATGGCGTATCGCTTGACGACCGAAAGCTCCGGGCTCGATGGACTGGCCCTTGCCGTCGGCTTTGCCGCGTGCATCACGCTCCCCCTCGCCATTCCGGCCGCCCTGGCAACCCGCGGCCCGCGCGATCTCGCGCTGGTCGCCGCCATTGCAGCCCTCGGGATCGCGATTCCCTACACCTTGGAGTACGTCGCGATCAGGGCCGTCTCGGCCAAGGCGTTCAGCGTTCTGCTCAGCCTCGATCCCGCCATCGCGGTTCTGGCCGGCGCACTCTGGCTCGGCCAGGCACTGGCTGCCTCTGAGATGCTCGGAGTCGGCCTGGTCGTCGTCGCGAGCGCCGGCGTCATGGCAACCCAACGAGCGACGTGACGCTCCAGGACGCCGGCTTGATGTCGTCCGAGGCGGCGACGAGATCACCGGAGCGGACTACGCGGACACTGGCGCAGGTCGCGGCTCGTCGGGGGCCGCCGGCTCGTCGGGGGCAGGGGGCTCGTCGGGCCCGCCGGGCGCACCGGCGTCGCGCTCCGCACCCACGCGCGGGAGCCACTCGAGCCAGCTCGGCAGGTACCAGTTCCAGTCGCCGAGCAGCTTCATCGAAGCGGGCAGCATCACGCCGCGGATGATCGTCGCGTCGATCAGGACGGCCGCGGCCAACCCGAGCCCGAGCTCTTTGAAGTCGAGGAAGCTCAGCGTGATGAAGACCGCGAACACGCCGACCATGACCAGCGCGGCGCTGGTCACGGTGCCCGCGGTGGACGAGATGCCCTGCTTGACGGCCTCGTCGGTCGGCATGCCGCGGTCGTGCAGCTCCCGGACGCGGGAGAGGATGAACACGTGGTAGTCCATCGACAACCCGAACAGGACGACGAAGAGGAACAGCGGCAGCCAGTTCGTCACCCCGCCGATCGAGTCGTAGCCCAGCAGCGACTCCAGGCGGCCGTCCTGGAACACCAGCACCAGGATCCCGTAGGCGGCCCCGATCGAGAACAGGTTCAGGATGATCGCCTTGATCGGGATCACGATCGAGCGGAACGTGACCAGCATCAGCAGGAAGGCCAGCCCGAACACGAAGGTGAAGATCAGCGGCAGCCGGCTCGTGAGCTGGCTGGCGAAGTCCTTCGAGCTGGCGGCATCGCCGCTGACGTTCACAGTGGCGCCTTCGGCCCGGCCGACCGTGGCCGGGATGATCGTGCCGCGCAGCTCGTCGAGGCCCCGCACCGATGCGGGATCGGTGCCGTTGCCGGGGGTCGGGACGTCGATCTGGGCGACCGTGCCGTCGGCGCTGTAGGTGACCTCGGTTCCGGGCAGGAACGCCTTGGAGTGGTTGACTTGCGTCCGCAGCGCCGCGATGCCCGCGGCGGTGGCGCCGGAGCGGACGTCGTCGGCCTGGACCACCACCGTCGCCGTGACGCCCTGGGTCGGGAACACGGCCCTGACCTTGTCGTAGGTCTTGATGATCGGCAGGTTCTGCGGCATCTGGTCGATGCCGCTGGTGACGACCCTCAACTGCAGCGCGGGGATCGCCAGCAGGATGAGGAGCCCGCCGGCCAGGACGATCGAGAGGCCGGGGCGGGCCATGACGCGACCGGTCAGCGCCTCCCAGAAGCGGGAGCGGCCCGCGGGGTGACGCAGGCGGCCGATCAGCGGGACGCGGCCCTTGTCGACCCGGTCGCCGAGCCAGGACAGCATGGCCGGCAACACCGTCAGCGAGGCGAACATGGCGATCGCGACGACGAGGATGGCGCCCTCGGCGAACGAGATGAACGACTTGTCGCCGCTGATGAACATGCCGGCCATCGCGACGATGACCGTCACGCCGGAGATCAGCACCGCGCGACCCGAGGTCGCGGCGGCGGCCACCAGCGCGGCCTGCTCGCTGCGGCCGGCGGCGCGTTCCTCCCGTTCACGCCGCAGGTAGAAGAGCGAGTAGTCGACCCCGACGGCCAGGCCGATCATCAGGACGACCGCCGCGAGGTTCGCGTCGACGGGCAGCACCCCGCTGGGCAGCGCGACGAGGCCGAGGGCCGCCAGCACCGAGGTGATCCCGATGAGCAGCGGCAGGCCGGCCGCCACCAGCGTGCCGAAGGTGAGGGTGAGGATGATCAGCGTGACCGGCAGAGACAGCTCCCCCGCCTTCGCGAGGTCCTCGCCGATCACCTTGTTGACGGCCTTGTTGGCGCTGGCGCCGCCGAACTGCTCGATGTCCAGCGCCGGGTGGCGAGCCTGAGCGGCCGCGACGGCCGCGAGGCTGGCGTCGACCCGGTCTCGCGCCTCGTTCGAGTCGCCGGCGATCTGGAAGTTCACCAGCGCTGCGTGGCCGTCGGCCGAGACGTCGTTGCCGTCGTCGATGGCCACCGTCTCCTGCCCAAGCAGCCGCAGACGCCGTCCTGACTCACCCCGGCGGTCGTGACCCCTCGCGGCGTCGCGGGTGTACGCTCGGCTCGAGCCTCGCCTCAGAATGCGGCGGGGTGGCCCTTGCGGCTCCCCCTTCTGGCCGGCCTTTGGCACGTCGACCCTCAGCGGTCCGCGCCTCCTACCAGCCAGGTGCCGGTGTGTCCATGTCTCTTTCATCGCCGGAGCGGGGCTTGTCGTGCTGACACGCCTCGCGCACGTGATCGTCCGACACCGCCGGGCGGTGATCGGCGCCTGGCTTGTGCTCACCCTCTTCGGCGTCTTCGCCGCAGGGCAGGTGTCGACGCGTTGGTATCAGAGCCTTTCGATCCCCGGCAAGCCGGCCTACGAGGCAAGCCAGCGGACGCTGAAGGGACTCGGCGTCGGCGCACGCGTACCGAGCGTCGTCGCCTTCCACACGAGCGGTGACGCGACCAAGAGCGATCCGATCAGGCAGGCGATGCGGCGGGCCGCCGCCACGATGCCCGGCGCGCGCACCAGCTCGTACTTCTCCACGGGCAACCTGATGTACGTCTCGCGCGACCGGCACACGACCTTCGCAGAGGTGTATCCGCCGGGTGCCGCGCGGCTCGACGTCCTGAGCGGCGCGAAGGAGATGCGTGCGGCGGCCGCGAGCGGCCTGGCGGGCGGGATCACCGTCAACGTCACGGGTCGCGACGCGCTGGGGGAAGCGAGCATGCATGGCTCAGGCGGCGGTTCGAGCGTGCTGCTGGAGGCGGTGATCGGCGGGGTCGGCGCGCTCGTGATCCTGCTGTTCGTGTTCGGCACGCTGCCGGCGGTGATGGTGCCGCTCGCCGTCGCCATCGCCGCGATCCTCAACACGTTCACGCTCGTCTGGGCGCTGACCTACATCACGGACGTCTCGATCATCGTCCAGTTCCTGATCGCCCTCGTCGGCCTCGGCGTGGCGATCGACTACGCGCTGCTGATGATCTTCCGCTTCCGCGACGAGCTGCGCGAAGGCGCCGACGTCGAGGTCGCGCTCACCGAGACGATGACCCACGCCGGCCGCTCGGTGATCGTGTCGGGCTCCACGGTCGCGCTGGGGCTGCTGTCGATGGTCGCGCTGCCGCTGCCGCTGCTCCGCTCGGTGGGCATCGGCGGCATGCTGATCCCCGCCGTCTCCGTGCTCGCGGCGATCACCCTGCTGCCGGCGCTGCTGGCCGTTCTCGGCGAGCGCATCAACAGCGTCCGGCTGATGCCCAAGCGCCTGGTCGACCACGGCCATCCCGAAGACGGCGCATGGGGCCGCTGGGCGCGCTTCGTACTCCGGCGGCCGGTCGCGGTCGCGGCGATCGGGCTGGTGATGGTCGCCGTGCTCGCGGGCCTGGCCACGCAGCTGAACCCCAGCGAGGCGCAGCTGAGCAACTTCCCCGGCACCGGCACCGCGATCGCCGGCCGGCAGATGCTCGCCGACGCGCAGATCAGCCCCGGCGTGATGAAGCCGCTCAACGTCCTCGTCGAGCACGGCGGCGACGCCGAGCAGGTCGCGGCGAAGCTGCGCACCGTCCCCGGGGTCGTCGGCGCGAGCGCGCCGCCCACGTGGCGCCGTGGGGACAACTCACTGGTGGAGGCGTTCCCGGCGATCGACGGGTCCGCGCCCGGCATCCAGGCGATCATCGATCGCACCAACGGCGCCCTGCAGGGGACCGACGGCACGCTGACCGGCATCGCCGCCGTCGACCGCGACTTCGTGCATGCCCTCTTCGGCAGTGCGCCGTACGTGCTCGCGCTCGTCCTGCTCCTGACGCTGATCCTGCTCACCCGGGCGTTCCGATCGGTCGTGCTCGCGATCAAGGCGGTGGTGCTCAACGTCCTCTCGCTCGCCGCGGCCTTCGGGATCGTCGTCTTCGTGTTCCAGCAAGGCCACGGCTCCTCGCTGTGGAACATCGAGGCGACCCAGTCCATCACGGCCTACATCCCCGTGATGATCTTCGCCTTCCTCTATGGCCTCTCGATGGACTACGAGGTCTTCATGCTCTCGCGCATGCGCGAGGCATACGACGAGACCGGCTCAACCGACAAGGCGATCGAGCTCGGGCTCGCACGGACGGGGCAAGCTCGTGACCAGCGGCGCCCTGATCCTCATGTTCGCGTTCCTGGTGCTCTCCACGAGCCCCGGCTACGAGATCAAGCCCCTCGCGATCGGCATCGCCGCAGGCATCATCTTCGACGCCACGGTCATCCGCGCCCTGCTCGTGCCGGCGCTGATGCGACTGCTCGGCGACGCCAACTGGTGGATGCCCAACTGGACGAGGATCGTTCTGCGTCTCCCCCGAGAGCCCGCGCCGCAGGTCGCGGCCGAGAGCGCATAGCGCACGAAAGCCTGGGAACACGCCCGAGAACGACCCGCTCCGAAAACCGCGCGCGCCCCGGTTGCTCTCAGGTATTTCCTTGACCGCTGTGTGAGCCAGGATCTTTGGCTCTGGGACTCACGTTCTTGGTTTCGCCGGTCGGGGTCGTTCGAGGGCTATCTCATGTTGTTGTCCCTGGTCGGCCGGGCCGGCCGCCCGGACAACCTGAGAACGTCGTGTCGCGTGCGACGGTGTAGGAGCAGGCCGATCGCCGCCGCGGCGATCACGGCGCACGCGATGCCCAGCCAGCCGCCGACGGCGCTGCCGGCTACGGCGCCGATGACGGCCGGGCCGACCGCGCAGCACAGGACCATCAGCACCCCGCCCCCGATCAGGGCGGCACCGGAACGCCCGCGGGTCTCCTCCTTGGTGCTCATCAGGCCGCCTGCGGCTGGCCGCGAAATGCGTCGACGAGCTCGGCCAGGACCACCTCGGCGCCCTCGGGCGCGTCGATGGTGAGCAGCACGGTGTCGGGCTCCTCGGTGACGGCGATCGTTCCGACACCGTCCGCCGCGTCGAAGAGCTCGAAGTCGCCAAGCGCGCGGGCTTCACGCTCGACGAGGCGCGCCTGCTGCTTGAGCGCAGCGACGCCGGCTCCCCGGCGTTCGAGTCGCTGCGCGAGCTCGCCGCGCGCAAGCTGCCCGACGTCGACGCGCTCATCGCCCAGGCGCAGGCGATGCACGCCTGGCTGCTGACCGCCACCGACTGCTCGTGCACGACGCTCGACGTCTGCGGCCTGTTCGCCGCCGACACGCAGCACCCACCCCACCGCGATGACGCCGAGCCGCTGCGCATCACCCACGTCGGCCCCATAAGAACGCGGTAGACGCACGGCAACAGGAAGCACGAGGGGTCTGCGAACGCCGCCGCTGCACGCGTCGAGTCGCTACGCAGCCGGGGTCAATCGGCCAGGCCCAGGCCACCTACGAAGGGCATCGGCGGCCTTTCGCGACATCACGCTCGACGACCTCGGCCACCACGGCACCGACATCGACATCTGGATCTGCGACGCCATGGGCTTGGACGACTACCACGGCGGGCACGGACGCGCACGATTGCAGCTGACCGTCCTCGAAGACCTCAACAACGACGCGACCGAGGAGAGCGAGCGGTGACCGCCGACGATCTGCCTTGCGGGCTATGCCGGAGATGGTCCGGGCCTGCAAGCGCCCGGTCGCGTTGCAGTTGTGGATCATGATCCCGCAGCCCGGCGTCACGACGCTCACCACAGCGCCGAGACCGAGGAACTTCAACGTCTCGCGGAGGGCTACTCGTTGCCAAGCGAGATCGGCGCAGAAGCCATGGCGCGCCACGTGCTCGCCCGGACGCTGACGCAGCAGGGCGTGCAGCAGTTCATGGAGCCCCGCAACCCGCTGTTGCCCGGGGGCGTCAGTCCGCTGCAGGCGCTGGACGACCATCCCGTCGCGGTCGTCCGCGAAGCAGTGGCCATCACCTACGGGCAGACCACCTAGCCAACGACGAGGGTCTGCCGTAACTATCGCGTGGGGGCTAGGGTTTCGGTACGCGTGGCGAGTGGCTGTCCGGCTTCGATGCCGCCAAGGAGCTTGGTTTCTCGCCCGTCGCGCCTGCTTCCGCTCTTGCCTCGAAGCAGCAGCGCGGCAACGACTTGGTCGCTGATCGCAGCGCTGCCGCTGTTCGTCTGGAGCGAGCGTGTATTCGCCGTTGGCGGAGACGACCGCTTGTCGCGTCCATCCGCACCTTCGGGAACCAGAGCTGGTTAGCGAGGGAGGGGGATGGCGGCCGCAATCAGCGTGCCGCCGTCGGCCGGGCTCTCTACGCGGAGCTGGCCGTCGAGGGCGGCGAGCCGGTCAGCGAGCCCTACGAGGCCAGTTCCGTCACGCCGAGCGCCTCCGACGCCGTCGTCGCGTACCTGGACGGCCAGCGTGCCGTGCTCGATCCGCGCCGTCACCTCGGCGTGTCCGGCGCACGCGTGTTTGGCGACGTTGGTCAGCGCCTCGGCGACCACGAAGTAGGCGGTCGCCTCGACCGCGGCGGGCAGCCGGCCCACGGACACGTCGATGTCGACCGGCAACGGCATCCGCGACGCCAGCGCGTCGACGCCCGCGCCAAGTCCGCCCCGGGTGAGTGCCCCGGGCAGGATGCCGTGCGCGAGCTCGCGCAACTCGGCCGTCGCGTGCTGGGCGTTGTCGAGCGCCTCGCTCACCAGGGCGGGGGCGTCCTGCTCCCCGTTCTGCAAGGCCTGCTGTGCCAGCTTGAGCGTGACGACCGTGTGGACGAGCCGCTGCTGCGCGCCGTCGTGCAGGTCGCGGGTCACGCGCCGGCGCTCGTCGTCGGTCGCCGCCACGATCCGCGCCCGCGACGCCGCCAGCTCCGTCTGCGCTTCGGCGTTGGCGATCGCCGCCGCGACGAGCTCCGCGAAGGACGCGAGACGCATCTCGGTGTCGGCCGGCAGCGGGTGCTCGGTCGAGGGCAGGGTCATCACACCCCAGACGCGGCCCTCGACGACGATCGGCGCCCCGACCGACGAGACAAAGCCCCGCTCGCGGATGGCGACCCCGAGCCGCCCGGAAAAATTGCCATAGTTGTCGATCCGGGCCGAACGGCCGGTCTCGAAGACCACCGTGCTGACGTTCTTGCCCCCGAGCGGCCACCGACTGCCGACGGGGAAGCCGTCAGCCAATCCCTTCGAGATCGCGACGATCGTCATCGTGGCGTCGGGCTCGTAGCGGCACAGGGTCGCGTCCTCGGCGGGAAACACCCGCCCGACCTCCAGGACGACCGCCGTGAACAGCTCCTCCGGCGACGTCCCGTGCGCCACCAGCGTCGCGACGCGCCGCACCGCGGCCTGCTCCGCCGCGAGCCGCGCTGACTCCCGCCAACGCCCCGCCAACTGGCTCACCACCACCGCCGCCGCCGCGAACGCTGACAGTCGCAGCCAGTTCCGCGGGTCGGCGGCGTCGAGCGAATGCGGAGGTACGAATAAGAAGTCGTACGCGGCCGTGCTGGCCACCGACACCAGCACGCCGAACGCCGTGCCCCACACGATGGCGACCGGCAGCACCGCGAAGAGATAGAGCGCCGCGACGGTCGACGCCGCAGGGTCCCCCTCCAGCAGCTCGAGCACGCCGCTCACCGCCGCGACCAGAGCGACGCTCACGAACCATCCGCTCAACCGTCGGCGGATCGGCCGTCTCATACGACCATGATGATCGCTGGCCGTGATCCGTAAGTACAGCAGCCCGATCGCGACGGCGATCGTCCTGTCCAGGCGCGGCACGCGACGATCATGTGGCACGCGACCGTCACGCGCGCCCGACGTGATCGTCGGGCGCAGGAGCGCTCTCGTTCTGAGCACGCCGGGCGATCACGAGCCCGGCGTCCCACCCCGGCGCGCGGCCGCCCGGCGGAGGGAGGATGCGCTCGCCGTCCAGTCCGCAGCGGACGATGAGCCAGGAGACGACCGAGTTGGAGTTCCACATGTCGCCGGTGTGCAGCTCGTCGCGCCCCCAGACCGGCGTCGGGACGTCGCGCACCAGATCGAGCACGCAGCGTGCGCGCTCGGCGTCCGACGCAAGCCGGCGCGGGCTGTCGACCGCCTCGGTCACGTCCGGGATTCGTCCATCGCGCCAGCAGCGCACCTCGTAGCGGAAGAGCCGCAGCCGCCCGGCGAGGCGACTGCCGACCGCACCCTCGGCGACGACGCCACGCCCGGGGGCGTGTTCATTCCACACGGGGGACATCTCGATGACGTAGCGCTTACCGCCGAGATCGACCTCCAGCGCCGAGTGGTAGAGCGCGGAGGGCAGGCGTCGGGCGCGCAGTGCCGCGGCCGCCTCGTAGAGCCGACCGTTGAGGCGCACGAAGTGCCCGCCCGCCCCGAGCGGCAGCCAGTACAGGTCAACCGAGGCACTCACGCCCGTCACGTCAGTCTCCTCCTACCCCGTCGCGGCAGCGCGCCTGCGAACGGGTGCCGCGGCCACTACCCGATCCGCTCGTCGATGCGAACGTGGACGGTGTCGCCCGCCTCCTTGCCGATCGTGTTTCGGAGCGTGGCCTTGACGGGCAGCCTGTGCGTGCCATCGCCCTGGGCCATCAGCGCGCCGGCGAACGGCTCGCCGTCGATCGCGCCGCGGATCTTCACAAGTCCTCGCGTGCCGAAGAGCTCGGCCGCATCGTCCATCACCACGCACGTCCACGCACCGGGGTTGTCGCCCTTCTGAAGTTGGGCGTCGAACTCTCTCAACATGGCTCCTCAGACTCTCGCACGCGACCGAGGCCATCGCCAGGCCGGCCGCCGTCCCTTTCGCCTGCCAGCGCTAGCGAGCCGCGCGACGAGGACTGCTGCTTCGATGCGGAGAAGCACGGACGCGCTCCTCGTATTCGTCCATTGCGACAGTGAGGGCGCCTCAGGCGCGGCTATCGCGTCTGCCCCCAAGCAGCAGTGTGGCTACCCCTGGTCCGGCTGCTCGCCGCGCTGCGCTGATCGGCCCGCACCAGCGGCCACCAGCCGCTGTTGAGGTTGCGTCGGCGAGCCCGCGTCGACTCTCCGTTGTCCAGCCGAGATAGCGCCCGGTGGCGGTGGTCCTCGGCTTGGCCGTCGCGTTCCCCGCAGGGGTTGCGCGAGTCATACTGGCGGCGAGCCTGGCCGGCGGGCCGCGGCCTCGCGATGTCGAGCCCGAGAGCAAGGAGCGTGCATCGACGTGGGCAGCGAGCCGCCCTCAGTGCCGCAGTCCCAGAGCGAGCTGGAGGAGTTCTTCGATCTCGCGCTCGACCTGATGGTCATCGTCGGGTTTGACGGCTACGTCAAGCGGGTGAACCCGGCGTACGCGCGCACGCTCGGCTACCCGCTGCGCGAGCTGCTTTCCCGGCCGTTTTTGGAGTTCGTCCACCCGGAAGACCGTCCGTCGGTGCGCGACCAGTTCCGCGAGTTCGGCGGCGGCGACAATGACGTGGTCGGCTTCGAGAACCGCGTCATCTGTCGCGACGGCTCGGTGCGCTGGCTTCAGTGGAACACGCGGACCATGCCCGAGCGAGGCGTCATCTTCGGCATCGGCAGAGACGTGACCGACCGGCGGCGCGCCGACGCCGAGCTGCGCGAGGCGCACCGGATGGTCGAGGCGAGCCGCGATGAGCTCGCCCGGCTCGCCGAGGAGCAGGCCGCGCTGCGACGGGTCGCGACGCTGGTGGCGCACGGGACGTCGCCGGAGGAGCTGTTCACGGCGGTCGTCCTGGAGGTCGGCCGGGTGTTTCCCGCCGAGCACGCGACCCTGTGCCGCTACGAGCCCGGCGCCACGATGACCGTCGCGATCTCGAAGGGATTGGCTGACAGCTTCCCCGTCGGCAGTCGGTGGCCGCTCGGGAACGTCAGCGCGGTGGTCTTCGAGACCGGCCGCCCGGCTCGGATCGACAGCTATGCCGATCTCTCCGACCGGGGCGCCGCGACCGCCTTCCGCGAGGTGGGCGTCCGTTCAGCGGTCGGGACGCCGGTCGTCGTCGACGGCCGCCTCTGGGGTGTGATGACCCTGGCCTCGACGGAGCCGCTGCCGGCCGCCACCGAGGCGCGCCTGGTCTCGTTCACGGAGCTGTTGGCGACGGCGATCGCGAATGCCGAGAGCCGTGCCGGGCTCGCCCGGCTGGCTGATGAGCAGGCGGCGTTGCGGCGAGTCGCGACGCTGGTGGCGCGCGGGACGCGGCCGGAGGAGGTGTTCGCGGCGGTCACCGAGGAGATCGGGCGGCTGCTTGCCGTCGACCTGGCGACGATGGACCGCTACGAGCAGGACGGCACGTTTGTCATCGTCGGCACCTGGGGTGGTGGAGGCAAGCACGTTCCCGTTGGCAGCCGGTGGCCGCTTGGGGGTCGGAACCTCGGCACGCGCGTGTTCGAGACGGGGCGTGCGGCGCGGATCGACAACCTTGCCGAGGCCACCGGCCCGCTCCCTGAGGTCATCCGCGAGACCGGCATCCGCGCGGCGGTCGGGACGCCGATCATCGTCGAGGGCCGCCTGTGGGGCTTGATGGCCGCCGCCTCCAGCGAGGAGCAGCCGCTGCCGCCGGACACCGAGGCGCGCCTCGCTTCGTTCACGGAGCTGGTGGCGACGGCGATCGCGAACGCCGAAGCGCGGACGGAGGTGGCGGCGTCGCGGGCGCGGCTGGTGGCGGCGACCGACGAGGAGCGCCGGCGCGTGGTCCGCGATTTGCACGACGGCGCGCAGCAGCGGTTGGTCCACACGGTCGTCACGCTGAAGCTGGCACACCGCGCCTTGCAGAACGAGGAGACGGATCTCCCCGCGCTGCTGACCGAGGCGCTCGACAACGCCGAGCAGGCGACGGCTGAACTGCGAGAGCTCGCGCACGGCATCCTCCCACCGGTCCTGACCCAGGGCGGATTGCGCGCCGGCGTGGACGCGCTGGCGTCGCGGATGGCGGTGCCGATCGAGATCGACGTGACCGTCGGCCGGCTCCCTCCCGTGGTCGAGGCGACCGCCTACTTCGTGGTCGCCGAGGCGCTGACTAACGTCGCCAAACACGCTCACGCCGGACGCGCCGAGGTGACGGCGCGGATCGAGCACGGCACGCTCGCCGTCCACATCCGCGACGACGGCGTCGGAGGCGCCCGGCCCGACGGCGGCGGCAGCGGCCTCACCGGGCTGGCCGACCGGCTCGCCGCCATCGACGGCGAACTCCGGGTCGACAGCCCGGCCGACGGCGGCACCCTCGTCGCGGCCGCCATCCCCCTCCCCGGCTAGCTCGCGCGTCCCGTCGACCGCCGGCGCTGCCGCTCCCGAGTCCGACAAGCAGCCAGCGACGCGGCTTGCCGCCGCCTCTCTGACCTCGACACTCCGCGCGTCGGCAGGCGCCGCACCGACCACGCGCTGCTGCTTTCGCCTGCCTGCGAGAGCGCGACCACGGCGAGCGAAGCGCCGGGGTGCGCTTCCCCTTTCCATGCAAAGCGGGAGCTACGCGACCGCTCTCGCTTCTCGCGCAAAGCGAGAGTCGGCGCCGCATAGCCGCTTCTGGTCCAATGCAGCAGCGCGGCGGCTCGGCTATCGAGGGGCGGACCGCGGGGGCCTGTCATTCCGCGCATCGGGCAGGGGCGAACATCGGAACGACACAGCGCGCCGGGGCGAACCGTCGTCAGCGGCGGCGAGTGGCACCACTCGTCGCGCCGCTGAGCGACGGCGCGCGGTCGGGTCAGCGAAGCGAGCGGAACCCCTCGC